>DSTFC04002__coassemble_505_pt1 | contig 190921 bp, 182 predicted proteins | sample DSTFC04002__metabat2_high_PE_043 | metagenome-assembled genome bin DSTFC04002 | reverse complement strand
GGAGGGAGGAGTGATCAGCAAAGTGAAAGATAAAATAAATTAAAAGTTAAAGATGACATTCCCAAAAGTAGAAAATGAAGCCCAGGCTGTGACGGCAGCCTCGGAGCAGGGCAACGGGGAGACACCAGCTGTGAAGCTGGATCTCTCTGAAGGCCTGCATCTGCTGATGTTGGATCATTCCCTGATTTAATCCTGTTACTTATCTTTCGCAAAGAATTCTACCGCGTTGGCGATAAGTGCGTACAGAACGCCGGCCACCGGCCAGATGATCCAGGTTCTGTGCCACTGGAAGGTATAAAAACTCCATCCCAGGTAAGCGGCGGTGACAGCCAGCCAATAGATGGTTCCCACAATATCCTGCAGAGGCTGACGGCGTTTTTTGGCTCTGGTGTAGTCTCCCTCCTGCAGCAGCTTTTCATAGCTGGCCCAGGGAATGCCGACCCGGATAAAAAAGGTGACGCCAACGCCTGCCAGAAAAAACATGAGGGAGAGCATCAGGACCATGAAGAGGCCGTCTTCGCTGATGATAATGCCGCCGAACAGGGGAACCAGCGACAGGATGCACAGGCAGACGCCGATGATATTACCTCTGGTATAGGTGTCCCGGTAAGCCTCCCGGCGTTCTTTTACCATACCGCTGACCCCGTATTCCGTTTCAAATATTTCCTGTTCCAGATAAGAAAAGACAGAGGTCTTGCTTCCGGTATAGATAAAGAGAACCACAGCGATAGCAACCAGGACCAGCATGGTGATCATGCCGATACCGGCTGCGGCGTCTTCTGACAGCCAAAAGCCCTTGTTTTCACTGGCGGCTCCCAGGAGAATCAAACAGACGGGGGAGATGACGCACAGGAATACGCCCAGGGCAACCAGATAGGTGGTCTCGGCTTTGACTTTCAGAAAGCGGCTGGCCTCCTCCATGGACACATGGCGGATTTCTTCTGAAACCGGTTTATCTTCCGGAGGCGCTTCCTCCTGCTCGGGCATTTCTTCAATCTCATCTTTTAACAGGTAATCCAGACTGACATTAAACAGCCTGGATAGCTGAATCATTTTGTTCAGGTCCGGGACAGACTGAGCCCCTTCCCACTTGGAGACGGACTGACGGGTTACGTTCATCTGTTCGGCCAGCTCCTCCTGGGACCAGCCGCTCTTTTTCCGAAGCTGAATTAATTTTTCCGCAAAGATCATAAACTCGTTCCTCCTTGGTGTCATAGGATATTTTGTGTTCCGGACACACTGAAAGTATAGCTGTTTTTCCAGTTGCGCGCAACCAATCGGCGCCTTGCAATTTGTCAACCGGCGGTTGCGTGCGGCGCTGCTCCTGCTCAGTGAAAGCAAATATGGCATTCAGCAGCCGCCGGAATGAAAAAGGAGAAGATTTTCGGACTGAAAAGCAGAAAAAAGGCATGTTGCACAAAAATGAAAAACCCTCTTCCTTTTTTGCGGTTCCTGTAGTATGATAATCGATGTATTACAAAATATAGTATATATAAAAAAGAAATGTACAAGATATAGTAAAATAAGTGAGGGATAGCTATGGAAGAAGCGGTTAAGACCAGAGTAATCAAACGAAACGGGGAAGAGGTTACCTTTGATCTCTCTAAGATTGTCAATGCGGTGAAGAAAGCCAACAAGGAAGTCGACCATATTCACCGGATGAACGAATACCAGATTATGGCGGTGGCGGAGACGATTGCCCAGCGGGTAAACGAATCCACCCATGCGGTAAATGTGGAAGACATTCAGGATATGGTGGAGACCGGCATCATGGAGATGCGGGGCTATGAGGTGGCTCAGAAATATGTGCGCTACCGGTATAAAAGGGAGCTTTCCAGAAAGTCCAATACTACCGACAACGGAATCCTTTCTCTTCTGGAGCATATCAATGAGGAAGTGAAGCAGGAAAATTCCAATAAAAATCCGGTGATTAATTCCACCCAGCGGGATTATATGGCGGGGGAAGTGAGCAAGGACCTGACCAGAAGAGTGCTCCTTCCGGAGGAGATTGTCCGGGCCCATGAAGAGGGAATCATCCATTTTCACGACATGGATTATTATGCTCAGAAAGAGCATAACTGTGACCTGATTAACCTGGAGGATATGCTGCAGAACGGCACGGTGATCAGTGAGACCATGATTGAAAAGCCTCACAGCTTTTTTACCGCCTGCAATGTGACGACCCAGATTGTGGCCCAGGTAGCCAGCAACCAGTACGGCGGTCAGTCCTTCACCCTTTCTCACCTGGCGCCTTTTGTAGATATCAGCCGGAAGAAAATCTATCAGAGCGTAGTGCGGGAACGGCAGGAGACAGGTGAGTCCATGGACGAGGAGATCATCCGCCGGGTGACGGAGCTGCGTCTGAAGGAGGAGATCAAAAACGGAATTCAGACCATCCAGTATCAGCTGATTACCCTGATGACCTGTAACGGACAGGCTCCCTTTGTGACCGTGTTTATGTATCTGGACGAGGTGCCCGAGGGACAGACCCGGGATGACCTGGCCCTGATTATCGAAGAAGTATTGAGACAGCGGATGCAGGGCGTGAAAAATGAGAAGGGCGTATGGATCACGCCGGCTTTCCCCAAGCTGATTTATGTGCTGGATGAGGACAACATCACCGAGGATTCCAAATACTGGTATCTGACCGAGCTTTCCGCCAGATGTACGGCCAAGCGGATGGTGCCGGACTATATTTCCGCCAAGATCATGAAAGAACTGAAAAGCGGAAATGTGTATCCCTGTATGGGATGCCGTTCTTTCCCCACGGTGGAGGACAGCCAGAGAAACCCGGACGGAAGCCATAAATTCTACGGCCGTTTCAATCAGGGCGTGGTAACCATCAACCTGGTGGATGTGGCCTGCTCTGCGGAAGGAGACATGGACAAATTCTGGAAGATCCTGGATGAGCGGCTGGAACTGTGCCACAGGGGACTGCGGTGCCGCCATGAGCGCCTGAAGGGAACGATTTCCGATGTGGCGCCCATTCTGTGGCAGTACGGGGCCCTGGCCAGACTGAAAAAGGGAGAGCTGATTGATAAACTGCTGTATGACGGCTATTCCACTATCTCTCTGGGCTATGCGGGGCTGTATGAGATGTGCGTGCGCATGACCGGCAAATCCCACACCGATCCGGAGGGAAAGCCCTTTGCCCTGGCGGTGATGCAGCATCTGAACGACAAATGCAGAGAGTGGAAGGAAGCGGAGCATATCAGCTATTCCGTGTATGGAACGCCTATGGAGTCCACCACCTACCGGTTTGCCAAATGCCTGCAGCGCCGGTTTGGGGTCATTCCCGGCGTGACGGACAAGAATTATATCACCAACAGCTACCATGTGCATGTGACGGAGCAGATCGATGCCTTCAGCAAACTGAAATTTGAATCCGAATTCCAGAAGCTGTCTCCGGGAGGAGCGGTAAGCTATGTGGAGGTGCCGGATATGCAGAATAATATTCCGGCGGTGCTGTCCGTGATGCAGTTTATCTATGACAACATTCTCTACGCGGAGCTGAATACCAAGAGCGATTACTGCGAAAAGTGCGGCTACGACGGGGAGATCCGGATTGTGGAGGATGAGTCCGGCAAGCTGGTGTGGGAGTGCCCCAACTGCGGAAACCGGGATCAGAACCTGCTGTCCGTGGCCCGCAGAACCTGCGGCTACATCGGGACCCAGTTCTGGAACCAGGGAAGGACCCAGGAGATCAAGGACAGGGTGCTCCATCTGTAGGAACAGGACAGAATGGAGAAACCATGAACTACGGAAATATAAAGAAATATGATATAGCGGACGGCCCCGGAGTGCGGGTGAGCCTGTTTGTCTCCGGCTGCCGTCATCACTGCAGGGGCTGCTTTAACCCGGAAACCTGGAATTTTTCCTATGGAAAACTTTTTACAGAAGAGACGGCACAAGAGATCCTGGAAGCCCTGAAGCCGGATTACATTCGGGGTTTTACCCTTCTTGGAGGAGAACCTTTTGAACCGGAAAATCAGCCGGAACTGGCAGCGCTGCTGGAAAAGATCCGGAAGACGTACCCCAAAAAGGATATCTGGTGTTATACCGGCTACCTGTATGAGAAAGACCTGATGCCCGGCGGAAAAGTATATACCCCCTGGACAGAGAGAATGCTTGCCTGTGTGGATGTGCTTGTGGACGGCAAATTTGTGGAAGAGCAGAAAGACCTGACCCTGCTGTTTCGGGGCAGCGCCAATCAGAGGCTGCTGACGCTGCGCGAGGGGAAGCGGGTTGGCCTGTGGAATGCCGGCGAATGCGGGCGAAAGAGTGAGAAATGATTTACAAGTCCCGAAATATAAGCTATAATAGCTGTGAATAACTGCTTTCCAGAAAGCAGGAAAAAATAAATTTTATAGGAGACGAGGGAAGGATATGGATTACGCAAAAGAATCACTGAGACTCCATAAAGAGTGGAGAGGAAAAATCGAAGTAACACCCAGAGCGGCGGTTGACTCAAAGGAAGCGCTTTCTCTGGCCTATACCCCCGGCGTGGCGCAGCCCTGCCTGGAGATTCAGAAAAATCCGGAAATGAGCTACGAGCTGACCAGACGCTGGAATACGGTTGCCGTAGTGACCGACGGTACCGCTGTTCTGGGCCTGGGAGATATCGGTCCGGAAGCCGGTATGCCGGTAATGGAAGGAAAATGCGTGCTGTTTAAAGCCTTCGGCGATGTAGATGCCATTCCCCTCTGCGTAAGAAGCAAGGATGTGGATGAGATCGTACAGACCGTGAAACTGCTGGCCGGCAGCTTCGGCGGCGTGAACCTGGAGGATATCAGCGCTCCCCGCTGCTTTGAGATCGAGAGAAAACTGCAGGAGTGCTGCGATATTCCGATTTTCCATGATGACCAGCACGGTACGGCCGTGATCACTCTGGCCGGCCTGATCAATGCCCTGAAACTGGTGAAAAAGGATATTCACGATATTAAGATCGTAACCAGCGGCGCGGGCGCAGCCGGTATCGCCATTATCAAGCTGCTGATCAGCATGGGCCTGAAGCATGTGGTGATGACAGACCGTCAGGGCGCTATCTATGAGGGCCGGGATGGCCTGAACCCCATCAAGGAAGAGATGGCCAAGATCACCAACCAGGAGCATGAGAAAGGCACACTGGCGGAAGTGATTAAGGGCGCTGACGTATTTATCGGTGTTTCCGCTCCCGGAACCCTGACCAAAGAGATGGTTTCGACCATGGCCAAGGATCCCATCATCTTTGCCTGCGCGAACCCCACTCCCGAGATTTTCCCGGATGAGGCAAAGGCAGGCGGCGCCGCTGTTGTATCTACCGGACGGAGCGATTTCCCGAACCAGGTAAACAACGTGCTGGCATTCCCCGGCATTTTCAGAGGTGCTCTGGATGTAAGAGCATCCGAGATTAACGATGAGATGAAGGTTGCGGCTGCATACGCCATTGCGGGTATTGTAAGCGATGAGGAACTGAACCCGGATTATATTCTTCCGGCCGCTTTCGACTCCAGAGTAAAAGACGCTGTGGCAAAAGCGGTGGCGGAGGCTGCTGTGAAGACCGGCGTTGCCAGAATCAAACCCGAATAATTGAAAAAAGCGGTTTAAAATGAAAAACTCTGCCTCCGCTGTGGAAGATAACTTCCCTGGAGGCAGAGTGTTTTACTGTCATGATCAGAAGAAAGGAGCCAGGACAAATGAATGAGGTTTTAAAAGCAATTCGTGAGCGTCGGAGTGTGCGGGCCTACCGCCCGGAGCAGATTAAAGATGAGGAGCTGAACGCAATTCTGGAGGCAGGCACCTATGCGCCCACCGGAATGGGAAAGCAGTCTCCCAAAATCGTGGTGGTACAGGATCCGGAGACGATACAGAAGCTCTCCAGACTGAACGCCGGCGTGATGGGAAATGACGGCGATCCTTTCTACGGAGCTCCCACTGTGCTGGTGGTACTGGCGGACAGTACCCGTCCCACCTGTGTGGAGGACGGAAGCCTGGTGATGGGGACTCTGATGCTGGCGGCTCACAGCCTGGGCGTGGGTTCCTGCTGGATCCACCGGGCAAAGGAAGTGATGGCCTCTCCGGAAGGTCAGGAGCTTCTGCGAAAATGGGGGATTCCGGAAAATTATGTGGGCGTGGGAAACTGTATCCTGGGTTATCCGGTCAAAGAAAAGATCGGAGAGGCTAAGCCCAGAAAAGCAGACTATATTGTAAGAGTTTAAAAAAGAAAGAGAGAAGAGACAAATAAAAAAATTTTTAGAAGAGTTTAAGGCATTTGCCCTGCGCGGCAATATGATGGACATGGCAGTCGGTGTTATCATCGGCGGCGCCTTCTCCAACATCGTAACTTCCCTGACCGATAACTTTATCACCCCGATCCTGAACTTTGTAACAAGAGCAGAGAACTATACGCTTCAGGACGTTTCCAAATTCGCCTCCAACTTTGTTTCGGCGCTGGTGAATTTCCTGATCATGGCGTTTGTGCTGTTCTGCCTGCTGAAAGCGGTGAACAAGATTGCTTCCCTGGGCAAGAAGCCGGAAGCGCCCGCAGCTCCCACCACCAAGAAGTGCCCGTTCTGCCAGAGTGAGATTCCCATCGAGGCGGTAAGATGTCCTCACTGTACCTCTGAGCTGCCTGCAGAAGAAGCGGCAGGAGAGATTGCGGCGGAATAAGATCTGCGGACTGTACATATGAAGCGGCCCCAAAGGGCGAAAAAAATCCCCGGAGAAAGGAAATTTCCATTTCTTCGGGGGTATTTTTATGTGTCGATATTTGACTGAATTTTGATCTGGATATCTGTGTAGAGGCGCTTGCTGTCCGGCAGTTTTCCGTCAATGAGATAATCGAAGAGAACAGATAAAGCCATTTTTCCCTGTCTTACCGGCTGCTGGCAGATGGTGGCGGCAATGATGCCTTCCCGAACCAGGGCTTTGGTGGTGGGCACATCGTCAAAGGAGATCGTTTTGATCTTCCGATGCTGGGTCTGCATGATCTGGCGGATGGCGTTTCCTGCGCCATGAACACCGCCGGCTACCAGAAACATGGCATTTATTTCCGGGTGCTCATTCAACATGGTTTTCGTTACATAATAGGATTCCATTTCATCATCCTGGTTTTCGGCCACAGCCGCCACGCTCATGCCGGGAATATCCCGGATATAGTCGCGGAAACCTTCCACACGGTCCGCATGGGATTTGGCGTTGAAAAATCCGGTTACGATGCCGATGCAGCAGCTGTTTCCCGTGATCATGGCCATCAGGTTGGCAGCGGTTTTCCCACACAGATAAAAATCATTTCCTACATAACAGAAGGGGGAGTGATAATCCGGCAAATCTGTATTAACGGTTACAATGGGAATTTTCAGTTTTTCCACTTCTTTCAGCTTATCTACCAGCGCTGGCTCAATAGTAGGCTGTATGACCAGTGCGCAGATCTGTTTTTCCAGCAGTTCATCAATTTTTTTGATCTGAGCCTCAGCGCAGAATTCCGCACTTTCTACAATGACTTCAAACCCATAGGATTTAAATTCTTCCGCTTTTTCCTGAATGCCGCTGTTTAATTCACTGTAAAAAGGATTGTCCGCCCGCACGATAATGCACCCGATTTTCAGGTTTTTCTGACGGATAGCCAGAGTCTTTCCGGCCCGGTTGGGACGGTAATTCATTTCCTGGATAATATCCAGTACCCGTTTCCGGGTAGCGGCGCTGACATCCCCCCGGTTATTAATGACTCTTTCTACGGTGGCCCGTGAAACACCGGCAATTTCCGCGATTTGGTTTTGTGTAACCATATTTATTTCTCCTGTCTTTTTGTTTTGACAAAAGTATTTCCGAACAGTCACATTGTAACATAGTTGGTAGAATGTGTCAAAAAGATTGTTCACGTGCTCGTAAAAATACGATGTTACACAAAATAAATATGAAATAAATGAAAAATATGCACAAAAATAGATGTATAAAATTGTAAATAAACCATAATATTACAAAACTATATTGCAAAAACAGAGAAACAGTGCTATGATGCACTTAACGAGCACGTGACCGGTAACGCTGCAGCGAAGTTACAAGTGAACAAAAGTCAAATCAAATGCAAGGAGGAATCTCATGAAACGGAAAAGTGTAATTAGTCTGGTACTGGCAGGAAGCATGGTTCTTTCCATGGGCGGAGCTGTGATGGCGGAAGAAGCCACAGAAGCTGCTACAGAAGCGGCTGCCGAGGCTGCGGAAGTTGAGCCTCAGGATCTGATGTTTGTCAGCATTGTGACAGGAGGCGTTGCCTGGGGATCTGCCCAGAAAGGTTTTGAGGATGCGCTGGCAGAACTGGGATGGACAGGCCAGTATGTATCGCCCACCACGCCCAATGATACGGCAGGTGTAATCAATCTGCTGGATACTGCGGTGACAAACCAGGCAGACGGTATTATTACCGTAATTCTGGATGCGGATCAGGCTACAGATGTTCTGACAAAAGCAAAAGACGCGCAGATCCCTGTGGTTACCTGCAACACTTACACGACAGAAGATCTGCAGAATTGCTGGATCGGAACGGATCCGGTCAATATGGGAGTAACCCAGGCAGAAACCGCTATTGAATATCTGGAGGAGACCGAAGCAGATCATGTGACTGCCTGCTACATCCAGACAACCCTGGAGACGGAAACCCAGAATCAGCAGTATGAGGCGTTCTGCGAGACTATTCTGGCGAAATATCCGGATGCCACGCTGATCCAGGAAGAGTGTAATTCTGACGCTGCCATGGCTTCCGATAAGCTGGCCGCTCTGCTGAAGAGCTACCCGGATTTAAATGTGGTTGTAAGCCAGGATGGATATGGCTGCCCGGGAATTGCCAACTATGTGGAGAGCGAAGGACTGGGAGAAGACCTGATTGTGATTGGCATTGATGACTCTGAGGAAATCCTCAACTATGTAACCAGCGGAGCGCTGGACTGCACCATCGCTCAGGATTTCTACACCATGGGTTATGAAGCGGTTTACTATATCAAGGATATCAAAGAAGGAAATGATCCTGCATTTGCTAATGACTCCGGAACGATCGTGATTAAACCCGATGGAGTAGAGGAGCATATGGCATTGCTGGAAGAGCGCGGACTCGTGTAGTCAATAGCGAAACGGCGCTTTGACAGCGGATAGGAGGAAAGTGACATGAAGAAAAAGAATTGGGTGCAGACGCTGGCCACAAAAAATGAGATCGGCACGCTGCTGCCTCTGGTGATTATGTGTGTGATCGTAACAGCGATTAATCCGAACTTTATTGCTTTTGATAATTTGATGGATATTTTTCGGACGACCAGCTTCTATCTGATTGTGGGAGCGCCGTTGACTTATCTTCTGATCACGGCGGATATGGATCTGTCCATTGGCGCTGTGACAGCCCTGGGCGGTGTGGCCTGCATGTTTGCCATGGATGCGGGCCTGCCTATGGTGGTGTGCATTCTTCTGGGACTGCTGGCTGGTGTAGCGGTGGGGGTTTTCAAAGCCTGGGTAATTGTGGACTGTGAACTGCCTGCGTTGATTGTAACTCTTGGAATTCAGTACGCGGTAAATGGTATTGTATCAATTACTACCAAAGGTATGTCCATAAGCGGCGCTACAGATACTTTTAAAGTGCTGGGCCAGGGAAGAGTGTTTGGGAAAATTTATCTGACAATTATTTTTGCTCTGATTATCGCTGTGATTTTTCAGATCATTCTGTCTTATACAAAATATGGCCGTTCTCTGTTTGCGGTGGGCGGCAATCCGGAGACGGCCAGACTGGCCGGTATTCCGGTAAAACGCAGAAGAAGAGAAGTCCATGTGATGGTGTCCGCTTTTGCGGCTCTGGTAGGTATCCTGATGGCATCCCGTTTTGCCAGTGCCCAGACAACGGCAGGTTCCGGTACGGAACTGACGGTTATGGCTGCGGTAATCATTGGCGGCACCAGTATGTTTGGCGGAAGCGGTTCTGTGGTGGGAAGTATTCTTGGCTGTCTGCTTCTGGCTGTGATCAGCAACGGACTGGTTCTGATCCGTGTGGACAGCTTCTGGCAGAATCTGATTTTTGGCATCATTCTGCTGATTTCAGTGGCTATTGATAAATATCGTCAGAAACTCAGCAGTGCAGCATAGATAGGCGGTGATGGATATGGCGGAATATTTGCTGGAAATGCGGGAAGTAACAAAAAAATTCCCGGGTGTGCTGGCTTTGAATAAAGTGTCTCTGCAGCTGCGTCATGGGGAGATCCTGGGGATCTGCGGAGAGAACGGCGCCGGGAAATCTACGCTGATGAAGGTGTTAAGCGGCACTTATCCCTACGGGACATATGAGGGAGACATCTATTATGAAGGACAGAAGGTAAAACTTACCGGCGTGGCCGCGGCACAGAAATACGGGATCGAAATGATCTATCAGGAAATTAATATGGTCCTTCAGTCCAGTATTGCGGAAAATCTCTATCTGGGAAATCTGCCCGGAAAAGGGCAGAAGGTGGATTTTAAGCTGCTTTATGAACAGACCCGTCAGATTTTGGAGAGAGTGGGAATAGACGCGAAACCTTCCGATCGGGTGGGGCGCCTTAACAGCGGACAGATGCAGATGCTGGCGCTGATGCGTGCATATATTAAAAATCCCAGAATCCTTGTGCTGGATGAACCTACTTCTGCTCTGACCACCAGCGAGGTAGATCAGCTGATGGATATTCTGAATGAGCTGCGGGATGAAGGCATCTCCTGCATTTACATTTCCCATAAACTGGAAGAGGTGTACCGGATCTGCGACCGGGTGCTGGTAATGCGGGACGGCCAGACCATTGACTGTCATAAAACGGCGGAAGTAAATGAGCAGACCCTGATTGAACAGATGGTGGGACGGAAAATCGAAAATCTGTATCCCAAGGTATCCGTTCCGATTGGGGAGGAAGTGCTTCGCGTGGAGCATTTGAGTGTGCCTCATCCGACTATTAAGGGGAGAAATATTGTGGATGATATTTCTTTTGGCCTTCGGAAGGGGGAGATTCTCGGTATCGGAGGTCTGGTGGGAGCAGGCAGAAGCGAAACGTTAGGAGGCATTTTCGGACAGCTTCAGAAAGGTGTGCATAAGAAGATTTATGTAGAAGGGAAAGAGGTAACCATCAAAAATCCGGCTGACGCTATAAAGGCAGGCATCGGATATGTGACAGAGGAACGGAAGCTGAATGGTTTTGTATGGATGCTGTCAATCCGTGATAATATGTACCTGGCCAGTCTGGATGATCTGCCGGCCAAAGGACCTTTTGTGGACGCGAAGGAAGAGAATCGGAGAAGCCAGGCTATGTTTGACAAGCTGAGAGTGAAAGCCCCTTCTATTCATACAAAGATTAATACACTTTCCGGAGGAAACCAGCAGAAAGTGGTTCTTTCAAAATGGCTGGTAAAAACCCCCAGAATTCTGTTTGTGGATGAACCGACAAAAGGCGTGGATGTGGGAGCGAAAGCTGAAATCTATTCTCTTATGGGAGAACTGGTAAAAGACGGTGTTTCTATTATTATGGTTTCATCTGATATGCCGGAACTTCTGGCCATGAGCGACCGGGTGCTGGTGATCAGCGGAGGAAAGATTACGGGTGAATTTAGCAGAAGCGAGGCGACAGAAGAAGCGGTTATGAGGGCGGCTATTCAGTAAGGGAGGAGTAAGATGACAGTAAAAGAAAAGATACAGAACAGTTTTGCTGCTCTTCCGGCAGTGGAAGGACCGATTGCAGTGACAGAACACTCCCATCCTTTCTGCGCTATGGAGTACAGCCGAAAGCCTTTGGATGTAAAACAGTATGGCTACGTCGAGGAAGAATTTTTTCTCTCCGGAAAGGCGAATGTCTATGACGCGGATGAACAGGATCATGTTTATATTGTAAAAGAAGGACTGCCTTATAAAAACCGTATCCTGGTGAGACGTCCCTGCCGGAAAGAGGATTTTTCGGGAAGGGTATATGTGGACATTCTGAACGCTACCCAGGGATATGACATTGAAGATTTATGGCACCGCCATTATCTGTGGTGCATGGAGCATGGACATGGCTACGTGGGGATTACCGGGAAACCGGTAAATGTGATGAGCCTGAAAAATTTTGACTATGACAGATATAAAGACCTGAACTGGTCAAATGGAGAGCTGGTGCCGGCGCCGGTGATTTCCCGATCAGCCACCATACCGGGAACGGAGGAGGGCCTTGTCTGGGATATGATCAGCCAGTTGGGAATGCTTCTTCGCCAGGGCGGAGAAAAAAACTGCATGGGAGGATATCCGGTGCAGTATGTGTACCTGACCGGTCAGAGCCAGAGCGGCGCGTATCTGAACACGTATGTCAGCTATTTTGACAGCTTTGCCCATTCTATGCCGCAGGGCGGCATATATGACGGTTATCTGAATGTCGTGGGAGCCCTGGTACAGCGCTCGCTGCGGCAGAGCAAAACGGTAGGAGACCTGCGGCTGGAGGAACGCCATATGCATCCTTCGGCAACTCCCTATATCTGCATGAGCAGCGAAGCAGATCTGTATCTGTTCCGGTTATTTGTGGAGGGAGATCTTCTGCAGGTGCGGGTGGAAAATGCTGATACACCGGATCATAAATGCCGGTATTACGAACTGTCCGGCGCGCCCCATACGGATATTATCTGCCCGGTTCTGACTGCCACTTCGGAGATTGCCCGGGCAGGCGGAAAGATGCCCAATCTGGATCCGAAGCTTCTGGAGCATATCAATGATATGCATGTGGAGTATTATGTATGCGGCCTGCTGGAAAAACTGCATATCTGGGCGGTAACAGGACAGGCGCCGGAGGCCATGGATATTCTGAAAAGAAAAGACGGCGATCTGGAAAGAGATGAATATGGAAACGCTCTTGGAGGCCTGCGGACGCCCTATGTGGAAGTTCCCATTGCATCCTATGTGGCCAGCAATCCGGACGATCCGGAAGGCATCTGCGGAAAGATGACCTATTTTTCTGGAGAAGAATTTATGCGCCGCTATGGAAGTCGGGAAGAGTATCTGAGACAGTTTGGAGACTGTGTGGAGCAGCAGGTAAGCCAGAAATGGATTTCCAGAACAGACGGAGAAAAAATGAAAGCCTGGGCAGCGGAAGCGGCAGGCAAAGTTGCGGGAAAATGTAAATAAGAGTTTTAAAAAACAGCCTGAGAATTTCTCAGGCTGTTTCTCGTATGATGAGATCAGGACGAAGAGAAATGTGATGAATAACCCCTTCTTCTTCCCCCTTGACCGCCCGGAGCATAATTTCAGATCCGAGGCGTGCCATCTTTACAACGGGAGGCGAAAGGGTAGTAAGAGCCTTATGAAGATAGGAACTTTCCCGCACGTTATCGTTTCCGATGATAGCGATGTCCTCAGGTACAGACAGTCCGGCTTCATCCAGCGCCCGGAGCGCGCCGATGGCAATATCATCGTAACCGGCCAGAAAAGCCCTGGGGCGATCCGGATCCTTCAGTATTCTTTTCATAGTTTCGTAACCGGACTGTTCGAAACGCATGGAAGGATGCGAATAGATGGGATTATCCGAGGGATCCATGCCGTTTTTCTCCAGCGCTGCTATAAACTGATGGTTTCGCAGGGTATCCAGAATATAGTCGCCGATAAAACCGATGCGGTCATATCCTTTCTCTTTCAGATAGGAGATGGCCTCGGACATGCCGGCTTCATCATCTACCATAATATAGCTGTAGTCGTTTGTATGGAGACGGGCTACCAGCAAAATCATGGGGATATTCTGCGCTTTCAGAATAGGCGAAAACTCATCCAGAATATCATTGTTTATCGTACAGGTGAGAAAGATCCCTTCTACATTGTAGGTACAAAAAGTATTCAGTGCCTGAATTTCTTTCTCTTTCTGGTATTGAGTGTTGGCAATCAGAAGAAAATAACCGTGTTTCTGCAGCTGGTGTTCCACTTCGAAAATGATTTTCGCGAAATAATTACTGTCAATTTCGGGCACGATCATGCCGATCATTTTGGAATTTTTTCCCGCCAGAATTTTCGCCGACAAGTTGGGGATATAGTTTAAGTCTTTGGCAATCTGCAGTACATGGTCGCAGGTCTTTTGGGAAATGCCCTTTCCGCCGTTTAACACTCTTGAAGCGGTAGCCAGGCTGACACCGGCTGTTCTGGCAATATCTTTCAGTGTAGACATGATGAACCTCCTCTTTTGCCGGAACTGTAATAACACAGTAAGGCTTTAACTAAAAGAATTATACCGGAAAATAAAACGGTTGACAATCATAAAAGAATCCAAAAACAATGGCATAATACAGGATGGTTAAACGCTTGCATGAATTGCACAAAAAAACGGGATACAAACTGGATATAATTCACAAAAAACAGAAAAAGCAGGCGCTTGGTATTGACGAATAAGTGGCAGAATGCTATTCTATAGCTAGTTAAACGCTTGCATAAAAAGGGAGGGAACGGATATGATAGATCTGACATTAACATCAGAATTATATAATAATATCAAGTTTAATATGCATAAACTGATTTTAGATGTGGAAGAGAATGATGCGGCCCGTCTGGCAGCTGTTTTCGGGGCTTCCGAGGAAGAAGTGCAGGAAGTTATTGATGAGATGAGCCGTACTGTGAGGGAGCAGGCAGAAAGACTCCGGAAGGAAATTGAAATTCCTGCGGTGACGGAAAGTAAAACGATTGCATTTGTGGGAGATTCCATTACCAGTGACCGGGCCAGCTATCTGAATATTCTCCGCGAGATTTATCGAGAGGAAGAAAAACTGAAATTTGTGGATGCTGCTGTATCGGGAGATAAGAGTGACGATGCGGTAATGAAATTCTATTTTAGAACCATGAATTATCATCCGGATGTGGCGCATATTCTGATCGGTACCAATGATCTTCGCCGCAGTAATGATCCGTTTGGAGGAAGCGCGGTAAGTCTTTCCGATTACAGGAAAAATCTTTCCTATATGCTTCAGGTTTTTCAGGAAAATCAGATTCCTGTGGTGATATCTCAGATTGCCCCTGTTTTGAATGAACGGCTCTGGCAGCGTTTCCCGGAAGATAACTGGATCTATGATTATGAGGAAATGAAAGAGGCAAACAGAATTGTCTGTGAAGTGGCCGCTGCATACGGAGCAAAATTAAACGCCATGGAAGAGGTTTATAAAGAATATGAACCGGGCGAACTGCTGTTAAAGGACGGACTGCATTTAAATGAAAAAGGACAGTATCTGCTGACGAAGCAAGTAATAAAAGCACTGGCAGAATATTTATAGGAGGTTTACGGCATGAAAAAGATCTTTAAAACAAAAGAAATCGGCATTATTTTCATTTTAATTGTACTGTCCATTTTAATACAGATAAAAAACCCGATTTTTCTTACCTTCAGCAATATTATTGATGTCTGCAGAAATACATCCTACACGCTGATCATTGCTGTGGGCATGACATTTGTGCTGATTGCCAAGGGCCTGGACCTTTCGGTCGGTTCCCTGATGGCTCTGGGCGGGCTGGTATCAGCTGTAGCTATGTTTAATGGAATTCCCATCCCGCTTGCAGTTCTGCTGGGACTTCTGGTCGGAGCCGCCTTTGGTCTGGTAAATGCGGTATGTATTGTAAGATTTCGCATTCCTGCCATGATTGCGACTCTGGGCACCATGTATATGGCCAGAGGCCTGGTGCTGGTTATGACGAAAGGATCACCGGTTTATCCGCTGCCGGAGGCGTTTGGCGATTTCGGAAGAGGTTACCTGTTTGGAGTTCCCTACGTGATCTTGATTGCGGCAGTTCTTTCCGTGATTGCCCACCTGGTTCTGACCCGGACAACCTATGGAAGAAAAGTGTACGCAATCGGCGGCAATCCGGAGACGGCCAAATTTGCGGGCATTAATGTGGCAGTTGTCACAGCCAGCTGCTACCTGATCAGCGGTGTTCTGGCGGCGCTTTCCGGTATTCTGACAGCGGCCAGGATGGGATCCGGCCAGCCGGGTATTGGCGATGGAACAGAGATGACAGTGATTACAGCCGTAATTATCGGCGGAACCAGTTTAAACGGAGGAGCCGGTACAATTCTGGGAACCGTACTGGGGGCGCTGCTGATGAATGTTCTCTCCAGCGGTATGAATCTGGTTGGGATTTCAGCGTACTGGCAGCAGTTTGTAATGGGGCTGATTATTATTGTGGCCGTAGGAGCAGATATGTATCAGCGCAGTAAAAGGAGACTTTAAGCTCTGGATTTATCAGGCGGCTTTCATTTGACAGGAACGGAAGGAATGAAAACGGATGGAAAAAATACTGGAAGTAAAAAATATTACAAAAAAGTTCGGACCGGTTACTGTTTTCCATGATGTAAATTTGGAATTATACAAGGGCGAGGTGCTTGCTCTTGTGGGAGAGAACGGAGCCGGAAAATCAACCCTGATGAATGTGCTGGGCGGCGTTTATCCGACAGGAGAGTATGAGGGTGAAATATTTGTAGAGGGAAAGCTGTGTCGTTTCCGGAGTGAAAGGGAGTCTAAAAATGCGGGAATTGAGATGATCCATCAGGAGATCAGCCTTCATCTGGAACTGACAGTAGCCGAAAATATTTTTTTGGGAAATCTTTCCAACCATGCAGGGATTGTAAACTGGAAAGGTGTATATCATGAGGCACAGGAATATCTGGATATGGTAAAACTGGACGTTCCGCCAAGAGAGCGAGTGCGGAATTTGAGTACCAGCCAGCAGCAGCTGCTCTCGATTGCAAAGGCTTTGGCGTGCCACCCGAAAATTCTGCTGTTTGATGAACCGACTTCTGCTCTGACAGAGACAGATGCGGCAAACCTGATGGATATTATCCGGAAGCTTGCCAAAGAAGGTATTTCCTGTATTTATATTTCCCATCGTCTGGAAGAGATTATGGAACTGGCGGACCGGGTGGCGGTACTTAGAGACGGAAACCTTATTTCTGTACGAAACAAAGAGGATGTTACGGTAGAACAGATCATCGAAGATATGGTGGGACGAAAACTGGATGAGATGTATCCTAAACAGAAGGTTTCCATTGGAGAGGTGGAGTTTAGCGTAAAAAATCTGACAGTTCCACATCCGTATGTGCTGAACCGGAACATTGTAGAAGATGTGGAATTTTCAGTGTCCCGGGGAGAAATACTGGGTATATCCGGGCTTGTGGGAGCGGGGCGCAGTGAGACGGTAAATGCCATATTCGGAAGCATGAAAAGAACTTCCGGGGCTGTTTATCTGGAAGGAAAAGAAATTCAGATCAAAAAACCGCTGGATGCCATTCGGCAGGGGATCGGACTGGTGACAGAAGACCGGAAACGTTCCGGAATTATAGCGCCTATGTGTCTGCGGGAAAATATGACGATCGCCAGTCTGGAGGCGGTTTCTGAAAAAGGTATTTTTAACCGGAAAAAAGAAAAAAGCCTGGCGGAGGAATACTATGGAAAACTTCGGGTAAAGGCAGAGGGAATAGAAGATAATATTATGAACCTCAGCGGAGGAAATCAGCAGAAAATTGTTCTTTCCAAGTGGCTGATGAAAGATATCAAAGTTCTGTTTCTGGATGAGCCTACCAGAGGTGTGGATGTGGGAGCAAAAGTCGAGATTTATAATATCATCACTGAGCTGGCCCGCAAGGGAGTGGCAGTTGTAATGATTTCTTCTGAACTGCCGGAACTTCTTGGAATGTGTGACAGAATTTTGGTATTGGGACGGGGAAAACTATGGGGTAATATTAAACGGGAAGATTTTTCCCAGGAACGGATTATGCGTGCTGCCACCTGTATTGAAAAATACGGTGTGTAACATATGGTAACCAGACAATAATAAAGATGGGAGGTAACACAAATGAAATGGAAAGCACTGACAACGGCAACACTGGCAATGGGAATGACTTTATCACTGGCAGGACTGGCAATGGCGGAGGAAGAAAAGCCCTATGTCATCTGGGTAAATCCTCTGGTAGGAAGCCCGGTATTTACCAGCGCGGATGAAGGAATTACAGCGGCATCAGAGGAGTTTGGGTTTGATTTGAAGATTATAGGACCTTCTGTACTGGATGATACCCAGATGTATCAGGCACTGCAGAGCGCCCTGGTGGAAAAACCGGATCTGATCGTAACCACTCCGTATAACTATACGGCGCTGGCGCCTCTATATGTACAGGCACAGGAAGAAGGGATCCCGATCATTGATATCAGCTCCGATTCCGGAGAAGAATCCGGCCGCATCAGCTTTATCGGAACAGATAATACCGCCTATGGACAGCTGGCAGCTGATTATATCAATGAGGAGAAGGGCGGAGAAGCGCATGTCATGACTATGATGGCAAATCTGGATACTTCCAATCAGCTGGAGCAAAGACTTGCTTTTGAGGAAAAATGCGCGGAGGAATATCCGGGTATTGAGACGGTTCTGGTTGATGAGGATAACGGAGACAGCACCCAGGCGCTTCAGAAGTTTGAAGACGCGCTGAAAGCCCATCCTGAAATTGATACTATTTTCAGCCTTGAATCGATTGGCGGCGTAGCAGCTGCCAATGCGGTAGAAGAACTGGGCCTGGAAGGCAAGGTGACCATTCTGGCTATCGATGACAATGCAGATACGATCCAGTATGTAAAGGATGGAAAGATCTGGGCTACCATGGCGCAGAATTTCTATAAAATGGGTTATACTGCCGGTGAATTTGCAGTAAAATATCTGAACGGCGAGGAAGTGGAATCGGTAGTGGACTCCGGTACAGTGCTGATCACTGCAGAGAACGTGGATACCTACAGCTTTGAGTAGAACGTAATCATTCCAAAGAAGATCATTTCGACTGAATCATTACATTCATCCCTGACGTCGGTGTACAAGGCGTATTGCTCCTTGTACACCGACGTTTTTCTGATGTTATTTTGTTATGCCTGCAGCAACAGCATGGTATTTCTTTTGTTCGTTGTAAAAAATGTAATAACACAACTAAAAATCCTTGTATTTTTTGTATCCGCATGCTATAATAAGCGTGTATTAAAATACAGGAGGTGCGTTTATGTACCGAATGGCGATTGAAAAACTGTTAAAATGGAAAGAAAGCAAACGACGTAAACCGTTGATTATTGAAGGGGCCCGACAAGTCGGAAAAACCTGGCTGATGAAAGAGTTTGGCAGACAAGCGTATGCGGATACGGTTTACATTAACTTTGATTCGAATTCCAGAATGGCGGAACTGTTTGCTTCCGATTTGGATACGGACCGTCTGCTTATGGGATTAGAGTTATATGCGGGCCGTAAAATTAATTCTGACAGTACGCTGCTGATTTTTGATGAAGTGCAGGAAGTTCCAAGAGCATTGACTTCACTTAAATACTTTTATGAAAATGCGCCGCAATACCATATCGTCTGTGCAGGTTCGCTCCTTGGCATTGCTTTACACCAGGGAACCTCTTTCCCTGTTGGCAAGGTAGATTTTCTGAAACTCTATCCCCTTTCTTTTAAGGAATATTTGATGGCTGTCGGCAAAGAACGTTTTGCGGAACTTCTAAATAGGCAGGATTATCAGATGATTGCGGGATTTCGGCAAACATATACGGATGCCTTGAAGCATTATTACTTTGTGGGGGGGATGCCGGAAGCTGTGCAGAGCTTTGCCGAAAACAAAGATTTTAATGAAGTTCGCGCTGTCCAAAAGCGAATTCTGTCTGCTTATGAACAGGATTTCTCTAAACATGCGCCCAACGAGATGGTTCCCAAAATCCGTATGCTGTGGAACAGCATTCCGTCTCAGCTTGCTAAAGAAAACAAAAAGTTCATTTACGGTCTTCTGCGAAAGGGAGCTCGCGCGAAAGAATATGAAACGGCAATTATGTGGCTTTCCGATTGCGGGCTTGTCCACAAGGTCAGCCGGGTCAATGCGGCGGGGATTCCATTGAAGGCTTACGAGGATTTAAAGGCGTTTAAACTTTTCCTGGTAGATGTGGGACTGCTGGGGTGTATGGCAGGACTGCACCAGCGAATATTGCTTGACGGCAATGACCTTTTTACAGAGTTTAAAGGAGCACTGACGGAGCAATATGTTTGCCAGCAGCTTAAAACCATTGAAGATTTAGGCGTTTACTATTATACCAACGATAGAGGTTCCTGCGAGGTTGATTTTATTGTTGATACGGGTGAACGGATTATTCCGGTTGAAGTAAAGGCAGAAATGAATCTCAGAGCTAAAAGCCTCAAGGTATATCAGGAAAAGTTTTCGCCGGAGGTATCTGTCCGCACTTCGATGAGCGATTACAAAAAGGAAGAATGGCTTATAAATCTTCCGCTGTATGCGATTGAACAGATTTCTAAAATTTGAGTAAGACTGCAGCTTTTCCGGGACAGCCGGGTGTACAAACGGACACCGGATGCTCCGGAACTGCAATTTTCCTCAATTTTAGAATAAACCAAAAAATTTTAAAAACTTGAAAAAAACTCTTCCCATTTTTTAAAAAAGTGGTATAATGAGTGCATGGAATCATAGCTCAGCTGGGATGAGCGTTCGCCTCACACGCGAGAGGTCATGGGTTCGAGCCCCATTGATTCCATTTTTTTATGCCCATTTTTATCGGAGACCCATCTTTCTACAGCCTTTTCTGATACTGTTTCGGTGAATATCCCGTTTCTTTTTTAAATGCGGAAATAAAATAATTGTAGTCCCGGAAACCGCAGGCGGCGGCCACCTCCCCCACGGACCAGTCCCGGTGCTGCTCCAGCAGTTCTTTGGCCCGCTCAATGCGCAGATGCCGGATGTGTTCAGCCACGCCCATGCCGTAGGTGCTGTCCGTAATCTCGTACAGATAGGTTTTTCCAATGGAAAAATGCCTGCAGAGAGCGGAGACGCTCAGATCCTCTGTGAGATGCTGCAGGATATATTCGTCGATCCGGGTATGGAGATTCCCCTTTTTTAAAATGGCCAGCCGTTCGTTGCATAAATAGGAGGCGATGGCTTCCAGAATGTGGCAGGCTGCCAGAACATACTGGTGGGTGGTGATGGGCCGTTCCAGGCAGGCTTCCCGGAGCGCCGCATTGTCCAGAGCATAGTCCCGGCACAGTTCCTTTATGGCGTTCCATCCTGTTTCATAGTCCGGATAGGCAAAAATATTTCCCACGATGATGTATCCCGCAATGATTTCGCCCATATAGATGGGAGTGCAGGCTTCATACAGGCCGGCGTGGCACTGATAGAAATAGATATTGTGCCGTTTGGCGGCAGTGCGGCAGGCGTCCCGGTCGCAGTTTTTGCAGCGCTGGGCGGCCACCGGGTCCGTGCGCATCAGGCGGCAGAAAGGGGGGAGCTCGCTGGGATAGGGAAAGATTTCCTCGTACCGTTCATTGAAAAGCGCGATATGAATGCCGGTGAGCAGATAAAAATCCTGAAACAGGGGCGCCAGTTTTTCCAGATCAAAGGATGAAATCATGACAGAAACCTCCAAATGCGAACAAAAACAAAGTTTTTGAACGAAATGCCTCTATACGAAATCAAAAAAATAGTCTATGATTACTTTAACATGAAACATGAGGAATGTGCAAGGAAAACGGGAACTTCCGGAAAGGTCTCCCGGGGCTGCCGTAAGGAGCGGACAGCCCCAAGCGGCTGAGAGGGAGAGAGGTTTCGGCTGCGAACAGATGCCCTGCACAATGTATGGAGGGTAAAGGAGGAAGCATGAACATTCAGAATTGGAAAAACAAGGCCAAAGAGGCCGGGTTCCAGGAAGAAATGAAGAAACTTTATGGAGCAAAGGCAGAGGAAAACGGGAAACGCTATGAGGCGCTGCTGGATATGTATGGGGAAGCTTTTGGAGACAGCGAAGAGATTTCCCTGTTTTCCGCTCCGGGAAGAACGGAGATCGGCGGCAACCATACCGACCATCAGCATGGACGGGTGCTGGCCGCTTCCGTAGATATGGACATGATCGCGGCGGTATCTCTCTCCGGCGCCAATGAGATCAGCGTTCTTTCAGAAGGGTACCCCATGTGCCGGATTTCTCTGGATGATCTGTCTGTGAAGGAAGAGGAAAAGAATTCCACAGCGGCTCTGATCCGGGGCGTGGCAGCGGGATTTGCCCAGAGAGGATGCAGTGTAAAGGGATTTCAGGCAGCGGTAAAATCCAGCGTACTGCCGGGCAGCGGCATCAGCTCCTCAGCGGCTTTCGAAGTGCTGATCGGAAATATTATCAACTCCCTGTTTTTTGAGGGAAAGGCGACTGCGGTGGAGATCGCCCAGATCGGACAGTACGCGGAGAACGTGTATTTTGGGAAACCCAGCGGGCTGATGGATCAGACCGCCTCCTCCGTGGGAAATATGCTTACCATCGATTTTGAGGATACGAAGAATCCGGTGGTTAAAAAGCTGGACATTGATTTTGAGAAAACAGGACTGGCCCTGTGCATCATTGACTCCGGCGCGGATCATGCGGACCTCACCGATGAGTATGCGGCTATTCCTCTGGAACTGAAAAAAATCTGCGCCGCTTTCGGAAAAGAGGTGCTGCGGGAGATCCCGGAGCAGGAGTTTATGGCGGCTATTCCCAGAATCAGAAAAGAAGTGGGAGACAGAGCGCTTCTGCGCGCCATCCATTTCTACGGGGACAACGAGAGAGTGCCCAGACAGGCGGAGGCTCTGGAGAAGGGAGACATCGATACCTTCCTGAAACTGGTGAAGGAGTCCGGATACAGCTCCTGGATGTATCTGCAGAACATTGTTCCCTGCGGCAGCAAGGAACATCAGGAGATGGCCCTGGCCCTTGCCCTGTGCGATAAGCTGCTGAAGGGCAGAGGCGCCTACAGAGTGCACGGCGGCGGATTTGCGGGAACGGTACAGGCGTTTGTGCCGCTGGATATGCTGGAGGAGTTCAGAACCGGCATGGAGGCGGCCCTGGGAAGCGGAAGCTGCCATGTGCTTTCCATCCGTCCGGTAGGCGGCATCCGGATTACCGTCTGAAACAGCAACGTAAACAGAAGTTTTCTATAATAAATCTGACAGGAATAAAAGATTCCGGAAAGGAGACGCGCTATGAGAATTTTGGTAACAGGAGGAGCCGGGTATATCGGAAGCCATACCTGCGTGGAACTGCTGGAGGCAGGCTATGAGGTTGTGGTGGTGGATAACCTTTACAATGCCAGCGAGAAAGCGCTGGAGAGAGTAAAACAGATTACGGGAAAAGATCTTACCTTCTATCTGGCGGATATCTGCGACCGGGATATGATGAATAAGATTTTTGACCAGGAGCATGTGGACGCGGTCATTCATTTCGCCGGGCTGAAGGCCGTGGGCGAGTCTGTGGCCAAGCCCATCGAGTACTACTCTAATAACCTGGCGGGAACGCTGACTCTCTGCGATGTGATGCGAAATCACGGGGTGAAAAACATTATCTTCAGCTCCTCCGCTACGGTATACGGAGATCCCGCCTTTGTGCCGATCACAGAGGAATGCCCCAAGGGTATCTGCACCAACCCCTACGGCTGGACCAAATGGATGCTGGAGCAGGTGCTTACCGACATTCAGAAGGCAGATCCGGAGTGGAATGTGATCCTGCTTCGCTATTTCAACCCCATCGGCGCCCATAAGAGCGGCCTGATCGGAGAGGATCCCAAGGGAATTCCCAACAATCTGCTTCCCTATGTGGCGCAGGTTGCCATCGGCAAGCTGAAATGCCTGGGCGTGTTCGGCAATGACTATGATACTCCCGACGGCACCGGCGTGAGAGATTACATCCATGTGGTGGATCTGGCAAAAGGCCATGTGAAAGCCATTAAGAAACTGGCGGACAAAGAAGGCGTCAGCGTTTACAACCTGGGAACAGGAAACGGCTACAGTGTGCTCCAGGTGGTGGCGGCTTTTGAAAAGGCCTGCGGCCATGCCATTCCCTATGAGATTAAGCCCCGCCGGGCAGGAGATATCGCCACCTGCTACTGCGATCCCTCCAAGGCAAAGAAAGAGCTGGGCTGGGAGGCTGCGTACGGTATTGATGAGATGTGCGCCGACTCCTGGAACTGGCAGCAGAAAAATCCTGACGGATACGGTGAATAAGAGCGAGAAGGTTCAGATACAGGAGGATGCTGCTCCATCATGAAATTTGGGATGGAGCAGCATCCTCTTTTACATTCCCGGCTTGAAATTCCCGGGGATTTATACTACAATACACTGTAATGGTCAGGTACGTGTTCATGGGGGCAAAGCTATTTTGTCCCTGCTGTTGTGTTTGGAAATGAGGAGAAAGATGCGCTGGAATAAATTTAGACTGAAGATTCGGACGGAAGCGGAGGATCTGGTGATTTCCGCATTATCAGACGCCGGAGTGGAGGGCGTGGAGATTGAGGACAAGGTTCCGCTGACAGAGCAGGAGAAACAGCAGATGTTTGTGGATATTCTGCCCGAGGGACCTGCGGACGACGGCTTTGCCTATCTGAATTTTTACCTGGATGAGGACGCGGATAAGGAAGAACTGCTGAACAGGGTGAAGGAGGAACTGGAGGAGCTGCGCTCTTTTATGGACATCGGGCCCTGCACCCTGGAGGAATCCCAGACAGAGGACAAGGACTGGATTAATAACTGGAAACAGTATTTCCATCAGTTTTATGTGGACGATATTCTGATTATTCCTTCCTGGGAGGAGATGAAGCCGGAAGACCGGGACAAGATGGTGATCCATATCGATCCGGGAACCGCCTTTGGTACGGGAATGCATGAAACCACCCAGCTGTGTCTGAGGCAGCTGAAAAAGTATGTGACGCCAGATACGGAGATCCTGGATGTGGGAACCGGCAGCGGGATCCTTTCCATTGCGGCGCTGAAACTGGGGGCAAAGCATGCCAGAGGAACGGATCTGGATCCCTGCGCCCTGTCGGCGGTGAGGGAGAACCTGGAAGCCAACCGGATACCGGAAGGCTCCATGGACATGCGGATCGGCAATATCATAGATGACCCCGAAGTACAGGACTGGGCGGGTTATGAGAAATATGACATTGTGGCTGCCAATATCCTGGCGGATGTGCTGACGGCCCTGACGCCCGTGATCGTAAAGCAGATGAAAAAGGGGGGGATTTACATCACCTCCGGCATTCTGGATGAGAAAGAAGAGCTGGTGACAGCTGCGGTGAAGGCTGCCGGCCTTTTGGTGGAAGAGGTGACACGCCAGGGCGAGTGGGTGTCTGTCACGGCCAGAAAGGTCTGAGCCATGTACCGGTTTTTTGTATCTCCGGATCAGATCGGGGAGAGAGAGATTACCATTGAGGGATCGGATGTCAACCACATCGCCCATGTGCTGCGGATGAAGCCAGGGGAAGAGCTGCGGCTGTGCACCGGCCAGGACGAAAAGGATTATCGCTGCCGGATCAGCAGGATTACAGAAGAGCAGGTGACGGCAGAGATTTTGTGGGTGGAGGAGAGCGGCGTGGAGCTTCCTTCCAGGCTGTATCTCTTCCAGGGACTTCCCAAAAGCGACAAGATGGAGCTGATTATCCAGAAAGCGGTGGAGCTGGGGGTTTATGAGGTGATTCCCATGGCTTCCAGACGATCCGTGGTGAAGCTGGACGCCAAAAAAGAAGAAAATAAACGGAAGCGCTGGAACGCCATTGCCGAGAGCGCGGCCAAGCAGTCCAAGCGCCTGGTGATTCCCCGTGTGACAGAGGTCATGTCCTTCGGGCAGGCTCTTGCGTACGGAGAAAAGCTGGATCTGAAGCTGATTCCCTATGAACTGGCGGAAAACATGGACAGGACCCGGGAGATTATAAGCCGGATCCGACCCGGACAGTCCGTGGGGATTTTTATCGGCCCTGAGGGCGGATTTGAACGGGAAGAGGTGGAACAGGCCCTGGACAAAGGGGCCCAGGCCATTACGCTGGGCAGAAGAATTCTGCGCACGGAGACGGCGGGGATGGCGCTGCTGTCTGTGCTGATGTTTCAGCTGGAGGAATAACATGGAAGCATATTTGGACAATTCCGCCACAACCAGATGCCTGGAGAGCGTGCGGGATGTTGTGGTGAAAACGATGATGGAGGATTACGGGAACCCTTCCTCCAGACATACAAAGGGAGTGGAGGCGGAGCGGTACCTGCGGGAAGCCAGGGAAACCATTGCGGCCACCATGAAGGTGAGCGAAAAAGAAATCTTTTTTACCTCCGGCGGCACGGAATCCAACAACTGGGCGCTGATCGGCGGCGCCATGGCAAACAGGCGGGCGGGAAACCACGTGATTACCACCGCCATCGAGCATGCCGCCGTGATCCAGCCCCTGCTGTATCTGCAGGAACAGGGATTTGAGATTACGTATCTTCCGGTGGATGAAAAGGGCCATATCAGTCTGGAGGATCTGCGCCGGGAACTGCGGGACACCACCATTCTGGTATCCGTCATGTATGTGAATAACGAGATGGGAGCGGTACAGCCCCTGGAGGAGATCGGGAAAATCATCAAAGCATACAATCCGGGGATCCTTTTCCATGTGGATGCCATTCAGGCCTACGGAAAATACAGGATCTATCCCAAAAAACTGCAGATTGACATGCTGTCGGTAAGCGGCCATAAAATTCACGGGCCCAAGGGAGTGGGATTTCTCTATGTGAAGGAGAAGACAAAGCTCCATCCTCTGATACTGGGAGGAGGCCAGCAGCACGGGATGCGTTCCGGTACGGACAATGTGCCGGGCATTGCCGGCCTGGGGGCGGCAGCCCGGGAAGCCTACCGGGATTTTGAAAAAAAGCAGTCCTGGCTGTATGAATTAAAGGATTATTTTATGGAAGGCGTCCGGAAACTGCCGGATGTAAAGATTAACAGCGAAGAGGGGGAGAAGAGCGCCCCCCATATTGTGAGCGTCAGTTTCAAGGGCGTGCGCAGCGAGGTGCTGCTTCACGCGCTGGAGGAAAAAAATATTTATGTTTCCGCCGGCTCCGCCTGCTCCTCCAATAAAAAGCTGCCGGTGAGCGCTGTGCTGAAGGAGATCCACCTGGAGCGGGATCTTCTGGAAACCACGGTGCGCTTCAGTTTCTGCGAGCAGACCGGGAAGGAAGAACTGGATTACTGTCTGGAGACGCTGGGAGAGCTGCTTCCCCTGCTGCGCCGCTATACCAGACATTAGTGTAGGAAAGGAACCTGTATGTTTAAGACATTTTTGATTAAATACGGAGAAATAGGAATAAAGGGAAAAAACAGATATCTGTTTGAGCAGGCCCTGGTGGATCAGATTAATTTTGCCCTGAGCAGGGTGGAGGGAAACTTCCATACCTGGCGGGAGCAGGGAAGAATCTATATTGACGCGGAAGGGCTCTACGATTTTGACGAGACAGTGGAAGCGCTGCAGCGGGTGTTCGGCATTGTAGGCATCTGCCCGGTGATGAAGGTGGAGGATCACGGCCTGGAGGAACTGGGCAATGAGGTGATTGATTATCTGGCGGAAGTGTATCAGATGGAGGGAAAAACCTTTAAAGTTATGACCCGCCGGGCCAGAAAGAGCTATCCGGTGGAATCCATGGAGGTAAACGCCTATCTGGGCGGAAGGATCCTGGATGCCTTTCCGGGAGCGTCCGTGGATGTGCATCATCCGGAACTGATGATCCATGTGGAGATCCGGGAAAAAATCTATATCTATTCCAAGATCATTCCGGGACCGGGAGGAATGCCGGTGGGAACAAACGGCAAAGCCATGCTTCTGCTCTCGGGAGGAATCGACAGCCCGGTGGCAGGCTATATGATTTCCAAGAGAGGCGTAACCCTGGAGGCTACCTATTTCCATGCGCCTCCCTATACCAGCGAGCGGGCGAAGCAGAAGGTGGTGGACCTGGCCAGACTGGTGGCCCGCTATTCCGGCCCCATCCGGCTTCATGTGGTGAATTTCACGGATATTCAGCTCTACATTTATGATCAGTGCCCCCATGATGAACTGACGATTATCATGCGCCGCTATATGATGAAGATCGCGGAACATTTTGCCGGGGAGGATCACTGCCATGCCCTGGTAACGGGAGAGAGTATCGGGCAGGTAGCCAGCCAGACCATGCAGAGCCTGGCCGCCACCAACGAGGTGTGCACCATGCCGGTTTTCCGCCCCCTGATCGCCTTTGACAAGCAGGATATTGTGGATATCGCGGAGAAGATCGGCACTTACGAGACGTCTATCCAGCCCTATGAGGACTGCTGCACCATCTTTGTGGCAAAGCATCCGGTGACAAAGCCGAATCTGAATGCGATCAAGCGCTCCGAGCAGAAGCTGACGGAAAAAATTGATGAGCTGGTGAAAACGGCCATTGAGACCACAGAAGTGCTGGAAATTCAGTAGAGAACGAAGGGCATAAAAAAAGACTTCCGCCGTCCGGCCGGGACAGGAGCGACACTCGGGTCCGGGATCCGACAGGCGGAAGTTCTGCAGGTTTCGGATAAATCTATATTTATCTGAGGCTTCAGATCAGGTACGGTTTCAGGGTTTCCAGAATTTCATCCAGATCATCCTCGGCGTGAATGCTCAGGTCGATGGGTTTGGATAAATCCAGGCTGAAAATTCCCATGATAGATTTGGCATCGATGACATATCTTCCGGATACTAAATCGAAGTCGTAGTTGAATTTTGTAATATCATTGACAAAAGATTTTACCTTGTCAATCGAATTTAATGAAATCTGAACTGTTTTCATTGCCATTTCCTCCATAAGATAAAAAGTAATTTGCTAGAAATATCTTACCTTCTATATAAGTAAAAGTCAAGATGAAAACAGAGATTGCGGAGGCTTTTCATGGAACGGACACAGGTTAAAAAAGCGGCTCTTCACAACCTGGGCTGCAAAGTAAATTCATATGAGACGGAGGTCATGGAGCAGCAGCTCAGGGAAGCGGGCTATCAGATTGTCCCCTTTGCTCCCGGGGCGGATGTATATGTGATTAATACCTGCTCAGTGACAAATGTGGCTGACCGCAAATCCAGACAGATGCTGCATCGGGCCAAAAAGATGAATCCCGGGGCCGTGATTGTGGCCGCCGGCTGTTATGTGCAGACCGCGGTGGAGCGGACCGGCCTGGCGGTGGAGGCGGATATCATTCTGGGAAATAATCAGAAAAAGGATCTGATCCTGGCGCTGGAAGAGTATGAGAGGGAGCAGAAAAACCGGAGAATAAGCCGGGTGATTGACATCAACCATACGGGGGAATATGAAGAGATGTTCCTTAACCGGACCGGAGAGCACACCAGAGCCTATATAAAGGTACAGGACGGATGCAACCAGTTCTGCAGCTACTGCGTGATTCCCTATGCCAGGGGAAGAGCCAGAAGCCGCAGGCCGGAGGAAGTGACGGAGGAGCTGAAGCAGCTGGCGGAAAACGGCGTAAAAGAGGTGGTGCTGACCGGCATCCATCTAAGCTCCTACGGAACGGATCTGGGAACCGGGCTGACGGATCTGATTCTGCGGGTGCATGAGATCGAAGGAATCCGCCGCATCCGGCTGGGCTCCCTGGAACCCGGCATTGTGACGGAAGAGTTCGCAAAAACACTGGCCGGACTGGAGAAATTCTGCCCTCATTTTCATCTTTCCCTGCAGAGCGGATGCGATACGGTGCTTCGGCGGATGAACCGCCGCTATACGGCCCGGGAGTATGAGCAGCGCTGCGGGATCCTGCGGCAGTATTTTTCGGATCCGGCGCTGACTACGGATGTGATTGTGGGATTCCCGGGAGAGACGGAGGAAGAGTTTTGTGAGACGGAAGAATTCCTGAAAAAAATCCGGCTCTATGAGACCCATATATTTAAATACTCCAGGCGGGAGGGAACCAGGGCAGCCCGGATGCCGGATCAGATTCCCGAACCGGAAAAAAATCGGCGCAGCGACAGGCTGCTGGCGCTGAACCGGGAAAATAAAAGAGCCTTTCTTGCAAAATGGGCGGGCAGAGAGTGCCAGGTACTGTTTGAAGAGAAAATAACCCATAATGGCCGTTTATTCAGCACGGGCTATACGAAAGAATATATCCGGGTTCTGTTTCCGGGAGAGCAGGACCTGACAAACCGGATCCTTTCCGGAACGCTGGCCGTGATGCCGGAGGAAGAGGACTTTCTTCTCTTTGAACCGGCAAAAACAGGGGCTGAAAATGAAACCTGAGAAAAAGGATTGCTAATTTGTTTGATTTATATTAAAATAAATCTGAATTGGTTATGGAATACGAAAGGCGGGATGAATCATTCCGCCTGCGTAAAGGTAAGGGCGTGATAAGATGGCTGAGATCAATAATACACAATATTTTAAGGTCAGTACGGATCCGGAGACAAGAGTGAAAACTGTTCTGGAAGTGGTTTATAAGGCGATGGCTGAGAAAGGTTACAATCCGGTGAATCAGATTGTGGGATATATTATGTCAGGCGATCCCACCTATATTACCAGCCATAAGAATGCCCGCAGCATGATTATGAAGGTGGAGCGGGACGAACTGGTAGAGGAACTGCTGAGAGAGTATATCAGGAACAAGTCATGGATACAGCGATAGTGCGGGATCGGATTATGGGCTTGGATTTCGGGTCAAAGACAGTGGGGGTAGCCGTCAGCGACGGACTGGGGCTGACGGCCCAGGGCGTGGAGATTATCCGACGGGAGTCTGAGAGCAAGCTGCGCCGCACTCTGGCCAGGATTCAGGAACTGATTGAAGAGTACAGTGTGACGAAGATCGTTCTTGGGTTTCCCAAGAACATGAACAATACGGTGGGGGACCGGGGAGAGAAATCCCTGGCTTTCCGGGAGACGCTGGAAAAAAGAACGGGACTGCCTGTGGAGATGTGGGATGAGCGCATGACCACGGTGTCGGCCAACCGGACCCTGATGGAGGCCAAAGTACGCAGGGAAAAGAGAAAGGATTACGTCGATCAGATCGCAGCGGTCTATATCCTGCAGGGATACCTGGACAGAAACCAAAACAAAGAAGAAAAGTAAACAGCCGATTCCGGCGCTGGGGCGGCGGAACGGTTCTTGCTGAGGAATCAGAATGGAAAAAGTGAAGTTTATGCCGGCAGGCGAAGAGAGAGCAGAAGAATTCTATGTTCTGGAGCAGACCATGATAGGCGGCATCAGTTATCTTCTGGTGACGGATAAAGAAGAAGGTGACGGGGAAGCCTGGATTTTAAAGGATCTGTCAAAAGACGGTGAGACAGAAGCGCTCTATGAGATGGTGGAAGATGAGGTCGAACTGGAGGCAGTGGGCCGTATTTTCGCCGAGATGCTTGAGGACGTGGATTTGGAGCAGTAGCGTGCCGCAGAGAGTGACAACAGACAGATGGAACGGAAATTGACAAAATTTGGAGGTGTAATTTGAAAATCGTTAAAAATTCAAAATTGAGGATCATCCCGTTAGGCGGACTGGAGCAGATCGGGATGAATATTACTGCCTTTGAATACGGAGACAGTATTATTGTCGTGGACTGCGGTCTGGCATTTCCGGAGGATGACATGCTGGGCATTGACCTGGTGATCCCGGATATCACCTATCTGAAGGATAATATCCAGAAGGTGAAGGGATTTGTGTTCACTCATGGCCACGAGGACCATATCGGGGCGCTGCCCTATGTGCTGAAACAGATGAATATTCCCGTGTACGCCACCAAGCTGACCATGGGATTGATTGAGCATAAATTAAAGGAGCATAACCTGCTGCGCACCACAAAGCGGAAAGTGGTAAAGCCCGGACAGTCCATTAACCTGGGAGAGTTCAGGATAGAGTTTATCAAGACAAATCACAGCATTCAGGATGCGGTGGCTCTCGCCATCTATTCTCCGGCTGGCATTGTGGTGCATACAGGAGACTTTAAAGTGGACTATACGCCGGTATTCGGAGACGCCATTGACCTGCAGCGGTTTGCCGAGATCGGGAAAAAAGGCGTTCTGGCCCTGATGTGCGACAGTACCAATGCGGAGCGGAAAGGATTTACCGCGTCGGAGCGCACGGTGGGAAGAACCTTTGACAATATTTTCGCGGAGCATACCAATACCCGGATCATTATAGCCACCTTCGCTTCCAATGTGGACCGGGTGCAGCAGATCATCAATTCCGCTTACAAGTACGGAAGAAAAGTGGTGGTGGAAGGCCGCAGCATGGTGAACGTCATCAGCACGGCGTCAGAGCTGGGCTATCTGAATATACCGGACAACACCCTGATCGACCTGGAGAGAATGAAAAATTATCCGGACGAGCAGATGGTGCTGATCACCACCGGAAGCCAGGGTGAGTCCATGGCGGCTCTTTCCAGAATGGCCGCCAACATGCACAAGAAAGTGATGATCAAACCGGGGGATACCGTAATCTTCAGTTCCAATCCCATTCCCGGAAATGAGAAAGCCGTATCCAAGGTGATTAATGAACTGTATATGAAAGGGGCGGAAGTGATCTTCCAGGACGCCCATGTATCGGGCCACGCCTGTCAGGAGGAGATCAAGCTGATTTACAGCCTGGTGCGTCCCAAATACGCCATCCCTGTTCACGGCGAGTACCGTCATCTGACGGCGCAGGCCAAACTGGCGGAAAATCTGGGGATTCCCAAAGACCATATTTTTATTATGAAAAGCGGCGATGTGCTGGAACTTTCCGAGGAGAAGGCATGTGTGGCAGGCCATGTGCAGACCGGCGCCATTCTGGTGGACGGACTGGGCGTAGGCGATGTGGGAAATATCGTGCTGCGTGACCGTCAGCACCTGGCGGAGGACGGTATTCTCATTGTGGTGCTCACTCTCGGAAAATACAGCAGCCAGGTTCTGGCTGGTCCGGATATTGTATCCAGAGGATTTGTGTATGTGAGAGAGTCGGAAGATCTGATGGATGAGGCCAGGTCAGTGGTGGAGAATTCCCTGCATAACTGTCTGGACAGAAGGATGACGGACTGGGGAAAGATCAAGAACTCCATAAGGGATTCTCTGAGTGAATTTCTCTGGAAGAGAACCAAGAGAAGTCCCATGATCCTGCCCATTATTATGGAAGTGGATGAATAAATTCCGTTAAAGCGGAGCAAACAGTGAAAAGAGATGCGGGCTGCTGCAGGCTGTGGATATGGCTTTGCGGCAGCCCGAAGTGATATACACCCGTTGCAAGGAGGAAGACAGATGAATGGCAAGGTAGAAGCCTGCAAGGAGGCGCTGATGGACGCCATACGGGAGAGCGAGGAATATCTGCAGTATGAGGAGAGCAAGGCCGAGGTGGCGGGACATCCGGAACTGCATCATCTGATTGACGATTACCGCAGAGATGTTTATCTTCTGCAGAATTCCAGCCAGGGAAATGATGTGTCGGAGGAGATGCAGCGTATGTTTGCCAGAAGGCATGAGCTGTGCAAGAATGAAATTATCCACCGGTATATTACCAGGGAACTGAGTATGTGCCGGATGCTTCAGAATATCAGTATGGATGTGATGAGTGTGACAAACCTGGAACTGGACGCCTTTGAGGATGTTATTTCCATCGATAATGACTGACAGACAAAAAGAGAGGGACTGGCCTGATGATAGTCAATGAACGAATGGTCACCTATATCAATTCCCTGGATAGAGGAAATCAGGGGATGCTGGCAGAGATTGAAGCCAGGGCCCGTCAGGAGCGGGTACCCATTATACGCCGTGAGATGCAGTCTTTTCTGAAGATGCTCCTGGCGCTCAAGCGCCCCCGGCGCATTCTGGAAGTGGGAACCGCGGTGGGTTTTTCCGCCCTCCTGATGGCGGAGCATACTTCCCCGGACTGCCGGATTACCACCATCGAGAAATATGAAAAACGGATCCCCAAAGCACGGGAGAATTTTGCCGCTTCTCCTTTCGGACATAAGATTACGCTTCTGGAGGGGGACGCCCTGGAGGTGCTGCGGCAGCTTTCCGGCGCCTACGACTTTATTTTCATGGATGCCGCCAAGGGACAGTATATTCATTTCCTGCCGGAAACCCTGCGGCTTCTGGAACCGGGAGGCGTGATGATCTCCGACAATGTGCTGCAGGAGGGAGATATTATTGAGTCCCACTACGCGGTGGAGCGCAGAAACCGGACGATTTACAGGCGAATGAGGGATTATCTGTATCAGCTGACCCACACAGAGGGACTGGTCACTTCCGTGCTTCCCCTGGGAGATGGGGCGGCAGTCACGGTAAAGGAAGAAGAGAGGGAGGAGTCATGAGACAGCCGGAATTACTGATACCTGCCAGCTGCCTGGAGGTACTGAAAACCGCCGTGGTGTTTGGGGCGGATGCCGTCTATATCGGAGGAGAAGCCTTCGGACTGCGGGCAAAGGCCAAAAATTTTTCCCTGGAGGAGATGGAGGAGGGCATCGCTTTCGCCCACAGCCACGGGGCAAAAGTATATGTGACGGCCAATATCCTGGCCCATGACCGGGATCTGGAAGGCGTGGAAGAATATTTCCGGGAACTGGGACGGCTTAAACCGGACGGACTGATTATAGCCGATCCCGGCGTTTTTATGATCGCGAAGCGGGTATGCCCCGGGATTGAACGGCATATCAGTACCCAGGCCAACAATGTCAATTATGAGACGTTCCGATTCTGGAAAGAACAGGGAGCCAGCCGGGTGGTATGCGGCCGGGAACTGACCCTGGAAGAGATTCGGGAGATACGCCGCCGGATACCGGATGATCTGGAGATGGAGGTCTTTGTCCACGGAGCCATGTGCATATCCTATTCCGGCAGATGCCTGCTGAGTAACTACCTGACGGGCCGGGACGCTAACCAGGGAGCCTGTACCCATCCTTGCCGCTGGAAATACGCGGTGATGGAGGAGAGCCGGCCGGGGGAGTATATGCCTGTGTATGAAAATGAGCGGGGAACCTTTATTTTTAACTCCAGGGACCTGTGCATGATTGACCATATTCCGGATCTTCTGGAGGCGGGGATTGACAGTATGAAGATAGAGGGGAGAATGAAAAACGCTCTCTATGTGGCGGTTGTAACCCGCACTTACCGGAAGGCCATTGACGACTGCCTGAAGGATAAAAACCTGTATGAGACAAACAGGGACTGGTACCGGCAGGAGATGGAAGCCTGTACTCACCGGCAGTACGGCACAGGATTTTTCTACGGGAAACCGGATGAGGAGGGACAGATCTACGGCAGCAGCACCTATTCGAAAGACTACGTTTATCTGGGGATGGCGGAGGAGATCACGCCGGACGGATACTGCAGAGTGGAGCAGAAGAACAAGTTCTCCCTGGGGGAGACCATTGAGATTATGAAACCGGACGGAAGCAATCTGGAGACCAGGGTGCTGCGGATTCTGAATGAAGAGGGGCAGGATATGGAGAGCGCTCCTCACGCGAAACAGAAACTGAAAGTCCTTCTGGAGCAGACGCCCCGGCAGTATGATATTCTGCGCAGGAAAGGATAAAAAGGCCAGGCACGATTGGACATAAGCCGTCATAGAATGAAATAAAACCCCCTTCGAGGTGCTTTTTGAAAACTTTTCCAAAGCCGCTGCCGCCGGAAGAGGAACGGCATTATCTTCGAAAGTGCAAAGAGGGTGATGTGGAAGCCAGAAATATTCTGATTGAACGCAACCTGCGGCTGGTGGCCCACGTGGCGCGCAAATATCAGGGGGCTGATGTGGATCAGGATGATCTGATTTCCATCGGGATTGTTGGATTGATCAAGGCGGTATCCACATTTGACTGTGAAAAGAACAACCGCCTGGCTACCTATGCGGCCAGGTGCATCGAAAATGAACTGCTGATGATGATGCGCGCCCGAAAAAAACAGGCCAGGGAAGTGTCCATTTATGAAAAAATCGGTGTAGACCAGGAGGGACGGGAGCTTCGGCTCATGGATATCCTGGAGAGTGAGCCGGTGGATGTGCTGGAACGCCTGGAACTGCGCAAGAACGCCGGGAAGCTGTACGAGAATCTGGACCGGGTTCTGGACGAGAGGGAAAAGCGGGTGATGACGGCCCGGTACGGGCTGGGAGGACAAAAGGAAATGACCCAGCGGGAGATTGCGGGAGAGCTTGGGATCAGCCGCTCCTATGTATCCAGGATTGAGAAAAACGCGCTTCTTAAGCTGCGGGAGTGTTTTGAGAGATGATAAAGATTTATTTTTGCGAGAGAGTACCGGAACCGGATAAAAAAGCAGACGGAATAAGCCAGCACAGGCTGGCTTATCGCCTGCTGGAGCAGAGCATTCGGGAAAACTGGTCGGAAACGGAAAAAGAGCCGTTTCACTATATCGCCGCTCCTGGGGGAAAGCCCCGGCTGGAAGGACACCCGGAGATTCATTTTAATATCAGTCACTGCGCCGCCTGCGTTGCCTGCGCCCTGGGAGACGCTCCGGTGGGAATAGACGTGGAAAACCGCTTCCCCTGGAAGGAGAGCCTGGCAGCCAGGATCTGCCATCCTCTGGAACGGGAGAGACTGCGAAAACTGGAACCGGAAGAACAGGAGCAGTGGCTGAATCGGATCTGGAGCAGGAAGGAGAGCTACCTGAAATATCTGGGAACTGGCATCCGGCGGGACCTGCGGGAATTTCAGGTCTGGGAAGAGGAGGAGAGGCAGGAGAGCGCCTGCCAAAAACACAGGATAGACGGAGAAACCTGCTTTTTCCGGGAGACTCAGAACTCCCTGTATACCCTGACAGTCTGCGGCCGGGAGGCCCTGTTTCAAAAACCGATACGAAAAGAGATGTAGCCTGCCCCGGAGCGCCAAACTTCAGGGGCAGCCGTTTTTCGGATGGTTATTGTATTTCTATTCGGATTATGCTATAGTATAGTCACATTTCATCTGAGGAAAATTCTTCCTCGCATTCCATGACAGAAAACAGAATGATCGAAAGACAGAACCGGAAAGGGGGACTTTTATGTTCAGTTCAGTTTTGTCGGCGGCCATCTGCGGCATTGACGGCCGTAAAATCACAGTGGAAGCGGATGTAAGCGATGGGCTTCCGGTTTTTTCCATGGTGGGATACCTGGCTTCCGAAGTGCGGGAAGCCCAGGATCGGGTGAGGACCGCCCTGAAAAATACGGGGATTCGGCTTCCGGCCAGACGCATTACCGTAAATCTGGCGCCGGCGGATATCAGGAAGGCGGGATCCGGATTCGATCTGCCTATTGCGGTGGCGGTTCTCTCCTGTCTGGAGCAGATTCCCAGGCAGAGAACAGAAGGGATTCTGTTTGTGGGAGAACTGAGCCTGGACGGAGGAATCAACGGGATCCGGGGCGTAATGGAGCTCGTATCCTGCGCAGTCAGGCAGGGCTGCCACACCTGTATTGTGCCGGAGGAGAATCTGGCGGAAGGATCCGTGATACAGGGAATTAAGGTGCTGGGGGCCGGACACATCCGGCAGGTGATTCGGTATCTGCGGGGACAGGGGGAACTGGAACAGCGCTCTATTAATATAGAAGAAATCCGTAACCGGCATAAAGAAGAAGCAGGGCCGGATTTTTCCCAGATTCAGGGACAGTTCCTGCTGCGCCGGGCGGCGGAGGTGGCAGTAGCCGGCTTCCACAATCTTTTGATCATCGGCCCGCCCGGTTCGGGAAAAACCATGACGGCCCGCCGGATTCCCACTATTATGCCGGAGATTTCCCTGGAGGAAGCTCTGGAGATTTCCAAGATACACAGCATTGCGGGGGAACTGCCGGAGGGAGCGGCGCTGATGACCGGAAGGCCTTTCAGGTCGCCCCATCACACGGTGACGCCCGCGGCGCTGGCAGGAGGCGGAAGAGGTCCCCGCCCCGGGGAAGTAAGCCTGGCTCACAGGGGCGTGCTGTATCTGGATGAACTGCCGGAATTTGAAAAGGGAACCCTGGAAATACTGCGCCAGCCTATGGAGGAGGGGAGGATCTGCATTACAAGGAATACGGGAAATTATCTGTTTCCGGCGGAATTTATGCTGGTAGCGTCCATGAATCCCTGCAAATGCGGATACTATCCGGATATGAACCGGTGCACCTGCTCCTACCGGGATGTGAGGCGCTATCTGGACCATATCAGCGCTCCTTTGCTGGACCGGATTGACATTGCAGTGGAAGCCGGGGCGGTGTCGTATGAGGAACTGTCAGGCAGCGGCACCGGGGAGTCCTCCGCCGCTATCCGAAGCCGGACAGAGAGGGCCCAGCAGGTTCAGCGGGAGCGGTATGCCGGCACCCGCTACAGGCTGAATTCCGACCTGGATACAGAGGGGGTAAAACGGTACTGTTCGCTGGATCGGGCGGGGGAAAAGATGATGAAGAGCAGCTTTGCCAGGCTGGAACTGACGGCCCGCTCTCACATCCGCATCCTGAAGGTAGCCCGCACCATCGCAGATCTGGAGGGACAGGAACAGATTGGGGAGGAGCACCTGGCGGAGGCAGTGTGCTACCGCTCCCTGGATCAGAAATACTGGAGGAAGATGTAGGAGGAAAGGGATGGAGACAAAAAAGGAAGAACTGTACTGGCTGTGGCTTTGCAGCGTGCCGGGGCTGTACGCCCGGCAGATCCGGACGCTGCTGGAACATTTTAAAACACCGGAGGAGATTTACAGAGCGCCCGGGAGCGCGTTTGCTGAGTGGAAAGACAGAGTCTGGGCAAAGAAGCTGCTGGAATTTCAAAGAGAACGGGAACCGGAAGAGATCAGTCATAGACTGGCGCGGCAGGGAATACATTTTATCAGCCGGCAGCAGCCGGATTTTCCGGAAAAGCTGCGGCAGCTGCCGGACTGTCCGGCGGGACTGTTTTTCAGAGGAAAACTGCCATGTCCCGACAAGACCGCAGTGGCGGTGGTGGGGGCCAGACAGTGCAGCCATTACGGAAGAACGGCGGCCGGGGAACTGGGGGCGGCCCTAGCTAAGGAAGGAATCCAGGTAATCAGCGGCCTGGCTCTGGGAATCGACGGCACGGCCCAGCAGGCAGCCTGTGAGGCGGGAGGAGAAAGCTACGGCGTGCTGGGCTGCGGCCCTGATATCTGCTATCCCCGGGAAAATTTCAGAATTTACGGAATGGTGCTGGAAAGGGGCGGGATTCTGTCTGAATTTCCGCCGGGGACGGCTCCCCTGCGCCTTCACTTTCCCATGCGCAACCGCATCATCAGCGGCCTGGCGGATGCGGTAGTGGTGGTGGAGGCCCGAGAGCGCAGCGGCTCTCTGATTACGGCAGACCTGGCCCTGGAGCAGGGCCGGGACGTGTATGCGGTTCCGGGCAGAATGACGGATGTGCTCAGCCGGGGCTGCAACCGGATGATCGAGGAGGGCGCCGGGATTCTTACTTCTGTGGAGGGGCTGCTGGAAAATCTGAATCCGGGAAGAGAAAGAACAAAAGAAAGGATAAAAGAAAAACTTTCACTTGCGCCTGAGGAAGAATTGGTGTATAGTAACCTCGATTTGTTGCCAAAAGGTCTGGAGGAAATCGCCGCAGGCACGGCGCTTCCTGTGGGAAGACTGGCCGGAATTCTGGTGCGTCTGCAGCTTGCGGGCCTGGTGACGGAGGTTTCAAAAAATCAGTACGCAAAATCAAAATAGCGGCCGGTCCTTTCCGGAAAAAGGAAAACAGGGGAGGCAAAGGGGCCGCGCGGAGCGGATGAACCGCTTCGGGAGGGAATATTATGGCAAAGTATCTGGTGATTGTGGAGTCACCCACGAAGGTGAAGACCATAAAGAAATTTCTGGGTTCCAACTATGAGGTGATGGCATCCAACGGGCATGTGAGGGATCTGCCCAAGAGCCAGCTGGGATTTGACCCGGAACATGATTATGAACCCAAATACATTACCATTCGCGGAAAGGGCGACATTCTGGCAGCGCTGCGCAAGGCGGCAAAGAAGGCGGATAAAGTCTATCTGGCAACGGACCCTGACCGGGAGGGAGAGGCGATCTCCTGGCATCTTGCCCAGGCGCTGAAGCTGGACCCGGGAAAAATGTACCGCATCACGTTTAACGAGATCACGAAAACCGCAGTGAAAGAGGCTCTGAAGCATCCCAGGGAGATTGACATGAACATGGTGGACGCCCAGCAGACCAGAAGAATGCTGGACCGGATGGTGGGATACCGGATCAGCCCCCTGCTGTGGGAAAAGATAAAGAGAGGTCTGTCCGCGGGCCGGGTGCAGTCCGTGGCGCTTCGGATTATCGGGGACCGGGAGGATGAGATCAACGCGTTCATTCCGGAAGAGTACTGGACCCTGGACGCCGCCTTTGCCGTGGCCGGCGAGAAAAAACCTCTCACAGCCAAGTTTTACGGAAAAGAGAAAAAGATGGCCATCTCCTCCAAAGAGGAAATGGACCGGATTTTAAAGGAGCTGGAGGGCGCCGCCTATCAGGTGCGGGAAGTAAAGAAGGGAGAGCGGATAAAGAAGGCTCCCCTGCCGTTTACCACCAGTACCCTGCAGCAGGAGGCGGCCAAGGTGCTGAATTTTTCCACCCAGAAAACCATGCGCCTGGCTCAGCAGCTCTACGAGGGCATTGATATCAAGGGAGAGGGAACCGTGGGTCTGATTACCTACCTGCGTACCGACTCCACCCGTATTTCAGAGGAAGCGGACAGAAGCGCCAGAGAATATATCGGGAAAACCTACGGGGATTCCTATGTGGCCTCCGCTGTGACAGAAAAGAAAAACGGCCAGAAGATCCAGGACGCCCATGAGGCCATCCGGCCTTCCGATATACGCCGGAGTCCTGTCATGATCAAGGAGGCCCTGGGGCGGGATCAGTTCCGCCTCTACCAGTTGATCTGGAAGCGGTTTACCGCCAGCCGGATGCAGCCGGCCAGATTTGAGACTACGTCTGTAAAAATTCAGGGAAATGAGTATGTGTTTACCGTGTCGGCCTCCAAGCTGCTGTTTGACGGTTTCCTGTCTGTGTATACGGACGGGGAGGAGGACCTGAAGGGTGGAAATCTTCTTACCGGAAAGCTGGATGAGAATTCCGCGCTGACGCTGAAAAGCTTTGACAGCAAACAGCATTTTACCCAGCCTCCCGCCCATTATACGGAGGCCTCTCTGGTTAAGACCCTGGAGGAAATGGGGATTGGACGGCCCAGTACCTACGCGCCTACCATCACCACGCTTCTGGCCAGACACTATGTGGTAAAAGAACAGAAAAACCTGTATATGACGGAACTGGGGGAAGCGGTGAATCAGATGATGAAAAAATCCTTCCCCAGCATCATTGACGTTACCTTTACCGCCAATATGGAGTCCCTTCTGGATTCAGTGGGTGAGGGAGCCCTGGACTGGAAGACAGTAGTAAAAAATTTCTATCCGGATCTGGACGAGGCGGTAAAAGAAGCGGAAAAGACTCTGGAGAAAGTGTCCATCGCCGACGAGGTGACGGATGTGGTCTGCGAGGAGTGCGGCCGGCATATGGTGATCAAATACGGCCCCCACGGGAAATTCCTGGCCTGTCCCGGATTCCCGGAATGCCGGAATACAAAGCCCTACCTGGAAAAAGCAGGGGTTGCCTGCCCCAAATGCGGCGGAGAGGTAGTCATCCGGAAGACGAAAAAGGGAAGAAGATATTACGGATGCGAAAACCAGGAGTGCGATTTTATGTCCTGGCAGAAGCCGTCAGACCAGAAATGCCCCCAGTGCGGCGGCTACATGGTGGAAAAAGGGAACAAATTAGTGTGTGCCAATGAAAATTGTGGATATATTATGAATAAAATGCAAAAACTTGATTGAAAATCAGAAAATTTTATGTTAAAATTTGTTCTATCGTAATAAAACCTGAAATGTGTGGGAGGCAGGTATGAGTGTACAGTTATTAGATAAAACCAGAAAAATTAATCAGCTCTTGCATAACAACAATTCCAGCAAGGTTGTATTTAATGACATCTGTGAAGTACTGACGGAGATCATGGATTCCAATATACTGGTGATCAGCCGCAAGGGAAAAGTGCTGGGTGTCAGCGAGTGCCCGGGAGTGGAGGAGATTAAGGAACTGATTGTAGACAAGGTGGGCGGCTTTATTGAACCCATGCTGAACGAAAGATTTTTAAGTGTGCTTTCCACCAAAGAAAACGTAAACCTGGAGACTCTGGGATTTGAGGGCCAGAACGTGAAGAAGTATCAGGCGATTATCAACCCCATCGATATTGCGGGGGAGCGGCTGGGAACCGTGTTTATGTATAAAAACAGCGGCCAGTACGAGATTGATGATATTATCCTCAGCGAGTACGGCACCACAGTGGTAGGGCTGGAGATGATGCGTTCCGTCAACGAAGAGAATGCGGAGGAGAACCGGAAGATCCAGATTGTGAAATCCGCCATCAGCACCCTGTCTTATTCGGAGCTGGAAGCGATCATCCATATTTTTGATGAGCTGGGAGGCACGGAGGGCGTGCTGGTAGCCAGCAAGATTGCCGACCGGGTGGGGATTACCCGTTCCGTGATCGTAAACGCTCTGCGGAAATTTGAGAGCGCGGGCGTCATCGAGTCCAGATCCTCCGGCATGAAGGGCACCTATATCAAAGTGCTGAACGATGTGGTGTTTGACGAACTGGCAAAGATCAAAAAAGAAAAAATGCTGTGAGAACAGGAAGACCGGCACCGGAAGGGGCCGGTTTTTTTCTGCCCGTTTCCGGCGCCTGGGTGTAAAATAAATAAAAATATGAGAAAATAAAAGGAAAACAGAGTTAAATAAAGAAAAACGGGGAATAATTTCAAATATACAGGAATAGAAGCGGTTGCATAATTTCCTGTTTTTAACTAATATAGAACCATCGGTTAGCACTCGATTTAAGTGAGTGCTAGCAACACAAAAGAAATACAGCGAGCAGGCCGAAACGGCAGTGCCGGACGCAGGAAAATTTGGTAAGGAGGAATATAAAATGAAGTTAGTACCTTTAGGTGACAGAGTTGTTCTGAAACAGCTGGAAGCGGAGGAGACCACAAAATCAGGAATTATTCTGACATCCAAGTCTCAGGAGAAACCCCAGGAAGCGGAGGTAATCGCTGTAGGTCCCGGCGGAATGGTAGACGGCAAGGAAGTTACCATGCAGGTAAAAGCAGGCGATAAGGTAATCTATTCCAAATACGCCGGAAATGAAGTAAAGCTGGAGGATGAGGAGTACATCATCGTAAAGCAGAGCGACATTCTCGCAATCGTGGAGTAAGAGAACATTTCAGATAAACACAGACCGCATTAAAATTCAGGAGGATTGATGAATCATGGCAAAGGAAATTAAATTCGGAGCTGACGCCAGAAAATCTCTGGAGATCGGCGTAAATAAACTGGCAGACACGGTGAGAGTGACTCTGGGGCCGAAAGGCAGAAACGTAGTGCTGGATAAACAGTACGGCGCTCCCCTGATCACCAACGACGGTGTGACCATCGCGAAAGAGATTGAGCTGGCAGACGCTTTTGAGAACATGGGCGCTCAGCTGATCAGAGAGGTTGCCTCCAAGACCAACGATGTGGCAGGCGACGGTACCACCACAGCAACGGTTCTGGCGCAGGCTATGGTAAACGAGGGAATGAAGAACCTGGCAGCAGGCGCAAACCCCATCGTGCTGAGAAAAGGTATGAAGAAAGCCACAGACGCGGCTGTTGACGCTATCAAAGAGATGAGCCAGAAGGTAAGAGGCAAGGAGCAGATCGCCAGAGTTGCGGCTGTATCTTCCGGAAACGATGAAGTAGGCACCATGATTGCCGACGCTATGGAGAAGGTTTCCCAGGACGGCGTAATCACCATCGAGGAGTCCAAGACCATGCAGACCGAGCTGGATCTGGTAGAAGGCATGCAGTTTGACAGAGGTTATATCTCCGCTTACATGGCAACCGATATGGAGAAGATGGAAGCGGTTCTGGATGATCCCTGCATCCTGATTACCGATAAGAAGATCAGCAACGTGCAGGAGATCCTTCCCCTGCTGGAGCAGATCGTACAGTCCGGCAAGAAGCTGCTGATCATTGCCGAGGATATCGAGGGCGAAGCGCTGACCACCCTGATTGTAAACAAACTGAGAGGTACTTTCCAGGTAGTGGGCGTGAAGGCTCCCGGATACGGCGACAGAAGAAAAGATATGCTGAAGGATATCGCCATTCTGACAGGCGGCCAGGTGATCTCCGAGGAGGTTGGTCTGGAACTGAAGGATGCCACCATGGATATGCTGGGCCACGCAAAATCTGTTAAGGTTCAGAAAGAGAACACCATCATCGTGGACGGCATGGGCGACAAGAAGGAGATCGCGGACAGAGTCAACCAGATCAAAGCTCTGATCGAGGAGACAAAGTCTGAGTTTGATAAAGAGAAACTTCAGGAGAGACTGGCCAAACTGGCCGGCGGCGTTGCTGTGATCCGCGTGGGCGCGGCTACCGAGACTGAGATGAAGGAAGCGAAACTCCGTATGGAGGATGCGCTGAACGCAACCAGAGCGGCTGTTGAAGAGGGTATTATCTCCGGCGGCGGATCCGCTTACATCCATGCGGCCAAGAAACTGACGGCACTGGTAGACACCCTGGAAGGGGATGAGAAGACCGGCGCGAAGATCGTTCTGAAGGCTCTGGAGTCTCCGCTGTACCACATCGCCGCAAACGCAGGCCTGGAAGGTTCTGTGATTGTGAACAAGGTGAAAGAGTCCGAGGAAGGCGTGGGCTTTGACGCATACAATGAGACCTATGTAAACATGGTGGAAGCGGGTATTCTGGATCCTGCCAAGGTAACCAGAAGCGCTCTGCAGAACGCTACCAGCGTTGCTTCTACGCTGCTGACCACAGAGTCTGTAGTAGGCAACATTAAAGAGGAAACTCCCGCGGCACCGGCCGGCGGAGCAGGCGGAATGGGAATGATGTAATTCCGTCAGACAGAAATTAATTTTCAGACAGGAGGCAGTCGTGATTTACGATTGCCTCCTTTTGTGTTACACTGGAACTACTAAAGACAAAGGCGGTAAAGAAAATGAGCGATCTGTACAGAGAGATTTTGGTAAAGCGGGCAACACCGGCAGCGGACCGGATCAAGCAGGGAGGACTGATTGGCCTGACGGTGGTCTGCCTGGCGGGAAGCCTGCTGTTTATGCCGCTGCTTCCGGCAGGGATTGTCCTGGCGGTGGTGACATTTTTCCTGTTTCCCAGGTTCGACCTGGAGTATGAATATCTCTATGTGAACGGAGATATTGATGTGGATAAGATTATGTCGAAGCAGAAGCGCAAACACTGCGCCAGCTACTCGCTGGAGAACCTGGAGGTAATGGCCCCCACCGGTTCCCATGCCCTGGATTCCTGCAAAAACAGCGCCGGTATCCAGGTGAGGGATTTTACTTCCCTGCAGCCGGGGACGCCTTCCTACACCCTGGTTTTTAACCGGGAGGGAAGAAAAGAGCTGGTGAAGCTGGAGCTGGATGAGACCGTGGTGCAGGATATGCGGCGGATGGCTCCCAGGAAGGTGTTTACAGACTGAAGCGGATGAAACTCAGTGTTGACAACTGTGTCGGAATTTGCTAGAGTAAGGATTTAACAACACAAATTAAATATCATACTATAATGAAAGGGATCAGTCATGGGAAAAATTGTAAGTGAAGGCATTACGTTTGACGATGTTCTGTTGATACCGGCATATTCAGAGGTGATTCCCAATCAGGTGGATGTATCTACCTGGCTGACGAAGAAGATTAAGCTGAATATTCCGCTGATGAGCGCTGGCATGGATACGGTGACAGAGCACCGTATGGCGATTGCCATGGCAAGACAGGGCGGTATCGGCATCATTCACAAAAATATGTCCATTGAAGCGCAGGCCGAGGAGGTTGACAAGGTAAAACGGTCAGAAAACGGTGTTATCACAGATCCGTTCCACCTGTCTCCGGACAATACGCTGGCAGAGGCTGACGCGCTGATGGCCAAGTTTCGGATTTCCGGCGTACCCATCACAGAGAACGGAAAGCTGGTGGGCATCATCACCAACCGGGATCTGCTGTTTGAGGAGGACTTCACAAAGAAGATCAAGGAATCCATGACTTCCGAAGGCCTGATTACCGCTCCGGTAGGCATTACCATGGAGGAGGCCAAAAAAATCCTGGCCAAAGCCCGGAAGGAGAAGCTGCCCATCGTAGATGAGAACTTCAACCTGAAGGGGCTGGTGACCATCAAGGATATAGAGAAACAGATCAAGTATCCCCTGTCCGCCAAAGATGAACAGGGCCGGCTGCTGTGCGGAGCCGCCATCGGCATCACAGCCAATGTGCTGGATCGGGTGAAGGCGCTGGTAGACGCCCATGTGGATGTGGTGGTGTTAGACTCCGCCCATGGCCATTCCGCCAATGTGCTGCGCTGTGTGCGGATGGTGAAGGAAGCTTATCCGGATCTGCCGGTGATCGCCGGAAACGTGGCGACCGCCGAGGGAACGAAAGCTCTGATTGAAGCGGGAGCCGATGCGGTGAAGGTAGGTATCGGACCGGGATCCATCTGTACCACCCGTGTGGTGGCAGGTATCGGCGTGCCCCAGATCAGCGCGGTGATGGACTGCTATCAGGCGGCCAAGGAATACGGCATTCCCATTATTGCGGACGGCGGCATCAAGTATTCCGGTGATGTGACAAAGGCTATCGCGGCCGGAGCCAATGTGTGCATGATGGGAAGCATGTTTGCGGGCTGCGATGAGAGCCCGGGAACCTTTGAGCTGTATCAGGGAAGAAAGTATAAGGTGTACAGAGGCATGGGTTCCATTGCCGCCATGGAAAACGGCAGCAAGGACCGTTATTTCCAGACCAACGCCAAGAAGCTGGTTCCGGAAGGCGTGGAGGGCCGTGTGGCCTATAAAGGCAGCGTGGAGGATACGGTATTTCAGCTCATCGGAGGCGTGCGCTCCGGTATGGGATACTGCGGAACAGCCACCATTGAGGAACTGAAGGAAAACGGCCGGTTTGTGAAGATTTCCGCCGCCGCCCTGAAAGAGTCTCATCCCCATGACATACATATCACGAAAGAGGCGCCCAACTACAGCGTGGAGTAACGCTGTCAGAGGGGCCGTCCCGAATCAGAACAGTCTGCCCGGAGAGGGATGCGGCAAGGCCGCATCGCCCCGCCGGGCATTTTTGCGCCGCGGGGAATCCAGGCAGGCTTCCTCCGGCAATAAAATATATTTTAAGAAAAAATTAAAAAAAACGTGCGAAACGGAAAATTTTATTGTATACTGGTTTGGGGAAAAATGAAGAAAACAGGCAGAACCAAGAGGGGATAAAGAGGAGTGCTGCCTGCAGGAGTGTAAACAGGAAATGCGTAAAGCGAGAAATGAACGTCCGGAGAACGGAACGCCCAGAACAGGGCATGTACTGCTCTGGATTATACTGATAGAAGTGCTGGTGGTTGTGGCAGGTTTTATAATCGTGCTTCTGCCCCGGGAAGATGAGGATGTGGATGCTCTTCTGGAGCAGGAGGTAACCATCGAATATACAACGGAACCGGAGACGGAGGCGCTGGCAGTGCCCAGGCCGGATATTGACGAGCAGCTGCTGACCGTGAATGAGTTTTCAAGGCCGGGCACCAAAACGGACGGTATTAAATATATTGTGATTCACTATCTGGGAAATCCCAAAACCACCGCCCAGGAAAACAGGGACTATTTTGAAAGCCTGAAAAATGACCTGGACAGCGTGTATATGAGCGCCAACTACGTGGTAGGCCTGGAGGGTGAGATTATCCAGTGCGTACCGGATGATGAGATTGCCTACGCCTCCAACGATGAAAATCATGAGTCTATTTCCATAGAGAACTGCCATCCGGATGAAACCGGTATGTTTACGGAGGCCACCTACAATTCTCTGGTAAAACTGACTGCCTACCTGACAGAAAAGTACGGTCTGGGACGGGACGAGATCATCCGGCATTACGATGTGACGGGAAAGGAATGCCCTGTCTACTATGTGGAAAATGAAGACAAGTGGGAAGAGTTTAAGGATGACGTGATGGCCTACCGGGAAGAATGCGAGGCGGCCATGGCCGCGACGGAAGAAACCGAGGAAACCGAGGAAACCCAGGTGGACGAACTGGCGGCTTATCTGGAGGAACTGTCAGAGATTGAGGATGCCAGCGGAGAAGAATAGAATGGAAATTCAGGAATTGTACAGCAAAATACAGGCCGGAGAGGATGTGCGTGCCAATCTGATCGCGCTGCGCCGGGAACTGAAGGAAGAAGAGAAGCAGAGAGCCCTTGCCTATCTGATGGGAGGAGAGTTTGAGGTTTTTATCCGGCTCCTTGATTCATCGGATCCGAAGGTGCGGAAAAATGCGGCTCTGATTCTGGGCGAAATGGAGACGGAAGATGTGCTTCCGTCCCTTTTTCATGCTTATGAGAAGGAGGAAACCCTCTTTGTCCGCAGCGATTTTCTGAAGGCCATAGCCAGGCTGGACTACACTCCCTGCCTTCCCAGACTGAAGGAGCGGCTGGGACAGCTGCGGGCGGCGATTCCGGAAGCTGAAAACCGGAAGCATCTGCGGGAGGAACAGCTGGCTCTTCAGGAGATGATCCTGCGGTACGAGAAGCCGAAGCCCCATCGCTTTACCGGGTATGATCCGGCTCCGGAGGTGATTCTTCTGACAAACCGCAGTCAGAGAGAGACGGTAAAAGCCATGATCCTTGAGGGCAGTGTGACGGAACTTCCGGCGGGACTGCGAATCCGGAACGGAAACCTCAGGGACCTGATGAAAATCCGGGTTTTTAATGAAATGCTGTTTCCCATACCCGGAGCCGTTCCCCTTTCCGGAACCCCGGAGCAGATCGGGGAGGCTCTTGCCGGCCTGCGCATACCGGACTATCTGGACAGGCTCCATGAAAAAGGAGAGGCGTACTATTACCGGATGGATATCAGAGGGCCGCTTCCCCTGGAAAAGAAAGGGCCTCTGATCCGGCGGATAGCGGAGGTGCTGGACGGCAGAAGCGGAGGAAAACTTTGCAATACCCCCTCCGGCTACGAGGTGGAGCTGCGTCTGCTGGAGAGAAGAGACGGAAGTTTTCTCCCCATGCTGCGGCTGCATACGCTTCCTGACCGGAGATTTACCTACCGGAAGGAGACGGTGGCCGCTTCCATCGCGCCGGTGAACGCAGCCCTGGCGGTGGAACTGGCCAGGCCGTATCTGAGGGAAAACGGCCAGGTGCTGGATCCTTTCTGCGGAGTGGGCACCATGCTGACAGAGCGGGCGAAGGCGCTGCCGGCCCATGATCTGTACGGCGTGGATATCTACAGGGACGCTATTGAGAAGGCCAGAAGAAACGCGGAAAACGCCGGATGCGTGGTTCATTACATCAACCGGGATTACTTCGACTTTACCCATTCGTATCTGTTTGATGAGATTATCACGGATATGCCCCGCAGCCAGGGGGAGGAGGCAAAAGAGGAGTCCCGGAAACTGTATGGCCGGTTTTTTGAGAAAAGCCTGGCGCATCTGAAGGACGGCGGCATGATGGTGCTCTACACCATGGAGCCGGAGCTGGCGGAAGCGGCGGCGGCCGGCAGGCCGGAGTATGAACTTCTGGAGGAATTTCTTCTCAACGAGAAAAACGATACCCGGGTCATGGTGTTCCGGATAAAAAAATAAATTGGGACTTGTCAAAGAGTTGGGGAGAGAGTAAGATAGGGATAGTAACTGTGTGACTGGCGGAAGATAGGAAAACCTATGGGGAGCACAGCGAGATGAACAGCCGACCGCCTGGGCGACCGCTGACATGGGATGTCTGCAGTGCGCCCGGGCGGTCAGTTTATTTTGAAGGAGGATCTATCATGAGAGCATTGATCAGTGTTTCAGACAAGACAGGGATTGTGGAACTGGCAAAAGAACTCAGGAGCCTGGGAGTGGAGCTGATTTCTACCGGCGGAACCTACAGGAAGCTGCAGGAGGAAGAAATCGAAGCCACCGAGATTTCCGATATTACCGGTTTTCCGGAGTGTCTGGACGGACGGGTAAAGACCCTGCATCCGGCTGTTCACGCTGGCCTGCTGGCCATGCGCTCCAATCCCGAGCATATGAAGCAGCTGCAGGAACTGCACATCGAGCCCATTGATATGGTGATTGTGAATCTGTACCCCTTTAAGGCCACTATTCTGAAGGATGGCGTAACCAGAGCGGAAGCGGTGGAGAACATTGATATCGGCGGTCCCACCATGCTGCGGGCGGCTGCCAAGAACTATCAGGACGTGGCGGTTGTGACGGATCCGGCTGATTACCCCAGGATCCTGGAGGAACTGAAAAACGGCGGCATCACCCTGGAGACCAAGTTCTATCTGATGCAGAAGGTGTTTATGCACACCTCCAGCTATGACACCATGATCGCGGATTATCTGAGAAGAGAGAGAGAAGACTTCTCCCTGCCGGAGACCCTGACCATGACGTATGAGAAGGTACAGGATATGCGCTACGGCGAGAATCCTCACCAGCAGGCCGCTTTTTACCGTGAGATCGGCAGACGCCCCGGCTCCCTGGTGGAGGCTGTGCAGCTGAACGGAAAAGAGCTTTCCTTCAATAATATTAATGATACAAACGGCGCCCTGGAACTGCTGAAAGAGTTTGAGGAGCCCACAGTGGTGGCCTGCAAGCACGGAAATCCCTGCGGAGTGGGATCCGCGGACAATATTGTGGATGCCTGGAGGAAGGCTTACCAGTCTGACCCCACCTCCGTATTCGGCGGAATTGTAACCATCAACCGGGAGGTGACGGAGGAGCTGGCCAAAGAGATGATTCCCGTATTCCTGGAAGTGGTGGTAGCGCCCTCCTACACGGATAAGGCGCTGGAGATTTTCAGAACCAAGAAAAATATCCGCATCCTGCAGCTGGATCACATCAGCCGGAAACAGGATGCCCACGCCTATGACCTGAAGAAGGTAAACGGCGGCGTGATCGTGCAGACGGTGGACAACGTGATGCTTCCTGAGGAGGACGGCCTGAAGGTAGTGACCAAAACCGCTCCCACTCCGGAACAGATGGAGGATCTGCTGTTTGCCTGGAAGATGGTAAAATACGTAAAATCCAACGGTATTGCCCTGGCAAAGAACAAACAGTCCATCGGTATCGGACCGGGACAGGTAAACCGGGTATGGGCTACCAGGCAGGCACTGGAGCATGCGGATGAGCTTCTGGGCAAGGGCGCTGCCAAAGGCGCGGTGCTGGCTTCCGACGCTTTCTTCCCCTTCTCTGACTGCGTGGAGGCAGCCCATGAGGCGGGAATTGCCGCGATTATTCAGCCGGGCGGATCCGTGAGAGACCAGGATTCCATCGACAAATGCAATGAGTATGGAATTGCTATGATCTTTACCGGTATGAGACATTTCAGACACTGATAACAGCAGCACAGGTCAGGTGAGCGCATGAATTTGTACGAGGCGGTTTACGGAAGAAAATCCGTTCGGAAATATCGGATGGAGCCTTTAAATCAGAATATTCTGTCAGGCATATTCGCTTTTATGGATCAGATGGAACCTCTGTTTCCGGGGATTAAGATCAAACTGGAGATTGTGGAAAATCTTGAGAAAAAGCGGCAGATGAAGGGCCTGTTTCTGATAAACGCCCCCTATTATCTTCTGATTTATTCGGAGGACAAGGAGCGGGCATGGCTGAATGCCGGCTATATTATGGAACAGCTCTCCCTGTACCTGGTGACAAAGGGAGTGGGAAGCTGCTTCCTGGGTATGTCCAAAAAGAAAAACGATGTTCCGGAGGAAGGGATGAAATATATCCTGGCGCTGGCTTTCGGAAAACCGGCCGGCCCGCTTCTGCGGCAGGGGTATGCCGCCAGACGGCTGCCCCTGGATGAACTGTGCGTCTATAAAGAACGTCCCCGGACCTGGGTAAAGGAGATACTGGAGGCCGCCAGGCTGGCGCCCTCCAGCATCAACCAGCAGCCCTGGCGGTTTGTGGTGTATGAGAACCGGGTTCATGTATTTGTGAAGAAACCTTCTCCTCTGCGGGCCATGACGCCCGGACTGACAGAGTTTGACATGGGCGTGATGCTGGCCAATGTGAATGTGGCGGCGGATGAGATCTGGGTGGATCTGGACCTGATCAAGCTGGATAACATCACTCACAAAACCCTTCCCAACAACCAGTATCTGCTCAGCATCCTGCTGCGGGAATAGCAACAGGAATAGATTTTATTAAAAAAGGATTGACAAACATACAGTCCCATAGTATAATCTTAAATGTTCGCGAGAGCGGACATGAAAGATGCGCGAGTGGCTCAGTGGTGGAGTATCGCCTTGCCAAGGCGAGGGTCGCGGGTTCGAATCCCGTCTCGCGCTTTCAGGTTTTAATATCTGTTGCAATTTCATATGCGCGAGTGGCTCAGTGGTGGAGTATCGCCTTGCCAAGGCGAGGGTCGCGGGTTCGAATCCCGTCTCGCGCTCTTTCAGGAGAGGGTGTTGCAAATCATGAAATTCATGATGAAGCAGCACCCTTGTTCTACTATAAATGTGAGGGGAAGTTACAAAAAAGAGTACATATGCTTCCGGTACATCCAGGTGTACACATGTCCGAGACAGATGTTCCGCAGCAGGCGGATTATTCCGCTTGCTGCGGACAGATGTCGATAGGACAAGGTGAACACCGGATGTACCGGAAGCAATGAAATCTTTTTGCAACATCCCCTTTTTTGAGTATTTTCCGGGAGATGGAAAAAGGCCGGGACTTATTCGTCCCAGCCCTCATAAAAGCGCACGGTAATGCAGATATTGCGGATTTCGTCCCCTTCCCGTACCGGGATATCCTTGTGGTCGGAGATAAGGGGGAGAGGCACATCCTCCTCCAGCTCTACAGCCAGCCAGGCTTCCGCCGCGTCGTGGGCCTCGTCCACCGCGTCCTCCAGGGTTTCCCCTCGGACCGCGCAGTCCTCCAGATCGGGGAAATAACCGGTATAGGTTCCGTCCTCCTCCCGGTGAAATACCGCCGGATAGATAAATTTCATGATGGTTTCTCCTCTCAGCACATATCGTAGATATCGTAGATCAGACGCTCTGAATCCTCCCATCCCAGACAGGGGTCGGTGATGGACTGGCCGTATACATGGGAATGGCCGTCTCCGATTTTCTGGCTGCCCTCCACAATGTAGCTCTCAATCATCAGACCTTTTACCATTTCCTTGATCTCCGGGTTATAATTGCGGCTGCGCAGCACCTCGTGGCAGATGCGGATCTGCTCTTTATACTGCTTGTTGGAGTTGGAATGGTTGGCGTCCACCACGGCGGCAGGATTTTTCAGCCCCCGCTTTCCGTACATTTCCAGAAGCAGCATCAGATCTTCATAGTGATAGTTTGGAATGCAGTTCCCGTGTTTATTCACAGCGCCCCGGAGAATCACATGGGCCAGATCATTTCCATCGGTGTTGACATCCCATCCCCGGTAGATAAAGTTGTGTTTGCTCTGGGCCGCCTGCACAGAATTGAACATGACGGACAGATCGCCGCTGGTGGGGTTTTTCATGCCGGCGGGCACATCCATGCCGCTGACGGTCATGCGGTGATGCTGATCCTCCACAGACCGGGCGCCGATGGCTACATAGGAGAGAAGATCATCCAGGTAACGCCAGTTTTCCGGATAAAGCATCTCATCCGCCGCAGTAAGGCCTGTCTCCTCAATCGCCCGTATATGGAGCTTCCGGATCGCGATAAGGCCTGCCAGCAGATCCGGCTTCTTTTCCGGATCCGGCTGATGAATCATGCCTTTGTAGCCCTGGCCGGTGGTCCGGGGCTTGTTGGTATAAATCCTGGGGATGATCAGGAGCTTATCCCCTACCTTATCCTGCACCTTTGCCAGCCTGCTGATGTAGTCGCAGACGGAATCCTCGTTGTCAGCGGAACAGGGACCGATAATCACCAGAAAACGGTTGGACTCTCCGGTGAAGACTTTGCGGATTTCTTTATCTCTTTCCTCTTTCACAGCTTTCACATGGGGGGAAAGGGGATACTGTCTTTTTATCTCTGCCGGGACAGGCAGCTTTTTTTCAAAATGAATGGACATAAATTCCTACACTCCTTCCGTAAACAGAATCCATTATAATATAAGAAAAAAAGAAAGTCGATAAAAAATATGAAAAATTGAACTGTTTGACCTGGAAAGAAGATGTTGCTATAATGGAATGAACTGAGTAATTGAAAAGGCGGGACAGAGTATGAGCAAACCATATTTTCCCATGTTTGTGGATTTGACTGATAAAAAAGTAGTGGTAGTGGGAGCCGGCACCATTGCGAAGCGCCGGATCCGTACCCTGATTGAGTTTACGGATCATCTGGTGGTGATTGCCCCGGAGGTGAACCGGGAACTGCAGGAACTGGAGGAGCAGGGGAAACTCACCATTCTGCGCAAAAAGTACGAGAGGGAGGATCTCTATGAGGCGTCCCTGGTCATTGCGGCAACCAACGATTCAAAAATCAACAATGATATTCACAGCGCCTGCAGATGTCTGGGCATTACCGTGAATGTGTGCAGCGACAAGAATAAATGCGATTTCTATTTTCCGGGCATTGCCATCCGGGATAACCTGGTGGCGGGCGTGACGGCCAGCGGAAAAGATCACAAGGCGGCCAGAGCCGCGGTGGAAAAAATCAGGGAGATATTATGAAGGGAGAACTTTCGTCCATCCTGGGGATCGGCGGTATTCTCATTGCCGCGCTGATTCTTTTCGGAATGTATATCGTCTATCACAGAAGAAAGAACCGCAGGCAGCTGATGAACCGGATCCGGCAGGACTGGGGCTCCTGGCCCGCCAGGGAATACAGTTATGAGGAACTGGCGGCTATCGCGGGATACTGGGAAAACAGAAAGCAGGACAGGTTTCAGATTGACTCCATTACCTGGAATGATCTGGATATGGACCGGATTTTTATGCTGGCCAATCATACCGGCTCTTATATCGGGGAGGGATATCTGTATGATCTTCTCCATACACCTTCCTTTTCCCGGGAAGACCTGGACCGGAGGGAAACACTGACCGCATATTTCGCAGAACACGAGTCAGAGCGGGAGCAGGTGCAGTATCTGTTCTGGAAGACGGGGAAACCGGGACGCCAGCCTGTATTTGACGCGGTATACAATCTGGCGGATGTGAACCCAGGAAGCAATCTGCATCATTTTATGATGGGAGGTCTTTTTCTTGCCTCCATTGCCAGCCTGTTTGTTAAGCCGACGGTGGGGATCCTTTTTCTCATCGCGGCCATGTTTGCCACCATGATGGATTATTACAATAAAAAGCGGCCCATTGAGCGCTATATCATGTCCTGCCAGTTTCTGTTGAAAACCCTGGATCTGGCGGACGAGTTTGGAAAACTGCAGGCACCGGTTCTGAAGGAGTATCAGGACAGGGTACGGGAAGCCAGAGGGGCTTTTGGAAAGCTCAGGCGCAACTCTTTTTTCCTGATGACGGGCGCCAGGATGGACAGCGATCCCCTGGCGGCTGTCATTATGTATGTGAACAGCTGCTTTCACATTGATCTGATTCAGTTTGCCACTGTCGTGCGGGAGCTGAAGCGTCATATCAGGGAGTTTGAGATACTGGTGGATCAGATGGGGCAGGTGGAAACGGCGATTGCCATCGGCTCTTTCCGGGCCTGCATGAAGGACTGGTGCCTGCCGGAACTTGTTTCTGAAGGGAGCGCGTTTCTGGAGACAGAGCAACTGTACCATCCGCTGATCGAGAAACCGGTGAAAAACAGCATCAGGGCCCGCAGAGGCGTACTGCTTACCGGATCCAATGCCTCGGGGAAATCCACCTTTCTGAAGACAGTGGCGCTGAATGCCATTCTGGCCCAGACCCTGCATACCTGCCTGGCAGATTCCTGGAAGGGAAGCGCTTTCCGGGTGTATTCCTCCATGGCCCTGCGGGACGATCTGGAGAGCCAGGAGAGCTACTATATTGTGGAGATCAAGTCTCTGAAACGGATCCTGGATCAGATCGGAGCGAAAGACCGGGGGGACGTGCTCTGCTTTGTGGATGAAGTTCTGCGGGGCACCAATACGGTGGAGCGGATCGCCGCTTCCTCTCAGGTGCTGCGGTACATGACAGGGCCTGGAGTGATGTGTTTTGCGGCTACCCATGACGTGGAGCTGACCCATATCCTGGAGGATTTCTATGACAATTACCATTTCCAGGAGGAAGTGGAGGATCAGGATATCCGGTTTGATTACCGCCTGTATCCCGGAAGGGCCGGCAGCCGGAACGCCATTAAGCTGCTGCAGATCATGGGATATGATGAGCAGGTGGTGGACCGGGCGGAGACGGCGGCCAGACATTTCCTGGAAACCGGAGAATGGCAGAAGCAGGAAGGAGGAGCGGGATGACGCTGGTGAAGATTTATACGGACGGGGCGGCCAGGGGAAACCCGGAGGGACCGGGAGGATACGGCGCTGTGCTGGAGTATGTGGATTCCAAAGGACAGCTTCACACCCGGGAGTACAGCCGGGGATATGTAAAGACTACCAACAACCGGATGGAACTGATGGCGGCGATCGCGGGCCTGGAGGCTTTAAACCGGCCCTGCCGGGTGGAACTGTACTCGGATTCCAAATATCTGGTGGACGCTTTTAACCAGCGCTGGATTGACGGATGGATCAGGAAGGACTGGAAGAGAGGAAAAAATGAACCGGTGAAAAATGTGGATCTCTGGAAGCGGCTGCTGGCCGCCAAAGAGCCCCATCAGGTAACCTTTATCTGGGTCAAAGGCCATGACGGCCATCCCCAGAATGAACGGTGCGATAAACTGGCCACTTCAGCAGCAGACGGGGAGGAACTGGAAATAGATCCGGGGATCTCTTCGCCCCCTTGACAAACAGGATTGCCGTGGTTATACTGTAACCATCAAAAAAAGCGACAAGCTGGGAAGGGAAGAAGTACCCGCAGAGGAGCGGACAGAGAGCAGCCGGCAGGTGAGAGGCGCCCGTGGTCACTGAGGGGAAATACATCCCGGAGCTTCGCACCGAACCCCGGGAACCGGAAAGGTTTCTGCGTCAGTAGGCTGCGACGGAGCGGCGGACGTTATCCCGCCAAGAGGTGTTTCCGGCAGGGAGACATGAATGAGGTGGTACCGCGGAGTTTGACCTTCGCCCTTTACGGGGCGGAGGTTTTTTTGATGATCCAGGCACGGAGAAATCCGCAGCGTCATCAAAATCTTTTTAACGCCAGAAAACCGCACATTAGAAAGGGAAAATAAAGGAGGAAAAGAAACATGCAGATTTACGAGGAACTGCAGGCCAGAGGACTTCTGGCGCAGGTGACGGATGAGAAAGAGATCAGGGAGATGGTGAATAACGGAAAAGCCACCTTCTACATCGGGTTTGACCCCACGGCGGACAGCCTTCATGTGGGACATTTCATGGCCCTGTGCCTGATGAAGCGGCTGCAGATGGCGGGAAATAAGCCCATCGCCCTGCTGGGCGGCGGAACCGGCATGATCGGAGATCCTTCCGGCCGGACGGATATGCGTCAGATGATGACCATTGAGACCATTCAGCACAACTGCGACTGCTTTAAAAAGCAGATGAGCCGCTTCATTGACTTTTCAGACGGGAAAGCCCTGATGGTAAACAACGCGGACTGGCTGCTGGATCTGAACTATGTGCAGCTGCTGCGGGAAGTGGGTCCTCATTTTTCCGTAAACCGGATGCTGACGGCTGAGTGCTACAAGCAGAGAATGGAGAGAGGATTAAGCTTCCTGGAGTTTAACTACATGATTATGCAGAGCTACGACTTCTATATGCTGTTCCAGAAGTACGGCTGCAATATGCAGTTCGGCGGAGACGACCAGTGGAGCAATATGCTGGGCGGCACGGAGCTGATCCGCAGAAAGCTGGGAAAAGACGCCTACGCCATGACCATTACCCTGCTGCTGAATTCCGAGGGAAAGAAGATGGGCAAGACCCAGTCCGGCGCCGTGTGGCTGGATCCGGATAAGACCTCTCCCTTCGATTTCTACCAGTACTGGAGAAACGTGGCGGACGCGGATGTGCTCAAGTGCCTGCGGATGCTCACCTTCCTGCCCCTGGAGCAGATCGACGAGATGGATCACTGGGAGGGCAGCCAGTTAAACGAGGCAAAAGAGATTCTGGCCTATGAACTGACCGCTCTGGTACACGGCGATGAGGAGGCAAAGAAAGCCCAGGCCGGCGCAAGAGCTCTGTTCGGCACGGGAAATGCCCAGGAGATGCCCACCCAGGAGCTGACGGAGGAGGATCTTACAGACGACGGGCTTGATCTGATCGGCGCGCTGGTAAAGGCGGAGCTGGTATCCAGCAGAAGCGAAGGCAGAAGAGCCATCGAGCAGGGCGGCGTATCTGTGGACGGCGAGAAGATCGGAGATATCCGGTATGTGCTGACAAAAGACCAGCTTTCCGACGACGGAGTGGTGCTCAGAAGAGGAAAGAAAAAATTCAAGAAGGTTTGCCTGAAAGGCTGAAATGTGCTATGATAATTTAGTTGTATAACGCAGCGGCAAACTGGAGGAGAAAAACGTGGAAAAATATGGAGTAAACCAATTAAGAAAAATGTTTCTGGATTTTTTCCAGAGTAAAGGCCATCTGGTAATGAAAAGCTTCTCTCTTGTTCCCCATAACGACAAGAGCCTTTTGCTGATCAACGCCGGCATGGCGCCCTTAAAACCTTATTTTACCGGGGCGGAGATCCCTCCCTGCAGACGGGTGGCCACCTGCCAGAAGTGCATTCGTACCGGCGATATTGAGAATGTGGGAAAGACGGCCCGCCACGGCACATTTTTTGAGATGCTGGGCAACTTTTCCTTTGGAGATTATTTCAAGCATGAGGCCATCAGCTGGTCCTGGGAGTTCTTGACGGAAGTGGTGGGACTGGATCCCAACCGTCTGTATCCTTCCGTATACCTGGAGGATGACGAGGCCTTTGATATCTGGAATAAGGAAGTGGGGATTCCCAAAGAGCGGATTTACCGTTTCGGCAAGGAGGACAACTTCTGGGAGCACGGAGCCGGCCCCTGCGGTCCCTGCTCTGAGATTTATTACGACAGAGGGGAAAAATACGGCTGCGGGAAACCGGACTGTACGGTGGGCTGTGACTGCGACCGGTACATTGAAGTGTGGAACAACGTGTTCACCCAGTTTGAAAACGACGGACACGGAAATTATACGACGCTGCAGAATAAAAACATTGATACCGGCATGGGCCTGGAGCGTCTGGCCGTGGTGGTGCAGGATGTGGATTCCATTTTTGATGTGGATACCCTGCAGGCCCTGCGGGACAAGGTCTGCGAGTTTGCCCATGCGGTATATAAAACGGATGAGACCAAGGATATTTCCATCCGTCTGATTGTGGACCATATCCGTTCCGCCACCTTTATGATTTCCGACGGCATCATGCCCTCCAATGAGGGAAGAGGCTACGTGCTGCGCCGTCTGATCCGGCGGGCTGCCCGCCACGGAAGACTGCTGGGGATTGAGGGAGCGTTCCTTTCAAAACTGAGCGCCACCGTGATTGAGGGATCAAAGGACGGCTATCCGGAGCTGGAGGAGAAGAAGGACTTTATCTTTAAGGTTCTGGCCCAGGAAGAGGATAAATTCAACAAGACCATTGACCAGGGACTGAGCATCCTGTCTTCCATGGAGGCAGAACTGGAGAAAGCGGGAGAAAAGACGCTTTCCGGCGAGAATGCCTTCGCCCTGTATGATACGTACGGCTTCCCCCTGGATCTGACAAAGGAGATTCTGGGAGAAAAGGGCTGTACGGTGGACGAGGAAGGCTTCCACGCCTGCATGGAAAAGCAGCGTACCCAGGCCAGAAACGCCAGAGCGGTGACCAACTACATGGGAGCGGACGCCACCGTTTACGATGAACTGCCGGTGGATCTGACCACGGAATTTGACGGATATGAAACCCTCCGGGAGGAGGCAGAGATTACCGCCCTTACCACAGAGTCGGAAGTAAGCGAAGCGCTCTCTGACGGACAGAGGGGTACCATCATCACAGACAGGACTCCCTTCTACGCCACCATGGGCGGCCAGGAAGGAGACCGGGGCGTGATTTCCTGCGCCGGCGGAGAATTTGTGGTGGAGGACGCCATTCATCTGCGGGGCGGCAAGGTAGGCCATGTGGGCTACGTATCCTCCGGTATGCTGAAGGTGGGAGACAAGGTAACGCTTTCAGTGGACGATTGCTCCAGAAGAAATACGGAAAAGAACCACAGCGCCACCCATCTGCTGCAGAAGGCGCTGAAAACAGTGCTGGGAAGCCATGTAGAGCAGAAGGGCTCTCTGGTAACGCCGGACCGTCTCCGGTTTGATTTTGCCCATTTCCAGGCCATGACCCCCGAGGAGATTTCCCGGGTGGAGGAGATGGTAAACGACCAGATCAGCCAGGCGCTGGATGTGCGCACGGATATCATGAGTCTGGAGGAGGCGAAAAAGACCGGCGCCATGGCTCTGTTTGACGAGAAATACGGAGACCGGGTGCGGGTGGTTTCCATGGGAGAATTCTCAAGGGAGCTGTGCGGCGGTACCCATGTGAAAAATACATCCCAGATTAAAAACTTTAAGATCTTAAGCGAGGCAGGCGTTGCCGCCGGCGTAAGACGAATTGAGGCGCTGACCGGAGACGGCGTGATGGCCTACTACCGGAACCTGGAGGAAGAGATGAATCAGGCGGCAGCCAGACTGAAGACGGTTCCCGCCCAGATCCTGGATAAGATCTCCGCCCTTCAGGCGGAGCTGAAGGCGGCTCTTGCCGAGTGCGAGTCTTTAAAGAGCAAACTGGCAAAGGACGCCCTGGGGGATGTTTCGGACCAGGTGCAGGAGATTGGAGGCGTGAAGCTTCTGGCTTCCCGCATGGAAGGCGTGGACATGAACGGCCTGCGCCAGCTGGGAGACCAGCTGAAGGAGAAGCTGGGCGAAGGCGTGGTGGTGCTGGCCTCTGTTCAGGATGGAAAGGTGAACCTGATGGCAACCGCCACGGACGGAGCCATGAAAGCGGGAGCCCATGCCGGAAATCTGATCAAGGGCATTGCGGCTCTGGTCGGCGGCGGCGGCGGCGGACGCCCGGGCATGGCCCAGGCCGGCGGAAAGAATCCGGCGGGCGTGGATGAAGCCCTGAAGATGGCGGCAAAAGTGCTGGAGAGCCAGATCGGTTAAGCCTTTTATGCTGGCGAAAAAACAGGAACGTATGGGAACCGGAAAAGAAAATCGCGGAAAGTGGTTGACGAACCGGGAAAATATGCTATAATATAGTTCAGTGCAATTAAAATACCCATACAGTTGTATTGTGCACAATTTACAGCTGGAGGGAGGTTAGGTGTGAGACAATGTCAAATGTAATCGTTAAAGAAAACGAGACTTTGGATAGCGCTTTACGCCGTTTCAAAAGAAACTGCGCAAAGGCCGGTATTCAGCAGGAGATTCGTAAGAGAGAGCATTACGAAAAACCCAGCGTAAGACGTAAAAAGAAATCTGAAGCTGCTCGTAAGCGTAAATTCAACTAGAGCACGTTTAAAATCCCTGGTCCTGCGGCCAGGGATTTTTTACCACAGGCGGGACGGCGGCTTCAGGATGACGGACGGAAGTTTGACTTGAGGAGAGATACATGCATAAAATATTAAAACGGCTGTTCAGCAGACTGTTTTTTGTGGCAGTTTCCATTCTTGTTCAGGTGATCTGGTTTATCGGGCTGGTGTATCTGCTGGGAACCAGGTTCCAGCCTTTTTATGTGATCCAGCAGGCGGCGTGCATCGTGGCGGTTCTGTGGCTGGTAAACAAGCGGATCAATCCGGCCTACAAGCTGGCCTGGACCATCCTGATCCTGTCTATTCCCGTGGTGGGAGCCTGCGTTTACCTTCTTTTCGGAAAATCCAGGATGGCCAGGGAGATGGAGCGCAGTTTTGCCAATGCCACCTGGGCCAGCAGGCACCTGCTGAAGGAAGAAGAAACCGGAAGAAGGGAACTGGAAGAGACGGACCTTCAGATTAATAAGCAGTCCGTCTATCTGCGGGATTATTCGGGCTTTCCGGTTTACCGGAATACCAGGACGGAATATTTTCCGGTGGGAGAGCAGCTGTATCAGAAAATGATTGAGGAGCTGAAGAAGGCAAAATATTTCATTTTCCTGGAGTACTTTATCATCGACAACGGAGAGATGTGGGGCACCATCCTGGATATCCTGGAGGTAAAGGCCAGAGCCGGACTGGACGTGCGGCTGATTTACGACGACGTGGGATGCGTAAACACCCTTCCCTCCAAGTTTTATAAGGAAATACGGGCCAGGGGCATCAAGTGCGAGGTATTCAATCCCTTCCGCCCGGTGGTTTCCGTGGTGCTCAATAACCGGGACCACAGAAAGATCATGGTGATTGACGGCCATACCGGTTTTACGGGAGGCATCAACCTGGCGGATGAGTATATCAACCGGAAGGTGCGCTTCGGATACTGGAAGGATACGGGCGTGATGCTTAAGGGTGAGGCGGTGTGGAGCTTTACCGTAATGTTCCTTCAGATGTGGAGCGTTCTCACCGGCAGTCTGGAGGAGCTGAAGGACATCCCGCCTTACAGTGTGCACAGTTACTATACGGGAAACTTTGAGAACGACGGATTCGTGCAGCCCTACGGGGACACGCCTCTGGACCATGAGACGGTGGGTGAGAACGCCTACCTGAATATCATCAATCAGGCAAAGCGGTATGTGTATATCTTCACTCCTTATCTGATTATCGACAATGAGATGATGACCTGTCTCTGCCTGGCGGCCAAGAACGGAGTGGACGTACGGATTATCACGCCGGGCATTCCGGATAAAAAACTGGTCTTTCTGCTGACCCAGTCCTATTATGAGCAGCTGATCGACGCAGGCGTGAAGATTTACGAGTATGAGCCGGGATTCCTCCACGCCAAATCCTTTGTATGTGATGATGAGGTGGCCACAGTGGGCAGCATCAACCTGGATTACCGCAGCCTGTATCTTCATTTTGAGTGCGGGGTCTGGATGTACAGGTCCCAGGCGGTGATGCAGGTGAAGGAGGATGTGCTGGATACGCTGGCTCATTCCAGGGAGATCACAAAAGACTACTGCCGGAACCGGAGTATGCCGGTGCGGCTGACCCAGAGCCTGCTGCGCCTGATGGCGCCCCTTCTGTAAATTTTGGAATAAACTGCCGGACAGTCTACTATATTAAAGTAAACAGAATGTCCGGCGGTTTTTATTATGGGAAAAAACAGAGGAAAAGGAAGAAACTGGCTGCGGCTTCTGCCGCTGCTGTGTCTGGCGGCGGTTCTGATTGGAGGCGGCCTGACGGCCTTTGCGGAAGAAACGCTGGAGCTTGAGACGCCCCACGCCATTCTGATGGAGGCGTCCACGGGCCAGATACTTTTCGAGAAGGACGCGGATGTGCCGGCTCATCCGGCCAGCGTCACAAAGGTTATGACTATGCTGCTGATTATGGAGGCTCTGGACCGGGGAGAAATTGACCTGGAGGAGGAAGTGATCACCAGCGCCCACGCCCGATCCATGGGAGGCTCCCAGGTATTTCTGGAGGAGGGAGAAATCCAGACGGTGGAGACCCTGCTGAAATGTATTGTGATTGCCTCCGGAAATGACGCGGCGGTTGCCATGGCGGAACATATTGCGGGCAGCGAGGAGGCGTTTGTGCAGAGAATGAATGAGCGGGCGGCGGAACTGGGCATGAAAAACACCCATTTTGTGGACTGCTGCGGCCTGACGGATTCGAAGGAACACTGTACTTCGGCCCGGGATGTGGCGCTGATGACCCGGGAACTTCTGGTAAACCACCCTCAGATCACCCGATACTCCAGCATCTGGATGGAGGATATTACCCATGAAACAAGGAGGGGAAGCACGCCCTTTACCCTGACCAACACCAATAAGCTGCTGCGCAGCTTTGAGGGATGCGACGGGCTGAAAACCGGCAGCACCAGCCTGGCAAAATTCTGTCTCTCAGCCACGGCGGTGCGAAACGGGATCCGGCTCATCGGGGTGGTCATGACCTCCCCCAGTTCCGCGGTTCGTTTTTCGGAGGCCTCCAGGCTGCTGAACTATGGCTTCGGCATCTGCAGCCTGTACCGGGACGTCCATGAGGAAGAAGCGGGAGAAGTAACGGTAGCCGGAGGAAAGCAGGAGACCGTGGAGGGGGAGTATGAGGGAGAATTTACCTATCTCAGCACTTCGGCGGAAGACTTTTCCCAAATCACCTCTCAGATACGCTGGAAGGAAGACCTGCGGGCCCCTGTCAGAAAGGGGGATGTGCTGGGAGAACAGATTTATTTTCTGGATGAAAAGGAGATCGGCAGGAGCCGTATTCTGGCCCGGGAAGAAGTGGAAAAAGCGGATTTTGGCTACTGTCTCGGGAAAATGTGGGACTATTACAGATTTTGAATGTCGAAAAATGAGGACGGGAACCTGTGATCCTGTCCTTTTTTTTGCGGCCATAATATGATATAATACGTGCATTAGCGTCAGGAGACGCCGTTTTTCCGGGAAGGGAAAGACGGTATTGAGGAGAACTATGAGCGAGATAAAAACATCCCATTATAAAATCAGAAGCCCGCTGTCCCGTCCCTGGCAGCCTTTTTCCCTGGTGCTGCTGGCGGATCTGCACAACGCCTCCTTCGGTCCCCGCAATGAGCGGCTTCTGCAGGAGATCCGGGCGGCGGATCCCAGGGCCGTGCTGGCGGCCGGCGATATGGTGGTGGCCAAGGGGAAACGGTTCCAGGCGGACGCTGCGGTGGAACTGCTGGGGGAACTGACCAGGCGGTACCCGGTCTTTTATGCCAACGGCAACCATGAGGACCGGCTGGAGCTGAAAAAAGAGACCTTCGGGGATGCCTATCAGAATTATATGGAAGAGATACAGAGCCTGGGCGTCAGGCTCCTGATGAACACCAGCCAGCAGATGGAGATCAACCGGATGAAGCTGGCCATTTACGGATACCGGCCGGACTGGAAGTATTACAGGCACGGCTGCAGGGAAGAGATGACGGAACGGGAACTGACAGAGGCGCTGGGGGAGCCGGATCCGGATGTGTTTACGATTCTGCTGGCCCACCATCCGTCCTATTTTAAGGCGTATGCCCGCTGGGGAGCGGATCTGACCCTGTCGGGCCATCTTCACGGAGGAATGGTGCGCCTGCCGCTGCTGGGAGGCGTGGTGAGTCCGGGGTGGACCCTGTTTCCAAAGTACGACCACGGGCTGTATACCATGGGAAGCAAAAAGATGATTGTCAGCGCGGGACTTGCCTCCCACACCATAAAGCTCAGGCTGAATAACCCGCCGGAGCTGGTGGTGATTGATTTTCTTTAAGGAGCGATTTTATGGGAGTATCGGTGAAACTGCAGGCTTTTGAAGGTCCCCTGGATCTTCTGCTGCATTTGATCGACAAAAATAAAGTAAATATCTATGATATCCCCATTGCGGAGATCACCGGCCAGTATCTGGAATACATCCGGGGAATGGAAGAGCAGGACCTGGATACCATGAGCGAATTTCTGGTGATGGCGGCCACCCTGCTGGATATCAAGTCCAGAATGCTGCTCCCTGCGGAAGTGGATGAGGACGGGGAGGAAGTGGACCCCCGCACGGAGCTGGTGGAGAAGCTGCTGGAATACAAAATGTACAAATTTATGTCCTATGAACTGCGGGAGCGGGAGGAGGAGGCTGCCGGGGCCATGTACCGGAAGGAAGATATTCCGGCGGAAGTAAAGGCATACCGGGAACCGGTGGATCTGGACAGGCTGCTGGAGGGCGTGACCCTTTCAGGGCTCAGGGCCGTGTTCAAAGAGATGATCCGCCGGCAGGAGGACAGGATCGATCCCATCCGCAGCAGCTTCGGCCGGATTGAACAGGAGGAAGTGGATCTGGACGAGACCATGGACTTTGTGGAGCAGTTCATCCTGGACCGGAAGGCCTGTACATTCCGCAGCCTGCTTACGCTTCGGAAGGGAAAAATGTACATGGTGGTAACCTTCCTTACGATTCTGGAACTGATGAAGATGGGAAAGATCCGGGTGCAGCAGGAAGATACGTTCAGTGAAATTTATATCACGGCGACGGATCCTTCTGAGTGGACTGAAAGCAAAACAGCCGCCCAGGCTGCCCGCCAGGAGGAGCAGGCGGAGGAGCAGACAAAAGAACAGCCGGAGGAACAGAGGGAAGAAACATGGAATTAGAGAAAAGGGAAGCGGCCATTGAGGCGATTTTATTTACAATGGGAGACGCGGTGGAGGCGGAAAAGATTGCCGCGGCCATTGAGCTGGATACACCTTCCACGGAAAAACTGCTCCATGAGATGATGGAGCGGTACAGGAAGGAAGATCGGGGGATCCAGATGATTGAGCTGGACCACAGCTATCAGCTCTGTACCAAGAAGGAATATTATGAGACACTGATCAAAATTGCCAGACAGCCCCAGAAGATTGTGCTGACGGATGTGCTGATGGAAACGCTCTCCATCATTGCCTACAAGCAGCCGGTCACCAGGATCGAGATTGAAAAGATCCGGGGAGTCAAGAGCGACCACGCGGTGAACAAGCTGGTGGAGTTTGGCCTGGTCAAAGAGCTGGGCCGTTTGGATGCGCCGGGCAAACCCCTTCTGTTCGGCACAACAGAAGAATTCCTCCGCCACTTCGGGGTACAGTCCCTGGAGGAGCTGCCTGTCATTAACCCCATGCAGGTGGAAGACTTCAAGAGCGAGGCGGAAGAAGAGGTGGAGATGAAGCTGAAGGTGTAGCGGATACATAAAAGGGGAAGGGCTTCCATATACTGGTACAGAAAATTCCTGCCGGACAGGAGAAACGTATATGGGAAGAAAAGTCAGAAAGCTGAAAATGGGACTGGCGGCTCTGATACTGTGCGGGAGCCTTCTGCCGCCTGCCTGCGCAAAAGGCGAAGTCCCCCGGGAGCTGTCACAGTTATACGCCCACAGCGCCGTCCTGATGGATGGCGACAGCGGGCGTATTTTGTATGGAAAAAAGGAGGAGGAAGCGCTTCCCATGGCCAGTACCACCAAGATCATGACCTGTATCCTGGCTCTGGAACTGGGGGAACCGGATGAAATCTGCCGGGTGAGCGCCAACGCCCAGGCCCAGCCCCAGGTACATCTGGGCATGCGGGAGGGAGAGACCTATTATCTGAAGGATCTGCTGTATTCCATGATGCTGGAATCCCACAATGATTCCGCCGTCTGCGTGGCGGAGCATATCGGCGGCAGCGTGGAGGCCTTCGCGGACCTTATGAACCGGAAGGCAGAGGAAATCGGCTGCCGGGATACCCATTATGTGACGCCCAACGGCCTGGACGGAGAGGATGAGGGCGGCATTCACAGCACCACGGCAGCGGATCTGGCCAGAATCATGCGCTACTGCCTGATGGAATCGGAAAAGCGGGAAGCGTTTCTGGAAATCACCCGGACCGGGGACTACCGTTTTCAGGAAATTTCCGGCGCCCGCAGCGTATCCTGTGTCAACCGCAACGCCCTGCTGACCATGGTGGAGGGCGCCCTCTCCGGGAAAACGGGATTTACCTCAAAGGCAGGATACTGCTATGCGGGGGCGGCCCGCCGGGACGGCGAGACGCTGATCGGAGCGGTGCTGGCCTGCGGATGGCCGGGAAACAAGGGATATAAGTGGTCGGATATGAAAAAAATGCTGGAATACGGGTTTGAGAATTACGACAGAAAAACCATCGACCTGGAAAAATTAGAGCTGCCGGCTGTGCAGGTGACGGGAGGGATCAGAAAGGAGGTCCGGATTGGGCTGGATCCGAAGGAGGCGGCCGAAATCTGGGGGATTGGAACAGACGGGCAGGAAAAAAACTTTAAGCCGGCGCTGCTTGTGGGGGCAGAGGAGGAACTTAAGATCCGCCTGAAAACAGATGCCGGAATCCGGGCTCCGGTGGAAGCGGAGGAGAAGGCGGGAGAACTTCTTGTGGAGGCAGGAGGAGAACGGCTGGCTTCTTTTCCCCTGCGCTGCAGGGAGGACGTGGAGAAGCCGGATTTTGCCTGGTGCCTTGGGCAGATCACGGAGGAATATTTTTCTTTTTTGGGCGGGGCGGAGCGTGATTTTTAAGCCCCGCCTCCGGCCTTTGGGGACTTCGACGTTTTCACCAAAAATACTTGCCTTTTTTTGTAAAACAAGCTATTATATAAGGCAGAAATTTGTAATTTTATTTATAAATGGAGGGCTGAAGAATGAGCAATACGATGCAAAGCGCAGCGGGCAGAAGAATTGCTTCTCTGCTTGACGCGAACAGTTTCGTTGAAATCGGCGGTTATGTAACTGCCAGAAATACGGATTTCAACATGCAGCAGACGGAAACCCCGTCGGATGGAGTCATCACCGGTTACGGAGTGATTGACGGAAATCTGGTATATGTATACAGCCAGGATGCCTCCGTACTGGGAGGTACCATCGGTGAGATGCACGCCAGAAAGATCACATCCCTGTATGATATGGCCATGAAGATGGGAGCGCCGGTGATCGGTCTGATTGACTGCGCCGGTCTGAGACTGCAGGAAGCCACAGACGCCCTGAACGCCTTTGGAGAGATTTATCTGAAGCAGTCCCTGGCATCCGGCGTGATCCCTCAGATCACAGCGGTGTTCGGCACCTGCGGAGGCGGACTGGCGGTTGTGCCCGGTCTGTCTGACTTTACCTTTATGGAGAAGGAGCACGCTCAGCTGTTTGTAAATTCTCCCAATGCCCTGGACGGCAACCGGAAAGAGGTATGTGATACCGCGTCCGCCAAGTTCCAGAGCGAAGATGCCGGACTGGTGGACTTCACCGGAACGGAGGAAGAGATTTTGGCCGGTATCCGTCAGCTGGTAACCATCCTTCCCGCCAACAACGAGGATGACGACTCCTATGAGGAGTGCACAGACGATCTGAACAGAGTCTGCGCTGACCTGGCAAACGCGGCCGGCGATACCGCTATTCTTCTGTCACAGATTTCCGATAACGGACTGTTTGTGGAAGTGAAAGCGGCTTACGCCAAGGAGATGGTAACCGGCTTTATCAAACTGAACGGCATGACCGTGGGTGCTGTAGCCAACCGCACCGAGGTTTATGACGCGGAGGGAAACAGGACAGACGCGTTTGACAGCGTGCTGACCGTAAACGGTTCCCTGAAAGCGGCGGAATTTGTACAGTTCTGCGACGCCTTCAATATTCCGGTTCTGTCCCTGACGAATGCCACCGGCTTCAAGGCGGACAAACATGCGGAGAGAAAGATCGCCCGGGCGGCGGCCAAGCTGACCTATGCGTTTGCCAACGCCACAGTGCCCAAGGTAAACGTGGTGATCGGAAAAGCCTTCGGAAGCGCCTACGCGGTGATGAACAGCAAAGCGTTGGGAGCGGATGTGACCTATGCCTGGAGTCAGGCCCAGATCGGCATGATGGACGCCAAGCTGGCTGCGAAGATCATGTACGCGGATGCGGACAGCACCGTGATCAATGAGAAGGCCGCGGAATATGCGGCTCTCCAGGAGAGCGCCATGGCGGCGGCCAGAAGAGGCTATGTTGATACGATCATTGAGGCCGAGGACACAAGAAAATATGTGATCGGCGCATTTGAAATGTTGTTCACAAAACGGGAGGACCGTCCCGCTAAGAAGCACGGCACGGTTTAAGAGAGGTGAATAATATGAAAAACAGGATAAAAGCATTATTTCTGGCAGCCGGACTGGCCGTGAGCATGTTTGGAACATGCGCCCGGGCGGAGGCTGTTACGGAAGAGGCTGTTACGGAAGCTTCCAGCGAGGCAGCCGAGGGGGAAGCCGAAGAAGCTGCCGGGGAAGCGGCGGAGGCGGAGTCCCAGCTGGCTGAAGACGCCCAGGAGACGGAAACGGCCCAGGAGAGCCAGGGAATGTACGCCGACTATTACGAGTCCATCGAGGCTTCTATCGTACAGACACTGGAAACCCTCTCCTCCATGTCGGATGAGCAGATCCAGCAGATCATGGAAAACGGAACCAATGCGTCAGAGGTTGCCATGGCGGCCAACTGGGACGGGGTCCGGGAGGAACTGGGTAATTTTGTAGAAGTAACGGACCAGCAGGTGACAGAGGATGGAAACTCCATCACAGTTGCCAGCCAGGCGGTTTACGACGGCGTGGACGAAGACACTGCCGTGGAGGTGGTGTATCAGTTCAATCTTACGGACGGCAGCGCCACTCTGGAATGGAATGTGGAATATCCCATGAGCACCCTGATGTCCCAGGCGGCCATGAATACGGTGATGGGCCTGGGCGTGGTGTTTGTGGTTCTGATTTTCCTGACCTTCGTAATCGGACAGCTTCACTGGATCCCCGATATGCTGGGAGGAAAGGAAAAAGAGAAGGCGGCGGCACAGGCTGCGGCGCCGGTGCCTGCGGCAGTTCCCGCTCCGGTTTCTGAGCCGGAGGAGCTGGTGGACGATCTGGAACTGGTGGCGGTGATCACAGCGGCTATCGCGGCGTCCCAGCAGACTTCCACAGACGGTTTTGTAGTAAGATCCATTAAGAAAGCAAATAGAAGAAAGTGGCTGAATGCCTAATAACAGGAGGAAATGAACATGAAAAACTATACCATCACAGTAAACGGCAATGTATATGATGTAACCGTAGAAGAGGGAACCGGCTCTGTGGCAGCGCCCGCTGCTCCCGCAGCAGCCCCGGCGGCCCCCAAGGCAGCGCCTGCTCCCGCACCGGCTCCCGCTCCCAAGGCAGCAGCCCCCGCGGCTCCCAAGGGAACAGCCGGATCTATCACAGTAAATGCGTCCGTGCCCGGAAAGGTGTGCGGAATTGACGCGGCTGTAGGCCAGGCGGTGAAAGCCGGCGACAGCATTGTGGTTCTGGAAGCCATGAAGATGGAGATTCCTGTTGTGGCTCCTCAGGATGGTACCGTAGCCAGTATTGAAGTACGGGTTGGCGATGCCGTAGAGAACGGAGACGTGCTGGCAACTCTGAACTAGGCTCTGGCCGGGTTCTGCCAATGCGGCGTTCTGTATGGGCAAGTGACCTGATTTTTCAATTTGACTGGGAGGTATAAAATGTCTTATATAACAAGTACATTGTCAAATCTTCTGGAACAGACCGCGTTTTTCAATCTGACCTGGGGAAACTACGTCATGATTGTGGTGGCCCTGATCTTTCTGTATTTGGCAATTAAACACGATTTTGAACCGCTGCTGCTGATCCCCATTGCGTTCGGCATGCTGCTGGTAAATATTTATCCGGATATTATGGCGGAGCCCTATGTGGACGCGCTGGGCGTGGAACATGCGGGCGGACTGCTGCACTATTTCTATGTGCTGGATGAATGGAGTATTTTCCCGTCCCTGATCTTTATGGGCGTGGGCGCCATGACGGACTTCGGTCCCCTGATCGCCAACCCCAAGAGCTTTATCATGGGCGCAGCGGCACAGCTGGGTATTTATGTAGCCTATTTCCTGGCCATCTTCATGGGCTTTAACGGAAAATCCGCGGCGGCTATCTCTATCATCGGCGGAGCCGACGGCCCCACCTCCATCTTCCTGGCAGGAAAGCTGGGACAGACGGATCTGCTGGGACCCATCGCCGTGGCGGCCTACTCCTATATGTCCCTGGTACCCATTATCCAGCCGCCTGTTATGAAGCTGCTGACCACGGAGAAGGAGAGAAAGATCAAGATGGAACAGCTTCGGCCTGTGTCCAAGCTGGAGAAGATCCTGTTCCCCATCATCATCGCTATCGTGGTAAGCCTTCTGCTTCCCACCACAGCGCCCCTTGTGGGTATGCTGATGCTGGGCAACCTGTTCCGTGAGAGCGGCGTGGTAAAACAGCTGACAGAGACCGCTTCCAACGCTCTGATGTACATCGTGGTTATCCTGCTGGGTACTTCCGTGGGCGCCACCACCAGCGCGGAAGCCTTCTTAAATATGAACACCATTAAGATCGTAGTTCTGGGCCTGATCGCCTTTATCTTCGGTACCGCGGGCGGCGTGCTGTTAGGCAAGCTGATGTGCAAGCTTTCCGGCGGCAAGATCAATCCGCTGATCGGCTCGGCCGGCGTTTCCGCCGTGCCTATGGCTGCCAGAGTATCTCAGAAAGTGGGAGCCCAGGCGGATCCCACCAACTTCCTTCTGATGCACGCCATGGGACCCAATGTAGCAGGCGTTATCGGTACGGCTGTCGCGGCAGGTACGTTTATGGCCATATATGGTGTAGTATAAAGATTATATAGAAAGGACATAGAACAATGGCAGAAGTTGTAAAAAAACCAATTAAGATAACTGAGACAATTCTGCGTGACGCCCATCAGTCTCTGATTGCCACCCGTATGACCACAGAGCAGATGCTGCCGATCGTGGATAAACTGGATAAAGTGGGCTATCATTCTGTAGAGTGCTGGGGCGGCGCCACATTCGACGCTTCCCTGCGTTTCCTGAAGGAAGATCCCTGGGAGCGGCTGCGCAAGCTGCGCGACGGCTTCAAGAACACCAAGCTGCAGATGCTGTTCCGGGGCCAGAATATTCTGGGATACCGTCCCTACGCGGATGATGTGGTAGAGTACTTCGTGCAGAAGTCCATTGCCAACGGTATCGATATTATCCGTATTTTTGACTGCTTCAACGATCTGCGCAACCTTCAGACCGCTGTAAAGGCTGCCAATAAAGAGAAAGGCCACGCGCAGGTGGCCCTGTCCTACACCCTGGGCGACGCCTATACCCTGGAATACTGGACCGATATGGCAAAGAAGATAGAAGAGATGGGCGCGGATTCCATCTGCATTAAGGATATGGCCGGCCTGCTGCTGCCCTATAAGGCAACGGAGCTTGTTTCCGCTCTGAAAGAGGCCACCAGCCTTCCCATCCAGCTTCATACCCACTATACCTCCGGCGTGGCTTCCATGACCTATTTGAAGGCAGTGGAAGCAGGGGTGGACGTGATCGATACGGCCATGTCTCCCTTCGCTCTGGGAACGTCCCAGCCCGCCACAGAGGTTATGGTGGAGACCTTCAAGGGAACCCCCTATGACACCGGATTTGACCAGAAGCTGCTGGCTGAGATCGCCGACTACTTCCGTCCCATCCGGGATGAGGCTCTCAAGAGCGGCCTGCTTAATCCTACCAACCTGGGCGTGAATATCAAGACCCTGCTGTATCAGGTACCGGGCGGCATGCTCTCCAACCTGACTTCTCAGCTGAAGGAGCAGCACGCGGAAGACAAGTTCTACGATGTGCTGGAGGAAGTACCCAGAGTAAGAAAAGACCTGGGCGAGCCGCCTCTGGTAACGCCTTCTTCCCAGATCGTGGGAACCCAGGCTGTGTTCAACGTGATTATGGGCGAGCGCTACAAGATGGTGACCAAGGAGACAAAGGATATTCTCTGCGGAAAGTACGGCGCTACCGTAAAGCCCTTCAACCCCGAGGTTCAGAAGAAGTGCATCGGAAACGCCGAGGTAATCACCCATCGTCCGGCGGACGATCTGGAGCCGGAGCTTCCGAAGCTGGAGAAGGAGATGGCCCAGTGGAAGCAGCAGGATGAGGATGTCCTCACCTATGCCCTGTTCCCCCAGGTGGCAGTGGAATTCTTCAAATACAGAGAAGCACAGCAGACCAAGGTGGATCCGTCTGTTGCGGATGAAAAGAATAAAGCATATCCGGTATAAGACAGGATAAAATGGGGCTGCCGTGAAGTTTTTGCGGCAGCCCTGACTTGATTCAGGGCAGAATAAAAGAAAGGGCTGCCCCAAAACCGGAGAATGGGAGGAGCGGGATCGAATGGAACAGAAAGGTTTGGACACCGTGAAGGCGGCTGTTGACCAGGCGGAATTTGTTCTGGTGGGAATTGGAGAGGAATTTCAGAAAGGGGAAGGGCCTGAGGGGGAAGCGAAAAACGAAAGAATTGTCAGGGCCTACAATCGCCTGGCAGATCTACTGCAGGGGAAAACCTATTTTGTGATCACGGAAAACCGGGACGATTTGATTTTCTCCTCCAGACTTCTGGACTTTTTCATTGTCTCCCCCCTGGGAGATGAAAACCGGGAGAACAGCGGGCAGGAACAGTGGAACGCCTACTTAAACTGGCTGGCTTCCACTCTGAATCACAGGCTCTGCATTCTGGAACTGGGAGTGGGCTTTGCCTCGCCCCAGATCATCCGCTGGCCCTTTGAAAAGACGGCCATGTTTAATCTGAAATCCACTCTGATCAGAGTAAACGCCCGTTTTCCCCAGCTGACGGAACAGACCGGAGACCGGGGAATTTCCATAGGGGAAAATGCTCTGGAACTGTTTTCATAAAAAGGAGTAGCAATATGAGTACAGCGATTATCGACTACGGCGCGGGAAATTTGCGAAGCGTGGAAAAGGCCCTGCTCTCTCTGGGGGAGACGCCGGTGATTACCGGGGTTCCGGAGGAGATCCTGAGCGCGGACCGCATCATCCTGCCGGGAGTGGGAGCCTTCGGGGACGCCATGGAACACCTGCGGCAGAGAGGACTGGATCAGGTGATCCGGCAGGCAGCCGGGGAAAACATTCCTTTTCTGGGCATCTGTCTGGGGCTGCAGCTTTTATTTGAAAGAAGCGAAGAGGCGCCGGGTACGGAGGGACTTGGCATCCTGAAAGGCGAGATCCTGCGGATCCCCCAGGCTCCGGGACTTAAAATTCCCCATATGGGATGGAATGATCTGACGTTTAACCATCCGGGAAGACTGTTCGCGGGAATTCCGGAGCATACCTACGTTTACTTTGTCCATTCTTATTACCTGAAAGCGACGGATGAAGCCATTGTGACCGCTTCCACCCACTATAGCGCATGGATTCACGCTTCCGTGGAACAGGGTAATGTATTTGCCTGTCAGTTCCATCCGGAAAAGAGCGGAAAGTGGGGCCTGAAGCTGCTGGAAAACTTTATCCGCATCCAAAGAGGGGAGGAAGGAAAGGAGGGGCCCGGATGCTGACAAAACGTATCATTCCCTGCCTGGACGTACATAACGGCAGGGTGGTAAAAGGCGTAAATTTTGTAAACCTGAAGGATGCCGGCGATCCGGTGGAGATCGCGGCGGCCTACGATCGGGCCGGCGCCGACGAGGTGGTTTTCCTGGATATTACCGCTTCTTCCGACGCCAGGAATACGGTGGTGGATATGGTGCGCCGGGTGGCGGAGACGGTTTTTATCCCCTTTACGGTAGGAGGCGGGATCCGGACCGTGGAGGATTTTAAAGTTCTTCTCAGGGAAGGCGCGGACAAGATATCGGTGAATTCCGCCGCCATCGCCAACCCGGGACTGATCCGTCAGGCGGCGGACAAGTTCGGCAGCCAGTGCGTTGTGGTAGCCATTGACGCCAAGCGCCGGCCGGACGGCAGCGGCTGGAATGTGTTTAAAAACGGAGGCCGCGTGGACGTGGGACTGGACGCGGTAGAGTGGGCCAAAGAGGCGGAGCGGCTGGGTGCCGGGGAGATACTGCTCACCAGCATGGACTGTGACGGAACAAAAGCCGGCTATGACCTGGAACTGACAGGAGCCATTGCCCGCAGCGTGTCCATACCGGTTATCGCCTCAGGAGGAGCCGGTACCCTGGAGCATTTTTATACGGCTCTGACAGAAGGGGGAGCGGACGCTGCCCTGGCGGCCTCTCTGTTTCACTACAAAGAACTGGAAATCAGGCAGGTGAAGGAATACCTGTCCGAAAGGGGCGTGCCGGTGCGCCTGTAGAAAAAGACTGCCGGAAAAAGAAAGGAGGGATCCCCTTGGCAGCGATCAGCAATGACTGGCTGACTCCGCTGAAACCGGAGTTTTCCAAGCCATATTACGCGAAACTGTATCAGAAAGTAAAGGAAGAATATAATACGAGGCGAATCTATCCGCCGGCAGATGATATTTTTAACGCCTTTTCGCTGACTCCCCTGGAGAAAGTGAAAGCCGTGATTCTGGGGCAGGATCCTTACCATGGAGAGGGGCAGGCCCATGGCCTGTGCTTTTCGGTAAAGCCGGATGTGGAGATTCCACCCTCCCTGGTGAATATTTTTCAGGAGCTGCACGACGATCTGGGCTGCTATATCCCCAACAACGGCTATCTGGAGAAATGGGCCCGGCAGGGAGTGCTGATGCTCAATACCGTGCTGACAGTCCGGGCCCATCAGCCCAATTCCCACAGAGGGATTGGCTGGGAGGAGTTTACGGACGCAGCCATCCGCATACTGGACCGGCAGGACCGGCCCATGGTATTTATTCTGTGGGGCAGACCGGCACAGATGAAAAAAGCCATGCTGCACAACCCCAGGCACCTGATCCTGGAATCCCCCCATCCCAGTCCCCTGTCTGCCTTCCGGGGATTTTTCGGAAGCAGGCCCTTTTCCAAAACCAATGCGTTTCTGGAAAAGAACGGACTGGAGCCGATTGACTGGCAGATTGAAAACCTGTAGAAAAAACGCCTTCCCCTTCCCCTCGCCGGCTGCGGTTTCCCGCATCTGCGCGTCGGGAAAGGGGAAGGTGTTTTTTTGGATTAAAATAATAAGATACATAAAAAACATTTATAGATAAAAGAACTTGCATAATCACAAAGCTTGTGTTATACTTTGGATAGTCATTTTTCACACACATGTGTGTCTTTTGTGCGTTTCGCACCTGTTTTCACAATTTTTTAAAATTTCATACGGAAAGGAAGAGGCCTATTGAGCTACGAAGAATTTTTAGAGCAGATAAAAAGGCAGATTCAGGAAAGAATGGGAGACGGCGCGGCCATATCGGTTTTTCAGGTCAGAAAAAACAACGGGGTGCTGCTGGACGGCCTGTCCATCCTGGGGCAGGGAGACAACCTGTCCCCGGCTATTTATCTGAACGGTTATTACCGGGAATACCTGAAGGGAATCAGTCTGGAGGAAATCGGGAACCGGATCCTGGACTGCTACAGACGGGAAAAGAAAACCGGACATTTTGACATGGATATTCTCAAAAACGGAAACCGGGTGAAAACCAGGATCATCTGCCGGCTGATCAATTATGAAAAGAACCGGATCCTGCTGCGGGATGTGCCCTACCGCAGGTTTTTGAACCTGGCCATTGTCTACTATTATCTGATGGAGGACTGGGGAATGGGGGAGGCTTCCATTCTGGTGCGGAAAAATTTTCTGCCTTTGTGGGGAATGGACACGGAGACGCTGCATCATACGGCGCTGGCCAATACAGCCAGGCTTCTGCCCTGGGATTTTCTGAGCCTGTCAGAGATGTTTCAGGAGACGGCCTGCATGGAATTCAGGGAGGAGGAGCCGAAAGTTCCCCTGTACATTCTGACCAGCCAGGCAAAGCATTACGGGGCGGTATGGATAACCGATCCCCATGTGCGGCGGCTGATCGGCGAGAAACTGGGAGATGACTATTACGTCCTGCCAAGTTCCATCCACGAGTGTATGATTCTGCCCGCCGGCCTGCGGCCTGACCCTAAGGAGCTGCAGGATATGGTGCGGGAGATCAACCTGACCCAGGTGGAACCGGAGGAGATACTGGCTGATTCCGTTTACCGGTACGAGAGACATACCGAGCGGCTGGAAACAGCGGCTGAGTGAGAAGGAGGGGATAGAAAAATGAACAGAATCAAAAGATACAGATGGAAAAAGGGGGCGATCCTGTTGCTTGTCCTGCTGCTGTTTGCCGCAGGGGGAGCTTTGACGGCCTGGTACGGAGCCCAGGAGAGAGTCAGGCTGACTTTGCCGGCATCAGAGAGCTGGGATTATGAGTATGCCGGGACCTCCTGCGAAGCGCTGCGGGAAGAAAACGGCAGCACAGTCCTGCTCTGCAGCCCGGGCACGTCCGTAACTGTTTTTCTCACAGGAGAGAGGGAGCCGGGAAGAACCAGCCTGACAGATGAAAACGGACAGGAGTTTGCATCTTTTGAGGGAAGAAAGCTCTCCTTTGAGATGCCGGAAAAAAATCTGTTTCTGCAGACAGAGGAGCCGGGCGGTGAGGAAGAAACCGGGACAGCTTTGGAGGGCGGAGAGCAGGAGACAGAAACACAGGAGACAGAAGAGGCCGGGCAGGATACAGAGCGGCAGACGGAGACGGAAGGAATCAGTGAGCCGGAAACTGAAACCCAGACAGACCCTCAGTCTGAACCTTCGGAGGAGACCGGAGGGGAAGAGACGGAATACGGGACAGAAGCCGGTTCGGAAAGGGAAACAGAATATGAGACAGAAACCGGTACGGAAACGGTTCTCACGGAAGAAACCCGGCCGGAGACTGTACCGGAGACAGGATCTGAGACAGAAACGGATGCAGAAACGGATACAGAACCGGAAGAACTGCTGACGGAGACAGCCGCAGAACTGCTGACAGAGACCGAAGAGGGGGAGACGGAAACGGAAGAACCCGGGACGGAGGCGGAAACAGAGACTGAGACAGAGACTGAAACAGAGAAAAGCGTCATGCGGATGGCGGCCAAAGCCGGCTCCATGACCCTGAATTCCGGAGACTTCTATTACGCGCCGTCCGGACTGCGCCGGGGAGAAGCCTGTACGGTATACAAGACCGTGACCTATCAGGAAAACGGAAAAAAGGTGACAAAGACCGCTTTCTGCCTGCAGCCCTACGCCATGGGACCGGATGACGGGCATGTCTACAAAAAGGATGATGTGGTTGAGCTGGGCGGCGGTTCGGCCAAAAACAGAAATATACAGAAAGCGCTGTATTATCTGTACAGCGGGCCTGCCTGGGGGAAAACCATCGGCTATGAGGACGGCTCCGGAAGCGTAAATTTAAGAGACAGAATGAGGGAGGCGGGATGCACCGGGACAGAACATGATTACTGTATCTCCCACTATGTCATCAGTTATTTCTATCTGGGAGCGCAGGGGAAATGGAACTACGCCCGACTGGAAAAGGGAGAGGTGGCCAATGTGTTTAATGACAGAGGCGTGGCGCTGATTACCGGTCTGGCGGAGGAGATCAAAAAACTTCCCATGCCCCAAACAAGCCTCAGCCAGTCCTCGGTGACAGCCGCCATGGACTTTGAGCGGAACGTATACCGGTCAGCCAGCCTGATTTATCAGGCGCCGGAGGGAAATACGGGAACCGTATCCCTTCCCCAGGGCGTGACCCTGGTGAACGAGACCACAAAAGAGACGAAAACAGGTTCCGCGAAGCTAAACGGCGGGGATCAGTTTTATCTGCAGGTTCAGGCGGGAAGCAAAAGCGGAGAGGAGACGTATACCATACAGACCGCCGTTGGGGTGGATTTTACCGTCTACCGTCTGGAGTTCGCGGGCCGGCAGGATGTGGGGTTTGCCAGTGAATCCGGCGGTACCAGGCTGCAGTTTACGGTAGACTGGCCCAAAGGCGCTAATCTGGTTCTTCAGAAAGTGGACGGGGAGACGGGAACGGCTCTGTCCTACAACGGCCATTATTCCCTGGCGGGAGCGGTGTACGGCGTCTACACGGACGCGAATTGTACCAGGGAAGCTGCCAGGCTGACAGTGGGAAACGACGGGAAGGCCCAGACGTTTCTTACGGCAGGCACCTACTATCTGAAGGAACTGCAGGCTCCCAAAGGCTACCGGCTGGACGGCGGGACATACCCTGTGACAGTGGGGGAGACAGGAGGAACCTGCACCCTGAAAGAGACGCCGGTAAAAGAAAAAATCCGTATCCGAAAAAAAGACGCGGAAACGGGAGAAGAGCGGCCTCAGAATAGTCAGTGCAGCTTTGCGGGAGCGGAATATACGGTTTACAGCGACGAGGCCTGCAGCAGCCCGGTGGAGGTACTGGTAACGGACGATTCCGGAACGGCGCTTAGCGGCGAGCTGCGGCTTGGCACTTACTATGTAAAAGAGACAAAAGCGCCGGAGGGGTATCTGGCGGATACCCGGGTTTACCCTGTGACGCTGGGACAGGAAGATGAGATAGAAGTTTACGAGGTCAGTTCCCGGGAGCAGGTGATCCGGGGAAGCCTGGCCCTGGTGAAGTATCTGGATGATAATCTGGATGAATCCATTCTGCAGGATCTCTACGATTCCGGAAAGCTGGAGCATATCCGTTTTACGCTGCGCCATGAGGACCCCCAGGTGGAACCGGTGGCCATCGAGACGGACCGGTACGGGTACGCGGCCACAGAGAGAGGGCAGCTGCAGTACGGCACCTGGTATCTGACGGAGGACCCGGCCACCACGCCGGAGGGATATGAAGGTATCCGGGATGTAAAGATCGAGATCCGGGAGGACGGCGACGAACAGATCTATGTGGTGACCAATAAACCCTACCAGGCCTATCTTTGCATCCGGAAGGTGGATCAGGATACGGGAGCCGCCATCATCCGTTCCCAGGCGGAATTTCAGATATGGGACAGCGAGGGCAGTCCGGTACAGATGCCTACCTTTGACGGCTATACGGATACCTTCCGGACCAATGAAAAGGGAGAGATCCATCTGACCAGGTCCCTGAAAGGGGGCAGGTATACGCTGGTGGAGACGAAGGCGCCGGAAGGGTACCTGACGGCGGAGCCGATTCCCTTTGAGATCAGCGAGAACGCTGTTTTTGACCAGCCCCTCACGATCGTGTGCAGGGATACGCCTCAGATGGGAAAAATCAGGATACGGAAGCTGGATGAGGACGCGAAAGAACCCTGCGGGGAGGGCTTTGTTTTTCAGATTTTGGTCGGGGAGGATATAACAGACGGAGCCGGAAATCTGCGGGTTATCTCCGTAGACGGAGAAGAGGTGCAGCTGAAAAAAGGCGCGCTGGTGGATGAACTTATCACCGATGAGACGGGGACGGCTGTGAGCCGGGAACTGTATCCCGGAAGCTATGAGGTGAAGGAGATACAGGCAGGGCAGTATTACGCGGTGGGAACGGATACCTATTCTGTGGCGCTGGAACCGAAAGAAGAGACGGAAACGCTGGAATATGAGCTGGAGATACCGGATGAGAAAACGGCTCTGGAGCTGGTAAAACTGGATGACCTTACAGGCAGCCCTCTGTCCGGCATAAGCTACAGCCTGTGGGAAAAAGAAACAGCAGAAATCCGCACCGGCGTGACGGACGGGCAGGGCAGGATCCGCTTTGAAAATCTGAAGCAGAATACGGTATACTGTCTGCAGGAGACCGAAACCCTGTCCGGCTATGTGCTGGATCCGGAAGTCTACGAGATACAGGTGGATGAACAGGGAAGGATCCAGGGGCAGCCGGTGTGGGAGATACGCCTCTCCAACGTTCCCAACCTGCTGGATATTTCCAAGCAGGATATCACAGGATCAGAAGAACTGCCGGGGGCGGAGCTGATTTTAAGCAGTGAGGCGGGGGAAGAACTGGAGAGATGGATTTCCGGCGGAGAGCCCCGCAGGATTACGGGTCTGCCGGCGGGAACCTATCGCCTGACGGAGATCACGGCGCCGGAAGGGTACGAGGTAGCGGAAAGCATTGTCTTTGAACTGACCGACAGCTTTCAGGTGCAGAAGGTGACCATGTATGACCGCCCGGTTCCTTTGCAGACAGAGCCCCAGACAGAACCTGTCTCCGAACCGGAAACAGAGCGTGAAACCGAAACAGAAACCGAAACGGAAACAGAGACGGAAACGCAGTCTGAGACAGAGACAGAGTCAGAAATCCCCGCTGAAAATCCTCCGGGGCCTGCCGGACCGGGACCGGAGACAGGGGATCAGACGCCCCTGTGGGGAATGCTTTTTCTGGCGCTGTGCGGACTGTTTCTTGTGGCGGCGGAACTGATCAGAAGAGTATTCCACTCAGGCGGCAGATGGTTTTAAACCTATAAGACGCAGGGGCTGACAGCCCTCCGAAACGGCCGGATAAACAGAAACCGGCCGGCAGGGGAGGGCTGTTTTTCCCGGTCTGATATCTCCTGCCAAGGAATATTTGACAACATGGATAAATTGTGATATGATTACTATCAGTTTTGGGTACGGAAGTTCCAAAACAAAGAAGCATCTGTAGCTCAGGGGATAGAGCAGCGGTTTCCGGTACCGCGTGTCGGGGGTTCGAATCCCTCCAGATGCGTTTGTTTTTAGAAAATGCGGTACAGAGAACTAAAGAACTAAAGCGGAGGCACAAAATTATGTTAGACGACTTTAGGGAATGGCTTTCTGATAACTTAAGATACATACTCTTAGGACTGGCTGTTGTCCTGATCCTGGTGATCGGCTTCTGTGTGGTAAGGCTGATTACCGGTTCATCCGGCAGTTCGCCCTCTGATTCGGGAAAAGCAGAAAGCGAAATTTCTACAGAAGCAGTAACGGAAGGCCAGGAGCCGGTGAGCGAAGAGAGCGAGACCCAGGGTGCCGCGGCGGCCGGTACAGACAGCCTGACCCGGGATGACGCTGCCATTCTGACAGTGGTGCGGGAATACTATACAGCGGCGGCGGCCAAAGATGTAGCCACGCTGGAGACGATTGTAAGTCCCTGGAATGAGGACGTACAGAACAGCATCCTGCAGAACGATGTGATTGAGAGTTATGAAAATATTTCCACCTATTCCAAGAAGGGGCCGGTGGATGGTTCCTATGTGGTGTATGTGTACTTTGACGGCAAGATAACCAACATCGATACTCTTGTCCCCAGTCTGAGTATGCTTTACCTGACTACGGATGAGACGGGCAGCCTGATTGTGTCTGACCGGGAATCCAGTCCGGAGGTAAAAGAGTATATTGAACAGGTTTCCGGCGACGCGGATGTGCAGGCGCTGGTAGCGGATGTGGATCAGAAATGCCAGGAAGCCCAGGACGCTGATCCGGCTCTGAAAGAGTTTATGGCGTCTGTCAATGACCAGACGGCCGAGGACGGGGAAGCGGGAGATGACGCCGGCGATACGGCGGCTGTGGGCGGCGAGATGACCGTCAACACGGAGATGCTGAATATCCGGCAGGAGCCCAGTACGGATTCCGCCATCATGGGTATTGTGGCTTCCGGAACCACCGTAACGGTGCTGGAAGACGCGGGAAGCGGCTGGTGCCGGATCAGCTATGACGCCGGTACGTATACTATTGAAGGTTATGTGATGACAGAGTATCTGACCTCATCCGGAACCGATACGGCTGCGGACAGCACCCAGGAGAGTGAGACGCAGCAGAGCGAGACAGACGCAGCGGCTGACGGACAGACCGGCGAAACCGTATCCGGTTCAGAGGCGTCCGATGCTCAGGTATGAAACGGCTGAAAAACTGAACAGATAAAAAAATGGGGGACAGCTCTGTGAGCTGTCCCTTTCATGACAGGGGAAAAGACATGGCGCAGGAAAGAAGAAGGTCTGAAGGGAACAGGGAAGCAGGAGTCCGCCTGAACAAATATCTGGCTGAAGCGGGGATCTGCTCCAGGCGTGAGGCGGACCGCCTGATACTGGCGGGAAGAGTGACGGTGGACGGCCTGCCGGGTGAAAACGGCATGAAGGTTTTCCCGGGGCAGGAAGTGCTGGTGGACGGACAGACAGCCGCAAAAGAAAAAGAATGTATTCTGCTGGCGGTAAATAAGCCCAGAGGGGTTGTCTGCACTACGGACAAAAAATGGGGAGACCGGACTCTGGAGGAAATGGTGCATTATCCCAAACGGGTTTTTTCCATCGGACGGCTGGACAAGGAATCAGAGGGACTGATTTTGATGACCAACCAGGGAGACATGGTGAATAAAATCATAAGGGCCGGGAACGCTCATGAAAAAGAGTATCTGGTAACGGTTGACCGACCGGTAACGCCGGAATTTATCAGGAAAATGGAAAAGGGCGTCTATCTGCCGGAGCTGGATGTGACCACCAGGCCCTGCCGGGTGGAACTGGCTGGGGAGAAGCGCTTCAGGATTGTGCTGACCCAGGGGCTGAACCGGCAGATACGCAGGATGTGCCAGGCCTTTGACTATCGGGTCACCAGGCTGGTAAGAGTGCGGATCATGAATGTGGAGCTGGGAAATCTTCCCCAGGGACAGTACCGGCATTTAAGCCGGCGGGAAACGGCGCAGATGCTGCGGGAACTGAAAAACCCGGCAGACAGAGGGAAAACAGGCCAGAGGGAAGCGGCGGAGAGAAAAAGAGGTATCCATGGAAAATAATAAAAAAGAGCTGGAGAGAATGAAAGAACTGGCAGGGATTCTGCGGGACGCGTCCAGAGCGTATTACCAGGAAGACCGGGAGATCATGAGCAATTTTGAGTACGACAGACTGTACGAGGAGCTTCAGGAGCTGGAGAAAAAGACAGGCACGGTGCTGGCTGGCAGCCCCACTGTTACAGTGGGCTATGAGGCGGTGGACGAGCTTCCCAAGGAGCGCCACGAAACCCCCATGCTGTCTCTGGACAAAACCAAGGACGTGGAAGTGCTGCGGAGCTTTCTGGGGGATCAGAAAACCCTGATCTCCTGGAAGCTGGACGGGCTTACCGTAGTGCTGACCTACAGGGAGGGAAAGCTGGAGAAAGCGGTTACCCGAGGCAACGGGGAAGTGGGAGAGGTGATCACCAACAATGCCAGGGTATTCCGGAACATTCCGCTGAACATTCCCTATAAAGGGGAGCTGGTTCTGCGGGGAGAAGCGGTGATTTCCTACCGGGATTTTGAGAGAATCAATGAGGAAATTGAGGACGCGGACGCCCGGTACAAAAATCCCCGGAATCTCTGCAGCGGTTCGGTGCGTCAGCTGAACAATGAGATTACGGCGGCCAGAAATGTGCGGTTTTACGCGTTCGCTCTGGTACAGGCCCGGGGAGTGGATTTTGACAATTCCAGAGAGCAGCAGTTTCGCTGGCTTGCGGAACAGGGTTTTGATGTGGTGGAATACAGGGTGGCGTACAGGGATACCCTGGATGACGTGATCCGCTATTTTGCCGACCGGATCGCCGGTTTCGATATCCCTTCCGACGGGCTGGTGGCTCTCTATGATGATATCGCCTACGGGGATTCCCTGGGAAGAACCGCCAAATTCCCCAGAAATTCCTTTGCCTTTAAGTGGAAGGATGAGCTGCGGGAAACCCGGCTGCTGGAGATTGAGTGGAGCGCTTCCCGGACAGGACTGATCAATCCGGTGGCAGTTTTTGAACCGGTGGAGCTGGAGGGTACCACGGTAAGCCGGGCCAGCGTTCACAACCTGAGCATATTAAAGAGCCTGAAGCTGGGAATCGGGGACCGCATTACGGTCTATAAGGCCAACATGATTATTCCCCAGATTGCGGAGAACCTTACCTGCAGCGGCAATCTGAAGATCCCGGAAACCTGCCCGGTATGCGGCGGAGCCACAAAAATCAACGGTGTGAACGGGGTGGAAACCCTGTACTGTACCAATCCGGACTGCCAGGCAAAAAAGATAAAATCCTTTACCCTGTTTGTAAGCAGGGACGCCATGAATATTGACGGGCTGTCGGAGGCTACCCTGGAGAAACTGATTGCCAGGGGCTTTATTCACAGCTTTGCCGATATTTTCCGCCTGAAGGAACACAGGCAGGAGATCGTGGAGATGGAAGGGCTGGGCAAAAAGTCCTTTGAGAATCTGATGAACAGCATCGACAGGGCCAGAAATACCACGCTGCCCAGACTGATCTACGGGCTTGGGATTTCCAATATCGGATCGGCCAACGCCAAGATGATCTGCCGGGCCTTCGGCTATGACCTGAACCGGATTCGCCATGCCGGGGCGGAGGAAATGAGTCTGATCGACGGGATCGGTCCGGTTATTGCCGGAACCTTCGCGGATTATTTTTCCAGCGGGAAAAATCAGGCGGCTCTGGACGATCTGCTGGGGGAACTGACCATAGAGATTCCCGCGCCTGAGACGGGGCCCGGCCTGCTGGAGGGAAAGACCTTTGTTATCACCGGCAGCCTGGAACACTATGCCAACCGGAACGAGATGAAAGCCGTGATCGAGGAGCAGGGAGGAAAGGTGACCGGCTCCGTGTCCGCAAAGACGGATTACCTGATCAACAACGACGCTTCCTCCGGTTCCTCCAAAAACCGGAAGGCCAGAGAGCTGGGAATACCGGTGATTACAGAAGAAGAATTTCTGTCCATGGTTCAGAAGGATAACTGATTTTATGGCAGATGACAGAACAGAAGAGAGAGGATAGATAAGAATGCCAATCAGAGTACAGAATGAACTGCCCGCCAGGGAGATCCTGGAGGGAGAAAATATATTTGTGATGGATGAGGGGAGAGCGGAGCACCAGGATATAAGACCCCTGGAGATCGCTATCCTGAACCTGATGCCGCTGAAAGAGGATACAGAGCTGCAGCTTCTGCGCTCTCTGTCCAACACGCCCCTGCAGGTGAATGTGACGTTTGTCCATGTAGCCTCCCACGAGTCCAAAAACACGGCCACCAGCCATCTGAATAAGTTTTATGTCAGCACCGGGGAGATTATGGACCGGGATTTTGACGGCATGATTATCACCGGCGCGCCGGTGGAGCAGCTGGAGTTTGAAGAAGTGGATTACTGGGAAGAGCTTTGCCGGGTGTTTGACTGGACGAAGGATCATGTGACCTCCACCATCCATCTGTGCTGGGGAGCCCAGGCAGGGCTGTACCACCATTTCGGATTAAAGAAGCGGAAACTGGATAAAAAGATGTTCGGACTGTTCTGGCACAGGGTCAAGAACAGAAAGATTCCTCTGGTGAGAGGATTTGACGATATGTTTCTGGCGCCCCATTCCCGCCATACGGAAGTGTCCCGGGATGACATTGCCGCCTGCGAGGATCTGATGATCCTGGCGGAATCGGATGAGGCGGGAGTCTTTCTGGCTATGACCAGGGACGGCCGCCAGATTTATGTGATGGGCCATCCGGAATACGACAGGATTACGCTGGATCAGGAATATAAAAGAGATCTGGGGAAAGGCCTTCCCATTGAGATGCCGGAAAACTATTATACCGGCGGCAATCCTGAAAACAGGCCCCTGCTGATGTGGAGGGCCCACGCCAACAATCTTTATACCAACTGGCTGAATTACTACGTGTACCAGATTACGCCCTATAAACTGTTCGGGACGCCCTTCTGATCGGCCGGACAGGCTATACCAGCAGGGGCATAGCGGCTGTAGCCAGCCCCAGGAAGATAAAAAATCCCATGCAGTCCGTGACGGTGGTGACGAATACGCCGGAAGCCAGGGCAGGGTCGATGCCCAGCTTTTCCAGCAGGATGGGAACGCCGTATCCTGCCGCCGCCGCGCACAGCATATTCAGGACCATGGCCAGCCCGGCAATCAGGCCAAAGAGGGGATTGGCGTCATAGAACATGGCGATTCCGGCCACCAGCACGCCGATGGCAGCGCCGTTGATCAGCCCGGCTCCCAGCTCCTTCAGGAGAATGGGCCGGGCATTTTCTCTGTCGATTTCCTCCAGGGACAGGGCCCGGATGACCAGCGTAAGTGTCTGGGTTCCCGCGTTTCCGCCCATGCCGGAGATAATGGTCATGACGGCGGAAAGCGCCACAATTTTTTCTATGGTCCCGTTAAACAGGTTGATGACAAAGCTGGCCGCCAGGGCAGTGACGAGATTGACCGCCAGCCAGGGCAGACGGGATTTCACGCTGTCGGCCACGGAACCGTCCACTTTTTCTTCTTTTCCGATACCTGCCAGATGATGCAGGTCTTCTGTAAACTCCTCGTTGAGCACATCGATCACGTCATCTACGGTAATGATGCCCACCAGGCGGTTATCCCCGTCCACCACGGGAATTGCCTGATAGCCGTACCGGGAAAAAACCTGGGCCACTTTCTCCTGGTCATCTTCCACATGGACGGAAATGACATGGGGATTTAAAAGGTCTCCGATGGGCGTATCAAAAGGAGCCATCACCAGGTCCCGCAGGGAGACAACCCCCTTCAGGGTAAAATCGTATTTATCCACCACGTACATATAGTAGCCGGTCTCCGCGTCCACATCTGTTTTCAGATAATTCAGGGCGCCCATCACCGTGTTGGAGGCATAGATGGCAATAAAGCGGGTGGTCATAATGCCGCCGGCGGTATCGCTTTCATAGGCCAGCAGCTTTTTAACATCGTTCTGGTTGCGGAATCCCAGGGCGGCGATCACCGCTTCCCGGTTGTCCTCCTCCAGAGCTTCAATCAGGTCGGTCACCTCGTCCACGGACATCTGATTCAGAATGGAATGGGTCCGCTCCCGATTAAAGGATTTCAGGATCTCATACTTGTCCTCATCCTCCGCCTCGTCCAGAATATCAGCGATGAAGCTGTCCGGAAGCGCCTGCAGCAGAGAGTAGTCTTTTTGGTCCTGCACAACTTCCAGAATATCCGCCGGATGAAATTCCTCCGTCAGCTGAGCCAGGCCGGCGGGGTTTTGGGATGTGAGAAGGGTGAGAATTTCATTTTTTTCAGCCATAGAGAAACCTCCTGAAGTTTTGCCGGCGCCTTTGGCCCCGGTTTTTTTATTATACCACATGGCAGCGGGACAGGTGAATACGCAAAAAAATGAAAACAATCTTTTCCCGCCATTGACTTTACAGGCAGAAGTCCCTACAATAAGTTCGTATAGTTTAAGGAGGAGCGACAAATGTTAAAACAGGTATCAGTATTTGTAGAGAACAGCAGAGGCATTATGCAGCAGATCACAGACCTTCTGGAGAAAGAAAAAATTAATATCTGGGGATCCGTTACCAATGACGGGGCGGAATTCGGGATTGTCCGCATGGTAGTCTCCGATCCGGACAGAGCCCTGGAGAAACTGAAGGAGCAGGGGTACCTGACCCGGATTATTGACGTGATGGGCGTAGAGCTGGAGGACGAGGTGGGAAACCTGAACCGGCTGCTGCTGGCCTTTGCGGCCGGAAATATAAATGTAAATTACAGCTATCTGTCCTTTAACCGGGATTCCGGAAAACCGGTGCTGATTTTCCAGACAGAGGATATCTGGGAGGCGGAGGACTGTATCGCCGCCAAAGGCTTTACCGTACTGTAGGGAGAACAGAGGATCTGGAACATGACAGAGAAAAAAAGAAATTACGGGATTGATCTGCTGAGAATGCTCAGTATGTTTATGATTGTCAATCTCCATGTGCTGGGACAGGGAGGCGCCATGGTGCGGATTGTGGGAGACGAGGCGGGGTATTACGCCGCGTGGTTCCTGGAAACCTGCGCTTACTGCGCGGTGGACTGCTACGGCCTGATCTCCGGCTATGTGGGCGTGAACGGAAAGTTCCGGCCCGCCCGCCTGCTGGAGCTGTGGCTGCAGGTGTTTTTCTATTCCTTCGGCATTACGCTGCTGTACGGGATGTTCGCGCCGGGACTGCTGAACGGAGAGTATTTCTGGAAGGCGGTTTTTCCCGTGAGCAATAAAACCTACTGGTATTTCAGCAGCTACGTGGGACTGTTTTTTATAATGCCGTTTCTGAACCGGATGGTGAACAGCCTGAAGGAGAGGGAGGTCAGATGGCTGGCCGCGGCTCTGTTTCTGGTGTTTTCCGTGGGGACCGCCCTGCCCAAGGCGGTGGGAGTCGATTTCCTGCAGCTGGTGGGAGGCTACAGCTTCGCCTGGCTGTGCATCCTCTATCTCCTGGGGGCCTGCGTCAGAAAATGCAGCTTCAGAAGATGGAAGAGCAGAAGCTATATCCTGGCCTATTTCGGGCTGGCGGCATTTTCCTGGGCCTTTAAGATCATAGTGGAGAACCTGACCCGCAGCCTGCTGGGAGAGGCCCGGTACGGACGGCTGTTTACCGGCTACGCGGCGCCCACCATACTGCTGTGCGCCCTGTGCCTGCTTTTGGTGTTTGAGAGACTGGAGATAAAGAGCAGCCTGGGAAAAAGAATCGTGGCGCTGGCAGCTCCCCTTTCTTTTTCCGTCTATCTGATTCATACCCATCCCATGATCTGGGATACTTTGCTGAAGGGAGCGTTTGCCTCCTACCGCTATTTTTTCTGGCCGTTTATCCTGGCCGCGGTGCCGGTGACGGCGGCCGCCGTTTATGCGGCGTGCAGCCTTATCGACCTGGTGCGGAAGAAACTGTTTGACCTGATTGGAATACGGCAGTTTTCTGAGCGGGCCGCCGGAGCGCTGGAGCGCGTCTGGGTCAGGCTGATGCCTTAGAGAACCTGTCCTGAAACGATAAGAAATCCGCGAAAAAGGGGATGTTACAAAAAGATTTCATTGCTTCCGGTACATCCGGTGTTCACCTTGTCCTATCGACATCTGTCCGCAGCAAGCGGAATAATCCGCCTGCTGCGGAACATCTGTCTCGGACATGTGTACACCTGGATGTACCGGAAGCATATGTACTCTTTTTTGTAACTTCCCCTCACATTTATAGTAGAACAAGGGTGCTGCTTCATCATGAATTTCATGATTTGCAACACCCTCTTTATGACCCTGCAGTTTTTTAAGAAATGATGGTGCCGGTTTTGCCGTGGAGGGCGTCTAAGGCGTGGCTGATGGAAGTAATAATCGCCTTCCTGCCGGCTTTCTGAGAGACAAAGTTTACGGAAGCCTCGATCTTGGGAAGCATACCCGCCTCGCCGAACTCCTGGTCCTCCATGTAGGAGCGGGCCTGGGCCGCGGTGATCTCTCCCAGGGGAATGGGAGTATCCGTATGATAGTGAATGGACACATGCTCCTCATTGGTGAGGATCATGAGAATATCCGAGTCTGTCAGATCAGCCAGCTTGCCGCTGGTCAGATCCTTCTCCACGATAGCGCTGGCGCTTTTAAGCCGGCTGCCCTGCTTGAGAACCGGAATGCCGCCGCCGCCCCCGGCGATGACAATCTGTCCCGCGTCTACCAGAGCGTTGATGGCGTCAATCTCCACAATATCCAGGGGCTTGGGCGCTGAAACGATCCGGCGGAACCCTTTTCCCGGTTCCTCCACCACATAGTTTCCTTTTTTCTCCTCCGCAGCGGCTTCCTCGGCGGTGAGATAACGGCCGATCACCTTGATGGGATGATAGAACGCCTCATCGTAGGGATCCACCACCACCTGGGTGACAATGGTGCTGACCGTGCGGTAGATGCCGCGGCCAAGCAGTTCGCTGCGCAGCATATTCTGGATATCATAGCCGATGAAACCCTGGCTCATGGCAGAGCAGATGGCCATGGGAGCGTTGTAGGTTTCATGATGCTTCGCGAATTCATTCAGGGCAGTATGAATCATGCCCACCTGGGGAGCGTTGCTGTGGGTAATGATCAGCTGGCATCCGTCCTCCACCATGTCCGCCAGAATTTTTACAGAGGAAGATACCGCTTTTTTCTGCTCCGGAAAATTAGTGCCCAGGGCCTGATGTCCCAGAGCCACGACAACTCTTTTTTTCATAATGGCAAGAACCTCGTTTCCTTGATTATCATTGAAATTATTATATAAGTATCGGAGGAAAAAAGCAATCTTTTTCACGTCAGCCGTGGAAATCGGGGGGATAAAAACTGAAAAAAGCATATACTATATAAAAATAATAGAAAATTGTAAAAAATAGACGAAAATGTATTGACAAAATAAAACGGGCATATTATAATACAGATACAAAGAGAAGAGGAGAAAAAGAAAAAATTTCTTGAGACGCCAAAACAAGAAAATCCGAAAGAACAGGAGGTACGGACCACCGAAAAACGTAAGTAACACCCTAAAAATCACTTAAGTGAGGTAACAGTCCAATGGGAACAACAGAAACAACCGAGTAGAAAAGGGTATCAATGACGAGAAAGTTGATACCCTTTTCTTTTTGTGTTTAAAAATATGAAAAAGTAAGAATATTTCCCGGGCACTGCCTCATATATTTATTGAGACAGGGGGGAGCCTATGGACAGGGAAGAAAGCGTACTTAAGATTTTTCCGTCCCGTATCCGGCAGGCGCTGGAGCAGACGGAACTGAACATGGAGAATCTGCAGGAAATCCGAGTCAGGGTGGGACAGCCCCTGCTGTGTGTATACCGGGGCCGGGAATTTTTTCTGGCCGGAAACGGAAAGCTGGAGGAGCAGGAGAAGAATCCGGTGACAGTGTCCGGCGAGGAGCTGCTGGAGACGGTTTCCTATGTTTCCCGTTACTCCCTGTACGCCTTTGACGAGGAACTGCGGCAGGGTTATATTACGATTCCGGGAGGCCACAGAGTGGGAATCGCGGGAAAGATTGTGATGGAGGGGGAAAAGATCCGCAGCGTCCGGTATATTTCCTTTCTCAATGTACGGCTGTCCCACGAAAAAAAAGGATGCGCCGACCGGGTCTTTCCCTATCTGGTAAAAAACGGACGGTTCTGCCATACGCTGATCATTTCGCCGCCCCGGTGCGGAAAAACCACGCTGCTGCGGGATATTATCCGGCAGGCGTCTAACGGAAACGACCTGCTTGCGGGCCAGAATGTGGGCGTGGTGGATGAGCGGTCGGAAATCGGCGGCTCCTACCGGGGAGTGCCCCAGAACGACCTGGGGATCCGCACGGATGTGCTGGACTGCTGTCCCAAGGCGGAGGGCATGATGATGCTGGTCCGCTCCATGGCGCCGGATATTGTGGCGGTGGATGAAATCGGGGACTACCGGGACAGCCGGGCCATTGAGACGGTGTTTCACTGTGGATGCCGGCTTTTAGCTACCGTTCACGGAAGTTCCATGGAGGATATTCTGAAAAAGCCTCTTCTGCAGCGACTGGTGCAGTACCGCTGCTTTGAACGGTATATTGTGCTGGATCAGGAAAAAGAAGCGGGACATGTCCGGGACATATTCGACGAACGGGGGACAAGACTGTATGTTTGAGATAAGGGCGGCAGGGGCTCTTCTGGCGGCGGTGTTCTCTGCCCTTATGGGATTCGCTCTGGGGAATGATTTAAAAAGGCGGGCCGCGCTGCTGCGGGAGCTGTACAAGGGAGTGGTGATGATGCACCAGGAAGTGGATTATCTGAAAGTACCTCTGGAAGAAGCCATGCAGCATGCCGGGACGATACTCACAGAGCCTCTTTCATCATTTTTTCAGGAGACGGGAAGCAGGCTGGAGCGGCTTCCCGGGACTCCTTTTTTTTCTGTCTGGGAGGAAAGCGCCGGACTGTGGCTGAAGGATTCCGGACTGATGCAGGAGGACAGAGAACTGCTGCTGCAGCTTGGCAGGCAGCTGGCCAGTCCGGAAACGCTGGAGCGGGGCGGCTTTCTTACGGTCTACGAGAGGAGGCTGGAGGAACTGATTCAGAAAGCGGAAAAAGAATACCAGAATAAGGCGCAGCTGTACGGAAGGCTGGGAGTGCTGGGAGGAATTTTTCTGGTGATTGTTCTGATCTGACCCGGATACCCGCGTCCGGACTGCGGCAGAACGGTTCCGCTTCGGAACGGAAGGTTGAGGGGAGAAGACATGAGCGTAAATCTGATATTTAAAATTGCTGCGGTTGGCATACTGGTATCAGTTTTGGGCCAGGTCTTAAAACACAGCGGGCGGGAGGACCAGGCGTTTCTGACCAGCCTGGCAGGCCTTATTCTGGTTTTGTTCTGGATTTTGCCGTATATCCAGCAGCTGTTTGAAACCATCAAGACACTGTTCGCCCTGTAGGGGAGCGGAGAGGGGAGGGAACAACATGACAATGCTCAAAATCGGATGCCTGGGTATCGCAGGCGTTTTGTGCGCCCTGCTGCTGAAGGAGATGAAATCTCCCTTCGCGGTTTTTATCAGCCTGGGCACCTGTGTCCTCATCGCTTTTTTCGGGCTCTGGCGTCTGGACTATGTAGTGGGGATTGTAAAAGACATGGAGCAGTATCTCTCTTTGGATACGGGATGGTTTGAGATCCTGCTGAAAATCACGGGCATTACCTATCTGGCGGATTTTTCCGCCAATATGTGCAGAGACGCGGGCTATTCCGCCATCGGAGGACAGATCGAGATATTCGGGAAAATTTCCATACTGGCCATCAGTTCCCCGGTGATCCTGGCCCTGGTGGAGACCATCCGCTCCTTTTTTGGATAGACGGGGAAAGGGGGGTTTTGTGGGAAAGATCATTTTGCTGCTCCTGCTTCTGTTTTTCGGACCCGGCAGACTGGTATGTCCGGGCAGCACGGTCTCCGGAACGGAGCAGACGGATCCCTATGTCATCAGCGGCAGCGAAAAGGAAGACTGGGGAGAGATGCTGACGGGAGAAGTGGATATGTCAAAGGCCCAGGAAAGCCTGGACGAGCTGCTGGGGGAGGAGGCTTTTTCTTTTTCCGGGGCGGTGGCGGATCTGATGACGGGGAAAATCCCCTGGAGCCTGGATACGGTAAAGGATATTCTGGCAAGGACTCTCCTGGGCGAAATCCGAAGCTACAGGGAGACGGCGGTGTACCTGCTGGTGCTGATTGTACTGTCCGCTGTGTTTACCAATTTTGTGTCCGTCTTTGACAAGGGACAGATTGCGGATATCAGCTACTATATGCTGTATCTTCTGATGACCACCCTGCTGATGAAGGTGTTCGTAAGCCTTTGCCAGGTGGCCTCGGGGGCGGTATCCTCGGTTCTGGAATTTATGAAGGCCCTGCTTCCCGCCTGCCTGCTGACCGTGTTTTTTTCTTCCGGCAGCATTACGGCCATGGGCTTTTCCCAGCTCACCCTGTTTGCCGTCACCGGCGTGCAGTGGCTGATGGAGAACCTCCTGCTGCCGGCCGTGCAGATCTATATGATTCTGCTGTTCCTGAACCAGATGATGAAGGAGGACTATCTGTCCAAATTCGCGGATCTGATCAGGACGGGGATCCTCTGGAGCCTGAAAACCGGGATGGCCCTGCTGCTGGGGATGCAGGCGGTGCAGGCCATGGTGGCCCCGGCGGCCGATCAGTTAAAGACCTCGGCGGTCAACAAGGCCATATCCGCCATTCCGGGAATCGGAGGAGCCTATGAGACTGTGGCGGAGACCGTGCTGGGATCCGCCATCCTTCTCAAAAACGCGGTGGGGATTGCCGGCGTGGGAGCCCTGTTTTTCCTGGGGCTGATCCCGGTGGCAAAGCTGGCCTGCGGCGTGCTGCTTTACCGGCTTCTGGGAGCGGCGGCCCAGCCTGTAACCGACAGGCGGGTGGCGGAGTGCATCGGGAGCGTGGCGCTGGGAGGAGAACTGCTGCTGAAAATCGTAATCTACGCCGGAATACTGTTTATCGTATCCCTGGCCCTGATTACCATGCTGATAAGGGGATAGAAGCGATGGAGGCGATTCGGGAATGGCTGGGAGAGATTGCCTGCTTTATGTGTCTGATGACCGTGCTGCTCCATGTGATACCGGACACGGGACTGAAAAAATACGTCCGGTTTTTTCTGGGGATTCTTCTGCTGCTGGTGGCGGCAGAGCCCATCGGAAGGGGAGCGGGTATGGAGCAGTTCCTGGAAAATGTGGAGAGGAAAAGTCTGGAGGCCCTGGAACGGGATTACGCATCGGGCAGCATGGGGCTGAAGGATTTTCTGCCCCAATGGGACGAGGAGAGCTACCAGAGACAGCTGGAGGAGAAGGTGCGCCAGATTTACGATACCTATCATATTCCGGAGCAGGAGCTTCATACAAATAACCAGAATGCGGGAGTGGAAGATGGAGAAAACGCAGAATTCAGGTAAGTGGAAAAAACCGAAAAAAGATCAGATCCTGATTGGAATCCTGGCGGGGATTCTGCTGCTGGTCATTGCCCTGCCTCAGAATGATTCCAGACAGGAGACAGAGGAAGAGGGCAGCCCTGCGGAAAACAGTCAGACCCTGCAGACAGATCCGGTGGCGGCCATGGAAAGGCAGCTGGAGGACATCCTGGGCCAGGCGGAAGGCGTGGGAAGAGTAAAAGTCATGCTTACGGTATCTTCCCTGGGGACAAAGACAGTGGAGAAGGATAAGTCCCTGCAGGAGGAAAACAGCCAGACTTCCGGGGAAGGAAATCAGGTAACCCGGACAGAGGAGACGACCGTGTACACCCGGGACAGCCAGGGCAATGAGGTCCCGTTTGTGACGGAGGAGACGCCGCCCCGGATTGAGGGAGTGCTGGTAGCCGCCCAGGGCGCAGGGGATATGGCGGTGGCGGAGAGTATTACAGAAGCCGCGGAGGTATTATTCGGCGTGGAAGTGCATAAAATTAAAATAATGAAACTGAATTGAGGAGGAACAGTGTGAAACGTATTTTCAGAAAAAACCAGATTATCATTACGGTGCTGGCCGTGATGATTGCCGTGGCCGGGTACCTGAACTATTCCGGCCGCCTGCTGGAGGAGGAGGCCGGCCGGATTGCGTCGGGGGAAGATACGGTACTGCTCACAGCCGAGAATGAGGGGACGGTTCTGACAGATACGGTGCTTGACGCGGAGGATATTACCCTGGACGGCGAGATTAGCCAGGAAGCAGCGGCCAGCGACGTGGTGGAGGAAAATACCGGAGTGGAGGATACGCCGGGAACCGCCGTCCTGGCCAGTACATCCGCCGGCGATTCCCTGATCGCCCAGGCGAAGCTGAACCGGGAACAGATCCGGGCCAAAAACAAGGAAACGCTGCTGGAAGTAATCAACAACGATAATGTGGCGGAGGAGCAGAGACAGGCCGCCGCGGCAGACATGACTTCCATCACGGAGCTGGCGGAACGGGAAGCGGCGGCGGAGCTGCTGCTGGACGCCAAGGGATATACGGATTCGGTGGTGAGCATCACAGATGGCACGGTGGATGTGGTGGTGAACATGGAAGAACTGGACGATGTCCAGCGGGCACAGATTGAAGACATTGTGAAACGGAAAACGGATATCACCGGGGAAAATATTATCATTACGCCCAGAACGCCGGAGGGATGAGAGAAGGACAGCAGTCCGGCCCTCCGGACTCGGATGTTTGTCCCGGTCTGTTCACCGCCGCAGGAGTCCCTCTTCCTGCGGCGAAACTGTTTTGGCGGAGCGGTTGACAGGTCCTTTCAACCTTGCTAAAATGGCAGATGGTAATTTTTTCAGATAGAGAGAGTTTTGGAGGAATTTTACGTGAGCAACATTGCGGCTGAGATTAAAAAGAGACGTACCTTTGCCATTATATCCCACCCCGACGCGGGAAAAACCACCCTGACAGAAAAATTTCTGCTTTACGGAGGCGCCATCAACCTGGCCGGCTCCGTAAAAGGAAAGGCCACAGCCCGCCACGCAGTGTCGGACTGGATGGAAATTGAGAAGGAGAGAGGTATCTCCGTCACCTCCTCGGTCCTTCAGTTTAACTATGACGGATACTGCATCAACATTCTGGATACGCCGGGACACCAGGATTTCTCGGAGGATACCTACCGGACGCTGATGGCGGCGGATTCCGCGGTAATGGTGATCGACGCTTCCAAGGGCGTGGAGGCCCAGACCCGAAAGCTGTTTAAGGTCTGCGTGATGCGGCATATCCCGATTTTTACTTTCATCAATAAGCTGGACCGGGATGCCAACGATACATTCGAACTGCTGGATGATATTGAAAAGGAACTGGGAATTGCCACCTGTCCCATCAACTGGCCCATCGGTTCCGGAAAAAATTTCCGGGGCGTTTACAACAGGGACAGCCGAAAAGTTGTAACGTTTACCGATACGGAAAAGGGAACAAAAGAAGGCGTTGCCACAGAATACGATCTGGATTCCCCGCAGCTGCTGGACTTTATCGGGCAGGACGCCATGGACAAACTGACGGAGGAGATCGAACTGCTGGACGGAGCCAGCGCGGAGTTTAACCAGGAGCTGGTTGACAAAGGAGAACTTTCCCCTGTGTTTTTCGGATCCGCCCTGACCAACTTCGGAGTGGAGATTTTCCTGAAGCATTTTCTGGCTATGACCACATCGCCCCTGGCCCGGACTGCCGACTGCGGCGTTGTGGATCCGGTGGAGGAGGATTTCTCCGCATTTGTTTTCAAAATCCAGGCCAATATGAACAAGAATCACCGGGACCGCATCGCCTTCATGCGCATCTGCTCCGGAAAATTTGAGGCGGACCGGGAGGTTTACCATGTGCAGGGCGGCCGGAAGCTGCGGCTGTCCCAGCCCCAGCAGATGATGGCCCAGGAGCGGCATGTGGTGAGCGAGGCCTATGCGGGGGATATTATTGGCGTGTTCGATCCCGGCATTTTTTCCATCGGAGATACCGTGTGCGCTCCCGGAAAGAAATTTGCCTTTGAGGGGATCCCCACCTTTGCGCCGGAGCATTTTGCCAGGGTAACCCAGCTGGATACCATGAAGAGGAAACAGTTTGTGAAGGGCATCAACCAGATCGCCCAGGAGGGAGCCATCCAGATTTTCCAGGAGTTTAATACGGGCATGGAGGAGATCATTGTGGGCGTGGTAGGCGTGCTCCAGTTCGACGTGCTGAAATACCGGCTGGAGAATGAATACAACGTGGATATCCGTCTGGACATGCTTCCCTATGAGCACATCCGCTGGATTGAGAATACGGATCTGGATCTGGACAGGCTGGTGGGAACATCCGACATGAAAAAGATCAAGGATCTGAAGGGCCGGCCCCTGCTGCTGTTTGTCAACAGCTGGTCCGTGGGAATGGTGCTGGACCGGAATCCGGGCCTGCAGCTGAGCGAGTTCGGAAGGTAATATATACTTGCAAAAGGCTGAATATTTGTTATAATCTAAAGAAGAGACATTTCATCTGACGGAACATGGTCTGACGAGTACAGCAGGACGAAAGTCCGTTTGAAAATAGAGACCGGACACAGGAGGAACAGATATGGCAAATGTAAATCATGAGACAACGCATACCAGCACGATTGAGACAGAGGGAAGCTACGGGGAAGTAAAGATTGCCGACGAGGTGGTGGCGATCATTGCCGGGCTGGCCGCGTCGGAGGTAAAGGGCGTGGCGTCCATGGCCGGAAACGTGACCCGGGACCTGATTGAGAAGCTGGGAGTAAAGAGCCTGTCCAAAGGCGTGAAGATCCTGGTACAGGACGGCGAAGTGAAGGTGGCCATGAACATCAATATGAACTACGGCTACAACGTGCCGGACACCTGCTCTGAGATTCAGGACAAGGTAAAGACGGCTATTGAGACGATGACCGGACTGACTGTATCGGAAGTAAACATCAAGATCGCCAGCGTGGTGATGGATAAATAGGCAGGCGAAGGCAGAAACGCCGGTCCTGCTTTATAATGGCGCGAAATGATAAGGGCTGCTGCAAAATGGAAAACGGTTTCCTGGATGGAAGAGCCGTTTGGGAAATTTTGTGGCAGCCTGTTTTAAAGGAGAGACTATGAGCAGAAGAGAACTCAGAGAGCACATTTTTAAGATCCTGTTCGACCTGGATTTCTACGGCGAATCCGAAAAGGAGGAACAGATGGACCTGTATTTTGAGCAGGCGCTGGACGATGACCTGGCAAACCATCCTTCTTTCGTGGCGCCGGAAGACCGGGAATACATCCGGGATAAGGCCGGCCGGATTGCCGCTAGTATACCGCAGATTGATGAGAGCATCAATCAGGTGGCGAAGGGCTGGAGAACGGGACGCATGGCCAGGGCGGATCTGGCTATCCTGCGCCTGGCTGTCTATGAGATGCGCTGTGACGATGAGATACCGGTGAGCGTGGCGATTAATGAGGCGGTGGAGCTGGCCAAAAAATTCGGCAGCGACGAATCCCCCTCCTTTATCAACGGAATCCTGGCAAAGCTGATCTGAACAGGCAAAAAGGAGGGACAGTATGGGCAGCGTCTATACGGTGGGACAGATTAACTCCTATATTAAGATGATGTTTTCCCAGGATTTCCTTCTGAACCGGGTTTCTGTAAAGGGAGAGATCTCCAACTGCAAATACCACGGCTCCGGACATATCTATTTTTCCCTGAAAGATGAGACGGGAGCCATCTCCTGCGTGATGTTTGCCGGCTCCAGAAAAAACCTTTCGTTTCGCCTGGAAAACGGGCAGCGGGTGGTGGCAGCCGGAAGCGTGGGGGTCTACGAGAGAGACGGCACCTATCAGCTCTACGTTTCCCAGGTACAGCGGGACGGACTGGGAGCTCTCTATGAGCGGTTTGAGGCGCTGAAGCGGGAACTGGAGGAGATGGGGATGTTTGCCCCGGAATACAAGCAGCCCATTCCTCGCTATGTGAATACCCTGGGGGTGGTGACAGCCCCGGAGGGAGCCGCGGTGCGGGATATTATAAACGTGGCGAAGCGCCGCCATCCGGGCATCCGGATCATTCTTTATCCTGCCAGAGTGCAGGGCGAGGGAGCAGCCGGCAGCGTAGCCAGAGGCATCCGGGTTCTGGACCGTCTGGGGCCGGATGTGATCATTGTGGGGCGGGGCGGCGGTTCCATCGAGGATCTGTGGGCCTTTAATGAAGAAGAGGTCGCCAGGGCTATTTTTGAATGCCGCACGCCCGTCATCTCCGCGGTGGGACATGAGACGGATACCACCATCGCGGATTTCGCGGCGGACATGAGGGCGCCTACTCCTTCCGCAGGAGCGGAACTGGCGGTTCCGGATATGGAGCAGACCGTGAGGATGCTGGCGGAATATAAAAGACAGATCAGACGGCTGGCGGGCCGGAAAACGGAGCAGGCCAGAGAGCGGCTGAAACAGTATGAGGCAAGACTTAAGCTGGGAAGCCCTCAAAGCCGCCTGCGGGAGATGCGGCTTACCCTGGATAAGGAGGAAGACGCGCTGCGCCGGCTGATACAGGCAAGGCTTCAGGAGGAAAAAAACCGTCTCTTTTTTTTCATTGAGAGATTTAAGGGGCTGTCTCCTCTGGAGAAGATGGCCCAGGGATATGCCTTTGTCACAGACGAGAAGGGCGGAAAGATAAGCCGGGTCTCCCAGGTACGCCAGGGAGACGAGATCACCCTTTTTATGTCTGACGGACAGATTAAGGCGCAAGTCCGGGAAGTGCTCCCCGGCGGCAGCCGGATGGAAAAATCCGGGACACAGAGTGATTCATGAGAGCGGAGGGAAACCATATGGAAAAGAAACAGGCTGAAACGAAAAGGGAACTGACGCTGGAGGAATCCTTTGACCGGCTGGAGGCCATGATCGGACGGCTGGAAGAGAGAGAGACGTCGCTGGAGGAGTCCATTCAGATTTATCAGGAGGGAATGAAGCTCCTGAAAAAATGCGGCGAGAAGATTGATCTGGCAGAGAAAAAAGTGCTGAAAACAGACGAGGAGGGTGAGCTGGATGAATTTTGAGGCGGAATTAAAGGAAAATGTGGCGCGGGTAAAAACCATACTCCGCAGGTATCTGCCGCCGGAGGAAGGGTTTCAGAAAACCCTGCTGGAGGCCATGAATTACAGTATGCTCTCCGGGGGAAAACGGCTCAGACCTCTTATGATGCTGAAAACCTACGAAATGTACGGCGGAAAAAGTCGGGTGATCGAGCCCTTTATGGCAGCGATTGAGATGATTCATACCCATTCCCTGGTTCACGACGATCTGCCGGCTATGGATAACGACGAGTATCGGAGAGGACGAAAGACCACTCACGTGGCGTACGGGGAGGCCATGGGGATCCTGGCAGGAGACGGGCTGCTGAATTATGCCTATGAAACTGCTTCCCGGGCTTTTGAGATGGAGCCGGACCATCCGGGGCTGGGTGAAGCTTTTTCCATTCTTACCAGAAAGACCGGCATTTACGGCATGATCGGCGGACAGTCCGTGGATGTGGAACTGGAAGGAAAGAAAATTTCCAGAGAGCAGCTGGATTTCATCTACCGGCTGAAGACGGGCGCTCTCATTGAAGCCTCCCTGATGGTGGGAGCAAAGCTGTCGGGAGCGCCCCGGGAGGATCTGGCGCTTCTGGAGGAGATCGGAACAAACATCGGACTGGCCTTTCAGATACAGGACGATATTCTGGACGTGACGGGAACGCTTCAGATGCTGGGGAAACCGGCAAAGAGCGATGAGAAGAACCATAAGACAACCTATGTGACCATAAAAGGACTGGAGCAGGCCAGAGAGGATGTGGAAGAAATTTCAGAAAAAGCGCTGGAGGGGCTTGGCCGTCTCTCCTGTCAGGACGAATTTCTGCGCAGTCTGGTGACCTGGCTGATCCACCGGGAAAACTAAAGGACAGAAGGCAGCGGTATGGTACTGGAGAAGATAAATCAGATCAATGACATTAAAAAGATAGAGAAGGACGAGCTTCCCCTGCTGGCGGAGGAAATCCGGCAGTTCCTGATCGAAAAGATCAGCGTAACAGGCGGCCATCTGGCGTCCAACCTGGGGGTGGTGGAGCTGACCATGGCCCTTCACCTGGCTTTTCAGCTGCCGGAGGATAAGATGATCTGGGATGTGGGCCACCAGTCCTACACCCACAAGATTCTCACCGGCAGAAGGGACGGGTTTGACGGGCTGCGCAAGTACGGGGGCATGAGCGGCTTTCCGAAACGCAAGGAAAGCAGCTGCGACGCCTTTGACACAGGGCACAGTTCCACTTCCATATCGGCAGGTCTGGGATATGCCAGGGCCAGGGACCTTCTGGGAGAAAACTATGCCGTGATTTCCATTATCGGGGACGGGTCCCTCACCGGCGGCATGGCCTACGAGGCTTTAAACAACGCGGCCCAGATGAAAACCAATTTTATTATTATTCTCAACGACAATGAGATGTCCATTTCGGAAAATGTGGGGGGCCTCTCCACATATCTGAGCAATCTGCGCACGGCCGATGCGTACACAGGGCTGAAGGCCGGCCTGGAAAAGTCCCTGAATCGAATTCCCGTGTACGGCAGCCGGATGGTGGAGAAAATCCGGATGACCAAAAACGGAATCAAACAGCTGATTATTCCCGGTATGTTTTTTGAGGACCTGGGCATTAAATACCTGGGGCCCCTGGACGGCCACAATATCGCCCAGATGGTGCGGGTGTTTCAGGAAGCCCGCCGGGTAAACGGGGCGGTGGTGATCCATGTCAAGACCAAGAAAGGAAAGGGGTACCTTCCGGCGGAGAAGCATCCGGCCAGATTTCACGGCGCGGAACCCTTTGATATTGAAACGGGCCTTCCCAGAGTAAAAAAAAGAAAGGCCAATTACACGGATGTATTTTCCACTGTGATGTGCAAGATGGGAGCCAGGGAACCGAGACTGGCGGCCATTACGGCGGCCATGCCGGACGGCACAGGGCTGAAGCGGTTTCGGAATATGTATCCGGATCGGTTTTTCGATGTGGGCATTGCGGAGGAACACGCGGTAACCTTTGCGGCAGGCATGGCGGTGGCGGGGATGATCCCCGTGGTGGCAGTGTATTCCTCCTTCCTGCAGCGGGCGTATGACCAGATCATCCATGACGTCTGCATCCAGAATCTTCATGTGATTTTCGCGGTGGACCGGGCAGGGCTGGTGGGAAGCGACGGGGAAACCCATCAGGGTATTTTTGATCTGTCCTATCTGTCCTCCATCCCCAATATGTGCGTGATGGCGCCCAAAAACAAATGGGAGCTTTCGGATATGCTGAAGTTTGCCATCCGCCAGGAGGGTCCTGTGGCGATCCGCTATCCCAGAGGGGAGGCCTTTGACGGCCTGGCGGACTTTCGGGCTCCCATCACGGCGGGAAAAGGGGAAGTCCTCTATGACGAATGCGGGATTGCCCTGCTGGCAGTGGGGAGCATGGTAAAGACGGCCCTGGAGGTGAGGGCCAGACTGAGGGATCTGGGATACAGCTGTTCCCTTATCAACGCCAGATTTGTAAAGCCTCTGGACGAGGAACTGATCCGGAGGGCGGCAGAGGAGCATGACCTGCTGGTGACGATGGAAGAAAACGTCAGAAGCGGCGGATTTGGAGACAGAGTTCTGGAATATCTGAATGATATTCAGGCGAAAGTTCCGGTTATCAGCGTGGCGCTTCCGGACGATTATGTGGAGCATGGAAACGTGGAAGTGCTCAAAAAAGAAACCTGCGTGGACGCGGATTCCATTGTGAAGCGGATCCTGGCATCCTACGTGGGGCTGGGACAGGAAGGAACGGATGGAGCATGAAGGAAAGACTGGATGTACTGCTGACTGCCAGGGGACTGGCCGGATCAAGAGAAAAGGCAAAGGCCCTGATTATGGCCGGGCAGGTGTATGTGGACGGCCAGAAAGAGGATAAGGCCGGCACCATGTTCCGGCAGGAGGCGGTTATTGAGATACGGGGAAATACCCTTCCCTATGTGAGCCGGGGAGGACTGAAGCTGGAGAAGGCCATGCAGGTATTTCCGCTGGATCTGAAAGAAAGGATCTGCATGGACGTGGGAGCGTCCACAGGCGGTTTTACGGACTGTATGCTGCAGAACGGAGCAAAGAAAGTCTACTCCGTAGATGTGGGACACGGGCAGCTGGACTGGGGGCTTCGCAACGATCCCCGGGTGGTGTGCATGGAGAAAACCAACATCCGGTATCTGACGCCGGATCAGATTCAGGAAAAGCCCTCCTTCGTCTCCATTGACGTCTCTTTTATCTCCCTGACCAAGGTGCTGGGACCGGTGCGGGAGCTGATGGAGGAGCAGGGCCAGATTGTGAGCCTGATTAAGCCTCAGTTTGAGGCGGGAAGAGAAAAGGTGGGGAAAAAGGGGGTGGTCCGGGATCCGGCTGTGCACCGGGAAGTGATAGAAAAGGTGATGGACTTCGCCCGCTCCCTGCAGCTGACAGTCCGGGGCCTGGATTTTTCCCCGGTAAAGGGACCGGAGGGAAATATCGAGTACCTGCTCTGGATGGAAAAAGGATGGAATACAGAAGAGGCGCCGGCGGACATTTCTCCCGAGGAGACTGTAAAGCAGGCGCACAAAGCTCTGGACTGACGGAAAGGCGGAAAGATGGATCATTTTTTTGTGATTGCGAATCAGCTGAAGGACCCGGATCTGACTACCACAAATTTAATAAAAAATTATCTGGAAGAAAAAGGGAAAGTATGCTATGTTCAGGATGACGCCGGTCATTCAAACGGCAGACAGTTCAAATATACAGACGCGTCCCGGATCCCGCCGGAGGTGGAGTGCGTGCTGGTGCTGGGCGGAGACGGAACCCTTCTGCAGGCCTCCAGGGACCTGGTGGATACGGGGCTTCCCCTTCTTGGCATCAACATGGGCACCCTGGGATATCTGGCGGAGATCGAACGGCAGAATATCCGGTTTGCCCTGGATAAGCTTATGGCGGGAGAGTACACCATTGAGGACCGGATGATGATCACAGGCTGCGCCTACCATCACCATAAGAAATTGATGGAGGATATGGCCTTAAATGATATTGTGATCGGCAGAAGGGGGCGTCTGCGGGGAATTGATTTTAATATCTACGTAAACGACGCATTTCTCTGTTCCTACCGGGCGGATGGAATTATTATCTCCACGCCCACCGGTTCCACAGGCTACAGCCTGTCTGCGGGCGGTCCCATTGTGGCGCCAAACGCTTCCCTGATGCTGCTGACGGCCATCGCTCCCCACACTCTGAATTCCAGAGCCATTGTGCTGCCGGACGATGTGGAGATTACGGTAGAACTGGGAGGTGCCCATCTGCCGGATAACGAGGGGGCGGAGGTGACATTTGACGGGGACACCTCGGTAAAGCTGAATGTGGGAAACAGCGTGAAGGTTATGAAGACGGAAAAGAAGGCGCATCTGATCAAGATCAACAACCGAAGTTTTGTGGAGATCCTGCGCAAGAAAATGAACTGACGGAACCAAAAAACAGACCGGAGGGTCGGTGTATGGAGGCGGATATGAAAGTAGGCAGACAGGCAAAAATAATCGACTTGATTAACAGATACGACATTGAAACCCAGGAGGAGCTGGCAGAGCACCTGAACCGGGAAGGCTTTCAAGTGACCCAGGCCACTATCTCCCGGGACATCAGAGAGCTGAAGCTGACCAAAATCGCCGTAAACGGCGGCAGGCAGAAATACGCGGTGATGCAGACCGGCGGGGTGGGAATGAATGAGAAATACCTGCGGGTGCTCAGAGAAGGGTTTGCGTCCATGGATATGGCCCAGAATATTCTGGTGGTAAAAACCGTATCCGGCATGGCCATGGCGGTGGCTGCGGCCCTGGACGCCATGCACTGGTCTGAGGTGGCAGGCTGTATTGCCGGTGACGACACCATCATGTGCGCCCTCCACAGCGCGGACGATACGGTGCAGGTTATGGAGAAAATCCGCAGGATTGTGGGAAAACAGCAGTAAAATCCGGGAGAGAGACTGGAAAACGATATGTTAGTAAGTTTGCATGTAAAAAATATGGCGCTGATTGAGGAGCAGGAGGTTGCCTTCGGCCCCGGGCTGAATATTATGACCGGCGAGACGGGAGCGGGCAAATCGATCCTGATCGGCTCTTTGAATGTGGCGCTGGGCGCCGGCAGCTTTAAGGATTATGTGCCGGAGGGGGCGGACTACGCCCTGGTGGAACTGGTTTTTGTCACGGAAAACCGGGAGACGCTGGAACGGCTGCAGAAGATGGATATTCCCGTGGAGGAGGGCCAGGTGGTCATCTCCCGGAAATACCAGAACGGCAGGAGCATCAGCCGGATCAACGGGGAGACGGTCAATCAGTCCCTGATCCGGGAACTGGCCGCCGGCCTGATTGATATTCACGGACAGCACCAGCACCAGTCCCTTCTCTATCCCAAAAACCATCTCCGGATTCTGGATGAGTTCGCCAGAGAGGATCTGGGGGATAAAAAGGCAGTCTGCCAGAAGAACTGGGAGGAATACCGGAGTGTCTGCCGGGAGCTGGAGGAGGCTCTGGCGGAGGATGCGGACCGGGCCAAGCAGATTGACTTCCTGCATTTTGAGATTCAGGAGATTGAAGACGCGTCTCTTCGCCCGGGAGAGGACCAGGAACTGGAGGAAGCCTATTCCCGGATGGCCAACAGCCAGAAGATTATGGAGGCTCTCTCTGAGGCCAGACAGTTTGTGGGAGCAGAGGGAGGCGCCTGGGAGCTGGCGGGCCGGGCGGCCCGGGCTCTTGGCAGCGTAGCCGGATACGGAAAAGAACTGGAGGAGCTTCAGGGAGAACTGATGCAGGTCGAGGAACTGCTGGGAGATCTGGACCGGGGCCTGGCATCCTGCGGGGAGAATTTCGCCTGGGATGAGGAGGAATTTTACCGGATCGGACAGAGGCTGGATCTGATTAATCATCTGAAAGCAAAATATGGAAAAAATATCCAGGATATTTTTGCATATCTGGAAGAGAAACAGGAGAAGCTAAACCGACTGACCGATTATGAGAATTATCTGGAAACTCTCCGGCAAAAGAAACAGCAGCTGAAAGAGCGGCTTTGCCGGGTGGCGGAAGAGATTTCCGCCGTCAGAAAGAAACATGGCAAAATTCTGGCTGAGACAATCCGCAGTTCCCTGCAGGACCTGAATTTTCCGGATGTGCAGTTTGAACTGGATTTTCAGAAGCTGGAAGAGCCGGGGCCTCTGGGAATGGATGAAGTGTGTTTTATGATTTCCATGAATCCCGGCATGCCGCTGCGGCCTCTCCAGGAGGTGGCCTCCGGCGGTGAGCTTTCCAGAATCATGCTGGCGATCAAGGCGGTGATGGCGGGAAGGGATGAGATAGAGACCCTGATTTTTGATGAGATCGACACAGGCATCAGCGGCCGGACCGCCCAGAAAGTTTCCGAAAAGATGGCGGTGATCGCAGGAACCAGACAGGTGATCTGCATTACCCATCTGGCCCAGATTGCGGCCATGGCAGATTATCATCTTGCCATTGAAAAAAGAGTGGAAAAGGGCCGTACCATCACGGGCGTGCGCAGGCTGAACCGGCAGGAGCAGGTGGAGGAACTGGCCAGGATCCTGGGCGGCGTGGAGATTACGGACGCGGTGCGGCTAAACGCCGGCGAGATGAAAGAAATGGCAGAAAGAACAAAAAAATACTAGAGTGGATTGCGCGAATCATCACATACTAAACCATAGAGCGGGGGGATGAAGTTCCCTGTGTCTCTGTGGTTTTTTATTTTGCAATGGGAAAAAGCCTGGTGAAAGGATGTGGTGATGTGACGGAACTTCAGAAGTACAGACGGCTGGTCCTGGGGCTGCTGCTGGCATCATTGGCGGCGCTGGCAGTCTGCGGCTACCTGTATCTGCGGGATCAGGTGCCGGATTCCATTCTGGTGGAGGAGGGAGAGGAGACGCCGGTGATTTTCCGCACCAGCCTGGGCGCGCTAATACAGGAAGAAGCTGTGGAGGCGGGAAGCCGGGGAACCTCAGATATTCCGAGAGAGCAGCTGCATATAAGCGGCAGCGGATCTTCTTCGGCGGCGGAGCAGATCCGATGTTCCCTTCTGGGGATTCTTCCGCTGAAGACAGTGGAGGTGGAGAGCACAGAGCGAAAATCTGTGTATGCCGGCGGTTCCCCGGTGGGAATCTATCTGAAGACAGACGGGATTCTGGTAATCGGCACCGGGGAAGTGGAGGGAGCGGACGGGCAGATTCATGAACCGGCAGAACATATGGTACAGACGGGAGATTACATTGTGGCGGCAAACGGCCGTCCGCTGGAAGATAAAGAGGAGCTGGTGGAGTGCATCAATGACTCACAGGGACAGGAACTGAGCCTGGAAGTGATGCGCAATGGAAGTCTGGTGGAAGTACCGGTACTGCCCGTACAGGCCAGCGATCTGTCCTATAAGGCGGGAATCTGGGTGCGCAGCGACGCCCAGGGAGTGGGAACCCTCACCTATGTGGACGAGGAGGGAAATTTCGGTGCACTGGGACACGGCATCAGCGATGTGGATACCAGCACCCTGCTTTCTTTGGGACAGGGCAGACTGTATGAGGCGGACGTGGTGTCCGTCACAAAGGGAGAGAGCGGCAAACCGGGAGAACTGGCAGGGATCATCCATTACAGGGACAGCTCCATTCTGGGAGACATTGAGGAAAACAAAAGCACCGGCATTTACGGGAAAACAGAACATACGGAGGAGATGACCGCCGGGGAGCTGTATGAGGTCGCCTACAAGCAGGAAGTGGAGCCGGGCCCGGCTGTGATTTTAAGCTGCGCGGACGGAACCGTGAAGGAATATGAGATCGAGATTGAGAGCATTGACCTGAACAAAAAGGAAGTGAATAAGGGGATGGTGATCCGGGTAACGGCCCCCGCGCTGCTGGAGCTGACGGGAGGGATTGTGCAGGGGATGAGCGGCAGTCCCATCCTGCAGAACGGCCGCCTGGTGGGAGCGGTAACCCATGTGTTTGTTCAGGATTCTTCCAAGGGATACGCGATCTTCGCGGAGGATATGCTGGAGGCAGGATGAAAGACTGGCGAAGCAGAATGCACCAGCTGACACAAGGAGGATGCTGCTATATCATGAATTTCATGATTTTGCAACACCCTCTGTTCAGTGGCTTATATCATAAAATCGCTTCGCAATGCTTCTGTCAGATCGCACTTCAGGATTTGCCTGCCGCCCAGATAATAGGCCAGTCCGACAAATCCAAAAAGCGCTGCGATAAAAAGCAGGATGGGAACGAGGGGAGCTGCTGTCCAAAATTCCATTGGGTTCAGATAGCTTGCCGTTATCATCAGCCACACAAATACAGCGGTAACCGGCAGTGTGATTAAAACGGGGCGGCCCGCAATGACGAAAGCCTCGATCCAAAACATTTTCCGCATACCCTTCGGTGTCATGCCGATGGACATATATCTGGCAAATTCTCTTTTTCTTTGCCCGATAAATCCCAGCGTGTTGGAAAATACATTGGCGATTCCGATGAAGGCCAGCAGCACGCACAGCGCCCCAACGACCAGTTTGTATCCGTTCAGCATGGCGTCATTGTCGATCTTTTCCTGAACCCGATTTTCCACCTCGAAAGAAATGTTATGCCCCAGTATATTCGTCAGTTCTCTCTCAATCACGCTCAGTTCTGTCAGGGTTCTTTCTTTTTCCGACAGGATGCGGATATAGGTGTCTGGATCGGCATTTCCAATCGTTTCCTGAATTTGTTTCCAGGTAGAAAGAGACATAAACTGAACCAGCGCATAGTGATCATATTCTTCTCTCAAAACCGGCGGTTCCTGTGTAAAGCCTAAAACCGGGAGCGCCACAGCCGCAGCCGCATCTTTCTGGTTCTGCAAAGTGATTGTGTCCTGGTTCCCTGATAAAAACGGAACGTATTTCCTGTATCTGAAATTGCTGTTTTTATTGTCCCAAATGCGGTTTAAAACAACGGTTCCGTTTTTCGCTGAGGAAACACCGATCTGCTCACAGTACAAGGCAAAGCTGCTGTCATCCATGATTACAATAGGAGCCTGAATGGTATAAAGCCCATCCGTCATACTGACATCGCTTCCGGCAATTGCTTCAAGACCTCCTAGGCTCTTTACGTCTTCGCTGACAGCGTCAGTTGGAACAGAGCAAACGACGTTTGCCTTTTGATAAATCACACTGTCTGTATCAGCCAAAGCATGGATTTCATCCGCATGAGAGAAGTCCTCGATCCTTGTGTCCTCAAGCGTTGCCATCACATCCCAGGTATCTTGGTAGCGTTCAAAATAGGTATGGTTTGTACTGATTCCAGAGAGGGTAAAAAAACTCAGCATGAGAGCAAAGCCCAGAAAGGAAAGGGTCAACGACAGCGTGGCGGTTCGCAGAGATTTCTTCTGTGCTTTCAGCGCATTCCCGGCAAGTTCCCCTTCGGTTCCAAATAAAAGCGCAAGAACACGGGATTTTTTTCTCCGTGTTATCTGTAATTCCCCCGTGTTTTTTATGGCTTCCAGTGGCGTCATCTTGCTCAATTTTCTGGCTGGCAGCCAGGCAGAAATCAACACCGTCAAAAAAGAAGTCAAAATCGTGACTGCAAACATCAGCGGATGATAGGTAAAGGCAGCTTCATGTCTGCCGACAATACCATCGGCGAGAATATTGACTGCCTGGATGGCTCCGAAGGTCAAAGCGATTCCGACACAACTTCCGATCAAAACAGGAATCACGCAAAGCATCGCCGCTTCCTGTAAAAGACAGGTGCGAATTTGCCCCGGCGTCGCCCCAATGCTGGAAAAGATGCCAAACTGATGTACACGGGCATTCATAGATACAGCAAACGAGTTATGAATGATTAAAATCAAAGACACCGACACAAGCAGAAGTACAAAGAGATAAAAAGCCATCAATAAGGGCGGACTGCCGTCCTGCGGATTGTTGATGAAATAATTTGACAACAGTGATTCATGATACGATACGGAAGTTTCAGGAACGTCTAACTGTCTGGCGATAAGAGGCATATCCTGATACACAGCCCTCATGTTATCAAAGCAGATATCAACTACAAGAGTTTGATCATTTGATAAATCCTCACTGATCACAGCCGTTTTTACATTGGCGAAATTTTCAATTTCGGACACTTCATTTTCTTCAAACGCCCCGCTGATGCGTCCCTGCCAGTTTCCTTCTTCTAAAACAACGGATTCTGTCTCATAATTCCAGAAGTTATAAAATAAACCGCACAGCAAAGAAAGAAACAGAGCAGAAATAAACGCCGCCGCCAGAACGGATACGCTGGAAGCCCGATTCTTTTTGATGAATCCGATCGAATAGTCTTTCCACATATCCTTCACCGACCTTTCTCCTCAAGGATACCTTTATGCCATTCGGCTGTGTCACGGAAATGATCGCCGACAATTTTCCCATCCTCTATGGTGATAATGCGATCCGCCTCCAAAGCGATTTTTTCATCGTGGGTAATTAAAAGAATCGTCTGTCCCAGGTTGCGGTTAGACAATTTCAGCAAGTCAACAATTTCCTCTCCGTTTTTCCGATCCAGATTGCCGGTGGGTTCATCCGCAAGCAGGAGTGCCGGACGATAGATCAAAGAACGGGCGATGGCAGCACGCTGCTGCTGTCCGCCGGATAACTGGCCTGGCAGAGCTTCCAGTTTATCTTCAATTCCCAGTGAATGTACGATTTGCTCAAAATACTCCTGATGGGGTTTTCGCTTGTCCAACAGAAGCGGCATGAGAATATTTTTCCGGATGGTAAGAGTAGGGATAAGATTGAAAAACTGATAGACCAGCCCAACCTTCCTGCGCCGGAAGATGGCTGCCTGTGTCCGGTTCATGGTGGATATATCCGTCCCCTCAATCAAAACTTTCCCTTCTGTCGGCTTATCCACGCTCCCCAAAATATGCAGCAGGGTAGATTTTCCCGAACCGGATGCCCCTGTGATTGCCGCAAATTCTCCTTTTTGTATGGACAGGTCAATGTGATCCAGCGCCACGACCTGATTGTTTCCGGAGCCATACACCTTTCTGACGTTTTCACATCTCAGTATTTCCATGTCACTTTCTCCTTTCCCTTATCCGCCGTGCTTTCCACGGCATAAAGGTTTGACTGCAGTATAACAAAGTAAAGTGACATCTCAGTGACGGTATAGTCTTATTTCAAAACAGGCGCCGCCATTTTGCAGATTGCAGGCGGTTATGGTTCCGTTCTGCAATTCAAATATGGAACGGGCAAGAGCCAGGCCAATCCCGATTCCATTTGAGGCCCCACGCCGCCCCCGATAAAAACGATGGAAAAGATGAGGTAAATCCTCTGGGTCAAAGCCAGTCCCGTCATCCCATATCCGAATTTCTGCATAAAGAGGGTTGTCTGAGTAGTTACAGTGGACTGTGCCTCCCGGTTTGGAATGTTCCATACAATTCTTTATGAGATTGATGAGGGCTTCCATTGTCCATTCCAAATCTCCCCAAAATTCAATACAGCCATTTTCCGGAATGTCAACAGAAATCTGATTTTTTCGCAATAGATCATTCAGATTATCTGCCGCCAGATTTAACACGGTATAAAGATCCACCTTTTTCCGCTCAAGCGGCAGCGTTCCTGCGTCGATTTTGGAAAGCATCAGCAGGGATTCTTCTAGACGATTTAGTCGCTGCAGCTGCTGCCTGACCTGTTCTGCATAAGCCCCCGGCATCTCTTTTTCCATAAGCTGCAGCGATAAGAAGGCCGCTGTGATGGGCGTTTTTAGCTGGTGGGCGATATTTGCCAGGTTTGCTGCAAAATTTATCTTTGCGGCAACGGCTGCTTCCCTTGTTTGATAAAGCATGGTGACAGTTTTGTATAATTCGTCCTGCAAATGAGAATATTCATCTTCCTTTGTTTGGATTAATGTCCCGCCTGCATCCATATTGACTTGCTCCAGATACGAGGTCAGACCAGCGATCCTCTTTTGATTTTTTCTGCGGGACAGTAAGATGCCGGCCGCAAAGGCACAGGCGGCCGCAAGGAAAAAGAAAATCGGAAAAAGTACGGTACCCGGCGGAAAACCATTGCAAAAATCATCGGCCCGGTATCCGTATTTTTCCAGATACCCGTTCCCCTTAAGTTCCTGTTCAGTCAATGCTTGATAATCTTTCAGGGCCGCCAATAACTGTGGCTCGGCCTCAGGAGAATTTGTCAATATGGTTTCGCATAATGCCGAAGTGTGTTCAAACGCGATCTGACGGTAAGTGTGGAAAAAGAAAGTCAAAGTAAGTATCATGCCCGCCGCAAGAACAGCAAACGGAAAAATCAGAAGTATTTTTTGTTTCCATTTTTCACTCATTTTGTGTCCTCCATACGATAACCAAAACTTCGGATCGTTTTCAGGCAGGCCGGATGATTCAGCTTTTCCCGCAGCCTTTTCATTGTGACTGTCAGCGTATTGTCGTTTACATAGTTCCCGCTGCGATCCCAGATTTGTTCTAACAGCTGATTTCTGGTAATTGTTTTTCCCTTGTTTTCCATCAGGATCAGGAGAATGCGGTACTCCGGCTGGCTTACGGCGATTTCTTTCTGCCCATCATAGACAGTTGTTTTCTCTTTATCCAATATCAGATCATCGCAGAATAATTTTGTGTCTGCTGCGTTTTCAGTTCTTCGTAACAAAGCCAGAATGCGGGAATGCAAAACAGCAAGATCAAAGGGTTTCACCACATAATCATCCGTTCCGTTCTGGAACCCGGCAACCATGTCATGAGAATCGCCGCGAACTGTCAAATAGATAACAGGAAGGGCTTTCCATCTTTCCCGAATCCAGAGGCATAAATCATTTCCCTGTCCGTCCGGCATATTCCAGTCCAGTAAGACGACGGCCGGCAGGTGACGGATCAATGCTTTTCTGACATCAGCGATTCTATCAAAAACAGCCACTTTACAATTCTGCTGTTCCAGATATTCTTTTACAGATTTGCCAATCGTTTCATCATCTTCCGCATAATAAACTTCAATCATGATGTTTTCCTCCTGGTGCCAATCGCTCATTTTTCAAGAAGTTCGCACAGCTGCAGCAGATTCTGAATCACATATTTGGGCGCATAGTCCCGGGGGAGCTTCTGTCTCCGGGGATTATACCAGCAGCAGTCTATGCCGGAGCGGGCAGCGCCGGCCACGTCTGCCGGCAGGCTGTCCCCCACCATGAGAATTTCCCGGGCGGGCGTTCCGCACCGCTTTATACATTCTGAAAAGAAGCGGGCATCCGGCTTTTCATAGCCTATGTCATCGGACACATATAAACCGGAAAAAAAGTCCAGCAGTTCCGCTTTTTTCAGCCTTGCGGTCTGCATTTTCAGGATACCGTTGGAAGCGGCATAGATTCTGAAAGTCTGGCTCAGACGGTGAAGCGCTTCCAGGGCGAAAGGCTCGGTTTCGGCCTGAAGGGAGAGATTTTCCGTAAAGGAATCCCGGAAGAGCCCGTTCATTTCCGGGCGATCAAAGGCAGACGTGAACTGGCAGGCCCGGATTTCCAGAACCTGGGAGACAGAAAGCTCCCCTTTTTTCTGCCTGTCCCACAGGGGATCGTCAATCCTTTGAAATACAGCAAAAACTTCTTCTCCGTATGGGATCCGGCAGGCAGCGCAGGCGGCTTTCAGGGCGGCCCTGCCGCATTTCTCAAAACTAAATATGGTATCGTCAAGATCAAGAAAAATGGCCGTATACATAAAAAACCTCTTTTCAGTCAAAATCCCGGTTATCACTTCTAAATATAATCTATTTGGTTTATAATGTAAATGATGCTGACGCATAAGAGGCGACTTAGGAGAAAAGAGTATGAAGTTAAAAAACATTCTGATTGTTGTAAAAGATATAGAAAAATCCAGACAGTTTTACCATGATTTGTTTGGCCTTAACCTGGTGCTGGACAATGGAGGCAACATGATTCTGACGGAAGGTCTGGTACTGCAGGATGAAAGGATCTGGAAAGATTTTCTGGGAGAAGAGATTACGCAAAAAAATAATTCCTGCGAACTGTATTTTGAGGAACCGGATATAGAGGCGTTTATTCTGAAACTGGAAACTCTGTATCCTGCCGTTCAGTATGTAAACCGGCTGATGACCCACAGCTGGGGACAGAAGGTGATTCGGTTTTACGATCCGGACGGAAATCTGATTGAGGTGGGAACGCCGGTATAAGGAGAACTATGATGCCAAAAGAAGTAAATCCGAAAGACACGAAACGGGCCGCTGCTTATGAGCTGTGGATGAAGGCCCCCAATCCCATGGTGACTTTTTTTAAGACGCTGGATGTAACCAACCTGTTCAGAATCAGCAAAAAAAGAAAAATGAAATTTAATATGCTGCTGGATTACTGTATTGGCAAAGCGGCGGCGGGGGTGAAGGAGTTTTATCTGCTGCCGGTTAAAGACAAACTTATTCAGTATGACAGGATAGCGGTCAATACGATTGTAAAAAACAGGGAAGGGGAAGTCAGCTCCTGCGATCTTGTGTATCAGGAGGATCTGGCTTCATTCAACAAGGAGTATTTAAAATACACCCGGCAGACGGCAAAGACCTGCCGGGACAGGGATCTGTCAGCCGACCATATGGTGATCGGGACATCGGCAATCATTGATACGGAAATTGACGGCGCTGTCGGCATGAACAGCGGCATCTTTCATAACCCCTTTATGATCTGGGGACGGTACAGGAAAAAATGGTTCCGATATGATCTGCCGGTTTCCTTTCAGTTTCATCATACCCAGATGGATGGAGCCCATGCGGGCAGATTTCTGGACAACCTGCAAAAGGAGATTGACAACTTGAAATGAAACGCTGAGGGCTGCGGCGGGGATGAAGAGAAGAGGATGTTTTAAAGAAAATCCGGCAGCTTTAGCTCCCGGCCCTCCAGGACGGCCCGGGTCAGTTTTTCTCCCTCATAGTACAGCTCCAGATGGAAAAAGGGCGCGTCTGCGGCCAGCAGCCGGAAAAACAGCTTATCTCCGGGCCAGATGGGTAGATCCGGAATTTCCGCCTTCGGCACCCAGGCCAGATCTCCCTCATCGCAGGAGTGGGGCGTGCCGCAGAAACGGCTGCAGGTAAAAAGGTGCATCCTCTCCGGGGGCCAGGGCGGACAGTAAAAGTCTACGATTCCCCGGTAAGCAGGTTTTTTCATTTCATATCCGGTCTCTTCCTTTACTTCCCGCAGGGCGCAGGCCAGGGCATCCTCTCCGGGTTCGAATTTTCCGCCTACGCCGATCCACTTGTCTTTATTCAGATCCTGTTTTTTTCTGACGCGGTGCAGCATCAGATAGCAGTCATCCTGTTCCAGGTAGCAGAGTGAAGTCTGTAAAAATTCCATATTGGTTTTCCTCTTTGACATTTTTCAAATTCAGAATTGCGACAATCAAAAGACTGATGGTTAAAATTACCATGAATTCTTCATATGTACTCATAAGCATCATCCTCCTGTCAAGACTCAGGCGGATGATATGCACGCCCTCCCGGCTGCCCGGGTAAATATGTTATGATGGCGAGCCGCTCCTGCTGCAGCAGGAGCGGTTTTTCTGCCTGCTGATTCTTTCATACGTTTCAGATAAAAAATGAAAACGAATTATCCCATTAAATCTATTATAGTGCCATACCTGCAGTTTGGAAAGATGGAAGATACTGTGAAAAAAATAACGGAAAATCTCATGATACCGGTTGTATTTTTCATACATATAACATATAATAAAAATGTGATCGTGATACACATAAACCCTAATAAAAGTGTGAAAGGGTGTATCTATGGAACGACTGATTTTGCAAAAACTGCTGGATTGGAAAAACTCTCCTTACCGCAAACCTCTGATCCTGAAAGGGGTGCGGCAGGTAGGCAAGACCTGGGTTCTCAAGGAATTCGGCAGACGTTATTATGAAAATACAGCCTATTTTAACTTTGATGAAAACGAGGAATATAAGCAGTTTTTTGAGACCACGAAAGATGTAAACCGCATTTTGCAGAATCTGATGCTGGCCAGCGCCCAGAAGATTGTGCCGGAAAAGACGTTTATTATTTTTGACGAGGTACAGGATTGTCCCAAGGTTATTAACGCTATGAAATATTTCTGCGAGAACGCGCCTCAGTATCACATTGCCTGTGCCGGTTCTCTGCTGGGAATTGCTCTGGCAAAGCCATCCTCCTTTCCGGTGGGAAAGGTTAATTTCATGCAGATTGACCCTATGACTTTCACGGAATTCCTGCTCGCCAACGGAGATGAAAACCTTGCCAGGTATCTGGAGAGCGTGGATAGGATTGAGCCGATTCCGGATGCCTTTTTCAACCCGCTCTGTGAGAAACTGAAGATGTACTATGTGACAGGCGGTATGCCGGAACCGGTGCTTATGTGGACGGAAGCGAGGGATGTTTCCGCTATGCAGGAAGCACTGTCCGGGATCCTTGGCGCCTATGAGAGAGATTTTGCCAAACATCCCAATATCAGCGAGTTCCCCAAGATCTCTATGATCTGGAAATCCATCCCGTCCCAGCTGGCAAAAGAGAATAAGAAGTTTATCTACAAAGTGGTGAAAGAGGGGGCCCGGGCCCGGGAATATGAAGATGCTTTGCAGTGGCTGGCAGATGCCAGACTGGTGCATAAAATCTACCGCAGTACGGCTCCCGGCCTGCCCATAGCGGCCTATGATGATTTGTCTGCATTTAAAATCTATCTGGTGGATGTGGGACTGCTTCGCCGCATGGCGCAGCTGGCTCCTACAGCCTTCGGAGAAGGCAACCGCCTGTTCACGGAATTTAAAGGCGCATTGACTGAGAACTTTGTACTGCAGACCCTGATCACGCAGTTTGAAGTAGCTCCCCGATACTGGAGCCAGAATAATCCTCCCTATGAGGTAGATTTTCTGATCCAGCGGGAAAATGATATATTTCCGGTAGAGGTTAAATCCGAGGCCAACATCGCCGGCAGGAGCCTGAGAAAATTCAAGGAATTGTTTCCGAAGCAGGTCAGGCTCCGTGTACGGCTCTCCCTGGAGAATTTGAAGCTGGATCATGATGTGCTGAACATTCCCCTTTTTATGGCGGATCGGACGGATCGGCTGATCGGACTGGCGCTGGAAGGACAGCAGGACATCATATAGGAGGACAACCGGAAGGAAAAACAAACGAACAAAATGATTTGACAGAAGGGAGGCAGACCACATGGAAGAGAGAACCATACAGCGCCTGGAGGAGGCCGGCATCCACGTGCCGGAGGTTTTGGAGCGCTTTATGGGCAGCGAAGCGCTGCTGGTAAAATTTCTGAAAAAGTTTCTGGAGGATGAAAATTACGAAAAGCTGGCGCAGGCTATAAAGGGGCAGGATTACGGAGAAGCCCTGCGGGCGTCCCATACCCTGAAGGGCGTTTGCGGAAACCTGTCCATGGGAAACCTGTACGAGCTGACTGCAAAGCAGGTAGGGCTGTTCCGGGCGGAGAAATATCAGGAGGCGGAGGAGATGATGCCTGCCATAAGCAGGGAATATGAAAGAATCTGCGAAGCGCTCCGCCGGGAACTGGCATAACGGGAGAAAAAGCGCAAGGAGGATATTGCCATGGATTTAATAGAGCAGATCGAAGCGTACACGCCCTTTAACGAGCAGGAGGAGCGGGACCGGGAACTGATCCTGACCTGCCTGCGGAATATGCCGGATATATTTGAACGGAAAAATACCCTGGCCCACATGACCGCCTCCGCCTGGGTGGTGAATCCGGAGAGAACCCGGGTGCTGATGGCCTACCATAAGATTTATGATTCCTGGTCCTGGCTGGGCGGACACGCAGACGGGGAAAAAGACCTTCTGCAGGTGGCGCTGAGGGAAGTGAAGGAAGAGAGCGGCGTCACCGGAGTGCGGCCGGTGACGGAGGATATTTTTTCCCTGGAATCCCTGACGGTGGACGGCCATGTGAAAAAGGGGAACTATGTCTCCTCCCACATCCACCTGAACGTAACCTATCTTCTGGAAGCCAGAGAGGAGGACACTCTGTCGGTAAAGGAAGATGAAAACAGCGGGGTGGCCTGGTTCGATCTTCAGGAGGCGGTGGAGGCCTCCAGCGAGCCCTGGTTCAGGGAGTATATCTATACAAAGCTGAACCGGAAGCTTCTGCTGCCAGAGCACAGGGAAGAACAGAAAGAGGCAGAGACGGGAGACTGGCCGGCGGAGCTGGCCCGCCGGGCGCTGCGGGCGAGAAAAAAAGCCTATACCCCCTATTCCGGTTTCGCGGTAGGGGCAGCCCTGCTGACAGCGCAGGGAAACATATATGAGGGATGCAACATTGAGAACGCATCCTTTACGCCTACCAACTGCGCGGAGCGGACTGCCATTTTCAAGGCGGTCAGCGAAGGATGCCGGGAGTTTTCCGCCATCGCAGTGGCGGGGGGACCGGCGGGAAAGGAGCCGGAGGATTTCTGCATTCCCTGCGGGGTCTGCCTGCAGGTTATGAGCGAGTTCTGTTCCCCGGATTTTCCGGTCTGTCTGGTAAAGTCACCTGCAGAAGTCCGGCTTATGAGGCTTGGTGAACTGCTGCCGGTAAAATTTGAGGGCATGGAGCAGAAATAAGGATAAAAACAGGAGGAAGACAGTATGGCAGTTGTATATGCGAAAAATGAGGAATTTCATCTGAAAATCAAAGAGGGGGATGTGGGAAAGTATGTGATTCTCTGCGGAGACCCGGGCCGGTGCGAGAAGGTGGCCAAATATTTTGACGACGCCCGGTTTGTAAACTCCAACCGGGAATTTACCATCTATACCGGATACCTGAACGGGGAAATGGTAAGCGTGTGCAGTACCGGAATCGGCGGACCCTCAGCGGCCATTGCCCTGGAGGAGCTGATACACTGCGGCGCCCACACCTTCATCCGGGTAGGCACTTCCGGGGGTATGGCTCTGGAGGTGATGGGCGGCGACCTGGTCATCGGAACCGGCGCTATCCGGATGGAAGGAACCACCAGAGAGTACGCCCCCATCGAGTATCCGGCAGTGGCGGATTTTCATGTGGTGCAGGCCCTGGTGGAAGCGGCGGCCAAATTCCCGGTGCGCAGCCATGTGGGAGTGCTCCAGTGCAAGGACAGCTTCTACGGGCAGCATGACCCGGAGACCATGCCGGTGGGCTACGAGCTGAAGGACAAATGGGACGCCTGGATCAAATGCGGCGCCCTGGCCAGCGAGATGGAGTCCGCGGCCCTGTTTATCGTGGGAAGCATCCGGAAAGTCCGGGTGGGAAGCATCATGACCGTATTTGCCAATCAGACCAGGCGGGCCATGGGGCTGGACGATCCCCAGAATTATGACACGGAGGCGGGGATTCAGGTGACAGTGGAAGCCATCCGGATTCTGATTGAGAAGGACCGTCAGGCTTAAGAAAAAGGAGCGGCAATGAAAGTTGCGGTAATTTATATGGCGGCTGGAAACAGCCGCCGTTTTGCTATGGCTAAACAGAAAAGATCCGGACAGAGGAACGAAGGACTGTATCCGGGAAACGAAGAGAAAAACAAACTTCTCCAGAAACTGGAGGGAAAACCTCTGTACCTGTATGGGCTGGAGACGCTGGCCGCGCTGCGGGAAAGGCATAACGAGGCAGAGATCTTTGTCATCACCCGGTTTCAGGAGATACTGGAGAGCGCCGGGGAGCGGGGCATGAAAGCCTTTCTCAACCCGGAGAGTGAAAAAGGCGTATCCCATACCATCCGAAGAGGCATCCGGGAGGCACAAAAGGCCGGAGAGTTTGACTATCTGCTGTTTGTCGCCGCGGATCAGCCCCGGCTGAGTCTGGAGACGCTGGAAAAATTTCTGGAACTGGGGGAGAGAAAAACATTCCCTGTAGTCTCCGCAGCCTGGAGGAAAACGGAAACAGCGGCGGATCAGGACGGGCAGAACCGAAAGAGGGAGGAGTGCCGCCTGGGAAACCCGGTGATGTTTCGGGCTTCTCTGGCGGGAGAACTTCTGGCTCTTTCGGGGGATGAGGGAGGCCGCAGGGTATGGCGCGTACACGCCTCCCAAAGCGGCCTGGTATTTGTAAAAGAGGAAGGGGAGCTGGAGGACTTTGATCTGCCCTGGGAGACAGGCTGCTGAAAGATTTCGACAGGCCCCCGGAAATTGTCCTTTGATGCCGGATAAAACGACAAAATAATCAGATAAAACGGTGCATATTGTCGAAATAGAAAGATAAAATATCCTTGCATAAGTACCCAGATATACTATAATACAAGTAGTTTTTCGGGGAGAATTTTGGAAGCTCTGGTGCGAAATGGAAAAAGTATGCCGTGATTTCGGGCACCGGCTCGAACCGGAAACGAAAAGTGAGGCAGAGAGGGGTATAAGGAATGGGTACAATGAACGTGGCAATCGCGGATGACAATGAGCGGACGCTCCAGCTTCTGGATACGATCGTAAGCAGCGACCGGGATCTGAAGGTGGTGGGAAAGGCCGGGAACGGCGAGGATCTGATTGACATTATCCGCACAAAAGAGCCGGACGTGGTGCTGCTGGATATCATTATGCCGAAGATGGACGGTCTGACCGTGATGGATAAGGTAAACCGGGAACCGAACGTGAAAAAGCCGGTTTTCATTGTGATTTCAGCCGTGGGTCAGGAGAAGATCACAGAAGACGCCTTTGAACTGGGAGCAGACTATTATATACTGAAGCCGTTTGACAATGAGGTGGTGTTAAGCCGTATCCGCCATGTGAAAGAGAAGCGGGAGCAGGTGGGAAGGGACGCCAGAAGGAGCAGCTCTTTCGCAAGCCGGCGGGAGTACATGGAGCGGAACCTGGAGACCGATATCACCAACCTGATTCATGAGATCGGGGTGCCGGCCCACATTAAGGGGTACCAGTACCTGCGGGAAGCGATCATGATGTCGGTGGAGGATATGGAGATGCTCAATTCTATTACGAAAATTCTCTATCCCACCATCGCGAAAAAATACCAGACCACCCCCAGCCGGGTGGAGCGGGCCATCCGCCACGCCATAGAAGTGGCCTGGAGCCGGGGCAAGATGGATACCATCGACGAGCTGTTCGGCTATACGGTGAACGGAGGAAAGGGAAAACCCACCAACTCGGAGTTTATCGCGCTGATTGCGGACCGGATACGGCTGGAATACAAAAATCGGTAAAATTTTCGCTTTTTTCTGGTAAAAATTCATAAGAGAAATGAGAAACAGGCTTTTCATATTGGATAAAATGAGTTATAATTCTCTGTAAAGAGCGAATGTACGGAGGGTATAACCATGAAAAAAATTTTGTTTGTAGCGTCTGAGGGCGTACCGTTTATTAAAACCGGCGGTCTGGCTGACGTGGTGGGTTCTCTGCCGAAATGTTTCAATAAGGACGAGTATGACGTGCGGGTCATCCTGCCCAAATACATGTGCATGAAAGATGAGTGGAAAAACAAGATGAACTATCTGGCTCATTTTTACATGGATCTGGCCTGGAGATCTCAGTACGTAGGCGTTCTGGAGATGGTGTACAACGGGGTGCAGTTCTACTTCATCGACAACGAGTATTATTTCGCGGGTCCCAAACCCTACGGGAACATCTACCAGGATATCGAGAAGTTCGCCTTCTTTTCCAAGGCGGCTCTCTCCGCCCTTCCCGTAATCGGTTTCAAACCGGATATTGTCCACTGCCATGACTGGCAGACCGGCCTGATTCCCGTGTTCCTGAAGGATAAGTTCCATGAGGGGGACTTCTTCCGGGATATGAAATCCGTGATTACCATCCACAACCTGAAGTTCCAGGGCGTGTGGGATGTGAAAACCGTGAAGGATATTACCGGACTGCCCGCCTATTATTTCACGCCGGATAAGCTGGAAGCCTACGGAGACGCCAATTACTTAAAGGGCGGCATCGTGTACGCGGACGCCATCACCACGGTAAGCGAAACCTATGCGGAGGAGATTAAGACTCCGTTTTACGGGGAGCGCCTGGACGGCCTGATGCGGGCAAGATCCAACTGCCTGTCCGGTATCGTAAACGGCATCGACTACGATGAGTACAATCCGGAAACGGATCCCATGATTGAGAAAAATTATAATGCCAGAAACTTCCGGAAGGAAAAGATCAAGAATAAGCGGGCGCTCCAGAGAGAACTGGGCCTTGAAGAGGACGACAGAAAGTTCATGATCGGCATTGTGTCCCGCCTGACGGATCAGAAGGGCTTTGACCTGATTGCCTATATGATGGATGAGATGTGCCAGCTGGATCTGCAGATCGTGGTTCTGGGAACCGGCGAGGAGCGGTATGAGAATATGTTCCGTCACTTTGCCTGGAAATACCAGGGCAAGGTGTCCGCCAACATTTACTACTCCGAGGCCATGTCCCATAAGATCTACGCCTCCTGCGACGCCTTCCTGATGCCCTCCCTGTTTGAGCCCTGCGGCCTGTCCCAGCTGATGAGCCTGCGCTACGGCACGGTGCCCATCGTCCGTGAGACCGGCGGCCTGAAGGATACGGTTCAGCCCTACAACGAGTATGAGAGCACCGGAACGGGCTTCAGCTTCGCCAACTATAACGCCCATGAGATGCTCTTTACCCTGAAGTATGCCATGGATGTATACTACAACAGAAAACGGGAGTGGAACAAGCTGATCGACCGGGCCATGGCGGCAGACTTCTCCTGGAATACTTCGGCCAGAAAGTACGAGCAGCTTTATAACAATCTGCTGGGATGGTAGAAAATAAAACAGAAAGGGGAAAGCTGCAAAAAGATTTCCTTGCATCCGGTACATCCGGTGTTCACCTTGTCCTATCGACATCTGTCCGCAGCAAGCGGAATATTCCGCCTGCTGCGGAACATCTGTCTTGGACATGTGTACACCTGGATGTACCGGATGCATATGTATTTTTTATGCAGTTTTCCCTCACATTTATGGCAGAACGAGGGTGCCGCTTCATCATGAATTTCATGATTTGCAGCACCCTCGTTCAATTTTTTCACTCGGTTATCGAAAAACCTTATTTTGTCTCTTTTTTATCCGTCCACCGTCTGTAGATGTTGGCCAGAATGGCGCCTGAAATGTTGTGCCATACGGAGAAAACCGCGCCGGGCACGGTAGCCATGGCCAGATCCGGGAAAGCGGTGCCGGCCAGAGAGGTGGCAAGACCGGAGTTCTGCATACCCACCTCGATGGAGAGGGCTTTTGCCTTGGGCACGCTCAGGCGCAGCAGCTTGCCGACGCCCAGGCCGCAGGCATAACCCAGCACATTGTGAAGAATCACCACTGCGAATACCACAACGCCGGTGGTCATGATCTTCTCAGAGTTGTGGGATACCACAGAAGCCACGATCAGGCAGATGGCGATTACGGAAATACAGGGCAGGATCTTTACCAGCTTCTGGGTGAACTTTCCAAACAGCTTGTTGATTAAAAAGCCCAGGGCAATAGGAACGATTACCACCTGTACGATGGAGATGAACATGCTGAACATATCCACCGTGACAGTGGTTCGCAGCAGCAGGTAGGTGATGGCCGGTGTCAGGAAGGGGGCCAGCAGCGTATTGACGCTGGTCATTCCCACAGACAGAGCCACATCGCCGTTGGACAGGTAGGTGATCACGTTGCTGGAGGTGCCGCCGGGGCAGGTGCCGACCAGAACCACGCCGGCCAGCAGAGCCGCGTCCAGGTTAAATACTTTTCCCAGAATAAAGGCCAGAAGAGGCATAATGGTGAACTGGGAAAGACATCCGATGATGATATCCTTGGGACGGGTGAATACAAGCTTAAAATCCTCCAGCTTCAGGGTCAGTCCCATGCCGAACATAACGATCATCAGCAGATAGTTGACCCAGCTGGTCTGAAGCCACAGGCAGGTGCCCGGGGCAAACAGGGCCAGCGCCGCAACTACAAGCACAATGATCGCCATAAACTTTCCAAAAAAGTCGCTGATTTTTTCTAGTACCTTCATAACTACTCTCCTTCTCAAATTAAAATTCTGTTTCTCATTATAGCACTCCGGAAAAAGCATGTCCATGGCAATTTGGTCAAAAATCAACAAAAAATTTCGAATTACAGAAAAAAGCAAAAATTTTTTCGAAAAAGAAAAGAAAACGATTAAAAGGCATGAGACGGACGGCGTATCCGCTTCAGCGCCGCCAGGCTTGCAGGCAGCACCAGGCAGCCCCAGATTCCGGCCGAGAGGAACAGACAGATCCAGCTGTCCCGGACCGCAAGAACGGGGAGCAGCCGCTGCAGCAGCTTCAGCAGGCCCGTACCGGCAAGACTGACCAGGCCGGGAACCAGAATGCTTTCCATAGAAGAAAAGGAAACCGAAACGCTTCCCCCAAGAGAGTGTATTCCCAGAAGGGCGGTGAGCAGCTGGCTTGCCAGCAGGCCCCACAGGCAGCCCTGGATGCCGAAAAACGGTACAAAAAACCAGGTGAAGGCAAGCCGGACTGCCAGACCGGCCAGATTATGCCGAAAGACGTGGGAGGTTTTTCCAAGTCCGTGGAGGATACTGCTGACGGTGGTGGTGAGATAAAGAAACGGGCAGATCCAGGCCAGGGTCGTCAGGTAGCCGCCCACCTGGCCATCCCCGTAAAGCAGCAGCCCCAGGGAGGAGCCGAAACAGAGAAAGGCGGCGGTGGAGAGAACCCCCATAAATACGCAGAGCGCCAGAGAGGATCGGACCGTTTCTTTTATTTTTCTGCCATCGCCCAGAGCGTGGGCCTCGGAAACAGAAGGGAGCAGCATGAGAGAAAAGGAACCGGTGATGGTACATGGCAGCATGATTAAGGGCATGGCCATTCCGGTGAAAACGCCGTAGGCGGACAGGGCGGCGGACGTACTGTGATAGAAAAGTTCCAGGCGGGAGGGGATCAGGGCCGCTTCCCAGCTCTGGAGGAGATTTAACATCAGCCGGTTCCCCGTAACGGGAAGGGCCATGCGGCCGATGAGCCGGACGTTTTCAAAGAAAGCAGGATGGGAGGGCATACGCCGGGCAAGAGGTCTCTTTTTCCGGCGAAACGCCAGCAGCGATACAGATAAGAGGGCGGTAAAACCTTCCGCCGCCAGCAGGCCGCCTGCCGCCAGCGAAGGAGAGGGGGACAGTCCCCGGCTTATGAAAACCTGATAAAGCAGCCAGGTGGCTCCGATCCGGACAGACTGTTCCAGAAGCTGGGAGAGGGCGGGGAAGCCGGTTTTCTTCTGGCCGATCATATAGGCGTTGACGCACCCGTGCAGGACTTCAAAGGGGATGGAAAGAGCCATGATCCGCAGCAGGGGCAGACAGCGCTCTTCCCCCAGATACCAGATGGCTGCCGGCTTCGCCAGCACATACAGGGGCAGAGCGATCAGAAGGGAGAAGGATAAAGCCATAGCCAGTCCGGTCAGAAAAAGAGAACGGGCCTTTCCGGGGCCTTCCACCGGAAGACGCTCCGCCGTAAACCGGGAGATGGCAGTGGAGATGCCGGAGGATGCCAGGGAGACGCAGAGCATGTACAGGGGGAAAACCATCTGGTAGAGACCGATACCTTCCGCACCAATCAGGGAAACCAGGAATATTTTATAGAAGAAACCAAGTATTCTGGTGATCAGTCCGGCTGCCGTCAGAACCAGTGCGCCTTTTATGAGAGGATGAGAGCTTTTTTTTATGGTCATAGACATATACGAAAAACACAGATACAGATTTATTTTCAGTATATGCCGGATAAAAACGGGGCAGAACTAAGCCAGGGAAAGGGAGACAAACATGATTTATCTGGACAACGCGGCTACCACCAGGATGGCGCCCCAGGTGCGGGAGGCGATGCTTCCCTGCCTTTCGGAACGCTTTGGGAATCCTTCCTCCCTGTATTCGCTGGGAACAAAGAGCAGGGAGACAGTGGACGAGGCGAGAAAAGCAATCGGACAGATCCTGGGCGCTGACGGGGAAGAGATCTATTTTACGGGCAGCGGCACGGAAGCCGATAACTGGGCGCTCAAATCCGCCGCCCTGGATCAGAAAGAAAGAGGGAGACATATCATCACCTCAAAGATTGAACACCATGCGGTGCTGCATACCTGCCGGTACCTGGAGGAGCAGGGGTACGAGGTGACGTATCTGGACGTGGATGAGTGGGGGATTGTAAAACTGTCCCAGCTGGAGAGGGCCATCCGGCGGGATACCGTTCTCATATCCGTCATGGCCGCCAACAATGAGATCGGAACCATTCAGCCCCTGGGCAAAATCGGGCAGATCGCGGGAAAACACGGCATTTTATTTCACACGGACGCCGTGCAGGCCTTCGGACAGATTCCCCTCCCGGTGAAAAAATTGGGGATCAGCCTGTTAAGCGCCAGCGCTCATAAGATATACGGCCCCAAGGGAGTGGGTTTCCTCTATATAAAAAAGGGGGTGGGGCTTTCCTCCTTTATCCACGGCGGGGCTCAGGAAAAAGGACGCCGGGCCGGCACGGAAAATACGGCCGGGATCGCGGGATTTGGCAGGGCAGCCGAACTGGCCGGGGAAGAGATGAAAGAGAGAGGGGAGAGAGAACGAAAACTGCGGGATTATCTGATCCGGAGGGTCCTTGGCGAGATACCCTACAGCAGGCTAAACGGCCATCCCCTCCAGCGCCTGCCGGGAAACGCCAACTTCGGCTTCCGGTTTGTGGAGGGAGAAGCGCTGCTGATCCTGTTAGATATGGAAGGGATCTGCGTATCCACCGGATCCGCCTGTACCTCCGGCTCCTCCCAGGCTTCCCATGTGCTGCTGGCTTTGGGGCTGTCCGATGAGACTGCCCACGGGTCCCTGCGGGTAACCCTTGGCCGGGAGACCACCGGGGCGGAAATTGACCGGACGGTAGAGGCGATAAAAAGGAATGTGGCAAAATTAAGGAGCAAATCCCCCGCGTACGCGGACTTTCTGGCCCGTCAGCGCCCCAGGGGCAGCTCCAGGGGAATCCGGTTCTGAAAAACCGTATAATGGGTAAAGCCCAGATTCAGCAGAATTTTTTCCGTTTTTTGAAATTCCCAGGCGATATGCTCCGGCTTGTGGGCGTCGGAACCGATGGTGATCCGGCGTCCCCCCAGTTCCCGATACCGGCGCAGCACATCCTCCTCCGGGTTGGGATGGCCCAGGCCGTATTTTAACCCGGCGGTGTTCACCTCCAGACATTTGTTCCGGCGGATCAGCTCCTGGAGGATGGGGGTGATCACATCCTCATAGGCCCGGAAAGAGTAGAAGCGGTTCCGGTTCGGGCCGTAGCGGACGATATAGTCCAGATGCCCCAGCGTGTCGAACTCTTCCATGGAGCGGATATTGCACAGAACGGTTTCAAAATAGCTCCGGTAGACTTCTTCCTCCCGGCGGCCCTGCCAGTATTCCGGATAGTAGGGGTCCGCCCCCTCCACCAGGTGCTGGGAGGCGATCAGAAAGTCAAAGGGAAAGGAGCCGGCCAGCCGACGGTAGGCCTCGCCCAGATGGGACTGCATGCCAAGCTCCAGCCCCAGCCGGATCTGAATCCGGTCCCGGTATGTTTCCCGGAGGGAAAAAAGCCGGGAGACATAGGCCTCCATATCGGGCCGGAACTCTCCGCAGCCCTCCGGATAGTCCAGATCATAATGTTCGGTAAAACAGAGTATCTTCAGCCCTTTTTCCGTAGCCGCCCTCACCATTTCTTCCATGGGGGAGGAGCTGTCCTCGGAAAAGCCGGAGTGAAGATGAAAGTCACAGACGATGCTCATGGCGGTTCTCCTTCCGGATTGTTTTTTCTGAACAGAATCATATCGAAAAAGGGAGGAAAAGTCCACCTTTTTGCAAAATTTGAAAATCGGCTTGAATTTACTCTTGAATTTTCTGGACAGATTGGTTAAAATAGCTATTAGGTTAAGGTCGATTGAACAATCTAACCATGCGCCTTGACAACAAAACAAAAATTCACATGTAGGAGGAATTGTAATTATGGCAGTAAAAGTTGCTATCAATGGTTTTGGCCGTATCGGTCGTCTGGCTTTCAGACAGATGTTTGGTGCAGAAGGATACGAGGTTGTAGCTATCAATGATTTGACATCTCCGAAGATGCTTGCTCATCTGTTAAAATATGATTCATCTCAGGGTAAATACGCTCTGGCTGATACCGTAAAGGCTGGCGAGGACTCCATCACCGTTGATGGAAAAGAGATCAAGATCTATGCTATGGCTGACGCTTCTCAGCTTCCCTGGGGCGAGATCGGTGTTGACGTAGTTCTGGAGTGTACCGGTTTCTACACCTCCAAAGAGAAAGCATCCGCTCATATCAAGGCTGGTGCCCGCAAGGTTGTTATCTCTGCTCCGGCTGGAAACGATCTGCCCACCATCGTTTACAATGTAAACCACACCACCCTGAAGCCCGAGGATACCGTTATTTCCGCAGCTTCCTGCACAACCAACTGCCTGGCTCCCATGGCTAAGGCTCTGAACGACCTGGCTCCCATCGAGTCCGGTATCATGTGCACCATTCACGCTTACACCGGTGATCAGATGATCCTGGATGGCCCCCAGAGAAAGGGCGATCTGAGAAGATCCCGTGCAGGCGCTGTGAACATCGTTCCCAACAGCACCGGCGCTGCCAAGGCTATCGGCCTGGTTATCCCCGAGCTGAACGGAAAGCTGATCGGAGCTGCTCAGCGTGTTCCCACCCCCACCGGTTCCACCACTCTGCTGTTTGCAGTAGTTGACAAAGAGGTAACCAAGGAAGAGGTTAACTCAGCTATGAAGGCAGCTACCACCGAGTCCTTCGGATACAACGAGGACGAGATCGTTTCTTCCGATATCGTTGGTATGAGATACGGTTCTCTGTTCGATGCTACCCAGACTCTGGTTGCTAAACTGCCGGGCGGAAAATCTGAGGTTCAGGTTGTTTCCTGGTACGACAACGAGAACTCCTATGTAAGCCAGATGGTTCGTACCATCAAGTACTTCTCTGAGCTGGCATAACTCAGCGAAGGTTAGATTATAAGACCTAAGTGAGGGTCCGGTCTGTATGGACCGGACCCTTGTTTGTTACGATCAATAACAGGAGGAATTTGACTATGCTCAACAAAAAGTCTGTAGACGACATTAACGTAAAAGGCCAGCGGGTGCTGGTGCGCTGTGATTTCAACGTGCCTTTAAAGGACGGCCAGATCACGGACGAGAACCGTCTGGTGGCAGCGCTTCCCACCATCAAGAAGCTGATCGCTGACGGCGGAAAGGTAATTCTGTGCTCCCATCTGGGAAAACCCAAGGGAGAGCCCAAGCCGGAGCTGTCCCTGGCTCCCGTTGCCGTGCGCCTTTCCCAGCTGCTGGGACAGGAAGTGAAATTCGCAGCGGATCCCAACGTGGTGGGACCCAACGCGAAGGCAGCCGTTGAGGCTATGAAGGACGGGGATGTGGTGCTTCTGGAGAACACCCGTTACAGAGCCGAGGAGACCAAGAACGGCGAAGAGTTCAGCAAAGAGCTGGCTTCCCTGGCGGACGTATTTGTAAACGACGCTTTCGGTACCGCTCACAGAGCGCACTGCTCCAACGTGGGTGTGACCCAGTATGTGAAGACCTCTGTGGTTGGCTACCTGATGGAGAAGGAGATCAACTTCCTGGGCAACGCCGTGAACAATCCGGAGAGACCCTTCGTGGCTATTCTGGGCGGCGCCAAAGTGGCGGACAAGCTGAATGTAATTTCCAACCTGCTGGAGAAATGCGATACCCTGATTATTGGCGGCGGTATGGCGTTTACCTTCCTGAAGGCCAAAGGCTATGAGGTAGGCATCTCCCTGGTGGATGAGACCAAGATCGACTACTGCAAAGAGATGATGGAGAAGGCTGAGAAGCTGGGCAAGAAGCTGCTGCTTCCGGTGGACACCGTTGCGGCGAAAGCATTCCCCAACCCCATCGACGCTCAGATCGAGACCGTAGAAGTGGACGCTGACAAGATGCCCGCCGACATGATGGGACTGGACATCGGCAGCAAGACCGCCCAGATGTACGCTGAGGCTGTGAAGTCCGCCAAGACCGTGGTTTGGAACGGACCGATGGGTGTGTTTGAGAACCCGGTTCTGGCTAAAGGTACCATTGCGGTAGCCAAATCTCTGGCTGAGACAGACGCCACCACCATCATCGGCGGCGGTGATTCCGCGGCGGCTGTAAACCAGCTTGGCTTTGGCGACAAGATGACCCACATCTCCACAGGCGGCGGCGCTTCCCTGGAGTTTTTGGAGGGCAAGGATCTGCCCGGCGTTGTGGCAGCAAACGATAAATAAAAAGGAGAAAAAGACAATGGCAAGAAAGAAAATTATCGCCGGAAACTGGAAAATGAACATGACTCCCAGCGAGGCTGTAGAACTGGTTAATACCCTGAAACCCCTGGTAAACAACGAGGAAGTGGACGTAGTATTCTGCGTGCCCGCCATCGACATTATTCCTGTGGCTGAGGCCATCAAGGGAACCAACATCCAGCTGGGCGCTGAGAATATGTACTTCGAGGAGAAAGGCGCCTACACAGGCGAGATTTCTCCCAACATGCTGACCGACGCCGGCGTGAAATACGTGGTTCTGGGACATTCCGAGAGAAGAGAGTATTTCGCCGAGACCAGCGAGACCGTAAACAAGAAAATGCTGAAGGCTTTTGAGCACGGCATCACCCCCATCATGTGCTGCGGAGAGACTCTGGAGCAGAGAGAGCAGGGCATCACCATGGACTGGATCCGTCAGCAGGTAAAGGTTGGCTTCCAGAACGTGACCGCGGAGCAGGCCAAGACCGCTGTGATCGCTTACGAGCCCATCTGGGCCATCGGAACCGGCAAGACCGCTACCACGGAGCAGGCCCAGGAAGTCTGCAAGGGCATCCGGGAGTGCATCGCCGAGATTTATGACGACGCCACAGCAGCGGCCATCCGTATCCAGTACGGCGGCTCTGTAAACGCCAAGACCGCTCCGGATCTGTTCGCCCAGGCGGATATTGACGGCGGCCTGGTAGGCGGCGCTTCCTTAAAGCCCGAGTTTGGCCAGATCGTGAACTACAAATAAAGATATAAACGAATGAAAAAAAGGGATATCGGAAGGGCACAGACGGGCTTTTTTGGTATCCCTTTTATTTTTTGCTTGCCAAATGTGAAAAAGGTGGTATAATAGCGTCAATGAGTGTATAAATATGCAAAATGTGTTTTAAAGAGAAGAGGAGGTAACAGACATGAAAAATATGAAAAAATTAATGGCACTGACCATGGCGGCAGCCATGACCCTGTCTGTATCCGCAGTGGCTTTTGCCGAGGAAGCGGAGACAGAGGCAGCCACCGAGGCCGCCACGGAAGCGGCAGCTGAGGGCGAGAGCGAAGAAGTAGTGGAGAACAGCAGCGGCATCTATACAGTGGATGACCTGGAGGGAAAAACCATCGGCGTGCAGCTGGGAACCACCGGCGACACCTTCGCTACCGAGCTGGAGACAGCCGGCACCGCCACGGTGGAGCGCTACAATAAAGGCAACGACGCGGTAATGGCCCTGAAGCAGGGAAAGATTGACTGCGTAATCATCGACAGCCAGCCTGCCGCCAAGTTTGTGGAGGTAAATGACGACCTGATGATTCTGGATGAGGACTTTGCCACCGAGGAGTACGCCATCTGCGTAGCCAAGGATAACACAGAGCTGACGGAAGCCATCAACGGCGCTCTGGCCGAGCTGACAGAAGAAGGCATTATGGACCAGATCATCGCCAACTACATCGGTGATGAAAAGGGAACCTGCCCCTATGAGTCCCCCGAGGACGTGGACCGCTCCAACGGAACCCTGGTAATGGCCACCAACGCCTACTTTGAGCCCTACGAGTATTACGACGGGGACAAGATCGTGGGTATCGACGCGGAGATGGCCCAGGCTGTATGCGATAAGCTGGGATATGAGCTGAAGATCGAGGATATGGAGTTCAATGCCATCATCAACGCGGTTGTATCCGGCAAGGCTGACATGGGTGTGGCCGGCATGACGGTGACGGAGGACCGTCTGCAGAACGTGGATTTCACAGACACCTATATGACGGCTGCCCAGGTGATTATCGTCCGCAAATAAGCAGAAAAGCAAATAAGTCCGGATACCGGGAAAGCCCGTAAGGCGTACAGGCCGGTATCCGGTCTTTTACTGTACAGTGAAAAATATTTCATCTGAGAAAAAAGAAAGTGGTGAACCGTTTGAGTTTTATAGACAGCTTTAAACTGAATTTTATAGACGCCAGCCGCTGGCAGTATATTCTCACCGGCCTTCGAAATACGCTGGTGATCTCTCTGTTTGCCGTAATCGTAGGCGTGGTGCTGGGCTTTCTGGTGGCTATTATCCGTTCCACCCACGACAAAACGGGAAAACTGAAGCTTCTGAACCTGGTGGCCAAAGTTTATCTGACCGTGGTGCGGGGAACGCCTGTGATGGTGCAGCTGCTGATCGTTTACTATGTGATTTTTGCCGCGGTAGATATTAATAAGGTGCTGGTGGCGATACTGGCCTTTGGCATCAACTCCGGCGCCTATGTGGCGGAGATTGTCCGGTCCGGCATCATGTCCATCGACCAGGGACAGTTTGAGGCGGGCCGCAGTCTGGGTCTGAATTACCGGCAGACCATGGTCAGCATCATCATGCCCCAGGCTTTTAAAAACATCCTGCCGGCCCTGGCCAATGAATTCATTGTGCTGCTGAAGGAGACCTCTATCAGCGGTTATATCGGCCTGACGGATCTGACCAGAGGCGGCGATATTATCCGAAGCCAGACGTATTCTGCCCTGCTTCCCCTGGTAGGCGTGGCAGTGATCTACCTGATCATGGTATGTTTCCTGAGCTATCTGGTAGGGAAACTGGAGAGGAGGCTGAGACGGAATGAACGTTAAAGACGGAGACGTTTTAATTGATGTGCAGGGACTGAAAAAACATTTCGGGGACAATCAGGTGCTGGACGGAATCACCACCCAGATCCGCAAGGGAGAGGTGGTGGCGATCATCGGCCCCTCCGGCTGCGGAAAATCCACCTTCCTGCGTTCCTTAAATCTGCTGGAGGTGCCGACCGGCGGCAAGATCCTCTTTGAGGGAACGGATATTACGGATAAGTCGGTGAACGTGGACAAGATGCGGCAGAAAATCGGCATGGTGTTCCAGCAGTTCAACCTGTTCCCCCATCTGACAATCCGGAAAAACATTATGCTGGCTCCCGTCAAGCTGAAGCTGATGACAGAAGAGCAGGCTTCCAAGAGAGCGGAGGAACTGCTGGCGCGCATCGGCCTGCCGGAAAAGGCGGATCAGTATCCGGATATGCTTTCCGGCGGACAGAAGCAGCGTGTCGCCATCGCCAGAGCCCTGGCCATGAATCCGGATGTGATGCTCTTTGACGAGCCTACCTCCGCCCTGGACCCGGAGATGGTGGGGGAAGTGCTGGAACTGATGAAGGAACTGGCGGATACGGGCATGACCATGGTGGTGGTAACCCATGAGATGGGATTTGCCAGGGAGGTGGCCACCCGTGCCATCTTTATCGACGAGGGAAAGATCATGGAGGAGAATAAACCGGCAGAATTTTTTGCCAGTCCTAAAAACCCCAGACTGAAGGATTTCCTCTCCAAAGTTCTGTAACTGCCCCAAACTTTGCCTAACTGACCATTATAATGCCTACTTAACACAACACAGACCGGAAAAAGTGTGCTATAATAAAAAAGCCGGCTGCAGTGAAGTGTCCGAAAACCGGAAAGATCTGAAAGGGATGTGTCCATTTTTACGGGTACAGTTTAGGATACATTTTAAGTTGACAGGAAGATGGAAAGGAAGGATAATCTGATGCAGAGCAGATAGAGTAAGTCTGTCTTTTTTGGCATATCTGAATACAGAAAAAATGTTGAGGCGTACCACGCCCACAGGATAACTGTGGACGGGGTACGCCTTTTTACGTGGTGCGCCCGGCAAGTGACTCCCATGCCTGCATGAGGAGAAATTTGCCGGGCAACGGACGGATGCGCTTAAGAAAAGATACGGCAGAACATCTGCCGCAGGAAGAAGGAGGTTTATCTATACATGCACAAAAAGATGAAAGGACGGCAGAGGAAGGCAGCGGCGTGTTTCCTGACAGCGGCGCTGGTACTGTCTGCGGTGCCGGCACCGTCTGTGTTGGCTGATACGGAGACTTCATCGGAAACTGTACAGCAGGAGATTCGGGAAGAAGAAAGTGCCGTGACCGTGACGCCGGGAATGGAAGTTTCGGAAGAAACAGATTCGCAGACGGTTCCTCTGACAGAACAGAATACGGAGACGGAAACTCAGGTAGAGACGGAAACAGAAACCCAGACAGAGCAGGAGACGCAGACAGAAACGCAGACAGAGGTTCAGTCGGAAACGCCTGGAGAGACTGAGACTTCGGAAGTGGAGACTGAATCCGTTACAGAGAAATCTACAGATCTTGAACCAACAGAGACAGAGGATGAGACAAAAGTCCCGGTGACACCGCCTTCTCAGACGCAGTCAGTTGTTGGAAGTGATAATTTAACATCAATTCCGACGCAGAATATAGTACCCTATGCTGCTGTGTACTCAGGAAACGGGTATACATGGGATTTTAATACGGGTATCTTGACCGTCACTAATAATGACGGAGTAGAAAATGCGATGAATGACGTGTATCATATATCCTTCAGGTATGAATTTAAAGCAAATAGTTGTAGGAAGTGGAGTTACAAGAATTACATATTCTTCGTGGATGAATGCTCTTGGCGGAGCCCCAAACTTAACAAGTTACAGTATTGATTTCAGCCAGGCTATTAATCTCACTGAAATCGAAAGTAGAGCATTGTGTCTTCCTTATATAACAGGAAATATCAATTTAAGCAACTGCATCAACTTGACGTCGATAGGTGATATGTCATTTTGGGCAGAGAAAACAGTGAATATTACTGGCTGTGTAAATCTGACCAGTATCGGATCTGGATTTCAGGTGACATCATCAAGTATCTGGCTGACGTCTCTTTCTGTTAATGGAAGCATATTTGATGGTTTTGACAGGACAGCTTCAGTTTCTACTAATATTGGAGACAGAGCGGAAGAAACGATAACGTTGAACGCTGGAGTCTTAAATGTGTTTAATGGAGCCAGTATAACAGTCTCTAACGGGACAGAGGAGGTGGCGAAAGGCAAAGCTGGAGAAAATCTGACGGTACCGTTAGAGTCAGGTGCTAACAAATTAACACTTACAGTTACATGGCAGAACTATTCAAAATCCTATTCTGTGCAGGTAAATAATACGTTATTAGAAAATTCTATTACAAATAAAAATTATACAATTTCCTACGTTCATGGGGATAGCATCCCAGAACCAATGAAAGAAAATTTTAATTGTGCCAATCAAAATGCGGCTCTTTCTTTTGTCTGGTATAAAGGGACGACTGTATTAACAGGTAAGCCGTCCGATCCAGGAGAGTATGCCTTGGTGGTAACTGCACCGGCAGATAATCAATATGCTTCTGCAGAACTTCGGTTACCAATTATAATTGACAGTGCAAGTTATCATGTTACGATCCCTTCAGATGCAACCGCAGGCGGGTATGCGGTTTCCATTACAACAAGTAATTTTAAAGTTGGAGAGAACGGACGGGTGCGTGTGACAGTCTCCGACGGGGCAGATGATGGAACGGTAACATTAACCCGGCAAAATACAGGAACAGAAAATGCGGCACAGATTACATCGCAAATGTTTAATCAGAAGGAGAATGGAAGTCTGCTCAAAACTGCCGATACAGTTGCTTTATATGACAAGGATCAGAATTTACTTGATGGAACAACCGGAAAGTTGTATTTCGCAGCACCCACGGAGTCCAATATTGCCGCCGGAACTTACCTGGGAACCGTGACGTTCCAGATCAGCTATGAGATCGCATCAAATTAACAGAAAGAAGGTGCAGGATGAATAAGACAACAAAAACAATTCTGTTAATCGTGCTGGCTGTGATCTTAGTAGGGGGCGGCGTGTTTGTAGGTATGAACTGGAATCAATGGTTCGGCAAAGAGGATGCGCCAGTCACTGCAGACCTGGATGAAAATGCGGAGGACTACACCGGAGACAGGGAAGTGTACCAGGGGGAAAAGAATACCGATACCATAGATATTCCGGGGTTTGAAGCGCTGAACATGAAAGCGGGAACGACAGAGCAGAGTGTGAACCTGTACAACCCGGAGCAGAATACCTGCTATTTTAAGATGTCACTGATCCTTGCGGACGGAACCGTCCTGTGGGAAAGCGACCTGGTAGCGCTGGGAAAGGCGATCTATGATCTGACGTTAACGGAAGCCCTGGATGCAGGGGAGTATGCTTTAAAGTATGAGTGCTTCGCCATGGATGAGGCGCAGACGCCGTTAAACGGCTCTGAAATAAAGCTGACATTACATGTTTTGGAATAAGGGATGGAAGAAACCCGGAAACAGGAGGATACAAGTAAAATGAAGAAAAAGATAATCGCAGGAATGATCACGGCAGTATTAGCGGCAGGAATGGTGATGCCGGTCAGCGCAGCGGACACAACGCCGCAGGAAAATAGTGTCAAGGTAGGACATGAGGAAGCCTCAACCTTCACGCTGACCATCCCGGCGGCGGTTACTCTGTCAGAAACAGAAGGAGCAACGGGCAGTGTAGGGCTTTCCGCCATGAACATTGAGACAACGGAAAAGGTACAGATCAAAGTGACAGAAGGGATCACCGATGGAAAGGTAACGCTGACAGATGTGAAGGATTCTGCTAATACCTGCAGTTCCACCGTCAGCCTGACAGAAGGCGGAACAGGGATCGCTTCCGATGCCGTGATCGCGGAGTTTACCATGGATTCTGCTTTGCTGACAGCGCCTTTGTACTTCTCCGCTCTGGGGGAAGTTCCGGCGGGAACCTACAGCGGGCAGATTGTGTATCAGGCATCGATTGTAAGCTAATAATCATTCCGAAAAAATGAAACAGGAAATACCGGGGCAGTCCCGGAGAAAAGGAGTGACAGAACATGAGAAAAGAAATGAAACGGGCAGGCGCCGCAGCTCTGGCAGAGGCTCTGATCCTGACAGGGGGGATTTCGGTTTCTGCCAGTGAAGCCGGGGCAGGCGATACACCGGCACAGCAGTCCTCCCTGAACCTGACCACCAGCCAGGAGGCGCATTATATTATGACGATCCCCATGCAGGCCACCGGGGAAGCCAGTATACCCTTTGGAAAAGTTGATACAGAGATCGGTGACCTGACTGTAACCGGGGATATCGGGACGAAACAGCAGGTATCGGTGACGGTGGAGCAGACGCCGTTTACAGACGTAAAAGATGCCGGAAATTCTTTTAGGTTTGAACTGCTGTGTAAGGAAAGCAAGTTTGAAAAGGAAGTATGGGACTGGCAGGAAGTACGGGCGGAAACTCCTGTTTCCTAGCCCCTGACGGTACATATCCCCAGTGAAACATGGGCGAAAGTGGTGGCCGGAGAGTACGCGGCAACCCTGACCTTCAAGGCGGAACTGCAGAATATTGAGTAAACAGGTGGTGAAAGGATTGAAGAAGAAAAGAAAAATCACGGGACTGGCTGTGCTGTTCCTCTTTCTGCTCCGGATCTTCCCCATGACTGTCTTTGCGGCGGAGGAGGGCACTTCGTCCAGCAGCCGGCTTACCTTAACCGTATCTGTTGCCGGATATGCGGCGGATGTGGACGGCGGCCAGGCACAGACCGCCTTGCCGGACGGAACCGAAATCACGGTGCAGGGCGGCGATCAGATCGAGGGGCTGCTGTTCATGGTGGAACCGCTGGAGGGAGAACTTTACGACTGGATCGTCCGGTGCCTGGAGGGCAGCGGGACAAACATCCGGGCCTATGACATCTATTTCCTGGATAAGGAAGGAAACCGGTATGAGGTCACAGAGCCCCTTACCCTGTCCTTCAGCCTGAACGGGGCTTATGAGAACCCAGCGGCGTATTACGTCAGCGAAAGCGGCGAGACACAGAAGATGGAAGCCACGGTAAGCGGCGATCAGATTTCTTTTGTTACAGACCATAACAGCTATTATGCTCTGGCAGAGCAGACGGAAGCAGAAGAACCGGATGAGACAGAAGGGGAGGATGAGACAGGCGGCGCCGGAGAGACTTCCGGTTCCGGCAGCGGTACCTCCGGATCCGGCGGCACATCCGGGCAGGGCAGCCCAAAGACTGGGGATGATGCGCCGGTTGGCCTCTGGATGGGAGCCATGGCGGGATCTGCGCTCCTGGCAGCCTGCTGTCTTGTCATATATCGAAAAAAGAAAGCATAAAAGAATGGTTTTTTGCGGCGGCTTTGCGTAAAGCAAGGCCGCCGTTTTTCATATCGGACTTTGTTTTAAAGCACAGAAACCGCCCCGGAATTAAGTAAGTCTTGACAAACGGCAAAAAATAGCATTAAATAGTGGATGAACGTACATAGGTTCCGCAAGGATTAATAGGGAAGTAAAAAACACGGTCCCGCCGCTGTATGGGAGGAGCTGCATTTTGACAGATCACTGGGAAACCGGGAAGATAAAGTGCCGCAAGGAGCCCTGAGTCAGAAGACCTGCCCTGTACGGATATGTTACACATGATTACGGAGGATGATCAGGTGTAGAAACGTAAGTCCTGGAGAAAGGGCTGTTTTTGCATTCTGCCGTAATCGGCAGTTTTTTTATTTCACAGGAAGAGGGATTCTCTGTGGAATAAAAGGCTTTGCGTGATGCGCGCTCCCGCGAAGCAGAAAACAGTTTTACGAGAGGAGAAACAACCGTATGACCAAAAAACAGAAACTTTTTATTCTGGCAGCGGCAGTTCTGGTCCTTACCTTTGGAGTGACCGGCACCGCCCAGGCCATGCACATTATGGAGGGCTACCTGCCGGCAGGGTTCTGCATTGCCTGGGGCGTGATCTGTCTGCCCTTCCTTTTTGCGGGCCTTCGTTCCATTCAGAAGGCGCTGGCAGAAAACCGCAGGGTTTTGCCCCTGATTGCCATGGCAGGAGCCTTTATCTTTGTGATTTCATCCCTGAAAATTCCTTCCGTTACCGGAAGCTGTTCCCATATGACCGGCACCGGACTGGGCGCGATCCTTTTCGGGCCGGCATCCGTCAGCATTCTGGGGCTGATTGTCCTTGTGTTCCAGGCGCTGCTTCTGGCCCACGGGGGACTGACCACGCTGGGAGCCAACACATTTTCCATGGCCATTGCCGGCCCCTTCGTTTCCTTCGGCATCTATAAGCTGTGCCAGAAGGGCGGGGTGAACAGACGGCTGGCTGTCTTTCTGGCCGCTGCCCTGGGAGATCTGTTTACCTACTGCATCACCGCCTTCCAGCTGGCGATTGCCCACAACGCGGATACGACGATGGGAGGCGCTTTTGCCAAGTTCCTGGCGGTGTTTGCGCCCACCCAGATTCCCCTGGCAGTGATCGAGGGCATTCTTACGGTGCTGATTATGGCGGCCCTGGAGACCTATGCGAAACCGGAACTGCGGGCGGCAGGCTTCTTAAAGGAGGAACACTGATATGAAAAAAGGAACTGTGATCGCGCTGATTATCGCGGTGCTTCTGATTGCCTTTATCCCTCTGTTTCTGCTGAAGGACGCCCAGTTTGGAGGATCAGATGACGCCGGCAGCAATGTGGTGGAGGAAGTGGACGCAGGCTATGAGGCCTGGGCAGCCCCCGTCCTGGAGAAAATCATCGGGGGAGAGCTTCCCGGGGAAGTGGAGAGTATGCTGTTCTGCGTGCAGACCGGCATCGGAGTAGGAATTCTGGCCTTCTTTATGGGCCGGTTCGTAGAACGGAAAAAACAGGGCCGGGGCGAGTAGCCCCACGGCCGAAAGGCAGGAAATGTTTGCATGATTACCATAGACAGGCTGTGCTATAATTCCAAATTAAGATATGTGAACGCGGGGGAGAAATTCGCCTTTGCGGTGCTTACGCTGGCAGCCTGCGTGATAGGGCATTCTGTTCCCATTTCCTGCCTGATACTGATTTTGACAGGGATTCTCACCGTATGGAAGGGGGGGATCCCTGTTTCCCGTTATCTGCGCTATCTGCTGGTGCCCCTGGTATTTCTGCTTTTAAGTACCCTGGCCATTGCGGTAAACGTTTCAGCCGTTCCGCTGGATCTGTTTGCCGTCCCGGTGGGAAAGCTGTATCTCACAGGAAGCCGGGCCTCCCTGTTTTACGCCCTGGAGCTGCTGCTGACGGCAATGGGCAGCGTATCCTGCCTCTATTTTCTTTCTTTCAGCACCCCCATGCCGGATATTTTGAATGTGCTGCGCCGTCTTCACTGTCCCAGGCTGGTGCTGGAGCTGATGCTGCTGATTTACCGCTATATCTTTGTGCTGTTTGACATTGCGTCCGCCAACAGCACGGCCCAGGATTCCAGGCTGGGGAACCGGAACTATAAAACTTCCATGAAGTCTTTCGGGGCTATGATTTCCGCCCTGTTTGTCCGGGCCATGAAAAAATCAGGGGCTCTGTATGACGCTATGGAATCCAGATGCTACGACGGTACGATTCGGGTGCTGAATGAAACTTTTCCGCCGAAGAAAAGAGAAATGGCTCTGATCGCAGCGGCGGAAATTCTTCTGTATATACTGGTGATTTGGGAGAGAGTGTAAATGAAAGATGTGATACTGAAAGCGGACGGCCTGTATTTTTCCTATGAGGGAGAGAAAAATCATTCTTTAAACGGGCTGTCCCTGGAAATTGAACGGGGAAAAAAGATTGCTTTTATGGGGGCCAACGGATCGGGAAAGTCCACTTTTTTCCTGTGCTGCAACGGCATCCACAAACCTGTCAGAGGACAGCTGTACCTGGACGGACAGCCCTATGATTACTCCAAAAAGGGACTTTTAAAACTGCGCCAGCGGGTGGGGATTGTCTTTCAGGATCCGGACAACCAGCTGTTTTCCGCCAGCGTTTACCAGGAAATTTCCTTTGGTATCCTGAATCTGGGGGTATCGGAGGAGGAAGCCCAAAAAGAGGTAGAGAAGGTAATCCGGGATCTGGAGATCACCCCGTTTCGCCACAGGCCTACCCACGCTTTAAGCGGCGGCCAGAAAAAACAGGTTTCCATCGGGGACATTCTGGTTATGCACCCGGACATTATGATCTTTGACGAGCCGGCGGCAGCCCTGGATCCCAGACATACCCGCATTGTAAACCGGATTATCGACCGGCTTACAGAGCAGGGGATTACGGTGATGATGTCCACCCATGACGTGAATTTCGCCCTGGAGTGGGCGGATCAGGTGTTTCTGTTTAAAGAAGGAAAGGTGCTGGCGGAGGGAACGCCGGTTCAGGTATTTTCCGACCGGGAAGTCCTCCGGGAGACGAATCTGGAACAGCCGGCGGTGATGGAGCTGTTTGACAGCCTCTGCCGGAAGCATATTTTAAGCGATGCGCTTCCCGTGCCCCGTACCTTGGCTCAGCTGGAAGGCTATATCAGTGAAATTCATGATTTTTCATGACAGACAGGAGGTCCTGCATATCAAGCAGGATCTCTTTTTTGTAAGGCAAGGCCCTGTTTTCATTAAAAAAATTTTTAGGTGCAACGGGCCGGGGGCAGGATTTCTCTAATAGACAGAAGTACTTCAAAGGAGATGGGAGAGGGGGGCATAGCCTATGACAAAAGAAGAGTTTGCCCGACTGGTTCTGGATTCTACAGACAGTCTGTACCGGGTGTCCAAAGGGATTCTCAGAAATGACAGCGATTGTGAGGATGCAGTGTGGGAGGCTATCGGTATCGGATTTGCCAGACTGGATACGCTGCAGCATGACCGGTATGCCAAAACCTGGCTGATTCGCATCCTGATCCATGAGTGCTGCCGTCTGCTCAGAGAAAGAAAATACCGGGCGAATGTGGGAACGGAGGATCTGGAATACCGGACAGCGTATGCCCAGAACGGATGCGGCGTATATTCCCGGAAGGGAAACCGAGAAGAGATGACAGAGGTGCTGTCCCCTTATACAGATCTGTATGAGGCGCTGATGAAACTGGAGGAAAAATATCGGATTCCGATAGAACTTTATTATCTGGAAGGATATTCCGTGAAGGAGATTGCAGAGATACTGGAGAGCACGGAGGGAACGGTGAAAAGCTGGCTGTTTCGGGGACGGAATTATCTGAGGCAGATGCTGAAGGAGGAATGAAGATGGCGGAGCGATATATATTTCAAAAGAATAAAGAAAAACGGCAGCGGGCTGGCAGGAAGCAGATCGAGCAGGCCCGCGGACAGTATCCCAAAACGCCGGAGCATTTCAGACAGATGGTAGAGCAGGCGGCGCAGGAGGGACTGAGACAGACAAGAGGAGCAGAGAGAGGAAAAAGAAGCGTTTCCGGAAAGAAAAGGAGCCCCGGCAGAATATTTCTTCCGGTGGCGGCAACTTTGGCTATTGGCTGCGGAGCTCTGGCTGCGGGAAATCTGTGGCTGAAGCTTTACATGACAGAGCGGGGCTTTACAGAGGAGGATGCCGAAAAAGTGTTGGTGACAGAACCGCAGCAGCAGGTAACGGAACTGGAACATATCGTTTATCCCACCGGCCAGGTGAAGGATAGGGAGTGGAATGAGCCTCTGCTGTGTGTGGAGGAAGCTTATTTTGACGGCAATTCGCTGTACTTTGCAGCCAAGGGGTCAGAAGAATCGGAGGCTTATGATCTTTTTTTGCGGGATCACGGCAGTATTAATGGGTATGACGGGAGGACGGACCTGGGAAAAGCAGAGGAGGAATCTTCTTTGTATCTGGGAAGGATTGAACTTTTCGATAAAAGTGCGGGAGAGGAGATCCTGGAAGGGGATACAGTTGAAGTAGAAATGACGGTTCAGGCCTATCCCCGCTATGAGGGAAAAACGTTTCTTACATGGAAGGATGAGGAGGCCTATGAAGAGGTGTATGGAACCGGCGCTTTTGAGAGCGATTATTTTCCGGGAACGACCTGCTACATTTTATCCCGGGAAGATTATTCCAATGGCTATACGCCTCAGCAGATTACGCTGCAGGTGCCTGTTACCGGGGAAGCCAGGGAGATTATCCGGCGATATTTGGAGGAGGATGGCCTTACCTGGGACAGCCTGTTTGGGAATCTGGTAAAGCCGGAAACGGAAGAGAAAGAAGAACCGGCAGAGTCTGCGTCAAAAAAAGAAGGCGGGCAGGAAGCCCTCTCTGGAACCGTCCGGGAAATCAAAATAGAGGAAAATCATGTAACCGGCCAGCTGACAGGAGAAAACGAGGTACTTCCCCTTGACGCAGAGATTACGCAGATGGCGGATACCGTGTATACAGGAACACTGGAAGCAAAACCGGTTGATATCGAGATCATGCAGAGCCTGTATGCGGCAGGAGAGCCGGAGGGGTGGCAGGAAAACGAGGATGGGGGATGGCAGTATCAGGACCGGTCTGTCCGGGTTTCCAGCGATATAGAGCACGCCCATTATGAAAATGAAGAAATAGAGAAGGGGAACATTTCAAATCCCGGGGTGGCAGTGACGGGAAAGGAGAAAGAGTTCTGCCTTCAGATTATGGAGCGGCTGGGAAAAGAAGCTTTGATAGAAGAAATTTCCGTTTCAGGCGAAACCGCCTCTTATTCCGCCCAGGAGATTCTGGAGGGACTTCCTGTGGTCAGCAATGCTATATCTGAGCAGTGGGCTACGTCCGGATATATGGTTCTGGAAAAAGGAAGTCTGGCTCTTCTGGATGTTTCCAGCAACTATTTTGTAACGGCAAAGGAGGAAGCGCAGCTGTTAGACATGGAAGAGATTCTGGAAAGCACCGGGAGGTACGCAGAAGCAGGGGAACTGTATCTGGAAGATGCTGTTCAGCCGGTAACGGAAATTAATCTGGAATATAATGTGGAGATGACTCGGAATGGCCTGGTATTCCGACCTGTGTGGACTTTCCGGTATTCTGTCATATGGACGGATCAGGATGGAAATCCGATAGATGAAAGCGAAAGATTTTTCTGTATCGACGCGGTGACAGGAGCTCTGGTCCGGGACACTTACGGACAATAATCTGAGGCAGTCCGGGTATCCGGAAAATAAAACCGCCGGCGGCACCTTTTTGTCGAATCCTGCATATTCTGGTATGGCAGGAGGACAAAAAGGAGAAGGGTATGAATATTGTAAAAGACCACTGTAAAAACTTCAAACGATATGGGGAGAAACGGAGCGCCCCTCTGGATTCCATACAGGTCCATTCCATCGGGACCGCCCAGAACAGCGCGAAAGCAGTGCGGGATTCCATGGATCAGTATAACCCGGGAGGCATCGTCCATGCAGTGGTGGACGCTGAGACTGATGGGCTGGTGCTGGAACTTTTGCCGGACGACAATCTGGCCTGGGCGGATGCCGGGTACGGCAACCAGCATTCCTATACTTTCGAAATCGCGGAATCTGATTTTATGCGGTACAAAAACGGGGGAGCGGAGTACGAGGTCACCGATGAGGAAAAGTTTCTGGAGGATATCCGCAGGGGCTACCGGAACGCGGTGGATTTTGCGGCACAGAAGTGTCTGCAGTTCGGCATACAGCCGACCGCGAAGCTTCCCAATGGCCTGTACGCTCTCTACAGCCACAACGAGGGGCGTCTGGCGGGCGTTTCCTCCGCCCACGTGGATCCGGAGCATGTGTGGTCAAAAATAGGAAAGACCATGGATGATTTCCGCCGGGATGTGGAGGCGGCCATGAAGGAACAGGAGGAAGGAGAAGGAGCCGGAGAAGAAAGGTATCTGGTGCAGGCCGGCGCTTTCCGGAATAAAGAAAATGCGGAAAGGCTGGCAGAGAGACTGCGGGCAGCCGGTTTTGAGGCGTTTGTAAAATCGTGAGGGAATCCGGGGCTGCCCGGTTGAAATTTTCCGATGACAGAACTATAATAAATTTGCCACGCCAGTTCCGGGGAGGAGTGCGGCTTTGCCGTATCGGAGGTGTCCGGTCTCACACTTTCTTATCCCGGGAACACGCTCCGGCTGGGGTGGCCTTTGTGAGAGAAAAGAAAAAAATTTGCTTTTCCTCTTCCATTTTTTCAAAAAAGTGCTATAATAAAAAAGTCTCACGGGGATATAGCTCAGTTGGGAGAGCGATGCGTTCGCAACGCATAGGTCAGGGGTTCGAGTCCCCCTATCTCCATTACACAGAAACCTTGAAAATAGCGTATTTTCAAGGCTTTTTCTTTTTCAGAAACTCAAAAAATCCCATTTCAAACTGTTTTAAACCGAATTAATTGGGGTCAGAATTGGGGTCAAAAAATGGGGTCAGAAATAGTTGACGAAAGAAACAATACAAAAGTGATAGATAATTTGGAACGAATTTAGTACATTTAAAAAAATGGAACACCGATTTTTGGCATCTTTTATGATAGAAGTATAGGCTTGTCATGGGCGGGAAAATTGCATATAATAAGGTGGGAGGCGGTGAGAATATGCCAACGTTATCAATGTTTTATGGTATCATAGTCAGAATGCAAAGTGAAAAGGGCGGAAAACACAATGTTCCCCACATCCATGCGCTTTATGGCAGTGATGAGGTGGTAATGACCTTTGACGGCGAAAGATTAGAAGGAGAATTACCTAAGAAACAAATGAAGCTTCTGGTTGCCTGGATCGCTTTACATGAGGATGAATTAAAAGCAAACTGGAAATTGCTGTCTGATGGTGATGGATATTTCAAAATTGAACCGCTGAAATAAGGGGATGATTTTATGCTCAGGCCAACAGCAAAAACTGTTAAGCCTATAGAAAATTATAGGCTTTTGATTAACTTTGATAATGGTGAGGAAAGAATTTTTGATGTAAAGCCATACATCAAAGGGGCATGGTATGGCGAATTAGAAGATCCGAATTATTTTAAATCCGTTTTAACCGATGGTTTCACGGTAATTTGGCCGAATGGACAAGATATATGTCCGGATGAACTGTATTATTCAAGTTTAGAAAAAAATTACTATGAAGGAAAAAATAAACGGGGCTTGTAAGGCAAAAGGAATGACCATAAAGGATCTATCTTTGATACCCTGCAAACCCTGATAAAATAAGGGATTCTGGAGTGGTTATCGGGGTTCGCCCCCTATCTCCACTTAAAACGGGGAGGCCGCAGGGCCTGAGAGTAAACGGAAACGTTTTGACCCTTTGAACCTGAAGCAGGTAATGCTGACGCAGGAAAATAGGAAGAGTCGGAAAAGGACAGCAGTCCTTTTTCTGTGCGCTTTTATGTGGAACCGGTGCGTTGGCATCGGTTTTTCGTTATGCAAAAAAGATCAGAATGCAGAAAGGAAGGCAGGAGGACGTCATGAAAAAGAAAGGGTATAAACTGGCGCCGGTCATTGTGATTCTGGTTCTGCTGGCAGTATGGGAGCTGGTGGTGCGGCTGGCAGGCATCCCGCTGTATGTGCTTCCGGCTCCCAGCGATACCATCAGCGCTTTCGCGGAGGAATTACCCGTTCTTCTGGGACATGCCGGCATTACGGTGATGGAGGCGCTGGCCGGGATGGCCATCTCGTTTGTGATTGGGATTTTGATGGGAATTCTGATTGATGCGCTTCCCACCTTCAAGCGGTGCATCTATCCGATTCTGGTGGTGACCCAGACGGTTCCCACCATTGTGCTGGCGCCGATCTTCATTATTTACCTGGGATTTGGCTATGCGCCCAAGATCCTGACGGTGGTGCTGATGTGTTTTTTCCCCATTGTGGTCAGTTTCAGCGACGGACTGGGACAGATGGATCAGGGCTACCTGAATCTGGTGAAGGCCTACGGAGGCAGCCGGCTTCAGGTGTACCGGCTGGTGAAGATCCCCTCCGCCATGATTTCTTTGCTGTCCGGGCTGAAGGTGGCGGCCACCTACAGCATCAGCGGCGCTGTGGTGGGAGAGTGGATTGCCTCCCAGAGCGGACTTGGCTATTATCTGATCCGGGCTAAAAACGGATTTATGCTGGACCGGGTGTTTGCCTGCGTGCTGATGATTATTGTGCTGAGCCTGCTGATGAACGGTCTGGTTAAGCTGTTTGGCTGGGCGGTGCTGCCCATGGAGCGAAGGGCAAAAGCGGGAAAACAGGAGGAAAAAATCCCCCTGGACTGAGTGGAAGGCCGAGGCGCCTTTTACCGGCTGCAGGGATTTTTATAAAACATAGAACAGGAGGAGACAGATATGAAAAGAAATTGGAAGAGGATAGCGGCTCTGACGGCAGCGGCGTCTTTTGTATTGGGATGCGGAACGGCGGCCTGGGCGGATGAGGCAGAGGAACTAAAAGAAGTCACTGTGATTCTGGATTATACGCCCAATACCAACCATACCGGCATGTATGTGGCGCTGGATAAGGGCTACTATGAAGAAGAGGGACTGGATGTGGAGATTATCGAGCCTACAGACGGAGTGACGGAAACTCTGATTGCCCAGGGAAAGGGAACCTTCGGCATTGCCTATCAGGAGGATGTAACCATCGCCCTTACTTCCGAGGATCCCCTTCCCATCAAGGCCATTGCCGCCCTGATTCAGCACAATACCTCCGGATTTGTATCTCTGGCGGACAGCGGAATTGAATCCCCGGCGGACTTTGAGGGAAAGACCTACGCGGGCTGGGGCGGCTCCGGGGAGACAGCGGTGCTGGAGGCCTGCATGACCCAGGCAGGGGCTGATTTTTCCAAGCTGAATATGGTGATTTCCGACGGCAGCGGTTTTTCCGCTCTTGGAAAAAGCTGCGATATCATGTGGTTTTTTGAGGCGTGGGACTGTGTGCAGGCCCAGATGAACGGCGTGGAGCTTAACTATATGGCCTGTCGGGATCTGGACGAGCGCCTGGACTACTATACGCCGGTGATCATTACCAGCGACGAGGTGATTGAATCGGATCCAGACATGATAAAGGCGTTCCTGCGGGCTACGAAAAAAGGATATGAGGACGCCATGGCAGATCCCGACGCGGCGGCGGAGCTTCTGGCCTCCCACGTGACGGCCTACGATCCCGAGATGCTGAAAATTTCCCAGGAGTATCTGACAGATAAATATATGGAGGATACGGATACCTGGGGCATCATAGACGAAACCAGATGGAACAACTATACCAACTTTATGCAGGAGTACGGCGTGATTGACACGGCCATTTCCCCGGACGCCTGCTTTACCAACGAGTTTCTGCCGGAGTAACCACAAAAATAAGAAAGGCTGAAAAGCTGCCATGAAACTGAGCGTGAGAAATCTGAATTTTTCCTATCAGGATCAGAAGGTGATCCGGGATCTGTCCTTCGACGTGGAGGATGGGGAGTTTGTCAGTATCCTGGGGCCCTCCGGCTGCGGAAAATCGACCCTGCTGAATGTGCTGGCGGGCATCCTGCAGCCCCAGGGAGGGGAGATACTAATTGACGGCCGGCAGATTCGGGGCATGAGTGGACAGTTTGCCTATATGCCCCAGAATGACCTGCTGTTTCCCTGGAAAACCATTCTGGAAAACGTATGCCTGTACGGAACGATTCACCATAACCGGGAAGAGGCAAAAAAGCAGGCCAGGGAGCAGATGGCCCGGTTCGGACTGGGAGGCTGCGAGGAAAAATATCCCGGTGAGCTCTCCGGCGGCATGCGCCAGAGGGCGGCGTTTCTTCGCACTACGCTGTGTGAAGCGGACATTTACCTGCTGGATGAACCCTTCGGAGCACTGGATGTGATTACCAGGAGCGATATGCAGGACTGGCTGAAGGAGCTGTGCGTCACACTGAAAAAAACCATTCTTCTGGTGACCCACGATACGGACGAGGCTATTTATCTGTCCGACCGGATCCTGATCCTGGGAGCTCCCGGGGAAGGCATCCGAAAAGAGGTGCGGGTGACGGAAGAGAACCGGACCAGAGAATGGCTGTACCGGCAGGGAGAACTGCGGGCCGGGATTCACCGGATTATTAAGGGACGGACAGAACAGAACACAGAAGGAGAACAGGATGGAAAAGACAGCTGAAAACAGACCGGCTTTCTCCTCACAGATGCGCATGATAGATTTTCATGCGCATCTGTCCTTTGAGGGAGAGGCAGAATGGAGGCAGAAACAGGGAATTCTTACCTGCTTCAGTGCCGGGACGCCAAAACAGTGGGAGAAGCTGGAGCCGGTCCGAAAGGAGAAATATGCGCTGGCCAGCTTCGGCATTCATCCCTGGTACGCGGATCAGTTCCGGAGCAGATCTTATAGGACGTATCTGCAGGAATGTGATATGATAGGGGAAATCGGAATGGATTCCGTCTGGTGCAGGGTGCCGCTGGCAGACCAGCAAAGGGAGCTGGAATGGCAGCTTCAGGCGGCGGAGGATCTGGGAAAGCCGGCAGTGCTTCATACCAAGGGACAGGAGAGGCGCATCGGAGAGATGATCCGGGGATTTAAGGGAAAACTTTGCGTGCACTGGTATTCCGGAAGTCTGGAGGATCTGAAAGGCTTCCTGGAGCAGGACTGCTATTTTACTCTGGGGCCGGATACGGCGGCTCTTGCCGGGGGAAAGCTGGGGGCGGCCAGAGAGGAAGAAGGAAAGGTGCGCCGCCGCCTGCTGGAGCAGGTTCCAGCTTCCCGGCTGTTTGTGGAGACAGACGGCATCGGGGCGGTGGCCTGGGCTTTTGGAGAAGAAAAAGCAGAGGCAGACCGGGTCCCCCTGGCGCTGCGGGAAAATATGGAGTGCGCTGCCGCCTGGAAGAAAATGAGCGTTTGGCAGATGGCAGACCGGATGGAGAAAAACCTGAAAGAATTTCTGAGCCCGAAAAGAAGTGAAAGTGAAAAGGAAACAGTATGAACCGAAATGAAATTTATGTAATGTACGGGAAAAGCCATAAGGCAATGGCGAAAGAACTGGCGGCCCTGGCGGGGCTTGCCGGGATGATACCGGACAGGAATACGAAAATCGGCATCAAGCCTAATCTGCTGGGGCAGGCCCTGGCGGAGGAGGGAGCCACCACCCATCCGGAGGTGGTGGAAGGCCTGATCGAGTATCTGCAGGAGAAGGGATTTGACAATCTGGTGCTTCTGGAAGGCTCCTGGGTGGGGGATTCTACCAGGGAGGCGGCCGCTTACTGCGGTTATGACCGGGTCTGCGAAAAGTACGGCGTTCCCTTCTGGGACATGCAGCAGGACCGTTCCGTAAAGCGGGACTGCGGCGGCATGGAGCTGCAGATCTGCCGGAAGGTGGAGGAGATCGGCTTTCTGATCAATGTGCCGGTTTTAAAAGGCCACTGCCAGACCAGGATCACCTGCGCCCTGAAAAACATGAAGGGCCTGATTCCCAACAGTGAGAAACGCCGGTTTCACCGGCTGGGCCTTCATGATCCCATCGGCCATCTGGCTGCGGGTATCCGGCAGGATTTTATCCTGGTGGACAGCATCTGCGGAGACCTGACCTTTGAGGACGGAGGAAATCCGGTGGAGCAGAACCGGCTGATCGCCGCGCTGGATCCGGTGCTCTGCGACGCCTACGGCTGCAGCCTTCTGGATATCCCGGTGGAGTCTGTGCCCTATATCACGACGGCAGCCGGGCTGGGTGCGGGGTGCTGTGATCTGTCACAGGCCAGAATCGCGGTATGGCAGGAGGAAGAAGGGGCGGCAGACTTTCGGGTAATTCCAAAGACCCCGGAAAGTATTCCGGATGCGGGAGGAGAGAATCCGGGAGAGGGATTTCGCCGGGTGATGAAGCTGGCGGAAAAAACCCGGGAAGTGGAATCCTGCAGCGCCTGCTACGGTTATCTGCTTCCGGCCCTGCGCATGCTGGAGGAGGAAGGGCTTTTAGACCAGCTGAAGGAGAAGGTCTGCATCGGCCAGGGCTTCAGGGGAAAGAGCGGGGAACTGGGAGTGGGAAACTGCACCAGGGCGTTTCGCCATACTCTGGCAGGCTGTCCTCCCACGGAAAACCAGATGTATGAATTTCTGAAGGCATATCTTAAAAAAATGTGAATTCCTCCCGTTTCGTTGACGCCAGAATCCGGATTCGGTATAATGGTGGCAAGGGGGATTACAAATATGAATATACTGTTTTATCTGGTGCCGAAAAATGATCTGGTCTATGTTTACGATGATTATACGGTGCGCCAGGCTATGGAGAAACTGGAAAATCACAGGTACACTTCCGTGCCGGTCATCAACCGGAAGGGGATGTACGTGGGAAGCCTGTCAGAGGGAGACATTCTGTGGGACCTGAAGGGCAGGGAACTTAAGGAACTGAGGGAGACGGAAGAAATCCTGGTCCGCCAGGTGAAGCGGTGCCGGGACAATGAGCCGGTCAATATCAACTGTGACATGGAGGATCTGATTATGACCGCCATGAACCAGAACTTTATACCGGTGGTGGATGACAATGGCACCTTCATCGGGATTGTGACTAGAAGAAGTATCATTTCCTACTGCATGGAGCAGTTAAGAAAAGTTTAAGAAAATCACCTTATTCTCTTGTTTTCTGAAAAAGATGGTGTTAAAATCGGACTTAACAAGTTTGATACAAAATTGTAAAACTTATTAAGTATTTTGGAAAGGAAAGCGGGAGAGTTTTATGGTTATGAACGAGAAAGAAACCGGTATCAGAAAAAGCGGCAGAAAGTTATGGGCTTGTTCCCTGCTGATGCTGCTTTTTCTTGTGCTGATGTCCACCACCGCCCTGGCGGCAAAGACCGGCTGGAAACAGGTGGGGAAAAAGATTTACTACTACGTTGCCGGGGAGGACGGCAGGGAGAAAGCCACCGGTCTGCGAAAGATCGGGAAGCGGTATTATTACTTCAACAAAAACGGCGTGATGAAAACCGGCTGGGTAAAAACGTCGGAGGGGTTCCGGTATTTTAAACCCACCGGGAATATGGGAGCCACCAAGGGTTCCATGTACACCGGCCTGAAGACTATCGGAAAGTACAAATACTATTTTGACAAAAACGGCGTGGTGACCACCGGACTGCGGACAGTCAAGAAGAAAACCTATTTCTTCAGCACCAACAAAAACATGGGCGTCAGGGGACGTTCCCTGAAAAACAGATGGAAGACCGTTAAGGGCGTGAAATATTATTTCAAATCGGACGGCACCATGGCGAAAAACTGCTGGGTCAACAAGACCTACTATGTGGACAAAAACGGCCAGATGCTGAAAAACACCGTGACCCCGGACGGCTATCTGGTGGGCAGCAACGGAAAGAAAGCCAGCAAGAACAAGGTAAAAGGCTGGGTTAAGATTAACGGCAAGTACCATTATTACAATGCCTCCAAAAAGAAACTGCTTACCTCCTGCTGGAAACAGGTGAACGGCAAGTATTACTATCTGGACGAGGACGGCGTGCGGGTAACCGGATGGCAGAACATCGGGAAAAACCGCTATTACTTTAATTCCAAGGGAGTCAGACAGACCGGCCTGAAAACCCTGAAGGGCAAGACCTACTACTTTGACGCCAAGGGAAGACTGCAGAGAAACACCACCATCGACGGCTACACGATTGATGCCAACGGCGTGGCCACGAAGATCCCGGGCACGGACAGCGGCAAGAAGAAAATCCTGATTATTGCGGGACACGGCCAGGGAGATCCGGGAGCCACATCCTCCTGGGGATATGAGAGCAATTACACCAGACAGTTTGCCAAGCTGATTTATAATGAACTGAAGAGCAGCGGCAAGGTGGATGTGACTTTCTATAAGAACGGCAGCAGCAATTATGACTGTTACCAGCAGAACGCCAAAACCCTGGGAAGCGGCGGCCTGAACTTAAGCTCCAAAATTACCGGAAAGGGAACCAACCGGAGCAAAGTGCTGAGCGGCATTAAGACGAATCCCAACATTCCGGTGTTTACGGATTATGACTACGTACTGGAAGTTCATTTTAACGCCAAGGGTTCCGGCAAGGATCCCCAGGGCGACGGCAGCTACACCGGAGTCGGCTTTTATATCAACAGCTATAAGAGCAAATATACGCTGGAGAACCGGATCCTGTCCAAGATCGTGTCCCTGGGCTTTAAGCGCTGGGGAAGCGGCGTGTTTGCTTCCAGCACCCTGTTCAACGCCCGGATCTGCCAGGAACTTGGCGTAAGCTACGGTCTTCTGGAGACCGCCTTTATTGATGACGGGGACGATATGAAATTTTATACAAAAAATAAGAATAAAATGGCCAAGGCGGTGGCGGACGCCATTGTGGCCTATTATAGCTGATTCTGGCAGAATTTCCTGTAAATGCAGGGAAATGTCCTCCAAGAGATGACAGTTGTCTCTGTCAGAAAAGCAATATCCGGTTGACAAAGGCTGCATAACTTGCTAAAATGGGTAAAGTTCGAAGCTGCATTTTGCGTGCGGTATGAGTAAAGGTAGGATAATTATGAGAAAAGTATTGTCTTTGCTGGTGGATAACACCTCCGGCGTTTTAAGCCGTGTGGCTGGCCTGTTCAGTCGCCGGGGATATAATATCGAAAGCCTTACGGTGGGAGAAACCGCGGATCCCAGATATTCCAGGATGACGGTGGTGGCCCAGGGGGATGAACAGATCCTGGACCAGATCACCAAACAGCTGGCAAAGCTGATTGACGTGGTGGATATCAAGGAACTGAAACAGGACACCAGCGTGAACCGGGAACTGGTTCTGGTGAAGGTGCGGGTGGAAGGCTCTCAGCGCCAGGCTGTCATTACCATGGCTGATGTATTCAGAGGCAAGGTGGTGGATGTGGGAAGCGATTCTCTGATTATCGAGCTCACAGGACAGCAGAGCAAGCTGGATGCTTTTATCCGGCTGCTGGGGGATTATGAGATCCTGGAGCTGGCCCGGACAGGCATCACAGGCCTGAGCCGCGGCTCTGACGACGTACGTTATCTGTAGAAGATGACATAGATTAAAAACAAAAGCGAGGAGTGAAAAAAATGGCAGCAAAAATTTACTATCAGGAAGATTGCAACCTTTCCATGCTGGAGGGAAAAACCATCGCAGTGATCGGATACGGCAGCCAGGGCCACGCGCATGCTCTGAATGCGAAAGAATCCGGATGTCATGTGATTATCGGACTGTACGAAGGATCCAGATCCTGGCAGAAGGCTGTGGATCAGGGCTTTGAAGTATACACGGCGGCAGAGGCCGCGAAAAAGGCGGACATCATCATGATCCTGATCAATGATGAGAAGCAGGCGGATATGTACAAGAAGGATATCGAGCCCAACCTGGAAGAGGGCAATATGCTGATGTTTGCCCACGGCTTCAACATTCATTTCGGATGTATCGTTCCCCCCAAGAACGTGGATGTGACCATGATCGCTCCCAAGGGACCGGGCCACACGGTAAGAAGCGAGTATCAGGCCGGCAAGGGCGTTCCCTGCCTGGTGGCTGTAGAGCAGGATTACACCGGCAAGGCTCTGGATACGGCGCTGGCTTACGCGCTGGCTATCGGCGGCGCCAGAGCAGGCGTGCTGGAGACCACCTTCCGCACCGAGACTGAGACAGACCTGTTCGGTGAGCAGGCAGTGCTGTGCGGCGGCGTGTGCGCGCTGATGCAGGCAGGCTTTGAGACTCTGGTGGAGGCGGGATACGATCCCAGAAACGCTTACTTTGAGTGTATCCATGAGATGAAGCTGATTGTGGATCTGATTTATCAGTCCGGCTTCGCGGGCATGAGATATTCCATCTCCAATACGGCTGAGTACGGCGATTATATCACCGGACCCAAGATCATCACCGAGGAGACCAAGAAAACCATGAAGAAGATCCTGAAGGACATCCAGGACGGCACATTTGCCAAGGAGTTCCTGCTGGATATGTCTCCCGCAGGCCGTCAGGTTCACTTCAAGGCAATGCGGAAGCTGGCAGCGGAGCATCCCTCCGAGAAGATCGGAGAGGAGATCCGGAAGCTGTACAGCTGGAACGGCGAGGACAAGCTGATCAACAACTGATAGAAAACAGAAAAAAGATATGTGCAGGGAGGCCCCGGATCCGCCTTAGACGGCGCTCCGGCGGCCTCTTTTCTTGCACTTGCCATGAAACTGTGCTAAAATAGGAAAAGCAAAATTTGAGGAGGAAAGACGACCATGGGAATGACAATGTCACAGAAAATCCTGGCGGCAGCCGCCGGATTGGACAAAGTGGAAGCCGGACAGCTGATCGAGGCAAATCTGGACCTGGTGCTGGGCAATGACATCACCTCTCCGGTGGCGATCCACGAGATGGACAAATTTAAGAAGCAGACGGTTTTTGATAAGGATAAGATTGCCCTGGTAATGGACCATTTTATCCCCAATAAAGATATTAAATCGGCGGAGCACTGCAAATGTGTCCGGGAGTTCGCCTGCAGACATGATATTACCAACTATTTCGATGTGGGGCAGATGGGAATTGAGCACGCTCTTCTGCCGGAGCAGGGCCTGACGGTGGCCGGCGATGTGATTATCGGCGCGGATTCCCATACCTGTACCTACGGAGCCCTGGGGGCTTTCTCCACCGGTGTGGGCAGCACAGATATGGCGGCCGGCATGGTAACGGGAAAAGCCTGGTTTAAGGTGCCCTCCGCCCTGAAGTTCAACCTGGTGGGCAAACCCTCCAAATGGGTCAGCGGCAAGGATGTGATTTTACATATTATCGGCATGATCGGTGTGGACGGCGCCCTCTATAAATCCATGGAATTTGTGGGAGAAGGGGTGGCCAGCCTGTCCATGGACGACCGCTTTACCATTGCCAACATGGCCATTGAGGCCGGCGGAAAGAACGGTATTTTCCCGGTGGATGAAAAAGCCATTGCTTACATGAAGGAACACTCTAAGAGAGACTATAAGATTTATGAGGCGGATCCGGACGCAGTGTATGACGCGGAGTATACCATCGACCTGAGCCAGTTAAAGCCCACGGTATCGTTCCCCCATCTGCCGGAGAATACAAAGACGGTAGATGAGATCGGAGAGGACGTGGTGATCGACCAGGCGGTGATCGGTTCCTGCACAAACGGCCGGATCAGTGATCTGCGGACCGCCGCGGAAATTCTGAAGGGAAGAAAGGTAAAGAAGGGAGTCCGCTGCATTGTGATTCCCGCAACCCAGCAGATTTATCTGCAGGCCATGGAGGAAGGACTGCTGAAAATCTTTATTGAAGCGGGAGCGGTGGTGAGCACGCCTACCTGCGGTCCCTGCCTGGGAGGATATATGGGAATACTGGCGGCGGGAGAGCGCTGCATCTCCACCACCAACCGGAACTTTGTGGGCCGCATGGGCCATGTGGATTCAGAAGTTTATCTGGCAAGCCCGGCGGTGGCGGCGGCCAGCGCGGTGACGGGAAAGATTTCCGCGCCGGATGAATTGGGACTGTAGGAGGATAGGAAATGAAAGCGCATGGAACAGTTTTTAAATATGGTGACAATGTAGACACGGACGTGATTATTCCGGCTCGGTATCTGAACTCTTCAGATCCGAAGGAACTGGCTTCCCACTGCATGGAGGATATTGACAAAGACTTTGTGAACCGGGTAAAGCCGGGGGACATTATTGTGGCGGATAAGAATTTCGGCTGCGGCTCTTCCAGAGAGCATGCGCCTATCGCCATCAAGGCGGCAGGGGTGAGCTGCGTGATTGCGGAAACCTTCGCCCGGATTTTTTACAGAAATTCCATTAATATCGGGCTTCCCATTATTGAATGTCCCGAGGCTTCCAGAGGCATTGAGCAGGGAGACGAGGTGGAGGTGGATTTCGACAGCGGAATCATCTACAACCGCACAAAGGGGACCCAGTTTAAGGGCCAGGCCTTCCCGGAGTTTATGCAGAAGATTATCAAAGCAGAGGGACTGATCAACTATATCAATCAAAAATAGAAGACAGGAGGCACCAAACCATGAGGATTATTTTTTTCGCGGCAAAGAGTTATGACAGGGAATCCTTTAACAAGATCAAGGATCATTATCCGCAGCTGGAGCTGGAGTACTGGGAGACGGAGCTCTCTCCCAAGACAGCGGCCTATGTGACGGACAGCGAGGCGGTGTGCGCTTTCGTAAGCTCCGATGTGGGGGAGGAAGTGCTGCGGGTACTCCATGAGAGAGGCGTGAAGCTGGTGCTGATGCGCTGCGCCGGTTTCAATAATGTGGATCTGGAGGCAGCCACTCGATACGGCATCAAGGTGATGCGTGTGCCGGGCTACTCTCCTGAGGCGGTGGCGGAGCACGCTATGGCGCTTGCGCTGGCCGTAAACCGTCATCTCCACAAAGCCTATGTGAAGGTCCGGGAGAACAATTTCAGCCTCCAGGGACTGGTGGGTGTAAACTTCCACGGAAAAACAGCAGGTATTGTGGGGACTGGCCGGATCGGCGCCGCCATGGCCCGAATCTGCCGTGGATTTGGCATGAAGGTAATCGCCTACGATATGTACAAAAACCCGGATCTGGATTTTGTGACTTATGTGGAGCTGGACGAGCTGCTGGCTTCCAGTGACCTGATTTCTCTTCACTGCCCGCTGATGGACAGCACTTACCATATGATTAATCTGGAGACCATCAACAAGATGAAGGACGGAGTAATCCTGATCAACACTTCCAGAGGCGGCCTGGTAAAGACGGACGACCTGATTGCCGGCATCCGGGAGCGCAAGTTCTTTGGCGTGGGCCTGGATGTGTACGAGGAGGAGACCAAGAATGTGTTCGAGAACCATGAGGATGATATTCTCATGCACTCTACCACAGCCAGACTTCTTTCCTTCCCCAACGTGATCGTCACCTCCCATCAGGGCTTCTTCACAGAGGAAGCGCTGGGCGCTATCAGCGAGACTACCCTGAACAACGCCGTGGCTTTCCTGAAGGGTGAGACGGCCGGAACAGAGCTGAACTGAAACATAATTACAGAAAATCCCTGTACTGCCTGAAAATTCAGAGCAGTGCAGGGATATTTTTTTGCCTTTATTTTTTACAGGGCGGGCAGGATACCGGCGCGTCAAAACTCAGGTTGAAAGCGTAGAAGTTTTTGCTGTCCAGTTCGTCCTGCACGCTTCGCAGGGCTTCTCCGAAGCGCTGGAAATGGACGATTTCTCTGGCCCGCAGGAAGCGGATGGGATCCGCCACTTCCGGATCTTTCACCAGCCGGAGGATGTTGTCATAGGTTTTCCGGGCCTTCTGTTCGGCGGCCAGATCCTCAAAGAGGTCGGTGAGGGGATCACCGGAGGACTGAAATTCACAGGCGTTAAAGGGGATGCCGCCCGCCGCCTGGGGCCAGATGCCCACGGTATGATCCGTGTAGTAGGGGGCGAAGCCGGACTTTTCGATCTCCTCGGGAGTCAGGTTCCGGGTGAGTTGGTGGACGATAATGGCCACAATCTCCAGATGGGCCAGTTCTTCCGTGCCTACATCCGTGAGCACCGCCATGGTGGTCCGGTTGGGAGCGGTAAAACGCTGGGAGAGATAGCGCATGGAAGCCCCCATTTCACCGTCCGGGCCGCCGTATTGGCTCATGATGACCTGCGCGATTTTTGCGTTGGGGGTTTTGATGTTGACCGGGTACTGAAGCCGTTTTTCATAATTCCACATTAACAGGCGCCTCCTTCCCAGGGCCAGGGTTCATTGATCCACTGCCAGCGGCCGCAGGATGCGGCGGCAGGACAGTCAGCGGTCAGGGGCCCGTACTGCTTTCCGTATTCGGCCAGAGCCTCCCGGCGTTTCTGGTCCATATCCTGATAGTAAGCCAGAGCCTGCTGGTCCTCCGGATGAGTGTCCAGGTACAGCAGGGTATCATAAACGGCAAAACTGATTTCCGTTATATACTGGAGAAGCGAGCCGCGGTTTTGTCCGTTCATCTGCAGGCACCTCCTTTACCGCAGAATGGTTTATGCAGGTCGGAAAAAATGGTGCCCGCCTGCAGACCCTGGCAGGGCGCTTTTGGCTCTTTCCAGATCTGCATGGGCACATAGGCCATAGCCACGGGAGGCAGACTTGCAGCGCAGGGCGCTGAAACTGTCTGGGGCCTGGGGGCAGCGCAGGGAGCTGGAGCAGGCTGCGGGCAGGGCGTCATACAGGACCCGGGGGCAGCCTGAGACTGAGGCGGACAGGACCGGTTTCCTTCCCGGGCCATGCCGCGGCGGCAGCCGGAACCGCAGCCGCAGGAATATTGAGTATTCATAAAGACTCCTTTTTGTCATGTTTGTTATAGTTTATGGAAAATGGCAGAAAATGTTAACAGAGAGGGAATTGACGCAGGGCGAAGGGAGTGGTAAAATGAAATCGAACATATATTCGATTGAACGAAAAGGATGCCGTGAGGAGAGGAGGAGAAACGTGAAACAGAGAATATATCTGGCGATTGATCTGAAATCCTTCTATGCCTCTGTGGAGTGCCGGGACAGGGGGCTGGATCCCATGGACGCCCTTCTGGTGGTGGCGGACAGGAGCCGCACGGAAAAAACCATCTGCCTGGCAGTTTCCCCCGGGCTGAAACGTTATGGGATTCCGGGCAGGCCCAGGCTTTTTGAAGTGGAGCAGAAGGTGAGAGAGATCAATGCCTGCCGGCTGGACGGGGCGCCGGGACGCCGTTTTGCGGGAAGTTCCTTTCTTTCATCCCGGCTGAAGGATCTGCCGGAGCTGGCGCTGGACTATATCGCGGCTCCTCCCAGGATGGCCCGCTATCTGGAGATCAGCACCCGGATTTACGGGATCTATCTGCGGTATATCGCGCCGGAGGACATACACGTCTATTCCATCGATGAGGTGTTTATGGATGTGACGGATTATCTTTCCGTCTATAAGATGACGCCCCGGGAACTGGCGGGGAAGATGATTGGGGATGTGTTCGACGCTACGGGCATTACCGCCGCCGCGGGGATCGGGACCAATCTTTATCTGGCAAAAGTAGCCATGGACATTGTGGCAAAGAAAATTCCGCCGGATGAGAAGGGCGTCCGGATTGCCTGGCTGGACGAGAGCGCTTACCGGCATACCCTCTGGGACCACCGGCCCATTACGGATTTCTGGAGGGTGGGGAGAGGATACGCCGGAAAACTGGCAAAGTACGGCCTTTTTACCATGGGAGATATAGCCAGATGCTCTGTGGGAAAGATGGGGAGCGGCTACAGCGAAGACCTGCTCTACCGGATGTTCGGAGTCAATGCGGAGCTGCTGATCGATCATGCCTGGGGCTGGGAACCCTGTACCCTGAAGGATATCAAGTCATACCGGCCGGAGACCAGCAGCAGAGGATCCGGCCAGGTGCTGCACTGCCCTTATGATTTTGCCAAGGCCAGGCTGGCGGCAAGGGAGATGGCGGAGGAACTGGCCCTGGATCTGGCGGGACACGGCCTTGTCACGGATCAGATTGTGCTTACCGTGGGATACGACAGAGAAAATCTGCGGGATCCGGCACGGCGGGAAGCCTGCGGGGAGACCGTCCTTGACCATTACGGACGCCGGGTTCCCAGACACGCCCATGGAACGGCAAACCTGGGGAGCTATACGTCCTCATCTGGCCGGATCCGGGAGGCGCTGGAAGAACTGTATGACCGGATCGTCAATCCGGCCCTGCTGGTGCGCAGACTGAGTGTGACCGCCGGCCATGTGGAGCGGGAGGAGGCGGTTTCCAGGGAGGAGGGAAGATATGAGCAGCTGGATCTTTTTACAGACTACAGGGCGCTTCAGGAAAAAAGAAAAGAGGAGGAAAAAGAGCGTTTCCGGGAGAAAAAGATGCAGCAGGCGGTTTTGGAGATAAAACACCGGTACGGGAAAAACGCGATTCTGAAAGGAATGAATCTGCGGGAGGGCGCTACGGCCAGGGAGAGAAACCGGCAGATCGGAGGGCACAGAGCATGAAGGATTTTTATCGAGACATTATGGATATGCCGCATCCTGTTTCACCGGGACGCCCCCATATGCCCCTTTCCGTGAGGGCGGCTCAGTTCGCTCCTTTTGCGGCTCTCTCCGGCTACGGGGAGGCGGTGGAGGAGGAAGCCAGGCTGACCCGGGAAAAAGCGGAGCTGACAGAGGAGGAGAAAGAGAAGCTGGACTGGCAGCTGCGGATACTGGCGCAAAAGGAGGGGCCAGGAAAGATTAGTGTGACCTATTTTGTTCCGGATGCGCATAAAAGCGGAGGCGCTTATGTGAGCGCCTCCGGATTTGTGAAAAAAATAGATTATATGAGGAAAAAGATTTTTTTGTCTGATGGTACGGAAATACCTGCGGAAAACATTCAGATGATAAAAGAAGCAGGTGAATGCCTTCCCTGATGCAAAAACTTAAGATCTGGGGGGAACCACATCCTGAAGCGCGCTGCATCCCCGTTCGCCGGTCCGGATTTTAACCACATCCCTGACATCGTAAAGAAAGATTTTGCCGTCACCGAAATTGCCGGTATAGAGAACTTTCTGGATGACTTTTATCAGATCTTCTACAGGAACTGTGCATACCACAATATCAATTTTGATTTTAGGAAGAAGTCGGGAGCTTACCGGGTTGCCTCTGAAGAAAACAGTATGTCCCTTCTGAGCGCCATATCCGAATACGTTGGTGACCGTAACGCCGGTAATTCCAAATTCTTCCAGAGCATCCTGCAGTTCATTGAATTTACTCTGGTTAGCGAGAATGGTGATCTTGGTAATTTCAGATCCCGGAGTTTCTCTGTGTATTACGGGAACTGCCTCATCCGGAGACGCAAAACCGGACGAAGGGGAGGATTCTGACGGAGAAGAAGCGAAAGCTGCGGCACCAGGCCGTACAGAAACCTCCGCTGCAGAGACAATATCTGATTCATACAGAGTCTCTGCCACAGGGACAAAGTCAGGATAGGCAATATTGCCGTGTTCGCCCACATCCAGTCCCTGCAGTTCTTCTTCTGCGGAAACCCGAATACCTACGGTCTGCCTCAGAACGAACCATACCAGGCTGGAACCGGCAAAAACGAAGATCCCTACGGCGATGATTCCCAGCAGCTGTTTTCCCAGAAGAGAGAAACCGCCTCCGTAAAAAAGTCCGTTGACTGCGGAAAGGGAGGTAACGCCTTCTTTGGCAAACAGCGCCACGCATATTGTGCCGAATACGCCGCAGCCCAGATGAACGGAAGTGGCGCCTACCGGGTCGTCGATCTTTGCTTTATCAAAAAACATGACGGCAAACACAACCAGAATGCCTGCCAGAGCGCCGATAAGCAGAGACGCCTCTATGGAAACATAGGCGCATCCTCCGGTAATGCCTACGAGACCGGCCAGACAGCCGTTGACTGTCATTCCCAGATCCGGTTTTCCCAGAACAATCCAGGAAGTAATAGTGGAAGTAAGAACCGCGGCTACAGCGGATGTGTTGGTGGTCATTAAAATGTACATTACGTCCGAAGGATTTTCAAAACTCATGGTAGAACCGGGATTAAAACCAAACCATCCCAGCCAGAGAACAAAGAGTCCGATTACGGCCAGTGACATGCTGTGGCCCGGTATTGCCCGGGGCTTTCCATCTTTTCCGTATTTTCCGATACGGGGGCCGAGGATCATGGCTCCGGAAAGAGCGGCCCATCCTCCTACAGAATGGACAACCGTGTCGCCGGCGAAGTCTAAAAAACCCATGTCAGCCAGCCAGCCGCCTCCCCATACCCAGTGCCCCACAATGGGATAGATGACCAGAGTGAGGACAAAAGAAAATATAATGAAAGACACATATTTTACCCGTTCCGCTACAGCGCCTGAAACAATGGTGGCCGCAGTGCCGCAGAATACCAGCTGAAAGAAAAATTTTCCCCAGAAAGGAACGGAAGAGGTAAGGGTGTTTTCATAAAAGGAGTAATCTTCGGAACCGAGAATAAAAAGATGCTGAGTTCCGATAAAAGGATTGTCTCCACCGAACATGATACCCCATCCAAGGAGAAGAAAACCAAGGGAAGAAACGGCAAAAACAATAAAGTTTTTGGAAAGTATATTGACCGTATTTTTTGCTCTGGCAAAACCGGCCTCAACACTGGCGAAGCCCAGATTCATAAAAAACACAAGGACCGCTGCCAGAAATACCCACAAAGTGTCAGTGATAGAATAAGAAATTGCACTCATGCTGCATCCCTCCTGTTATGCTTGATAATGGCATAAAAAAATGAGAGAACAAGGGCTTTTCCCGGGAACGCCCTTGTTCTCTCAGCAATTACCATACAGCAGATTTTTCCGATTGTCAATAGTCTTTCAGATTAAAGTGGAAAATTTTCGGGAAGTGTGCTATAGTAAACTTCATGCGAGAAAGTGATTGTGCAGTAGAAAGACAGGGATGATATGGCAAGCAGACGTACAGCCGGGTCGGTGCGGCATGTTGGCAGCGGCCTGCGGAAAATACAGGGGAAAAAGAAGACGGGAGCCGGCCGGGATTATTATGACTATAATCTTCTGGCAGCGGTGATTTTGCTGACCTGCTTCGGCCTGGTGATGCTCTATAGCACCAGCGCCTATGAGGCAGCCATGAACTATGAGGGAAATGACGCCTACTACTTCTTTCGGCAGGCGGCCATCAGCGGCGCTTCTCTGATTATGCTGCTGATTTTTTCTCAGTTTGACTATCATATTTATGCCAGGTTTTCCAACTATATTTACATCCTTTCTATTGGTATGCTGGTGATTACCAGATTTATCGGAAGAGAGGTAAACGGAGCCAAACGGTGGATCTATTTCGGGCCCATTTCCTTCCAGCCCTCAGAGCTGGCGAAGCTGGCTATCATTCTGTTCCTGCCCTGTGTGATTGTAAAGATGGGAAACAAAATGAAAGGGGCCAAGGCGCCCCTCATCGTGGGTGCCTTTGGCATGCTGGCATCATTATGTACGCTGGTATTTACGCAGAATCTGAGTACCGCCATTATTCTGGCGGGCATCACCGCCGTGCTGATTTTTATTGTCCATCCCAAAACGGCTCCCTTTTTAGCCATTATAGCGGTAGGAGCCGTATTGGTGACCATACTGGTTCTGGTGGTGGCCGGCAGCGATTCCCTATCCGGAAACTTCCGTCTGAACCGTATCCTGGTGTGGCTCAATCCGGAAGAACATGAGGCGGAGGGCGGCTTCCAGGTGCTTCAGGGCCTGTATGCCATCGGTTCCGGCGGCTTTTTCGGAAAGGGACTGGGAAACAGCACCCAGAAGCTGGGAGCTCTTCCGGAGGCTCAGAATGATATGATCTTTTCGATCATCTGTGAAGAACTGGGCGTGTTCGGGGCAGCTATGGTGATTCTGCTGTTTGTGTTTCTGCTCTACCGTCTGTTTTTCATTGCCCAGAACGCGCCGGATCTGCTGGGCTCTCTGATTGCCTCCGGCATATTTGTGCATATTGCGCTGCAGGTGACGCTCAATATCGCTGTGGTGATCAACCTGATCCCCACTACGGGTATCACCCTTCCCTTTGTCAGTTACGGAGGTACGGCCATTGTATTTTTGATGGCGGAGATGACCCTGGCGCTGAGTATATCCAAGCAGATTGAATTTAAATGATAAATGAAGGAGAAAAAAACATGTCAAACGTAAAAACAAGATTTGCGCCCAGCCCCACCGGGCGGATGCATGTGGGAAACCTGAGAACGGCTCTGTACGCCTACCTGATTGCCAAGCACGCGGGGGGCTGCTTTATGCTCCGCATTGAGGATACGGACCAGGAGCGCTACATGGAAGGCGCGGTGGACATCATTTACCGGACCCTGGAGAAAGCGGGACTGGTTCACGACGAGGGACCGGACAAGGACGGAGGCGTGGGCCCCTATGTGCAGAGTGAACGGCAGAAGGCCGGCATTTACATGGAGTATGCCAAAAAACTGATTGAGAAGGGAGAGGCCTATTACTGCTTCTGTGATAAGGAGCGTTTGGAATCCCTGAAGCAGGAAGTGGCCGGCAAGGAGATTGTGGTGTACGACAAACACTGCCTGTCCCTGTCAAAGGAAGAGGTGGAAGAGAAGCTGGCGGCGGGAGTGCCCTATGTGATCCGGCAGAATGTGCCAAGAGAGGGCGTGACCAGATTTGTGGATGAGATTTACGGAGAGATTGAGGTGCCCAACGCGGAGCTGGACGATATGATCCTGATCAAATCCGACGGCTATCCCACCTACAATTTCGCCAATGTGGTGGACGATCATCTGATGGGCATTACCCATGTGGTGCGGGGAAATGAGTATCTGTCCTCCGCCCCCAAATACAACCGGCTGTACCAGGCTTTTGGCTGGGAGATTCCCGTGTACATCCACTGCCCCCTGATTACGGACGCGGAGCATAAAAAGCTGAGCAAACGGTCCGGCCATTCCTCTTTTGAGGATCTTCTGGAGCAGGGATTTGTGACGGAAGCTATTGTAAACTATGTGGCCCTTTTAGGCTGGTGCCCTCAGGATAACCGGGAAATTTTCTCCCTGGAGGAGCTGGTGAAGGAGTTTGATTACCGCCATATCAGCAAATCTCCGGCTGTATTCGATATTCAGAAGCTGCGCTGGATGAACGGGGAGTACCTGAAGGCCATGGATTTTGACAGGTTTTATGAAATGGCCCTGCCCTATATCCGTCAGACTGTGACGAAGGATTACGATCTGAAAAAAATTGCCCAGATGGTAAAGACACGGATTGAGATATTTCCGGATATTGCGGAGCACATCGATTTCTTTGAAAACCTTCCGGAATATGATGTTTCCCTGTATACCAATAAAAAATGGAAGGTAAATGAAGAAAAGTCTCTGGCTGTGCTGCAGGAACTGCTTCCCGCTCTGGAGGGGCAGGAGGATTACAGCAATGACGCTCTCTATGATCTGCTGAAAAAATATGCGGATGAGAAGGGCTTCAAGGCCGGCTATGTGATCTGGCCGGTACGGATTGCCGTATCCGGAAAGCAGAATACGCCGGCAGGAGCCACCGAGATTATGGAAGTGATCGGCAGGGAAGAGACGGTATCCCGCATCCGCCGGGGTATTGAAATGCTGGAGGCGTCTCTGAAGGACGGACAGGCGGAGTAATAACAGAAAGATGCAGATAAGCGATGCGCAATTCCGGGCAATCGCCCACGGTGAAGGGCCTGCCATGGTGCTGGCAGGTCCCGGATCCGGCAAAACCCTTGTGATTATAAACCGAATAAAATATCTGATTGAAAAGGAATACGCAAGACCGGAGGAAATTCTGGTGATCACCTTTACCAAAGCAGCGGCGGGAGAGATGCGGGAGCGGTTTGAACGGCTGATGGGAGGAGGAAGATACAGGGTTGTCTTCGGTACCTTTCACGCAGTCTTTTTTCAGATCCTGAAATATGCCTACCATTATACGGCGGCCAATATTCTCCGGGAGGATCAGAGGTACCGGATTCTGTCAGAGCTGGCGGAAAGGCAGAGGCTGGAATATGAGGATGAAAAAGAATTCATTTCCGGCATAGCAGGGGAGATCAGCCTGGTAAAAAATGAGCAGATTCCTCTGGAGCATTATTACTCCGCAGTCTGTTCCGACGAGGCGTTCCGGCAGATTTTTCACGGTTATCAGGATAGACTTAGAAAAAGCGGCCTGCTGGATTTTGACGATATGCTGGTATACTGCCATGAACTGTTCTGCCAGAGGCAGGACATTCTGGCACAGTGGCAGAAGCGGTTTCGCTATATTCTGGTGGACGAGTTTCAGGACATCAACGGGCTGCAGTATCAGATCCTGCGTATGCTGGCAAAGCCGGAGGACAACCTTTTTATCGTGGGAGACGACGATCAGTCCATTTACCGGTTCCGGGGAGCAAAACCGGAGATTATGCGCCGGTTTAAAAAAGACTACCCCCAGGCCGAAACGGTGGTTCTGGATGAGAATTTCCGGTGCAGCGGAAAGATTGTGGAGGCGGCGGGAAGAGTCATAGCCGAAAATAAAAACCGGTTTGAGAAGAAGATACACTGCGGCAGCGAGCCGGGGGAACCGGTGGAGATCCGCCGGTTCGCGGGACAGGAGCAGGAAGCCCATTACCTGATCAAATGTATCCGGGACAGAATCAAGCAGGGGTATTCCTATGACAGTATGGCAGTGTTGACCAGAACCAATGTGGGAGGCCGCTATACGGCGGAGAAGCTGATGGAATTTCAGATTCCCTTCCGGATGCGGGATGTGATGCCCAATCTGTATGACCACTGGATCGCCAGGGATCTGCTGGCCTATATCCGGCTGGGAATGGGGATCCGGGATAGGAAAGACTTCCTTCAGATCATGAACCGGCCCAACCGGTATATCAGCAGATCCTGCGTGGAGGAGCCTCAGATATCCTTTGAAAGACTGCGGACCTGGTATGAGGATAAACCCTGGATGGTAAGACGGCTTGACGATATGGAGGAGCAGATTCACCGGCTGGGCCGGATGTCTCCCTTTGCCGCTGTCAATTTTATCCGGTACGGCATGGAATATGAGGGATATCTGAAGGAGTACGCCAGATACCATAAGATTCGGGAGGAAGAACTGCTGGAGGTGGCGGATGAGCTCCAGGAGAGCGCGAAAAATTTTAAAACCCATCTTCAGTGGTTTGCCCATATGGAAGAGTACAAAAGGACGCTGGAGGAGAAGAAAATGCAGGACACGGAGGAGGACGCGGTCACCCTGTCCACGCTTCACGGATCCAAGGGACTGGAGTTTGACCAGGTGTTTATACTGGACGTAAATGAAGATACGATTCCCCACAGAAAGGCAGTCCTGGAAGCGGACATAGAGGAAGAGAGACGCCTTTTCTACGTGGGAATGACCAGAGCCAGACACCGCCTGCATCTGTTTTATCTGAAGGAGCGGTACGGAAAACGTCTGGAACCATCCCGATTTCTGGAAGTGTTCGATCTTCCGGAGGAATAAAAAAGAGCCCCGCCTTACTCGGCAGAGGGCTCTTCTTCCTCTTCGTAAACCAGATCGTTGTATTCCTGATCATCCAGCCACTGGTCAAATCCATCGGACGCGGCTTCATACTCATCGTCGTCCTCAATATTTTCCAGCGTAGGCTCCCCGTTCTCCTCGGAGAAACGGTAGAGATAAACCTCCCCGTCTTCATTTTCCCCGTTTTCGTTCAGGGGGAGCAGGGCAATATACTCTCTTCCGGCAGCGGAGTAGATGGTCAGAACAGCGCATTCTACGCTGGTGCCGTCATCCAGATTCAGGGTGACGGTAGCGCCGCCCTCACCGGCAGAGATACATTCGGAACCGCAGGCGGAGCAGTCGCCGCTGCAAGAATTGTTGTCGCTCATCATCTTATACCTCGCATTATTCATAAATTTCAGGGTCGGAAACAGGAATAAATCCCGGCATTTCCAGCAAGTCCCTATTCAGATACACTTTAGCAGATATGAAATGAAATTGCAAGCTGAGAGGGGAAAAAAACGAAACTTAGGGTAGGAAAAAGGGGAAAGAAATGGTATACTAAAACCATAATGACAGGGAGGAGCATACGCCATGAAACTGATTTCCTGGAATGTAAACGGCCTGCGGGCCTGTGTCCAGAAGGGATTTCTTGATTATATGAAGGCAGCGGATGCAGACATTTTCTGTATCCAGGAAAGCAAACTTCAGGAGGGGCAGATCCAGCTGAATACGCCGGGGTATGAGCAGTACTGGAATTACGCGAAAAAGAAAGGGTATTCCGGAACCGCCGTTTTTACAAAACATACGCCGCTGGCCGTTTCATACGGCATCGGAATGGAGGAACATGACCAGGAAGGCAGGGTGATCACCCTGGAGTATCCCCGGTTTTATCTGGTGACGGTCTATACCCCCAATTCCCAGAATGAGCTGGCCAGGCTGGACTACCGCATGAAGTGGGAAGACGATTTTCTGGCTTATTTAAAAAAGCTGGAAGAGAAGAAGCCGGTGATTTTCTGCGGGGACCTGAATGTGGCCCATGAGGAGATCGATTTAAAGAACCCGAAAACAAACAGGCGAAACGCGGGATTTACGGATGAGGAGCGGGAAAAATGCACGGCCATGCTCAATGCCGGGTTTATTGATACGTACCGCTATTTTTATCCGGACCGGGAAGGCGTGTACAGCTGGTGGTCCTACCGCTTCAAAGCCCGGGAGAAGAACGCGGGCTGGCGTATTGATTATTTCTGCGTATCCCGGTGTCTGGAAGAACATCTGCGGGGAGCGGCGATACACACAGAGATATACGGATCGGATCACTGTCCGGTTGAACTGGATATTGACCTGTAAGGATAGTTTTATACAGTGAGAGGAGGAAGTAATCGGTGACAGCAACGAGGAAAGGACAGTTGACAGCTTCCCCATGCAGATTCTGCAGGCCGGGTGCCTGGGTGGAACAGGATGGGATTACCTTCTCAGCAGCGGTACCGTCAGAAGAAAACGTAAATTTGATTTTATATCCCAGGGGGAAAGAAGAGATCGCCCAGGAGATTCCCTTTCCCAGACAGCACTATACAGGGATTGTCCGCACCATGAAGGTGGAGGGGATTTCTTCCGGGGAGTATGAATATAATTTCAGGATAGGAGACCGGGTGACGGTGGATCCGGCCGCCCACGTGGTGCGGGGCCGGGATGTGTTCGGCGATGCCGGCCCCCGGGGCGAACACCAGGTGCGGGGAGGCTTTGTGTCGGAAGACTTTGACTGGGGGGAGGATCAGGTTCCCCTGGCAATCCCCTATGAGGATGTGATCGCCTATCACCTCCATGTGAGAGGCTTTACGAAGCAGAAAAACTCCAGAGTCCGTCACAAGGGCACCTTTCTGGGACTGCAGGAGAAGATCCCCTATCTGAAAGAACTGGGGATCAACCAGGTAATTCTGATGCCTGCCTACGAATTTGACGAGATTATGCCTCCTGCCGCACCGGAGGAGGGTCCGGCGGGGACACCGCCCCTTTCTTCCGCCCTGCAGGCGCCGGGAGAAAAGCTGAATTTCTGGGGCTATACAAAGGGCCATTACTTTGCACCCAAGTATTCCTACAGCGCCACCAAAGATCCGGTGCGGGAATTTAAGACCATGGTGCGCGCCTTCCATGAAAACGGCATAGAGGTAGTCATGGAATTTGCCTTTCCGGATCCGGTCAATGCCGGAATGGTAAACGAGTGTCTGGCCTGGTGGGTGCAGGAATACCATGTGGACGGTTTTTCCCTGTTTATGAATCAGGAGACTGCCAACACTCTGGCAGGCAATCCGATTCTGATGAGGACAAAGCTGATCTCCGGCTATTTCCCGGCGGACTCCATTTACCAGGGAAAGAGGAAAAATGCCATGCGCAGCCTGGCGGAGCGCAACGACTGTTTTCTGACCACCGCCAGAAAGCTCCTGAAAGGAGACGAAAACCAGCTGGGAGATTTTGTGGCCCGGGTGAGATATAATCCGGAAAACGCCGGCGTGATGAACTATATTACCGGCCATGACGGTTTTACCATGATGGATCTGGTATCCTATGACAAAAAGCATAACGAAGCCAACGGGGAGCAGGGAAGAGACGGCGCCGCCTGCGACTACAGCTGGAACTGCGGGGTGGAGGGCCCTACCAGGAAGAGAAGCGTCCTGAAGCTGCGCCAGAGGCAGATGAAAAACGCCTTTGCCATGATGCTGCTGGCCCAGGGGACCCCGGTGCTGCTGGCCGGCGACGAGATCGGAAATTCTCAGCAGGGAAACAACAATCCCTACTGCCACGACAGCGAGCTTACCTGGGTAGACTGGAGCCGGGAAAAGACAGCCCAGGATCTGACTGATTTTGTACGGCGTCTGATCGCCTTCCGAAAGGAACACAGGATCCTGCACAGGGAGAAAGCGCTGACAGGCGGAGACTCCCTTTCCTGCGGCTATCCGGATTTTTCCTGCCACGGAAGCAGGGCCTGGTACGGCGACTTTGACTATCAGAACCGGCATGTGGGGCTGATGTACAACGGCTCTTATGCCGGCGAGGACACATTTATCTATGTGGCCTACAATTTCCACTGGGAACCCCGAAGCCTGGCCCTTCCCAAACTGCCGGAGGGCATGGACTGGCGGGAAGAGATTAATACGGGCGATGAGCCCTGCTGCCAGGAACCTATCCGGGAAAAAGAGATAGAAGTGCCGGGACGCTGCATCCGGATCCTGGTGGGAAAAAAGACGCTGCCGGAGGGAAAAACCAATGGAAGGAAAAATGGGAACACCCCGGCCGTAAAGGAAAAGGCAGGGAGTGAAGCCCCGAAACAAGAAGATCGTATAAAAGAGTAAGGTAGTGAAGAAGATGAGTGAAAGACAGCAGACCAGAGGAGCAAGGGAATATCGGAAAAATAATTACGGGGAATACAGTCCGGTGGGAAAAAGGTCTACGGACGGACAGATTACCCTGGATAAAACCCTGGGACATCTGAAAACCATTGGAGTGCACAAATTGCAGGTGATGCGGGAGTGCTTTGCCATAGGGCTGTACTATCAGGGAATCATGCACGATTTGTCCAAGTTCATGCCCTCAGAGTTCCTGAACGGATGTAAATATTATCAGGACGGGAAGAGAAGCCCCAACAATGCGGAGAGAGAGGACAAGGGCTATTCTTTTGCCTGGATGCACCATAAAGGCCGCAACCGCCACCACTTTGAGTTCTGGACAGACTATTCCCAGCACGCGAAGCCGGGGGAGAATCCGGTGGTGCCGGTGAAGATCCCCAGAAAATATGTGGCGGAGATGCTGATGGACCGGATCGCCGCTTCCAAAACCTATCTGAAGGATCAGTACAACCAGCACGAGCCTCTGAAATATTATCAGAAGGGCCGAAGCCATTACCTGATGCACCCCCAGACAGCCAGAGAGCTGGAGCGGATGCTGAAGATCCTCGACAAAAGAGGAGAGCGGGAACTGGTTCATTTTGTGCGGGATTATTACCTGAAAGGGTATCCCATGTAAATAGAAGAAAAGTCTGAGAGGGAGGCTGCCTGTAAAAGGGTGTCCTCCCTTTTGCGCAAATAAGGTTAAAATTCAGAAAAAAGACCGGCCATATCCTTCGGAGGGTCAGCCTGAAATTCCAGAAGCTTTCCGGTGATGGGATGGTAAAATTTAAGCTTCCAGGCGTGAAGAGCCTGCCTGCCAATCAGCTCCCGGCCGGGGTTGTAGAGAAAGTCCCCGATGAGGGGATGGCCAAGATACAGCATGTGAACCCGGATCTGGTGGGTTCGGCCTGTTTCAAGCCGCAGGGAGAGCAGGCTGATGTCCGGATCAGGCCGGTAAGCCAGAAGCTGATAGTGGGTAACGGCAGGATCGCCCTCTTCAAAATCCACCCGGCGCTTCAGGGCGGAGCCCGCCTCCCTGGCAATAGGGGCGCTGATGGTGCCGGTTTCGTCGGTCTGTCCTTGTACGATGGCCAGATAGGTTTTTTCAATTTGGCCCTGTTTTAGAGCGGCAGAGAGAAGGGATGCGCTCAGGGCGTTTTTGGCTGTGAGCAGCAGGCCGCTGGTATCCCGGTCAAGGCGGCTTATGAAGCGGCAGACAAAAGGAAGATTCTGCTGCTTATAATACCAGGCAAGGCCGTTGGCCAGGGTATTCTCCCGGTTATTTACAGAAGGATGGACGGGAGTGTCCGCCGGCTTATTGAGCACCAGCAGATCCTCATCTTCATAGAGGATGGATAATTCCATGGGAACCGGGACAACGTTGGCGGAAGGATCGGTCTCCTCCAGGCAGATGTCCAGAAAATCTCCGGAAGATAAGATCCGGGAGACGGGAACCCGCTCCCCGTTCAGACGTATTCCCCTGGGGCTTCGTTTCAGTCCGGTTAAAATATGATGGGAATACCCGCGCTGCCGCAGGTATTCCCGGATGGTACTTCCGGACTCTTCGCCGGAAATAAGATAATGAAAGTTTCTGTTCATCATGCTCAGCTGGATTTTACCTTATTCCAGTAGTCCATGTACATGGTGTCCACGTCGTCCCCCAGGTACTGGAAGGTTTCGCAGTTTTCCAGCATGTCGCTGGTGGGGAAGGCGATGGTGCTGTTGCGGATATCCTCGTCCTCGATCAGCTCTCTGGCCGCCTTGTTGGGCGTCGAGTAGGTGATATAGTCAAAGTTCATCAGCGCGATGTCGGGGCGGCAGAGGAAGTTGATGAAGGCTTCCGCGTTTTCCTTGTTGGCCGCGTTCTTGGGGATTACCCAGGAATCGATCCACAGGTTGCTTCCCTCCTTGGGGATCACGTACTCCAGATTTTCGTTTTCTCTCTGGGTGTAGATGGCCTCGCCGGAGTAGATCACGCCGATGGCTGCCTCTTCGCCGATCATTTTATCCCGTACCTGATCGATGACGTAAGCCTGCACCAGAGGCTTCTGCTCAATGAGAAGATCGGTGGCCTCCGCGACTTCGTCTTCATTGGTGGTGTTCATGGAATAGCCCTTCAGCTTCAGGGCCACCATCAGGGCGTCTCTTACGCTGTCCTGCATGAGGATGTTGTTCTCATACTGCTCATCCCAGAGAACCTCCCAGCTGTCAATAGGCTCCTCTACCATTTCTTTATTATAGAGAATACCCACCGTACCCCAGCAATAGGGAACCGAGTACTTGTTTCCGGGATCAAATTCCTCGGACCATTTCATGTACTCCTCATCAATATTTTTGATGTTGGGAACATTGTCAAAGTTAATTTCCTGGAGAAGATCTTCCTGGATCATTCTCTGAATCATGTAGTCGGAAGGACAGATTACATCGTAGGCAATAGCGCCGGTGGCTACCTTGGGATACATGATTTCATTGGTCTCAAATTCTTCGTAGACAACCTCGATGCCGGTCTCCTCCTCAAACATATCCAGCACTTCGGGATCCAGATATTCTCCCCAGTTGTACACAACCACCTGGCCGGAGCCTTCCTTGGACGCTTCCTCGGCGGGAGCGGCTTCTTCTGCCGAACCTTCAGAGGCGCCTTCGCTGTCTGCTGCTGCCGCCTCCTCTGCCGCAGCAGTTTCAGCTGCGGTTTCTTCGGTTTCGTCAATCTTGACGCATCCGGTCAGGGAGCCCAGCACCACAAGACCGGTAAGGGAAAGAACTAACATTTTTTTCATAACTGCAATCCTCCTGCTTTAAAATTTTACTGCGGTATCTCCGCTTCTTTTTTTCTGCGGCTTTACATTGACAAGCAGCAGAAGAACCAACACAGAGACGAAGAGCAGGGTGGAGAGGGCATACATCTCCGGTTTGATACCCTTGCGTACTTCCGTGTAGATCTTGGTTGACAAGGTTTCAAATCCCGGTCCCTTTACAAAGTGGGTGATAACAAAATCATCCAGGGACAGAGTGAAAGCCAGAAGAAAACCGGAGAGAACTCCCGGCATAATATCCGGCAGAATCACGGTAAAAAAGGCCCGCATGGGGGAAGCTCCCAGATCCAGGGCTGCCTCGTAGGTGCTCATATTCACCTGCTTCAGCTTGGGAAGGATGCTCATTACCACATAGGGCAGGTTAAAGGTTACATGCCCGGCCAATACCGTCCAGAAACCAAACTGAATGGTATAGCCAAACTGGGTAAGAAAATTTCCAACGGCAATAAAAACCAGCATCAGGGAGATGCCGGTCACAATCTCCGCGTTCAGCATGGGGATATTGATAACGCCCAGCACCAGAGTGCGGCTGCGCCGTCTCATTTTATTGATGCTGATGGCAGCCGTCAGCCCCAGAAGAGTGGCGATAAAAGCGGAGAGAACGCCTACCAGCAGAGTGTTGTACAGAGCGTCCATGATGGCGCTGTTTTCAAACATGCTGACGTACCATTTCGTGGTAAAACCGCCCCATTTGGCCCGGGTACGGGAATTGTTGAAGGAAAGTACAACCAGTGTCAGGATAGGAGCGTACAGCAGCACAAAAATAAAAATCAGATAAATTCTCTGTATGATCTTTTTCATCAGAATGCAGCCCCCTCTCCGTCTTTGTCATATTTTTGCATAATAGCCATACTGATCAGAATAAATACCATCAGCACCAGGGAAAGTCCGCTTCCCACATTCCAGTTGTTTCCCTGCTTGAATTTCTGCTCAATCACGTTTCCGATGAGAAGGATTTTGCTGCCTCCCAGCAGGTCGCTGATCACGAAGGTGGTCAGGGAGGGCACAAACACCATGGTAATCCCGCTGATGACGCCGGGAAGGCTTAAGGGGAAGGTGATTTTGCAGAAGGTCTGAAAGCTGTTGGCGCCCAGATCTCTGGCGGCGTTCACCACATTTTTATCAATCTTGATCAGCACATTGTAGATGGGCAGCAGCATAAAGGGAAGAAAGTTGTATACCATGCCCAGCACAATGGCGTAGGGAGTATTGATGATATTCAGGGTGGGCAGGTGCAGGAACTTCAGCGCCATATTGATGACGCCGTTTTTTTCCAGCAGAGTCTGCCAGGCCAGGGTCCGCAGCAGGAAGTTCATCCACATGGGAATAATAAAAATCATCACGATAAAGCTGTTGGCGTTAAACTTCATATTGCTGAGGATCATGGCCAGGGGATAGGCCATCACCAGGCAGATCAGGGTGCTGACAACCGACAGCACCAGGGCCAGCCAGAGCGCTTTCAGATTCTCCGGTCTGCCCATCTGGGCGATATTGTCCAGGGTAAAGCCTCCCTCGGCTGAGGTCAGTCCGTAATAGACGATCAGGAGCAGAGGGATCACAATAAATGCCACGGTCCAGATCAGATAAGGGCCGGACAGAAGCCTCTGTTTTTTACTCATCCATCATCACCGCCTGTTCATCCTCGGATTCCGGTTTGTTCATAATCTGAATATTGAAGGGATCCACCCGGATACCCACATCTGTTCCTACCGGGTAGAGGCGGGTGCTGTGAACCAGCCATTCAAAGCCGCCGGCCATTACTTCCATTTCATAGTGGACGCCCTTGAAAATCAGGTGGGTGACCTTGCCCTGGATGGTGCCTTCCGCCGGAGAGACAAGTTCCACGTCCTCAGGGCGGATCACCACGTCCACAGGCTGGTTGTTTCCAAATCCTACGTCCACGCACTGGAAGCGGGCGCCCAGGATTTCCACCAGCTTATCCTGAATCATGGTGCCGTCGATAATGTTGCTGTCGCCGATAAAATCTGCCACGAAAGCGTTCTGCGGCTCGTTGTAGATATCCTCCGGCGTACCGATCTGCTGGATATACCCCTGGTTCATAACCACAATCGTATCAGACATGGTCAGGGCTTCCTCCTGGTCATGGGTAACATAGATGAAGGTGATGCCCAGCTCATTTTTCAGCCGGATCAGCTCATACTGCATATCCTGGCGCAGCTTTAAGTCCAGGGCTCCCAGAGGCTCGTCAAGGAGAAGAACCTTCGGCTCATTTACGATAGCCCGGGCGATGGCAACCCGCTGCTGCTGGCCGCCGCTTAAAGAATCGGGAGAGCGGTTCTCATAACCCTCCAGATTTACGAGCTTCAGGGCGTATCGGATTTTATCTTTAATATACTCCCGGCTTTTTTTCTTGATTTTCAGACCGAAGGCAATATTTTCCGCAATGGTCATATGGGGAAAAAGGGCGTATTTCTGGAATACCGTGTTCAGCTGCCGTTTGTTGGGCGCCAGCTGCGTGATATCCTGTCCGCTGAAAATCACTTTTCCCTGATCCGGATGCTCAAAGCCTCCCAGGATTCGCAGCGTCGTGGTTTTGCCGCAGCCGGAAGGCCCCAGCAGAGTCAGAAATTCATTTTCCCGGATGTACAGGTTCAGATCATCCAGCACGGTTACCCCGTCATAAATTTTGGTGATGTTCACCAGATCGATCAGCTTGTTGCTCATGGCGTTCTCCTCGGTTTGTATTTAATGTTTTAAAAACTGGGGGGCGTGCTCACCCAGATCAGGACAGCACCGGTTCGCTTGCTTGCCGTAATGTAGTGCTGCGTATTGGGGGTAAAATAAAAGGATTCACCTTTTTTGGCCTTAAATATTTTCTGGCCAAGATGAATGGTGACGCTCCCGCTCAGCACATAGCCGAATTCTTCTCCCTCATGGGGAATATCGGGATAAGTGGACCCGCCGGGCTCCAGTGTCAGGCGAATAGGCTCCATCATGTTTTTCTGGGCGTTGGGGATGATCCATTCAATTTTGTTTTTCAGTTCCGTATCTTCTTTCTCAAAGTAGTCAGAGTCGTGGAACACAACCTGATCATCGGATACGTCCCAGAAAAAATCCTTCAGGTTCGTCCCCAGACACTGAAGGATGTCTACCAGAGTGGCGATGGAGGGGGAGGTCAGATCCCGTTCCAGCTGGGAGATAAATCCCTTGGACAGCTCCGCCCGATTGGCCAGTTCCTCCTGGGTCAGGCCCTTGGCCATCCGCAGCTCCTTGAGTTTCAGACCAATTTGCATAGTTCGCTTCCTTTCCCGATCAGTTAAACAAAAAGTTTAGCTATACTGAATTAACAGTTAAAATAAACAAAAAGTTTAGAAACACTAAACAAACTAAGACGATTATACTCCTTCTGTTTATTCTGTCAAGAAGAATATAAAAAAAATATAAAGTTCCCGGAAACGTTACAAATTTTTTGCGGGAAATTTACTTAACAAAGTTCCGGGGATATGATAAAATAGCGTCAGCGACAGGATCGGCCATAAGGAGGAGCGTCTGATGGATAAGAAAAAATATGTAGCTTATGTGGGAACCTACACCCACGGCAGCAGTATCGGGATACATGTATATGATGTGGATGTGGAGGCAGGAAGGCTGACGGAGCGGAATGTGGTTCCGGTGCACAACGCGTCTTATCTGACCAAATCTTATAATGGCGACTACCTGTATTCCATTGCGGATGAGGGAGTGGAAGTGCTCAAGATAGAACCTAACGGGGATCTGACGCCGATTAACAAGGTGGGGATTGACGGGATGAGAGGCTGCTATCTCTCCACAGATGTATCCGGCCGGTTCCTCTTTGTGGGCGGTTACCACGACGGAAAGGTGACGGTGGTGCATACCCATCGGGACGGAAGACTGGGCAGCGTGATGGACGGCGTGTTCCACAAGGGACTGGGCAGTGTGGCGGAGCGGAATTTCCGGCCTCACGTCAGCTGCGTCCATCCTACGCCGGACGGGAAATATCTCTGCGCGGTGGACAACGGCGTGGATCAGGTAAAGATTTACAAGGTGCACCCCACCACGGGAAAGCTGAAGCTGGTGGATATCCTGCGCTGTGAGCTGGAGTCCGGCCCCAGACTGATCTGCTTCAGCAAAGACGGGAGATTCGCCTACATCAACTGCGAGCTGACCAATAAGATCCGGGTGTATTCCTACAACGGAGAGGGGAAATATCCGGAGTTTGAACTGCTGCAGGAGGTTGACAGCCTGATGGATGAAAAGGAGGCCAGCAGCGCCTGCTGCGCGCTGAAGATTTCACCCAGCGGAAAATATCTCTACTGCTCCAGCGCCGGTGAAAATACGGTGGGTGTCTTTTCCATCCATCCCCAGACAGGCCTGCTGACAAAAGTCTGCATTCTGCCTATCAGCGGCGGATACCCCAAGGATGTGGATGTGCTGCCGGATGAGAAGACGATGGTGGTGCTCTGTCATGAGTCCAACTATATGCGGTTTTTTACGGTGAACTATGAGAAGGGAACCCTGGTGATGAAGGGAAAACAGCTGCCGGTGGAGACGCCCAACTGCATCCTGATTTCAGAGACAAGAGAATAGAGGACAGATATGGATTATATAAGAGCCCGGAAGGGAGAGGTCATGAAAGCCTCTCCCTTCCGGGCTCTTTGGATTCTACCGTATTTTTCAGGAATAGATCCGGTGCAGGTGTTCCATAGTGGCGGACATATTCTGCAGCAGAAGATCTAAAAGCGTGATGGCAGTCATGGATTCCACCACCACCACGGCCCGGGGAACGATGATAGGGTCATGGCGGCCTTTAATCACCACCTGCCGGCAGGAGCCGTCCTGGAACAGGGCAGTCTGGGGACGGGCGATGGAAGCGGTAGGTTTAAAGGAGGCCCGCACCAGAAGATCGCTGCCGTCGCTGATTCCTCCCAGGATGCCGCCGGCGTGGTTGCTGGTCTTGCAGGGTTTTCCATCTGCTCCTGTTTCATACTGGTCATTGTTTTCATGGCCCATGGCTTTGGATACGGCAGTTCCGTCCCCAATTTCCACTGCTTTGACAGCGCCGATGGAAAAGAGCGCTTTTCCCAGCGCCGCGTCCAGCTTGTCAAAAACCGGTTCGCCGATGCCCGGACGCATATGCTCTGCTACACATTCCACCACGCCTCCTGAGGAGGTCTGGCTTCGCAGGCAGCTCTCCAGATACTGGACCGCCTGTTCCTCCGCCTGAGGATCCGGCATATAGAGACGGCTTTGAACCAGGTGGCTGCGGGAGAAGCGGGCGGGGTCACACTGGATGGGCCCCACGGATCTGGTGTAAGCAGTGAGGGTGATTCCCAGCTCTCCCAGAATTTTGGAAGCGATGGCTCCGGCAGCTACCCGGGCAATGGTTTCCCGGCCGGAAGAGCGGCCGCCGCCTCGATAATCCCGGAAGCCGTATTTCAGGTCAAACGTATGATCTGCGTGACTGGGCCGGTAATAGGAGGCAATCTCGCTGTAATCTTTGGAGCGCTGGTCTTTGTTGTAGATAATCATGGAGATAGGGGTACCGGTAGTTTTTCCCTCAAAAACGCCGGACAAAATCTCTACCTGGTCTGCTTCGCTTCGGGCGGTGGTATAGCGGCTTTGTCCGGGACGCCGGCGGTCAAGAAAGGGCTGAATATCCTCCTCACAGAGCGAAAGACCTGCGGGACAGCCGTCTACCACCACGCCGATGGCTTTGCCATGGGATTCACCCCAGGTAGTGATGCGAAATAAAGTTCCATATGATGATCCTGCCATAAGTCTGCATATCCTTTCCATATTTCTCAGTTTTTTCTCTCATTATAGCGGAGACAGTGCGGCTTTTCAACCGGAAAGAAGGCAGGAACAAAAGAAAAGGAGGCGCATATGGTAGAGAGAGGGAAGAGGGGGAAAACGGAATATGGAAAAAGAAAGCGCCGGCATTCTGCACAGAGTACAAAAAGGGGAGAACCTGTATCGGCTGGGAGAAAAATACCAGGTTACTGTGACGGCTATCCTGGACGCCAATCCCTATACGGACGTCTACCAGCTTCAGGAGGGAGACGAGATTTTAATTCCTAAAATCCCTGTTTCTTAAAAAATTGTGAACAGCCGTTCCTGTCATTGACAAATAAAATGGGAAAACATATAATTAAAACTTAAGTAAAGCCAAGGTAAACCGCTCTTTACAGAAAGGAGCGGCTGTTTTATGAAAGGAACCGAGATGAAGTTTTTAAATAAAATGGAGCGGAAGTTCGGAAGATACGCGATTCCCAACCTTCCCGCCATTATCATTGCCCTGTATGTGGCGGGGTATATCCTGGCTGTGTTTCAGCCCCGGATTTTCAGCTACCTGACCCTGGAGCCTTACTATATTCTTCACGGTCAGATCTGGAGGATTGTGACCTGGCTGATCATTCCTCCCAGCTCCCTGGATTTCTTTACGATCTTTATGCTGCTTCTGTATTATTCCCTGGGAAAAACGCTGGAGCACACCTGGGGGACGTTCCGGTTTAACGTATATATGTTCAGCGGCGTGCTGTTTACCGTGATGGGCGCGTTTTTGCTCTACGGCGTTCTGTATTTTATGCTGGGAACCAATATCGCGTTCGGTCAGGCTTTCTTCAGCACCTACTATGTGAATATGTCCATATTCCTGGCTTTTGCCGCCTGTTACCCCAATATGGAGGTGCTGCTGTATTTCCTGTTCCCGGTGAAGATCAAGTACATGGGCATTCTTTACGGGATCTTCATTATTTATGAGTTTATCAACAGCTCCTGGGTAGGAAAGGTAGCCATCCTGGCCTCCTTGCTGAATTTCCTGATTTTCTTCTTTTCTACCAGGAATTTCCGCAGAGTTTCCCCCAGAGAGATACACAGAAAGCAGAAATTCGCCAGAGATATGTCCAAAGCGGCTCCCCAGGCAGGGGCGCCCCGGCACCGCTGCGCGGTGTGCGGCAGAACGGAACAGGACGATCCCAGGCTGGAGTTCCGCTACTGCTCCAAATGCGAAGGTGATTATGAGTACTGTCAGGATCACCTGTTTACCCATGAACATGTCAGGCATCACTGAGTAAATCAGGAATATGAGGAAGGAACGTGAAGAAATTATGAAAACAACCTGGATCAGAAAAAAGGGACGCCTTATTCTGGCCTGTCTTCTTACAGCCATGCTGCTGGTTCTTACGGCGATGGCATATACGGCGGAAGGAGCCGGAGGCTGGATGCTTCCCCTGGCTCTGTTCTTATCAGTAGCAGCAGGTGCCTACCTGCTGCTTGCTGTACGTTTTGGAGCAGTCCTTAATACTGCGGCGGCAGTTCTACTGCCGTTCTGTTCCATGTGGCTTCTCCAGTGGTATACCTGTGATCCCTGGAGAATGTATCCCAAAATGATCCTTTTAAACTGTATCTTTTTCTATACCTTTTATGTGGGACTGGCCTTCCTGCTGGGAAGCTTCCGGTTAAGCTACACCATCGCTTCCCTGTTTGCCATGGTGCTGGGAATTGCCAACTATTTCGTGATCGAGTTCCGCTCCTCGCCTATCGTGCCCTGGGATCTGCTCTCTGTAGGCACGGCGGCCTCGGTGGCGGATAACTATACATATTCCGTCACCTGGCGGCTGCTGCTGGTAAGTCTGGGCTTTGTCTTTGTGATCCTGACCGGTTTCAAGAGTACCCTGAAGCCCCGCAGGCTGGCGCTGCGGCTCCCGGCCTTTCTGCTCTCCGCGGCCCTGCTTCTGGGAGCCGGGTACGCGATTCAGAACGATACCGTAAAGGATCTGTTCGGAATGGACCAGACGCTGTTCACTCCCACGGTGCGCTACCGCAACAACGGATTTGTGGCGGCCTTTGTGGGAAATCTTCATCTGATTAACGTGGAGGAACCGGATGGGTATTCCGCGAAACGGGTGGAGGAAATTGCCGCCTCGGCATCCAGCACCGCTTCCGGAAGCCAGACCAGCAGGGACAGAAGCACGGCCGGCGAGGAAACCGGGGAAGAGCAGGTTTTGGAGGCAGAGACGGAAGAGAGGGAAACGGCAGCCGCGTCGGAGACCAAAACCGGAGAGCAGATGCCCAATATCATTGTCATCATGGATGAGGCATTTTCAGATCTGGCCTATCTGGGCGAGTTTGGCACCAGCGAGGATTATATGCCCTTTTTCCATTCCATGATGGAGGAATACCCCAGCGGCCGTCTGATGGTATCGGTAAAGGGAGGAAACACGGCCAATACGGAATATGAGTTCCTCAGCGGGGATACCATGGCGTTTCTTCCCGCCGGCAGCGTGGTGTATCAGCAGTATATTAAGGATGAGGTGCCGACCCTGGCATCCTATCTCCGGGACCTGGGCTATTCCACCACAGCCATCCATCCCTACCTGGCCAGCGGCTGGGACAGGGATACGGTATATCCTCTTATGGGATTTGAAGAGTTCCTGGACATTGACACATTTTCGGATCCCCTCTACATCCGGAATTATATCAGCGATGAGTCCGCCTTTGACAAGGTAATAGAAGTCTTTGAAAATAAGGAGGAAGGGGAGAGCGCCTTTATCTTTGAGGTAACCATGCAGAACCACAGCGGCTACAGCAAAGAGTATCCCGGATTTGAGGAGAGCGTTTTTCTGACAGACTATGAGGAGTCCCAGAAAAATACACAGATCCGGGCGGTGGAAAAATATCTGACCCTGATAAAAGCGTCGGATTCGGCTTTTGAAAAACTGATCGGGTATTTTGAGACGGTGGAGGAGCCCACGGTGATCGTAATGTTCGGCGACCACCAGCCCTCCGATTATATTACCAATGTGATTTCCCGGCTGACCGGATACGATATGGAGAGCTCTCTGGAGGAATACCAGAAGACTTATGAGGTTCCCTATGTGATATGGAACAATATGGGCCTGGAACTGGGGGAAAATATGGAACTGACCAGCGTAAATTATCTGGCGGCCTGTCTGCTGGAGAGCCTGGATCTTCCGCTGACTCAGTATCAGGAATTTCTTCTTCAGCTCAGAGAGGAGCTGCCTGTGATCTGCGCCGGCGCCTATATCGACAAAGACGGCGTTTACCACAGCTATTCCGAGGAGGACGCGGTCTATGGGGACCTGCTGAATGACTACAACATTCTTCAGTACAACCATCTCACAGACTGGAAAAACCGGGTTGACTCCGTGTTTGCCCAGCCTCAGTCCTGACGGTTTGCCTTGACAGGAAAAACAGATTGCATTATAGTTGACACATATTTATTTTGACAAAAAAGACGGGAAACCAGGAGAGAATACGATGAAGAAACCCTTTGTGACATACCAGCAGATTAAAAAGATTACGGAAGAATACCCCACGCCTTTCCATCTGTATGATGAAAAGGGAATCCGGGAGAATGCCGCCAGACTGCAGGAGGCGTTTGCCTGGAATAAAGGCTTTAAAGAATATTTCGCGGTGAAGGCTACGCCCAATCCGTTTCTGATCAAGATCCTCCGGGAGTACGGCTGCGGCTGCGACTGTTCTTCCATGACAGAGCTGATGCTCTCGGAAGCCGTTGGAATAAAGGGACACGATATTATGTTTTCTTCCAACGACACGCCGGTGGAGGAGTTTCAGAAGGCGGCCGAGCTGGGCGCGATCATCAACCTGGACGACATCACCCATGTGGAGATTGTGGAGAAGGCCCTGGGCGGACTGCCCAGAACCATGAGCTGCCGGTATAATCCGGGAGGCGTTTTCAAAATCAGCAACGATATTATGGATAATCCGGGAGACGCCAAGTACGGCATGACCCGGGAACAGATTGCGCAGGCTTTCCGCATGATGAAGGAAAAAGGTGTGGAAGAATTCGGAATCCACGCTTTTTTGGCCAGCAATACGGTGACCAATGAATATTATCCGCTGCTGGCGAAGGAACTTTTTGAGCTGGCGGTGGAACTGAAAGAGGAGACGGGTGCGGATATCCGCTTTGTCAACCTGTCAGGAGGCATCGGGATTCCCTACCGGCCGGATCAGGAGCCCAATGATATTATGGCGATCGGCAGAGGCGTTCAGAAGGTTTATCAGGAAGTGCTGGCGCCGGCAGGGATGGATGATATCGCCATCTACACAGAGCTGGGCCGTTATATGCTGGGACCCTATGGCTGCCTGGTGACAAAGGCGATCAATGAGAAGCATACCTATAAAGAATATATTGGCGTGGACGCCTGCGCGGTAAATCTGATGCGGCCCGCCATGTACGGCGCTTATCATCATATCACCGTGATGGGCAAAGAAGACTGGCCGGAAGACCATAAATATGATATCACCGGTTCCCTGTGTGAGAACAATGATAAATTTGCCATAGACCGGATGCTTCCGAAGATAGACATGGGAGATATCCTGGTGATCCATGACACAGGGGCCCACGGCTTTTCCATGGGATATAATTATAACGGAAAGCTCAGGTCTGCGGAGGTCCTGCTGCGGGAGGACGGCAGCACCCAGCTGATTCGAAGAGCCGAGACGCCCAGAGATTATTTTGCCACGTTTGACTGTTTTGATATTCTTAAGGATATGAAGTACTGAGGCTTCGGCCTGTAAAAAGAGAAGTTTCTGCCTGCGGGCGGGGCTTCTTCTTTTTGTTCTGCGAGGAGGAAGCGCATGGGAATTGCGGATAAATATATAGACTACGTGAAAGAGAGCACGATCAAAGACCCTTCCGGAAGCTGGGGAAAGATTCTGATGGGCTTTAAGGCAAATAAGCTGCGGACAAAGCTGCTGCCGGACAAAGAGCTGGCTAGGTGATATGGCAGGCTGGAGGCTATGATGATGTCTTTTGTGGCGGATTCTCTGTCCCGTCCCAAAAGCTACGTGTGGGGCAATATTTTCGCCCCCAGTGAGATCATCCGGTGTTTTGGACTGAATACCCTTTCCATTGAATGTCTCTCCTGCTATCTGGGCGGATATCATCTGGAGGATTATTTTATTGATTTTGCCCAGAACGAGGGAATTGCCCCCACTCTGTGTTCTTATCATAAAACCTTTGTGGGAGCCATGGACAGCGGCGCTGTGCCGGCGCCGGACTATGCGGTGACCACCTCCCTGTCCTGTGACGGAAATCTGAATACCTTCCGGTATCTGGAAAAGAAGAAGGGCGTGCCCTTTTCTTTTCTGGATGTGCCCTACGGGGACGATCAGGATTCTGTGGACTATCTGGCGGAGCAGCTGCGCGCCTTTGCGAAAGAACTGGAAAAAAGAACCGGAAGGCCCTTTGAGGAGCAGAAGCTTAAGAAGATTCTGGAAACGGAGAATGAAACAAGGCGGGAACTGATTCGTTTTATGGAACTGCAGAGGGAGCACTACTATCCGGGTGAGCTGATTAGCCAGCTGTATCTGATGATGGGGATGCATCTGCTGATCGGTACGGAGGAATTTCTGGAACTGATCCGGTTCATGGTGAAAGATATTCAGAAATATCCCCGGTTTACAGGAAAGAAAATCATGTGGGTTCATCTTCTTCCTTTTTATCAGGAGACGCTGCAGAAATATTTCAATGAAAATCCGGAGTATCAGATTATAGCCAGCGATATTACGCTTGATTCCCGGGAGGATCTGGATCCCGCCCGCCCTTTCCATGCACTGGCTAAAAAGATCATCCATAACCTCTATAACGGTTCTTATTCCCATAAGGCCGATATGGTCGCTTCTCTGGCTGAAAGACTGACGCCGGATGCTGTCATCCAGTTCTGCCACTGGGGATGCAAACAGTCTTCCGGCTGCAGCCTGCTGCTGAAGGAAAAGCTGCAGGAGATGGGAATTCCCATGCTGATTCTGGACGGTGACGGAATTGACAGAAGGAACAGTCATGACGGCCAGATCCGGACCAGACTGGAGGCTTTTCTGGAGATGATAGAAGAAGAGGGAAGGCAGGAAAAAATATGTTAGGCTATATATGCAAATACGCGCCGGTGGAAGTATTTGAGTCCATGGGAGTCCGGATGGAAAGAATAGAGCCCCAGGTTGCCGATTTTAATCAGGCGGATGAGAAGATGCATCCCAATATCTGCAGCTTTGCCAAAGGAGTTCTGGAGGAGGTTCTGAGCCGGGATTATGAAGGCGTGATTCTGACTACCTGCTGCGACAGTATCCGGAGACTGTACGACGTGCTTCGGAAGGAACTGCCGGACCGGTTTATCTATATGCTGGATACGCCCAGGATCAGTCAGGACGCGGGCGTGACGCTTTACGAGAAAAGAATTCGGACCATGATCCGGGCCTACGAAGATTTTTCCGGAAAAACCTTCCGGGAAGAACGGTTTCCGGAATGGCTGGAAAAACAACAGGAGAAGCGGCAGATTTCCCTGAAAGAAGGGAGTCTCAATATCGGTATTCTGGGAGCCAGGGCCAATGAGAGCATCCGGGAGATCCTGGAGAAGAAAGGGGTGAATGTGGCCTTTGATCTGACCTGTACCGGGCTGGGACGGAAGGTGCTGGCGGACCGGGAACAGCCCCTTGCAGGCTATGCCAGAGGACTTCTGAGCCAGTTCCCCTGTATGCGGATGTCCCAGGCCTGTAACCGGGACGAGCTGATCCGGCGGTACGCGCAGGAAGCAGACGGGCTGATTTATCACACGGTACAGTTCTGCGATAATTACGCTTACGAATATACCTGGCTGCGGACCTGGATCGACCGGCCTATGCTTTTGCTGGAGACAGACTATACACGCCAGAGCTACGGCCAGATTCTGACCCGGATAGAAGCATTTCTGGAGTCCCTGTCTTCGGGAAGCCGGAAAATGCCTGTAAAAAAGAAGGAGAATGAACAGATGTATGTACTTGGAATAGACAGCGGTTCCACCTCCACCAATGCGGTGATCATGGATCAGGACCGAAAAATCAGGGCGTTTTCTGTGGTGCGCACCGGAGCAAAGTCCGGCGTCAGCGCCGAAAAGGCGCTGAAGGATGTGCTGGAGAAAGCTTCCCTGGAACGGGAGGATCTTTCCTGGATTGTTTCCACCGGATACGGAAGAGTCAGTATTGCCTTTGCGGATGAGAATGTGACGGAAATCAGCTGCCATGGCAAGGGCGCCCACTATTTCAATCCGACAATACGCACGATTCTGGATATTGGAGGGCAGGACAGCAAGGCGATTCACCTGAATGAGCAGGGTGAGGTGAAGGATTTTGTCATGAATGACAAATGTGCCGCCGGAACAGGACGGTTTCTGGAGATGATCGCCCGGACGCTGGAGGTGAGCCTGGACGAGCTTGGAGCTATCGCCCTTGCCTCCACGGAGAAGATTGAGATTACCAGCATGTGCTCCGTATTTGCCGAGTCAGAAGTGATCTCCCTGATTGCCAATAATAAAGAGAAAGCGGATATAGCCGCCGGCGTATGCGGCGCCATTGCCAATAAGGCATCCGGACTGCTTCGCCGGGTGGGGATGGAGCCGGCGTTCATGATGACCGGCGGCGTGGCCAAGAATCCGGGAGTGGTGCGAGCCGTGGAGGAAAAGATCGGGGAGAAGCTCTATATCTGTCAGGAGCCGGAGATTGTAGGCGCCACAGGAGCGGCGCTTTATGCCTTGGAGAAGATGAAGGGATAAAAAGCTATAGATCATATCTATTGAAACTTATAGGTTATAGGCATTTGTCATTTAAAGACAGATGGGTTTATAATGAATGGAAAGAAAACAGGAAAGGATGAGTGAGGCGAAATGATTTATAAGGAATTTCAGGATCTGAAGCTGTCTGCCCTGGGACTGGGCACCATGCGCCTTCCCGTGGTGGACGGAAAAGACGGAGAGATTGACCGGGATGCCGCCCGGGAAATGTTTGACTGCGCCATGGCTCAGGGCATCAATTACTACGATACGGCCTGGGGCTACCATAACGGAAACTCAGAGCTGGTAACAGGCGAGAATCTGAGCCGTTATCCTAGAGACAGCTATTATCTGGCTACCAAGTTTCCGGGCTATGACCTGGCCAACATGGACAAGGTGAAGGAAATTTTTGAAAAGCAGCTGGAAAAATGCCGGGTGGACTATTTTGATTTTTATCTGTTCCATAATGTATGCGAGATGAATATTGACGAGTATTTGAACCCGGCTCACGGAATCTATGATTACCTGATGGAGCAGAAGAGAAACGGCCGGATCCGTCATCTGGGGTTCTCCGCTCACGGAAGCTACAGCGTGATGAAGCGCTTCCTGGAGGCTTACGGAAAAGATATGGAGTTCTGTCAGATTCAGCTTAATTATCTGGACTGGACCTTCCAGGACGCCAAGGCCAAGGTGCAGCTTCTGGAGCGATACCAGATTCCGGTTTGGGTTATGGAGCCTCTGCGGGGCGGAAAACTGGCTTCCCTGTCAAAAACAGACGAGGCAAAGCTGAGAGAACTTCGTCCCCAGGAGGAGATTCCCGCCTGGGCTTTCCGGTTCCTGCAGTCCATTCCCAGCGTTACCATGGTGCTCTCCGGTATGTCCAATATGGAGCAGCTGCAGGATAATATCCGTACCTATGAGACAGAACAGCCTCTGAACGAGATAGAGAAAAAGACGCTTCTGGAGGCGGCGGACCGCATGGTAAGGCAGCAGTCGGTGCCCTGCACCTCCTGTCATTACTGCGTCAGCCACTGTCCCCAGGAACTGGATATTCCCAGACTGCTGGAGCTTTACAATGAGCACCGCTTTACCGGGGGCGGCTTTATCGCGCCCATGGTGGTGGGAACCCTTCCGGAGGATAAACGGCCCGGCGCCTGCGTGGGATGCAGAAGCTGTGAGGCAGTCTGTCCCCAGCGGATCAGGGTGTCGGAGGTAATGGCTGATTTTGCCGCAAAACTGAAATAGAGTAAATCGATGAGGGTGTTGCAAAATCATGTAATTCATTATGAAGCAGCCCCCTCGTTCTTAAGAACTGGCTGCGGGCGCGCTCGACTCTGGAATTTCTCGAAACCTGGGAGATGATGTATAACCCGGATTTTAAAGTGGTCGAATTCGACCACTTTAAAAGCGAAGCCGGATTATATACCTTCACGCTCAGCGCGAAAGAATGGATTGAGCAAACCAATGCGATTGGCATTTATGTCCAGGCCGGCCGGTACGGCGGCACTTATGTGCTGCCGAAGCGCAACTACAAAAAGGATATGGAGTGGCTGGTCTACGCAGATGAGGCTGACCTTTTGAACGTGGTTCTCTTTGACTGTACAGCAAAAGAATGGCGCGAAGCAAATCCGGTTCTGGCTAAAAACAGCAATATCCGAGACTACGCTTCCATTTCGGAGCTGACGGTTCTCTCCAATTTGGAGACACACAATGCAGAACTGATTAAACAGGGGTATAGCAAGAAAGAACGCTTTGAAATGCTCCAGCAGATTGCACAGTATCAGTTGAAGGTACTTGCAGAGGCGGAACAGATCAAACAGCTTCCGGATAAAACAGAAAATCAATAAGAAATCGGGCATGGTAGGCAGCTATCGTGCCCGGTTTCTTTTTGTGTCACAGTAAAAATACCCCCCTGCTCTGCAGGAGGAGGGAAGATCATTAGATAAAAGAATAAACTCCTGTGTTATGATAAAAGTGGGTCTGCAAAACCACAAATAAAATAACACAGGAGGTCCAAAGAATGGACGTTAATAGTTTAGCCCATACAAAATGGGAATGCAAGTATCATATCGTTTTTGCACCGAAATACCGCAGACAGGTAATCTACAAACAAATCGGAGATCATGGATGAAGCGGAAACCAGCCCGATCATGTTGAACCTGTGGGCGGCCTACCAAAAGAAATTTTCCTATGCGTCCGACCTCGACTGGAATACGGTCATGGCTGTGGTTCGTCAGTTGTTCGCTCGTTGCGAGGGACGGTATGAAAAAATGTAGACACTACTGTAAAATTTTGATTTTTATATAGACGAGGAAACTGAGATAGAGTAAATTGATGCGGTCTGTGATGAGCAGGCCGCTTATCAAAGAATTTATTGGGCAATAGAAAAGCCCTGAACCGTGAAGCTCAGGGCTGAAAATTTTGTCTAAAGGGACAACATTTCATACAGTACGGCGGAAATAAAAAGCGGGAAAACACAACATGAGGTGTTTATTCCCGCTATTTTTCTGCCTGCATATCTATATCTTGTATTTCTTCGCCTTTGAAATGCACACCCTAATCTATGAGGTAGTGCCGCAGTAAATCCTCTCGGCCATCTTCTCTCAGCCGTTCCACAGAATAGCGCAGCCATTCCTCCGGGGTAGGCACATCCCCGGCGCATGGTATCCGTTCCCATTGCGCCCGGCGCTCCGGATCAGGGTCATGCAGACCCTTCCATATCCGCTTTGAGATTTTCTCTTTGACCTTTTCCACGGTCGTATGATCCCGC
>DSTFC04002__coassemble_504_pt1 | contig 194717 bp, 185 predicted proteins | sample DSTFC04002__metabat2_high_PE_043 | metagenome-assembled genome bin DSTFC04002 | reverse complement strand
GGCTGGACAACTGCGGAAACCTTGTCTTTGCGGGGCCTCCGGGCCTCGGCAAGACTATGGTCGCCTGTGGTCTGGGGTTGCAGGCTGTCAACAGCGGCTATACGGTATGTTTTGAGAAGATGACCAGCCTGATCAAGATCCTCGACACCGCAGAGACAGAGCGCGCCGCCGGTTTCCGGCTCAAAAATATCAAGAAAGCCCAGCTTATCATCATTGATGAGATTGGCTACACTCCGATCAGCCGCGGACAAGCGAATCGTTTTTTCACATTTATCAGCGACACCTATGAAACCAGTTCCATCATCTTTACCACCAACAAAGAGATCGTTGACTGGGCTGAGATGATGGGGGATCCGGTACTTACCACTGCGATGCTGGACCGGATCCTGCACCATGCCAAGTGTTACTCTTTCCGAGGGGAATCCTACCGGCTGAAGCACCCTGACCTTTACCCGCAGGGAGAAACAGGGATGTAAGAATCTGCTTACCGGGTAATGTAAAAAAGTGCTTACCTTACGATGTAAAGATCTGCTTACCAGGGTATGTAAAAAACTCCTTACCTTACGGTGTAAAAAACATCTTACCTAACAATGTAAAAAAGTGGTTGACATTTGCAGCAATTAAAAAATAGCAACATACCAAGTATTTTATTATTAGGTGAACAGTTTTCCTCAATCAATAATCCGAGGGAGCAGATGAAGCAATTGTTACAAACTTCGTTGGATTTTGAAAATATGCTTAGAGTGTTAAATTCTATTGGTCAAGTAAATGGTGAAAGAATATTAATTATTATAGATGCTCTGAATGAAGGGGACGGAAATATATTATGGCCAAAATATTTATCTGGATTAGTTAATCAAATTAAAAGATTTCCGTGGATTGGGTTCATTGTGAGTGTTCGAAGTGAATATAAAGAAGAGATTATTCCCAAAGAGCTAATAAATAGTTTTATTCAAATAAAGCATACAGGGTTTAATGAGATAGCTGATTATGCATGTGACAGTTTTTTTAACTATTATGATATAGCACCAGAAGTTCCGGTTTTATCGGAAGAATTTACAAATCCTCTATATTTAAAACTATTTTGTGAATCATATGATAAAAATAAGCAGTATTGCGACTTACCTGGACTTTCAGATGTGTTTGAGAGTTATACTGATAATATAAACTCAAAATTATCTAAAATTGATAATTTTGGATATGAAGAATCTTTAAATCGTGTTCATGACAGTATTCAGGCAATTGCTATTAAAATGGCTGAAATGAATTCTTACGCTTTGACATACAGAGACGCAATAGATATTACTAGAGAAATTGATAAAAATTACAATATTCAAAATACAATAAGGTATAAAAGCTTTTTAGATGCTTTAATAAAAGAAAATATTTTCAAATGTAATCGTAGATATGGAGAGAAGGAAAAATATGTGTCTTTTTCTTATGAAAAAATGCAGGATTATTATCTGGTATATTACCAATTAATGAAAAAACCTGAAGGGGAAAGAATCGATGAGTATGTAAGAAAGAGCCCATATTTTTCAGATGTATTTGAAAGGACGCCATTTGGTAAATTAAATAAAATAACCATGTTATCTTTGCTTTTACCAGAAATTTACAATGTGGAATTAATGCAATGTGTTCCGGATGGAAAAATACCAAGATTTTTTATTGAGTGTTTTTTAGATAGTTTAATATGGAGAAGAGAAAAACGGATTAATCCTATAATTGTAGACTGGATAAAAGATATTTGTGAAAATGACAGTGAATTGAGGAATATAATTGTTAAACATATAATGAATTTATGCGCTTTACCACAGAGCCCCTTTAACATTTTTTTTATTCATGAAAACTTTCTTATGAGAAAATCTATGGGAAAGAGAGATGCGTGGTGGAATGCGCTGATTAATGAATGCTACGATAGAAATGATCCATATATTTTTAGAAGAATTATTAATTGGAGTTGGAAACCAAACCGCCAAAGTAATATCAGTACTGACTCCAGAAAATTGTTAGGAATTACGCTACTATGGTTTTGTGCATCTACAAATAGAGAGTTAAGAGATACAGCTAGTAAAGGATTAGTTTGCCTGTATAAAAACGCTCCAAGAGAAATTTTGGAACTGTTCTATATATTTCAAAATATAGATGATTTATATATCTTAGAGCGCCTGTTTGCAGCAACATATGGTGTAGTTATGTTTGCTGATAAAAAAAAGGATATAAAATCTATAAGTGATTATTTATTGTGCGAAGTATTTGAAAAACCAGAGATAATTCCTAATATTGTTATACGTGATTATGCAAGAGGAATTGTTGAATTTGCGTTATCACAAGATATATATGATCAAGAACCAAAAGAATATTATCAAAAATTAGTCACACCACCATATAAAAGCAAATTTCCGATGAGCTTCCCATCGAAGAAAACTATTGAAAAGATGAGCGAAATATACAAAGATGATATAGGATTTTCAGAAGTAAGAAGGTCTATGGATACAGGAGTGGGATATGGTGATTTTGGACGATATGTTTTCGGTAATACTTTAAAAAAATTTGAGGGTATTGATTTAGATAAATTAGAAAGATGGGCAATAAAAAAAATAATGAAATTAGGATATAATCCTAAGCTTCATGATAAGAAAAGGCCGATGTATTATGGAAGGGGAACCAGTAAAATAGAACGTATTGGGAAAAAATATCAATGGATTGCTTTCTATGAAATTGTAGCGCTGGTTGCAGATAAATATTTGATAAAATCTGAATGGGGAGAAAAAGAAGGTCATTATTGCAACGGCACCTTGGAACTTGGTCTTAGAGAATTTGACCCTACTTTATTAATAAAAGATACAAATATTCTGGGATATGAACAACCTCCTAAATCGTGGCTAAGTAATCGTGATTATCTGTCAAGTAATAACGATAAACCAGAATGGATTACCGAAAAACTATCGAATATAGAAAATCTGATACAATTTCAAGATACAAATGGAGAGGACTGGGTTGCATTATGCCATTTTCCGATTTGGAACGAATATCCAGAAGAAGTTGACAATAAGAGGCTAGAAGATATTAACGCTGAGCAAAAGAAAATGTATGGCTATATAAATTCTTTTTTGCTTAAAAACAGTGATATGGAAAAGTTTATTAAAATATATAATTCTGATCATATAAAAACAAGGGATGCATTAAAGCGGATAAATTGGAGGAATGTATATTTTAAAGAGTATTATTGGTCAACTATACATAAAAAATTAAATGGAAATAAAGATATTGGATTATGGAAGCATCTTGTTATCGATGATATTGATACAAATATAATTTATGCAAATACAGCACAACGGCATTTTTGGGAAGCAGAATATGATTATTCAAAAAATGAGAGTTCCATAGCTTTTGATATACCGTCAGAGATATTTTATAAAGGCATGAACATGCATTGTGAAGGCACCCCTGAATACTACTGTGGTAATGAAATGATTTGCTATAATCCTGGCGTAAATCAGCAATCCAATTATCTGCTTTTAATAAAAAAGAATTTTTTATCAGAGTGGCTCAAAAAGAATGATTTGTGTATGTTCTGGTTTGTTACAATAGAGAAAAAAATTGTAAAAGAATATAGGGGATCAGTTCAGTATTCTGATTGGCAAGGAATGTATATATTTTCCGATGATGGGATTAATGGGGAAATGGAGAGAATAGACTAAGGTGTATATTAAAGTTTTTCTTGACGAGTAGTTCTTTCAGAGTGATTACTATAACAAAAGGAGTGATCACTTATGACTAAAGACCAAAAAGAATTTATTGCAAAAATGCGACATTGGAGGTATGGATATTGTAAGATAGCAGGTAGGGTGAAATTAAGCAGGAATACTGTTATTAGAAAACGATGGAAAGGCACCTTCCTTTATCTTTCAAATAAAGTAACTGGTCGCTGGAGCAGCGCCCTAGTTCGGTAAACTATAAGAGGATTTGAGAAACGGTATCCATAACTGAAAAACCAGACCCTCAAATACTAAAGGTGCACCAATGGAAATAAGAGAAGTGACAGAAAACAAAAAGCAGTATCTTTCCCTGCTGCTGTTGGCGGATGAGCAGGAGGACATGATCGACCGCTATCTTGACAGGGGGACCATGTATGTGCTGGATGACAGCGGAGTGAAGGCGGAATGCGTGGTGACGGATGAGGGCGGCGGCGTGCTGGAGGTAAAGAACCTGGCAGTGGCGCCGGAAAGCCAGAGAAAAGGATACGGCCGGGCCCTGCTGGAGTATATTGCGGACCGATATCGGGAGAGTTTTTTTGTGCTCCAGGCGGGAACCGGGGACAGCCCGCTTACGGTTCCGTTTTACGAGCGCTGCGGGTTTGTCCGGCATCACACAGTAAAGAACTTTTTTACGGAGCACTATGACCATCCCATACTGGAGGCCGGAGTGCGGCTGACGGATATGATTTATCTGCGAAAAGATCTGCAGGCTCCGGCAGGAATGACCGGGAGGCTCTCAGAGAAGAATTCAAGCGGCGCTTGAATGAAAAAACAGCGGTTCAAGGCGCGGATGCTGTCATAAGGGAAAGAAAAGGCGTACACTTATCCTGTGAAAAAAGTACGGCGAGGGAGGATGAGTAAATGACATTTTCTGAGAGACTGGCAAAGGCAAGGAAAGAAAGAGGACTGACCCAGAGCGAGGTGGCGGAGAAACTCCATGTGTCCTTTCAGGCAGTCAGCCTGTGGGAGAGGGGAGAAACGGTTCCGGAAACAGATAAGCTGGCGGATATTGCGGATCTGTACAGGGTAAGCACAGACTGGCTGCTCACCGGGAAGATCCAGGAGAGGGTGCTGTTTGATTTTCAGGACTCCCTGTCGGACCGGCTGTTTGATGAGAGCAGAATGTACACCTATGTAAAAACCTATGCCGGCGTGAAGAACCTGTATCAGACTTTGAAAGTGCTGCCCTATGCGAGGGACCTTCACAAAGGGCAGGTGCGGAAAGGGCGGGACCAGGTTCCCTACATTTATCATCCGCTGCTCATCGCGTGCCACGCGCTGGCGCTGGCGCTGGATGACGACAATCTGATTTCAGCCGCCCTGCTCCACGATGTCTGCGAGGACTGCGGCGTTTCCGTTTCGCAGCTGCCGGTGAATGAACGGACAAGGGAGGCGGTCTCTCTTTTGACCAGACAGGCGGGCATGAAAAAGGAAGATTACTATCAGCGGATTCTGAAAAATCCCATTGCCGCCATGGTGAAGCTGCTGGACCGCTGCAATAATGTTTCAGGGATGGCGGCCGGTTTTTCCAAAGAAAAGCTGGTGGCATACATCCGGGAAACCGAACAGTATATATACCCGCTGCTTCATCAGGCAAAGAATGAGTATCCCATGTATTCCAATCAGATATTCCTGATAAAATATCATATGACAAGTGTGATCGAAGCGGTTAAACGACAATAGCGGAGGAGTGAGACAGATGAAGGAGGGACTTTCACGCTTCAGGCAGCCCCATCAGGCGGATTATCCCCGGGCGCTGTCTGAGATCAGAAACGGAAGGAAAACAGGCCACTGGATCTGGTATATTTTTCCTCAGCTGAAAGGGCTGGGGTACAGTTCCATGTCGGATTATTACGGCATTCGGGACCTGGAGGAGGCGAAGGCCTATCTGGCGGATCCCGTACTGGGAAGGGATTTAGTGGAGATCTGCGGGGCGCTGCTGTCCCTGGACCGGAATAATCCGACGGAAGTGATGGGATGGCCGGATGACCTGAAGCTGCGCTCATCCATGACGTTATTTGACGCGGCGGCGGAAGATACGGATGTCTTTCAGAAGGTTCTGGACAAGTATTTTCAGGGAAGAAAGGACGGGCGTACTCTCAAAATGCTGGGACTGGAAGAATAGGACAGATGTCATCTGCCGGGCGACCCGGATGGAAGGAAGTATGCTATCATCAGGTCATCAGCTGAAAAATAAGTTAAACCAGGAGGAAAACAGTATGTACGGCGCATTTATCGGAGATATTGTTGGATCAAAGTATGAATTCCACAATATTAAAACAAAAAAATTTCCCCTTTTTTCAAAGGACTGCGATTATACGGACGACACCATTCTGACAGCGGCAGTGGCCAAGGCGATTCTGCTAAGCGGTAAGGAGCGGGAGGAGAATCCCCGGGACGGGAAAGGCTTTCAGGAAATTCTGGTGGAGGTGATGCGGGATTTCGGAAAGAGATATCCCTGCCCCAAGGGGGCATACGGCGGCCGGTTTGCCGCCTGGCTGCACCAGAAGGATCCCCAGCCCTACGGAAGCTATGGAAACGGCTCCGCCATGCGGGTTTCGCCCTGCGGACTGATGGCTGTTACCCTGGAGGAGGCGATCATTCTGGGCCGGGCCAGCGCCGCGGTAACCCATAATCACCCGGAGGGAATCAAGGGGGCCGAGGCCGTGGCGGCCGCGGTATTTCTGGCAAAGAGCGGAAAGACGAAAGAGGAAATCCGGCAGTACATAGAGGAAAAGTATTACAGGCTGGATTTCACCTTGGATTCCATACGGCCCGCCTATAAGTTTGACGGTTCCTGTCAGGGCTCGGTTCCCCAGGCCATTGCGGCTTTTCTGGAGTCTGAGAATTTTGAAGACGCCATCCGGAACGTGATCTCCATCGGCGGGGACTGCGACACTACGGGGGCCATCACCGGCTCCATTGCCTGGACCTATTACATCGTCCAGAACGGAGGCTGGGAGAGCTGGGTATCTGACCGGATCGATCCGGCCATGCAGGACATAAGAGAGCAGGCCATGGAGTATCTTCCGGGGGAATTTACGGATATTGCGGAGGCGTTTCGCAAAGCCTGCGGCCAGAGGACAGAAGCCTGGGAGAAAACCGGAGCGTGCGGTTCCATTTTAAGCCAGGAGGATAAAAATTCGCCGGAATGAAACTGACTTTTAAACAGGAGGAACAAAATATGTTTACATTTATCTGTTATGAAAAATGCAGCACCTGCCGCAAGGCGGAGAAATGGCTGCAGGACAAGGGCATTCGCTATGAGAAACGTCCGATCAAGGAAGAAAATCCCACGGCGGAGGAACTTCGCACCTGGCGGGAAAAGAGCGGCCTTCCCCTGAAGCGCTTCTTTAACACCAGCGGCCAGCTCTACCGTTCTCTCAACCTGAAGGAGCGGCTCCCCGATATGAGTGAGGAGGAGCAGCTTCAGCTGCTGGCCTCAGACGGCATGCTGGTAAAGCGGCCCATTCTGCTGGCGGGCGATAAAGTCCTGGTGGGCTTTAGGGAAGCGGAGTGGGAGACACTATGAGGATGCATAACCCCCGCCAATGTGTTAAAATCAGTTTGACACAGGGGAAAAATAATTGCGAAATACAGATGGACAGGAGAAACCACTATGCCAGTTTTTGATTTTAACCATTCGCCGGAGCCGGCGAAGGAAGCGGAATGTACCTACGAGATTTTTTATTCCCACAGCGGGGAACCTTCCCCGGAGCAGCCCATTCTGGTGCTGGACAACCGGGCGGGGGAGCTGAAGCATCACACCAACGGAATGTTTACCAATCCGATCCGGCGGACCGCCTTTGAATTTAAGGGGGAGAAGGATACGGTAAGCGCGGATATTCTGCGCATGGACGCCCGGTTTATCAGCCTTCTGAAATGGCTGGGGGAGAACCATATCAATGTGCGGCTCTCCGGCGCGGTGCGGGAGGAAGGATACGCGGTTTACAAGATCCGGGAGATTGCGTTTGGAGGAGGCTCCAAGCTGTCCGCGGAGGACGGTTTTCTGCAGTTTATGATCGAGCGGCTTCTCTCCAGCGATCCGCCCTCCCCGGAGATACCGGACGAGGACGAAGAGGAGACCGGGGACAGTATGCGGCTTACCAGTATCCAGAGCATTACGGATTTTCTCACCTGCGCAGGCAGAACCCTGCCGGAAAATATCCGGCTCTGGGCCAGAAGAAACCTGGCGGTGGCCCGCTCCAGCGAGGTGTCCGCGGAGGAGCGGCGCCATGCCCAGCACGCCCTGTCCATTATGATGAATATCCAGTGGAAGGGAAATTATTTCCAGGCCATTGATCCCGACGAGGCCCGAAGGATCCTGGACGAAGAGCTCTATGGCATGGAGACGGTGAAGCAGCGGATTATCGAAACCATTATCCAGATCAACCGCACCCACACCCTGCCGGCCTACGGCCTGCTGCTGGTGGGGCCGGCCGGAACGGGAAAATCCCAGATCGCCTACGCGGTGGCCCGGATTTTAAAGCTGCCCTGGACCACCCTGGACATGAGTTCCATCAATGATCCGGAACAGCTGACGGGAAGCTCCCGGATCTATGCCAACGCCAAGCCCGGTATTATTATGGAGGCCTTTTCTATTGCTGGGGAGTCCAACCTGGTGTTTATCATCAATGAGCTGGACAAGGCGGCCGCCGGAAAGGGAAACGGAAATCCCGCCGACGTGCTGCTGACGCTGCTGGACAATATCGGCTTTACCGACAATTATATTGAGTGCATGATTCCCACCGTGGGGGTCTATCCCATTGCCACCGCCAACGACAAGGAGCAGATCAGCGCACCCCTTATGTCCCGGTTCGCGGTGATTGAGATTCCGGACTACACGCCTGAGGAGAAGAAGGTGATTTTCTCCCGGTACGCCCTGCCCAAGGTGCTGAAGCGGATCGGGATGAGGGAGACGGAGTGCGTGCTGACGCCGGAGGGGCTGGACGCGGTGATCGAACTGCATAAGAATACCAGCGGTATCCGGGACCTGGAGCAGGCCGCGGAGCATATCGCTGCCAACGCCCTCTATCAGATCGAAGTGAACCATGTGAAAACCGTATCCTTTGACGGGGAGATGGTCAGAAAGCTGCTGGGGTAAGAGACGGCATCATACAGAAGGAGCGCCAAAAGATGATAGACGGACATATTCATTACGCCAGCATGTTAAATCCCCGGAAGCTGAATGAGCTGATCCGGCGGGAAAACCTGGGGGGCGTAGCCCTGCAGTGCATTCCCAAGGCGGATGACCTTCCGGTGGAGGAGGACGCCTTTGCGTTTGCGGCCCAGGCAGAGGTGCCGGTATATGTGTTTGGAGGCCTCAGGCGGGAGCTCTACCGGCTTTCGGAGCCGGAGCTTTCCGATGCGCTGGTAAGGGAAGCGGAGAGGCTGATGGACAGAGGCTGCGCCGGCATAAAAATGCTGGAGGGGAAGCCCCAGATCCGAAAGGCCCATCCCATCCCGGATTTTGACAGGCCGGTGTGGGAGCCTTACTGGTCCCTCCTGGAGGAGAGGCAGATCCCGGTTTATTTTCATGTAAACGACCCGGAAGAGTTCTGGGATCCGAAAAAAATATCAAAGCACGCCCTGGAGAGCGGCTGGCTGTACGACGAAACCTTTATCAACAATGAGGAGCAGTACCGGCAGGTGCTGGCTGTGTTAGAGAGGCATCCCGGGCTTCGGATCGTGTTTCCCCACTTTTTCTTTTTCTCCGGCCAGCTGGACCGGCTGCGGGGAATCATGGAGGCTTTTGAGGAGATACGGATCGACGTGACCCCGGGGATAGAACTATACTATAATCTGTCTGGACAGCCGGAGGCGGCAAAAAAATTTTTTGGGCAGTTTCAGGACCGGATCCTGTACGGCACCGACAGCGGCGCCGGAGAGATTGTGAGAAGCCAAAACGAAGAGCTGTCCCTGGAGGACGCCCTGTCCAGGATGAAGCTGATCCGGGATTTTCTGGAGACAGAAGGAACCTATACCCTGTATCCGGACGGGTACTATGTAAAAGAAGGCCCCCGGCAGATGCAGGGGCTGGGCCTTTCCCCCGCCATCCTTCAGAAAATCTACGAAACCAATTTCCTGGAACTGATCGGGGAAAGAAAAAAAGGGCCAGACAGCCTTAACGAAAAGAAATAGAGAATAAAGCAGATGTGACATATTAAAAAAATCTCATAAAGAAAACTGCCGCAGAGAGTTTCTGGCGGTTTCCGGGACATCCAGGTGTACACATGTCCGAGACAGATGTTCCGTACAGAGCGGAAATATCCGATCTGTGCGGACAGATGTCGAAAGGACAAAGTGAACACCGGATGTCCGGAAATGCCAGAAAAGTGTCGAAACGGCAGTTTCTATTTTATGATGATTTTTATTTATTCTTAAAGGCCGCCCTCTTCCGCAGGGTGGGATCCAGAATCTTTTTGCGGATCCGCAGGCTCTGGGGGGTTACCTCCAGAAGCTCGTCCGTGTCGATAAATTCCAGGGCCTGCTCCAGGCTGAGAATTCTGGGGGGCGTCAGCTTCAGGGCTTCATCGGAGCCGGAGGCCCGGGTGTTGGTCAGGTGCTTGGTCTTGCACACGTTCAGCTCAATATCCTCGGATTTTCCGCTTTGGCCGATAACCATGCCGGCGTATACTTTCTCACCGGGGCCGATGAACAGGGTGCCCCGGTCCTGGGCGTTGAACAGTCCGTAGGCCACCGCCTCCCCGCTCTCGAAGGCGATGAGGGAACCCTGGCTGCGGTACTGCAGGTCTCCTTTGTAGGGGGCGTAGCCCTCAAAAATGGTATTGATGATGCCGTTGCCCTTGGTGTCGGTCATAAAGTCGTTGCGGAAGCCGATCAGGCCTCTGGAGGGAATGGAGAACTCCAGACGGGTGTAGCCGCCGGAGGTTTTGCTCATGCCCTGCAGTTCTCCCTTGCGCAGGCTCAGCTTCTGGATCACGGTGCCGGCAAATTCGTCCGGCACGTCGATGTAAGCCAGCTCCATGGGCTCCAGCTTCCGGTTGCGCTCGTCGTAATGGTAGATGACCTCCGCCTTGCTCACCGCGAACTCATAGCCTTCCCGGCGCATGGTCTCGATCAGAATGGAAAGGTGCAGCTCGCCTCGGCCGGAAACCTTGAAGGTATCCGTATCTTCCGTATCCTCCACCCGCAGGCTTACGTCCGTGTTCAGCTCCCGGAACAGCCGGTCCCGCAGATGGCGGGAGGTGACATACTTGCCCTCCTGGCCGGCCAGAGGACTGTCATTTACCACGAAATTCATGGAGATGGTGGGCTCGGAAATCTTCTGGAACGGAATGGGATCCGGATTTTCCACGGCGCAGATGGTATCCCCGATGCGCAGATCCGCAATGCCGGAGATGGCCACGATGGAGCCGATGGTGGCGGAGGGAACGTCCACCTTGTTCAGGCCGTCAAACTCATACAGCTTGCTGATCTTTACCTTCTTCTTTTTGTCCGGGTCGTGGTGGTTGACCAGAATGGCCTCCTGGTTGACCTTGATGGTGCCCCGGTCCACTTTTCCCACGCCGATGCGGCCCACATACTCATTGTAATCGATGGTGCTGATCAGCACCTGCAAGGGGCCCTCCGGGTCTCCCTGGGGAGCCGGGATGTAATCCAGAATGGTTTCAAAGAGGGGGCTCATATCCCTGGGCTCGTCCTCCAGATTTTTCAGGGCGTATCCGGCTTTGGCGGAGGCGAAAATAAAGGGGCAGTCCAGCTGCTCGTCGGAGGCGTCCAGGTCGATGAACAGCTCCAGCACCTCGTCGATCACTTCATTGGGCCGGGCTTCCGGACGGTCGATTTTGTTGATGCAGACGATCACCGGCAGATCCAGCTCCAGGGCTTTCTGCAGCACAAATTTGGTCTGGGGCATGGCGCCCTCAAAGGCGTCCACCACCAGGATAACCCCGTTTACCATCTTCAGCACACGCTCCACCTCGCCGCCGAAGTCGGCATGGCCGGGCGTGTCAATGATATTGATTTTGGTGTCTTTATAGAATACGGCGGTGTTTTTTGACAAAATGGTAATGCCCCGCTCCCGCTCCAGGGCGTTGGAGTCCATAACCCGCTCCGCCACCTCCTGGTTGGCGCGGAATACGCCGCTTTGCTTTAACAGCTCGTCCACCAGGGTGGTTTTGCCGTGGTCTACATGGGCAATAATCGCGATATTTCGGATGTCTTCTCTGATCATAATTTCCCTTCCCTTTCTATTTCTTCAGACGGGTCTCTTCTTATTTTTATGCGCTTAATCCTTTGCCATTTTATCACAATTCTTTGAGAAAACAAGCACCTGTATAAAAAATGTTGGGTTTGCGGGGCTTTTGCAGCCGTCATAATTCGTATTATTCCGATTTTGGCTTCCGGAGGTTCTATTTTCCCGGCGGGGTGAATACACATAGTATATACCGTGCGGAAGAAAACGCCGGGAATATTCTGAAAATACGAAAAAGACACTTCAGCCGGGGCAGAGGGGCCGGCTGACGGAAGAAGGGAGAACGGAGATTATGCCAGACAACGCGCAGCATTATCAGATTATTGAGAATAATCAGGTGACGATCATAGGGGAGATCATTTCTGATTTTACATTCAGCCATGAGGTGTACGGAGAGGGATTTTACATGGTGGACATTTCCGTAAAACGGCTCAGCGAGTCCTATGATATTATACCGGTTATGATTTCGGAGCGGCTGCTTGATGTGACCCGGGACTACAAAGGAGAGATGCTTCAGGTATTCGGCCAGTTCCGATCCTACAACCGGCATGAGGAAAAGAAAAACCGGCTGGTACTGTCCATCTTTGCCAGGGAGGTCAGCTTTGTGGAGGAGGAGAACGAGAAAGTTAAGAGCAACCAGATTTTTCTGGACGGCTATATCTGCAAGCCGCCGGTATACCGCAGGACACCCCTGGGCCGGGAGATTGCGGATATGCTGCTGGCGGTGAATCGGCCCTATGGGAAATCGGACTATATTCCCTGCATCTGCTGGGGAAGAAACGCCCGGTTTGCTTCCGGCTTTCAGGTGGGAGGCCATGTCCAGATCTGGGGAAGGATTCAGAGCCGGGAATATTTAAAGCGGCTGGACGATGAGACGACCCAGAAGAGGGTGGCCTATGAAGTTTCCGTGAGCAAGCTGGAATATCTGGAAGAATAGGACTGAATGTGAAAAATGTATGAAAACGGCCGGATTTCCACAAAAATATGTGGAAAACAGACTTAAAATGTGTATAATTAGTATAAAATTGAAAAAACGGAACAGGGGTTGCATTTGCCTGTGGTATGTAGTATAAATAGCTGAAAGAAGATAATGAGACGGATCTCTCCCGCAGGGAAGTCTGCAGGGAAGGAGAGACGGAGCAGCGTGCTGCATGGAAAGCATGAGGTGCAGAATGGATAAAGAAAAACGATATGTACATATGTACTGCGGAACGGGATGGGGAAAATCTTCCGCGGCCATCGGCCGGGGGATCAAGGCCGCCTGCGCGGGGAAAACGGTGTTTGTGGTACAGTTCCTGAAGGGAAAGGCGGGCTCAGAACTGGATTTTATCAAGCGCCTGGAGCCGGAGATCAAGCTGTTTACTTTTGACAAGTTTGAGGAGCAGTTTGCCGAGCTGTCCGAAGAGGAAAAGCGGGAGGAGATGATGAATATCCGCAATGGCCTGAATTTTGCCAAAAAGGTGCTGGTGACCTCCGAGTGCGATGTGCTGATTCTGGACGAGATTCTGGGACTTCCTCAGAAGGGGATTATCACCCAGGAGGATATTATCCCCCTGATCGAAGCCGTGGGGGACGGCGTGGAGCTGATCATGACCGGAATTGACCGGTGCGAAGCTCTCTGGCCCTACGTGGACGAGGTGACAGAGGTGAGAACCGATTATCTGCGGGAATAATCCAAAGCGGTTGACAAGGATTTACCGGGATGATATAGTTATTTTAATTAGATAGAGGTTGCGTGTTTCATGAGTAATTGACCGGATGTATTCAGGTACAGCGGAAGGCCAGGGAAAGGGGAAAACGCCGAAAGGATACAGAGCCTGAACCTGTATGCTTGGGCACAGGGTGAATAATCATGTGACTGCCATCGATGAGATGGAGCGCTATCGGAGAATGTAACGTAAGACGGATTCTTTGGGTGGGTGCGAAAGTATCTGCCCTTTTTATTTCCGCGGGCAGCGAGCCAAGCAGCCGGGCTGGCATGGATATTTGGTGTTGGCGAGCGCTGCGGGGACAGGTTTCAGACGAGTACAGGAGGTAGAGAGATGTCAGTGTTTACAGGGGCAGGCGTGGCCATTGTCACACCCATGCATGAGGACGGAACTGTTAATTTTGAAAAGCTGGGAGAGCTGCTGGAGGAACAGATCAGCGCGGGTACGGATGCTGTGATTATCTGCGGAACCACGGGGGAATCCTCCACGCTGACCCATGAGGAGCATCTGGCAGCCATCAAATATACGGTGGAGAAGGTAAACCACCGCATCCCGGTGATTGCGGGCACCGGCTCCAACTGTACGGAGACGGCGATTTATCTGTCTAAGGAGGCGGAATCCTACGGAGCGGACGCCCTGCTTCTGGTGACCCCCTACTATAACAAGGCCACCCAGAAGGGACTGAAGATCCATTATACCGCCATAGCCAACGCGGTGAAGATTCCGGTGATTGTCTACAACGTGCCCAGCCGGACCGGCTGCAACGTGCTGCCGGAGACCATGGCGGATCTGGTGAAGAGCGTGGACAATATCGTGGGCATCAAGGAGGCCAGCGGCAATATTTCCCAGGTGGCCAAGCTGATGAGCCTGGTGGGGGACCAGATTGAACTGTATTCCGGCAACGACGACCAGATCGTGCCCATTATGTCCCTGGGAGGAAAGGGCGTGATTTCGGTTCTTTCCAACGTGGCGCCGGCAAAGACCCATGAGATCGCAGCTTCCTACCTGGCGGGGGATGTGGAGAAGAGCCGCCGGATGCAGCTGGAAGCCATTGAGCTGATCGACGCCCTGTTCTGCGAGGTGAACCCCATCCCGGTGAAGACGGCCCTGAATCTGATGAGCAAAGAGGTAGGTCCCATGAGAGGGCCTCTGTGCGAGATGGAAGAGAAGAACGTGGAGCGGCTGAAGAAGGCCATGAAAGATTACGGGATTCTGTAACAGGCGGACGAAGGGTTTTCAGTGAAAGCCGGTTATACCGAAAGAAAGGAGAGGGCACGGCAGAGGCCGTGCCTCATATTTGAGATGGTAAGAATGATTTTAAGCGGATGCAGCGGACATATGGGACAGACCATCACCGGAATTGCCGCCCAGGATCCGGATATTGAGATTGCGGCGGGAATTGACGTGAGGGATGGGGGGACAAACTCCTATCCGGTGTTTGCCCGGTTTGAGGAATGCGACGTGCCGGCGGATGTGATTGTGGATTTTTCTTCCCCGGCGGTGTTTGATTCTATGATGGATTACAGCGTGTCCCGTCAGATCCCTGTGGTGGTGTGCACCACCGGCCTGAGCGAGGCGCAGCTTAAGAGGCTGGATGAGGACAGCAAAAAGGTGGCGGTGCTGCGCTCCGCCAATATGTCTCTGGGTATCAATCTGCTGCTGAAGCTGCTGCAGGATGCGGCCAGAACCCTGGCTCCCGCAGGCTTTGATATTGAGATTGTGGAGAAGCACCATAACCTGAAGAAGGACGCGCCCAGCGGAACCGCCCTGGCTTTGGCAGACAGCATCAATGAGGCGCTGGACCACGCGTATACCTATAAGTATGACCGCAGCCAGGACTATTGCCCTAGAGACAAGAAGGAGCTGGGTATTTCTGCTGTGCGGGGCGGCAACATCGTGGGGATCCATGAGGTGCTGTTCGCGGGACTGGACGAGACCATTGAGTTTACCCACACCGCCTATTCCAAGGGGGTATTTGCCAAGGGAGCCGTACAGGCGGCCAAATATCTGGCCGGGAAACCTGCGGGCTTCTACCAGATGAGCGATGTGATTGAAGGCTGAACGGCAGGAAGAGAACCGGGAAGAAAAATAGGGCCCGGAAAAACCCGGAGATAAAAAACAGAAGGAAAAGCAGGGATCTTCCGGATCCCGTGAGGAGTATGATTATGAAAAAAGTTGCGAAATTCGGCGGAAGTTCCCTGGCCAGCGCGGGGCAGATGAAGAAAGTGGCGGATATTATCCATGCGGATGAGACCAGAAGATTTGTGGTGCCCTCGGCTCCCGGAAAGCGCTATTCCGATGATGTGAAAGTGACGGATCTGCTGTACCGGTGCTATGACGCGGCGGCGGCCGGGGAGGACATCGACGGCCGGCTGAAAGAGATCCAGGCCCGGTACCAGGAGATTATTGAGGGACTGGAGCTGGATCTGAATCTGGATGAAGAGTTCGCGGTGATGCGGGATTATTTCCAGCGCCAGGCGGGGCGGGATTACGCCGCCTCCCGGGGCGAGTATCTGAACGGCCTGGTGATGGCCAAATATCTGGGCTTTAAATTTATCGACGCGGCGGAAGTGGTGCTGTTTGACGAGAGAGGCAATTTTGACGCCGAGCACACCAACGAGGTGATGCGCCAGAGGCTGAAAAACATGGACAACGCGGTGATCCCCGGCTTTTACGGAGCCATGCCGGACGGCAGCATCAAGACCTTCTCCCGGGGCGGATCGGATATTACCGGTTCGATTGTGGCCCGGGCCGTGAAGGCGGATGTGTATGAGAACTGGACGGATGTGTCCGGTGTGCTGGTGACGGATCCCCATGTGGTGAAAAATCCGGAGCCTATCGAGACTATCACCTACCGGGAACTGCGGGAGCTGGCCTACATGGGCGCCAGCGTGATGCATGAGGAGGCCATTTTCCCGGTGAGACAGGAGGGGATTCCCATCAATATCCGCAACACCAACCGGCCCCAAGACAAGGGAACCATGATTGTGGAGAGCACCTGCCGGCAGCCGAAATATGTGATTACGGGAATTGCCGGAAAGAAGGGCTTCTGCGCCATCAATATTGAAAAAGAGATGATGAACACGGAGATCGGCTTTGGCCGCAAGGTGCTGCAGGTTTTCGAGGAGAACGGAATCTCCTTCGAGCACACCCCCTCCGGCATTGACACCTACACGGTGCTGGTGCACCAGTCCGAATTTGAGGAGAAGGAGCAGAACGTAATCTCCGGCATCCACCGGGCGGTTCATCCGGATTCCATTGACCTGGAGTCCAACCTGGCCCTGATCGCCATTGTGGGCCGGGGCATGAAAGCCACCAAGGGAACGGCAGGCCGGATTTTCTCTGCTCTGGCCCACGCCAACATCAACATCAAGATGATCGACCAGGGGTCCAGCGAGCTGAACATCATCATCGGCGTGCGGGACCTGGATTTCGAGGTAGCCATCCGGGCCATCTACGACATCTTCGTAACCACCCAGCTGTAAAGCCGCTGCGGGCAGCCGGACGGCTTTGGCGCTGCCGGCAGTTTTGCCGATGCCGCAGCAGGGCGGAGTCATAAAGCAGTTAACGCGGAAGATAAAAGAAAGCTTCCTGTACACCCAGGTGTACACATGTCCGAGACAGATGTTCCGTACAGGGCGGATGATTCCGACCTGTGCGGACAGCTGTCAGGAGGACAAGGTGAACACCGGGTGTCAGGAAGCTTTTTGTATCTTGGCGTTATTCTGTTTTATTATTCTACCACTTTAATCCATCCCTCCGGGGCTTTGATCCGTCCCATCTGGATGCCGGTCAGGGTGTCGTACAGTTTCTGGGTGATCTCACCCATCTTTTCCATACCGCTGGGTATGCAGATCTCTTTGCCGTGATCCACGATTTTTCCCACCGGGGAGATGACGGCAGCGGTACCGCACAGACCGCACTCCGCGAAATCTTTTACCTCGTCAAAGTATACTTCCCGTTCTTCCACTTCCAGGCCCAGATACTCTCTGGCTACATACACCAGGGAACGGCGGGTGATGGAGGGAAGAATGCTGTCTGATTTGGGGGTCACCACTTTTCCGTCTTTGGTGACGAACAGGAAGTTGGCGCCGCCGGTCTCTTCCACTTTGGTTCTGGTGGCGGGATCCAGATACATATTCTCGTCAAATCCCTGTCTGTGGGCCTCCATGATGGGATACAGGCTCATGGCGTAGTTCAGGCCCGCCTTGATATTGCCGGTTCCGTGGGGAGCTGCCCGGTCATAGTCGCTGACCCGGATGGTGATGGGCTTGGCGCCGCCCTTGAAGTAGGGACCTACCGGGGTGCAGAAAATACGGAACTGATATTCCGCGGAGGGATGCACGCCGATAACGGCGTCGCTGCCGAACATATAGGGCCGCAGATAGAGGGTGGCGCCGGAACCGTAGGGGGGCACATAGGCGTCATTGGCCTTTACAACAGACACTACTGCCTCCACCCATTTATCCTCCGGATATACAGGCATCTCCAGCCGTTTGCAGGAATCTTTCATACGGGCCGCGTTCATGTCGGGACGGAAAATCACAATATGTCCATCCTCGGTGGTATAGGCTTTCAGTCCCTCAAAGCAGGACTGGGAGTACTGAAGAACGCCGGCGCACTCGCTGATCACCACATTCGGATCAGAGGTAAGGGTACCCTCGTTCCAGGCACCGTTCTTGTAGTTGGATACAAATCTTTTGTCGGTAGGCATATAGCCGAAGCCCAGATTTGACCAGTCGATGTTTTTCTTTTCCATAATACCAGGACTCCTTTTTAAAAAATTTAACGCCGAATCTTACACGGGAATAACACCCTGGACGTTATTGAAAACAGTTTACCACCGGCAAAAGAGGGAGTCAAGAAGGGGATGAAAAAACTTAAGGAAGTATGTATATTTATAAATCATACTGCAAATAGCGGCAGAGAAATCAGACTGGCGCGAAAGCCCAGGATCTGCTACAATCGTGATATGGAAAAGAGAGTGGAATACACCGTAGCGGCTTCGGATCTGCCGGGCCGGGTGGAGGATATTTTAAGAAAAAGGATAGGGCTGACCCCGCATCAGATCCGGGGCGCCAGGTACCGGCAGGAAGGGATCTGCCTGAACGGAGTCCGGGTGAGAACCGCAGAAAAAGTCCGGGAGGGGGACCGGCTGCAGGTGCTGCTGGAGGAGCGGGAAACCGGCTCCCGGGACCTGGAGGCGGTTTGCGGCCCCCTGGAGATCCTCTATGAGGATGAAGATCTGGCGGCGGTAAATAAGCCTGCCGGCACGGCGGTCCATCCGGCCCACGGGCACTGGAAGGATACGCTGGCCAATTACCTGCGGTATGAGTATGAGAGCAGGCAGCTGCAGGTGAAGATCCGGGCAATAGGGCGGCTGGATCTGGAGACCTCCGGGATCGTGGTGTTTGCCAAAAACCAGGCGGCGGCAGCCAGGCTCTGGCAGCCGGGAAGGGTGGAAAAGGAGTACTGGGCCCTGGCGGAAGGCCATCTGGAGAAGGAGAGAGGGCGGATTGAGCTGCCCCTGGGGAAAAAAGAGGGGGCCCTGAATCAGATGGAAGCGCGGGCAGACGGCCTGCCGGCGGTGACAGACTATCAGGTGCTGGAACGGCGAGACGGCGCCGATCTGGTAAGCCTGAGGCTAAAGACCGGCCGGACTCACCAGATCCGGGTTCATATGGCGGCTTTGGGCCATCCCCTGCTGGGCGACGGAATTTACGGGGGAGATACAGGAAAAATAGGGAGGGCGGCCCTTCACTGCCGCAGGGCGAGAGTGATACAGCCCTTCACCGGCAGAAGCCTGGAGATAGAGGCGCCGCTGCCGGAGGATATGAAGAAACTGCTGGAAAAAGAGGGAGCCTGAAGAAGAAAAGACGGACAGGAGGCAGGCTATGAAGAAGAAACGATACATGATCTGGCTGCTGACAGCGGGACTGCTGGCGGCGGGAAATTTATACGCGGGAGGCTTCCGGGCTCTGGCCCAGGAGGAAGATCCCCTGATTGAAGATATGGGGGAGGAATTTATCATTCATTCCGGAGAGGATCTGGAGGAGCTGAAGGCGGCGGAACAGGCCCAGACAGAGCCGGTCACGGAGCCGGTGATACAGGAGGAGACGATGGTCCTGGAACCGGCCAGCGCGGGTTCACTGGAAGGCTTTCTGACGGAACTGACCCGGGAGGAGAGTCCCACCGGTTCCGACGGAGAACTGAACATAGGAGCCTATATCAGAGAGACCATGGAGGGATACGGCTATACGGTATCCGAACAGAATTTTCACGAGGGATTTTTAAATGAAAACGGGGTGGACGCGCCGGGGGTCAATATCATTGCGGAGCGGGGAGCCAACGCGCAGACCCGCTATCAGGATATACTGATTATCAGTACCCATTATGATTCCAAAACGTCTCCCCAGGAGGGGGATCCTCTGGCCAATGATAAAAGCGGCGCGGCGGTGCTGCTGGAGACAGCCCGGATCCTGGCGGGGCTGGAGACGGATACGGACATCTGTTTTCTGTTTTTTTCCGGTGAGGAGGACGGGCTGTACGGTTCCCTCCGGTTTACGGAGTCGCTGGAGGAAGAATACCGGAGCCGGATTGTGGGACAGATCCACATTGAGCAGGCGGGCTACGGGGAAAATGCTCCCTGGGTGCTGCTGACAGCGGACGGGGAAGAAAATCTTCTGGGAAACCTGCTGCGGCAGGAGGGATTGACAGAAGAGGAACAGGCAGAGAGCGAAATCCAGGAAGAAGGGAGTCTGGCAGAAACGGAAGCTTCAGGGGAAAGAAACAGCTGGGAGTACCGGCAGGATGATGCTACCAGCATCCGGCATCTGGCTCAGGCGGGGATCCGGGCGGTGACGGTCATCCAGGATACGGAGCTGTCAGAACTGGAGGCGGATGCCGTTCCCCGGACGGAAAAGCTGCAGGAGATTACGGATATTCTGGCTATGACGGCAGGCAAAATCATGAGCCCGGCCAGCGGCTCTCTCCTTGGCTGAAAACGGAAGGAAAAGACTTTCCAGAAAATGGGAAATGTGATAAAATAAAAAATTGGTATTTTGATCCCGGCGTCATCTGACTCTGAAGCAGGACATCCTCTGGAAATGCGGTGCGGGAGATACAGGAAAGGAAGACAGGATATGAGAGAAAAACCGGTTTTAGTTGTGATGGCGGCCGGCATGGGAAGCCGCTACGGAGGACTGAAGCAGATTGACCCGGTGGATCCGGAAGGCCATATCATTATGGATTTTTCCATCTATGACGCAGTCCGGGCGGGATTTGAAAAAGTAGTGTTTATTATTAAGAAAGAGAACGAGGCGGATTTTAGGGAGGCGATCGGCGACCGGGTGAGCCGCTATGTGCAGGTGTCCTATGTGTACCAGGATCTGCATAACCTTCCGGAAGGCTACCAGGTGCCGGAGGGCAGGGTAAAACCCTGGGGTACGGGACATGCCATCTTAAGCTGTGCCGGAGAGGTGGACGGCCCCTTTGTGGTGATTAACGCGGATGATTATTACGGCCCTCACGGATTTGCCATGGCCTGGGATTTCCTTACGCAGAACCAGGATAGCCCGGATGAGTACCGCTATATGATGGTGGGCTACCGGCTGGAAAATACCCTGACCGAGAACGGCCATGTGGCCAGAGGCGTCTGCGAGATGGATGAACAGGGATTTTTAAAGGACATCCATGAGCGAACCAGGATTGAAAAACGGCCGGGCGGGGCCGCCTATACGGAGGATGAGGGGGAGACCTGGATCTCTCTTCCCGGGGACGCCACTGTGTCCATGAATATGTGGGGATTTTCCGCCAGCATCCTAAAAGAACTGGCAGAGCGGTTCCCCAAATTTCTGGATGAAAATCTGGAGAAGAACCCGCTGAAATGCGAGTACTTCCTTCCCTTTGTGGTGGATGAGCTTCTGAAAGAGAAGAAAGCTTCCGTGAAAGTGGCAAAATCCATGGACAGGTGGTACGGCGTAACCTACCGGGAGGATAAGCCCATGGTGATGGAGGCGGTCCGCCGGTTAAAGGAAAAAGGGGTTTACCCGGAAAAACTGTGGGAGGAAGCGTAGGTGGAAAGAGAACGGATACTGGAGGCCGCCGGTCATTTTGACATGGAGGGGGAGATTGCGGAATACTGCCCCTTCGGAAGCGGCCATATCAATGATACATACCGGCTTACCTACCGGACGCCCCAGGGGGAGAGACGCAGCATTCTGCAGCGGATGAACCGGCAGGTATTTCAAAAGCCGGAAGAACTGATGGAAAACCTGATGGGCGTGACCTCCTGGCTGAAAAAGAAAATCCGGGAGCAGGGCGGAGATCCCCAGAGGGAGACCATCAACCTGGTTATGGGCAGGGACGGGAAACCTTACTGGGTGGACGCAAGCGGGGATTACTGGCGCATGTCTTTGTCCATTGAACATGCTTTCTGCTACGATCAGGTGGAACGGGAAGAGGATTTTTATGAGAGCGCGGTGGCTTTTGGAAATTTTCAGAGGCTGCTGGCGGATTATCCGGCCCATACGCTTCATGAGACCATACCGGATTTTCATAATACGGTGGACCGGTTTCACAAACTGCAGCGAGCCATCCAGGCAGATCCGCTGGGAAGGGCTGCCGGCGTGCAGAAGGAGATTTCTTTCGCTCTGGAGCGGGAGGAGCTGGCCCATGTGCTCTGCGACCAGCAGGAGCGGGGCGAGCTGCCGCTGCGGGTCACCCACAACGATACAAAGCTGAATAATGTGATGATTGACGAAAAGACAGGGCGGGGCATCTGCGTGATCGACCTGGATACGGTGATGCCGGGACTGGCGGTGAATGATTTCGGCGATTCCATCCGGTTCGGCGCCAGCACGGCGGCGGAGGATGAGCGGGACCTGTCAAAGGTATCCTGCGATCTTCGTCTGTACGAGGTGTATGTGAAGGGCTTTATGGAGGGATGCGGCGGAGCGCTGACAGACAGAGAGATGGAGATGCTTCCCATGGGAGCCATCCTGATGACCTATGAGTGCGGCATCCGGTTCCTGACCGATTACCTGGAAGGAGATCATTATTTTAAAATCAGCAGAGAGGGGCAGAACCTGGACCGGTGCAGGACCCAGTTCTGTCTGGTGAAGGATATGGAAGAAAAACTGCCCCGGATGCAGCGCATCGTGGAGCAGTACAGAAAAACCGTCTAAAGGTTAAGGCAAGCATACAGAAAGCCTCCGGGGCTTTCAGGGACACTCTTCAAGAAGGGATGCGATACAGGCGCACAGCTCTTCTTCCGAGTTCACTCTGAAGTCGGCCGGAGGCTTTTTCTGTTCATTTTTTCCGGAGCGGTCCAGCCAGATGGTATGCCAGCCGGCCCCGGCAGCTCCACGGATATCGTGGTCATAGGAATCGCCGGCGTACCAGGTGGTCTCCGGGTCCAGCTGCCAGCGCAGCATGGCTTCCCGGAAAATGCCGGGATCCGGTTTGTTGATGCCGATGTCGCCTGAGGCCAGAATATGCTCTTCCCCGATCCAGCGGGAAAGCCCCAGGGCCCTGCATTTGTCCCGCTGGTGCAGAGATGGGCCGTTGGTGATAACGCCCAGAAAAGCCCCCTGCTCCCGGCAGAGCGCAAGCAGCTTTTCCAGGGCGGGAGAGAGCTGAATGTGATTTTGCTGCCACTGATAGGCAGTCTGAAAATCCAGGGCTTCCTGCCGGGACACGGTCTGACCGAAATCTGCCGCGGCCTGGCGGAAGCGGAATATGTACATCTCTTCCATGGAGATCTGTCCTGCCATGGCGTCTTCAAATACCTGGTTGCCCCGGCGGATGAAGGCATGGAACAGGACTCTCATTTCGTTTTCATCCCGGCAGGCCCCGTACTGTTCCTCATAGGCCAGGCGGAAGGGGGTCAGACGGTCATACAGGGTATCGTCAATATCAAAAATGAATGCGGGCATAAAGATTCCTCAGGTAAAAAAGATTATTTCAGCGCGTCCATGCTCATCTGTTCCAGCAGGCAGGCTTTGATCTTAAACAGTTTGTCGGACAGATCCACGTATACCTGATGGGGATTGTAGAACCGCTTTGTCTCATCCCAGATGGTATCCTTTTCCTTCGTACAGTAATCCCGGATCTCCATGACAGAGGGAGACGTATATACGCATTCGCCCTTCTGGAATACCGGAACCAGAAGTTCCCGCAGGGTATAGGAGCCGCCCCGGATCTTTGTTTTTTTCCAGGTTTCCAGGGGGTCGAAGATAATCATATCCTTCTTCTCGTCAAAGGTTTCGTCCGCCAGACAGATCAGATCCGCCCGGATTTTTCCCGTGGTCTTGTCGTAAATCCGGTAGATGGTTTTATTGCCCGGGTTCGTGATCTTTTCCGTATTTTCGGACAGCTTGATCTTGGGGATGAATTCTCCCTTTTCATTCTGGATGGCCGCCAGCTTGTACACGCCGCCGAAGGCCGGGCAGTCCCGGGAGGTGATCAGGTTGGTTCCCACGCCCCAGGAGGTAATGGCTGCCCCCTGATTTTTCAGGCTGTAGATCAGGTGCTCGTCCAGATCGCTGGAGGCGGCAATGACCGCATCCTGGAAACCAGCTTCATCCAGCATTTTTCTGGCTTTTTTGGACATGTAGGCCAGATCGCCGCTGTCCAGGCGGATGCCGTAATGGGTCAGGGGAATGCCCTCCTCCTTCATCTCCTTAAAGACCCGGATCGCGTTGGGAACGCCGGAACGAAGGGTGTCGTAGGTGTCCACCAGAAGGGTGCAGGCATCCGGATAAAGCCGGGCATAGGTTTTGAATGCCGTGTATTCATCCGGAAAGCTCATGATCCAGCTGTGGGCGTGAGTCCCCATCACGGGAACGGAGAACAGCTGGCCGGTGAGCACGTTGGAGGTTCCCACGCATCCCCCGATGACAGCCGCCCGGGCTCCGTAAATGCCGGCGTCCGGTCCCTGGGCCCGGCGCAGGCCGAACTCCATGATGGCGTCTCCTTTGGCCGCGTATACCACCCGGGCCGCCTTGGTGGCAATCAGGCTCTGGTGGTTGATGATGGTCAGAAGGGCAGTCTCAATCAGCTGGGCTTCCATGATGGGGGCAATGACCTTTACCAGGGGTTCCCGGGGAAATACCACCGTGCCCTCGGGGATGGCATAAATATCTCCGCTGAAATGGAAGTCTTTCAGGTAGGCCAGAAAGTCTTCGTCGAAGAGATTCAGGCTTCGCAGATAGGAAATATCCTCCGGGGAGAACCGGAGGCGTTTGATATAGTCAATCACCTGCTCCAGACCGGCGGCGATGGCATAACCGCCGTCGCAGGGGTTTTTGCGGTAGAAAACATCGAAAATAACGGACTCATCCGAATGGGTTTTGAAATAGCCCTGCATCATGGTCAGTTCATACAGGTCAGTCAGCAGGGTGAGATTCATGGTACTCATAATCAGGCTCCTTTGTACGGCTGTTTGATCAGCTGTTATTTGCAGTATTTTCCTTATAGTATAACAGAAAATCAGAAAAATCAAAGAGGGATTCGGCGGATATTTTCCTTTCCAATTCCGAGGGGGTATGGTATACTGAATATAACTGAAAAACACAGCAAAAGGTGCAGGGGATCTTGATAAGAACGACAGGGGAGTCTGACATTTTCTCAGACTCCCTGTTTTGTAAACAGCCGCATTTATCCGGCTTCTGCCGGCTGTGACGCACAGAAGGAGGGGGTAATATGCAAATCCAAGTAATTCCCACCATTATCGTGGTGGCCTATCTGGTGGGCATGATGCTGGTAGGTCTGATCGTGGGCAAGCTGCAGATCAAGGACAGCAAAGACTACATGCTGGCAGGAAGAAGAATGGGACTTTTTATGGTGGCCTTCTCGCTGTCCGCCAACAACATCGGCGGCGGAAGCACTACGGGACTGGCTCAGAAAGCCTTCGGAGACTGGGGCATGAGCGCGGTGTGGTATGTGCTGGCTGCCTCTGTGGCCATGATTCCCCTGGCCTATTTCGCGCCCAGGATCCGTGAGACCATGGCGGTGACGATACCGGAGGTGGTGGGCCGCCGGTTCGGAGAAAAATCCAGTATCTTTACGGCGGTACTGAGTATTCTCTCCCTGTTCTGCCTGACTTCCTCCCAGATCGCGGCCTCCGGGTCCGTGGTGTCTACCCTGACCGGCATTCCCACAAACGTGGCGCTGGTAGTTGCCGGACTGGTGGTGATTCTGTATACCACATTTGGAGGCATGATCGCGGATCAGATTTCCGATCTGGTACAGTTTATTATTATCCTGGTGGGTCTGGCCATTGCCACGCCTTTTGTACTGGAGGGATGCGGAGGCTGGGAGGCTATTTCCGCGGCGCTTCCGCCGGTGCAGCTGGACTTTACGAAAATCGGCTGGGTGACCATTATCGGCTACATCTTTAATTATTTCTGTACTTTCCTGGCGGGGCCGGAGATGGTATCCCGCTTTGAAACGGCCAAAGATGAAAAGACAGCCAGGAACGCTTCCTTCCTGTCCGCGGTCCTGATGGCGGCCATGTCCTTCTTCCCCACATTGATTGGCCTAGCAGCTCTGGCCGTGCAGGATACCCTTCCCAATCTGTCGGCGGACGGCAGCAACGCCATGATGGCGGTGGCCAGCGTCCATGCGCCGGAGATTGTGGTGGGGCTGATTTCAGCCGCCATTATCTGCGCCACCATGTCCTCGGCGGATTCCAATCTGCTGTGCATGTCCACCATGGTGATGAACGATATTTACCTGAAATTCGGCGGAGCTAAACGGCTGAGCGAAAAGCAGATCATCACCTATACCCGGGCCTGCAATGTGGCAGCGGCGCTGATTGCCATGGGAATCTCCATGGCCGGTATTTCTATTGTAACCATGAACACCTTCGCCTTCGGCATACGGTGCGCGGGACCCTTTGCCGCCTACGGCCTGGGGCTGATTGTGCCCAGGGCCACCAGACATTCCGGCATTGCCTCTCTGGCGGCGGGAACCGTGGGGTTCTGCTTCTGGCAGGTGCTCAGCGGAGGCGGCTTCCTGTTCGGCATCCTGCCGGTAGTGTTCGGATGCGCGGTGGGCGTGCTGGCCTTCTTCCTGGTCAATCTGATTGAGTGGAAGGCGGGCGTGAAGCCGGCGCCCTCCGCATACACGGAAAAATAAGGGACGACAGTTCGGGGATGCGGCAAAGCCGGAGCGCTTTTTGGCGGCATCCCCGCTGAAAAAGCAAAACGTAAAAAAATAAAAAAACCTCTTGCTTTTTCAGAACAGATCGGTTATAATGTCTCTTGTCGTCAGATAGGGCTATCGCCAAACGGTAAGGCAACGGACTCTGACTCCGTCATTTCCAGGTTCGAATCCTGGTAGCCCTGTTTCATTTGGAAGCTGCCTTTGGTGAATCAAAGGCAGCTTTTATGTTTGCTGGATTACAGATGGAATGAGCAGAGGGAAACTATGAACGGTAAATATGAATTCGAGGGAAAAATCCGGTACAGTGAAATAGATGAGACGGGCTGTCTGTCCCTGGCAGGGCTGGTCAACTATTTTCAGGATGTGTCGACGTTCCAGTCGGAAGAGCTGGGGATCGGAGTGGAGTATCTGACAGAGCGGCATCAGGCCTGGATTTTGTCTTCCTGGCAGATTGTGATTGACCATCTTCCGAAGCTGTGCGAGAGCGTAAAGGCCCAGACCTGGGCTTATGATTTTCAGGGGTTCTACGGCATGAGAAATTTCGTGCTGCTGGGAGCAGATGGAAAGCCGGCCGCCCGGGCCAACAGCATCTGGGTGCTGTACGATACCCGGGAGAACCGGCCGGTAAGAGTGCCGGAGGATATGGCGCAGGCTTATCCTATGCTGGAGCCGCTTGAGATGGAGTACGCCCCCCGGAAGATCCGGCTCCCCCAGGGAGGAGAGTCCCGGGAGACTTTTGCCATCGGAAGGCATCAGCTGGATACCAACCATCATGTAAACAACGGACAGTATATAGCCATGGCGGCGGAATACCTGCCTGCCGGGTTTAAAATCCGGCAGATGCGGGCGGAATATAAGATGCAGGCCAGGCTTCACGATGAGATCTGTCCCCGGGTATACACGGAAGAAAACCAGGTGACGGCGGCGCTCTGCAGCAGCCAGGGAAAACCCTACGCTGTGGTGGCTTTTGAGGAGCGCCGGAAGGAGCAGGACAGGTAAAGACGGAACGGAATGCCATAGGAGAGAGTATGTTGCGGTTAGGAGAAAAACAGCGGTTAAAGATTGTAAAAAAGGTAAGCTTTGGCGTTTACCTGGCTGAGGAGGAAGGACAGGAAAAGGTGCTTCTGCCCATGAAGGAAACGCCGGAGGGCTGTGAACTGGGAGATGAGCTGGAAGTGTTTCTTTATAAAGATTCCAGGGACCGTCTCATCGCCACCACCCGGGAACCGGCGCTGACCCTGGGGCAGATCGGTCTGCTTCGGGTGAAGGAAACCGGAAAAATCGGCGCTTTCCTGGACTGGGGCCTGGATAAAGACCTGCTGCTGCCTTTCCGGCAGCAGACCAGAAGGGTCCGCCAGGGAGAGGAATGCCTGGCTGCCCTCTATATTGATAAAAGCAGCCGGCTGTGCGCTACGATGAATGTATATCCCTACCTGAAAACAAACTCTCCTTACCGGATCGGAGATACGGTGACAGGCCGTGTCTATGAGACCAGCGAGAATTTTGGCGTATTTGTGGCAGTGGACGATATGTATTCAGCCCTGATCCCCAAGCGGGAGGCGGCCGGAAGTTTTGAAATAGGAGAGATCCTGAAAGCCCGGGTGACCGATGTGAAGGAAGACGGAAAGCTGGATCTGAGCGTGCGTGAGAAAGCGTATATTCAGATGGAGGAGGACGCCCGTCTGGTTCTGCAGGTAATTGATGAATTCGCGGGAGTGCTGCCCTTCGGGGATAAAGTGTCTCCGGAAATCATCAAGCGGGAATTCGGTTTGAGCAAAAACGCTTTTAAACGGGCGGTGGGACGCCTGCTGAAGCAGGGAAAGATCGAGCTTAAGGACGACCGGATCTACCGGAAAAAGACCGAAGAGTGATAGTGAAAGTGCACAAAAACGGAGCATAAAATTTGTACAAAACAGATAAAACAATGAAGTTGAAAAAAATGCTTGACTTCTGGAAAAATCCGGGATATATTGTGGGCGTAAAGTGAAAGATGAGTTAAGAGATGAAAGGAGAATAAGAGATGAAAGTACAGAACATCACCGATATCGACAAATTCTTCAAGGTAGTAGACGCATGCAAAGGTAAAGTAGAACTGGTAACCGGCGAGGGAGACAGACTGAACCTGAAGTCAAAGCTGAGCCAGTATGTTTCCATGGCAAATATTTTCTCCAACGGCGAGATCCCTGAGCTGGAGATCATCGCATATGAGAAAGAGGATATTGATAAACTGATTGACTTCATGATGAACAACTAAACATAAATATCCAGAAAGGGCTGGGATGACTGCATCCCGGCTCTTTTTTTATTTCACAGGAAACGCGGTTCCCTGTGAAATAATAACGCTCTGCTCTCCTTACTGTCCGGCATGGCGAAATTTGCTGGGGGTGGTTCCCACCATATTTTTAAATACTTTGGTGAAATAGTTGTAGTCCTCATAGCCAACGGTGGCGGCAATTTCCGACACAGGCTTGTCCGTGGACAGGAGAAGATTCTGAGCGGCCTGTACCCGGTGGGAAGCGATCAGCCAGGTGAGGGAGTGGCCCCCGGAGAGAGTCTTGGATAAAGCGCAGAGCTTGGTGGCTCCGAAGTGCAGATTCGCTGTTATGGACTGGATGGACAGTTTTTCTGTGTAGTGCTGGGAAATATACATCTCCAGCCTCTGAAGATCGCTGTGCTTGGTGGAAGCCACAATATTGTTGGACTGGACGTAGGAGGCCATAAATTTCAGAAGCTCGGTGAGAGATTCTGTTTTTGACCGGGAATACTGGCGGATCTTAAAAAATTTTTCCTTCAGATCGTCGAGATCCCCCGGATACCAGTCCAGGGTGCTTTTTGTATTATTCCACTGTTCTTCCAGGGGAGAGGTGTCCAGAAGCTGGCCGAAGCCCAGATAGGAAATAACCTCTCCGTTGTCAAAAATCGGAATCAGATTCTCGCACAGACCGGCATGGCAGCGGTAGTGGTAGGCGGTCTTGATGTTTTTGCAGATATCGGAAGCCTGGGCGTCGCAGTTGACGCACCGGATATGGCCCTCCGGAATATCGTTGATGGTGCGGCAGAATTCCGTGTGGGCGTCCCGGATGCTGATATCCTTTCCGGAGAGCTCGTGAATATTGATAAAAATTCCGGTGAGTTCATGGATATTGGAGATCAGCTTCAGCAGCTGCTCATTGTTAAAAAATACATTCATTATTTATTTCCCCGCTTCTTTTTTCTTTCTTTTACTTTATCAGAAAAGCCGGATTCTGACAATTCCTTTTGCCTGAAGAAGCAAAAATCGAAAAATATGTGTTTTTTCGAAAGATATTACTAAAATAGGGGTCAGAAGTTCTATGATTGTTGAAAATATACAGATATACTGGTAAAAACAGATAGAAAAATGAAAAAATAATGATACAATAGACGGGAAAACGGATAAAGAATTGTCATATAGCATAAATGCACAAAGAACAAAATGAAAAATTGTGCAAAACATCTATATCACAGCAAGCCGGGAGAAACGAGGGGAAAAGATGGCTTCTTTGTGGATCGTGAATGAGGATCGGAGTATCAGGGCGGAGATCGTACCTGCCCACGGCGGTATGGTGGCCCAGATTGAACTGGAGGGAAAAGAGCTCCTGCACATTGACCGGGGGCAGCTGGAGACGGCGCCTATGGCGGCGGGAGGGATGCCCATTCTGTTTCCCTTTCCCAGCAAAACAAAGGATGACGCCTATCAGTTTAAAGGGAAACAGTACCATATGCCCATGCACGGACTGGTAAAAAATGACGTGTTTGCGGTGGGCGAGACCGGGGAAAACAGAGCGCGGCTCTGGCTGGAGAACAGCCCGTCCTGGAAAGCCCAGTATTATCCGTTTGATTTCCGGCTGGAGGTGGAATACCGGCTGGAGAAGAACAGCCTGACGGTTCTGTTTGGAATTGAAAACCGGGGAGATGAAGCCATGCCCCACTACCTGGGCTGGCATCCCTTCTTTAAATCTACCGATAAAAAAAGGATCCGGCTGTGGCAGGATATGAGGGTGCACTATGACTATGTGCGCCAGGTGGATGAACCGGGGATTGTGCTGGATGATCTGTCCAGGCGCTGGGACGACGTGTTCCACACGCCCGAGAAGGGAGGCTTTATTCTGGAGAACGAAGCGGACGGATACCGGGTTTCCTGTGAGGCGGACCGGGAATTTGAAGCCCTGGTGGTCTGCTCCTGGGTGGAAGAGAGCATGTGCGTGGAGCCCTGGTGCGGCCTTCCCGATTCCATCAACACCGGCAGATTTGTGAGATGGATCGACCCGGGAAAGAAAAAAGAATACCGGGTATGCCTGACATTCGAAAACTTAAAATGAATTTACATAAATTTAATGAAGGAGGAAGATTTGTATGAAGCGAGTTGGATTTATCGGTCTTGGAAACATTGGGAGAGGCATCTGCTCCAACCTGATTAAGCAGGGAAATGAGATGACAGTCTATGATGTGTACAGACCGGCTATGGAAAAATTTGAGGGCCAGGCTTATCTGGCTGCCGATCCGGTGGAGGTGCTGCGCCGCAGCGATTATGTGTTCCTGTCTCTGCCCAAGTCCGAGGTAGTGGAAGATACGGTTCACTCCTTTATCAAAGAAGGGGTGCAGGGCAAGATGATCATTGATACATCCACCAGCTATCCGATCTCCACAAAGAAACTGTATGAAGAACTGAAAGCAGCCGGCGGCGCCCTGGTGGACGCGCCCCTGATGGCAGGACCGGATGAGGCGGCAGCCGGAACCCTTGATATTGTGGTGGGCGGAGATAAAGAGGACTATGACAAAGCCACAGAGCTGTTCGATGCTTACTGCCAGTCTTATAAATATGTGGGCCCCAGCGGAACCGGCCATCTGATCAAGCTGGCCATTAATTTCATCAGCCTGACAGAGGCGCTGATGTTTGCCCAGCTGTTCCCGCTGATGGACAAGATGGGCTTTGATCCCAAGGATCTGTTCGATGTGTTTGAAGATTCCGTTCTGAAGAACTGGACCTCCACTTTCTATACCAAGAAGTACATGGACAGAAATTACCGCCTGGACTTCGCGCTGGCTCTGGGAACCAAGGATCTGAGCTATGTGAAGCGCATGTATGAGGAGTACAATGTACCGGCCTTTGTGCTGGACGGCGCTCTGGACTTCTGCCGTGTGGCTCTGGCCGAGCAGGAAAAGGGCCAGCCGCCTATCGATATGAGCTATCCCTGCGAGACCATGTACCGTCTGCTGGGAATGAAGTAAGAAGAGAACGAAAAAACCAGGAAGGTATGGAAAAGGGGTGTTACATTGGAAGATAACATTCTGGAAATAAAAGACGTCTCGAAGCTGTATCCGGGCGTTACGGCGCTGAACCATATTAATCTGACTTTCCGCAAGGGTGAGATTCACGCCCTCTGCGGAGAGAACGGAGCAGGGAAATCCACCCTGATCAAAACCATCTCCGGTGCCATTACCCCCACGGCAGGTCAGATCATCATCGACGGAGAGACTTTCTCCGGCCTGACTCCGGCTCTCGCGAAAGAAAAGGGCGTGGCGGTGGTGTATCAGGAATTTACCCTGGTGCCGGTGCTGACGGCAGCTGAGAATATATTCATGGGCAACTTTAAGAAAAAGGGTATCATGATTGACCGGAAGGCCATGTACGAGGAGGCCGCCAAAATCTTTGAGCGTATGGGCATCAACCTGGATCCCCGTTCCAAAGTACAGGATCTGACCACCGGTTACCAGCAGATTGTGGAGATTGCCAAGGCCATCTCCTACAACGCCAGAATCCTGATTATGGACGAGCCATCGGCTCCCCTTACCACCAATGAGGTGGATGCTATGATGAATATCGTGCGCACCCTGAAGAAGGAAGGCGTTACGATCATCTATATCTCCCATCGTATGGAAGAGATCTTTGAGCTGGCGGACCGGGTATCGGTTCTGCGGGACGGTGAGTACATCGGCACAAAGGATATTCAGGACACAGATCATGACGATCTGATCCGCATGATGGTGGGACGTACGCTTTCCCAGACCTATCCGTCAAGAAACTGCAGGACCGACGAGGTGGTGCTGGAAGCAAGGCATCTGTCGGGAAACGGCGTAAAGGATATTTCCTTCCAGCTGCATAAAGGCGAGATTCTGGGACTGGGAGGCCTGATCGGAGCGGGACGTACCGAGCTTTGCGAGATGATCTTCGGCTACTACCCCATTCAGAGCGGAGAACTGTATCTGCATGGAAAGCTGATTAACCCCACCTCTCCCTCCGACGCGGTGAGCAAGGGCATTGCCCTGGTACCGGAGGATCGGAAAAAGCATGGCATTATCGGAGAGATGACGGTGCTGGATAACCTGACTTTGTCTACCCTGAAAAAGCTCAGCAAGGTGGCGATTGACCGGAAGGCTCAGAGAGAATATGCCCAGAGCCAGGTGGACGCCATGGGCATCAAGACGCCCAGCCTGAAGCAGAAAGTGAGAAACCTGTCAGGAGGAAATCAGCAGAAGGTAATCCTGGGAAGATGGCTGGGGGCCAACCCGGAGATCCTGATTTTTGACGAGCCGACCCGCGGAATTGACGTGGGAGCCAAGGCGGAGATTTACAAACTGATGACGCAGCTTGTGGAAGAGGGAAAATCCATTATCATGATTTCTTCGGATATGAGCGAACTGCTGGGAATGTCAGACCGTCTGGTTATTCTTGCCAAGGGCAGATACACGGGAACCCTGGACGCCAGTGAGTTCAGCCAGGAAACCGTTCTGAAATATTCCTCTGGGGGTGTGCAAAAATGAAAAATGAAAAGAATATATCAACCATTATAAGTAAATACGGGGTGCTGATGGTGTTCATCCTGATGTTCATCGTGTTCAGCTTCACGGCACCCAACTTTCTGAATGTGAGAAACCTGCTGAACGTAAGCCGTCAGATTAATACCCTGGGTATCTGTTCGGTAGGTATGACCCTGCTGCTGATCGCGGGAAGCATTGACCTGTCCCAGGGCTACCAGCTGTCTCTGCTGAACGTGCTCTGCGCCTGGATGATGGCGGAAAAGGGCGTGCCCATGGTGCTGGCTATCCTGCTGACCCTGGTGGTGGGCGCTCTGATCGGCGTGATCAACGGTGTGATCGTTGTGAGATCCGGCGTGCATCCCATGATCGTAACGCTGGGCGTGTCCCAGGCTTTAAACGGTATCAGCTTCCTCTTCTCAAACGGTATTCCCATTTACGGGTTCCCGGACAGCTTCAGCAAGCTGGGCCAGGGAAGCATCGGGGCTGTTCCCATCTCCCTGATTATCATGGTGATTATCATGATTATCGGCCATTTTATCCTTTCCCGCCTTCCCTACGGCCGCTATCTGTATGCGGTGGGAAGCAATGAGGAGTCGGCGAAGCTGGCAGGCGTGAATACAGGTACGGTGAAAATTATCGCCCACACTCTGTCCGCCTTCCTGACAGCCATTGCGGCTGTGCTGCTTCTGTCCAGAACCAACTCCGGCCTGTCCTCCAACGGCGCCGGTTTTGAGTTCAATGTTATTACCGCCTGCGTGCTGGGCGGCGTCAGCAACCTGGGCGGCCGGGGCACCATGTACCAGGCAGTGCTGGGCGTGCTGATCATGGGCTTCCTGGAGAACGGCATGCTGCTGATGAATATCAATGAGTACTGGCAGCTGGTTGTAAAGGGCGTTCTGCTGCTGATCGCGGTGGTGTACGACGCCAGCATGAGCCGGAGCGCAGAGCGGGTGAAGAAGCTGAAAGCCATCAACTCCGAGAACAAGTAACCGTCGGTATGCAACACGCCCCGGTGGGGGTGTGCAGATAATAAACTATAATAAGGAGGAAAAGACATGAACAAAAAACAGATTGGATTTCTGGCGGCGGCCATGATGGGGACTCTGGCCCTTGGCACATCAGCCTTTGCGGAGGAGGGAAGCTACAAGATTGGTTTCTCCTTCTACAATCTGTCCAACGCGGTTTGGGCGGAGCTGGTGGAAGAGGCGGTAGCCTACGGTTCCGAAGTCGGATGCGAAGTAACTTACGTGGACTGCGGCGAGGATGCCCAGAAGCAGATCTCTCAGATTGAGAACTTCATCATGAGTGACTGCGATGCGATCGTAATCCTGCCCATCGATGCCACGGCCGTTGAGAATGTAGTGCAGGAAGCGCTGGATGCAGGCATCCGGGTAGTTTCCTATTCCACAGACTTTGAGGGAGCTGAGACAAACCTGGCTCTGGATCCGGACGCTACCGGACAGGCGCTGGTAGATATGGCCGCACCCTTTATCGATGAGAAGTATCCGGATGGAAAATTCACCTGGGTATTTGAAAATATCCCCAGTATCGAGCTGGGCGTTCTGGAAGGCGACGCGGTAGAAGCAGCCATGGCTGAGAAATATCCGGAAGCGGAGCTGCTGGGAAGCCAGGAAGTGCTGTCCCTGGAGGAAGGCGTTTCCGTAACAGAGAACTTCATGCAGGCTCATCCGGACAACCGGGTAATCCTGGGCATCTCCTCCGGCGTTGGCGTTGGCGGAAATGAGGCTATCAAGACGGCGGTTTCCGAGGATGAGTGGGACGACTATCTTCTGTTCTCCGTGGACGCTACCGAGCAGGAATGCCAGAATATCTTAAACGGCGAGCCTCTGAAGGGTTCCATCGGTCTTGGCGGCGGCAAAGAGCATGCACATCTGCTGGTTGACGTTTGCATCGACCTTCTGGAAGGCGAAGAAGTAGAGAGATATACGCCCCTCCCGCCCACCGCTGTAACGGCTGATACGGTTGAGGAATACATTGCCAACACATACGGAGAATAATAAGCTGCCGCAAGGGCATAGAGAAAGGAGAGATGCCAATGGGTATCTCTCCTTTTATACCAAAAAACAGGAAAGGATGAGGCCAAATGACAAAAAAAGAGCCGATACTGGTGATTATGGCAGCCGGTATGGGAAGCCGTTTTGGAGGCTTAAAGCAGATCCAGCCGGTGGATCAGGAAGGTCATATTATCATTGATTTCTCCCTGTTTGACGCCTGGCGGGCCGGGTTCCGCCGCCTGGTGTTTATCATCAAGAAAGAACATGAGGAACTGTTCCGCAGGACGGTGGGAGACCGGATGGAGCAGTGGTTTGAGGTAAACTATGTATTCCAGGAGCTGACCCGCCTGCCGGAGGGGTATCGTGTGCCGGAAGGGCGAGAGAAACCCTGGGGAACAGGCCATGCCATAGCCTGCTGTCAGGGAGTGGTGGATGCTCCTTTTGCGGTGATTAACGCGGATGATTTTTACGGCGCCAGCGCTTTCGCAGAGATTTACCGCTTCCTGAAAGAATCAGAAGATGAGAGCCAGTATGCCATGGTGGGGTACCGGCTGCGCAACACGGTGACGGAGAACGGCTCTGTAGCCAGAGGGGTATGCCAGGTGGAAGAGGGCATCCTGAAAGGGATTACGGAGCTGACGGAGATTTACAAGGACGGGGAGAATGCCCGCTATACCCTGGACGGAACCCATTTTGAAGGGCTGTCCGGAGACCGGGTGGTATCCATGAACCTGTGGGGCTTTTCGGAAAAAATTCTGGAAGAGCTGTGGGCCGGATTTCCCCGGTTCCTGGATGAAAATCTGCCGGTGAATCCAAAGAAATGCGAATATTTTCTTCCCACGGTGGTAAACCGGCAGATTGAAGAGGGGAAGGTGACGGTACGGGTACTGCCCTGCGAGGAAGTATGGTACGGCGTGACCTATCATGATGATCTGCAGACGGTGATGGACGCCATCCAGGAGATGAAAGACAGGGGAATTTACAAGGAGGAGCTATGGGGATGAACGGGGTGGATGAAAAAGTAATGGCGCAGGTGCTGTCCTGCTTCTCATTTGACACAAAGCCGGTGAGCTGGGAACCCTATGGCTGCGGCCATATCAATCTGACCTGTCTGGTTATCACCGAAAGCGGCCGCCGTTATATTATGCAGCGGATGAATGAGCATGTGACAAAGTGTATTCCCGATCTGATGAATAATATTAACCTGGTAACGGAGCATCTGCGAAAGAAAGCAGGGGAGGGGGAGACAGTTCTGACCCTGGTTCCCACCGTGTCCGGCGATCCCTATCTCACCCATGAGAGCGGATGCTGGAGGGTGTATGATTTTGTGGAACATTCCCTGTGCCTTCAGACAGCCGAGACGGTGGATGATTTTTATCAGAGCGCCGTGGCCTTCGGCCATTTTGAGGAGGAACTGAAGGATTTTCCCATTGACGAGCTGAACGAGGTGATTCCGGATTTTCACAATACGCCGAACCGCTACCGGATTTTCCATGAAGTCCTGGATAAAGATGTGATGAACCGGGCGGCGCAGGTGAAGGAAGAGATACAGTTTGTGCTGGAGCGGGAGGAAGAGATGGGAACCCTGCAGAAACTGCGGGAGTCGGGAGAACTGCCCCTGCGGGTAACCCATAATGACACCAAGCTGAACAATGTGCTTCTGGACGCGGATACCAGGAAGGCTCTGTGCGTGATTGACCTGGATACGGTGATGCCGGGTCTGAGTCTGTATGATTACGGTGATTCCATCCGCTTCGGGGCGGCTACGGCGGCGGAGGATGAGAAAGATCTGTCAAAGGTGGAAATGGATCTGGAAAAGTTTCGGATCTACACCAGAGGGTTTGTATCCGCCTGCCCGGGCCTTACGGATAAGGAGCTGGAGCTGCTTCCCATGGGAGCCAAGACCATGACCCTGGAATGTGGGATGCGCTTCCTCACCGACTATCTGGACGGGGACCACTATTTTGCCATTCATTATCCGGACCAGAATCTGGACCGGTGCAGAACCCAGTTCAAGCTGGTGGCGGATATGGAGAAGAAATGGGACAAGATGCAGGCGATTGTAAAAGAAGAGTGCGGCCGGGAAAAGTAGAAGACAGAAGGCTATAGCGCAGAGCATATGTACTCTTTTTGGCAACTTTCCCTCACGTGTATGGCAGAACGAGGGTGCTGCTTCATCATGAATTTCATGATTTTGCAGCACCCTCGGTTTATTGTTCGTGATCTTCAAACCGATAGCCGAACACGGACTGATTTTTTCCTTTTTTCTTGGCTTCGTACAGAAGTCGGTCGGCGCTGCGGTACAGCTCATCGATGGAATACTGCTTTTCGATGGGGATCACGCCGATGCTGCAGGTCACTTTTTCCTGCCGGGTCTGAAGCTGATGCAGATGCTCCTTCAGGCTTTCTATTTTCTGCTCCAGCTCGGTGCGGCTTAAGGGTTCGTGTATCAGAGCCACAAACTCATCCCCTCCCAGACGCCCCAGAATGCCGTTTGCGTCAAACAGATTTTTCAGCTGGTCCGCCACGGCTTTCAGTACCTGGTCGCCTGCCGGATGGCCGAAGCAGTCATTGATTTCCTTAAAATCGTCCAGATCCAGAATGATAAAACAGCCTGCCATTTTGGAATGGCCGGAGAAATTCATATTGGTCAGCATCTGTTCCCCCATCTGGAAAAACAGGCTTCTTCCCGGAATGCCGGTGAGACCGTCCAGTCTGGCTTCATAGTACAGACAGTTATAATTTTTCTGGTACAGGGATATAACCAGCAGGACCAGAAAGACCAGGGAAATAATGCCCAGGAAAAACTGGATCTGCAGATGAACCAGGTCGTAGGAGGTTTCCTCCGTCAGATGGATGCCGTACCAGCTCATTACCTGTCCGATGCGGTTGGTGAAATAGACGGCCACGCTTCCGATGGCAAAGACCAGCAGCGCAATGAGGCCGGACATCCGTTTTTTATGCTGCATGACCAGGGAATGAAGATGGTCCACGGTTTCGATCCGATGTTTCAGGTCCCGGGCCTGGTCGGACTGCTGAAACAGGTAGCACAGAACGGCCAGTACATCCACAATCACTGCGAAAAGAAGAAAATCCCAGCGGCGGATGTCATTCAGCGTGCTGGCGGCGTTCCTGCCGCTTTCCGGAAAGAACAGCCCCATGCAGGTATAAACCAGGAACGTATGGATCACCCGGCCCACGGTGGAAACGGCCAGAATTCCCGCCACAGGATGGCGGCTCTTTTTTGCGCCCTGGTACAGAAGCCCGGTTATAAATCCGAAAAGGGTTCTGGTGCCTACGCTCAGGATAAGGCTGGCCAGGGGCTTCCCGCTCATGAAGGGAGAAAAGACGGCATCTCCCGCGCCCACATAGAAAGCGGAAGCCTTCCACATGGAGGCAAGGCCGAACACGGCGCCTACCGCGGCGGCCTCTCGGGGACCCATTAGACAGCCGGTCAGAAGGACCGGTATGTAGGCAAAGGTCAGGGAGATGGGGTCAATATGAATATATCCCAGGGACGAAAAGGACATAAGCAGCTCAATGCTGATCATGGCCCATAGTAAATACAGCCTGGAAGGCGTTCTTTTTCTTGCTTTTGCGGAATAAGATCTGCTCAAATTTACGTGCCTCTCAGATTCTGCCGGATTGAAAATGCCGGCATTGATTTTGCATATTCCCAGTATACCATATTTTTCCTGATCAGGGAGGATAACTTTAATGAAAAGTTGCTTCTTATAGATTTTTATGCTATTATAATAGTGTCTAAAAATAAAAGAGCAACCGCCCACAAGGGGTTGACTTAAGAGAGAACATAGAAATGCCACCCTATTGGTCAAAGTTATGAGGGTGGCGTTTCTATGTGCAGAACATTACTTTAAATTCGTGAATACGAATGTCAGCAATGCAAGAATGAACATACCAAAGGCCATTAGGTCTTTAAAATCGAAAGATTTTCTGCTCATATGCATCACCCCCACTCTTGTTAAGGAGAATAGAGGTCAACCACCCTGTAACACGGCACTCGGTCAAATTATAACATAATTCCACACATATATGCAATAATAATGATAATAGAAATTCTTATATTCAATAAGAGTACAACAGACAAAATACTCATTTCTTGACATTTTTGTTTTTAAAATCTCCCAAAAGTGATATGATAAGAATACGTGATTATTACGTAAAACAGAGCGGCCTGGAGCTAGCTCTGGGAAAGGAAGCGTTTTAACTTCATGAACAGATCGAAAGGTGTTAACAGACTGTTTCTGGCCATGATTCTGCTGTCAGTAATCAGTCCGATTGTGCTGCAGGATTTTTTTCTGATGCTGGATCTGTATCAGAGCCTGGCGGTGAGTCAGCTGATTTTTCTGCTGCCGGTTTTGATTTATCTGGCTCTGGGGAAAGGAGAAATGCTGGGAGAACTGCAGATTCGGTGGCTCGGTGTATCGGAAGTTCTGATGGTGCTGCTTTTGGGCGTACTGCTGCTGCCGGTGGTAACGTGGATTAATCTGATTTCCATGCTGTTTGTCACAAATTATGTGTCCTCTGCTTTTTCAGAGGTTCAGACGGCTTCTCTGGGCATGAACTTTATTTATATGGCGCTGCTTCCGGCGCTTTCGGAGGAATTTATGTTCCGGGGCGTTTTTTTCCACGGGTACCGGCGGGCCGGCATTCTTAAAGCGGCGCTCTGCTCTGGACTTTGCTTCGGCCTGATTCATCTGAACCTGAATCAGTTCTGCTACGCGTTTATAGTGGGGACGATCATGGCTCTTGTGGTGGAAGCCACAGGCAGTCTTTTTTCTTCCATGCTGGTGCATATGGTGATTAATTCCAGCAGCGTGCTGGCCCTGGAACTGGCTTCCCGGATAGAACTGAGCCCGGAACTGACCCAGGAGCTGCCTCAGATGACAGAGGAGATGGAGGCCATGGCGCAGTTTATCTCCAGAGGCGCCATGGCGATGAGCTATGTGTTTTATACGATTCTGGCTGCCGGCTTTGGAACGCTGGCGTTTCTGGTGATACGCTGGCTTGCCGGACACAGCGGCAGATGGGAGCATATGAAACAGGTATTCCGGGGAGCGGCAGCAGAGGAGGAGATGGATATTCTGGAAGAACCGGAAGTTGTTTTGCAGCCGAAAAACAGGCGGATTTTTACCCCCTGCCTGTTCATCGCCATAGTCATCTGCATAGGATACATGACAGTTCTGGAATTTATACTGTAAGATACAAAGAAGAGGGAGGATCAGAGTGAATTTTACACATCTGCACGTCCATACGGAGTACAGCCTCCTGGACGGATCCAATAAAATCAAAGAATATGTAGCCCGAGTGAAGGAGCTGGGGATGGACAGCGCGGCCATTACCGACCACGGCGTGATGTACGGCGTGATTGATTTTTACCGGGCAGCCAAAGCGGCGGGGATCAATCCCATTTTAGGGTGTGAGATCTATGTGGCTCCCGGCTCCCGGTTTGACAGAGAGGCGGGGAAAGGGACTTCCGATGACCGGTACTATCATCTGGTGCTGCTGGCGGAAAATAATCAGGGGTATGCCAATCTGATGAAAATCGTGTCCAAAGGATTCGTGGAGGGCTTCTACTACAAGCCCCGGGTGGATCTGGAGGTACTGCGGGAATATCATGAGGGGCTGATCGCCCTGAGCGCCTGCCTGGCGGGTGAGGTACAGCGGAACCTGGCCCGGGGCTTCTATGAGGACGCCAGGGAGGCGGCCCTGCGCTATGAGGAAATTTTCGGGAAAGGAAATTTCTTTCTGGAGCTGCAGGACCACGGGATACCGGAACAGAAAATGGTGAACCAGCAGCTTCTGCGCATGAGCCGGGAGCTTGCTATAGAGCTGGTGGCCACCAATGACGTTCACTATACCTATGCGGAAGATGCCGGGGCCCACGATATTCTCCTCTGCCTCCAGACCGGAAAAAAGCTGGCGGACGAGGACCGGATGCGCTACGAAGGGGGCCAGTATTATGTGAAAACGCCCCAGGAGATGGCCCAGCTGTTTCCCTATGCGCCCCAGGCTCTGGAAAACACCCACAAAATAGCGGAAAGATGCCATGTGGATATCGAGTTTGGAGTGACAAAACTGCCCCGGTTCGATGTGCCGGAAGGATATACGGCCTGGGAATACCTGAACCGGCTTTGCCGGCAGGGGCTGGAAACGAGATACAGCCAGGTGACAAAGGAACTGACGGACCGGCTGGAGTATGAGCTGGACGTGATTAAAACCATGGGATATGTGGATTATTTCCTGATTGTATGGGATTTTATCCGCTATGCCAGGGAGCATGATATTATGGTGGGACCCGGAAGAGGGTCGGCGGCCGGCAGCCTGGTGGCCTATACGCTGGGCATTACCAAACTGGATCCGATTCGGTACAACCTGCTGTTTGAGCGGTTCCTGAACCCGGAGCGGGTATCCATGCCGGATATTGACGTGGACTTCTGCTTTGAACGCCGGCAGGAAGTGATTGACTATGTGGTGGAAAAATACGGAAAAGACCGGGTGGTTCAGATTGTTACCTTCGGTACCCTGGCAGCCCGGGGCGTGATCCGGGACGTGGGACGGGTGATGGACCTGCCCTATGCGCTGTGCGATACCATCGCCAAAATGGTGCCCAATGAACTGAATATTACCATTGACCGGGCCCTGGAAATGAGCCAGGAGCTGCGGACCATGTATGAGACGGATGAGCAGATTAAAACCCTGATCGATATGGCGAAGCGTCTGGAGGGGCTGCCCCGGCATACTTCCATGCACGCCGCCGGGGTGGTGATCAGCCAGAAATCGGTGGACGAATACGTGCCGCTGGCCAGGGCTTCCGACGGCACCATTATCACCCAGTTTACCATGACGACGCTGGAGGAGCTGGGCCTTCTGAAAATGGACTTTCTGGGACTGCGGACCCTGACCGTGCTTCAGAACGCGGCCCGCATGGCGGAGCGCAGCAGCGGAAAAACAATCGATCTGGATCAGATAGACTACGATGATAAAGCGGTTCTGGCTTCTCTGGGAACAGGAAAGACCGACGGAGTATTTCAGCTGGAGAGCGCGGGAATGAAAAGTTTCATGAAGGAACTGAAGCCCCAGAGCCTGGAGGACGTGATCGCGGGTATTTCTCTGTACCGGCCGGGCCCCATGGATTTTATCCCTCAGTATATCCGGGGGAAGAACCATCCGGAAACCATTACCTATGACTGTCCCCAGCTGGAGCCGATTCTGGAGCCCACCTACGGCTGTATTGTCTACCAGGAGCAGGTGATGCAGATTGTGCGAGAACTGGGCGGCTACACTCTGGGACGAAGCGACTTGGTGCGCCGGGCCATGAGCAAGAAAAAGGCGGAGGTGATGGCGAAGGAGCGCCAGAATTTTGTTTACGGAAATCAAGCGGAGGGGGTTCCCGGGTGCATTGCCAACGGGATCAGCGAGGCTGTGGCCAACAAGATTTTTGATGAGATGACCGATTTTGCCCGGTACGCTTTCAATAAGTCCCATGCGGCGGCCTACGCGGTGGTGGCTTATCAGACCGCCTGGCTGAAGTATTATTACCCGGTGGAGTATATGGCGGCTCTGATGACTTCCGTGATTGATAACCCGGGAAAGGTGGCGGAGTATATTATGAGCTGCCGCCAGATGGGGATCAAAATCCTGCCCCCGGACATTAACGAGGGAGAGAGCGGTTTTTCGGTGAAAAACGGGGAAATCCGCTATGGACTGTCCGCTATCAAGAGCGTGGGCAGGCCGGTGATCGAGGCGATCCTGGAGGAGCGCAAAAGAGGCGGCCGGTTTACGGATCTGCGGAACTTTGCGGAGAGGCTTTCCGGAAAGGAAGTAAATAAGCGGACGGTGGAGAGCTTTATCAAGGCCGGCGCCCTGGACAGTCTGGGGGGAACCCGGAAACAGCTTATGATGGTTTACGTGCTGGTGATGGACAGCGTGGCCCAGGAGAGAAAGGCGGCCGTCAGCGGCCAGATGTCTCTGTTTGACCTGATGGGGGAAGAAGAAAAGAAAGAATATACGATTCAGATGCCGGACGTGGGCGAGTATGAAAAAGGACAGCTGCTTGCCTTTGAAAAAGAAGTGCTGGGCATCTACGCCAGCGGCCACCCCCTGGAGGAATATGAAAGCCTGTGGCGGAACCATATCACAGCGGTGTCCTCGGATTTCGCCCTGGATGAAGAGCTGGGACGTTCCAAAATTTCGGACGGGGTGAAAGCCACCATCGGAGGCATCATTGAGGGAAAAACGGTGAAGTATACCAAGACCAATAAGACCATGGCTTTTTTCCAGCTGGAGGATCTGCTGGGGACTGTGGAGGTGCTGGTATTTCCCAGGGACTATGAGCGGTATCATCATCTGATCAATGAGGACGCCAAAGTATTTGTACAGGGGAGAGTTTCCGCGGAGGACGACAAGCCCAGCAAGCTGATCTGCGAGCGGATTTTGCCGTTCGGGGAAATCCCCCGGGATGTGTGGATCCAGTTTGAGACAAAGGAGGAGTTCGCGAAGCAGGAGCAGAGGCTGTATCAGATGATTGCCGGCAGCGACGGGAATGATCAGCTGGTGATCTATGTGAGAAATCCAAAGGCGGTGAAGCGCCTGGGAGCCCGCTACAGCGTGGACGCTTCGGGAGAACTGCTGGGAATGCTCCGGAAGGCCTTTGGAAGAGAGAATGTGAAAATAGCAGAGCGCAGAACGCAGGGAGGAAATTAAAAGATGAAAGGATTGAAAAAAGGATGTCTGGCAGCGGCGGCCGCAGCCCTTCTGCTGGCCGGCAGCGGAGCGGCCGTCAGGGCGGAGGAACCGCTGCGGGAGGCGGAAACGGAGGAGCAAAGCGGAAGTCTGTCCGATGAAAGCCTGGCAGAACAGGGAGAAAGCCTGGCCGTTTCCATGGCGGAGGGAAGCTTTGAGGAGGCGGAAGCTCTGTTTTCTCAGGAGATGAAGGCTCAGCTTCCGGCGGGGACCATGAAAGCGGTCTGGGAGCAGACGGTGGCGGGTCTTGGCGCTTATGTGGACGTCTATGAGGTGCAGGAGAGCGGCGGGCCTGCCGGCGATATGGTGAAGGTGACCCTTCGGTATGAGCAGAGCGGGCTGAACGTTCTGTTTACCTTTACCGGAGGGGAGATCAGCGGCCTCTGGCTGAACTATTACAACATTCCCCAGGAGGCTTCCTCCGGAGAGGGATATCAGGAACAGGAAATTTCCATCGGGGAGTATGAGCTGGACGGACGGCTGACGCTGCCGGAAGACGCACAGAACCCTCCGGTGGTGATTCTGATCCAGGGATCCGGCCAGTCAGACATGAACGAAACGGTGGGGGAGGCGGGAAACGCCCCCTTCCGGGATCTGGCCCTGGGACTGGCCGAGAGAGGGATTGCCACCATCCGATACAACAAGCGGTATTATCAGTACCCGGAGGCGGCTCCCGCAGATCTGACCATTCAGGATGAGGTGCTGGAGGACGCGGCGGCGGCCATTGCCTGGGCAGCTGAGTGCGGGCTGGTGGATGAAAACCGGATCATCGTGCTGGGGCACAGCCTGGGGGGCATGCTGGCGCCGGCGATTGCGGCGGAGAATCCCCGGGTATCCGCCATGATTTCCCTGGCGGGCAGTCCCAGGAAGCTGGAAGACATTATGATTGACCAGAACCGGGACGCGCTGGAGAATGCCGGACTTTCCGCGGAAGAGGCAGAAGAACAGATGGAACTGGTGGAGGCGGAAGCCGCCCGGGCCAGAGAGGCCGAGGAGGGCGGTACGGATACCGTGCTGGGAGCGCCGGAATCCTACTGGTACAGCCTGAATCAGATCGACGGGGCGCAGCTGGCGCTGGACCTTGCTGTTCCCATGCTGTTTCTTCAGGGAGAGGCGGACTTTCAGGTTTATGCCGATACGGACTTTGCCATGTGGCAGGAACTTCTGGAAGAAAAAGAGCAGGCATCTTTCCGGCTCTATGAGGGTCTGAACCACATGTTTATGCCGTCATCCGGGAAACGGGATGTGACCGAGTACGATGCGCCGGCTCATGTGGAGGAACAGGTCATCCAGGATATCGCGGACTGGATTGACAGTCTGCAGGCGTCCGGTAAAGAGAACGTAAATAACAGATAAAATTTTCAGGATTTCGGATTCCGGCTGTTCCATTCGCTTTACAAACAGAGGAAAATGCATTAAAATAATGCCTATAATGTGCATTGACGCGGGCTTGCCCGCTTTGTGGGGAAACATACAGGAGGAAAAGAAATGGCTGCAAAAATTAAGACAATCGGTGTACTGACCAGCGGCGGGGATGCTCCCGGAATGAACGCCGCCATCCGGGCGGTGGTGCGCAAGGCAATTTCCCAGGGTATGAACGTAAAAGGAATTCATCAGGGATACAAAGGATTATTGAACGAGGAGATTGTGGATCTGACAGCCAGAGATGTGTCCGATACCATTGCAAAGGGAGGCACTCTCCTGTACACGGCCCGCTGCGCCGAGTTCCGCACGGAGGAAGGCCAGCGGCAGGGAGCGGAGATCTGCCGCAAGCACGGCATTGAAGGGCTGGTGGTGATCGGCGGCGACGGCTCTTTTGCGGGAGCCCAGAAGCTGGCGGACCACGGCATCAATACCATCGGCGTGCCGGGAACCATTGACCTGGATATCGCCTGCACAGAATATACCATTGGCTTTGACACCGCTGTGAACACAGCCATGGAGGCCATTGACAAGGTAAGAGACACCTCTACTTCCCATGAGCGGTGCAGCATCATTGAGGTAATGGGAAGAAACGCCGGTTATATCGCCCTCTGGTGCGGGATTGCCAACGGAGCGGAGGATATCCTTCTGCCGGAACTGTATGACTATGATGAGCAGAAGCTGATCAACAATATCATTGAAAACCGGAAACGGGGCAAAAAGCACCATATCATTGTGAACGCGGAGGGCATCGGCCATTCCAGCAGTATGGCAAGGCGGATCGAGGCAGCCACCGGTGTGGAGACCAGAGCCACGATTCTGGGACACATGCAGCGGGGCGGAAGTCCCACCTGCAAAGACAGAGTATATGCTTCCATGATGGGAGCCTATGCCGCGGATCTGCTGGCCCAGGGGAAAACCAACCGGGTGGTGGGCTACCGCAACGGCGAGTATATGGATTTTGATATTGACGAGGCGCTGGCTATGCAGAAGAACCTTCCGGAGTATATGGTGAGAGTGAGCAAGGCTCTGAGCATCTGATAAAAAGCAGCGCAGCAAAACAGGACAGACTGATTGTGCCGGATGTCCGGATCCGCAGAAAGCGGAACCGGCCTCCGGCTCTTTTGCTGAAAAAGGAGGACTTTATGATTACCAGCTCATCCAACAGTCAGATGAAAAATATTGTGCAGCTGAACAAAAAATCCCGGGAGCGCAGCCGGCAGGACGTGTTTCTGGTGGAGGGCGTGAAAATGTTCCGGGAGGTGCCCAAAGACAGGCTGCTGCAGGTATATGTTTCGGAATCTTTTTATAAGGAAGAAAAACATCAGAAGCTGCTGGAGGGATGCCCCTGGGAACTGGTATCGGATTCTGTGTTTCAGGCGGTTTCCGATACGAAAACGCCCCAGGGCGTGATCTGCATGGTAAAGCAGTTCCATTACAGCCTGGAGGATCTGATCAGCCCGGCAAAAGGAGAGGCGCCTCTGTGCATGGCGCTGGAAAATCTGCAGGATCCGGGAAATCTGGGAACCATACTGCGCACCGCGGAGGGGGCCGGCGTCAGCGGGGTACTGCTGAGCCGGGAGAGCGTAGACCTGTATAATCCCAAGGTGATCCGCTCCACCATGGGTTCCATCTACCGGATGCCTTTCTTCTATTCCCAGGATCTGCGGGAAGATCTGAAAAAGTGGAAATCCCGGGGTATCTGCCTGTATGCGGCCCATCTGAAAGGGTCCCGGCCCTACGATGAGGCAGACTACCGGCAGCCGGCGGCGTTTCTGATCGGAAACGAAAGCCAGGGGCTGACGGAAGAAACCGCCGATCTGGCGGACTGCCGCATCCGGATCCCCATGGAGGGGCAGGTGGAGTCTCTGAACGCGGCGGTGGCTTCTGCTGTTTTAATGTATGAAGCCAGGCGCCAGCGCCGGGGATAAGGGGAATTCTGGCAGAGAAACGAAAGTGCTTGACAAACTCTCGTATATGAATTACAATAAGTCCGTAACAAGATTTAACAAATTTGTAATAATTAAAAAGAAATCTTAAAATATTGCCGCAAAACAGCGGCAATGGACTTCATACACGGGAGGTAAGAAATGAAGAAACATATGCGACGATTGGCAGTCTGCACGGCAGCGGCAATGACTCTGTCACTGACGGCGGGAATGACCGCAATGGCTTCCAGCGACAATGCCTTCAGTATTGATATGAGCAGCGGTTCAGATGAGGCCTGGAGCAACATCGCCATGACCAATGACGATACGGTATATACAGGAGCCAATATCCGTTCCGCAGCCAGCGAGGACGGAGAAGTGGTGGGATGCCTGTACCGGGGAGGCGCCGTGGAGGTTCTCTACCAGGGTGACGAGTGGTCAGAGGTACGCTCCGGTGATGTGCAGGGCTACATAAAGAATGACTATCTGGTATTCGGAACAGAGGCCAAGGGACTGGCGGATTACTACGGAGACGACGGGGTGGAGACATCCTGGAACGACGTCTATGTATTCTCCAATCCGGATGCCTGCGCTGACATTGTTCACACAGCGGACGACGGCGAGTCTTTTGCGGTGGTCAGCGATGAGGGCCACTGGCTGGGCGTGCAGCTGGGAGCTGACAGGACGGCCTATGTATCTTCCGAGGATGTAAACCGGGTGCTGCTGGTGGATACCGCTGTTCCCATGGAAGAGTCCGCAGGATCGGAGGAAACCTGGACAGAGGATACATATACAGAAGATACTTCTTATGATGATACCTATTATGAGGAGTCCTATGATACGTCCTATGACGACGGATACTACGAGGAGTCTTACGACACCTCCTATGACGACGGGTATTACGAGGAGTCTTACGACACCTCCTATGATGACGGGTATTACGAGGAGTCTTATGATGACACCACCTATGATGAGTCCTACGACGATACCTACTATGATGATACCACCTATGATGAGTCCTATGACGATACCTATTACGATGACACCACTTACGATGAGTCCTACGATGACAGCTATTATGATGATACCTACACCGAGGAAACAGAGTATGTGGAGAGCGTAGACGGGGCGGATGAGTATGTGGAGGATGATACCTATACCGAGACCGAATATACCGAGCCGGAGTACACAGAGACGGAATACACCGAGCCGGAATATACGGAGACGGAAAGCACGGAATCTTCTTCCGCTGTTTCCGGAGATCTGGATCTGCTGGCAGCCCTGATTTACTGCGAGGCCGGCAATCAGCCCTACGAGGGCATGGTAGCGGTAGGCGCTGTGGTGATGAACCGGGTGGCAAGCTCTTCCTTCCCCAACACCATCAGCGAAGTCATCTATCAGAGCGGACAGTTTACGCCGGCTTATTCCGGAACACTGGCCAGCGCCCTGGCAAGCGGTGTCCCCAGCACCTGCTATGACGCGGCGGCGGATGCTCTGGCAGGATCCAATCCGGTAGGCAGCGCGCTGTACTTTAATACCAGCGCAGGCCACGGACTTCAGATAGGAGACCACTGGTTCTATTAAAATGACTGAGAAGTCGGATGATATTCCAAGTTAAACAGTCCCGGGGAAGCCCCTCTTCTCCGGGTTCTGTAACGAGGGGGCTGCAAAATCATGTAATTCATGATGAAGCAGCCCCCTCGTTCTATCATAAATGTGAGGGAAAGTTACAAAAAAGAGTACATATGCTTCCGGTACAGCCGGTGTATACATGTCCGAGACAGATGTTCCGCAGCAGGCGGATTATTCCGCTTACTGCGGACAGATGTCGATAGGACAAGGTGAACACCGGCTGTACCGGAAGCAATGAAATCTTTTTGTAACATTCTTTTTTTGATTCGGTGAAATCTGTTAAAATGACAGGGTTTCACTGGTCAGGCCGGCGCTGAACTGGTACAATAGAAGAAACAGGATTTACAATAAAGATCATACAGGAGGAATGCACAATGAAAATGGGAATTTTGGGAGCGGGACGGATTGCGGTGACCATGGCCCAGACCATCGCCCAGATGCCGGATGTGACATCCTGGGCTGTCGGGGCCAGAAGCCTGGAGCGGGCGCAGAAGTTTGCCGAAGAATACGGGTTTGAAAAAGCCTATGGCTCCTACGAGGAACTGGCGGCAGACCCGGAGCTGGATCTGATTTATGTAGCTACGCCCCATGCGCTTCATGCGGAGCATATCCGGCTCTGCCTGGAACACGGAAAGAACGTGCTGGCGGAGAAAGCCTTCACCCTGACGGCGGATCAGGCCAGGGAGGTGCTGGCCCTGGCAGAGCAGAAAGGGCTGCTGCTGACAGAGGCTATCTGGACCCGGTATATGCCCATGCGCCGGAAGCTGGAGGAAGTGCTGGAGAGCGGCGTGATTGGAAAGCCCACCTCTCTCTGGGCCAATCTGTCCTACTACCTGCTGCACAAAGAACGGATCGTGGACCGTTCCCTGGGCGGCGGGGCTCTGCTGGATATCGGCGTGTACTGTCTGAATTTTGCCTCCATGGTATTCGGAGACGACATCAGCGAAGTAAAGGCGTCCGCTGTTCTCTCGGATCAGGGCATTGACCTGGCGGATTCCATCACCCTGTTTTACCCGGACGGGAAGATGGCGGTTCTGCACAGCAACGCCCAGGCGGAATCGGACAGAGAGGGCCTGATTTACGGAGAGAAGGGATACATCCGGGTGCTGAATATCAATAACTGCGAGGGTATCATCGTGTATGACGCGAATCATCAGGAGATTGCCAGATATGAGACGCCCAGGCAGATCACCGGGTATGAATACGAGGTGGAAGCCTGCGCCAGAGCCATAGCGAAGGGAGATCTGGAGTGCCCCGAGATGCCCCACAGTGAGACAATCCGCATGATGGAGCTGATGGACCAGATTCGGGAACAGATGGGTGTAAAGTACGACGTATAAAAATAAGCGGGAGACTGATCACTGCATCAGCTCCCGCATGATAAATTCATAGACAGTCTGACATTTTTTCTGCCACTGCCGGCAGATGGCCTTTGCCTGGGTTTCATCAGGAACCGTAATGGTCAGGTCGATCAGGTCAGACTGTTTTTCTTTTACCCGGCACCGGACGGAGATATCGCCGCCGGTATTTTTATAATAATCAGCCAGGACGGATACTTCGTTTCGAAGCTGTATCCGGTTGGCCTTCAGATACTCATCAATGTCGCTGCGGATGGAAGAAGAGATGTTGTTTTTAAAATATCCCACCGTCTCTTCCCCGCCGGGAGTAATCGTATAATAGGATGTATTCTGTACCACCTCCTGGTGGATCAGGTCCGAAGCCGTCAGCTCAGACAGGACGGACTGGACCGTGAAATAATCCGTATACCCTTTGTCCAGGAAGAAGGAAGAAAACTGGGCGTTGGTAAGGGAAAAATCCACTTTGCTCAGCATATAGAGAATCATCAGCTTGTACAGTGTATTAAAATCAGACATAAATTTTCCTTTCTGCCGTCAGGGCAAAATCAAACGGGGGATTTGTACAGCCTTCCCTGCCAGGTATCCAGCCGTTTCATCTCCCGGTGCAGCTCGTTTAATACGGTGCGCTTGGCCCGGCTCCAGTCAGGCGCAATCAGCAGCTTTCCGGGGCCGTCCCCTGTCAGCCGGTGGATGGTCAGATCCGGGGAGAGACGCTCCAGGCAGCGGATGACCAGATGGATGTATTCCTCCATGGTAAGCACATGGAAGGGATGCAGCCTGTAAAATGCGGCCAGATCCGTGTGGGAAAGAATGTGAAGCAGCTGCAGCTTGATGCCCTGAATATCCTGCTGATTTAAATATTCCATGGTCTGGAGAATCCGCTCTTCCTCTTCACCGGGAAGGCCCAGAATCGTGTGGACGATCACATCCAGATTCCGACTCCGCAGATTTTTCACGGCTTCTTCAAAACAGGGCAGCTCATAGCCCCGCCGGATAAACGCGGCGGTATCCTCATGGACCGTCTGCAGGCCCAGCTCCACCCATACCGGTTTCCTGGCATTGAGCCGTTCCAGAAGATCCAGTACATCTGCTCCCAGGCAGTCGGGCCTGGTGGCGATGGAGAGAACCGCAATGTCGGGATGATCTGCCGCTTCCGTAAAAATCCGCTCCAGATAGGAGACCGGCGCATAGGTATTGGTGTAGGCCTGAAAATAGGCGATAAATTTTCCGGCGGGACGCTTGCGTCTCAGCAGTTCTCTCTGAGAGGCAATCTGTCCGGAGATGGACTGCTCCGGCTTTCCCGCAAAATCGCCGGAACCTCCCTCGCTGCAGAAAATACAGCCGGATGTTCCCAGCGTGCCGTCCCGGTTGGGACAGGTCATGCCGCCGTTCAGGGAGAGCTTGTACAGTTTTTCGCCAAACCGTCTGCGCAGTTCGAAATCCAGAGAGTGATACGGCTTTTCACCCCATTGCATGAAGGATGCTCCTTTCCTGTCTCTGATCAGACAACCTTATCATATCATCTGCCGGAATCGAATTCAAGTAGGTTTGGAAAGGCTGAAGGGACGGGAAAGCTGACGGTTGACAAAGGGCAGGCAGGTCAATATACTGGGTTTAGCAGTAAGAAACGGAGTGTGTGGAATGAAAAGCTGGAATTGGAAAAAGGATTCAGAAGAACCGCAGGGACCGGGAAGACGTCCCCCCAGAAAAGGGGGGACATCCTATGATCCTCAGACGAAAGTACTGTTTGGAATACTGGGCATACTGTGCGCGGTTCTGGTAATCGCGCTGGTGTGGCAGGGATACGAGAGCAGGCATACCTATCAGAAAGGGGAGCTGGCTGCCGCGTCCGCGGAAAGTGAGGAGCCTAAAAGACTCCGCTTTATGACGGAAGCCTCCACAGAAACGGCAGAGGAAGAGACGCCGGCCGGCGCCGCGGGAGAAGAAGAGGAGACGGCGGAAGGAGAAACGGAAACGGCAAAGGAAAATCAGTCCCCGCAAGTTTCGCAGACAGAGCAGGAGCCTGTAAAGACCACAGTGGTGGAGACGGCCGATTCCATTCAGCTGAAAAACCAGCTGCTGGGAGTCCTTCCGGGCATACGGGAGCCCGGCCAGACGGCAGCGGAACTGATTGAGGAGGCCAACCTGCTGGCGGCCATGTACGACTATGACGGAGCCATCCAGCTTCTGAAAAGCTGCGCCACCTACAGCCAGGATCAGGAAATGCAGAACGCGGTAGCGGGATATGAGGAGGAAAAGGCCCTCTGCGTGGAATATCCGGCGGATCAGGTTACCCATATTTTCTTCCATACGCTGATTAAAGACGCCGATCTGGCTTTTGACGGCGACCAGTATGAAGCCGGCTACAATCAGTATATGGTGACCATTGATGAATTTAACAGCATCATTCAGCAGATGTACGACCGGGGCTATGTGATGGTAACGCTGGAGGACGTGGCTCCCACAGTCTTCCATGAAGACGGAACCTACTCGTTCGAGACAGGAAAGATCCTGCTTCCGGAGGGGAAAAAGCCCTTTGTGCTGTCCCAGGACGACGTATCCTATTATCATTACATGGACGGGGACGGATTTGCCTCCCGGCTGATCATTGATGAAAACGGAGATATAAAGAACGAGTACATTGAGCAGGACGGCAGCGTCTCCGTGGGAGACTATGACATGGTTCCCCTGATTGACCGGTTTGTGGAAGCGCATCCGGATTTTTCCTACCGGGGGGCCAAGGGTTATATAGCCCTCACCGGCTATGACGGAATACTGGGATACCGGACGGACGTAAGTTACCAGACCCGGGAAAATTTGGATGTGTATCAGGAAGAATTTTTCCAGGAGAATCCGGATTTTGACGAAGAAGACTTCCAGTGGGAATGCGAGCAGGCCAAAAAGGTGGCCCAGGCCCTGAAGGAGGACGGATGGCTGTTTGCCAGCCATACCTGGGGCCATGTGGGACTGGGAGAAGGCTCCACTACCTTTGAACAGTTCAAAGCGGATACGGATAAGTGGGAGGAGCGGGTGGAACCCCTGATCGGAGAGACGGATACGCTGATCTACGCTTTCGGCGGCGATATCGGCGGCGTGGAGCCCTACCAGGGCGAACGGTTTGAGTACCTGAAATCCAAGGGCTTCCGGTATTTCTGCGGTGTGGATTCCGCTCAGTACTGGCTGCAGATGGGAGAGGATTATGTGCGGCAGGCCAGAAGAAATATTGACGGCTACCGGATGTACTACAATCCGGATATGCTGACGGATCTGTTTGACGTCTCCCAGGCCTGGGATCCCAAACGGCCGCCTTCCGTACCGCCCATTTAATGAGAATTGGAAGAGAAAGTTAATAAAAAAATCATTTTTCCCGTAAAGAGATGTGGTAGCATCATGGTACTATTATAGAAAAAAAGAGGTACAGACTGTGGACGAAAGAGAACGCCGCCTCCAGCAGAGGAGAGCGAAAAGAAGAAAAAATGAACTGATTATGAAATGCCTGATTGCCCTGCTGATTCTTCTGGTGATCGGACTGGCCGTGGTGCTGGTGCGGGAACTGGTTATCAGCCACGGGGAGGAAACCCGGCGGCAGGCTCTGATTCAGGAGAACAGCCAGGAAGAAATCCTTCTGTCGGAAGGAGCTCAGACAGAGGCCGTCCAGACTGCGGGAGACGGGCAGGACGGAAGCGCCGGGGCCGTGTCCCAGGACGGACAGAGCCTTCTGGACCAGGCAGAGCTGATGGCGGCTCAGTATGATTACGACGGGGCCATGGCCCTTCTGCAGTCCGCATCGGATTACAGCTCCAACACAGAGCTGCAGGAAGCGGCGGCCCGCTTTCAGCAGCAGAAGGACGCCTGTGTCTCCTACCCGGTGGACCAGGTGACCCATGTGTTTTTCCATACTCTGATCCGGGATACCAGCAAGGCGTTTGACGGGGATTCCAAGGAGGGAGGCTATAACCAGGTAATGACCACGATTTCCGAGTTTAACAGCATCATTCAGCAGATGTATGACCGGGGATATGTGATGGTAAGCGTACATGATATGTGCCAGGTGAATGAGGACGGCACCGTGTCCCGGAAGGAAATTCTTCTTCCCGAGGGCAAGAAGCCTTTTGTGCTGTCCCAGGATGACGTGAGCTATTACCACTATATGGACGGGGACGGCTTTGCCCAGAAGCTGATCGTGGATGAAAACGGCGATGTGAAGAATACTTACATAGAGGATGACGGTTCCGTTTCTGTGGGGGATTATGATATGGTTCCCCTGATTGACACCTTTGTGAAGGAGCACCCGGATTTTTCCTATCACGGCCATAAAGGGATTATTGCCCTCACCGGCTATGAGGGCGTGCTGGGCTACCGCACCGATGAGGTTTACCGTACCCGGGAGGCAAGCCGGGTAACGGAGTACCAGCAGAAATTTTTTGATGAGAATCCGGATTTTGACTGGGACGCGGAGGTGGCTCAGGCCAAGGAGGTAGCCCAGGCCATGAAGGATTCCGGCTGGGAATTTGCCAGCCACACCTGGGGTCACATTAATCCCCTGGCTTACGGGTACGACGCGACCGTACAGGATACGGAGAGATGGCTGAACAACGTGGCCACGGTGGTGGGAGATACGGATGTGCTGATCTTTGCCTTCGGGGCGGATATCGGAGACTGGCAGCCCTATACCAGCGACAATCCGTATTTCACCTACTTAAAGAGCCAGGGCTTCAATATTTTCTGCAACGTGGATTCCAGCCAGTACTGGGTGCAGTTCGGAGACAACTATATGCGGCAGGGCCGGAGAAATCTGGACGGCTACCGGATGTACTACAACCCGGATATGCTGACGGATCTGTTTGATGTGTCTTTGGCCTGGGATGACAGCCGGCCCACTCCGGTTCCGGAGATGTAGGACCGGAAAGATAAAAGCCGGTTTTCTGAAAGAATACGACAGGAGACAGAACGATGGAAGAAACAGAATGGATCCGGGCAGCCTATGCGGTGAGCGGGGCGGACGGAGACCGGATGGAACTGCTGCTGAAGGGAAACGGCATACCGGTGAAACGGCAGGGAGGAACCAGAGATATCTACACCATAAAATCCGTATACGGAGAGGAGATTCTGGTGCAGGAGAAGGATCTGGAACGGGCCCGGGAGATACTGAGAAAATATCATGTGCCGGCAGCGGCAGTAGGGAAAAGACGTCTGGAAGACGACGGGAGCAAAGGATCTAAAAAGGGCATTAATCTGCGGGCTGTTATCAGCTGGCTGATTGTGGCGGCGGTACTGCTTGCCATCCTGTGGCCGGTGATCCAGTCCAGACTGTAAAAAGCGAAAACAGAGCAAAGAGAGAAAATCTGTGGAAACGTCAGGGGATGAAACAGATTTTCTCTTTTTTTTTGAAGATTATGAGGAATTCGATTCGTTATAATTTGTGAAAGATTTCGAAATCTTGGGATACTGACAGGAAAGAGAAAAGGAGGTGGGGAAAATCGACAGGGAAGGGATATTGGCGGACTGGATCGACCGGTATCAAAATCTGATACTGTCCGTCTGTTTTCATATGACCGGCGATTACTTTGCCTCCCAGGATCTGACGCAGGAAACTTTTCTGGCCGCTTTTCTCCACATGGCAGGATTTGACGGGAAAAATGAGAAGGCATGGCTGTGCCGAATTGCGGCAAACAAATGCACGGATTATCTCAGACAGGCAGGGCGCAGGATGATTCCCACGGAGGATGTTTCCATGGATGCCTTTCACTCGCCGGCGGGAAGGCCGGAGCAGGAGACTCTGGAAGCGGCTGTGCGGGAGGAGCTGCTGGAAAAGTGCCGGAGTCTGAAGCCTCCTTACGATGAAATCGCCTATCAGTACTTTTATCTGGAAAAGAAACCGGAGGAGATTGCCGATGAACAGGGGAAAAATAAAAAGACGGTGGAAACCCAGATTTACCGGGCAAGAGAGAAGCTGAGACATCTTTACGGACAGGAAGGCGGCGGGAAAGCGGGAAAATCCCGGGAAGGACCGGGAAGAAAGGAGCGGCAGGATGGATGAGAATAAAACAAGTTATTTAACCGATGAGGAGTTAAACAGGCTGATCAGCCATGTAGAACAGCATGAGATGCTGCGGGCCCCTTCCTATCTGAAGGCGGAAACCATGGAACGCCTGGAGCGGGCGCTGGAACTGCAGAGCCGTCCTGTTCTTCCCAGGCTTCCCAAAACCAGAAAAGAGAAAAAACGGGAACTGTTTTTGTACAGCCTGAAGGTGGGAGCGGCGGCAGCGGCGGCCATTGTGATGCTGTTTTCCGTACCGGTAAAGGAGTTTGAGGATCTGGGAAGAAAGACCTGGAATCGGAGAGAGCAGACGGAGAGAATTGCCGATACGATTACCAGAGGTTTGGGAGAGAAAACGGAAGAGCTCAGCAGAGGACTGGAAGCAGTTTCAGAATGGCTGATACCTGGGAAATAAAAGGGTGTAAGAAAGAATGAGATAGAGAGGATGATGGAGATGAAAAGCAGAAAAAGCAGATTTTGGACGTTTTGCCTGTCGTTTCTGCCGGGATGCGCGGAAATGTATATGGGGTTTATGAAGATGGGACTGAGCCTGATGACAGTGTTCTGGGGACTGATCGCCCTGGCGGCCGTACTGAATATAGGACCGCTGCTGTTTGTGGCGCTGGTTGCCTGGTTTTACAGCTTTTTCCATGCCAGGAATATGGCACATATGCCAGATGCGGAGTTTGAAAATCAGAAGGATGAATTCCTGCTGGGCGGCAGGATGGAAACGGAAACAAAAGAATTGTTCCGGGGCGAGAATACCTCCCGGGCTGTGGCAGTGATTCTGGTAATTTTAGGAACGGTGTTCTGTCTGCGGGCTTTCCGGAACCTGATCTGGCGTTATCTGCCTTCCTCGGTAGCTTTCTGGGTAGACGATCTGTTTTATATGCTTCCCCAGATACTGATCGGCGTAGGGATTATACTGCTGGGATGCTGGATGATCCGGGGCAAGAAGAGAGATCTGTTTGAAGAAGAGAAAGCAGAACAGGAAGACAGAAAAGAAGAAGACAGAAAAGAAGAAGACCGGAGGGAAACGGAGGATTCGGTGAAATCTCTGGCAGCGGCGGAAGGAGATGAGAAGGATGACGGGCAGGTCTGATGAGAAAACAGGGAATGGGCAGACGGACAGAAAAAAAGGGACGAAAGAGCGGGTGCACAGAGTAGGGACAGTTACGTTCGGTGTGGTCCTGATTTTATTCGGAATTCTCTTCCTGCTCCATCTGTTTTTCCCGGTGCTGGAATACCGTTTTATTTTCCGGCTCTGGCCGGTGGTGCTGATCGGTATGGGGACAGAGGCTCTGGCAGCCCAGGTTGTGGGGCAGAAACGGTTCGCCTATGACTGGGCCGCGGTGGTGATGCTGTTTTTGCTCCTGGTATTCGCCATGGGCATGGCAGCTGTGGATTACGCTATGGAGCTGAAAGGATGCCCGATAATCATATGGCAGTAGGATGAGGCTGGAGGGTCGGATAAAATGCTGGCAGAGGCGGAGGGTGAAAACTCTTCGCCTTTAATATGGCTTTGAAAATATATGATTGACATCACAAAAAGTAAATAATAAGATGGAAACAAAAACTAATTACGAATGGAGCGCGGACAATACGGGGAGGCTAATTGGCAAATGGGAAATAAAAAACTTATGATTCGCAGCAGTACAGCGGAATTTTTAATATTTGAGAAGCAAAATCACAGTGATGGCATAGAAGTTCGGTATGAGGACGGAACACTATTTGGATGAAGACTATTTTGAAAGATTACTGGAAGAAATAGCAGAAGGCAAAGCATCAGTTGGAAAAATTCTTCAGATATGGTATGATAGGTCACAAAGTAAAGAGAAGGAAGAACTTGCATGAAAAAGAAAACCGTTTTATTGGCGCTGCTGCTGACGGCAGCGCTGGGACTGACAGGCTGTCTGGGAAAGGAAGCCGGAGGGGAACTGACGGCTCAGGGGATGGAAAGCCTGGATGCCATGGAATATGAAGAAGCGCTGCGCCTGTTCGGGCAGGCCGTGCAGGAGGGAGAAGACCAGGTCCTGGCATACCGGGGAATGGGAATGGCCAGCATGGGACTGGCCCGGTATGAGGAGGCGGTAACCGCCTTTGACCAGGCGCTGCTGTACACGGATGAAAAGATGCCGGAGACAGTGGAGGACCTGCTTCTGTACAAGGCCTCCGCTCAGTACCGTCTTCAGGATTATGAGGGAACGATTGACACCTGCGGCAGACTGGTGGACGAGGAGGAAAATGAATCGTCAGACGCGCTGTATCTGCGGGGAGCCAGCTATCTGTGCCAGGGCTTTCAGGACCAGGCCAAGGAGAATTTTTCCCGGGCGGTGGCTGCCGCGCCGGAGGACTATACCTTATACCTGAATATCTATGAGTGCTATGAGAGCCAGGACCTTTCCGCCCTGGGAGACGAATATCTTCAGACCGCTCTGAGCATTGTTCCGGAGGAGGCAGAGGATTACTATCACATGGGACAGATTTACTATTATCTGCAGCAGTATGACCAGGCCCAGAGCGCCCTGCTGAAACCCCAGGAGGAAGGCTATCTGCCGGCGCTGTACCTGCAGGGAAAAATATATCTGGCCCAGGAGGATTACGCAGGAGCCCGTTCTGTCTACGAATCCATTCTGACGGAACATCCGGACAGCGCGGAAAGCTATAACGGGCTGGCTCTGTGCGCACTGGAAGCGGGAGAGTATGACCAGGCGCTGGAGTATATTTCCCAGGGGCTGGCGCTGGAGGGAGCAGCCGGCAAGCAGGAGCTGTATTTTAACGAAATTGTGGTTTATGAGAGAATGCTGGACTTTGATACGGCCAGAGCCAAGGCCCAGGTTTATGTGGAAAATTATCCGACAGACGAGGCGGGGCAGAAGGAACTGGAATTTTTGTCTACCCGCTAGCAGGAACAGAACGCAGAAGGATGGAAATATAAAGGAATGGCAGAGGCAAGAGAACTGGAAGAGCTGCAGGAGAGAGTGATTCTGCTGGGAGTCAGCCTGCAGGATGACAGAGAAACCCGGGAATCCCTGGAGGAACTGGAAGAGCTGGCAAAGACCGCGGGAGCCGTCACGGTGGGGATGGAGATTCAGAACCGGGAAGCGCCCCATCCCGGAACCTATATAGGAAAGGGAAAGATTCAGGAGGTAAAGGAAAAAATCCTGGAGACGGACGCCACCGGCGTGATCTGCGATGATGAGCTGTCTCCGGCGCAGATGCGGAACCTGGAGCAGGAACTGGAATGCAAGGTGATGGACCGGACGCTTCTGATACTGGATATTTTCGCCGCCCGGGCCGCCACCAGCGAAGGCAAGATACAGGTGGAGCTGGCCCAGCTTCAGTACCGGCTCTCCCGGCTGGCAGGACTGGGAAAATCTCTGTCCCGGCTGGGCGGAGGCATCGGCACCAGGGGACCCGGCGAGAAAAAGCTGGAGATGGACCGGCGTCTGATTAAAAACCGTATTGCCCAGCTGCGGCGGGAACTGCAGGAGGTGAAACGGCACCGGGAACTGATCCGGGAGCGGAGAAAGAAAAATGCTGTTCCGGTGGCTGCTATTGTGGGCTATACCAACGCGGGTAAATCCACCCTGCTGAACCGGCTGACCCGGGCGGGTGTGCTGGAGGAGGACAAGCTGTTTGCCACTCTGGATCCCACCACCAGAGGACTGAAGCTGGAGGGAGGACAGGAGATCCTGTTTACCGATACGGTAGGGTTTATCCGGAAACTGCCCCACCATCTGGTGGAAGCCTTTCAGAGTACCCTGGAGGAAGCCCGGTACGCGGACCTTATCCTTCATGTGGTGGATGTATCCAATCCCCAGATGGAAAAGCAGATGGCGGTGGTCTATGACACGCTGCGCCGGCTGGAGGTGACGGGCAAGAAAGTGATTACCCTCTTTAACAAGCAGGATAGGCTGGAAGCGCCTGTCCGGATCCGGGACCGGCAGGCAGATTATACCCTGAACATTTCGGCCCGCACCGGGGAAGGGCTGGAGGAACTGAAAGATTTGCTGGAGGAAATCCTGACGGAGAATCAGATCCTTATCGAGCGGCTCTACGATTACGGTCAGGCCGGAAAGATACAGCTGATCCGGAAATTCGGACAGCTGCTGGAGGAAGAGTACCGGGAAGAGGGCATATATGTAAAAGCCTATGTTCCCCGGGAGATCTACGGAAATGTATAAAAAGGACAAACGAAAAGTGCCGTTCCATCATGAATTTCATGACAGAACGGCACTCTGTTTTACAGTCCACTTATCAGCACTTTACCACGTTGGCAGCCTGCATGCCGCGGGCGCCCTCGGTCAGATCATAGGTAACGGCCTGACCCTCTTCCAGAGTCTTGAAGCCTTCGCCCTGGATAGCGGAGAAATGTACGAATACATCCGCGCCGTCCTCACCGGTGATAAATCCATAGCCTTTTTCTGCGTTGAACCACTTTACTGTACCTTTGTTCATCACGGTACCTCCATTTCGATTATGAAATTTGTTTCGATTATTGGTAATAAAACATTCACTAACTATAGACTATAAGGCGTTGGTTTCATAATCAAAATAGCTACGTGACAAATCTTAAAACCTTAAATCTGATTGCCCCTTGATTATATGCCCTGCCGGTATTTCTGTCAAGCCATTTTCCCCGGTTTCTGTCCGGCGCCGGCTCAGCTCTCAGCCTCTGTTTCCTCCTCTGTGAGATCATCCTCTTCCGTGACTGTTTCCGTCACATATTCTTCTTCCGCGTCCGCGTCATCCAGACCTTCCAGAGTGTCCCCCTCGGTTTCGCTTTCCGTATCCTCGTCGTATACCTCCAGGTCTTCCGCGTCCATGCTGACGGGCGCTTCATAGAGGGAGGCATTATTGACCAGGTAGTCCGCCACCTTGTTTTCATACAGGTACCACATCAGATAATCCTTGCCGTAATCGGTCTCAAAGGATTCGGCGTCGTCATAGCCGTAATCCGGATACAGACTTTCCAGAAACGCGGTGTATTCATCTGAGGTTACGGTGATGTCTTCCGCCTGGCAGATGGCGCTGATGAACAGGCGGCGGTTCACCGTATCCATAATCTCGGCGTCCACATCCTCCTGGGTCATGCCGTAGGCGTCGTACAGTTCCTCCACGCTCATGCCGTAGCTGTCGGCAAAAGAGGTATAGGTTTCAGAAACAGAAGCCTCACAGGTGTCATACAGCTTATCCGGGTAACCGTTAAATTCGCAGCCGTCCATGGCGGCGATGATGGCATTTTCCCTGGTCTCATCCCGGCTCTGCTCCTGATAGCCGGCATCCAGTTCATCCCGCAGGGCCGTCTCAAAAGCCTCCTTGGACTCATATCCCAGGGTATCGGATACAAATTCATCCGTATATTCCGGCTGAACCAGCTCATCCACGGATTTGACGGTTACTTCAAAGTTGACCGTCTGGTCAATCCACTCTTCATACCAGGTATCTTCCCCGAAAGCGGTGGAAAATTCCTTTTCATCCCCTGCCTGGGCGCCGATCATCTGCTGGTCGAAATCCGCTCCGAATTCCTCGTATCCCAGCTCCACCGTGTAATCTTCCTCGGAGAGCGTAGGCTCTGACTCGCCCTCTACGGTGGCGGTAACGTCTACCGTAACAAGATCGCCCTCCTGGACAGGCCGGTCCACCGTTTCAACGGTGGAATACTCGTACAGAGTAGCGTCTACCTCCATGGCAACCTCGTCATCGCTGACGGTATAGATCGGCTGCTCCACGTCCATTCCTTTGTAGGTTCCCAGCGTCACATACTGATCCGCGCCGTCTACCAGGTAGCCGGTAATCTCGGCGCCGGCCGCTTCCGAAGCCGCCTCAGTCTCGTCAGAACCGCTCTTCCCGCATCCGGAGACGGAGCAGACCGCAAGCATTCCCATTAACAGTAACAGATATCTTTTTTTCATAGACCCTTCCTCGCTTTACTTTTCTGGCAAATCAATGGTATTGCCTTATCATACCATTAATTCTCCTAACTGTAAATCACTCCTGTATTTTCCGAGTTTCTTTTATCATTTTACGGAATAAATGTGACAGAGATGTGAAAACATGGTATGATTGATGAGAAGAAACGGTGCTGCCCGCGGGATTTTCCCGTGAAACTTCCATAAAGAGGCGGGAAAGACAGCGGAAAGGATACGGAAATGAAAATTGCACTGCCCCAAAAGGTAAAAATGATTTTGGATCAGCTGGAAGCCCACGGCTACGAAGGGTACGCGGTGGGCGGCTGCGTCAGGGACAGCCTGATGGGTAGAGAACCCAGCGACTGGGATATTACCACCTGCGCGTCTCCCGCCAGTGTAAAAAAGCTGTTTCCCCATACCGTGGATACGGGAATCGCCCACGGGACGGTGACTGTGCTGATGGGAAGAGAAGGCTTTGAGGTGACGACCTACCGGATTGACGGTGAGTATGAGGATTCCCGGCATCCCCGGGAGGTAACCTATACCTCCAGCCTGGTGGAGGACCTGAAACGGCGGGACTTTACCATAAATGCCATGGCCTACAATGAGAGAGAAGGGCTGGTGGACCTGTTTGAAGGCTGCCGGGACCTGGAAGAGGGACGGGTGCGCTGCGTGGGAGATCCCCAGGAGCGGTTTTCGGAGGACGCCCTGCGGATGATGCGGGCTGTCCGTTTCTGCGCCCAGCTGGGATTTTCCCTGGAGGAGAATACGGCGGAAGCGGTAAAGGACCAGGTTTCTTCCCTCGGACGCATCAGCGCGGAGCGGGTGCAGACGGAGCTGGTAAAGCTGCTGGTTTCCCCCAACCCAGGAGAACTGCGGCGGGCCTGGGAACTGGGCATTACCGGGGTGGTTCTGCCGGAATTTGACCGGATGATGGAGCAACCACAGAACAGCGCCCACCATATCTATTCAGTGGGGGAGCATACACTGAAAACACTGGAGGCGGTTCCGGCCGGGAAAGTGCTGCGGCTTGCCATGCTGCTTCACGATACGGGAAAGCCGGAGATTGCCACCCGGGATGAAAAGGGGATTTACCATTTCAGGGGCCATGCGGCGGGAAGCGCCGTGATAGCCGGGCGGGTGATGAAGCGGCTGAAATTTGACAACTATACAGCTTCCCGGGTCTGCAGGCTGGTGAAAAACCATTCCCTTTACCCGTCTGCGGATCCGGAGGGAGTGCGCAGAGGGATTTTTCAGGTGGGAGAGGATCTGTTCCCGGATTTCCTGGAGGTAAAGCGGGCGGACGTTTTAGGCCAGCATCCCCAGGTGTGGGAGAAAAAACTGCTCTACCTGGATGAACTGAAAAAAATATACGGAGAGATTTTGGAGAGAGGAGACTGCCTGTCTCTGAAAAAACTGGCCGTTACAGGAAATGACCTGATTGAGGCGGGCATGAAGCCTGGCCGGGCGCTGGGAGAGATCCTGAACCGGCTTCTGGATGAAGTGCTGGCCTGCCCGGAGAAAAACCGGCGGGAGTATCTGCTGGAGGAGGGCCGGCGGCTGGCCGCCCGGGCGGAAGAATGACCGGGGACGGGAAGAACAGAAAACGGTTGATAAGGCCATGCAGGGCGTATATAATAACCAGAGACAAGTAAGTTGAAAGCTGAAGGAGAGAAATGTATGAAGTTTATCACAACCCCTGTAAAGGGAATGAATGATTTTCTGCCGGAGGATATGCGGCTGCGGGAGCATGTGCTGGGACTGATCCGGGAAACTTACGCCACATACGGATTTGATCAGATTGAGACCCCGGCCATGGATCATATTGAGAATCTGACGGGCAGACAGGGCGGCGAAAATGAAAAGCTGATTTTCAAGGTGTTAAAAAGAGGCCGGGAGCTGGAAAAAGGGATGGAGACCGGCGAGCTGGCGGACTGCGGCCTGCGCTATGACCTGACAGTGCCTCTGGCCAGATATTATGCCAACAATAAAAACAGCCTTCCCACCCCCTTAAAAGCGCTGCAGATGGGCAGCGTCTGGAGAGCGGACAAGCCCCAGAAGGGGCGGTTCCGCCAGTTTACCCAGTGCGATATTGACATTATCGGGGACGGTTCCATTATGGCGGAGATTGAGCTGATTGCCGCCACCTCCAAGATGCTCACCCGCATCTTTTCCGAGGTGGGGATCCGGGAATTTACCGTTCACATCAACGACCGGAGGATCCTGAAAGCCATGGCGGCCAGCGCCGGATTTACGCCGGAGCAGTATGACGATGTGTTTATCATCCTGGATAAGATGGATAAGATCGGCCTGGAGGGCGTAAAGGAAAGCCTTCTGAAAAAGGAATATGATCCGGAGGCCGTGGAAAGCTATATCGGCCTTCTGAACCAGATTACCCCGGGCATCAAGTGCGGCGAGTTCTGCGGCCGGATCGGCGGGGAATATCTGGACGGCAGGGTTGCCTCCAATATGGACGCCATTATGGACAGCGTGTCCTGCATGATCGATCCCAGCGTGCGCCTGGAGTTTGATCCCACCCTGGTGCGGGGAATGTCCTACTACACGGGAACTATTTTTGAGATCAGCATTGACGGCTACAACTTTTCCATCGCCGGCGGCGGCCGCTATGATGAGATGATCGGAAGATTCTCCAACCAGCAGGTGCCTGCCTGCGGCTTCTCCATCGGTTTCGAGCGGATTGTCACGATTCTGAAAGATCTGAACTGGACGGATGAGGGAAACCGGAAGGAGAGACGAGCGTTTCTGGTGGACGAGCGGGTGGAGCCCGGCAAACTGCTGGAAGTGTTTAAACTGGCTACCGCCATGCGGGAGCAGGGCATGATCGTCACGGTGCAGCCCCTGAAAAAGAACGCCAAATTCCAGGTGGAAACACTGGAAAAATGCGGATACAGGGAGATCCGGAAAGTGTACAGCGATACGCTGCTGCAGTAAGCCTTCCCTGTTTTTCAGAAACAAGCATAACCGCGGCTTCCTTTTCATAAGCTAGAAGGAGCATGAAAAGGGGGAAGCGAGATGAATGACAGAGGACTGAAAGTGCTGGAACAGTATGAACTGGAAACGGTCTCCGTCAGAAGGGGAAGAGGCTCCTATATCTGCGAGACAGACAAGGGGCTGAAGCTTCTGTGCGATTTCAGGGGTTCGGAAAAAAAGATGGAGTTTCAGAACCGGATACTGCACAGGCTGAGAGAAGCGGGATACGGGACGGTGGATACGGCGCTGGAAAATAAAGAAGGGAAACTGGTGTCCCTGGACCGGGATGAAAACAGATATGTGGTAAAAGACTGGTTTTCAGGCCGGGAGTGCTCCTCCTTTGGCCGCCGGGAGATCCTGGAAGCCGTGGAAAATCTGGCCAGGCTCCACTGCCTGATGGTATTTCCCGAAGAAGAGAAAACCTACTGCGGACGCCCCCTGAAGCAGGAGCTGGAGGGCAGGACCAGAGAACTGAAGAAAATCCGTTCCTTTATCCGGGGAAGAGAACCCAAACATCCCTTTGAGCAGATGTTTCTGGACAGCTTCCCCGCATTTTACAGCCAGGCCCGGGAAGCGGCCGCTCTGGCAGAAGAGCCGGGCGGGGAGGCGGAACTGGCCCGGCAGATCGAGACCGGCTGCGTCTGCCACGGAGATTATACCTACCATCACGTGCTGTTTCTGGAGGAGGGAATCGCCACTACTAATTTCGGCCGATGCAGATTTGATTATCAGGTGAATGATCTGTACCAGTTTATGAGAAAAATCCTGGAGAAGCAGGACTGGGATCCGGGGCTGGGGGAACAGATGCTTTTTACATATGAGGAGATCCGGCCGCTGCCTGAGGCAGAGCGCCGGATTTTGTATGTGAGAATGGCCTTTCCGGAAAAATTCTGGAAGCTGGCCAACCACTATTACGGCGGCAGCAAAGCCTGGATACCGGGGCTGTATCTGCAGAAGCTGAAAACCCTGAACGGACAGGAAAAACAGCGGCATCTTTTTTTGAAATTGCTGGAATAACAGTTTATTTCCCTGTGGGAATGTATTATAATAGACAGATAAGGAAAACACTTAGGAGGTAGTGAGATGGACTATAGGAAAGCGTATGAAGAGTGGCTGACGAACCCCTGTTTTGACGAGGCGACGAAAGCGGAACTCCGGGGGATCGCGGACGATGAGAAGGAGATCAGAGAGCGGTTCTACGGAGAGCTGGAATTCGGCACCGCGGGCCTGCGGGGCATCATCGGCGCGGGAACCAACCGTATGAACGAGTATGTGGTGCGCAAGGCCACCCAGGGTCTGGCCAACTATATTCTCCAGGTCGGGGGAGGCGAGAAGGGCGTAGCCATCGCCTATGATTCCAGAAGAATGTCTCCGGAATTTGCGGATTTTGCGGCCCTGTGCCTGGCTGCCAACGGGATTAAAGCCTATGTGTTTGAGTCCCTGCGTCCTACTCCGGAGCTGTCCTTCGCGGTGAGAAAGCTGGGCTGCATTGCGGGCATCAACATTACAGCCAGCCATAATCCGCCGGAATACAACGGCTATAAGGTATACTGGGAGGACGGCGCCCAGATTACCCCGCCCCATGATACGGGCATTATGGCTGAGGTAAAGAAGGTAACAGACTACGGCGCCACCAAAACCATGGATAAAGAAGCTGCCAAAGCGGCGGGACTATATCAGACCATCGGAAAAGAGATTGACGACGCTTTTATTGCGGAGCTCAAGAGCCAGGTTCTTCATCTTGACGCCATCGAAGAGCAGCAGAAGAATCTGAAAATCGTGTATACGCCTCTTCACGGCACCGGAAATATTCCGGCCAGAAGAGTGCTGAAAGAGCTGGGATTTGAGAATGTGTACGTGGTGAAGGAGCAGGAGCTGCCGGACGGAAACTTCCCCACTGTCAGCTACCCCAATCCGGAGGCGGCGGAAGCCTTTGAGCTGGGACTGAAGCTGGCAAAAGAGGTGGACGCGGATCTGGTGCTGGCTACGGACCCGGACGCTGACCGTCTGGGAGTACGGGTAAAGGACCGGGACGGCGTGTACCATACCCTTACCGGCAATATGTCCGGCTGCCTGCTGGCCGACTATGAGATCGGGCAGAGAAAAGCCCTGCAGGGCCTGCCGGCGGACGGCGTTCTGATCAAAACTATTGTGACCACCAATATGGCGGATGCCATCGCGAAATACTACGGGGTGGATCTGATCGAGGTGCTGACCGGCTTTAAGTATATCGGACAGCAGATCCTGAAATTTGAGCAGACCGGAAAGGGCAGCTATCTGTTTGGCTTTGAGGAGAGCTACGGCTGCCTGATCGGCACCCACGCCAGGGACAAGGATGCCATTGTGGCTACCATGGCGCTGTGTGAGGCGGCGGCTTACTATAAGGCCCAGGGCAAGACGCTGTGGGATGCCATGATCGATATGTACGAGCGGTACGGTTATTATAAAGATGACATTCAGTCCGTTTCCCTGAAGGGTGTGGAGGGACTGCAGAAGATCCAGGAGATTATGGAGACGCTGCGCCGGGAATCCCCGAAGGAACTGGGAGGATACCAGGTTGTTTCCGCCAGGGACTACAAGTCCGGCGTGATCCGGGATCTGGCTACCGGCCAGGAACGTCCTTCCGGCCTGCCCGCGTCCAATGTGCTTTATTACGATCTGACAGATGACGCATGGCTGTGCGTACGTCCTTCCGGCACGGAGCCCAAGGTGAAGTTCTACTATGGTGTGAAGGGAACTTCTCTGGAGGATGCGGACCGGAAGTCGGAGGCATTCGGAAAAGAAGTGCTGAAGATGATTGAGGACATGCTGGCATGAACAGCGGATTCGACGGGTTCAAGGAAGTGATAGACCGGCTCCGGGGCGAGGACGGATGCCCCTGGGACCGTCAGCAGACCTATGAGACTCTGAAACCCTGTATGATAGATGAACTGACAGAGGTGATCGGGGCGGTCAATCTTCTGGAGAAAACGGGAGACGCGGACAACCTCTGCGAAGAGCTGGGGGATCTTCTGATGAACGTGGTGCTGATGGCCCGCATCGCGGAGGAAGAAGGCCGCTTCACCATGGAGGATGTGATCGGGAGGATCCGGGAAAAGATGATCCGCCGCCACCCCCATGTGTTCGCGGACGCAAAGGTCCAGACCAGCCAGCAGGTGCTGGCCAGCTGGGAGGAGATAAAACGGCAGGAGAAAAGCCGGGGAGACAAAGCAGCCCGTGACAGGGAAAAGGAAGAGGTTCCAAAAGCAGCCCGGGAGATAGTGGAGTATCTTGCGGGAAAAATCCCGGAAATTCCTTGACAAAGAGGCAATTCCAGTATATAAGTAATAGCAGGGCTTACGAACGGCAGGTTCGGGATACGAATCCTGGCCCCTAAAAGAATATCTATCAGACAAAATCAGAGGAGGAACTATTCCATGAATAAGACAGAGTTAATCGCAGCGATCGCTGAGAAATCCGAGCTGACAAAGAAGGATGCCGAGAAGGCGTTAAAGGCTTTCACCGATGTGGTAGCAGACGAGCTGAAGAAAGGTGAGAAGATCCAGCTGGTAGGCTTCGGAACATTTGAAGTATCCGAGCGTGCCGCAAGAGAGGGAAGAAATCCCCAGACCGGCGCAACCATGAAGATTGCAGCTTCCAAGACTCCGAAGTTCAAAGCAGGAAAGGCTCTGAAAGACAGCCTGAACTAAAAAACACCGGCTACGCTGGCCGGCACAGTGAGAACGCAACCGGATGCGGCAGGATACCTGGTATTTTGCCGCATTCTTTTTGTTTTGCAAAGAAATTCCGCGTGAATGGGGGAAAAGAAATGAGACTGGATAAATTCTTAAAAGTTTCCCGTCTGATCAAACGCAGAACAGTGGCCAACGAGGCCTGCGACGCAGGCCGTGTGCTGGTAAACGGCAAGGTGGCCAAGGCGTCTGTCAATGTGAAGACAGGGGACGTGATTGAGATACGCTTCGGAACCCGGGATGTGAAGGCGGAAGTCCTGGATGTACAGGAGACCGTAAAAAAGGACGAGGCGAAGGAACTCTTCCGGTATCTGTGAGGGGAAGCATAAACCGGGCGCTTCCGGCATAAAATGAGTAGAGAGCAGAAACCGGAGAAACCATATGGAAGAAAAAAGAGAAAAGCGGGGACACAGACTCACCATTGATAACAGGAAGAAAGGTACCGTCAGTGGTGTGGAGGATGTCCTCGCTTTTGACGTGAATGAGATACGTCTGGAGACGGAGCTGGGGATGCTTACTGTCAGAGGAAAGGAACTCCACCTGAGCAGACTGTCTCTGGATCAGGGCGAGGTGGATCTGGAGGGAACGGTGGAGGCGCTGGTCTATTCCAACGGACCTGTCAGGGGCAGACACAGACCCGGTTCCTGGAAGCGGCTGTTCCAGTAGCCGCAGGTGAAAATGAGCGGACTGATCTATGAGGAAGCAAAGGTTTTTCTGGTTTTTGTTCTTCACGGGATATGTCTGCTGTTTGGAAGCGATCTTCTGCGTGCCTGGCGGACCGTCGTGCCCCACGGACCTGTCTGGACCGGGATAGAGGACGTACTGTTCTGGTTCGGGGCGGGAGTGTGGTCGTTTATTCTGGTGTTTCTGTTTCAGGACGGCCAGCTGCGTCTGTACATGGCCGCGGCAGCAGGAGGCGGCATGCTGCTTTACCGGAAAATCGCGGGAAAACGGGTGGCGCGGGGCCTTTCCTGGATCTTCCGTCTGCCGATTCGGCTTTTTTCTTTTTTTTGGAAAAAAATCGACATCTTTTGTCATAAAACTATTGCAAAGTTTGCCGAAAAAGGATAAACTAAAGTTACTAACCGGAAGGGAATGTTGAAATATGGCGAAAAGGCAGAAAAGGCGGGCCAGCAGGGGCAACCGGATCGGTATGGCCGGGATCGCGGTTGTGGTGCTGACGTTGCTGGCGGTGCTGCTGGTGCAGAGCCACAGGCTGGAAAATAAGAATACGGCATACGCCGGGCAGGTGACGGAGCTGGAACAGCAGATCGCGGAGCAGGAAGCCCGCGCTGAGGAACTGGAGAAGCTTCCGGAGTACACCCAGTCGCAGGAGTATATAGAGAAGATGGCCAGAGAAAAATTTGGCCTGGTTTATCCGGACGAAGTGATATTCAGAGCGGAAGAATAAAGGGATGGGACATAAGAGGCTCATCTCTTTTTTATGTCGAAAGATTTATTGGGGCTGACGGCCTGAATTGACAAAATGCGCATACCCCTCTTCCTATAATGGTACCAAGGGCCAGAAAACAGGGAGGGAAGCGTATGGTAGAATTTATTGCGGCGGCGCTGATTGTCAGCGGTCTGTGGATGCTGCTGGAACTGGGAAGATGGATGCTGCGGGAGCTGCCCAAAGAGCAGACGGCGGTCAGCCTGTCCGTAAGTCCCGGCAGGGAGTACGTGGAGCGGTACGCGCAGGCGTTTGGGCGGCTGGCGGAAAGCTACCGGCAGATGCCGGAGAAAAAAGAACATCTGGGGGACGAGGAGGCGGAACATATCCTGGAGCTGATCCGGCAAAGAGAATGCCGAAACTGCGCCAGGCAGGAGATCTGCTGGGGAGAAGGCGGCTATGAGACCATGTGCCTGCTGGAGAACCGCCTCTGGCATATGGAGCAGGGGGATGAGGACCTGACAGAGCCGGACCCTGAACTGGAAGAATACTGCCTTAAGGAGCAGGAAATACGGGCGGCTCTCCGGGAATTTTATCTGCAGGAGCGAACAAACCTGATGTGGAGCAACCGGATGCTGGAACAGCGGGCGGCAGCGGGGGAACAGATCCGGGATACGGCCCTGCTGCTGCACCAGATGGCAGAGAGGATCTATCAGATCCAGGGCCTGCGGGAAAAGGAGTACCGCAGACTGGAGAAAGAACTGCGCTATGAGAAAGTAAACTGTCGGGGCGCCTGGTTCTATAAAAAGGACGGGCGTCATCCGGAACTGTATATTACCATGTGGGTGGAGGAAGGAAGCTGCATTCCGGCCAGGGATCTGTCGGAGATCCTTTCCGGGGCCCTGGGCTGCCGGCTGGTTCCCGCGGGGGACTGCCGCCTGGCGGTTAAACGGGAGGCAGATACGTTCCATTATGTGACCGATACGGAGTATCAGATGTTCTGCGGCATTTCCAGGATGATGAAAACGGGAGAACTGGTATCGGGAGATAATTTCGCCTTCTGGCAGGGGGAAACGGGACAGGTAGTCATGAGCCTGGCGGACGGCATGGGAACCGGCGTGGAAGCCTGCCGGGAGAGCGAGAAGGTAATCGAACTGCTGGAGCAGTTTCTGGATGCGGGCTTTTCCCAGGAGACGGCAGTGAAAATGATTAACGCTTCCATGGTGCTGCAGGACCACAGGGAGATTTTTTCCACCATCGACCTGTGTATGGTGGATCTGTACGAGGGAACCTGCAGCATGATAAAGGCCGGAGCCTGCCCCACGTTTTTGCTGCGGGGAGAAGAGATCGAGATGGTACTCTGCTGGGACCTGCCGGCCGGCATGATGCAGTCCTGCGAGTATGAAGCGGTAAAGCGGCAGCTGTCGCCGGGCGACCGGATTATTATGATGACAGACGGGGTGATGGACGCCCTCCCCCGGGAAAACAGGGAAGAGCGGATGAGAGAGCTGATTTTAAAGGCGAGAAGCAACCATGCCAGAGAGTTTGCCCGCAGGCTGCTGGAACAGATTTTGCTGCAGCAGAAATTTCAGGCCAGAGATGATATGACGGTGCTGGTGGGGCAGATCTGGGAAAAATAAGAAAAGACGGACAGGCGGATGAAGGGGAAAAAAGAACTTGACCAACGGGTGTTGGAGACAATAAAATCATACGGTATGCTGCAGCAGGGAGAAGGCGTAGTGGCAGGGGTTTCCGGCGGCGCGGATTCTGTCTGCCTTCTGGCGGTTCTGCGAAAATACCGGGAAGAGAGGAAGTGGACTGTCACAGCGGTGCATGTGGAACACGGACTCAGGGGCAGCGCGGGAATGGAAGACGCGGCGTATGTGGAACGGCTCTGCCGGGAGTGGGAGATTCCCTGTTATGTGGAGCATATAGAGGTAAAAGAGCTGGCGGACAGAAAGGGCCAGTCCTTGGAAGAGGCGGGACGGCAGGCCAGGTATGAGATTTTTGAAAAGTGGAGAAAACGGCTGGACGCCGGGAAAATTGCGGTGGCCCATAATGAAAATGATCAGGCGGAAACTGTTTTGATGAATCTGGTGCGGGGAAGCGGCCTGCAGGGGCTTGGCGGGATGCAGCCTGTGCGGGGCAGCATTATCCGGCCTCTTCTGACGGTATCCCGGCAGGAGATTGAAGAGTGGCTGCTTCAGAACCATATCTGCTGGCGCACGGACGCCACGAATCTGGAGACGGATTATACCCGCAACAAGCTGCGGCTTCAGGCGCTGCCCTGGCTGGAGCGGGAGATTAACCCGGAGGCGGTAAGCCACCTTGCCAGGGGGGCGGCGCATGTACAGAAGGCGCAGCGGTACCTGGAAAAGCAGGCGGAACGCCTGTATGAAGCCTGCGTGGTCCGGGAGGAGCTTCCCGGGCGGCTGGACATTCTGCTTTCGGAATTTCTGGCGGGAGAAGAGCTGATGCAGGAGTATGTGCTGCGGCGGGCGGCAGCCCGGGTGCTGGGCGGCAGAGGACTGAAGGATTACGGAGAAAACCATATCCGGCAGATGCAGAGACTGTGCCGTATGGACTGCGGGCGCCGCATGGACTTCCCCGGCGGCCTCCAGGCAGTGCGGCAGGAGAAGCGGCTTGTGCTGCGGATAACAGAAAAAGACAGGCCGGCGGAGACGGGAAAAAAAGAATGCTGTTTCCTGCAGGGGGACGGGGTTTATACATTCCTGGGCCAAAAGTTCCGGGTAAAATACCGGCCGGCAGAGGAGGCCCCCTCCTGTTTTCAGGAAAAAAAGTATACGAAATGGCTGGCTTATGATACAATAACAGATAATATCTGTTTAAGGACCAGAAGAACCGGCGATTATCTGCTTGTAAACGATAAGGGCGGCAGAAAAAAACTGAAGGATTATCTGATTGACCAGAAGGTTCCCAGGGAGGAGCGGGATCAGATCGTCCTGGTGGCTCAGGGTTCCCATATTCTGTGGGTAACCGGATACAGGATCAGCCAGGGGGCCAGAGTCGTCGGCGGAGAAAAAAGGCTGTTGGAAATACAGATGATGGTGGAGGGAGAGAGATGAAAGAGAATATTCGCGTCATGATTTCAGAGGAGGATGTGGACCGCAGGATTGCGGAGATGGCTGCCGCCATCAGCAGAGACTATGAAGGGGGCAGCGTGCACCTGATCTGCATTCTGAAGGGCAGCGTATTTTTTACCTGCGAACTGGCGAAGCGGATTACCATTCCCGTAACGCTGGACTTTATGTCCGTAAGCAGCTACGGAGCCGGCACGAAATCCAGCGGGGTGGTAAGGCTGGTGAAGGATCTGGATGAGCCTCTGGAGGGGAAAGACGTGATTGTCATCGAGGATATTATCGATTCCGGAAGAACCCTCAGCTACCTGCTGGAAAATCTGGGGAACCGGCATCCGAAAAGCCTGCGGCTGTGTACGCTGCTGGATAAGCCGGAGCGCCGGGTGACGGATGTGAAGGTGGATTATACCGGATTTGAGATACCGGATGAATTTGTGGTAGGCTACGGGCTGGACTATGACCAGCAGTACCGGAATCTGCCTTATATCGGCGTGGTGACACTGGCCGAAGACCATGAAGAGTGAAACTGAAAGGAGTACATGAATTGAACAGAAGCACAAGAGGTCTGTGGGGATATATTCTGCTGGTTCTGCTGTTCCTGTTTCTGATTTTCGGACTGCGGGACAGCTTTGACGGAGCGGAGGACTGTACCTACAGAGAATTTCAGGAATTGCTGGAGGAGGGGCAGATTTTGTCCGTGGAGGTGATTCAGAACCAGGTGGCGCCTACCGGCGTTCTGAAGGGGGTCCTGCAGGACGGCTCCATGGTGGAAGTCAACGTGTCGGATGTAAATCAGGCGCAGGAGATGATGGACGGCTACGAGGTGGAAGTCAGCGTGCGCAACGTGGAGCGTGACAGCGTATTTCTCACCACAATTCTTCCGATTCTGCTGACCGGCGTGGTAGTGGTGTTTATGATGGCCATGATGAACCGTCAGTCCGGAGGCGGAAACGCCAAGATGATGAATTTCGGCAAGAGCCGGGCAAGAATGATTTCTCCGGATTCAAAGAGAGTCATGTTCCGGGATGTGGCGGGCCTGCAGGAGGAGAAAGAGGATCTGCAGGAGCTGGTGGAGTTTCTGAAGGAACCGGAAAAATTCCTGAAGGTGGGAGCCAGAATTCCCAAGGGCGTTTTGCTGGTGGGACCTCCCGGAACGGGAAAGACCCTGCTGGCCAAGGCCGTGGCGGGGGAGGCGGGAGTCCCGTTTTTCAGCATCTCCGGCTCAGACTTTGTGGAAATGTTTGTGGGCGTGGGAGCGTCCAGAGTCAGAGACCTGTTTGAGGACGCCAAACGCCATCAGCCCTGTATCATTTTTATAGATGAGATTGACGCGGTGGCTAGGCGGAGAGGAACCGGCATGGGCGGCGGCCACGATGAGCGGGAACAGACTCTGAACCAGCTGCTGGTGGAGATGGACGGTTTTGGCGTGAACCAGGGCATTATCGTTATGGCGGCCACAAACCGGGTAGATATCCTGGATCCGGCCATTCTGCGGCCGGGACGTTTTGACCGCCAGGTGGCGGTAGGCCGGCCGGATATTAAGGGCCGGGAGGAGATCCTGCAGGTGCACGCCAAGGGCAAGCCTCTGGGGGACGATGTGAACCTGGGAGAGATAGCTCGGACCACGGCAGGATTTACAGGCGCCGACCTGGAAAATCTGATGAATGAGGCGGCCATTATGGCGGCCAAGGCCCATCGCTCCTACATTATCCAGGAGGATATCAACAAGGCCTTTGTGAAAGTGGGAATCGGCGCAGAGAAAAAGAGCCGGGTGATTTCGGAAAAAGAAAAGAGGATCACGGCTTACCATGAATCCGGCCATGCCATTCTGTTTCATCTTCTGCCGGATGTGGGGCCTGTGCATACCATCTCGATCATTCCCACGGGCCGGGGCGCGGCAGGGTATACCATGCCTCTTCCTGAGAAGGATGAGATGTTTAACACGAAAAACCAGATGTTTGAGAATATTGTGGTGGATCTGGGAGGCCGGGTGGCTGAGGAACTGGTGATCGGGGATGTGACCACGGGAGCGTCCCAGGATATCAAGCAGGCCACCTCCATTGCGAGAGCCATGGTAACCCGGTTCGGCATGTCCCAGAAGCTGGGACTGATCAATTACGACCAGGATGAGGACGAGGTGTTCATCGGCCGGGATCTGGCCCACACCAGAAGCTACGGCGAGCATGTGGCCACTGTGATCGACGAGGAAGTAAAGCGGATCATCGACGAGGCGTACGGCAAGGCCAGGGAACTGATTTCCGCCCATGAGGAGGTGCTCCACCGGACGGCGGCTCTTCTGATCGAGAAAGAGAAAGTCAGCAGAGAAGAATTTGAAGCTCTGTTTCAGACTGCGGGAAGCGCTTCGGAGCAGACGGCCGGACCGGAAGCCTGCTGAAAAAGCAGAACGGGAATTTTGGGGAAAACAGAGAAAAAATGACGATCAAATTAACAAAAATGCCGAAAAAGTGATGTAAAATCTGCACAAAAACAGAGTATGAAAATTGTGAAGTTTGTGCACACTTATTTCGCTCTCTGTGCTATTATAATTAGCGTAAAACCCCCCAATACATTATATAGTTTTTGCTACACCCCATAAGAGAAATACCTTCTCCAAAAAAGACAGCTTCGGCTGTCTTTTTTACGTATATGCTTCCTGACATCCGGTGTTCACCTTGTCCTTCTGACATCTGTCCGCAGCAGTCGGAATATTCCGCCTGCTGCGGAACATCTGTCTCGGACATGTGTACACCTGGATGTGCAGGAAGCATTTATATTGTATCTGGCTATTCTGCATCTGTTCCCGGATATTGTTTTCAAAATTTTATGTTTTGAAATACTATTGACAAATATAATACTGTGCAGTACGATGTATATAGTTAGAACACGGTATAAGATTGTTTGACCTGGAAATCCGCCGTAAGGCAATGAGGGAAAAGGGGGAGGTGAGGCTGGATGAATCTGGACAAATGGAAATCTCAGATCGCCCGGGGAACGCTGGAATATTGTATTCTGCTGATGCTGGAGAAAAAAACCCGCTATGGCTATGAAATTCTGCAGGAGCTTGACAGGTATCCGATGCTGGCTTCCACGGAGAGCACGGTTTATCCTCTGCTGCGGAGACTGCAGAAGGAAAATTGTCTGCAGTCTGTCTGGCAGGATTCGGCGGAGGGCCTGCCGCCCAGAAAATATTATTCGCTGACGGAGCAGGGACGGGAGTATTTAAAGGCTATGAATAAGGAGTGGCAGAGTCTTCTGTCTGCCATAGAAAAACTGAAGGGAGCATAATGATATGGATAGAAAGCTGGAAAAATATCTGAACACGGTAGATAAGCATTTAAAACCGCTTCCTGCATCGGAGAGGGCGGATATAGTGAGGGAGATTAAAAGTTCCATGATCGAGATGGAGCAGGAGGAACTTTCTTCGGATGCGATACTGGAACGGCTGGGAGACCCGAAGGAGCTGGCCAGAGCGTATCTGGGAGACCTGGTGACAAACAGCAGAGGGTTTGGATGGAACCGCTTTCTGGCGGCCTGCGCTTTTTACAGCGCAGTGGGTTTTTCCGGTATTATCGTGCTGCCGGTTCTGGCCATCATTGCGCCGGTATTTATTCTGTGCGGAGCGGTCACGCCCATTCTGGGACTGGTTAAATTTGGAGCCCTGCTGTTTTTTGACTATGATATTCCGCTGATTTCGTTTAAGCTTGGTCCCATTACGCTGCCCCCTGCGGCGGGCTTTATCTATGCGGTTGTCACAGGCATTCTCCTGGTGCTTCTGGGGATCGGGGCCTGGAAGCTGCTTGTTCTGTATGTACGGACTGTAAGCAAAACAAAAAGAAAAATTAATTCAATCGGATAAGAAATATTACGCTAATTATATATAATATGATAAATATAAAAATAATATTGATAATCAAAAAACGTTCTGTTATAATAGAAACGTAGAGGAAATAGAAATTCAGCCTAAATTAAAGAAAAGGAGGAATTCCATGAATTATGCGTGCTTTTCTGATCGATCGTTTACGACTCAAAAAAAGCTTTCAAAAAAGGCAGCGCTGTCACCGGAAGCTGCGGCAAGACGGGCGTTTATACGATCTCATAAATTTTCGGTAAAGATAGATCCTTCCACTCAAAAGGCTGAAGTTAAAATTACAAAGGTGAGCAATGAATAAACGATTAAATGTTGTGCCATATGATGCCGGTTTGCAAAAGCTGGCATCATCGTTTCATTCGGGAAATGATTTTCTGGACCGTTTTCTGAAAGGTTCCCTGGCATTAGATGCCAATATTGGAAAAACTTTTGTGTTTTTATCTGAAGATGATAAAACGATTATTGGTTACTATAATCTGGGCCTTGGCTATATTGAGCAGAATGATTTCGGTATTAGAAAAAAAGCCGGCGGGGCTGTACATATCAATAGTTTTGCGTTGGATGAAAAGTATCATGGGCTTCTCCAGGCAAATACAGAAGACGGGATGAAAATTAATCTGTCGGATATACTGCTTGATAACTGCATGGAAAAAATTGAAGAAATTCGGGAAAAATATGCAGGCTTCACTTTTGTTACGCTCTGCTCTACCCAGCAGGGATACAGCTTGTATTCCAGAAATGGATTTGACAATCTGGAGGAAGACATGTCTTTTGCCATTGAAGATTCGGATATAGAATGTATTCCCATGTATCTGCCAATGGACATTCAATAAATTTAATTCTGAGTATTTAATTCTACAATATTAAAAACTTCTTCATGTGATCGTACTCCCCTACATACCTTTTAATAAGGAAAATGTTGTATAAAATCCCCGGGTGATATACAATAAGGTATCGACTCCGGTCAGAAACCGGAGGAACGCACGGATAAGAGAACAGCCAGGGAAAGGCAAGAAGGAGAGACGGTATGAGTTATAAGAGCTATGAACAGTCCCTGCGGGCTGCCAAATATATTTTGCAGATGCGCCCTGTGTTTAACGGCGACGCCCTTTTTTCCGATGAGACAGAAAACTATGTATCCCCCATGGAGCCCAAACCCGGCGATACGGTGACGATCCGCTTCAGGACCGGCAGGGATAACGTGGATACGGTTTATCTCATCAGCGGACCGCTGAAGAAGCAGATGGATCTGGAGCGGCATGAAGAGTTTTTTGATTATTATGTGACGCAGATACAGCTGGGCGAGGAGGCGCTTCGGTATTTCTTTGAGATTAAGAGCGGCAAAATGCACTGCTTTTACAATAAAATGGGAGTGACCCGGGACTTGAGCGACAGCCGGGCATTTTCCATACAGCCCGGATTTTCCACGCCGGACTGGGCCAAGGGGGCGGTGATGTATCAGATCTATACGGACCGCTTCTTCAACGGAGATGAAACCAACGATGTGCTGGACAATGAGTACATTTATATCAAAGAGGGCACCCGGCGGGTGACAGACTGGGGAAAACGGCCCGCCGCCATGGGCGTCCGGGAGTTTTACGGCGGAGATCTGGAAGGGGTGCGCCGGAAGCTGGACTACCTGAAAGAGCTGGGAGTGGATGTGATCTACTTTAACCCCCTGTTCGTATCCCCCTCCAATCATAAATACGATATTCAGGACTATGACTACATTGATCCCCATATCGGAAAAATCGTGATGGATGAAGGCGCCCTTCTTCCAAGCTGGGCAAAAGACAACATGCAGGCGACCCGGTATATTAACCGGGTCACCAGGAAAGAAAATCTGGAGGCCAGCAATCAGCTTTTCATCCGGCTGGTGGAGGAGATTCACAGCCGGGGGATGAAGGTGATCCTGGACGGCGTGTTTAATCACTGCGGTTCCTTTAATAAATGGATGGACCGGGAGCGCATTTATGAGAACCAGCCCGGCTATGAAAAAGGAGCCTATGTGTCCGCGGACAGCCCCTACCGCACCTTTTTCCATTTTACCAATGAGCATGAATGGCCCTACAATGAATACTATGACGGATGGTGGGGACATGACACCCTGCCAAAGCTGAACTACGAAAATTCTTCCAAACTGGTGGAATATATTCTGGAGATTGCCAGGAAGTGGGTCAGCCCTCCCTACAATGTGGACGGCTGGCGGCTGGACGTGGCTGCCGATCTGGGGCTGAGCAATGAGTATAACCATAAATTCTGGAAAATGTTCCGCAAGACGGTGAAAGCGGCCAATCCCAACGCCCTGATCCTGGCGGAGCACTACGGGGACCCGGCGGCATGGCTGCGGGGAGACGAGTGGGATACGGTGATGAACTATGACGCTTTCATGGAACCGCTCACCTGGTTTTTTACCGGTATGGAAAAGCACAGCGACGATTACCAGGAGGGGCAGTTTGGAAACGCGGACAGCTTCATAGGGGCTATGCGCTACCATATGGCCAGTTTTATGGCCCCTTCCCAGCAGGTGGCCATGAATGAGCTTTCCAACCACGATCATTCCCGGTTCCTGACCAGAACCAACCACAGGGTGGGACGGATGGACCACTTTGACTACGATGCGGCCAGCGACGGCGTAAATCCGGCGGTGATGCGGGAGGCCGTGGTGATGCAGATGACCTGGCCCGGCGCTCCCACTGTATATTACGGGGATGAGGCGGGAGTCTGCGGTTTTACGGATCCGGACAACCGTCGGACCTATCCCTGGGGCCATGAGGACACCCAGATGTTGGAATTCCACCGGGAAATCATTGCCCTGCACAAAGCCCATCCGGTGTTTACCGGCGGGTCGCTGCAGTTTCTGATGGGAGACTACAACTGTCTGGCTTACGGAAGATTTGACGCCCGGGAGAAGATGGTGGTGGTGTTTAACAATAACGGAGAAGACCGGGATCTGACGATAAAGGTATGGCCCGCCGAGGTGGAAGCCAATCAGAAGCTGCGGCGGATTTTCTTCACGGACGGAGCAGGCTATACGGCGGAACCGGAGGAATACCAGGCGGATCAGGGAGAACTCAGGCTCCATATGCCCCCTACTTCTGCCATGGTGCTGATGGCTGTGCCCAATGGGGAGAAAACGGAAAAACAAACAAAGATTTAAGAAATCCATAATAAGACCATCACAGAATTTTCAAGCTTCCTGTGTTAGACTGAATATGGCCTGAATGGCAGTCAGCACAGGAGGTACATATGAAGAAGAGAGTGATTATCCCCCTCGTGATCGGGGCGGCAGCGGTGATCGGGCTGGCAGGCACCTATCTGGGGATCGGTCTTCGATACGCGGACCGTTTTTTTGAAAACACATCCATCAACGGCATAGACGTGTCGGGCATGACGGTCAGCCAGGTGGAAGAAGCCATAGCCGGCATGGTGGAAGATTATGAAATCACCCTGAAGGAGAGAGGCGGCAGCCGGGAGACGATCGGAGCGGAGCAGATGGGCTACCGGTTCGTGTCCGGCGGGGAGGTGCAGGAGTTTCTGGATTCCCAGAATATCCTGGAGTGGCTGCCCAACCGCCTGAGGGGAGGAACGGCATACACCATGACAGCGGCCACCGCCTTTGAGGAAGAAAGGCTGCGCCAGTCCATGCTGGAACTGAACTGCTTTGACCCGGAGCAGGTGACGGCGCCTGCGGACGCGGAGATTGTCCGGCAGGAGGACGGCTCTTATCAGGTGACGCCGGAGATTATGGGAAATACGCTGCAGGAGGAGAAGGTTTTTGAACTGCTGAAGGACGCCGCCAGGACGGGAGAACGGGAAGTGGATCTGGAGGCGGAGGGCTGCTATCAGAATCCTTCCATATACGGGGACGATGAGGAACTGAACGAAAAGGCAGCGGCCCTGAACCGGTACGCATCCATGACCGTTACCTATCAGATGGGGGGAGACGTGACAGAAGTGTTGGATTCCGACACTATCACCGGGTGGCTGAGCGCGGATGAAAATGATAATCCTGTGTTTGACCGGGGGGCCATACGGGCCTATGTGGCCGGGCTGGCCGAAAAGTATGATACCATCGGAACCTGGGAGCCCTTTACCACCTCCCTGGGACAGACAGTGTACGTGGAGGCCAGAACCTACGGCTGGCAGCTGAATCAGGAGCAGGAGGCGGAGGAACTGTATCAGGTTCTGATGGCGGGAGAGTCCACCGAGCGGTGGCCGGTCTACTATGAGGGAGCGGCTGCCAGGGGAGTGAACGATATCGGAGATACCTATGTGGAGATCGACTACACCACCCAGAGGATGTGGTATTACAAGGACGGCAGCCTGGTGGTGGACACGCCGGTGGTAACAGGATGCGTGGCCAACGGAACGGAATCGCCGGAGGGTATCTTCTGTGTGGTGGACAAATCCGAGGATGAGATCCTGAAAGGAGAGGGCTATTCCACTCCGGTGGACTACTGGATGCCATTTTATGAGGGCGTGGGCATCCATGACGCGGACTCCTGGAGAGGAAATTCCTACGGGGGGAGTATTTATCTGTACGGAGGATCTCACGGCTGCATCAATACGCCTACGGCCAACGCGGCCATTATGTATCAGGAAATGGAGATCGGAACGCCGGTGATCTGCTATAAATCCGACGGTACGGGGACCCATTCCTCATTAGGGTAAAGTCATAAGACGGGGCTGAAGAAAATTCTGTGGAAAACAGTGTACTTTAGCCCCGCCTTTGTGTATAATGGACGGCGGGATAACAACTGAATGCAATATAAAATAAAGGAACAGGGACAAAATATGAAAAATATGACGCTGCGCCGCATTGCCCAGGCATGCGGCGGTATTTTGCACGCAAAAAAAGGGGAGGAAGACCGGGAGATTTCCTCTCTGGTAACAGACAGCCGTCAGGCAAAAGAAAGATCGCTTTTTGCGGCCATCAAAGGAGAGCGGGTGGACGGCCACCGGTTTATCCCGGCAGTATTTGAGCAGGGCGCTGTCTGCGTCCTTTCCGAACAGGAACTGGGAGAAGATACGGCAGGCAGCTGGATAAAAGTAAATTCCACCCTGCAGGCGCTGAAGGATATTGCGGAGTATTACCTGGGGCAGCTGGCCATTCCGGTGGTGGGCATAACCGGCAGCGTGGGGAAAACCAGCACCAAGGAAGTGATTGCCGCTGTGCTCTCCCAAAAATACCGGACGCTAAAAACCCAGGGGAATTTCAACAATGAGCTGGGCCTGCCCCTCACCGTATTCCGGCTGCGGGAGGAGGATGAAATCGCGGTGCTGGAGATGGGAATCAGTGATTTCGGGGAGATGCACCGGCTGGCTAAAATTGCCAGACCGGATACCTGTGTGATTACCAACATCGGCCAGTGCCATCTGGAAAACCTGCATGACCGGGACGGCATTCTGCGGGCCAAGACGGAAATATTTGATTTTCTGAAGCCGGAAGGGCATATTATTTTAAACGGAAACGACGATAAGCTGGCCGGAGTGAAAGCGGTAAACGGTGTGGAGCCGCTGTTTTTCGGAACAGAACCGTCCGCGGCGGGAGTCAGACTTTCCGTCCGGGCGGATCAGACGGAAAGCCTGGGACTGGAGGGAACCAGGTGCAGGATCCACACGGCGGCAGGAGATTTCGCAGTGAAAATCCCGGTGCCGGGACGCCACATGGTACATAATGCCCTGGCAGCCGCGGCGGTGGGCCTGGTCTACGGGCTGACGCCGGATCAGATCCGGGAGGGAATTGAGAGCCTGCAGCCGGTAAGCGGAAGATTTCACATTATTGATACAGACCGGTATAAAATTATTGACGACTGCTACAACGCCAATCCGGTTTCCATGAAAGCCTCCCTGGAGGTGCTGCAGGAAGCGGCAGGCCGCCGGGTGGCTATCCTGGGAGATATGGGGGAGCTGGGCGAGAAGGAGGCAGAGCTGCACCGGCAGGTGGGAACCTTTGCGGGAGGCTGCGCCATTCAGCGGCTGGTGACGGTAGGACCCTTAAGCCTTCATCTGGAAGAGGGAGCGAAAGAAACCAACCCGGCGCTTGAGACAGCCCACTATGACAGCCTGGAGGAACTGCTGGAAAATCTGGACAGAGAAGTGAGCGCCGGGGATACGGTGCTGGTAAAGGCCTCCCATTTTATGAATTTCCCCAGAATTGTAGAGCGGCTGCAGGAATTATAAGAGACATTTGAGAAATAGAGAGGTACCATATGTATGTAATTGCAGGCCTGGGAAATCCGGGCAGAAAATATGCGAAGACCCGGCACAATGTGGGGTTTGATACGCTGGATGTGCTGGCGGACCGGTACCGCATCGATGTGTCCGCGGAGAAATTCAAAGCCCTGGTGGGAACCGGGGCGATAGAGGGGCAGAAGGTGATTCTGGTAAAGCCTCAGACTTTTATGAATTTAAGCGGGGACAGCCTGCGGATGGTATGCGATTTTTACAAGATCGATCCGGAGGAAGAGCTGATTGTGATTTACGATGACATCAGCCTGGAGCCGGGACAGATCCGGGTGCGCAAAAAAGGCAGCGCCGGGGGTCATAACGGTGTAAAGAGCATTATCTCTCAGCTGGGCACCCAGGTATTTAAACGGGTAAAGGTGGGCATCGGCGAAAAACCGGAAGGATATGACCTGGCCGATTATGTGCTGGGACATTTTTCTTTTTCTGACCGGATTCTGATGGAGGAAACCTTTGACCGGGCAGCCAGGGCGGCTGCGGATCTGGTGACCCGCCCGGCGGAAGAAGTGATGAATGAGTATAACAGGAAGCAGAGCGAATAGCTGCGGAAAGGCGGTTCAGGTATGAGAGCATTTCGTGCCCCTCTCGGCGAACTGGGAGAGATAGAGGAGATCAGGGGAAAACTGAAGAAAAATCAGGGCGTTCTGCAGATTACCGGCTGCATTGATTCCCAGAAAGCCCATCTGATTGACTGTCTGGGGGAGGGATATTCCCATAAAATCATAGTGACCGCCAATGACCTGAAAGCAAAAGAATTATATGAAAATGTCCGCTTCTTTGACCGGGAGGCGCTGCTGTACCCGGCCAAGGATTTTATTTTCTTTCAGGCGGACATTCACAGCAATCTGCTGGAGCAGCAGCGCATCGAGGTGTGGAAAGCGCTTGCCCAGGAGCGGCCTGTGACGGTGGTTCTTACCATGGCGGCATTTATGAACCATCTGATGCCTTTTGAAAAATGGAAAAAACAGGTGCGCCGCCTCCAGGCGGGCGATGAGATGGATCTGGAGGAATGGAAAAGCCTTCTGCCGGCGCTGGGCTATGAGCGAAACGCCCAGGCGGAAGGACCGGGACAGTACGCCGTACGGGGCGGCATACTGGATATATTCCCTCTGACGGAGGAGAATCCGGTCCGCATTGAACTGTGGGGGGATGAGATTGATTCCATCCGCAGTTTTGACGCGGAGAGCCAGAGATCCATTGAAAATCTGGATTATGTGGATATTTACCCGGCCTCCGAGCTGATTCTGGATCCCTCCGTGCGGGAAGCGGGATTAAAAAAGATAGTCCGGGAAGGAGAAAAGGCGGAGAAGGTGCTCCGCCAGGCCATGAAAACGGAGGAGGCCCATCGGGTGAAGCAGCTGTTGGAGGATACAAAGGACCGGCTGGAAGAGTTTGAAGATCCTGCCGGCCTGGACGGCTTTCTGGACTACTTTTATCCGGACGCGGTGTCGATTCTGGACTGTTTTCCGGAGAATACGGTGATTTTTCTGGATGAGCCCAACCGTCTGGCGGAGTCCGCGGCGGCGGCTGAACAGGAGTTTCAGGAAAGCATGAAGCACCGGCTGGAAAAGGGGTATGCCCTGGCCGGCCAGACAGGCCTGCTGTTTTCCTGCCAGGAGATGATCGGCCGCCTCTGCCGCCGCTGCTGTGTGGGGCTTTGTACCCTGGAAAACGCCAGAGCTCCCTGGAAGGTGGAGGGAAAATATAATATATCCGTCCGGGCGGTAAATCCCTATAATAACAGTTTTGAACTGCTGGTGAAAGATCTGCGGCGCTGGAAAAAGGAGGGATACCGGGTGATTCTGCTGTCCGCCTCCCGCACCAGGGGAAAACGGCTGGCGGAGGATCTGCGGGAACATGAGCTGAATGCGTTCTGCACGGAAGAGGAAGAGCGTCTGGTGAACCCCGGGGAGATTCTGGTAACCTACGGCAGCGTCCAGAGGGGGTATGAGTATCCCCTTATCAAGTTTGTAGTGATTTCCGAGAGCGATATTTTCGGAAAGGAGCGAAAGAAAAAGAAGCGGCGTACCTCCTACGAGGGAAAAAAGATCAGCAGCTTTACCGAGCTGTCCCCGGGGGACTATGTGGTGCATGAAAACCACGGCCTTGGAATCTATCGGGGAATCGAGAAGGTAGAAGTGGATCATGTAATGAAGGATTACATGAAGATCGAATATGCGGACGGCAGCAATCTGTATGTGCTGGCGACCCAGCTGGACATGATCCAGAAGTACGCGGACGGGGACGCAAAGAAGCCGAAGCTGAACAAACTGGGCACCCAGGACTGGAACCGGACCAAAACCAGGGTCCGGGGAGCGGTGCGGGTGATTGCCGGGGAACTGGTGGCTCTTTACGCCGCCAGGCAGCGGAAGGAGGGCTTCGTCTACGGACCGGATACGGTGTGGCAGAAAGAATTCGAAGAGATGTTTCCTTTTGAGGAGACGGAGGATCAGCTCCAGGCCATCGAGGCGGTGAAGGAGGATATGGAGAGCACCAAGATTATGGACCGGCTGATCTGCGGGGATGTGGGCTACGGCAAGACAGAGATTGCCATCCGGGCTGCTTTTAAGGCGGTGCAGGAGGGCAAGCAGGTGGCCTACCTGGTGCCCACGACTATTCTGGCCCAGCAGCATTACAATACCTTTGTGCAGCGGATGAAGGATTTCCCCGTGCGGGTGGATCTGATGTGCCGGTTCCGCACGGCCGCGGAACAGAAAAAGACTGTGACAGATTTAAAGCGGGGGCTGGTGGATATTGTGATCGGCACCCACCGGCTGCTGTCAAAAGATGTGGAATTTAAGGATCTGGGGCTTCTGATTATTGATGAGGAACAGCGCTTCGGCGTGACCCACAAGGAAAAGATCAAGCAGATGAAGCAGGATATTGACGTGATGACCCTGACGGCCACCCCCATTCCCAGAACGCTTCACATGAGCCTGATTGGCGTCCGGGATATGAGCGTGCTGGAGGAGGCGCCCCAGGACAGACAGCCCATCCAGACCTTTGTAATGGAATACAACGAGGAGATGGTGCGGGAGGCTATCAGCCGGGAGCTGGCCAGAGGCGGACAGGTCTATTATGTATACAACAAGGTGAATACCATTGTGGAGATGACCAATACCGTGGCCCGGCTGGTGCCGGAAGCCAGGGTGGCTTTCGCCCACGGCCAGATGAAGGAGCGGGAGCTGGAGAGCATCATGTACGATTTTATCAACGGGGACATTGACGTGCTGGTGACCACCACGATTATTGAGACGGGGCTGGACATTTCCAACGCCAACACCATGATTATCCACGATGCGGATACCATGGGACTTTCCCAGCTGTACCAGCTTCGGGGAAGAGTGGGACGCTCCAGCCGCACATCCTATGCCTTTCTGATGTACCGCCGGAATAAAATGCTGCGGGAGGTGGCGGAAAAGCGGCTTTCCGCCATCCGGGAATTTACGGAACTGGGCAGCGGCTTTAAGATCGCCATGCGGGATCTGGAGATTCGGGGCGCCGGAAATCTGCTGGGCAGTGAACAGCACGGCCATATGGAGGCGGTGGGATATGATCTGTACTGCAAGCTGTTAAATGAATCCGTGAAAGAAATGAAGGGAGAGTCCACCATCCGGGAGGACTACGAGACCGCCATTGATCTGGATATTGACGCCTTTATTCCGGAACGGTATATCCGCAATGAGGCCCAGAAGCTGGATATTTACAAGCGGATCGCCGCCATCGCCAATGAAGAGGAGTATGACGACATGCTGGAGGAGCTGATGGACCGCTTCGGAGAGCCCCCCAGGTCCGTGCAGAACCTGCTGTCCATTGCCTGGCTGAAGGCAATGGCCCATGAGAACTATCTGACGGAGCTGACCCAGAAGGGGGATGAAATCCGGTTTGTATTCTATGAGAAGGCCCGGGTGGACGCGGGAAAAATTGACGGATTTCTGAAAGACTACCGGGGAAAAATGAAATTTACCGTGGACGCCAATCCCTATTTCACCTACCTCAAGCCCAGAAAGAGCGGCAGGGACAATGAGGATATACTGACCCTGGTGCGGGAGATTCTGGAGCGGATGAGAGAACTGGTGAAGGAATAAAGGGAATGCCAAGCGGTTTTCTGAAAGAAAAAGATTGCCAGAGGGGCGCAAAAAGGATATAATGAAAGCTACGGATTATGACAGCGGGACATGCCGCTGAAAAAATAGAACAGGCTCATGACGGCAGAAGACACTGCCCCGGGGCTGTTCGACTGACGGAGGATTTTGGATATGAGAGTAAACTGGAAAAAAGGACTGGCAATGGGACTGGGCGTCTGCATGGCGGCTTCCGTTCTGACAGGCTGCGGAAAAGGAAAGGAACTGGATACCGCGGCAGCGGCGGCTGCGCTGGACGGCGAGGAGATTTCGGCGGGGCTGGTAAACTTTTTCCTGCGGTATCAGCAGGCGGAGTTTGAGAGCAGCTATGGCGCATGGCTGCAGAGCTATTACGGAACAGATATCTGGAACGTGGATCTGAGCGGCACAGGCACTTCTTACGGAGAGACATTTAAAAATGATGCGATCAATTCTCTGGAGAGACTGCTGCTGGCTGAGAAACACATGGGCGATTACAGCGTGAAACTGACGGATGAGGAGAAAACCGCCATTACCCAGGCCGCCCAGGAATTTATGGATTCCAACGAGGAAGAGGTTCTGGAGAAGATGAGCGCTACCCAGGAAAACGCGGAGCGGCTGCTGACTCTCTATACGATCCAGAACAAGATGGAGACGCAGATGAGCGCGGATGTGGACACAGAAGTTTCCGATGAGGAGGCGGCTCAGAGAACCGTATCCTATGTAAGATTTACGGCGGAAACAGAAAGTGATACCGAAGAGGCGGAGGCTGAGACGGAGACAGAGGCCGGCAGCGAGAGCGAAACGGAAGCTGCGGCGGAAGCGGAAACCGAGGCTGCGGAGACCGAGAATGAAACCGCGCCGGCAGAGGATGCCACAGAGGCTTCTCTGACAGAGGCGGCTGCTGACAAGACAGAATCCGCGGATACGGAGGAAGCCACGGAAGGGGCTGAGACCGAGGCCGTGAGCGAGGAGGAAACCGAGGCTGACAGCGAGGCGTCCACTGAGGCTGAGACCGAGACTGAAACCGAGGAACTGGATCCGGAACTGGCGGCTGCCAGAGAAGAGGCCAGAGCCCAGGCGGAAGCTTTCCTGGAGGAAGTAAAAGGCGGCGCGGACTTTACCGAAGCGGCAGAGGCGGCTGCTGAGGAAAACGAGAATGTAGGGTCTTCTACCTTTACATTTGGAGAAGACGATACTTATCCGGACGAAGCGATCATTGAAGCTACCGCAGGTCTGGAGGACGGAACTCTGGTAGAGCAGGTGGTGCAGGTAAACAACGGTTTCTATGTACTGCGTGTGGACGATGCCTTTGACGAGGCGGCCACGGAGGAGAAGAAAGAAAGCATCGTGGCAGAGAGAAAGAGCGAAGCGGTCAACGCTCTCTATGAGGAGTGGATGGAAGAAGCGGAATTTACCGTTGATGAAGACGTACTGGACCAGATGGTGTTTGATATGTCTCTGACCCTGGAAACAGAGGCTGCCACAGAGGCGGCTGCGGAGGCGGAGAGCCAAAGCGAAGCCGGTTCAGAAGCAGCGGCAGAAAGCCAGAGCGAAGCTTCCACAGAAGCTGAAACGGAAGCCGGGACGGAGTCTGTGACAGAGGAAACGGTGACCGAGGCGGAAGAAGAAACAGAGACAGAAGCTGAAACAGAAGCCGTGACAGAATCCGAGACGGAGACTGAAACAGAAACAGAAGCGTAAAAACGAGGGATGCCGCATACAGAAATCACAGGATTTGTCGGCATCCCTTAAAAAATATTCCGGAAGGAGGAACCAATATGACAACAGAGACAAGAAACTATGTGACAGAAAAAACGAAAGAGCTGATGGCTGCTTTTTCCTGCAGCAAAGAGGCGAAGGAAGCCGCTCAGACCTGGCTGGACGCTGCGGGAACAGACCGGGAAAAAGAGGAGACCGCAAGATATGTGGCGGAGCTTGAGGCAGACATTATGCCCCTGGAGCAGCTGATCGCATTTGCCAGGACGGAGGCGGGAGCCGGCGTGTTTGGCGGAGCGGAAGCCGCCGAGGGGGTGGCAAAGCATGGCGAAGAGCTGAAAGCCGCCGGAAAGAAATACTGTGACTGCCCGGCCTGCGCTGCCGTGGAGGCGATTTTGGAGAAAAAAGAGGAAATGCTGGGCTGACTGCCTGTAAGGAAAAGTCAGAAAACAAGAATGCATTAAAAAACGGGGATGCTGCAGAAAGCGGATGTACTGCTTTTTAGCATTCCCGTTTTTGTATGGCAATCCATTCAGAACCGGGACCGGTTCATTCCGATCGCCTCCGCAAAGAGTACAACAGCCGTTATCATCAGATAAGCGGCCAGAATGTAATTCAAAGCCAGAGCAGAGACAAAGGGGAGCAAAAGAAACACGACTGCCAGTGTAATGCAAAGGACGCCGCAGAAGCTTAAAAACCCGATGCCCTCAATCCGGTAGTAGCGCAGCCTGGAGGCCAGAGAAAGCTTTTCCCCGCCATTGAAAATCAGCAAAAAAGCCAGCAGGAAAGTGATAACCTGGGCTGTCAGTTCCACCGGCATAAAGAGAAGCAGAACGCCAAGCAGCACATTTAAGATGCCGGAAACCAGCAGCATGGGATCCCGGAAGTAATAGGTCATGGATGTGTAAGAGATAAAATGATAAATCCCCACCATGATCACCGCTATGGCTGCGATATATTGGATGAGGGCAAAAATGCCTGTGGGAAAGACTGCCAGCAGAATTCCTGCCGCCAGAAGGACGGCCGCCAGAATCAGGTAAGCATTGCGGATTTTCTTTTTGCCCCGTTCCCAGGCTTCTTTTAATTCCTGTACATAATCGTAATCTGAATCAAACCATCTCATAAATAGCACCTCCGTCTGAACAGGATTTTGTGATACAGTTCATCACTGGGATAGCCGGTACATGGAATCCAGCAGTTCTATACCGGTTTTCGTCCGGAATACCCGCTGCCTGAATTGTTCCATGCGGCAGGCGTACCGGTCCGATTCCCCGGCATTTACCAGGTAATCGGCTTCCAGCAGAATCTGGTAATCCATTCCATCCACCTGGCTGTAGGTGTGATGATGGGTTACAAGAAAGACGATCCGTTCCAACATGGAAGGGGGCAGGTGAAATTCTTCCAGAAAATCCCGTGCCAGCGTCTCACTTTCTGCTTCCTGGTGTCTGCCGTCTGTATCTCCGTATTTTTCCCGGCACAGAGGACAGGCAATGTCATGGATAAGGGCGGCAATTTCCAGAATATCCTGTGTATCCGTGTCCAATCCCTCCTGCTTTCCGATTAGAGACGCAAAGGCATAGACTTTCAGGAAATGATTTATATCCGGGATGTTCCCCTGATAAAATTCGATCATTTTTATCTCAATCTGCTCTTTTTGCATATTCGGTCCTTTCTGTAACCGGGTGTTTATCTGCCGTCTGTCCATAGCCGTATCCGTTGACTGGCCGGCCGCTGTTACAGAATATCTTCTGTTACGCTGCCGTTTAACAGCTTTCCGGCTTTGATATGCAGCTGGGGATAGGTTTTCTGCAGGTCTTTTACCGCATAGTCCAGTCCGCTGCCGCCGGAGGTGGCAAAGATAACCAGCTGCTTTCCGGCCATATCATTGTTGTCAATAAACGTATTCACGACGCGGGGAGCCACGCCCCACCAGATCGGAAAGCCGATATACACAGTGTCATAGGCGGACAGATCGGTTTTCTCTTCCGCAAGAGCCGGACGGGATTGGGGATCCGTCATTTCCATGGTGCTGCGGCTTTTTTTGTCCCTCCAGTCAAGATCAGCCTGGGTATAGGCTATGGCAGGCGCAATCTCATGCAGATCGGCCCCGGTAATCTGTGCCAGCTGCTTTGCCGCTTTTTCGGTGACGCCGCTTGCTGAAAAATAAGCTATCAATTTTTTCATATCGATTCCTCCTTCCAAAATGAAAAAATCATCCCGGGCCATACAAGTATGTCCCGTCTGCTTTTTTTCATTTTGCTGATGCTCTACTGTTAAGTTACATTATAACGCTGGCGGGTGAGAATGTAAACATTGGCAGCCCTGGCGGCCGGAGGCCAGCTTGAGGGCTGCAGATCCTTGGCGGGATTTATAAAAGCGGAGTCATATAAAAATGTTAAAATCGATCAGAATATAGGACTTATATGCAGTCTTGGCAAACTTTGCCGCAATATAGCGCTTCCCGACACGTCTTGCACCATCAACGAGAAGAGCGGTTTTTCCCGCACTATTTTTCTTCCAGTCAGTAAGGGTTTTATATATTTTCCGTTCCATAAAGATCCTCCATTTGCGGCAAAATCGGCATCACATTTGGCCTTAAAGCGACTTTGCATTATGAAAAACACGAAAACAAGATTTTTATAGAAGGTTTTATGCACGAAAACAAGATTTTTGAGTGGTTCAGAAAATTTTTTTCTCATCCGGCAGTATCAGCAGGAAGGTGGAGCCTCCTCCTGTCGTATCCGTAAGCAACAGATTTCCCCGGTGAAGTCTGGCGATTTCCCAGGCAATACTCAGGCCCAGACCGAAATGCTCCTTCTGGCTGCGGGAGGAATCAGAACGGTAAAAGCGTTCAAACACCCGCTCCTTTTCGCTGTCCGGAATCCCCGGGCCGTTGTCTGATACGCCTATCCGCAAAGCGCCCGGGGAAGCTTCCAGAAAGAGAAGAACCCGGCCTCCGGCGGGAGTGTAGCAGAAGGCATTGTCAATCAGAATGGAAAGAAGCTGGCGGATTCTTTCCCCGTCGCACAGACAGCGGGGAAGCGGCTCTTCCGGCAGGCGAACCTCCCAGAGAAGCTGTCTGGAATGAGCCAGAGCTTCAAAGGATTCAAAGGTTTCCAGAACCAGAGTATCCAGCTCGGTGGGAGCGATATGCATGCTCCAGGAGTGATTGTCTGCTCCCGCCAGCTGCAGCATATCCGATACCAGACGGGCCATACGGTTTCCTTCCGTTTCCAGTACAGTCAGAAATGCTTCATCCGGTTCCATGTTTTTTCGCCGTACGGCTTCTACATTGCTTAAAATAACCGTCAGAGGAGACCGAAGTTCGTGGGAAGCAGCCGCAATAAACTGGGTTTGGCGTCTGCGGTTTTCCTGAAGGGGCTCCAGTATTTTTTGGATAAAAGACCAGAAAAACAGGCCAAGAAGAAGCAGGGCTGCCAGATCTGCCGTGAAAAAAATAGCCCGCTGGCGGAAAATCCGGGTATCCCTGGCGGAGAGAGGGTGTACCACCGTAACGCTCAGAGTGCCGTCCGCCACCGGAACCAGGCCGGCGGAAACATAGCAGCTGCCGCCCTGGGGGTCTTTCATGGTGAACTCCTGGTGATAGAGCAGGCTTCTGTCAGAAGCGGCGGTTTTTGCATCGATCCCGTAGTCAGTCAGGGCTTTTTTTGCAGCCAGATCCAGAAGGGCTTCCTGTCCGGCATCCCTGGAGAGAGATTGGAAAAACAGAGGGCTGCCGTTGTCTGTGAGGCGGATCAAAAATTGGTAGTTGTATTCCGCATGACGCAGCCAGGTGTGAGACAGGGCGGATTCCAGCTGCAGATTTTGATAAAGCGTATTCAGATTGATCTGAAAGGAGGCTTCCTCTGATTTCGGATATTTCTTTCAGAGATAAAAAGACAGACCAGGGTGAGAGTGACCAGGACCAGGGCTGTCACGCCGATGCACAGTCCGGCAAGGCGAAAACGAAGTGTTCGGATCATAAACAGAATAACTCCTTTGATAAAGAGGCGGACATTACGGCTCGTTTGCCAGACGGTAGCCGATGCCCCGGACGGTTTTCAGTTCCAGATGGCTGTCCACAGATTTCAGCCGGCGCCGCAGAAAGTGGATATAGTTATCCAGGTTTCCGCTTTCCACCTCCGCGTCCGGGCCCCAGACTCTCATCAGGATAGTGGACCGGGGCAGCACCTGATCCGGGTTTTGCAGAAACAGAGTAAGCAGATCCCCTTCCCGGCGGGAGAGGGTGCAGGATTTCGGCGCCCTGGTCAGCAGATATTCCTGGGGATCGTAGATCACATCGCCCCAGGAAAGCTGCCGGGACAGGTTCAGGCGCTTGGGCCGTCTGCAGACGCAGCGGATTCTGGCCATCAGTTCTTCAAAAGCGAAGGGTTTTGCCAGATAATCATCGGCTCCGGCATCCAGCCCCTGAATCCGGTCCTCCAGTTCACCCATAGCTGTAAGGAAAATCACCGGCGCAGTACAGCCCTCCCGGCGGGCTTCCGCCAGAAGTTCCATGCCGTCCATCCCCGGCAGCATCCGATCCAGAAGCACCAGGTCATGGGCATTTTCCAGAAGATAAAATAATCCTTCCTCCCCGTCATGGCATACGGTTACCTCAAATCCCTGCTGCCCCAGGGAAAGTTCCAGAGAGCGGCACAGGGAAACATCATCTTCAATCAGCAGCAGTCGCATGTTTCAAAATCTCCTGTTTGTTCATTATAAAAATATTTTATCACAGGAATCTCTAAATAATCTGTAAATTTTTTTGACAGACAGCCATGGGGCTGTATTAGAGACAAATTAGAGACTTGTTAGAGATTTTTTAGAGAATCCCCTGCTAGACTGGGGGCAGAAAACGGGAGGAGGTTTGGTTTATGAAGGGAAATACAAAAAAATGGATAAAGAGGCTGACCGCCGCGGCCGCGGCAGCCTGCATGGCCCTTACCGGTGTGATGATGACGGTATGGGGGGAGGAGTCCCAGGTTGTGGAGGGAACGGCCATGGGACGCTATGTGGAGACGAAGCTGGCGCTGCCGGAGGGGCTGGTGGCTTCCGGGATGACGGTGCTGGAAAATGGCGGCATCAGGATTCTGGGAAAAATTTATGGGGAGGAAAACAGCAGCGGGATTGGTCTCTGGGACAGCAGCGACGGAGGCGCAACCTGGCAGCAGACAGCAGAACTGCCCCAGGACGAAGGGTACCTTGTGACGGCGGCTCTGGCGCCGGACGGCAGCGCTGCCGTGGTAAGCTTTAAAATGACAGAAGCCGGATCCGATATGGGAGCCATGGAGTATCGGTTCAGCGCTGTTGACAGTCAGGGGAATGTACAGACAACCGATCTGGGAAATGTGGAGGAAAATGGCAGTCAGATTCCCAATCAGCTGAGTTTTACAAATGACGGGAATCTGGCCGGTATCTGCTATGGAGGAGGCGCGGTGCTGCTGGATCCCGCCACCGGGGAGGTGACGGCTCAGCTGACGGAGAACAACGGGGAAATTATCAGCGGAGCGGGAACGGAAGTAGTGCTTTTGACAGTTGATTCCCAGCTTCTGCGGTATGACGAAAAAACCGGGGAACCCCTGGCACGGGATGAAGCCTGGGAGGAAGAATTGTTCCGAAATGGAGCCAGCTATCACTTACTGACATCCACCGGCTATCCCATTGTGATCACTGCCGATGAAGAGGGCAGGATATATTACTGTACAGAGAAAGGAATTTTTGCCCATCTGGCGGACGGCGCGGCGGTGGAGCAGGTGGTGGACGGAGATTTAAATACCCTGTCCGAACCGAACCGGCTTTTCCAGAACCTGGCTGTGGCGGATCAGACTTTCTATCTGCTCTGCCTGACAGGAAGCGGACAGACTGAACTGCTGCAGTATGAGTTTGACCCGGATGTGCCCTCCACGCCGGAGCGGGAACTGACGGTTTATTCCCTGGAGGAGGACGAGGGGCTGCGCCAGGTGATCAGCCAGTTTCAGAAGGAATATCCGGATACGTATGTAAATTATCAGGTCGGGATGAGCGGGGAGGAGGCTGTGACGGTATCGGACGCCCTGCGGACCCTGAATACGGATATACTGGCGGGAAACGGACCGGATGTGCTGATGCTGGACGGCATCTCGGTGGAAACCTACGAGGAACAGGGAATACTGGCGGATTTGACAGAAATTGTGGAAAATGCCGCCAGGACTGACGGGCTGCTGGAAAATATTGCCCTGGCTTATCAGCGGGAGGATGGGATCTACGCGGTTCCCACCCGGTTTGCCATTCCGGTTATCGTGGGAGATACCGAGCTGATCAGCTCCGGAGGAAGCCTGGAAGATCTGGCTGCTCTGGCCCGGGACCAGGATTCTTTTATTCCCTGGAGCGCGCTGAATCTGGCGGAGACCCTGTACCCTGTCTACGCGGGGGGATGGGAGAAGGAGGACGGCACCATCGACCAGGAAAAACTGGCCCGGTTTGTCTGCGGGGTCAAAGAAATTTATGACAATTACCTGTCCGCAGCCAGTCCGGAGGATCAGGAAGCCCTGGAAGTCATTTGGCAGCTGGGGGCGGAAGCCACCGGCATCGATGATGTGGAGGCGGCCAGTCTGTCCCTGGTGGATGGAAGCTGTCGGGTATTTACGGGGGCTCTCTACAACATGTCAGGCTACTCTTCCCTTACTTCCATAAACCGGGTTACCGGCAATACGGGTCTGCAGGCCCTGGCAGGAGAGGAGACAAACGTGTTTGAACCCCTTTCCGTTTCGGGTATCTTAAATACCGCCAGGGAGCGGGAGAGGGCGGAGGACTTTGTGGCCTACCTGCTGTCCGCCGAAGGAAATCAGACTTCCTGGAGGGAAGGATTCAGCGTGAATGCCCGGGTTTTCGGGGAGGAAATTGCCACACCCATTTATGAAGATGGAAGCTACAGTGTTTTTTCCAGCAATAACCAGACCGGCGAAACCACGGAACTGTTCTACTACTGGCCCAGCCAGGAAGAGCAGGAAGCTCTGGAGGAACTGGTAAAGGGGCTGACTGTCTGCGGGGATACGAACCGGGTGATGAAAGATACGGTGCTGGATTATACAAAACGGTGCCTGAGCGGAGAAATGAGTCCGGATGAAGCGGTGAATGCCATTATGCAGGCCCTGAATCTGTATTTGGCGGAGTAGCGGTCCGAAAGCAGGGGTTATGAGAAAGAAAAGAAAGGGGCAGCTGGCGGGGCTTTGGTTTGTACTGCCGGATCTGGCAGGAGTATGCTGCTTTGCCCTGCTGCCTATGGCGGAGGTGATACGCCGCTCCTTCCAGAGCGCGGTTACCTCCCAGTGGATGGGACTGAAAAATTATAGGGAGGTGCTGGGCAATACGGCCTTCAGGCTGGCGGCAGCCAATACTCTGAAATTTACGGCGGTGTGTATTCCGCTGTTGGTTGTCTGTTCTCTGCTGCTGGCAGTGCTGCTGCAGCGGATGAAGCAGGCAGGAAAGCTGCTAAAAAGCGCTTTTCTGCTGCCGGTGGCGGTGCCGGCAGCTTCTGTGGTGCTGGTGTGGAAGACGCTGTTTCATTCCAACGGGCTGCTGAACGGACTGCTGGAGGGGATGGGAGGAGAGAAGGTGGGCTGGATGACCACCGGGGCGGCCTTCTGGGTGCTGGTGTTCAGTTATCTCTGGAAAAACCTGGGATACGATATGGTGCTGTGGATGGCGGGCCTGGCAGGAATCCCCCGGGAAATCTATGAGGCGGCTCGGGTGGATGGGGCGGGAGAGTGGAAATGTTTTACGAAAATCACGCTGCCCAATCTGCTGCCCTCTCTCTACACCATATCCGTCCTTTCTTTCCTGAATTCTTTTAAGGTGTTCCGGGAGGCCTGGCTGGTGGCGGGGGATTACCCGCAGCAGAGCATGTACCTGCTGCAGCATCTCTACAATAACTGGTTCAGGGAGTTGGCCTTTGATAAAATCGCGGCGGGCTCCGTACTTACCTCCGCGGTAGTGTTTGGGCTGATTTTACTGTTAAAGAGAGCCTGGGACCGGGAGGAGCGGCCCGGACAGTAAGGGGGAAGGAAGATGGCGAAAATCGGGCGGCTGGGAATCGGGCTGCTGCTGGGGATTTTGGCGGCGGCAGTTCTTTTTCCTGTCTGTTTTGCAGTGACGGGGGCGATTACCTCCCAGTGGGAGCTGGAAGAATATCTGGCGCCTGTGCTGGGAGGGGGGAGCGGTATGGCGAAATGGCGGCTGCTGCCGCTGGCTCCCACTCTCCGTTCCCTGGTGGAACTGCTGCTGGACTCTCCCCAGTTTTTTGCCATGTTCTGGAATTCCATTAAAATCACGGCCTGTGTCCTGGCTGGTCAGGCACTGTTTGGGGTGCCGGCGGCCTGGGGGATTGCCAGGTACGCGTTTCCGGGCAGGAGGCTGGTGCTGACGCTGTGCGCAGTACTGATGCTGATGCCCTTTCAGGTGCTGATGTTTCCGGAATACCTGGTGCTGGATGGGCTGAAGCTGCTGGATACCCACTGGGCGGTGATTCTTCCGGCTGTTTTTTCCACCTATCCGGTATTTCTGATGTACCGCTTTTTTGAGTCCATACCGGAGGCGGTCCTGGAGGCGGCCCGGATAGACGGGGCAGGCCATGTGCAGACTTTTTTGAAGATTGGTCTTCCTCTGGGGATGCCGGGAATCATGTCTTCCATGATGCTGAATTTTCTGGATTCCTGGAATATGATTGAACAGCCCATGACCTTTTTAAAAACCAGGTCTTTGTGGCCTTTGTCCCTGTTTTTGCCGGAGATTGGCCTTGCGGATGCGGGAGTGGGGTTCGCGGCTGCCGGGATGATGCTGCTTCCGGCTCTGCTGCTGTTCTTTTTGGGGCAGGACTATCTGGAACAGGGAATAGCCGCCGCGGCGGTAAAGGAGTGATACGATTGAAAAGAAAAGGACTGATGCGGATCACGGCTGTGTTTTTTGGCCTGATGATCTGTTTTACCATACTGTCCAGGGCCGCCTATCAGGAAGGAACGGCTCTGGTGCATACCGGACGCCCCTCCAGCATGGTCATTTCCCATCAGGTAAAAACCACAGGGAAGGTGGAACAGAACCAGGAGCTGGCGGTGACCACGGAGCCCAATCTGCGGGTGGCTTCCATTGAGGTGGGGGAAGGGGACCGGGTGAGCAGAGGGGATCTTTTGTTTACCCTGGATCTTACCATGCTGGAGGAGAAGATTTTAAACCAGAAGCAGGAGATGGAGAAACAGCAGCTGAACGTGGAGGACGCCAAAAGCCAGAAAGACGTAAGCCGGCAGCAGAAAGCCAATGAGCAGGCCCAGGCATCGGAGAATTATTCCCTGAATACAAATCGGGCAGGGGTGGCTCTGTCCAGGGCCGCGAGGAATCTGAACCAGGCCCGGGAGGACCTGAAGGAATTTCGGAAAAGCAGCGGCAGGGAAGAGGGGGACGATACGGTAGAGGCAGCCCTGGAGGCAGATCTGGAGGAAAAGACCCAGGCTTATGTGGATGCTGTGCAGGAACTGGATTCTCTGAAGTGGCAGATAGAGAACGCGGTGTACCAGGCTCTTCAGGCGGCACAGGGAGGAACGGCTTCTCTGGAGAGCCGGCAGACGGTTCTGACAGGGGCAGAGGATTTGCTTTTGGAGGAAGCGCCTCAGCCGGCGGCCAGCTTCCAGGCAGAGACCCAGCCTCAGCCGGCGGCCAGCTCCCAGGCAGAGACCCAGCCTCAGCCGGCGGCCAGTTCCCAGCCGGAAACCCAGCCTCAGCCGGAAACAGAGAAGAGTGGGACCAGCCAGGCAGAGACGCAGGATAGTCTTTTAGAGGAAGAGAGTCCCGGAAATCTGTCCGATGCGGCGCCGGAGGAGTACGATCCGGATATTCTTCTGGAGGAGGAGCCGATCCCGCAGGAATCGGGGGAAACGGTTTGGGAGCCGGAGATACAGGAGGAGCCTTGGACGGAAAATCCGGCGCTTCCTGAAACAGAACAGACAGAAGGAGAAACCGTTTCCGGCGCCCCTCCCACGGAGGAGGAACTGAACAGACTGGAGCAGTCGGTCCGGGACGGCTACCGGGAAAGACTGGAGGCAGCCCAGAACGCGGCGGCCGCGGCTCTGGAGGAAAAGAACCGGGCTTGTGAGGCGCTGGCCCGCTACCAGCAGGAACGCCTGGCGGTAGAGAGCGCGGCGGAGGCGCAGACGGAGCAGGGGCTGCTTGACGCGCTGCAGGCAGCCCGGGATGCTTATGTGGACGCTTCCATCGCGGCCAATGAGGCGGCGGTCACCTCCGGACGGGCGGTGGCTGCAGCCGGTATCCCCCAGGCTTCCAACAGCTCGGACCGGGTGAATGAGATAACCTATGAGCAGATGGAGCTGCAGCTTGAGAAGCTGGAGACGCTGCTGGAAAATCAGGGGAGGGTCTGCGCGCCGGCGGACGGACTGGTGACCGGGATCTATATCCAGACAGGAGGGATGACGGCGGAAACTACGGCGGTTCTTCTGGCGGATCTTTCCAAAGGGTACAGGTTTGTGGGAGAGATTACCCGGGAGCAGGAGAAATACATAGGCGCGGGCGATCTGGTGACGCTGACGGCAAACACAGGCAGAGAAAGCTTTGAGGAACTGCCGGTATCCGCAGTGCGGGCGGATGAAGAAAAAGAGGGAGTTTACACCGTAACCGTACAGCTTCCGGAGGATACGCTGGAGCTTGGAGCGGCAGCTGTCCTGGACTTTACAAAAAAGTCGGAAGTCTATCCTGTCTGCGTGCCTCTGTCCGCCCTCTATCTGGACGAAAAAAATCTTCCCTATGTGCTGGTGCTGGATGAGATTGATACCATTATGGGAACCGAGACCAGAGCCAGAAAAGTAAGCGTGACAGTTCTGGAGCAGAATGAATCCTTTGCGGCTCTGGCAGAAGGCGCGGTGGGCAGCCAGGAAGAGGTCATCGTCAGTTCGGATAAAAGCGTAGATGACGGCAGCAGGGTACGGCTGGCTTCATAAAAGGCCAGGCGGCAGGGCAGCCCGGGAAAAGAGGAGGGACGGGAAATGAGAATACTGTGGAGAATGCTTTTGCTTGGGGCGTCCCTTGTCCTTCTTTTTCTGGCAGCGGGCTGGTGCGGGCAGGCCAAAGAGTCGGCAGGCCGGGCTGCCGTATTTCTGACGGGAACCTGGCTGGACAAAAAAACAGGCGAAGAGATCTGCAGGCTGGAGGCGGAACAGGAAGAAGGGGTGTCCCTGTGCTTCTGGGGCGAAAAACAGGATGTGACCGTATCCTGTCAGGAGACGGGAAAAAGCGTCCGGGCAGGGATGGTGGTCTGCACGGGAAATCCCGGGCTTCTGATACCGGGCGGCAGTCTGCTGGCCTGGCGGCAGGAGGGCTGCCTGGTGGATGAAAAAACGGCAGAGGAACTTTTTGGCAGCAGGTCGGCGGGAGGCCAGACCCTGTGGTATCAGGAAGCAGCCTGTCCGGTGCTTGGCACTTTTGAGAGCGTCCGGCGGACTGTGGTGAGAATGGCAGGGGAGGAGGACGGCTCCCTGCTTCTGGGAGCGGTGCTGGAAAAGGCGGGAGAGGAGGCGGCAGACAGCGTGGGACAGCAGTTTCTGCTGCGCCACGGCCTTGACGGACAGACGGCGGATTTTGGATTTCTGTGGGCGGCGGCGGAAAATATGCTGTTGCTTCTGCCTTTTCTGTTTGTATGTTCTTTCTGCAGACTGGCGTTTCGCGCCGCCAAAAGAGCCGGCTCCGCTCCGGGAAGAAGACTGCTCTTTTTCCTGACGGCAGCGGCGGGACTTCTGTTTTTATGGTTTCTGTTTTGCCGCCTGGAGATCCCCAAAGATATGATCCCCTCCCGGTGGTCTGATTTTGCGTTCTGGGGGGACTGGTGGGAGCGGCAGAAGAAAAATCTGCTGCTGCTTTTTTCCGCGCCCCTGGGGGAAGCTCAGCTTACTGCCGTCTGGAACCTGCTTCGCTCCTTGCTGTGCAGCCTGGCGGCGGCTGTTCTGGGAGCGGCTTCTCTGAGGCCGGCGGGCAGCCTGAAAAAATAAAAAACGGTAAAAAAAGCCGTTTTTCCTGTTGCCTTGGGCAGCATCCTGTGGTATGCTCTTAAGACAGCTCCCATGATTTTCCGGGAATTATAAAACCTTAAGAATTATGTCCTTGTAAATTTCCGGAAAAACTTTTATAGTATAGGTAAGAAGACAGTGTAAGAGCGACCTGAAGGAGTTGGGGAGAATGGCAGACGGGAAAAGAAAGAAGAAAAGAATAAAAGGGTTTCTGCTGATCCTTATGATGTTAGTTTTTACGATGGGGTTTTCTGCCGCGGCACAGGCGAAGGTAATAGATCCGCAGGTGGTAAAGACGGCGTCCCAAAATAAGATTTCCAAAGGCAAGTGGGTTAAAAAAGGGAAAAAGCTCCGTTATAAGAAAAAAAATAAAAAGTATGTCAAGTCCCAGTGGTGTATGATCGGGAAAGACGTATATTATTTTGACGCAAAGGGATATGTAAAAACCGGAATGTTCTCCTACAAAGGCTGTTATTACTATGCGGATTCCAAAGGAAGGATCTATAGAAACAGACTTCTGAAAAAAGCAGGAAAGGTCTACTATTTCGGAAATACCGGCGCCAGGGCAAAAGCCAAATGGCAGAAGCTGGGCGGCAAAATGTATTATTTCAACCGGGAAGGCGTGATGGTCACCAGCAGCTGGGTAGGCAATAAATATGTGGGCAAAGATGGAGCCAAGGTATTTAACAAGACAGTGAAGGGCCGTAAGATTGATAAATCCGGCGAGATCAAGAAACTGGCAAAGACAGATACCTGTATTTTTGCAGGCGCGTCCCGGGTGATTGACATAAGCGTCTCGGTAAAAGGAACAGGTACGGTGTTCCTTGCCAAAGACGGGGCGGGGTACAGCTGGCTGAAAAATACCGGAATGTCCCAGATTAAAAAGTACCTTAAGAAAAATTCGAAATGTACGGTAATATTCATGCTGGGAAATAATGATCCGTCCAAGGCAAATCAGTATATAAAATATTACAGGAATCTGATGAAAAAATATCCGAAGGCGTCTTTCTACTTTGTAAACGCGCTTCCGAGATCTTATGAACAGACGAAAGTAAATCAATCGAGAGTGAAGTTTAACCAGAAAATGACGGCGGCATTTGGAAGCTGCTGCATCAGCGCCGAGGAGTACCTGAAATCCAAGGGACGGCTTTATGATATGGTGGACGGAACCCACTATTATGCGAGAACCAGCCGGCTGCTTTATCAGTATATTATGCAGCAGATAAAGATCAGGGAGGCTTCTTACAGCAATACGTATGATCTGGTGAATCAGACTGGAGAGGCTGCGGACGCCGCCTGAGGACAGAAAACAGAACGAAAGAGCAGATGGGAGGCGGGGACGCCTCCCATAAATATTTAAAGCTTTCTGCGGCGCCAACTATAAGATACAGAAAGGATGCGGAGTTTAATGGACAATTATGAAGATTTAAAGGGCTCGGCCAAATCCATCCTGCAGGTCATTACCTCGGATGATCTGTATTACGGCCTGTTTTTGCTGGCGGTTCTGATTATCGCGGTAAAGATGGTGGATCTGATTTTCAAACCCTTCAAAAAAAGAGGAAACCTGCATATCAGTTTTTTCAAGGGATGTCTGAAAGCGTTTCTGATTATCACCATCGGCATGAAAATCTGCAGTCTTTCTTCTGTTCTGTCAGGTTTTACCAGCCAGATCCTCATGTCATCCTCCCTGATTGTGGTGGTGCTGGGCTTTGTGTTCCAGGAAGGGCTTACCAACATCGTACACGGCTTTATTCTGTCCATTTTTAAGCCGTTTCAGATCGGGGACAGGGTGCAGATTACCATAGACGGAACCTGTATTACGGGGTATATCAAATCCATTGACCTGCGCAGTACCATTATCCAGAACGTGGTGAATTCTTCCCATGTGATTGTACCCAACTCCAAGATGGATATGTGCGTCATAGACAACAGCTACTTTGATTCGGAATCCGTCAGTTCCAACTTTCTGGATCTGTCTGTGACCTACGAGTCAAATCTGGAGAAGGCGATCTATCTGGTTTCCCGGGAGATCATGGCCCATCCCTATGTGCTGGCTGAGCGGGAACGGCAGAATATTTCAGAGCCGGTGGCGGTGCTGGTGCGGGAACTGGGAGACAGCGGAATTTATCTGCGGGCCTCTGTGGTGACAAAGACGGTGGAGGAAAACTTCGCGGCCTGCAGCGATATCCGCAGAAGCCTGATCCACAGGTTCGCCGAAGAGCCGGACGTGGAATTTGCCTATCCCCATGTTCAGGTGGTGAAAAGTCCGTCTGAGAAGGAAGATAAAACGGAATAACAGGAAATGAAAAAGAAAAGAACCCCGGAAACTGCTTGACAGCTTCCGGGGTTTATGCTATGATACTCCTGCGATTTAACATGGTAGAGTGCTACCGTAAAAAAGTACCGGATAGATCCCGAGAGGGGCATATCCTGAAGAAAACCGGGATCAAAGGAGGAAAAATCATGAAAAAGAAAATGCTGGGAGTGCTGCTGACAGGAATCATGGCGATGGCGGTGCTTGGCGGATGCGGAAAGAAAGAGGCGGAGACGGAGGCTGCGACAGAAGCGGCGGAAGCAGCTACGGAAGCGGACGTGGAAGCCCAGACAGAGGAGAAGACCACCACGGCGGAGGAAGGAAAGCTGGTAGTGGGATTTGACGCGGAGTATCCGCCCTACGGCTATATGGATGATAACGGAGAATACACCGGATTTGACCTGGAACTGGCCCAGGCAGTCTGCGACATAGAGGGATGGGAACTGGTGAAGACGCCCATCGACTGGGATTCCAAGGATATGGAACTGAATTCCGGCTCCATCGACTGTATCTGGAACGGCTTTACCATGACGGGACGGGAGGAGGATTACACATTCTCCGTGCCGTATGTGGACAACAGCCAGGTGATCGTTACGTCTGAAGAATCCGGCATCAACGGTCTGGAGGATCTGTCCGGAAAGATCGTAGGCGTGCAGGCGGCATCCGCCGCGTTGGCTCTGCTGGAGGATGAGGAAGGTCAGAAAGAACTGGCGGATACCTTTGGAACGCTGCAGCAGTTTGCGGATTACAACAGCGCGTTTGTAGAACTGCAGGCAGGCAGCATTGATGCCATAGCCATGGATGTGGGAGTGGCCCAGTACCAGATTAAGAGCAGAGAGGGCTATAAGATTTTGGACGAAACCCTGAATTCCGAGCAGTATGCCGTGGCTTTCAAGAAGGGCAACGAGGAACTGGCGGATATCATTGACAAGGATCTGATGACGCTGCTGGAGGACGGTACCTTTGATGAGCTGGCGGAGAAATATGAGCTGACAGACATGGTTTGCCTGGCGGAGAGCGTTGGCGGAGCCGAAGGAGAGACCGAGGCGGCAGCTGAAGCAGCCGAAGAGGCCGTTACAGAAGCGGCCCAGGAAGAGACCGAGGCATAAACTGGAACAGAACGGAACATTTCATAAAGCAGAGGAAAGACTCCGGAAAACGGAACGGGGCCTTTCCTTTCCTGCGCTGTGGGGATTCCCCGGGGAAATTTTCCGGCGCGGAAGAGAAAACATGACAGAGCAGGCGGCAAAGCCTGTTTCGCGGGAGGAAAAGGATGAGTTTTTCTGTAATGCTTGGCCAGATGGGGGAAGGAATGCTCAAGTCCATGGGTATTTTTTTCCTGACCCTGCTTTTTTCCCTGCCTCTGGGACTGCTGGTTTCCTTTGGCAGAATGTCTAAAAATCCCATTCTGCGCATGATTATGAAGGTTTATATCTCCATTATGCGGGGAACGCCTCTGATGCTGCAGCTTCTGGTGGTGTATTTCGGGCCCTTTTACCTGTTTGGCATGAACATCGGAGGGTCTTACCGGTTTACGGCCATCATTCTGGGCTTCTCCGTCAACTACGCGGCGTACTTTGCGGAGATTTACCGGTCCGGCATTGAGTCCATGCCCCAGGGACAGTATGAGGCGGCGAAAATGCTGGGGTACAGCAGGCCCAAAACATTTTTTAAGATTATTTTTCCCCAGGTGATAAAACGGATCCTGCCGTCGGTGACCAACGAAGTGATTACGCTGGTGAAGGATACTTCTCTGAGTTTTGCCCTGGCTTACGCGGAGATGTTTACCATCGCGAAGCAGATCGCGGCATCCCAGACTTCTTTTATTCCCTTTGTGGTGGCAGCGGTATTTTACTATATCTTCAATCTGCTGGTGGCTCTGGTGATGGAAGGGATTGAGAAGAAACTGAGCTACTATCAGTAAGGAGGGGACGGCATGAAACTGTTAGAGATGAACCATATCAAAAAAAGCTTTGACGATCTGGGGGTGATCCGGGATATCTCCCTGTCAGTGGATAAGGGGGAGATCCTGTCCATCATCGGTCCCTCCGGATCGGGAAAATCCACGCTGCTGCGCTGCGCCACCATGCTGGAGACCATTGACAGCGGGGAAATCTGCTATATGGGAGAGCGGGCCGCCTGGGTGGATCCGGACGGAAAGAAAAACTATCCGAGAGGGGAGCGGGCTAAGAAAATCCATTCCTATTTCGGGCTGGTATTTCAGAATTTCAACCTCTTTCCCCACTACTCTGTGATGAAAAATATTACGGACGCCCCCATCCATAACCAGAAGAGGAATAAGGAGGAGGTGTACCGGGAGGCCAGAGAGCTCCTGGCGAAGATGGGGCTTTCAGATAAAGAAAAAGCCTATCCCTGCCAGCTGTCCGGCGGGCAGTGCCAGCGGGTGGCCATTGCCAGAGCTCTGGCGTTAAATCCCCAGATCCTGTTTTTTGACGAGCCGACTTCAGCTCTGGATCCGGAACTGACGGGGGAAGTGCTGAAGGTGATCAAATCGCTTGCGGATCTTCACATTGCCATGGTGATCGTCACCCATGAAATGGCTTTTGCCAGAGAGATTTCGGACCGGATCATCTTTATGGATAAGGGTGTGGTGGCCCTGGAGGGAACGCCGGAGGAGGTATTTACGGCGGAACATGCCCGGATGCAGGAATTCCTGGGAAAATTTCAGCGGTAAGGGAAACGGTATTGAAACGCCGGGGGCTGGAAGTTTTGGAAAATATGTATTATAATAGGGGAGCTGCGGAAGCGGAAAGCAGAAGCAGTTCCTTTTTGTGATTAAGCGGGATTTTCAAAAGAAAGAAGGGTATATATGACAAAGATTGATATTATTTCCGGTTTCCTGGGAGCGGGAAAGACCACGCTGATTAAAAAACTGATCAGCGAAGTGTTTGCGGGCCAGAAGATTGTGCTGATTGAAAACGAGTTTGGAGAGATCGGGATTGACGGCGGCTTCCTGAAGGATGCGGGGATTAACATTACAGAGATGAATTCCGGATGTATCTGCTGCTCTCTGGTGGGAGATTTTGGAAAGGCCTTAAAGCAGGTGATGGAGCAGTTCGCCCCGGACCGGATTATCATTGAGCCCTCCGGCGTGGGCAAACTGTCGGACGTGCGCAGAGCCGTGGAAAATGTGGCCGGGGACTGCGATCTGGCGGTAAACAGCCTGGTAACGGTGGCGGATGTGACGAAGGTAAAGATGTATATGAAGAATTTCGGCGAGTTTTACAACAACCAGATTGAGAGCGCCGGAACCATTATTTTAAGCAGAACCCAGAAGGCCGGTGAGGAGAAGCTGGACGGAGCCGTCAGACTGATCCGGGAGAAGAACCCGGAGGCTGTTATCATCACCACTCCCTGGGATGAGATTACAGGGGAACAGATCCTGGGAGCCATGGAAAAATCCCTGTCTCTGGCGGAGCAGCTGATGGAAGAAGAGGAGGTGTGCCCGGTGTGCGGCCATCATCATGATCACGAGGACCATGAGCACCACCATGACCATGAGGGACATGAGCATCACCATGATCATGAGGACCATGAGCACCATCATGAGCATGAAGAGCACGGCCATCATCATGACCACCATCACCATCATCACCATGCGGACGAGGTATTTACCAGCTGGGGCCGGGAGACGCCGAAAAAATACGGCCGGGCACAGCTTGAGCAGATCCTTAAGACTCTCTCCGAGAGCGGGGAGTACGGCGCGGTGCTGCGGGCCAAGGGTATGCTTCCGGGGACGGACGGAACCTGGATTTATTTTGATATGGTGCCGGGGGAATATGAGGTGAGAGAAGGGGCTGCGGACTACACCGGACGGCTTTGCGTAATCGGCTCCCAACTGCAGGAGGAAAAGCTGGCGGAGCTGTTCGGCCTGGAGAAATAAGAAAGGGGCCCGGCCATCCCTCCCAAAGAGGCAGGCAAAGAAAGTGAGAGAGGCATATGTTAGAGATACCTGTATATTTGATTACAGGCTTCCTGGAGAGCGGAAAGACCACCTTTATCCGGGAAGTGCTGGCTTCCCCGGATTTTGCGGACGGTGAGAAAACACTGCTGCTGCTCTGCGAAGAAGGGGAAGAGGAGTATGACAAGAAGGAGTACGCCAGACACAATATTGAGATTGTCTCCGTGGAAAACGAGGAGGATCTCACACCGGAGTATCTGGAATACTGTCAGAAGTACTACCGGCCCTATCGGGTTTTCGTGGAATTTAACGGCATGTGGGACGCCAAAAAGTTCAGTGAGAGCAGGCTTCCCCGCAGGTGGGAGATCGTGCAGGTTATTACGCTGGTAGACGGAAGCACCTTCGGCGTATATCTTGCCAACATGCGCAGTATTCTCAGCAATATTTTTTCCTACACGGAGATGGTGATATTTAACCGCTGCTCCCTTGACATGGATCTGCAGATGTACCGCCGCAGCGTAAAGGCGGTGAATCCCCAGGCCATGCTTTCCTTTGAGGATGAAGAGGGGAATCCCCTGGAACTGGGGAAAGAGCAGCCGCCCTATGATCTGAACGCGGATATTATTGAAATTTCAGACGTGGATTACGGACTCTGGTATCTGGACGCCATGGACACGCCGGAGCGATATGACGGGAAAACCGTGCGGTTTAAGGGAAAAGTGATGAAGCCCAGAAAATTTCCTTCCAACTGCTTTATTCCAGGCAGAAATGCCATGACCTGCTGCGCGGATGATATCCGCTTCATCGGCTATATCTGCAAATCCAAATTTACGGAGCGGCTTAAACAGAAGCAGTGGCTGGAGATTACGGCGGAGGTTCGGTATGAAAATGTGCCGGAGTACGGCGGGGAAGGCCCGGTGCTTTACGCGAAGCACCTGAAGTCAGCCGAGCCGCCCCAGGAGGATCTGGTATATTTTAACTGATTTTTAGACATTTGCCTTCAATTTCCGTGCTTTTACCGCACAGAAACGGGACGTGGGACATCGGCAAAGTCCAGACCATGTCGAAATGTTTCGAAATTTTGAACAAATCATCAACAAAAAATTAAAAAATGTTACGATTTGTTTCTCCCTCTCCTGTATAGTAAGAAACAGAAAATCTGTTATGGAAAGAGAGGGAGAAAATATGAGCGGAAAATGGTCGGATTATCAGTTTAAAGAAAGAGCGAAGATAACCGAGCGTTATCGGAACCTGGTCGTGTACCGGTATTACGACAGCTATTTTGAGGAAGAACGCTACGCGGTAGTTCTGGAAGGCGTAATCATGGTAAACAGCAGAATCTATCCCGGGAATGAAATCCACAGCATAGCGGATATTTACGGAGGGCTTCTTGGCCGCAGGCGCGCCTGCTGAAACGTTTCACTTCCGGGCAGGGAAAGGAAAAACGAATGACAAAAGAAGAGCTGGCGCTGGAGGTGATCCGGCGGCTGAAAAAAGAATATCCGGACGCAGGCTGCACCCTGGACTATGATCAGGCCTGGAAGCTGCTGGTGAGCGTCCGCCTGGCGGCCCAGTGTACAGACGCCAGGGTGAATGTAATTGTGGAGGACCTTTTTGCCAGGTATCCCAGCGTGGAGGCGCTGGCGGAGGCCGAACCGGAAGAAATTGAGGAGATTGTGCGGCCCTGCGGACTGGGAAAGAGCAAGGCCAGGGACATCAGCGCCTGCATGCGAATGCTGCGGGACGAATACGGCGGGAAAGTGCCGGAGGATTTTAACGCATTGCTGAAGCTTCCGGGGGTGGGAAGAAAAAGCGCCAACCTGATTATGGGAGATGTGTTTGGAAAGCCGGCGATTGTGACGGATACCCACTGCATCCGCCTCAGCAACCGGATCGGGCTGGTGGACGACCTGAAGGATCCCGGAAAGGTGGAGAAAGCGCTGTGGAAGATTGTGCCGCCCCAGGAGGGAAGCGATCTCTGCCACCGTCTGGTGTATCACGGCAGAGAGATCTGCACCGCCCGCACCAAGCCCCACTGTGACCGCTGCTGTCTGGCGGATATCTGCCGCTTCCCGGAAAAAATGTGAAAAAATTCTTAAAAGGATATTAAAATACAGGGAAAAAGAGACGGAACGGTTTCTTTTCCCTGTATTTTTTGGTATAATATACAAGGTTTAGATAAAATTCAGGGAGGTGGAATGTATGGAATATGGAAAAGAGCTGGCCGTTTACGCGGCTGAGCGGAAAGACGTATGTATGAAGAACGACGCCATACCGGGAAACCTGTACCAAGAGTACGGAGTAAAAAGAGGGCTTCGGGATGAGCAGGGCCGGGGAGTCCTGGCAGGACTGACCAATATCTCCGCGGTTATTTCCATGAAGGAGGTAGACGGAGTGCGCACCGCCTGCGACGGCGAACTCTGGTACCGGGGCTACAATGTGAAGAATCTGGTGAATGCCTACGGGAAAACAGGTCACGGATTTGAGATTACCGCGTACCTGCTGCTTTTCGGAGAATTGCCCACCCAGGAACAGTTTGACGAATTTATGCGGATGCTGGGCCTTGCCAGACAGCTTCCGGTGAATTTCACCCGGGACGTGATTATGAAGGCTCCCTCAAAGGATATTATGAACTCCATGACCAGGAGTATCCTGACGCTGGCATCCTATGACCAGAATATGGCCTCCAATGATATTGACAACTGCATCCGGCAGGCGCTGCAGCTGATTGCCGAATTCCCCATGCTGGCGGCCTACGGCTATCACGCCTACAACCACTACGAGAATGACCAGAGTATGTATATCCACAAGCCGGACAGCAGCCTGTCTACGGCGGAGAACCTGCTGCGGATGCTCCGAAGCGATATGCAGTACACGGAACTGGAAGCCAAGGTGCTGGATGTGGCCCTGATGCTTCATATGGAGCACGGCGGCGGCAATAACTCTACCTTTACCACCAGGGTGGTGACATCCTCAGGAACAGATACCTATTCGGCCATTGCGGCGGCCATGTCTTCCCTGAAGGGACCCAAGCACGGCGGCGCCAACATCAAGGTGATGGAGATGATGGCGGATATTAAATCCCATGTGCGCAACTGGGAGGACCGGGCAGAGGTGAAGGATTATCTGGCCAAGATGCTGGATGGAGAAGTATTTGACCACAAGGGCCTGATCTATGGTATGGGCCATGCGGTGTACTCCATTTCCGACCCCAGAGAGAGGATCTTTAAGGGATATGTGCAGAAACTCTCCGAGGCCAAGAACCGCCAGAGAGATATGGGACTTTACAGCATGATCGAAGAAGTGGCGCCGGAACTGATCGGGGAGAAGCGCAAGATCTTTAAGGGAGTCAGCCCCAACGTGGACTTCTACAGCGGATTTGTATATGAGATGCTGGGAATCCCCGTGGAACTGTACACCCCCATCTTTGCCATTGCCCGTATTGTGGGCTGGAGTGCCCACAGGATCGAGGAGCTGGTGGGAATGGGCAAGATTATCCGCCCGGCCTACACCAGTGTGATGGAGAAGAGAGAGCAGGAGAATATTCCGGAACTGAGATAAGAAGCCGGATCAGCTAAAAAGCAGGAAATTACAAGAAAACCGGGAATAGCAGCCAGAAAGCCGCCGTCCCCGGTTTTCCGGCTGAAGGGAGGAAGGGGCGTGTATCGGATTTTTATCGTGGAGGATGATGCGGGTATCGCGCAGGGGATCCGAGAGCAGATCGAACAGTGGGGAATGGAAGCGCACTGCGCGGCGGACTTTCGGAACGTGATGGCGGAATTTGCCGCCTGTTCCCCTCACCTGGTGCTGCTGGATATCGGCCTGCCCGCCTTCAACGGATATCACTGGTGCGCCCAGATCCGGAAAGTATCCAGAGTGCCCATTATTTTCATCTCCTCCGCTTCGGACAATATGAACATTGTGATGGCCATGAATATGGGAGCGGATGATTTTATAGCCAAGCCCTTTGACATGGCGGTGCTCACCGCCAAAATTCAGGCGCTGCTGCGCCGCAGCTACGATTTCGCCCCTTCCATGCCTGTCCTGGAACACCGGGGCGCCATGCTGAGCACGGGAGACCAGGTGCTGACCTACCAGGATCAGAAAATCGAGCTGACCAAAAATGAATACCGCATCCTGCTGACCCTGATGGAAAACAGGGGGAAGGTAGTGAGCCGGGAACGGCTGATGGAACGGCTCTGGGAGACGGACAGCTTTGTGGATGAAAACACCCTGACCGTGAATGTAAACCGGCTGCGCCGGAAACTGGAGGGCGCGGGGCTGCGAAACTTTATCGCCACCCGGTTCGGGGTGGGCTATCTGATTGAGACTGACTGAGGAAAATCATAATGGATGAAAAGAAAGAAACGGATTTTCTGAAATCCTATATCCGTTCCCGCAGAAGGGGTATCGGACGGTTCCTGCTGTTCTGCCTGATCTTCCTGTGCGTTTTTCTGCTCTACCATCTGCCCGCCGGGGCGGTCCTCTACCCGTCTCTGCTCTGCGGAGCGCTGGGGATCTGGTTTCTGTTGGGGGACGTCAGACGATACAGAAAAAAGCACCGGCAGCTTTGCCGGCTGTCAAAACTTCCGGGGGAACTGATGGAGGATTTTCCGGAGCCGGAGGACCCTCTGGAGGAAGATTATCTGGAAATTATCAGGCTGCTGCAGGACGAGCAGCTGCAGACAAAAAATGAGATGAACCGCCGCTTTGAGGATATGATGGAGTATTACACGATCTGGGTTCATCAGATTAAAACGCCCATCGCCTCCATGCACCTGGCGCTGGAAAAAGAAGATTCGGCCCTTTCCCGGCAGCTGTCCATGGAACTGGGCCGGATTGAACAGTATGTGGAGATGGTGCTGTGCTACCTGCGGCTGGATTCAGACAGCACGGATTATGTGTTCGGAGAGTATGAGCTGGATGAAATTGTGCGGCAGGCGGTAAAAAAATACGCAGGCCAGTTTATTTACCGGAAGCTGAAATTAAACTACAGTCCCTTTCATCTCCAGGTGACCACGGATGAAAAATGGCTGCTGTTTGTGCTGGAGCAGATTCTCTCCAACGCCATGAAATACACGTTCCGGGGATCCGTAACCATTGAGCTGGAGGAACCCTCCACCCTGTGCATTAGGGATACGGGCATCGGCATCAGCCCGGAGGATCTGCCCCGGATTTTTGAAAAGGGCTATACCGGCTGCAACGGCAGAACCGACAAGAAAGCCAGCGGTCTGGGATTGTACCTGTGCCGGAGGATCTGTGACAATCTGGGCCATTCCATCCAGGCGGAGTCGGTTCCCGGAGAGGGAACGGCCCTGCGCATCCGGTTTGAGCAGAAAAAGGTGCAGGGAGACTGAAAAACAGAGAGCTTCTTACAGGAATGTAAGAAATGCAGGGGGAAATGTAAGCCGAAAGTATGGAGACGCATTTCCCCCTTTGCTATGATAAAGGTGCCGGGGGAGAGCGGCCCAGACGTCAGGCCTGCCCCGGGCGTTTCCAAAATCATTTCACTGTTTGGAGGATAGACCGATATGAGCATTCTGGAAGTGAAGGGGCTGAAGAAAACGTATGTGACCCGCTTTGGCGGGAATAAGGTGGAAGCCCTGAAAAATGTTTCTTTCTCCGTGGAGGAAGGGGAGTATGTGGCGATCATGGGAGAGTCCGGCTCCGGAAAAACCACTCTGTTAAATATTCTGGCGGCGCTGGATAAACCCACGGGAGGAAGCGTAAGCCTGGACGGAAAAAACCTGGCCCAGATTCGGGAGCGGGATATAGCGGCCTTCCGGCGGGACCATCTGGGATTTGTGTTCCAGGAATTTAACCTGCTGGATACGTTTTCCCTGGAGGACAATATTTATCTGCCCCTGGTGCTGGCAGGCCAGCCGTACCAGGAGATGGCAAAACGGCTGGTTCCCATCGCAAAGCAGCTGGGGATCCAGAACATCCTGAAGAAATATCCCTATGAGGTGTCCGGCGGCCAGAAGCAGAGAGCGGCGGCAGCCAGGGCCCTGATCACCAATCCCCGGCTGGTGCTGGCAGATGAGCCCACCGGCGCTTTGGACTCCCGGTCCACGGATGAACTGCTGTCCCTGTTTGGCGAGATTAACCGGGGCGGCCAGACCATCCTGATGGTAACTCACTCGGTGAGGGCAGCCAGCCGGGCCGGCCGGGTGCTGTTTATCAAGGACGGGGAAGTGTTCCATCAGATTTACCGGGGGGATTCCACGGACGACCAGCTGTATCAGAAAATATCCAATACGCTGACAATGCTGACGATGGGCGGTGAGGCAAGATGAGAAAGGTTTTTTATTCCCGGCTGGCCTGGCACGGGATACGGAAAAACGGCCGGCTCTACATCCCCTATCTGCTTACCTGCATCGGCATGGTGATGATGTATTATATTGTGTCCTTTTTGAAGAACAGTCCCTATCTGGCCGGAATTCCGGGAGGAGCGGCCGTTCAGTCCATGATGAAGATGGGCACGGATATTATTACTCTTTTTTCCCTGATCTTTCTGCTTTACACTAACTCTTTCCTGGTGAAGGGAAGAAAAAAAGAGTTTGGCCTGTATAACATCCTGGGAATGGGAAAAGGAAACTTAAGCCGGATCCTGGTCTGGGAGGCTCTGATCATGGCCGGAATTTCTCTGGCCTGCGGCCTGGGCCTGGGGATTTTGCTCTCCAAACTGGCGGAATTGGGGCTGCTGAATCTGGTGGGGGCAGGCTCTGCATTTTCTCTCTATATCGATCCCCATGAGATCATGAGAACGCTGCGGGCTTTTGGCGTGATCTTTGCGCTTCTCCTGCTGAATACCCTTCGTCAGATTTATTTTTCCAGGCCTGTCGAGCTGCTGCAGGGACAGAGCGCGGGGGAAAAACCGCCCAAGGCCAACTGGATACTGGCAGCGGCGGGAGGAATCCTGCTGGGAACCGCCTATTATATCGCAGTGACCATTGAGGATCCGGTATCCACTCTGGTGATGTTCTTCCTGGCAGTAGCGCTGGTTATTGCAGCTACCTACCTGCTGTTTATCGCGGGTTCTGTGGTGATCTGCCGGATCCTGCAGAAAAACAAGCGGTACTACTATAAGACCAGCCATTTTGTATCGGTTTCTTCCATGGCTTACCGGATGAAGCGCAACGGGGCAGGGCTGGCTTCCATCTGCATCCTGTGCACCATGGTGCTGGTGATGCTGTCCGCCACCACCTGTCTTTATATCGGCACGGAGGACAGCCTGAAAAACCGGTACCCCAGAAGCATCAATCTGAATGTGCAGGCGGGAACAGAGGAAATGCTAAATTCAGAGCGGGCCGAACAGCTGCGGACCATAGCCGGTCAGACGGCTGCAGGAAACGGGCTGACGCCGGAGAATATACAGGATTACCGGATGGCGGAGTTCGGAGTCTTTATGCAGGGGGATCAGCTGCTGGCCAATACGGAAGGCAACGAGGCGCCCCTGCAGCCGGGCGGCGACTCAGGCACCTTCTGGCAGGTGATGGTGGTTTCCCTGGAGGACTATAATGCGGCCATGGGGCTGCAGGAGACGCTGGCGCCGGATGAGACGATTGTCTGCACCGATAAAATGAGCTATAAGGAAGAGCGGATATGCGTTCAGGGAGCTCCGGTACTGAAGGTGAAAAAGACGGTGGACCGCTTTGTATGGGACGGGGAGGCAACCATCACGATTTATCCCACCCTGTATCTGGTGGTGCCGGATTTCCAGGGCTATGTGGCGGCCCTGCAGAAGGAAGCGGCGTCCGTCAACAGCCGGTCGGATTCCGCCCAGGAGAGCTGGAGCATCGGGCTCTCCTGGAATTACGGGTTTGATCTGGACTGTTCGGAAGAGACGGAACTTGCCGTGTATGCGCAGCTGACGGAGCGATTGCCGGAAGTGGAGAGCGAGGATGAAACCGACTGGTTTCTGGTAAGCGCCGCCAGCAGGGCGGAGGGCAGAGTTAATTTTTACGGACTGTACGGCGGGCTGCTGTTTCTGGGAATCCTGCTGGGGATCGTGTTTCTGTTTGCGGCGGTGCTGATTATCTACTACAAGCAGATCTCAGAGGGATTTGAGGACCAGTCCCGGTTTGAGATCATGCAGAAGGTAGGCATGACGGACCGGGAAATCCGAAAAAGCATCAATTCCCAGATCCTCACCGTATTTTTCCTGCCCCTGCTGGCAGCGGCAGTGCACCTGTGCTTTGCCTTTCCCATGGTGTCCAAACTGCTGACCCTGTTTGCTCTGACCAATTACAGACTGATGATTCTGGTGACGGTAATCTGCTTCCTGATTTTCAGCCTGTTCTATGTGGCAGTGTATCGGATCACCTCAGGAGCATATTATACCATTGTAAAGGGCGCCGGAAAAAGGAGCTGACAAAATGGAAGGCGGAAGAAACGGAATAAAAACAGGCGGCGCAGTGCCAAGAGGCCTTCGCAGAGCAGCGGGGAAGCTGGCTTGGTTCGCGGGACTTGGCGTGATCGGTCTGCTGGCGGTTCCTGTGGGCCTGCTGGTGCTGATGATTTCCGGCATCTGGGGACTGACCAGCCGGGCTGCTGCCTGGGGGAGTGAAAAGTGCGGACAATAATTGAAAAGTAACCAAAATTGTCGCACAAAAACAGGAAAATTTGGTTAATCTGTTTCTGCTATAGGTGTTATAATTGCAATGTAACAGATGGAAATACACAGTTCAGATTTTTGGAGGAAAAGATAAATGAATACTTTAAAAGCTGAAAAAAGAAGCAGAGACATTAAGGCAAAGAAATTAAGACGGGAAGGGTATGTAACCGGCAATATCTTCGGAAGAGATATGGAAGAGTCCGTCATGATCAAGATGGATAAATCCGAAGTGGACCGGGTCTTAAAGACCAGCGGAAAGGGAAGCAGAATTAACCTGGAAGTGGAGGGGACTCCCTACAATGTGCTGATTAAGGATATTGACTATAATCCCATGAAGCGGCAGATCAATGAGATTGATTTTCAGGCGCTGGTAAGCAATGAGAAGATTCATTCCGTGGCCACAGTCATTCCCATGAACCACGAGAAGATTGCCGATGGTGTGTTCCAACTGCTGCTGGAGGAAGTGGCTTTTAAAGCTCTGCCGGATGCCCTGGTAGAGAAGGTAGAGTTTGACGCGGGCCATATGAAGGCAGGGGACGCTGTTAAAGTGAAAGACCTGTCCATTTGGGCGGATCCGAATGTGGAAGTGCTGACAGATCCGGAAACGGTAGTGGCAGTTGTGTCCGAAGTGCACAACCGTGCAGCAGAGGATGAGGCTGCGGAGGAGACAGAAGAAGCCTGATCATTTTCAGAACCGGCAAACCCGGAAGGGTGAGAGGCGGAAGGAAATTCCGCTTTTCCCCTTCCGGGTTTTTTTGCGGGATGGTATACTCTTCTTAAGATAAGTTACAGCGAGGAGAGAAGGGTATGAAAGAAAAAGGAAAAGCGGCCATTGTGGCCTGTTCCAACGGGCTGTCCGGGGAGAGCCGGCCCAAGATAGAGGAATTGAAAGCCAGACTGAAGGAAATGGGACTGCTGCCGGTGGAGATGGGACCTCTTTACCGGAAAGATACTCTGTGGAGCGGGACCGCCAAAGAGCGGGCAAAAGCCCTGATGGACTGTTACCGGGACCCGGATATCCGATGGGTGTTTGACGTATCAGGGGGAGATCTGGCAAATGAGATTCTTCCCTGGCTGGATTTTGAGCGGATCAAAGCAGAAGAAAAAACGTTCTGGGGGTACAGCGATCTGACCACCATCGTCAATGCCGTCTTTGCCAAAACAGGCAGGCCTGCCGTACTCTACCAGGTCAGAAATCTGGTGGGCTCCATGGGGGAGACGCAGAGAAAACGGTTTCGGGAAGCGCTTTCGGGAGAGAGCGGGGAGCTGTTTCGGATACCCTGCCGCTTTCTGCGGGGAGAGAAACTGGAAGGAAGGGCGGTGGGAGGCAATATCCGGTGCCTGCTGAAGTTGGCGGGAACGCCTTTCTGGCCGGATATGAACGGTAAAGTGCTTCTGCTGGAGGCTCTGGGAGGAACAGAGGCTCAGATGGCAGCCTATTTAAGCCAGCTGGGACAGATGGGGGTGTGGGATCAGATAAGCGGTGTGCTTCTGGGAACCTTTACCCAGCTGGAAAAACAGAGGTGCCGCCCTTCCATGGAAGAACTGGTGCTGGAGCGGGCTGCGCGCGGCAGCGGGGAAGCGCTGCCGGTGGCCAAAACCCGGGAGGTAGGGCACGGAGAAGATTCCCGGGCGGTGATAATCGGAAAAGAAATTTGCTGCGGCAGGGAGGATTCTGTATGACGATGCGGGAAGAAGCGGAGGAGATGATCCGCAGGGCGATCCGGGATGTACAGCCCGACGAGGCGGTGAACGCGGCGCTGCGGGATTTAGAGCTTCCGGAAGGAAGAATGGTGGCAGTCGCTTTCGGAAAAGCCGCCTGGCAGATGGCAAAAGCAGCTTTCGACGCGCTGGGGGATAAGCTGGAAGAAGGAATTGTGATTACCAAGTACGGACATTCCCGGGGAGAGATACCGGGATTTCAGATTTTTGAAGCCGGCCATCCTGTGCCGGACGGGAATTCTTTTCAGGCCACTGCCCGGGCGGTGGCACTGACAGAAAGTCTGACAGCGCAGGATCTGGTTCTGCTGCTGATCTCAGGTGGCGGGTCGGCGCTGTTTGAACTGCCCCTCTGTTCAGAGGAAGATCTCCGGGATGTGACAAAACAGCTTCTGGCCTGCGGCGCTTCCATCGGGGAAATCAACATGATCCGCAAGCGGCTCTCCCGGGTGAAGGGAGGACGGTTTGCCCGGATGTGTCTTCCCGCCCGGGTGTTCGCGGTAGTCCTCTCCGATGTGCTGGGAGACCGGCTGGATATGATTGCCTCCGGGCCTGCCTGGGGGGATCCCACAACCTGCGCTATGTGCCGGCAGATTGTGGAAAAATACGGACTTGAGATTTCTGAGGATGTGAGAAGGCTTCTGGAGGCGGAGACCCCCAAGCGGTGTGAGAATGTGACGGCCAGGGTTACGGGCAGCGTGCGGGAACTGTGCGCCTCCCTGGAGCGGTCCTGCCGGGAATTCGGATATGAGCCCCGCCTGCTTACCGCCAGCCTGGACTGCGAGGCGAAAGAGGCAGGCGCTTTTCTGGCGGCCATAGCCAGGGATCATCAGGAAGAAGGAAAATCTGTGGCCTACATTGCCGGCGGGGAGACGGTGGTGAGGCTGACGGGAAAGGGTCTGGGAGGAAGAAACCAGGAGCTGGCCCTGGCGGCTGCGGCAGGGATTGGGGGACTGCGGGATACGGCTGTTTTTTCCGTGGGATCGGACGGAACCGACGGGCCCACGGATGCCGCCGGCGGCTATGTGGACGAAAATACGGCAATGCGGCTGGAAGAGCAGGGGATTTCCATTGCCCGCCTGCTGCGGGAAAATGATTCCTACCACGGGCTGGAGCGGTGCGAAGGCCTGATCCGGACAGGCCCTACCGGGACGAACGTAAATGACGCGGCCTGCCTGCTGATTCGCAGAAAATAAGCGGAAATGCTTTACATTTTTCTGCCTGTCTTTTATACTTTTAAAGAGAAAAAGACGGGGACGCCTTTTGGCAGGAAATGAAAAACAGACGGGGTGAAAGTATGAGAGATGACATTAAAACTCCGGACTATTACCTGGAGAATATGCCTCTGGCTTACTGCACTGTTAAAGTTGTAAAGGATAAGAACGGAAAAGCGTCGGATCTGGAGATTATCTATTCCAATAAAGCCCACAGAAAAATGGAGGGAGTTCAGTCCGATACGCTGACAGGGAAAAGAATTTCCCAGATGTTTAAGGAAGAATACCGGAAATGGATGCCTTATTTTGCCGATACGGCCAGTTCCGGAACCGCCCATACGATCAGCCATTATATGAGCAGGATGGACCGGCATTTCCTGCTTTGCATGTACCAGCTGGAAGAGGGGATATGCGGCTGCGTGTTTCAGGATATTACGCCTGGATACGGCAGCCGGGACAAGACGATGCAGGATCATGAAAAACTGGATTTCCTTCTGGGCACCACAACGGATCTGGTGTTTGAATATAATTCCAGGACAGATATGCTGACGCTGGTGGGCGGAGGGTACTCCAGGGGAGACCGGCGGATGATAACCGGTTTTCCCCAGGGGCTGTTTGAAGAAGGGATCCTCCGCAGGAAGGATGAGGCCAGGCTTCGCGCGGAGGTGGACAAGCTGGACGGCCGCCGCCAGAATATCCAGTTTGATATTCAGGCCTGCCTGAGCGGAGACGGGACGTACAGATGGTATACGGTGAACTGCTCTGAATACGCGGAGCGTTTTACAGGGTACCGGTGTGTGGTAGGATGGATCAAAGATATTGAGCAGCAGAGACAGAACCGAAAAATGCTGGAAAAGGACGCCATGTATGATTCCCTGACAGATATCTATAATATGAAGACAGGAAAAGATCTGGTGGCAGAATGGATCAGGCAGAAAAAGCCCTCTTCCTCCCACATTATGTTTCTGATGGATCTGGACAATTTTAAAAATGTAAACGATACGTACGGACACCACAGAGGAGATGAGGTGCTTCAGCAGTTTGCCCGGATTGTAAAAGGCGTATTCCGGGAGAATGATATCGTCTACCGGATGGGGGGAGACGAATTTATCGGCTTTACGAAAAATGTAAGCATGCCGGAACAGGCTGTTGAGAGAATTATGAAAAGCCTTTATCAGAAAATGGAGAAGGAGAGCGGTCTGGGGGTCAGCTGCAGCGTGGGCGTTTTTGTGACAGACAGGGCCTGTTCCTACCAGCATCTGTACAGAATGGCGGATCAGGCTTTATATGAGGCCAAGAGGGCCGGGAAAAACCGGTATCAGATCATCCGGGAATATGAACAGCCGGAAGAAACGTCTCCGTAAAAACGGTCTTTGCAAAAACGGAATTTTACACAGATTTTACAAAACCTGTTCTGTGGATTTTACCTGTATGTGCTATCTTTTACAGATACGGCATCTGTTTTGTAAAGAGGAGAGAGACATGGCTTGTATTTATATTGTGGAAGATGATACGGATATCAGAGAGATAGAGACCATCGCCCTGCGCAACAGCGGCCATACGGTGGCGGATTTTGACAGCGGAAGAGCTTTTTTCCATAAGGTAGAAGAGAAGGTACCGGATCTGGCGCTTCTGGATATTATGCTGCCGGATATGGACGGCTATGAGATTGTCAAGAAGCTGCGCTCCAATCCGGGGACAAAGCGCCTCCCGGTGATTATGGTGACAGCCAAGACAACGGAGATCGACATGATCAAGGGGCTGGATATAGGGGCGGATGACTACATTAAAAAACCCTTTTCGGTTATGGAACTGATTACCCGAGTGAAGGCGGTGCTGCGCCGGACCATGGAGCAGGATGACAGCAAGTTCCTTTCCCTGGGGGAAGTGTTCCTGGACAATGAGCGGCACATGGTGTACGTAAATGACCAGGCGGTGGAGCTGACCTTTAAGGAATACGAACTGCTGAAGCTTCTTATGGGAAACAGCGGCATTGTGATGACCCGGGAGATGATTATGCACCGGGTATGGGGGACAGAATTCGAAGGAGAATCCCGGACTGTAGATATGCACATTAAAACCCTGCGGCAGAAGCTGGGAGCCAGCGGCGCCCGGATTAAGACGGTGCGCAATGTAGGCTATGTGATGGAATAAGGGCCGGACGGGAGGCAGCTTCATGAAACGGAAAATCAATAAACAGCTGATTGGAATCGCTGTTGTGGGGATCCTGGCTACCATGCTTCTCATGACAGCGGTATTTTATGACCTGTTTCGCAGACAGGTGGAGGACGATCTGAAAATCAACGCCTATATTCTGAAAAATACAGGCATTTTCCTGCAGGATCATTCGGATGAGATCAGCCTGCATATGGAGAATCTCCGAATTACCTGGATCGATGAATCGGGAGACGTGCTCTACGATGATGATGTGGACGCGGATGAGATGGAAAACCATGCAGACCGGCCGGAGGTGGAGGAAGCCTTTGCCGACGGGGAAGGGAAGGCCATCCGCACTTCCAGCACGCTGGGCCGGAGCACCTATTATTACGCGATCCGGCTGGAGGACGGTTCCGTGCTGCGGGTGGCCAGGGAGGCCAACAATATGTTCAGCGTCTTTCAGAGCGCCCTGCCCAGTATTCTTGTGATCACGGCGGTAATGGTGGTGCTCTGCATTTTCCTGGCCCGTTTTCTGACAGGAAAGCTGATACAGCCCATTGAGCAGATGGCGGTGGATATGAAGGACGGCACCATCAAGCCGGTGTACCGGGAACTGGTGCCTTTCGCCAATACCATCCGGGCCCAGCATGAGAACATACTGAAGAACGCCAAGATGCGGCAGGATTTTACAGCCAATGTGTCCCATGAACTGAAGACGCCTCTGACAGCCATCTCCGGCTATGCGGAGCTGATGGAAAACGGTATCGCCAGAGGGCCGGAGGTGGCCCGCTTTTCCGCGGAGATCCGGAAAAATGCCAGCCGGCTGCTGTCTCTGATTAATGATATTATCCGCCTTTCCGAGATGGACAACATGGAGGACGCAGTTACCTTTGAGCAGGTGGATCTGTATGAGGTGGCCTGCAAATGCGCGGACACGCTTCGGGTAAACGCCAGAAAGCATGACGTTTCCTTTGCCCTGCAGGGGGAACCGGTGATGATCCGGGCCAACCGGGAGATGGTGATTGAACTGGTGAATAACCTGTGCGACAATGCCATCCGCTACAACGAAAAGAACGGCTGGGTGGCCGTGACAGTAAAGAAGAACGGGGATAAAGGAGTGCTGGTGGTGGAAGATAACGGAATCGGAATCCCCAAGGACCATCAGGACCGGATTTTTGAGCGCTTCTACCGGGTGGACAAAAGCCGCTCCAAACAGACGGGGGGAACAGGCCTGGGCCTTGCCATCGTTAAGCATATTGTGATGCTTCACGACGCCAGCCTGGAACTGGTGAGCGACGAGGGAAAAGGAACCAGGATTACCGTTGCCTTTTAAGGGGAAGCCGGAAGAAAGAGGTGGACAAAAGGATATTTCTGTAGGATAATGAGAGAGGGAACCATCCCGCCAATATGATGAAAGAGAGGTATTATCTATGCCGGAATTAAAGGGAAGCAAGACGGAGAAGAATCTGATGACTGCCTTTGCGGGAGAGTCACAGGCAAGAAACAAGTACACCTATTACGCGTCCAAGGCCAGAAAGGACGGATATGTACAGATCGCCAATATCTTTGAGGAGACGGCCAACAACGAGAAAGAGCATGCCAAGATGTGGTTCAAGCTGCTGAACGGAGGGATCGGCTCTACCGCTGAGAACCTGCGGGACGCCGCAGCGGGGGAAAACTACGAGTGGACAGATATGTACGCTTCTTTCGCGAAGGAAGCCAGAGAGGAAGGCTTCGAGGAGATCGCCAGACAGTTTGAGGGTGTGGCAGCTATCGAGAAAGAGCATGAAGAGCGGTATCTGAAGCTGCTGGCCAATGTGGAAGGCGGTCTGGTATTCAGCCGGGATGAGGATATGATCTGGCAGTGCTCCAACTGCGGTCATGTGTGCGTTGGGAAAAAAGCGCCGGAGGTATGTCCGGTATGCGCCCATCCCCAGAGCTATTTTGAACTGAAGAAAGCCAACTACTGATAACGGAATTCTTTCCGTTCCCCTTACAAAAATGTAAGGAAATCCAAGGGAAATGTAAGCCTGCCCTATGGCGGCCCATTTCCCTTCTTTGCTATGATACCGGAAGAAAAGAAAGCTGCAGACTCCGGTATGGAGGGAAAGGGAATGGAAAGAGCGATGAAAATCCGAAAAAAAATAGCAAAACTGTGTCTGCTGCTTCTGGCAGCGGGGATCTGCCTGCTGGCTGCGGCAGGGATTGTGCTGGGAGTAGAGGGTTATGCCCTGTACAAAAACGGCGTGGAGGAGAGTCCGGTGGCGGAGAAGCTGAGGGAGGCACAGGAAGACGAGGACTTTGTGCCTTTTGAGAAACTGCCGGCTATATATGTGGAGGCGGTGACGGCGGCGGAGGATCAGCGCTTCTGGTCCCACCGCGGGATCGATCTGATTTCCATAGGCCGGGCCGCTCTTTGTGATCTGGTTACCCTGTCCTTTCAGGAGGGAGGAAGCACCATCACCCAGCAGCTGGCTAAAAATCAGTATTTTACCCAGGAGAAAAAAATCCGGCGAAAAATAGGGGAGATTTTCATGGCGCTGGAGATCGAGAGGGAGTGCAGCAAACGGGAAATTTTTGAGTGGTATGTGAATACGATTTATTTTGGAAGCGGATACTATGGTATCAGGGATGCCGCCAGAGGATATTTCGGGAAAGAACCGGAGGAACTGAGCGACGGTGAAGCCGTGCTGCTGGCAGGGCTTCCCAATGCGCCTTCTGTGTATGGCAGCAATATCTGTTCCAGTCTGACCGGCCAGCGGACGCGGCAGGTGGCGGACCAGATGGCAGCCTGCGGGATGCTTTCCCGGCAGGAAGCGGAAAAACTCTGTGCCGATATAGGTGACTTTGTCACAGAAAAAAGAGAGAAAACAGAGTATGATGGGACCAGATGAAGGGATAAACCCCATCGGATCAAGATAATAGGATAAAAGAAAGCGGAGGTATAGACTATGTCAGTGATAGAGATTACAAAAAATAATTTTGACCAGGAAGTGATGCAGAGTGAAAAACCGGTGCTGCTGGACTTCTGGGCGGCCTGGTGCGGTCCCTGCAAGATGCTCTCTCCCGTGGTGGATGAGATTGCCGGCGAGCATCCGGAGATAAAAGTAGGCAAGGTAAATGTGGATGAGGAGCAGGAACTGGCCGCCAGGTTCGGCGTAATGAGCATTCCCTCCCTGTTCGTTATGAAGCAGGGAAAAGTGGCAAATCAGTCGGTGGGCGTACAGCCCAAACAGCGGATCCTGGATATGCTGGGTTAAAACGTCTCACCCGGCGGACCGGGAAGATACTGAGGAGAAGCGATGGAAAAAATCTATGATGTGGTTGTGATCGGGGGAGGCCCGGGGGGCTATACGGCCGCCATGTACGCCGCCAGAGCCGGGCTGGATACCCTGGTGCTGGAGAAGCTGACTGCCGGAGGGCAGATGACAGAAACGCTGCAGATCGACAATTATCCGGGGTTTGAGGAAGGCATCGACGGGATTACCCTGGGAGAAAAGATGCAGGCCGGAGCGGAGCGCTTCGGGGTAGAAACCAGAATGGCGGAAGTTGCCCGGGCTAAGCTGGCAGGAAATGTGAAAACCCTGGAAACAGATTTGGGAACCGTGTACGCGAAGGCTGTGATTATAGCCACCGGAGCCAGACACAGACATCTGGGGCTGGAGGAGGAAGAACAGCTGGTGGGACGGGGCGTGGGATACTGCGCGGCCTGTGACGGCATGTTTTATAAAGACAAAATTGTGGCAGTGGTGGGAGGCGGGAATTCCGCGGCCGCGGACGCCATGCTGCTGTCCCGGGTTGCCCGCAAAGTATACCTGATACACCGCAGGGACAGCCTGCGGGCTTCAAAAGTATACCATGATCCCCTGATGAAGGCGGAGAGAGTGGAATTTCTCTGGAATACCACGGTGAGCGGCCTGATTCATACAGAAAAGCTTACCGGAGTAAACCTGAAAAACGTGCAGACGGGCGAGGAGAGCGACCTGGCTCTGGACGGGCTGTTTATCAGCATCGGCAGAGCGCCGGAAACGGGATTGTTTGCCGGACAGATTGCCCTGGATGACCAGGGATACATTGCGGCGGATGAGACCACCCGAACCAGCCTGCCGGGAGTGTTTGCCGTGGGAGACGTGAGGACAAAGCCTATGCGTCAGATTGTAACCGCGGTGGGAGACGGGGCGGTGGCGGCTCTGTATGCGGAGGAATATCTGTCGGGAGGCACTGTATAAACGGAAACTGAAATAAAAAAAGAAAGAAACGGGTCCGGACTATTCCCAGTCCGGGCCCGCCTGCGTATCCGGGAGAATGCCGGGGCGCTCGGTGGGGGCGCATCCGTATTTCTGCCGGTAGGCATAGTAGAAGGCGGCATAATTTTTAAACCCGCAGCGGCTGCCTGCTTCCGTTACTGAAAGGCCCTCGGCCAGGTAGCCTCTGGCCAGAAACAGTCTTTTTTCCGTGATATAACTGCCGATGGTATAGCCTGTCTCCGCCTTGAAAAGATGCATGACATAGGAACGGTTCAGAAACACAGACTCCGCAATCTGGTCTGTGTTCAGATCATCCCGGGTCAGATTTTGATGGATATACTCCATGACCTGCAGAATGGCAGGATTGGCGGTGACGGGGGGAATGTACCCCAGGGGATCCTGCAGCAGCGTCCGGTTTAAGAAAATAAGGAATTCCAGGATCTTGATTTCCTGGTAAAGGGGTGCGGCATACTCCCGGCTGACGGCGGCAGCGGCCAGATCCCCAAGCAGCGGGACCAGGCGGGACTTCTGGGAAACGGAAATCCGGGCCAGGCTGGAATGATGCTGCCCGGGGAGGCCAAAACAGCGAAAGAGATCCCAGCCCCGTTTTTTTATGCCGGAAAAAAAGGCGGGAGAGAGATAGAGGATAATCCGCTCATAGACCGAACGGTCATGGACAATCGGACGGTGAAGCTCTCCTGCCTGAATCAGAACGATATCGTCAGGCTTTAATTCATACTGCTTTCCCTCTACCATGTAGCTTACATTTCCCCGGAGGAAAATAAAAATTTTATGGAAATCATGGTAGTGGGGCGTAAATACGGTTTTTGGCTGGTCTGTAATGTGGAAGATTTTAAAATCACTTTCCAGGTAACCGGTTTTGGGGGAGGAAGAAATCATGGCGAATTTTCCTTTCTTTTTTTCGGATTCTAACACAAAAAAGCATTATTTACAAGATTTCAGGCACAAAATCGATTTTCATATAAAATAATGTCTGATATGATAAACTAAGAGATGAGAGAGGAAAGCGGGGACAGAACATGGATACAGTTCTTTATAAATATCAGGACAAAGGAGCGGAATATCTGGTATATGATACCTGCCTCAACACAGAGAAACTGAACGCAAAGACTGTCCGGGCAATCTGCGCCAGAAATTTTGCCCTGGGAGCCAGAGGAATTCTGGCAGGTCCTCTGCCAAAAAACAGAGCCGGTGTGACGATGTACAGACCGGATGGAAGCCAGGCTGATGCGGGAGACGACGGAACCGCTGTTTTCTTTAGCTATCTGAAAGACGCAGGCTGCCGCAGCCGGGAGAGAAGCGCAGGCCTTCCCGCCCATGCGGTGGGAAAACTGTTTCTCACCGAAGAGTTTATGCGAAAGAACCGTCAGTGATTTCAGCCTGTACAAACAGGAAAAGATTCGCTATAATAAAATAACGATAACCGAAGGGGTTGCCGTAAAATGTGAAAGGTCGGTTTGCTGTGAAAACCGGTAAAAGTATTTTGCGGGCCCCTTTTTTGCGCGTTTTCCCAGGCAGAAGGATAAAAAGAGGAGACAGGGATGGAGCAGAAGATAAAGATAAAAAAAGAGTACAGGGCGGCGGCCCTGGATATGGACGGAACTGCTTTAAATGACAGGAAGGAACTGGCCCCGGAAACCAGAGCGGCTATCCATGACGCGCTGTCAGCCGGAAAAGAAGTGATTTTCTGTACGGGCCGTTCCTACGCGGAGATGGAGGATACCCTGCGGGAATTTCCCGACATGCATTACCTCTGCGGGGAGAGCGGCGCCCTGGTTTATGATCTGCGCGCCGGCCGCCCGGTGAGCATGGTTTCCATGGAAAAGGATCTGATCCGCCTTCTGTGGGAGGCCATCCGCGGCAGGGATGTGATGCCCCAGATATTCAGCCGGGGCGCTTCCCTGGGAAACGCGGACCAGCTTGCCAGGATGGCCCATTATCAGATGGGGGTTTACCAGGAGAGCTTTGACCGGGTGTGTACGCCGGTGAAAGATGTGGAGGCCGCGGCGCTGGAGGAGGGCCGCAGCGTGGAGAAGGTGAATTTTTATCACACCAGCCCGGAGGAGAGGGAGATCACTTACCGCTTTCTGCAGGAAAAAGGCGTCCGGGCCGCCATGGTGTATTCGGAGATTTCTTCCCTGGAATGCTCCGCCCCGGGACTGAGCAAGGCATCCGGCCTTCGGACCGTCTGCCAGGTGCTGGGCATTTCCATGGAGCAGATGATCATGGTGGGAGACGCGGACAATGATCTGGAAGCGCTGAAGGCGTCCGGCCTGGCAGTGGCCATGGGAAACGCCAACGAACATGTAAAGAAGGTATGTGCGGTGCAGGTGGCGGACAATAATCACGGAGGCTGCGCCCAGGCTATCCGGCGCTATCTGCTGGGGGAGGATATATAAAGATGGAGATCATTGCCAGAATAGAAACGGATTTTAATGAAAAATTCGGAATCCCCAGGCAGAGCGGACTGGTGGAAGAACTGAAGGGCCGGATTATTTTTGAACCCAAATATCGGAATCCCCACGCGGTTATGGGGCTGGAGGAGTTTTCCCATATCTGGCTGCTGTGGCAGTTTTCCCGGGCTATCCGGGAAGAGTGGTCCCCTACGGTGCTGCCCCCCAGGCTGGGAGGAAATACCCATGTGGGAGTGTTTGCCACCCGGTCCCCCTTCAGGCCCAATCCCATCGGGCTCTCCTGCGTAAAGCTGGAGAGGGTGGAACTGGATCCTCAGCTGGGGCCGGTGCTGTATGTGGCGGGAGCGGACCTGCTGGATCAAACGCCCATCTACGATATCAAACCGTATCTGACTTACACGGACAGCCATCCGGAGGCAGCGTGCGGCTTTGCCGACCGGGTAAAGGATTATGAGCTGACGGTGGAGTTTCCCCAAAATCTGCTTAATCTGCTGCCGGAAGAGAAGAGAGAGGCGGCGGTCGGCATTCTCAGACAGGACCCCAGGCCCTCCTACCAGAATGATCCCAAACGCCGGTACGGAGTGGCGTTTGCCGGGTATGATATCCGGTTTCATGTAAAGGACGGGGTGCTTACCGTGTGCCAGGTGGTACTTCCGGGAGAGGAAAGATAAAGAAGAAAAGAGGAGAAGGCATGGAAGAGACGGAAGAAAAGAAGATACAGGAAGAAAAGAAGATGCAGGAAGATCCCAAGAGCAGGCTGGGAACGGCGCCTCTGAAGGGGCTGATTTTCGGCATGGCCCTGCCTACGGTGGCAGCCCAGCTGGTGAACCTGCTTTACAATATCGTGGACAGAATCTATGTGGGGCATATTCCGGAAGAGGGAACCATGGCGCTGGCTGGCCTTGGCATTACGTTTCCGGTGCTGATTCTGATTACGGCTTTTTCCAATCTGGTGGGAATGGGCGGCTCCAACCGGGCGTCCATAGCCATGGGAAGAGGGGAATATGACAAGGCGGAAAAGATCCTGGGCAACTGTGTGACCATGATTATAATGCTCAGCATAGTGCTGGGAGCCGGTTTTATGGCGCTGAAACGTCCCCTCCTGCAGGCCTTCGGGGCAAGCCCGGATACCCTGCCCTATGCGGACGCCTATCTGACCATCTATCTGACGGGCACTGTTTTTGTGATGACAACCCTGGGCCTGAATAACTTCATTACCAACCAGGGCTTTGCCAAAACCAGCATGATCACCACCTGCATCGGCGCGGCCTTAAATATTGTGCTGGATCCGGTGTTTATCTTTGTATTTGACATGGGAGTGGAAGGGGCGGCCATTGCCACCGTGATTTCCCAGGCTGTCAGCGCCCTGTGGGTGGCGGCGTTTTTTAAAGGAAAGAGATCCGTGCTGCGGATCCGGCTGAAAAACCTGATACCGTCCGGAAGGGTGATAGGCTCCATTGTGTCGCTGGGAGTCTCCCCCTTTGTGATGAGCGCTACAGAATGTCTGATACAGCTTACTTTCAACCAGGGAATGGTAAAATACGGAAATGATATGTATGTGTCCCTGATGAGCATTATGTTCAGCATCAATCAGGGCGTATGGATGCCCATGCAGGGCTTCGCCCAGGGGGTACAGCCCATTATCGGCTACAACTACGGGGCGGGAAATTACAGACGGGTATGGAAATCCTTTTACACCATGCTGGCGGTCTGCCTGGGCTTCTCGGTTGTGTTTGTGGGATCCGTGGTGATCTGGCCCGGACTGTACCTGCGGATGTTTACCTCTCAGCCGGAGCTGATCGCGCTGGGCACAACGCCCATGCGGGTCTTTATGCTGGGAATGATCCCCATCGGGGCCCAGAGCGCCTGCCAGCAGACTTTCCTGGGCCTGGGGCAGGCAAAGATCTCCGTGTTTATCGCCATGCTGCGGAAAGTGATCCTGCTGTGGCCCCTGGCCCTGCTGCTGCCCAGGATTATGAACCTGGGCGTATGGGGGCTGTATCTGGCGGAGCCCGTCAGCGACCTGATCAGCGTCACGGTGTGCACCACCCTGTTTTTTGTAAAGGTGCGAAGAGAACTTCCGCCCGGGAAATGATCAGGAGAGGGGGATCTGCCTTCCCTGGATATATTTGTCAACCACCACCCGGCAGTCGTCGCCGTAGATCACCCGTTCCAGACGGTTCTGGGGATCTTTTGGCACAGGCTGCCGGATTTTTCTGTCATCGATCACCAGAGCGTCGAACTCATAGCCCTCCAGGAAGGAACCTACCTTTCCGAAGAAGGAACCGCCTCCCATGGTGGCCAGATAGAAGGCCTCGGGGAAACTGAGGGCCTGCTTGGAGGAATCCACCAGCCGCCAGTACATCTTGGAGGCGATGATGGCCTCCTTGACGGAACGGAACATGGAGACGGAGGTGCCGGCTCCGATGTCAGTGCCAAGGCCCATCGGGATGCCTGCCTCCATGAAGCTGCGGGCCGGAGCGATGCCGGAGGACAGATTAAAGTTGGATTCCGCGCAGTGGGCCACCCAGACTCCGTTTTCTTTCATCCGCTGTATCTCTTCCGGGCCGGAGTGGACGCAGTGAGCCATGATGGTCTTGCCCTCCGTGCCGAAAGCGCCGAAGTGATCGTAGGCATCCCCGTAAAAGCGGGACCAGGGACACAGCTGCCGGACAAAATCAATCTCGATGGGATTTTCCGACAGATGGGACTGCAGAGGCAGATGGGTTTCTGCCTGTATGGCCCCGATGGCCCTCATCAGATCGTCGCTGCAGGCAGGGATAAACCGGGGCGTCAGGATGGGCCTGATATGGGGAAAAGAGCACAGCTTCAGCCACTGGCGCAGATTTTCTTCCCCGTCCTTTTCACACAGATTTTCCGGCGCGTTCCGGTCCATGCTGACTTTTCCCACACAGCCCGCAAAACCGGCCTCTTCAAGCTGGCGCATCAGTTCCAGGGTGCCTTCTGTGTGCAGAGTGCCAAAGGCGCAGACCCGGGTGGTGGGGGAGTGGACCAGATCGTTTACAAATACGGCGTAGGCGGCTTTGGCATACTCCAGGCTGGCGTACCGGGCCTCCTCCGGGAAGATATAAGCTTCCAGCCAGGCCATCAGCTCCAGATCCATGGCGTAGCCGCAGACGGTATACTGGGGCGCATGGACGTGAAGGTCTGTCATGCCGGGAATAATCAGGCAGTCCCCCCAGTCCTTCACTTCGAAGGTCTGATATTTTTCGGGAAGGACAGGATATACCCCCCGGCAGACGCCGTCCTGGCAGACTGCGTATCCCCGGGGAAGGACGGCCAGCTTATCCGGCGACTGGCTGTATAGAATGGTTCCTCTCAACGCAAAATTTTTCATAGAATCATGGAAATCCTTTCTGTTATGCTTTTTCACCGGCCACATACCGGGCCACAAAATGCCGGTCATCCGCCAGATGGATGACTCTCTCCATCCGCTCCTCCAGAGTGAGCTGATCCGCGGGGGTATTCAGGCCGGCGTCGTCGATCACCAGGGCGTCCAATTCATATCCCGGCTCGAAGCTTCCTACCCGGCCGAAAAACTGTCCGCCCCCCTTGGTTCCCAGATAGAAGACTTCCGGAATGGTAAGGAAGGCATCCTGCTTTTGGCTTTCCAGCCATTTCAGCTTGGACAGATATACCGCGTCCGCCATGGCCCGCAGGATACATACGCTGTAGCCTCCGGCAATGTCGGAGCCCAGTCCGACTTTGATTCCCATATCGATCATGCGGCGGATGGGGGGCATACCTGCAGCCACATTGCCGTTGGACTGGGGGCAGTGGGCGATGGTAACGCCCCTCTCCCGGGTCAGCTCCAGCTCATGGTCGGTGGGATAGACAAAGTGGGCCATCACCGTATGATCGGTGAACAGGCCGAAATGATCGTACACATCCCCGTCGTTGTCATACTGGGGATAGCGGCCCCGCACTACCTCCATCTCCCCCAGATCCTCAGACAGGTGGGAGTGGATGGGCAGCTGGTATTTTTCCGCCAGTTTGCCCAGCCCTTCCAGCACTTCGCTGGTACAGGTAGGGATAAAGCGGGGAGTGACGGCGGGTTTTACCAGACGGAACTTCTCTTTCGTCTCTTTGATCCAGGCTTCCGTATCCGCCAGGGACTGGGCGGCTGTCTCGCACAGATAGTCGGGGGACAGGGTATCCATATTGATTTTTCCCACATAGGCGCCGATGCGCTTCTCCTCCAGCACTTCCATCAGAATTTCTGTGGCGGGCACATGGATGGTGCCGAAAATCACAGCCCGGGTGGTGCCGTTTTTGGCCAGAGCGTCGGCAAAGGCTTCATAGTAGATCCGGGCGTAGGCGGGATCCTGGAACCGGGCTTCCGTGGGGAAAGCGTAGCGGTTCAGCCAGTCCATCAGCTGCAGATCCAGGCCCAGTCCCCGGTATACAAACTGGGGAGCGTGCACGTGCATGTCGCACAGACCGGGGATAATCAGGCAGTCGCCGTAGTCCATCACGGGACAGTGGCTGTATTCTTCTGGAAGCTGGGTGAATACGCCCTTTACCTCATTGTCCACGGAAATGACATAGCCGCCGGGGGTACATTCCAGCTTGTCCTTTGTGGGAGTGTGGATGATATTTCCTTTTAAAATAATCGTACTCAAAGTCGTAACCTCCTTGCAGTGTAATAGAGAAGTGTTCACATTACACACATTATAGCATGAAACATGGGAGGGAGCCAGAGAAACATAGAAGCGGCCGGCGCAGGTAATGGTTGGCTTGGAGGCGAAACGGGTATATAATTAGAAATGTCATAGGCTAAGATTGAAAGGAGATTGCTTCCATGAAAAAATCATATATTGCGTCAAAATTTCTGCTGGCGACCATGGCGTTTACCGCTGCCGGCACAGGGCTTGGCTGGAGCAGGCCCGTGTCCGCCCTGGCCGCTGCGGTCTCGGAGACGGAAACGGAGGAGGAGAGCGTGCTGACTTCCCAGGACTGGTTCTGGGAGGGATACCGGTTCAGCGATACCTGGCTGTACCGCTTTTATTCCGACGGGACGTATCGGGCCGTGTCGGCGGCCGGGCTTGCCGACAGGGAAGGCACATACTCTTTCAACGGGGAGGAACTGGTTTTATTTGATCAGGAGGGAACCATGTCTGACACACTCCGGTATGAAGGGGATATTTTTACCAGCACACTTCGGAAGGTTTACACGGGGGACGACTATGTGGACGCTGCGGGAGTTTATCATGAAAAACCGTCCCGATGGGGAACACTGGAAACGCCTCCCCGGGAATATGACTGGCTGAAGATTACGGAGGATGGAGAAGAGGTGGCAGTGGATGAGCAGGGCTATATTCTTTCAGAAAGCGATACCCGGCTGTACACGGCGGATGAGCTGGCGGACTTCTCCGACTGGGAGCTGACTCTGGCAAGGAATGAGATCTACGCCCGGCACGGAAGGCTTTTTGATACGCCGGAAATTCAGGAGTATTTTGACGGGTGCAGCTGGTATGAAGGAACCATTACGCCGGAGGAGTTTACCGGCCATGAGGAGGAGTATCTGAATCCCATTGAGCTGGAAAATGTGCAGATGATTTACAATTATCAGGGGCAGCCTAAGCTGTGAGAGATGAAATAATTTCGGCGAAACTATGTCCAAAGGGATATGGTTTGTTCGCCCAGGGAATCAAAACAATGCGTCAGGAAAAATTTTACATCGCCTACGGCAGCAATCTGCATATCCGGAAGATGAAGGAGCGCTGCCCGCAGGCAAGGATCATAGGAACGGCGGTGCTGAAAGATTATCGGCTGCTTGTCAGAAGGGGAGACAGCGGCGCTTATCTTACCATCGAGCCGAAAAAAGGGGATTTTGTGCCGGTGGGCGTGTGGGCTGTGGCACCGGAGGATGAGGCGGCCCTGGATGAGTATGAAGGCTTTCCACGCCTGTATGAAAAGAAAGAAATGCGGCTGCCGGTTACACTGCGCGAAACCGGTGAAACGAAGGACTGCAGGGCTTTTTTCTATGTCATGTATCAGGAATATCCGCTGGGAAGCCCCACGGAAGAATACAAAGAAACCTGCCGGCAGGGCTACCGGGACTTCGGCTTTGATGAATCGGTGCTGGAGGCAGCCCTGACAAATAGCCGAAGATAAGAAGTAAACCGAGCGAATTCAGCGGGATCAAATTTGCCCGGCTAATTTCCCGCGGACGGCTTAACCAGCTTATCCACTAATTTGCGGATGTTTTCCTCCTCTTCCTCCAGATCATCGGCAATCTCATGGATGGATTTTCCCTTGGCGAGTTTCTTTTCGATTAGTTGACACAGTTTTCGCTGCTCGCCTTCGGAGCGTCCCAGGGCGAGGCCTTCTGCCAATCCTTCTTCCCTGGCTTCTTTTTTATCATAGTATTTTTCTTCCCACGCCTGCATATATTTCACTCCAATCTCTTCACTGGCCCGCACCTTACAGACACGGTCATGGATACGTCTGACCCGCGGGCTCTCCGCAGACTTTGCCGTCTGATCACTGCTGTTCTCTATGTATTTCAGGAATTCTAACAGCTCCGGAGATACTTCATCCGGATTTTGACCTTTGGTGTTCAGAAAAATGCGGACAGCGCCGTCTGCCAGCGCACACTCTGGTGCCTCCTCACATCTTGGACGGAAGGTGTAGCAGTATTTTCCTTCTTTGTTTCTTTTATTTTTCCGGGCTGTCGATCCTCCAACCGTTTTCCGCAGGATGAATAAAAGTGGAGTAGAACTTTTCCATAGCCCGGATCAGATACCAGGTGTCCATGGCGCCGGCCGTCTCATAGGGAGAGTGCATGGCAAGCTGGGCCAGCCCGATGTCCACCGCGTTCAGGGAGACATGGGCGTTAGAGAGATTGCCCAGGGTGGAGCCGCCGGCAATATCCGAGTGGTTGGCATAGGTCTGACAGGGAACCTGGGCCCGGGAACAGATTTCCCGGAAGATGGCTGCCGATATGGAATCTGTGGTATATTTCTGGTTGGCATTGAACTTGATCACCGGTCCCAGATTCATATAGGGCCGGTTGGTGGGATCCGCCTTGTCGGCGTGGTTGGGATGAACCGCATGGGCGTTGTCAGCGGAAATCAGGAAGCTTCCCGCAACGGCCTGCAGGTATTCCTCCTGGGTTTTCCCCAGGGAGAAGCAGATCCGTTTCAGCACATCTGACAGAAGGGTGGAGTCAGCCCCCTGCTTGGTAAGGCTCCCCACCTCCTCGTTGTCAAAAACGCAGCAGACGGATACGCTGTGGGAATTTCCCTTACTGCCAAGAAATCCCTTCATGATGGAAAAAGCGCACTGCAGGTCATCCAGCCTGGGGGCGGACAGGTACTCCTCATTGGCACCCCAGACAGTGCCGGGAGTGCGGCAGTACAGAAACAGGTCGGTGCCCATAATATCCTCCGGCTTAACCCCCAGCTGATCGGCAATGAGCCGGAGAAACTGCCCCTGGGACCGTTCATCGCCCAGAAGAGGGATCAGATCTTTCTGAGGATGATACTCGTAGCCGCTGTTTGCCTTGGGATTCATATGGATGGCCAGACTGGGCATCATCAGAAGATCCCGGTCAATATTGACCAGGCAGGTTTTCAGAGTGTTCCCGGATTTTATCACAGCCCGGCCGGCCACGGACAGGGGACGGTCAAACCAGGGAGCGCAGAGCATTCCCCCGTACCGTTCCACGTTCAGTTCCACATAGCGGCCTTCCGCTTTGAGATCCTGCTTTTCCTTGACTTTAAAGCTGGGAGAATCGCTGTGGGCGGCGCTGATCTGAAAGTTTGAGAAATCATTTTCCGGAATCTGAAATGCGATCAGGGAGGAGCCGTTTCGGGTGACAAAATAGCACCTTCCCTTTTCCAGATTCCAGGGCTGGTTTTCCCGAAGCTCTTCAAAGCCCTCTTCAATTAGAAGACGGCTGAAGCTGCTGACTACATGAAAGCAGCTGGGGCTGCGGCTGATAAAATCCAGCAGCGCCTTATTGACTGTTTTAAATTCCGTATCTGACATTTCTTTATCTGTCCTTTCCTGGTAAATTATGTGTCTTTTATAAACGAAGAGGCAGAATCAGGGAAGCGCCTCCGGTATCTGATTTAAAATCTCCATCTGTTCCTGGGTCAGCTGACTGTCCTGGGAGCTGCCGCTTCCGTCGCCCCAGATGGTGATCACGTCCTCGCCGGTATCTCCGATGACGGTATCCTGGGTTCCGCTTCCCGCCATGCTGTCCGAACCGCCGACCACCACATCATCTGTGCCGCCGTTTCCGATGACCACATCATCCGTGCCGCCGCCGTTTCCGATGACCACATCATCTGTGCCGCCGTTTCCGATCACGACATCGTCCGTGCCGCCGGAAGCATCATGCCCGCCGCCTGCTGTCTGCCCGGGATTTTCAGATGCGCCGGGGGTAACGGAGGGATTCGAATCCGTCTGGCCGGTTCCGTCCGGATATACGGTGGTGCTGTCCGAGTCAAAGATGGTGATGGCGCCGGGAGCCAGGTCGGAACCATTTGTTTCCGGCTGATCCAGAAACTGGACGGAGGAACCGCTGCCGTGCACATTGCAGTACTGCTGAGGCTGGGTGCCTACGGCAAACACTTCCTCATAGCTGTCGCATACCCCGGGGATGGCGGCCAGACCGGAACTGCGGCATACGCTTACCGTCACCACATCGTCCGGAACCTGGAAGCTGCTGACCGGCAGGCCCTCATGAATCCGGGACATGATGGAAGTCCACAGCACCTTGTTGTAGGTGTGGTAGAGATCGGAATCCGGCAGATCCGCGTTATTGTCATAGCCGCCCCAGACGCAGCAGGTATAATAAGGCGTATAGCCGGCGAACCAGATATCCTTGTAGCTGGAGGTGGTGCCGGTTTTGCCGGCCACCGGCATATAGCCCAGGCTGATCTGGCCGTAGGCGGTGCCCTCCGGGTCTTCCACCACGCCCCGCATGGCATCTGTGAGCAGATAGGCGGTGCTGGATTTCATGGCGGTGGAGGAAACGGGGGAGGTGTTGTCCAGCACCACGTTTCCGTACTGATCCAGCACCTGGGTATAAAATTTCGGTTCGATATACTGGCCCAGATTGGCGATGGAAGCGTAGGCGCCGCACAGCTCCAGGTTGGTAACGCCCTCGGTAATGCCGCCCAGAGCCAGAGGCTGAATAATATCCGTCAGCACCTCCGTTCCGGTGTCATAGCTTTCGTGAAGCGTGGTGATCCCCATATCCTGGGCATATTCATAGCCCAGCCGGGGAGTAATCTCCGTGATGCAGCGGACAGCTACCACGTTGATGGAGCGGACAATAGCCTCCCGGATGGTGGTGGGGCCGGTATAATTGTTCAGATCCCAGTTGCTGACCGGGGTGCCGTCCTCGTAGCTGTAAGGCTCGTTGTCGTAGGTGGAGAGCAGGGTTTTCCCGCAGGCATCCAGGGCCGGCGCGTAGGCGGTAATGATTTTGAAGGTGGAGCCCGGCTGCCGTTTGGTGTAGGTGGCCCGGTTTAAGGTAAGGCTTGCTTCCTTTTCGCCCCGCCCCCCTACAATCGCTTTTACATACCCGGTGCTCTGGTCCATAATCACCACCGAAGCCTGGGGCTGGGGCGTGATGGTGACCCGCTCTCCCAGAACCGTGTCATCGGCGCCGAGGACAGAGGCTTTAAACGCTTCCGCGCTGGCCCTCGCTTCCTCGGCGGTGGCATACATCAGATCAAAATCCGGATCGGAAGTCCGGCGCACGAAAGCCCGCAGCTCATCGTTTCCATAATTGGTAATGGCTCCGTCAGGACTTTCCAGGCTCAGGGCGTAATCAATGCCCACCTCTGTGCCGGCGGGGAAGTTGTCCGGATTGGCAAACTCCTCGTCACAGATCTGCTGGATGGCGTCATCCTGGGCGGAAAAAATCCGGAGGCCGCCGGAGTACACCGCCTTTACCGCCTGCTTGTAGGTATAGCCCTTCTCATTCATCAGGTCTTCGATAACCTGGTCGATCAGGGCGTCCTGGTAATAGGTGTAGATGGAAGAGGTGCTGTCGGTATTTTCTTCATTGGAATGAATCCGGGAGTAGACATCGTCCGCCAGCGCCTCCTGGTACTGATCCTGGGTGATGTAGCCCTGCTCCAGCATATGATCCAGCACATCCCTTCGCCTGGCGGCATTTTTTTCCGGATAGGTGATGGGATTATAGGCGGTGGGATTCTGGGTGATTCCCGCGATCACCGTACATTCGGACAGGGTCAGCTCCGATACGTCTTTTCCGAAATAGCGGTAGGCGGCAGCCTGCACCCCGTAACAGCCGGCTCCCAGATTGATGGTATTCAGATAATCCTCCAGGATCTGTTCTTTGGACATGGTTTTTTCCAGCTGCAGGGCCAGGTACTGCTCCTGGATTTTCCGGACAAGGCGTTCCTTAAAGGTAGTTTCGCTGGTCCAGCCTGTAAACACCGTATTTTTCAGAAGCTGCTGGGTGATGGTGCTGGCTCCTTCCGTAAAATTGCCGCCGGAACTGATTCCGACCCAGGCCGCCCGCAGGATGCCCTGGGGATCAATGCCGTGGTGGGTATAGAACCGCTCGTCCTCAATGGCCACTACCGCATGCTGCAGATCGACGGGAATACGGTCCAGGGTCACCAGGTCCCGGTTGGCTTCCGGGAGGGTGAGCTTCTGCACCCGCTGGCCCTCCTGGTTATAGATATAGGTAGCCGCCTCTGTAGGAGAGAGCGCCACATTGGAAATATCCGGCGCGTCCGCGATAATCTGCCTCAGCACGGTGAAGCCGATAACGGCGCCCACTGCCAGCAGTATCAGAATGGAAAGAAGAAAAATGCGCAGGACGGTAAAGCCTGCTTTCCGTTTTATCCGTTTACCCCTGGGGGATTTCATTTTTTTTGAAACAGCTGATTCTCCAAAATTCATCTGCTATCCTCCATGCAATGTAGAAGAATGGACAGAGAGTCCGGTTGACTCACTGTGATTTCTATTGTATAACTAAACTGTTGAAAAAGTATAGGGGTTGTTTCTTAAATTTTTACGAGGAAAATTCTGATGAATCCGATTAAGATTGTGTATGAGGGCGGTGAGGGCGAGATTGTGGAAAAGAAATCCCGGTTTATCGCCACAGTGAAACCGGTGGAATCCCAGGAGGAGGCGCTGGACTTTATTGCCGCCATGAAAAAGAAATACTGGGACGCCACCCATAACTGCTTCGCCTTTGTCATCGGGGAAAACCAGGAGCTGCAGCGGTGCAGCGACGACGGGGAACCCCAGGGAACAGCGGGACGCCCCATGCTGGATGTGCTGCTGGGAGAAGGAATCCACAACGGAGCCGTGGTGGTGACCCGGTACTTCGGAGGAACCCTGCTGGGTACGGGAGGACTGGTGCGGGCCTATTCCCGGTCCGTGCAGGAAGGGCTGAAGAACAGCCGGATTGTGGAAAAGCGGCAGGGCTTTTTGCTGAGAATGCGGACGGATTACGGAGGAATTGGAAAGATACAGTATCTGCTGGGCCAGAGGGATCTGCGCATCACAGATTCTTCCTATACGGATGTGGTGGAAGTGGAAACCCTGGTGGGACAGGAGAAAATAGAGGAACTGAAGGCGGCGGTGACAGAGGGCACCAGCGGGCGGACTGCTTTTGTAAAAGAAGAGAAGGTCTGTTTTGCCTTTCTGGAAGGCGAGCCGATTCTGTTTGAACCGTGAGAGGGAAGGTTAGAAAGACCATGACAAAGGATATTCTGATAAGCATTCGGGGACTGCAGTCCATGGGAGACGACCAGCAGGAGGATCTGGAGATGATCATCCCCGGCAGCTATTATAAAAAGGGAGACAGGCATTATATTAAATATAATGAAGTGACGGAAGGAATGGAGGGAACCACCAGCAATCTGATCAAGATTAAGGGCAACTGCATGGAAGTGACGAAAAAGGGCCTTACCAATACCCATATGGTATTTGAGGAACAGAAGAAGAATATGACCTACTACGATACGCCCTTTGGGAATCTCCTGGTAGGGATAGCCGCCACCAGCGTCTCCATGAAGGAAACGGAAAAACAGATTGATGTGAAGGTGGACTACGCCCTGGAAATTAATTACGAACACCTTGCCGACTGCACCATCGATATGAAGGTGCGGGCCAGAGACGGCGGAGAACTGCATATTTTATAAAGGAGGCTGCCATGGAAAAGCGGAACTTGCCGGTGGCAGTCTTTGATTCCGGCGTGGGAGGCGTCAGCGTGCTCAGGGAGCTGGTGAAGCTGATGCCTCTGGAAGATTTTTTCTATTTCGGGGATTCCCTTCATGCGCCTTATGGGACAAAGAAAACGGAGGAAGTCAGGGAACTGACACTGGAAAATATAAAACGGATGGCCCGCAGGGGGATCAAGGGGATTGTGGTGGCCTGCAATACCGCCACCAGCGCAGCCATCACCCTGCTGCGGGAGCAGTATACGGATATTCCCGTGGTGGGGATTGAGCCGGCCCTGAAACCGGCGGTGATGGAAAAGGAACATGCCCGGGTATTGGTTCTGGCTACGCCCATGACAGTTCATGCCGGCAAATTTGTTTCCCTGATGGAGCGGTTTGCGGGCAAGGCCACCATGATTCCCCTGGGATGTCCGGGCCTGATGGAATTTGTGGAGGCAGGAAAACTGGAGGGAGAAGAACTGGAGCGCTACCTGAAAAAACTGCTTTATCCCTACCTGTCAGGGGGAATTGACGCGGTGGTGCTGGGATGTACCCACTATCCATTTTTGCGGAACGAAATTCAGAAGGTAATGGGACCCGGGGTGCATATTCTGGATGGAAGCCAGGGAACGGCCAGGGAGCTGCGCCGCAGGCTGGCGGCCATGGACCTTCTGACAGACCGGCAGCGGCCGGGGAAAGTGATCTTTGAGGAGAGCATTCCGGAAAAGATACCGCTGTGCCGGTTCCTTCTTGGCTGCTAGCAAAAAGAGGGTGCTGCTTCAATGAGCAGCACCCTCGTCTCTTCTTTATTCCGCGTTTTTTCTGGAAAATCTTGCTTTCTGTCTGGCCCAGAATTTCAGCTTCTTGGGCGGAGCCTCCAGCGGTCCCCGGATACCCTTTACATCCATGATGTAGATACCGCTGACAACAGCCTTTACTTCCTTCTTTACCGGGATCAGCTCATAGGCTTTGGAATCGGCCACCAGAGTCATGATCTTGGGACCCACCTTTGCCTTGACGATGGGCAGCTTTGAGCGGCGCATCAGCTTCGGCGTCTGGTCAATGACCATCTGAGGCAGTCCGGACTGTTTTATGGGAAGCATCTTTTTATCAATAATCAGCATGGATACTGTCTGTTTGGCAGCCTCCATCTGTTCCTGCTGCGCAGCCTGCTTTTTCTGCAGTCTTTTTCCCACAAAATATAGAACAATCAGGGCGATGACAAGGATAACCAGCAGCACCAGCAAAACTTTTAGAAATGTTGACATATGTACCCTCCTTACTTTCTGCGGGCGGCAAGCCCCGCAAACCGTCACGGTTCATTCTACCATTCTTTCCCTGAAAGCGCAATATCACATAATTTAAAAAAATAATTTTCTTTTCTGCTGTCAAACAGAAAGAACTGTGGTATACTTATCGGTATGCGGCGCGGGAACGGACTTTGTCCAGAAAGGATTCCGGGCTGCGTTTTGAGGGAACACGTTTTTGTGGAAAAAAATTGAGAGGATGTATGGAGGATGAAAAAGAAACTTTTAATGGCAGCCCTGCTGGGCTCTGCCTGCCTGGCTGTGGCCGGGTGCGGCCAGAAAGAGGCGGAAACGGAGAAGGTTACGGAGGCGGCTGCGCAGACAGAGGCGGAAACGGCCGAAGAGACAGAAGCGGAGACTGAGACAGAGACAGCTGCGCAGACAGAGACGGAAACGGCCCAGGAGACAGAAGCAGCCACGGAGGCGGAGACTGAGACCGAAACAGCCGCGGAGGCGGAGACTGAGACCGAAGCAGCCGCGGAAACAGAAACCGAGTCCGAAGAGGAAACGGAGGCGCAGACAGAGGCATCTTCTGAGGAAGAAACTGGCTCTGAGACAGAAACCGGCGAGGAAGAGACCGAGACAGAAACAGAGGCTGTGCAGGAACTGGGAGAGAGACCTGCGTATGAGGCTCTGGATTATGTAACGCTGGGAGCGTATAAAGGGCTGGAAGTGACGGTGGATCCGGTGGCAGAAGTGACAGAGGAAGAGATTGACACCACCATTGAGGGCAGCGTAACCAGCAATGACCTTTATGAAGAAGTGACGGAAGGAACCGTGGCGGACGGCGATCTGGTAAATATCGACTATGAGGGCAAGCTGGACGGAGAGGCTTTTGACGGCGGCACGGCCCAGGGTCAGGACCTGCTGATCGGTTCCGGATCTTTTATTGACGGATTTGAGGAAGGCCTGATCGGCGTGGAAGTAGGCGAGACGGTAGACCTGGAGCTGACCTTCCCCGAGAACTACCAGAGCGAGGAGCTGGCCGGACAGGATACCGTATTTACCGTTACGGTAAATTCCATCAAAGTGATCCCCGAGATGGATGATGAGCTGGCGAATACTCTCAGCGGCGGCGAGTACACCACCATGGACGCGTACCGGGAATATATCAGAGAAACCCTGCAGGAAGACCATGCCCAGACGCAGGAGACGGATATTCTGGTGGATCTGATGACCCAGCTTTACAACACCTGCACCATCGAAGAGTATCCCCAGGAACTGGTGGATTACAGTATGGCTTCCATGAAAAATTCTTATTCTGAAATGGCCGCCATGTACGGCATGGAGCTGGATGACCTGCTGTCCTCCTTCTATGGCATAACCGAGGAAGAGTTTGACCAGCAGATGGAAGAGTACATCAAGCAGAGCCTGCAGCAGGAGATGATCCTGAAAGCCATCGCGGAAGAAGAGGATATGACTATCTCTGATGAGGAATATACCCAGGGCTGCGAGAACTACAGACAGGCCCAGGGATATGATACGGTGGAAGATCTGGTGGCAGATTACGGCGAGGAAGTGATCCGCACCAGCCTTCTGATTGACAAGGCCATGGACTTTGTCCGGGAGAATGCCGTAGTTACGGAAACTTCGGAGACAGAAGCGGAGACCGCCGAGGAAGAGACGGCCGAAGAAGTGACCGTTGAAGAAGTGACAGAGGCGGAAACAGAGCAGGAAGCGGCCGCAGAGGAAGTGACGGAGGCGGAAACCGCAGAGGAGGAAACCGCTGAAGAAGTGACAGAGACAGAGACGGAGCAGGAAGTGGCCACCGAAGAAGCAACTGAGACGGAGACCGAAACCGAGACGGCGGAGTCATAACCGTCAGGCTTTGGGAAGCAGCGTTTCGATCAGCTTCCGGGCAGCAATGCTCTGGGAGCGGGACACATCCCGGATCAGGCAGACCTGGCGCTGGGGCGTGTCCTCTTCCAGAGGGATCTGTACGATCTCACCCCGAGCAATGGCCGGCGCCGCCAGCTCCTGGGGGAAAAAGCCGATTCCCAGATTGTGAAGGATCATGGGAAGGATCTGGTCTCCGATGGCAGTTTCGATATCGGGATGAAAGGGCAGGTTGTATCTGAGAAAATACTGATCGTACAGTTCCCTGGTCCCGGTTCCCTGGCACAGGGAGACGAAGGGAAGGGAACACAGATCCCCGATAGGGTGAGGCTTCCCGGCAAGATAAGAATATTTTAAACCTCCGATTAAAATATCACGGAAAGGATACAGTGATGTTTCATGAAGAGGTTTTTTTATGTGCACAGGCGTGGTGACCACGGAAAAATCCACATGGCCGTTTTCCAGGGCTGCGATGGCCCGGGGAGTGGACTGGCTGGAAATATGAAGCCGGATGTGGGGATAAGACTCGTGAAACCGAGACAGCTTCTCCAGCAGAAGCAGACGCATGGAGGTCTCGCTGCAGCCGATGTGGACCACGCCGCTCTCCAGGCTCTGATCCCGCTTTAATTCTTCTTCCCCCATCATCAGCTGCCGGAACGCTACGGAAACCCGGCGCAGAAGCCGTTCTCCCTCAGGCGTCAGCGAAACGCCCCGGTTTGTGCGGATAAACAGGCGGCAGTTCAGCTCGCTCTCCAGATTGTTCATACAGCGGGTGATATTGGGCTGGTTGTTATTCAGAATCTCAGCTGCTTTTGTAAAGCTGCGGTATTGGGCCACATAGTAAAAAATGCGGTAGTAATCGTAATTGGCCATGAGAAATGAACGGTCTCCTTCCTGTCTGCTGAACTTTTTTTACTGCTATTCAGTATAGTACAGAGGGGGCGGAAAAGCAATCCGGCAGATTTTTTCTCAGGATTTCGCAAAAAAGAGGCGTAAAACTATTGTAATATATTTAATTATATTGTAAAATATATCCAGAATGTTGATCTGATCCAATTTGAAGAGGGAGGATACGTTTTGAAGAAAAAAAGCGCTGGATTGATCTGTATGCTGCTGCTGGTGATCTGCTGCCTGTTTCCGGCAGGGGAAGCCCAGGCAGCTGCGAAAAAACTGTTTTCTCTGGTGATTAACGACGGGTTTGTTTCCCAGACCGTTCCGGTATATCAGTTTACTTCGGGAAACAGCACCTATGTGGCGGCCAAGAAAAGCCTCAGGACGCTGCCGGTTTACGCAGGCTCCAAGAAGGTGACCGTCTCCATCAAGGGAAAGACCAGTCTCTATAAAAAGACGTTTAAGAGCATTACCTATAAGAAAAAAGCCACACTTTCCAAAAACACGACCCTGAAATATACGCTGAAGACCAGAAAGGGCAAGAAGGAAACCTTTACAGTGAAGCTGACAAGGCCCAGTATGCCAAAGATCACGTCCCTTACGGTTCCTTCCACCTTTACCACGGGCGGTTCCAGAAGACTGACGGTAAAGGTGCGGACATCTGCCGGCGTGGCCGTGAAAGCCACCTACAAGGTGAAAAACAGCAAGGGGAAAGTGGTTTACAGCAAAACCCTGGGGACCAGGAAATCCTGTATTTACACGGCCTTCTGGAATGGCAAGCCTTCCGCGAAAAACGCGGCCGGGCTGCCCACGTCCCAGTATATTCCCGCAGGGAATTACAAGGTGACGGCCTACCTGAAATATACGGTGGGGGGAAAGAGCAAAACCATTTCCAAAACCGTGAAGCTGAAGGTGAAATCCGGCCAGAGCCAGACATCCTCGTCCGGCAGCAGCCAGAACAATACGGCGCTGGGAACGAAAAACTGGAGCTGGAAGGTGGGGCTTACCGGAGATGACACTCTGGATTATCTGGCGGAGACCATCTGCCAGCAGGTGCTGACCAACGGCATGTCCGAGACGGAGAGAGCAAGGGCTCTCTATACCTGGTGCGGAAAGAACCTGACGTATCGCAGCGGGGCGCCCAAGCTTACCGGCAGCGGCAAGAACTATATGGACATTTCCAGCAGTCAGGCCAAGGAGGCCATTGCCGCCTACGGAAAGCAGGCCGACAGCCTGATAGCTTCCGGCAAAGCGGCGGTGAATGTGAAGGATAACTACTTTAAATCCTCCGGACTGCAGAAAACAAAGATTAACTGGGGAAAGGCCGCCTTTGTAAAGCGGTACGGTGACTGCCTGATTATGTCTCTCACCTACGAAACCCTCTGCCGTCACGCGGGACTGACCGTGGATATTGTGGAGAACGACGGCAGCGCCGGGCACCACTTCTGGAACGTGGTGCGGATCGGCGGCAGCTACTATTACGCGGATGTAAACCAGTTTACGGAATCCTGGAAGAGCGGGAACGCGAATTACGGTTTCTTCCTGCGGGGAACCCGTTACTGCTACCAGTACGGGCTGTACAGCACAGTCAAACAGAACAGCAAGTATAAAATCGCGAAAAGCGTCAGCGCAGCAGACTGCCCGGGGATCTGACCCCGGGCTGTTTTATTGACAAATAATCCCCCTCACCGTATAATGAGAATGCTTGAATTGACGGAACAGACGCGGCATAAAACAGAAAAAAGCAGAGGATGAGAGATGAAAAAATTAGGTGTGAACAGGGACAATCAGAAGAAAACCAACCGGGGACTGATTCTGCGGCTGATTGCCACGGAACAGTGTACTTCCCGGGTGGATCTGGCCAGAATGACGGGTCTGACGAAAGCCGCCATCTCCCAGATCGTAAATGAGCTGATTGATCTGGACTATCTGGTGGAGACGCAGAAGGAGCAGTCCGCGGATCTGGGGCGAAAGCCGGTGGGACTGGACATTTCTCCGAATGCGCCCCACTATGCCGGCATACAGATTTTCCGGGAGGGATGCCGAGCTGTTTTATGCGATATGAAAGCCCGTATTCTGAAATCGGAGGTGGTCTGGCGCAGATGGCAGGAGAAGGATGAACTGGTGGCTTCTGTGTACGCTCTGCTGGATCATATGCTGGAAAACGAGGAGAACGTGGCGGGGATCGGGATTGCCTCCATCGGCCCGGTGAAGGTCAAGGAGGGGATTATTGCCCACCCCCTTTATTTTAACAATATCGGCGATATTGAAATACGCCGGATGGTGGAGGAGCGGTACGGACTTCCGGCGTTCTTTGACCATGATAACCAGAGCGCTGTCCAGGCGGAGCACCTGTTTGGAAACGGCAGAGGATACCAGGATGTTTTGCTGGTAAGCGTCAGCACCGGCGTGGGATGCGGCATTCTGGTGGATGGAAAGCGGGTGCACAGCTACACCGGGTACGCCCCGGAGATCGGCCATATTTCCATTGATTACGACGGCCCCCAGTGTATCTGCGGAAACGCGGGCTGCCTGGAGAGCTATTTAAACTCTGTGTCTCTGATGCGGCGGTTCCGGGGGGCCACCGGCCTGGATTTAAGCTACCGGGATTTCTGCGGCAGATATGAGGATCCCCGCATTGACGAGATTATGCGGGACATTATACGGAAGTTCAGCTGCGGGCTTCTCAGCGTGCTGAATGTGCTGAACTCTCAGATCGTGCTGCTGTCCATGGACTGCAATTACTGGCCGGACTGCTATGTGGAGATGCTGGAGCAGGAGATTAACCGCAAAAAATTCGGCAATCAGGAGATGCTTGTGCCGGTGCGGAAAGCCTATTTTCGGGAAATGACCCAGGCGGTGGGGGCGGCGAGCAATGTGATCAGCCAGGTATTTAAAGGGGAACTTCTCTGAAAAACGGTTTGATAGAAAAATAACGAAAATAACGGAAAACAACAGGACTGTCTTTTGGTAAGACAGTCCTGTTTTGTACCTTTTGCACAAAAAAATAAATAAAAGTTCGTGAAAAATATCAGAAAAACAATTGGTATATTGACTTTATTAATTAGAACGCCTATACTGAGATTACAGTGATTGTGCGTTCTGAAAAAGAACAGAAAAGATACCGCGGGAGGTTGATAATATGACGGATGTCTACAGCATCGGCGAGATGGTGATTGATTTTATACCGGGGAGCGAACCGGCCAGCTATATCAGGAAGGCAGGAGGCGCCCCGGCTAATGTTGCGATTGCGGTGGCCAAGAACGGACTGGAAGCCAGTATGTGCTGCAAGGTGGGAGATGATGATTTCGGCCATTTCCTCATGAAGACTCTGGACGAGTACCATGTGAAGGCGGCCTGCCCCAAACTGTGCGAAGAAGCCATCACCACCATGGCCTTTGTGTCCCTGGCGGAAAACGGCGAGAGAGTATTTACCTTTGCCAGAAAGCCGGGAGCGGATATGTTCCTGACAGAGGAGGAGGTAAAGGAAGAAGATATTGAAAATTCGGTGATCGTACACGCCGGTTCCTGTTCCCTGTCGGCTCAGCCGGTGGGAGCGGCTACGGTGAAAGCCCTCCGGGTGGCCCATGAAAAAGGGAAACTGGTAAGCTTCGATGTGAACTACCGGAACGTGATGTGGAAGGACGACCTGGCAGCCTGCACAGCGGCTGTGATGGATATTCTGAAATACGTGGACATGCTGAAAATCTCCGAGGAGGAGGTTGAGATGATGGGAGGCGAGGCGGCCCTGCCGGAGCTGATGAAAAAGAACAACATCACGCTTCTGGTGGAGACTCTGGGGGCCAATGGAGCCCAGGCCTTTTTCAAAGATCAGGTGATCCGGGTGGAAGGCCATAAGGTGAAGGCTGTGGACGCCACCGGAGCGGGAGACGCTTTCTGGGGCGGCTTTATGTCCAGCCTGCGGATACAGGGCGTGAGCCGCGCAGAGGATCTGACGGCGGATATCATTCAGAAAGCCATGGTATACGGAAACGTATCCGGCTGTATCTGCGTACAGGGAAAGGGAGCCATTGTTTCCATTCCCACCAGAGCCCAGATTGAAGAATATATGAAAACCATGTAACAGCCCGGGAGGAATGAAAATGCAGTCTGTATGGAATGAAAAATGTATCATCTCACCGTCCCTGATCTGCCTTGATATGTGCAACCTGGAGAGCCAGATCAGAATACTGGAACAGTCCGGAATCAAAATGCTCCATGTGGATATTCTGGACGGTCATTTCAGCCCCAGTATGCCTCTGGGACTGGATACGGTGCGGCAGCTGCGGGCAAAGACGAAGCTGCAGTTTGACTGCCATGTGATGGTGACGGAACAGGATTACTTTGTGGATGAACTGCTGGACATCGGAGTGGAGCAGGTCGTGTTCCACGCGGAAACCCAGCCCCATATTGACGGGATGCTGAACCGGATCCACGCGAAAGGCGCAAAGGCCGGCGTGGCGTTAAAACCGGCCACCCCTCTTTCCACAGTGGAATATGTGCTGGAGAAGTGCGATACGGTGCTGCTGATGCTGATCAATCCGGGATACGCTTTCGTGAAAGGCGAAAAGCAGGTGGCTTACGCGGACCGGAAGATTCGGGAACTGCGCCGCATGATTGACGAGCGGGGGCTGGATACAAAGATCGAGGTGGACGGACGGATTTCGCCTCAGAATATAGTGGATTACGGAAAGAGAGACGTGGATATTTTCGTGACGGGCAGCACCTGCCTGAACCGGAATGATCTGGCCGGCAGTTTTGAAAAGCTGCAGAAGATGAGAGAAGACCTGCTGGGTTAATCCGGACAGAGACGATAAAGGAGAGAAAACCGATGGCATTTAAAGAAAATTATGAAAAAGCCTGCCAGGATGTGCTGGCGGAACTGCAGAAGACCATGGCCAGTATTGACGCAGCCTCCCTGGAGCGGCTGGTGGATGAGATCCTGGCGGCGGATCAGGTGTTTTTTGTAGGCGTGGGGCGGGTGATGCTGGCGCTGCAGTGCGTGTGCAAGCGGCTGGCCCATCTGGGCATCAAAGCCCACTATGTGGGCGAGATTACCGAGCCTGCCATTACAAAAAACGATCTGCTGATCGTGGGCTCCGGCTCCGGCGGTTCCCTGTTTCCCCTGGGGATTGCGAAGAAGGCCAGAAAGATTGTGGACTGCAAAATCGTACATATCGGTTCCAATCCCAACAGCGAGATGAAGGATATCTGTGATTTCATGGTCCGCATTCCCGTGCGCACCAAATTCTATCTGGAGGATGAAATCGACTCCTGCCAGCCCATGACCTCCCTGTTTGAGCAGAGCGTGCTTCTGCTGGGAGATATTCTGGCAAAGATGATCATCGAGGACCGTCACCTGGATATGAAGTCTCTGTGGCAGTACCACGCAAACCTGGAGTAATGGGTGCGGGGCGGCTGTGAACAGTTAAACATAGCGGAGCAAAAGGATGAAGGATAAGAGAGAATTATTAAAATATATGGGTTCCATGCAGCAGGAAGCCTACGTCCGGCCTGTAACCTTTCAGGAAGGAAGGGCTGAAGGGCTGCGGGCCTACGAAGTGAAAAACGGCTGCATGACCTATCAGGTTCTGGCGGACAAATGTCTGGATGTGAGCGGACTGTCCTACAAGGGGATCAATATGACGTTCCTCTCAAAGCCGGGACTGCAGGGAAGAGGCCATTACGACACCAACGGGGATGAGGCGATCCGCAGTATTATGGGCGGCCTGTTCTTCACCTCCGGCCTGGAAAATATCTGCGCCCCCTGCAGGATTGACGGGGTGGATTACCCCATGCACGGACGGATCCGGACCACGCCGGGAGAACACCTGCAGGCAGACGCCTGCTGGGAGGGTGGAGAGTACCGTCTCAGGGTAGCCGGAGAGATGCGGGAGGCGGCCCTGTTTGGAGAGAACATGGTGCTGCGCCGGGAAATCTCCAGTACATACGGCGAAAAGACGATTACGGTTACAGATGAGATCGAAAACGAATCCTACCGGGAAGAACCCCTGATGATTTTGTATCACATCAATATGGGCTATCCCTTCCTGGATGAGAATACCAGGCTGTATATTCCCACCCGGAGCGTTACCGCCCGGGATAAAGACGGGGAAGGCCACGAAGGGGAGTACGACCGGATGGATCCCCCCAGGGACAATGAGCCGGAATATGTGTTTATCCACGATCTGAAAACGGACGGGGAGGGAAACACCCAGATTCTGGTGGTCAACGAGCCTCTGGGACTGGGATTGCGGATTTCCTACAATACCCGGTACCTTCCTTACTTTATGGAGTGGAAATCCACCGCCTCAGGGGATTATGTAATCGGTCTGGAGCCTTCCAACTCCAGCGTATACGGAAGACCCTATCATGAGGAGCGGGGAACCGTCCACAGGCTGGCGCCCTTTGAAAAGGAAACCAACGTCCTGCGCTTTACGGTGCTGGACGGAAAAGAGGAAATCAGTGCGGCAGTGTCCGCATTCGAGGATACATACCATTTATAGAATACAGAAAAGGAGAGCAGAGACATGAAACGTTCAGAAATCAACAAATGTATCAAAGAGTTTGAGGCAATTCTGAAGGAGCACCGCTTCGAGCTTCCCCCCTTCTTAAGCTTTACGCCGGAAGAGTGGGCGGAAAAAGGCCATGAGTACGATGAGATCCGGGACAATGCCCTGGGATGGGACATCACCGACTACGGCGAGGGCCATTTCTATGACGGCAAGGGTCTGTATCTGATCACCTTGAGAAACGGCAATGTACATAATGACAAATACACCAAGGTGTACGCGGAGAAGATTATGATGCTGAAGGAAGGCCAGATCTCTCCCAACCATTTCCACTGGAACAAGATGGAGGATATCATCAACAGAGGCGGCGGAAATGTAGTATTCCGTCTGTGGAACGCCACCAAGGATGAGAAGCTGGACGATACGGATGTAAAGATTTTCCAGGACGGCCGCTGCTATACGGTGCCGGCAGGATCTGAGATTATTCTTCATCCCGGCGAGTCCCTGACCCTGTATCCTTACTATTACCATGAGTTCTGCATCCAGCCCGGCACCGGCTACGCCCTGATCGGAGAAGTTTCCATGTGCAACGATGACAACTCCGACAACCGGTTCCTGGAGGCATCCGGACGGTTCCCCACTGTGGAGGAGGACGAAGCGCCCTACCGTCTGCTGTGCAATGAGTATCCGCCCGCAAAGGACTGATTCACCTGTGGGTTTCGCGATCCACTGGAAATAAAAGAGGGAAAGGAGTAGGGCAATGAGTGAATATGCTGTTTCTATGGAGCACATTACGAAAACCTTCCCGGGTGTGAAAGCCCTGGATGATGTGCATCTCCATCTGAAATCAGGTGAGGTGATGGCTCTGCTGGGTGAAAACGGCGCCGGCAAGTCCACCTTAATGAAGATCCTTTCAGGAGTTTATACCAGAGATTCGGGTGACATCGAGGTATTCGGACAGAAGATTTCCGGTGATCTGGACACGAAAAAGGCGCAGGCTCTGGGTATCGCCATCATCCATCAGGAACTGAACATGTGTCAGCACCTGACGGTGGCGGGCAATATGTTCCTGGGCCGGGAGATCGTGAAAAACGGACGTCTGGACAAAAAGGGCATGAACCAGAAGGCAAAGGAACAGCTGGCAAAGCTTGGCATTACGGATCTGGATCCGGAGGCCACCGTGGGAGATCTTCCCGTGGGACGCCAGCAGATGGTGGAGATCGCCAAGGCGCTGCTGATCAACGCCAAGGTTCTGGTAATGGACGAGCCGTCTTCCTCTCTGTCCAATGCGGAGATTACGGAGATGTTCCGGATTGTGAGAGAGCTGAAGGCCATGGGTACCGCCATTGTCTATATCAGCCACAGGCTGCAGGAGCTGCACCACATTGTGGACAGCGTGACCATCATGCGTGATGGAAAGTATATTACAGAAGGCAAGTTTACGGATTTCACCATGGATGAGATTATTGCCAACATGGTGGGCCGTGAAATCACCAACCAGTTCCCCAGGGACAAGGTACCGGTGGGGAAGACCATCATGGAAGTGAAGCATCTGAACGCGGGAAGAATGGTGCGGGATGTAAGCTTCGAGGTGAAAGAGGGAGAGGTGCTGGGCTTCTCCGGACTGGTGGGCGCAGGCCGTACAGAGACCATGCGGGCGATTTTCGGAGCGGATCCCAAGGAATCCGGGGAAATCATTCTGGACGGACAGTCCATTCACATCAAAGATCCGGGAGACGCCATCCGTCATGGCATCGTGCTGGCGCCGGAAGACCGGAAGAAAGAGGGACTGTGTACCAAGCTGTCCATCCGGGACAATATCGCCTTGCCTAATCTGGACATTATCTGCAGCAAGACCGGGCATATCAACAAGAAGACAGAGAATGAGATGATTGAGAAGGGCAAAAACGCCCTGACCATCAAGATGGCGGGACCGGAGATTCAGGCGGGAAGCCTGTCCGGCGGAAACCAGCAGAAGGTGGTTGTGGCCAAATGGCTGGCAAGGGAATCCCGCGTGATTATCTTCGACGAGCCTACCCGCGGTATTGACGTGGCTGCCAAGGTAGAGATCTATGAGATCATCAATGACCTGAAAAAACGGGGTGTGGGCGTTGTGATTGTATCCTCCGAGATGCCGGAGGTTATGGGCATCGCGGACCGGGTTGTGGTTATGTGCAACGGCCGGATTACCGGAGAAGTGGATCCCAGAACCGTAACCGAGGAGGAAATCATGACTTACGCGACTCAGTTCGGCGACAACGCCCAGTGAGCTGCGCAGAGGAATTAAAAAATAAAGGAGTGTAATCTGCTATGGAAAAGAAACAAAATTCGTTCCAGAAATTTATGGCGATCCCGGGTATGGCCTCAGTTGTCACCGCATTTGTGGGTGTGGTTGTGCTGATGATTATCTTCACCATCATGAACCCCAACTTTATCGGCAGAGCCAATCTGATGCCGCTGTCCCGTTCCATCTGCCCGTACCTGCTGGTAGGTATCGGCCAGGGTATTGTATGTATCACCGGAAACATTGACCTGTCCATCGGATCTGTGCTGGGTATGTCCGCCATGATCTCCGCGACGCTGATCTGCAATGGGGTGAACCCCATTCTGGCAGTGATTATTGATATCATCGCCTGTCTGGCAGTGGGTATCGTAAACGGCGTGCTGGTTGGTAAATTCAAACTGCCGCCCTTCATCGGCACCCTGGGCACCATGACCATCTGCCGCGGTATTGCCCAGATCGTAAACGGCAACTACAACACGGGCGATATCGGAACCGCTCCCCTGGCACAGGGCCTGCGTGACCTGTTCTACTATGGAAGAATCGGCGTAATCTACTATGGTGTTATTATCACCCTGATTATCTGGTTTATCTTTAACTACATCATGAACTATACCAGAACCGGACGCCACATTTATGCCATCGGCTCCAATGTGGACGCGGCAAGGCTTTCCGGCGTGGATGTATTCAAAACGACGACCGTTGCGTATCTGATCTCCGCTTTCTGCTCCTGCGTTGCCGGACTGGTAACCATGGCGGCAGCCGGCATGGGTTCCATGCAGGCCGGTATGAGCTATGAGATGTACGGCGTAGCCGCAGCCGTTATCGGCGGTATCTCCACTCTGGGCGGAAGCGGCCTGCTGGTAGGCGTTATCGCCGGCGCTTCTGTATGGGCGATCCTGCAGAGCGGCCTGACCCTGGCAAACGTACCCGTTGCCATGCGTAACATTATCATCGGTATTATCGTGGTTGCCTGCGTACTGTTTGATATCATGCGCCGCAACGGTGTGAAGATCAAAAAGAACAAATAAATAATGGTTTCAAGGGCCAAAGGCCTTTGACAATAAAAAAATTCATTTTAGGGAGGAAACAAAATGAAGAGAAAAGTATTAGCAATGCTCATGTCCGCAACGATGGTGCTCAGCATGTCCGCAATGGCTTTTGCTGAGGAAGCAGAGACAGAGGCAGCAACGGAAGCTGCAACTGAGGCTGCTGCAGAGGAAGAGGCTCCCGCAGAGGACGGAGACGCTCTGGTTGAGGCCGAGGGCGTAGAGACCAAGGTTGCCCTGATCACCATGGACCAGATGGATGTACACTGGGTTCGTCTGCAGGAGGCAGCAGAGGCCAGAGTTGCCGCTTACAATGAGGCAGGCAACACCATCGAGATGACCTGGATGGCTCCCGAGACCAAGGACAACGCACAGCAGATTCAGAAGATCGAGTCCGCAGTAGCTGACGGCGTAAACTACATCATCATCGCCTGCAACGACGCTACTTCCTGCAACGCAGCTCTTCAGGAAGCTCTGGATGCCGGCATCAAGATTATCTACGTAGACGCTCCCGCAAGCCTGGAAGCTTCCGCTACCTTCGCAACCGACAACTATGCCGGCGGCGTGCAGGCTGGTGAGTACCTGAAGGCCTGCCTGGATGAGGCTGGTATCACCGAGGGAACCATCGGTATCGTTGACGCACAGGCCGGCGTTGAGTCCTGCCAGCAGCGTTATGACGGTTTCGCTTCCGTATTCGAGGGAAGCAGCTTTGAACTGGGCGAGCGTCAGTACTCCGACGGCGACAACGCAAAGGCTCAGGAGCTGGCTAACACCCTGATCGCCAACGGTGTTGTAGCTCTGTACGGCACCAACGACGGCGCTACCAACGGTGCAGCCGCAGCAGTTGCAGACGCAGCCGCTAACGGAACCGAAGTTCTGTGCGTAGGCTGGGATAAGTCCGACTCCAACATCGCTCATGTAGAGGGCGGCGAGCTGCTGGCCTTCATGGCTCAGAACCCCGACGTTATGGGTGAGATGGCTGTTGACGCTGTTGTACAGCTGGAGATGGGCGAAGACCTGGGCGGCGAGTCTGTTGACACCGGCGTTTCCACCGTTGACGCTTCCAACGTAGCTGACTTCAAATAAGATTTCGGCAAAATAAAAACTGAATAAACTTTCAGAGGGGCTCCCCGGTTTCGGGGGGCTCCTTTTTTCGGAAAAAGAAGAAAGGGCCGTGTTTCTTCGATTTCGTAAAAGGAGCAGATTGACAAAGAATAAAGAGAAGCTGTATACTAAAGAAAGTTTATTCATAGAAATACAAAAAGAACGGAGCGGTAGAAATGTCAATCGAACGGGTAAGAGAATATTTCAGACAGTACCAGATGGAGGATCGGATACAGGAGTTTGACGTGTCCAGCGCCACGGTGGAGCTGGCGGCAAAGGCAGTGGGCTGTGAGCCCGCCAGAATTACGAAGACCCTGTCCTTTAAAGTGGGGGACAAGGCCGTGCTGATTGCGGCGGCAGGCGACGCCAAGATTGATAACAGCAAATATAAAGCCCAGTTTCACACGAAGGCTACCATGCTGAAGCCGGAGGAGGTAACCGAGCTGGTGGGGCATCAGATCGGAGGCGTGTGCCCCTTCGGGGTAAAGCCGGGGACGGAGGTGTACCTGGATGTGTCCATGCGCCGGTTTGACAAGGTGTATCCGGCGGCGGGAAGCGCCAACAGCGCCATCGGCATGAGCCCGGAGGAGCTGGAGAAATATTCCGGCAGCCTGGGCTGGATTGACGTGTGCAAGGGCTGGCAGGAAGAGTAAGATACAGCTGATTTAAAAGGGAAGGCTGCAAAGCGGGAATACAAAACCGCTCTCACTTTTGCGGCCTTTCCTTTATTTTTTTACTGTCTGCCGGTTTTCAGCGGAGAGAAAGACAATAACCGTACCCAGGGCAGAAAGGAGCGTGCCGGTCAGCAGCATGTTTGATACGCCCCAGACAAGAAGGAGCTGACCGCCCAGGAAAGTGCCCAGCACGCCGCCCGCCGTGTTGGCCGTTGTCATCAGAGCCTGCCCCTTTACCTGATCCTTGGGAGGAATCACCTGGTTGGTGTAATACACGGACGCCGCAGTGTGAAGCGCAAAGGCAAAAATCTGCAGGCACTGGGCCAGGTTGATGAGCCAGATATGGTCCGCCAGCAGGATCACCAGGCTCTTCAGGGTGAAGAACAGGGCGGCTGTCCGCATCAGGGAAGAGCAGCGGAACCGTTTATACAGCCAGGCAAACAGAAACATGGTGGGAAGCTCGCATACCGCCGCAATGGACAGACAGACGCCTACGTCTCCGGCCGTTCCCCCCAGGGGCTCCATGATCTGATACAGATAGGTGTTGAGTATATTGTGGTAGGTAAAGAGCAGGGAAACGCCGGCCAGCAGCAGGATAAACCGTTTGTAGGAGCGGAAGAACTCCGGCAGGCTGCAGGGCTTTTCGGAAGAAACGCAGGTGCCGTCTTCCGGGCCGGCCGTCACGGCTTCCCTTCCGGTGGGCAGTCCGAACAGGGAGAAAAAGAACAGGGAAAAGCAGGCGATTACCATAAAAGGAACCGCATTCGCCCCGGTCCGGTCTATGAGCCATCCCCCTAGAGCGGAAGCGGCGGCAAAGGCCAGGGACCCCATGCCTCTGGCAAGACCGAAATTCAGAGGCTGGCCCCGGAGTATGTAGAAGGTCCCCAGAGAAATGGTCAGAGGCTGCAGCACCATCAGAACCGTATATAAAAAAGCGTAAAGGATCGCTCCGGAAGCTGCGGCGGGAAGAAATGCCAGCAGGACTGCCGTCAGCACCATGACAAGAGCCAGAATGGCTGTAAACTGGGAGAGGGTAAACCGCACGCTCCTGTCAGCCAGGGAGGCTGCCAGGGGCTGGAGAAGCACGGCCAGCAGGTTGCCGGCTGCCAGCACCACGCCGATCTGTCCGTCTGAGAGATGCCGGGATAAAAGAAAGACGGAGGCAAAGCTGCTGAGTATGGAAAATCCCATCCAGTAGGGAATCTGCATGGCCATATAGCGAAGATTCAGAGATAAAGAGGATTTTTGGGATGCCGTATGCTGTGTCATAGGAAACTCCTTCCGTGCGCGTTTTCCAAAATCTGTCCTATGTCTATCATACACTGAGGCGGGAGCGCTTTGCAATGAGCAAATGTATTCCGTATTGTTTTTTGGGGGATTTTATAGTAAGATGAACCCATAACGGTCCGGCGTAAAAAGGCTTAACCCTTTTTCCGATACGGATCAGATTATAAGGAGGAAACGGGATGGATATGCAGTCGGTTTTCTGGCTGGCTCTGCTGGTTGTTCTGCTGGTGATCGAACTGGCGACGCTGGGCCTGACCACCATCTGGTTTGCGGGAGGGGCGCTGGCCGCGTTTATTTTATCTTTTTTCAGTGATCTTCTGGCAGCGCAGATCGGTCTGTTTGCCGTGGTATCTCTGATTTTGCTGCTGTTTACCAGACCCTTCGCGGTGAAGTATGTAAACAGAAACCGGGCAAAGACCAATACGGACAGCCTGATAGGCAGGACTGCCCTGGTGACGGAGACCATCGACAATCTGGCCGGAAAAGGGCAGGCTTCCGTGGCAGGCCAGGTCTGGACCGCCAGAGCGGCCCGGGAAGGTGAAAAAATTCCGGAAGGGACGAAGGTGAAAATTCTGAAAATCAGCGGTGTGAAGCTGATCGTGGAGCCTGCGGGCAAGTAAAGCCCGGCAGGGGGAACAAAATAAATCGAACAGGGAGGAAACGATATGTACGGAAATGGTTTTTCAAATCTGCTGGGCCCGGTGCTGCTGATCGTCCTGGCCATTATTGTGATCTGCATTCTGATTTCCTGTATTAAGATAGTGCCCCAGGCCCAGGCCCTTGTGGTGGAACGTCTGGGAGGCTACCAGGGAACCTGGGGAGTAGGCGTTCATTTCAAGGTGCCGATTATAGACCGGGTGGCCAAGCGGGTGCTGCTGAAGGAACAGGTGGTGGATTTTGAGCCTCAGCCTGTGATTACCAAGGACAACGTGACCATGCGGATCGACACGGTGGTATTTTTCCAGATCACAGATCCCAAGCTGTTTGCCTACGGGGTGGAGAATCCGCTGATGGCCATAGAAAACCTGACGGCCACCACGCTGCGGAACATTATCGGTGATATGGAACTGGACCAGACCCTTACCTCCAGAGAAGTGATTAACACAAAGATGCGGGCCAGCCTGGATCAGGCCACAGATCCCTGGGGGATCAAGGTGAACCGGGTGGAACTGAAAAATATTCTGCCGCCGGCCCAGATTGTGGACGCCATGGAAAAACAGATGAAGGCGGAGCGGGAGCGCCGGGAAGCCATTCTGATCGCGGAGGGCGAAAAGAAGTCGGCCATTCTGCGGGCGGAAGGAAAGAAAGAAGCGGCTATTCTGGATGCGGAGGCGGAAAAAACCGCCGCGATTCTCCGGGCGGAGGCCGAGAAAGAAAAGATGATTAAAGAGGCGGAGGGCCATGCGGAAGCGATCCTCAAAGTACAGGAAGCCAACGCCCAGGGCATCCGTCTGATCAAGGAGGCGGGAGCCGATCAGGCCGTGCTGACCCTGAAGAGCTTTGAGGCTCTCTCAAAGGTGGCGGACGGACAGGCCACCAAGATTATCATCCCTTCCGAGCTGCAGAATGTGGCGGGGCTGGTAAAGGCCGTGCAGGAGGTGGCCGCAGAGTAGGATCCTGCCGGGAGAAAAGACGGATAAACGGACAGATGGAGGAGAAAGACATGAATTTAAAAGGAAGAAACTTTTTGACCCTGAAAGATTTTACTCCTGAGGAGATCACATACCTGCTGGATCTTGCCGCCGAACTGAAGGCGGAGAAAAAGAGCGGGAAAATCAACCGCCGCCATGAAGGAAAAAATATTGCCCTGATTTTTGAAAAAACCAGTACCCGAACCAGATGCTCTTTTGAAGTGGCGGCCTACGATATGGGCATGCACGTGACGTATCTGGATCCCTCCGGCTCCCAGATCGGAAAGAAGGAGAGCATCCGGGATACGGCCCGGGTGCTGGGCAGAATGTATGACGGGATTGAGTACCGGGGATTTGAACAGGGTATTGTGGAGGAACTGGCCCGGTACGCAGGCGTTCCGGTGTGGAACGGCCTGACCAACGAATACCATCCCACCCAGATGCTGGCGGATATGCTGACCATCCGGGAACATTTCGGAACCCTGGCCGGAAAGAAGCTGACTTATATGGGGGACGCCCGCTACAATATGGGAAATTCCCTGATGATTGCCTGCGCCAAGCTGGGACTTCATTTTACGGCGTGCACGGCAAAACAGTATTTCCCCGCTGAAGATCTGGTGCGGGAGTGCCGGGAGTACGCGGCGGCAAGCGGCGGAAGCATTACCCTGACCGAGAATGTGGAGGAAGGAACCAGAGGCGCCGATATCATTTACACGGATGTGTGGGTGTCCATGGGAGAGCCGGATGAAGTGTGGGCGGAGCGCATTGAGGTCCTCACTCCCTATCAGGTGAACCGGAAAGTCATGGAAAATGCCGGGCCGGAGGCCATCTTTATGCACTGCCTGCCGGCATTCCATGATCTGGAGACCAAAATCGGAAGAGAAATCCATGAAAAATTCGGGCTGGACGCCATGGAAGTGACGGATGAGGTTTTTGAATCCTCTCAGTCTGTGGTATTTGACGAGGCGGAGAACCGGATGCACACGATTAAGGCTGTGATGGACGCTACGCTGTAAAAAGGGATGATAGGCTTATGAAGCGGGAACTGTCGAGAGAGAAGAAGCAGGAGACAGAAAAATATCTGTCTGTCATGGAAGATCTGAATGTGGTGCTGGCGCTGCTGATTTTGCTGCTGGCGGCGATTTTCCTGATGGATATTTCCGGATACGGCCTGATGCTGATCCTTGCCCTTCTGCTGGGCTTTCTGATGAATCTGAATATGGCGGTCTGCGCTTTCCTGCGGGGCAGGAACCTTTTCAGCGGGCTGACGGCCCTGGCGGCCCTTGCCTTTCTGGGTTTTTCCCTGTATCTGTGGCAGGTGCTGTTCTGAGGGGACAGGACGGCGGGAGATGAGACGAGATGATGAAAAGTGAGATACTGAGCGCTCTCAGAAAAAAAGGAGATTATGTATCCGGTCAGGAACTGAGCGAACAGTTTCAGGTGTCCAGAACGGCTGTCTGGAAGAAAATCAAGGAGCTGCAGAGCGACGGCTACCGGATTGAGGCTGTGCCGAACCGGGGCTACCGGATTGCGGGAGAACCGGATCTTATCACGGCGGAAGCGGTGGAGAGCCGGCTGGACACCGTCTGGGCCGGCCATCCGGTGATATACCTGGCGGAAGTGGCTTCCACCAATCAGTACGCGAAAAAAATCAGCGAGGAAGGGGCGGGCCAGGGAACGCTGGTGATCGCCGACTTTCAGAATCAGGGGAAGGGACGGCTGGGGAGAACCTGGACCACGCCTGCGGGCACAGCCGTTGCCATGAGCCTGGTGCTGCGGCCCCGGCTGTCTCCGCTTCGCATTCCCATGGTAACCCTGGTGATGGGACTGGCGGTGACAAAAGCCTGCCGGGAGCTGTATTCGGTTCCCGCGCTTATCAAGTGGCCCAACGATGTGGTGGTGGAAGGCCGGAAACTGAGCGGGATCCTGACAGAGATGAGCACAGAACTAAACCGGGTCAACTATGTGGTGATCGGGACCGGCATCAATGTAAATGTGACGGAATTTCCCCGGGATCTGCGGGATAAAGCCACATCGGTGCTTCTGGAGACAGGACAGGCGGCTTCCCGCTCGGAACTGGCTGCCTGCTGCCTGGCCCGGTTTGAAGAATATTATGAGAAATTTCTGCGGACGGAGGATCTGTCTTTGCTGATGGAGGAGTACAACAGCCTGCTGATTAACAGAGGCAGAACGGTACAGGTGCAGGAACCGGAGGGAAACTGGCGGGGAACAGCCCTGGGAATTGACCGGGAAGGCTGCCTGCTGGTGGAGAAAGAGGAGGGCTCCGTGGAAAAAGTATTTGCCGGGGAAGTATCGGTGAGAGGAGTTTACGGCTATGTCTGAGAAGAGCAGAATGGAAGCGGGAAAAGATGAAAACGGAAATGTGGTGCTGTGCGCGGCCAGCGCCTATGAAGAGAAATATTATTTTAATCCCCTGTTTTCCCGGCTTCCGGACAGTGTGCAGAAAGAACTGAGGATTATCTGCATTCTGTTTACGGATGAAATTGGCGGTATTTTTGCCATGGAATATAATCAGGAGGGAAACCTGCAGTTTCTGACGGAGGCCAGGGACTGGGATTATCAGTACGATGAGATCGGCGCGGCCCTGATGATTAAAGAGATACAGAAGAGCCGCAGAGACCTGCTGCGCTCCCTGGAACTGTTTTATCAGGTCGTGATTTTGGGGCAGCCCCTGGAGGAGAAGATGGAGTAAATGCAGATTGGAAATGTAACAATTCCGAATAACTTAATACTGGCACCGATGGCAGGAGTGACAGACCTGCCATTTCGTTTGCTGTGCAAAGAGCAGGGAGCGGGCCTGGTATGTACGGAAATGGTCAGCGCCAAAGCCATTTCCTTCCATAATAAAAATACAGAGGCCCTGATGAGGACAGAACCCGGGGAGAGACCGGTGTCGCTGCAGCTGTTTGGCTCGGATCCCTGCATAATCAGCGAGATGGCGGCATATATTGAGGACAGACCCTTTGATATACTGGATATCAATATGGGCTGCCCTGTCCCCAAGGTGGCGGGAAACGGAGAGGGATCCGCCCTGATGAAAAATCCCGGGCTGGTGGAGCAGATTGTCAGCAGGACGGTCAGAGCCACCAAAAAACCTGTAACAATAAAGATAAGAAAGGGTTTCGATGCGGAGCATGTGAACGCGGTGGAAATCGCCAGGATTGCGGAAGCCTCCGGGGCGGCGGCGGTGGCGGTCCACGCCAGAACCAGAGACCAGTATTACGCGGGCCGGGCGGACTGGGATATAATCCGTCGGGTAAAGGAGGCTGTTTCCATTCCGGTGATCGGAAACGGGGATGTAAATTCCCCTGAAAGCGCCAGGCAAATGCTGGAGGAGACCGGGTGCGACGGCGTGATGATCGGCCGGGCGGCCAGAGGAAACCCCTGGATTTTCCGGCGGATCCTTACCTTCATGGAAACCGGGGAGGATCCGGGAAAACCGGACAGGAAACAGGTGACGGAGATGATTTTGCGCCATGCCCAGATGCTTCTTGCGTACAAAGGAGAATATACGGGTATGCGGGAGATGCGCAAGCACATCGCATGGTACACGGCAGGCTTTCCCCACTCGGCGAAGCTGCGGGCCAAAACCAATGAAATCAGCACCATGGAGGAACTGCGGGAACTCTTGACAAAGGTAGTGCTTTAAGCTATAATACCTTGGCTGTTATAAGAGCAAGTGACAGGCAGGCAATGCCGCCGGTTTGGCGGGGAGAGACAGAAATGAGAAGAAGGCGGCAGGACTGCGGGAAATAATCTGGTGAAAAAGCTGGAAGGAAAGGTGTAGGAAACATGGAGGTAAAGAAGAACTTACTGACCTATGAAGGACTGAAGACACTGGAAGATGAGCTTCATGATCTGAAGGTTGTAAAGCGTAAAGAAGTGGCCGGAAAAATCAAGGAGGCCAGAGAGCAGGGCGATCTTTCTGAGAACGCGGAGTATGACGCGGCCAAGGATGAGCAGAGAGATATTGAAGCCAGAATTGAAGAGATTGAAAAGATCCTGAAAAACGCGGAGGTTGTGGTCGAGGACGAAGTTGACGTGGATAAGATCAACGTAGGGTGCACCGTCTCCGTGCTGGATATGGAATATGACGAAGAGATGGAATTCCGCATTGTGGGTTCCTCAGAGGCAAACAGCCTGAAGGGAAAGATTTCCAATGAGTCTCCCGTGGGCAGAGCGCTCATGGGCAGAAGCGTGGGAGATGTGGTAAATGTGGAAACCCAGGCAGGAGAATTTCAGTATAAGATACTGAACATTCAGCGTTCCGCCTGATTGGCAAAAGCGGAAGATACTGGCAGCTTTGGAACAGGGATTTTAAGAAGGAGTGAATAAAGTGGGAGAACAGAAGAACGCACAGGCACAGGACACAAATCAGCTGCTGCAGATCCGCAGGGAAAAGCTGGCCGAACTGCAGGGAAACGGGCAGGATCCTTTTCTGATTACAAAATATGATGTGACGCATCACAGTCAGGATATAAAGGATCAGTTTGAAGAGCTGGAAGGAAAAACCGTTTCCATGGCAGGAAGAATGATGTCCAAGCGGGTGATGGGAAAGGCTTCCTTCTGCAATATTCAGGATCTGAAGGGAAACATTCAGTCCTATGTAGCCAGAGACAGCGTGGGCGAGGATGCCTACAAAAACTTCAAAAAGCTGGATATCGGTGATATTATCGGTGTGGAAGGACAGGTATTTCGGACAAAGACGGGTGAGATTTCCATTCACGCCTCCAAAATCACGCTGCTTTCCAAGAGCCTGCAGATTCTTCCGGAAAAATTCCACGGACTGACCAACACAGACCTGCGCTACCGGCAGCGGTACGTGGATCTGATTATGAATCCGGAGGTGAAGGATACCTTCATCAAGCGTTCCAGAATTTTAAGCGCTATCCGCCGCTATCTGGACGGCCAGGGCTTTATGGAGGTGGAAACCCCCATGCTGGTGGCCAATGCCGGAGGCGCCGCGGCCAGACCCTTTGAGACCCACTTTAACGCCCTGGACGAGGACTTTAAACTGCGGATTTCTCTGGAACTTTATCTGAAGCGGCTGATTGTAGGCGGCCTGGAGCGGGTTTACGAGATCGGCCGGGTGTTCCGCAACGAGGGACTGGATACGAGACACAATCCGGAATTTACGCTGATGGAGTTATACCAGGCTTATACCGATTATAACGGAATGATGGACCTGACAGAGAATCTGTACCGGTATGTGGCGAAAGAAGTGCTGGGGACCACCACCATTGTGTATAACGGGGTGGAGATGGATCTGGGCAAGCCCTTCCGCCGGATCACCATGGTGGACGCGGTGAAAGAGTATGCCGGTGTGGACTGGAATAAGGTGGAGACGGTGAAGCAGGCCAGAGAGCTGGCGAAGGAGCACCATATTGAGTATGAGGAGCGCCACGGCAAGGGCGATATTCTGAATCTGTTCTTTGAGGAGTATGCGGAAGAGCATCTGATTCAGCCCACCTTTGTGATGGACCATCCGGTGGAGATTTCGCCTCTTACCAAGAAGAAACCGGACAATCCCGACTATGTGGAGCGGTTTGAGTTCTTTATGAACGGCTGGGAGATGGCCAACGCCTATTCCGAGCTGAACGATCCCATTGACCAGAGGCAGCGGTTTGCCCAGCAGGACGCCAATGCGGCAGCCGGCGATGAGGAAGCGGAGCATACGGATGAGGACTTCCTGAACGCCCTGGAGATCGGTATGCCTCCCACGGGCGGCATCGGGTTCGGCATTGACAGAATGTGTATGCTGCTGACTGATTCTGCCGCGATTCGGGACGTGCTGCTCTTCCCCACAATGAAGTCCCAGGGTGCGGCAAAAAACGCCGCCAACAATGAAGCCCAGGCTGCTGCGGCGGCAGCGGAGCAGAAAACGGCGGAGGTACCAGCGGAGGCGCCGGCTGTGAAGCTGGATCTCTCCAAGGTGAAGATTGAGCCGCTGTTTGAAGAGTTTGTGGATTTCGATACTTTCAGCAAGTCGGATTTTCGGGTTGTAAAAGTAAAGGAATGCGCGGCAGTGCCGAAATCCAAGAAGCTGCTGCAGTTTACCCTGGATGACGGCTCCGGAACAGACCGCACGATTTTAAGCGGTATCCATGAGTATTACGAGCCGGAGGAGCTGGTGGGCAAGACCTGCGTAGCCATCACAAACCTGCCTCCCAGAAAGATGATGGGCATCGACTCCTGCGGTATGCTGATTTCCGCCGTGTATGAATATGACGGCCATGAAGGCCTGCATCTGCTGATGCTGGATGAGAGCATCCCGGCGGGAGCGAAGCTGTACTAAAATAGCGATGAATACGAAGAAGAGAGTGCTGATGCGGTGCTCTCTTTTTTAAATGGGTATGTCACCTGTTCAGGGGGCCTTAACCATTCAGAGACGGGAAATAAGCTTGGTTTCCCCAGTATTTTATTGACAAGACCAGGGATTACCGATATAATGAGAACCAGCAGAGGGGCGTTCTTAAGATAAGAATGTCCTTTTTTACTTAGCGCCGAAGCAAAAAGGGGGAGCATCATGAGCAGATACACCAGGGAAGATATCATACGGATTGTGGAAGAGGAGGACGTGGAGTTCATCCGGCTTCAGTTTACGGATCTATTCGGGACTCTCAAGAACGTGGCCATCACGGCTAGCCAGCTGGAGAAAGCCCTGCATAACCGGATTATGTTTGACGGTTCATCCATTCAGGGCTTTGTGGGAATTGAGGAGTCGGATATGTATCTGCATCCGGATCTGGACACGTTTGCCATTTTTCCCTGGAGACCCCAGCAGGGAAAAGTTGCCAGATTTCTGTGCGATATTCATTATCCGGACGGGAAGCCCTTTGAGGGAGACTGCCGTCAGGTGCTGAAGAGAACACTGCAGGAGGCGGCCCGGATGGGATACGGTTTCCTGGTGGGGCCGGAATGCGAGTTTTTCCTGTTCCATCTGGATGACACCGGTATGCCGACCACTGTAACCCATGAGCAGGCGGGATATTTTGATGTGGCGCCCCTGGATCTGGGGGAGAATGCCAGGCGGGATATGGTGCTGACTCTGGAGGAGATGGGATACGGAGTGGAGGCTTCTCATCATGAGGCGGCTCCGGCCCAGCATGAGATTGATCTGCATTACGACGAGGCCCTTACCACGGCGGATACCATTATGACATTCCGGCTGGCGGCCAAAACCGTGGCCAAGCGCCACGGGCTTCACGCCACTTTCATGCCCAAGCCCAGGACGGGGATGCACGGTTCCGGTATGCACATCAATATGTCGCTGTGCAAAAACGGCGTGAATATTTTTTACGATGAAACAGATAAAAACGGCCTGAGCCGGGAGGGATACTATTTTATCGGCGGGCTGATGAAGCATATTAAGGGAATGATGGCCATTACCAATCCGCTGATTAATTCCTACAAGCGGCTGAACTCCGGTTATGAGGCCCCCTCTTATATTGCCTGGTCCTGCACCAACCGGAGTATGCTGATACGGATACCGGCGGGAAGCGGCTTCAACACCAGAATTGAACTGCGCTGCCCGGACTGCGCTGCCAATCCCTACCTGACCATGGCGCTCTGCCTGTCGGCAGGGCTGGAGGGAATCCGAGAGCAGATTATGCCCCCTGCCAGCGTGGAGGAGAATCTCTCGCTTCTGAGCAGGGAAGCGTGCAGGGAAAGAGGCATCGAGCCTCTCCCCATGAACCTGCATGAAGCGGTGGAAGAAATGAAGAAGGATCCCTTCGTAAGACAGGTTCTGGGCAGCCATATTGCCGACAAGATTATAGAAGCCAGAGAAAGAGAGTGGGAAGCATACATCCGGCAGGTATCTTCCTGGGAGGTGGACCAGTATCTGGCCAGAATATAATGGCAAGCGTAATACTGGTATTTCCCCGGAAGCAGAACGGGGAGCAGCTGAAAAAACTGCTGCTTCGCAGCGGCTATGAGGTGGCGGCGGTATGTACCAGCGGGACAGCGGCTCTTTTGGCCGCGGATCAGCTGGAAGAGGGCATTATCGTCTGCGGAAGCCGTTACCCGGATATGACGTATGAACAGCTGTATGAAAATGTGGCAGGAAATTTTAAAATGCTGCTGCTGGCCTCCGAACAGGTTTTAAGCGAAGGCGTGCCGGAAGGAATCTGCAGTCTGGCCATGCCCCTGAAACTGCAGGAACTGACGGAGTGCCTGGAAGAAATTGTCCGCAGCCGCAGAAGAAAGCGCCGGGCAGGTCCCAGACAGAGGAGCGGACAGGAGCGGCAGGTGATTGAGGAGGCCAAAATCCTTTTGATGGAGAGAAATTCCATGAGCGAGGAGGAGGCGCACCGCTATCTGCAGAAAATCAGCATGGACAGCGGAAGGAATATGGCAAAGACGGCAGAAATGCTGCTGAGCCTGATGAAGAGCGGAAGGGAGTAAAAAGATGAAATTCACAAAAATGCAGGGGATCGGAAACGACTATGTTTATGTGAACTGTTTTCAGGAGACGGTGGAGGATCCGGCAAAGACAGCCCGGATCGTCAGCGACCGCCATTTTGGAGTGGGATCGGACGGCCTGATCCTGATTAAGCCTTCAGAAAAAGCGGACTTTGAGATGGATATGTACAACGCGGACGGCTCCAGAGGAGCCATGTGCGGAAACGGCATCCGCTGCGTGGCAAAGTACGTCTATGATTACGGCCTTACGGATCAGACCCGGATTACCGTGGACACGGCAAGCGGCGTGAAAACGCTGGAGCTTCAGGTGGAAAACGGAAAGGCAGTCCGGGTAAAGGTGGATATGGGAGCCCCCATACTGGAGCCGGAGCGGATCCCCGTAAAGAGTGAAAAGGAACGGGTTATGGATGCGCCTGTCTCTGTGGGGGGAGCGGAATACCGGATGACCTGCGTTTCCATGGGAAATCCCCACTGCGTAGTGCCGGTGGAGGATGTGGACGGGCTGGAGATTGAAAAGATCGGGCCGTTATTTGAAAATCATCCCATGTTCCCGGACCGGGTAAATACAGAATTTATCCGGGTGCTGGACCGGAACACGGTGCAGATGCGGGTGTGGGAGCGGGGAGCAGGCGAAACCTGGGCCTGCGGTACCGGAGCCTGCGCCGTGGCCGTGGCCTGCGCGCTAAACGGCTGGACAGAAGAAAAGGTGCTGGTGAAGCTGCGGGGCGGCGATCTGGAGATCTTCTGGGACAGAGATAAAAATACGGTGTTTATGACAGGCCCCGCCGCAGTAGTATTTGAAGGGGAGATAGATCTGCGGCAGATCGGGTAATGCCCGGCCTGCTGTTTATATAAGATTAAGGAGGAAAAACAACATGTTTAAGCTTAATGACAACTATCTGAAACTTCCGGGAAGCTATCTGTTTTCCACTATCGGAAAGAAAAACAGAGCGTTCCAGGAGGCACATCCGGATAAAAAGGTAATCAGCCTGGGAATCGGGGATGTGACCCAGCCCCTGGCACCGGCCATCATTGAAGCGCTTCACAAGGCGGTGGATGAGATGGGTCATGCAGAGACTTTTCACGGTTATGCCCCGGATCTGGGCTATGAATTTCTGCGCAGCGCTATCGCGAAACATGATTACGCGGACAGAGGCTGCCAGATTGCTGCTGACGAGATTTTTGTGTCAGACGGCGCCAAGTGCGATTCCGGCAATATTCAGGAAATTTTCAGCATTGATAATAAGATTGCCGTATGCGATCCGGTTTACCCGGTTTATGTGGATTCCAATGTAATGGCGGGAAGAACCGGAACCTATGATTCGGCCACCGGCGTGTGGAGCGATGTGATCTATATGCCCTGCCTGGAGGAGAACGGGTTCGCGCCTCAGCTTCCGGAGAAAACCCCGGATCTGATTTATCTGTGCTTCCCCAATAACCCCACCGGTTCCACGATCACCAAAGCGCAGCTGCAGGAGTGGGTGGATTACGCCAACAAGGTGGGAGCGGTTATTATCTATGACGCTGCGTACGAGGCGTACATTTCTCAGGAGGATGTGCCCCACACCATCTATGAGTGCGACGGTGCCAGAACCTGCGCCATTGAGCTGAAGTCTTTCTCCAAAAACGCCGGCTTCACCGGAACCAGGCTGGGGTATACGGTAGTTCCGAAAGATCTGAAGCAGGGAGATGTGATGCTTCACTCTCTCTGGGCCAGAAGACACGGAACCAAATATAACGGCGCGCCCTACATTGTGCAGAGAGCCGGAGAGGCGGTTTACTCTCCGGAAGGAAAGAAGCAGCTGAAGGAGCAGGTTGGTTATTATATGGAAAACGCCAGGATTATTCTGGATGGCCTGAAAGAGGCGGGCTATACCGTTTCAGGCGGTGTGAACGCCCCCTATATCTGGCTGAAAACGCCGAAAGGAATGACTTCCTGGGAGTTCTTCGACTATCTGCTGGAACACGCCAACGTAGTGGGAACGCCGGGATCCGGCTTCGGACCCAGCGGAGAGGGATATTTCCGGCTGACAGCGTTCGGAAGCAGGGAGAATACCATAGAAGCAGTGGAGAGAATTAAAAAAATGTAATGTCTGCCGTCAGACAGACAAGCCCTCAAAGGGGAGGGAAAAGGGGGACCGGGCTTGTTCGCTTGTCGGACAGGATCAGGGAGGAAGAGTATGAAAACAGCAGCGGGAGCCTGCCGCCGGTATCTGCTGATACTGGCAGCGGCAGCTTTAATGGCTCTGGCATTTTCAAAGACAGCCGGAGCGGCAACTGCGAATGAGAAAGCGGCTTTTGAATTTTTTACGGATACCATGGAACTGAGCCCGGCGGCAGCCTGCGGTATCATGAGCAATATTCAGTATGAATCCGGCTTTCAGCCGGGCATTACAGGGATGGGAGGCGCTTATGGAATCTGCCAGTGGACGGGAGTCCGTCAGACCCGGCTTCGGAACTGGTGTTCCAGCCACGGACTCAGTTATTCCTCCATGCAGGGACAGCTGCGGTTCCTTCAGTATGAGCTTAAGACCTATTATCCCAGCGTGTACCGGTACATGTATTCCGTAACAAACGACGCGTCGGGAGCCTACAACGCGGGCTATTACTGGTGCTACTATTTTGAGCGCCCGGCCAATACATACAGCACGGCCGTATTCAGGGGACAGAAAGCCAGATCCCAGTACTGGCCGGCTTACGCAAATGCCAGCATCTATGCTTCTGCCTCGGCGGCGGACAAGGGAATCAAGATTTCCTGGAACGCTGTCAGCAAATACGGCTACAAGGTATACCGGTCGGGAAAATCCGGCAGCGGCTATCAGGCGGTGGCCCAGGTGAGCGGATCCAAGAAATCCTGGACAGACAGCCAGGCAGCTGTGGGGAAGAAATACTATTACTATGTGGAGGCTCTGGGGAAAAACGGGAAAGCATCGGACAAATCCAATACTGTTTCCGCCACCAAGCGGCCTTCCCTGCAGGACGTGCAGTGCAGCGTCAAGCTGTCCAAAACAAGCTATACCTATAACGGCAAGGCAAGAAAGCCGGGCGTGACGGTGACGTATAACGGGAAGAAGCTGAAAAACAACAGGGATTATACGGTTACCTACAGCAAAAATAAAAGCGCGGGAACCGCCCAGGTAAAAGTAAAGGGAAAGGGTTCCTATCAGGGGCAGGTAAAACTTACTTTTAAGATCAGCAAGGCTAAACAGACGGTAAAGGTTTCCTCTGCTAAAACAGCGTACAAAAGCGGGGTATACCGGCTGAAAGCCAGCGCCCGGGGCAAGATCAGCTACGTTTCCTCAGAACCTTCTGTGGTGACGGTAAAAAAAGGAAAGCTGTATCTGAAAGGGCCCGGAACCGCCAGGATTACCGTGAAGGCGGCGGCCACCGGAAATTATAAAGCGGCCAGCAAGACCATAACCCTGACAGTGACACCCGGAAAGCCCGGAATTACCAGGGTGACGAACCAGAAAAAAGGCGTGGTGAAGCTGAAATGGAAAACGGTTTCAAAGGCCTCCGGCTATGAGATTCAGTATGCGGCGGGCAGCAGCTTCAAAAATGCCAAAACCCTGGAAGTGATGTCCCAGAAGAAGAGTTCCGTTCTGATTAAAGATCTGAAACGGAAGAAGAACTACCGGTTCAGGATCCGCAGTTACCGGACGACAGGTGAGAAAAAACTGTACAGCGCCTGGAGCGGAGCGAAAACCATAAGGACAAAATAGGAAAATAGAAATATGAAGCGGAAGAGAAGATGCAACCTATGCGGGGCAAAGCTGGGCAAGGACAGCAGTGTCTGCCCGGAATGCGGCTATAATAATCAGGCATACTGGAACAAGGACGCCTATCAAAACTGGGCGGAGGATGAGGAGAAATACCGATACGCGGATTTCTCTTCCCAGAGTGAAGAGACTTCTGAAAGCGAAGCGGACAGTGAGCCGGAAGCGGCAGAAGAGAAGGAGAGCCGAAAGATTCCCCAGGGGGCTCTTTGGAAGGAAGAGAGACAAAAGGGGAGAGAAAAAAGACGGCGCCGTCTGGGTATTGCGGTGTTTGTCGTGATACTGCTCAGCGTCCTGCCCCAGATTGTCACGATAGTGGGCCAGTATCTGTATCGGATGGGAAGCCCTTCCGGGCAGCGGGTTTCAGGCGTTTCAGCCTATGAAGAGGTTTTGACGCTTCCGGATGAGGAAGGGGAGGAACCGGAGCCATCCAGGGAAGAACAGCCCGGAGCGTCAGCGGGAGAATCCTATGAGACGGAGCTTTCCCCGGGACTGTATGTGGCCGGCATTCATTTCCCGTCGGGCACCTACCGGGGAGAAGCGGTCAGCGGAGGCGGCAGCCTGTATGTATGGCCTCTGGAAGACGATGATTACGAGAATATTTACCTGTATGCCGATGGGGAAGGGGATGAGCGGACGGCCAAGAAGCTGTCCCTGGAACCGGGGACAACAATACGGATTGACAATGATCTGGTGCTGTCCCTCTATACGCAGGATCGGGGAGAACTGACCGGGGGAACGGCCAACTCCCTGACCAGGGAAGAAACCGTAGAGAACTGCGCCGTGGCAGGAGAGGATTTTGAGCCTGGCACATACTGCGTTTTCCTGGAAGGGGGCGAAGAGGGCTACGGCAGTCTGGTGCACCGGTACAAAACCACCTATGATTCGGAGGATACAGAGTATCTGTTTTTCACAGAGGAGCAGCCGGAGTTTCAGAACCTGATTCTGAAGGAGGGGGACGCGCTTCTTACGGTCAACTGCGCAGTCCGCCTGAAGCCGGCGGAGTATGATCTGGAGGATTACCGGGTACGGCCTTACTGATTTTTCTCATGTCTAAAATCATATCGGGAGGCGCCGCAAAAAGTGAGAGAAGCTTTTGCGGCGCCTCCTGCATTTTTTTCTTGTGTTACAGATTTTGTAAGGCTATAATAAACCTGTAGCTGACAAAAAGAAACAAAAACGGAGACCATTCATGATTCACAGATAGATTTATAAAACGGCCGCTCTGGCCGGTTTGACAGGGGCCCTTCTGCTTACGGCCGGATGCAGCAGAAGCACCCTGAATTACCAGATCGCAGAGAGCATCGGCACCCTGGGCCAGTTTGAAAATAATGAGCCGGTGGAGACGCCGCAGATGCAGGTGGAAAGAGAACAGAGAGAATCGGAGGAAGCCAGAGAAGCTGCGCTGCAGGAAAAACTGGACGCGGCTGCCGAACTGGCCGCCGGCTACTGGTATGAGGACGCGGCGGCGCTTCTGTCGGAAATCACCGGCGAGGACGCGGAGGACGAGCGGGTCACCGCCGCCATTGCCCAGTATCAGGCTGCGGCTGAGAGCATGACCCTCTATGAGGGAGACATTCCCCACCTGTGCTTCCCCGGGCTGATAGCGGATACCATGCGGGCCTTTGACGGGGACGATATGTCTTACACATATGCCAACTCCATGGTGACGGCGGACGAATTTCAGGGAATCCTCCAGAGCCTTTATGACAACGGCTATATTCTGGTGGATATTCACGACGTGGCCCAGATGACCACGGATGACCGGGGCGTTACCCTGGTGGAAAAGAAAGAACTGCTGGTTCCGGAGGGGAAAAAGCCCATTATCATTTCCCAGGATAACCTGAATTATTCCGGGATTGTAAACGGGGACGGCATTGCCACCAGGCTGACTCTGGATGAGGAAGGAAATGTAAAAGCCCTCTACACGGATGAGGGAGGCCATGACCTGAAAGGAGATTATGACCTGATTCCCATTCTGGATACCTTTGTGGAGGAGCATCCGGACTTTTCCCTGCGGGGAGCAAAAGGAATTGTATCGGTATCCGGATCGGAGGGCGTTTTCGGCTACCAGGTGGCGGATACGGCGGTAACGGACTATGAGGAAAACCGGGCGGAGGTGACGGCCATTGCGGAGAAACTCAAGGAGACGGGATGGAACATTGCCTGCGCCGGATACAGCCATTCCTATATGGACGCCATGAGCCTGGAGGAACTGCAGTCGGAGATTGAAAGCTGGCAGGAGGAAGTGGGGACCCTGGTGGGAGGATCCGATATTCTTTTCTATCCCTACGGAGCTGAGGTGGAGTACCCCAGCGAACAGCTGGATTACCTGACAGAGAGCGGATTTGTATATCTGTGCGGCCTGTGGGGCGATACAGATTATATGGAGATCCAGGAAAATTATATGAGACAGACCAGACGGTTTGTGGACGGATCCACCCTGGAATACGCGCCGGATTATTTTACCGGATTTTTCAGCGTGGGAAGCATCCTGGATCCGGACCGGTAAGACAGGCCGCCGGGACCGGTAAGGGAATATTAAGAAAAAATTCTGAAAACTTTTGGGATTTATGGTTTTACGGAAATGCTAATCATGTTATAATAGGTCGACGAAGGGGGGACGTATATGAACGGATTTAAAGAATGGCTTTCTGACTATCTCAGATATATTATTCTGGCGCTTGCCGCTTTGCTTGCCGCCGGTGCGGTTTTCCTGGGGGTAAGGCTTTACCAGGAGATGCAGAGTTCGCAGCAGGCCCAGCCGGCGCCGGAAGACGGGAGCGGCGTGGTGATTATTGACGGGGAGACGGAGTCTGAGAGCGAAACGGAACCTGTCAGCGAGACGGAAGCTGCCAGTGAACAGGAAACTTCCGGCGAGACGGAGAAAGTTACGGAGGCAGAGACAGACACAGAACCGGAAACCCAGACGGAGAGCGGGACGGACAGGACGGATTCGACCGCTGAAACCGGCAGTCAGGAGACGGCCAGTCAGGGTATGGTGATGATTGGAAATACGGACGGAACCGGCGAACAGACCTCGGAAGAACCGGCGGAAGAAACCATGGTAGTGGTAGGCGAGACATCCGGGACGCCGGCAGGCGCTTCCCAGACAGAGGCCCAGGTACAGGAGACGGAGACCGATCCGCCTGAGACTGACCCGCCTGAGACGGATCCGCCGGAGCCGGTTTATATGACCATGACAGGCGCCTGCTACATCAGAAGCTATCCGGATTACGGCGACAACATTATCGGCGAATATCCGGCCGGAACGGTGGTAGAGTTTCTGGAAGACGTGGGAGGCTGGTACCATGTGCAGGTAGACGGACTGGACGGCTATATGGGAGCCAGATTTTTCAGTTAGCGAATGAAAAAGAGGATGCGCGCAATCATGAAAATCATGATGAAGCCGCATCCTCTTTTGATTAGTACAGATAGGAAATTTTGTTCAGGGGCCAGTAGCGCACATAGGCCTTGCCCAGAATTTTGTCCCGGTGTACATAGCAGTAGCTCTCTGCCTCCTCCGGGGTGGCAGCCAGCCCTTCTTTTAAGGCTTCGCCTGCCCAGTAGCGGGCGTCGCTGGAGTCGTTCCGGTTGTCTCCCATCATCAGGTAGCAGTCCTCCGGCACCTGGAAGGTAAAGCCGTCGTTGACATCGACCCATTCTTCTTTCAGGTAATCCTCCTCCAGAGGCGTCTCGGAACCGTTGATATAGACTTTGGAATCCCGTATCTCCACGGTTTCGCCCGGCAGGCCGATAATCCGTTTTATGTAGTTTACAGACTCATCCACCGGATATTTGAATACCACGATGTCCCCCCGCTGGGGATCGGAAAAGAGGTAGGTAAGCCGCAGCCCCAGAAGACGGTCGCCCGGCATAATGGTGTTTTCCATGGAGCCGGTGGGAACCGTGGCGTTTACGATTACAAAGTTATTCAGCAGCAGAGCCAGAATAACAGCGATTGCTATGACTTCGATCCAGCTGAGCAGTTCCCGGAGAGGGGAGCTGGCCTTCTCATTCTTGTCGTCCGGCGCTTTGGCCGGATTTGTCTCTGATGTGTTCAGCATACTAAAAGCGTCCTTTCCCAAAATAAATCTTTCTCATTATAGCACGGAGAAAAAAAGAATGCTATCCCTTTTCTTCGGGATGTTTTTCTTCGGAAGGAGATTTCAGGAAGCTGCCCCGCATGACGGCCTGGTCTCCGTACCGTTTCCGGATGGAATCCATGGCGGCCTCCAGTTTTTTCTGCTTTTCCAGGGAGGGCGGGGCAGGATGACTCGGTTCCGGGCTTTTTTCCGGCTCCGGGGAAAGCAGGTTCATGTCAAACAGGGAGAGCTGAACGGGAGCGGCCTCATCCTGCAGCTTTCCGGTACGGATGCCCAGCAGACGGATAGGGTCCCCGTTCCACAGCTCATCAAAAAGCCGGCAGGCGGTCTGGCAGAGCGCCTGGGAGGAGTTGACGGGGGCGGAAACCGGACACTGATGGGAAGTGGAGGTAAAATCGCTGTATTTGATTTCTACCGTAACGGAAAGGGCGGTGAGTCCGGCCTTTCTGAGCCGTCTGGAAACGGTTTCCGAAAGTTCCAGAAGCACCAGGCGGGCTTCTTCCCTGGTTTTCGCGTCGCGGGAGAGGGTGGTGGAATTGCCGATCCCCTTTACGCTCTGATCCCCTGTCTGGAGGACATCGGAGGCTATGCCGTTGGCATATTCCCACATCTGCTTCCCGTGGCTTTTAAACTGGCTGACCAGAAAGGAGCGGTCGCTGCGGGCCAGGTCGCCGATGGTGTGGATCCCCAGGGCATGGAGGCGCAGAGCGCTGGAATGGCCCACCATATACAGCTCATCAACGGGAAGGGGCCACATTTTTTCCTGAATTTCATCGGGAAACAGCGTATGGACCCTGTCCGGCTTTTCAAAATCGCTGGCCATCTTTGCCAGAAGCCGGTTGGTGGAGATGCCGATGTTTACCGTAAAGCCCATCTGTTCCCGGACTCTGTCCTTGATCTGGAGGGCCGCCTCCAGCGGAGAGGAGAAACGGTGGGAGATGGGGCCGAAATCCATAAAACACTCGTCCACGGAAAGCTGTTCCAGGTCGGACGTATAGGTGGAAAGAAAGTCCATCAGTTCCCGGCTGCGCTTCCGGTAAAGGGCATGATCGGGAGGCTCCATCACCAGGAAAGGACATTTGCGAAGGGCCGCCGCCACCGGCTCTCCGGTGCGGATGCCGTAAGCCTTGGCAGGGGAGGATTTTGCCAGAACAACACCGTGACGGCTCTTTTCATCGCCGCCGATAATGGCGGGAACGGTGCGAAGATCCAGCGTTTCGCCCCGCCTTAACTTTTCCGCTGCCGACCAGCTTAAATAGGCGGAATTTACATCGATATGAAAAATAACGGTCATGGAAATCACCTCAAAACTGCCTGGAATAAAGGGATTTTAACTTACCTTCATGCCCTTATTTTATCACGGAACCGGCAGGGCAGAACATTAAATATTTCTTTATTTTTGCGTGTAAGCCTTGTATTTCACAGGGGCTCGTGCTATTATGATACATATGAAAAAAAGGAAAAGAAAAAAATACGGGAGTAAAATAATTTGCAACGGAGGGTTTTGAAGATGAAAGATAGAAGAAAAATTTGGACTTTAACACTGGCGCTGGCAGTGGCGGTCGCTGTATCCCTGACTGGCTGCGGTGAAAAAATTAACCAGGAGACCGAGACGGAGACGCAGACCGAGACGCAGCCGGTTACCCAGCCGCCCACGGAGCGGGTGACGGAAACGGAAACGGAGACGGAAACCGAGACCGAGACGGAAACTGAGACGGAGACAGAGCCGGCTCTTACCCAGAATACCACGGCGGAGCAGGAGCTGGAGTCGGAGAGTGAGCTGAGCGGCAGCCGTACCATGTATGCGGCGGACAACGTGAATGTGAGAGCAGAGCCCAACTCAGGGGACGAGGGAAATATTATCAGCAGCTTTGACCAGGGTCAGGAAGTGACCGTGATTGCCGAGACTCCCAACTGGTACAAGGTTCAGATGGACGGATATACCGGCTATGTATTTAAGGAAAATCTTTCCGATACAGAGGTGGAGCCCAAGACTCCGGAGGAACAGCAGCAGCTTCTGGAGGAGCAGGGATACGGGACTTCCTCAGGCAGCGATACCACGGCGGTGGACATGGAGTATGATGTGACCACTTATGCCGACAGCTTTTCTCTTGTGCTTTCCGCGGATGCCAATGTGCGCTCGGAGCCTTCTCTGGAGAACGGTTCCGTTCTGACGGCTCTCACCAGCGGCACCAGCGTGACGGCTCTGGGAGAGACCAACCGGTGGTACAAGATTGAGTATGACGGAACGGTAGGATTTATTAACAAGAACATGGTTGAGTAACAGAGAGAACAGGAGCCGCCGCAGACAGACTGCGGCGGCTTTTCCTATTTTCACAGAAGATTTCATTTTCTGTAAAAACGCGTTGCTTGCAGGAAATGGGCGGGAAAGGAAGTCTGTAAAATGTTTGGCGAATGTCACGGCCATATTTTTATGAATGGTGTGGATTACAAAAAGGCGGTGTCCATGTATGCCCACGGCGTGGACCGGGAGGATGTAAAGCGGAAGCTGGCGGTTTACCGGGATCGGGGCATTACGTTTTATCGGGACGGCGGGGACCACATGGGAGCCTCCGAGTACGCCCGCAGCATTGCCCCGGCGTACGGCATTGACTACCGCACGCCCATTTACGCCATTCATAAAAACGGGCATTACGGTCAGATTGTGGGCCTGGGATTTGACACCATGAAAGAATACCATCAGCTGGTGCGGGGAGTGAAGGCCAGACGGGGAGATTTTATTAAAGTAATGTTTTCCGGCATCATGGATTTTGACACGGACGGGCATGTGACGGGAACGCCCCTGGAGAGGGAAGAGATCCGGGAGATGATCCATATCGCCCACGAAGAGGGCTTCCGGGTGATGGCCCATGTGAACGGGGCCAGAACCGTACAGGCCGCGGTGGAATGCGGAGTGGACTCCGTGGAGCACGGAAACTTTATGGATGAAGAATGCCTGCAGGCTTTCGCGGAAAGCAGCGCTGTTTGGGTTCCCACGGTGGTGACGGTTGCGAACCTGCTGGGAAGCGGAAGATTTCAGGACTGTGTGATAGAAAGGCTGCTTAAGCGGCAGGAGCAAAATTTGAGGAGAGCCTTCCGGCTGGGCATACCGGTGGCGCTTGGCAGCGATGCCGGGGCATACCGGGTGCTGCACGGCCAGGGAATTGAGGATGAGTACCGGGTGTTTTGCCGGGTGCTGGGGGACGAAGTGCCGGATCTGGATGCCCGTCTTGCCCGGGCGGAAGGAAAAATCCGGGAATTATTTTCCAGGGAATGGAAATAAAAGGAGAGTTTTTACAAAAACATTACGTTTCTATGTGGTTTTTTTGAATTATAGGTCAAAAACTTGCGAAATATTGTCCGGGGTGCTAAGATGTACTATGGACAAAAACAAAAAAATGAAATAGCCATAATGGTTTGTTTCTGAGAATATGGAGGGCTGAATTGTGAAAAATAGAGTAAAACAGCTTTTGATTATGGGGGCTGCCATATCTGTTCTGATCTTTTCCCTTTCCGGATGCGGAAAAAAACTGAGTGAGATGAATGAGACGGAAAGTGAGACTCAGACAGAATCGGAGACCCAGCCGGTAACCGAGAGCGAGACCCAGACAGAATCAGAGAGTGAGACCCAGGAGCTGATCACCTCCGTGGACTATACATCGAGAGACGGCACAGTGAAGATCACCCTGCCGGACAATACCTGGAAGGTAACCCAGGACGCGGATGAGATGCGGGTATTCTCTTCCGGAAGCGAGGCTATGATTAATATTGTACATGCCAGCACGCCGGCTTCCATGGGGAATCTGTCGCTGCAGACCAGCGAGGATGCCCTGAAAACTTCTCTGACCCAGCAGTATTCAGACGCCAACGCCTATGAGGTGGAAAGCTTTGAAAATAAGACAGTCAGCGGCGTCCAGATCTACCGGTATGTGGTGAAGTACAACGCCACAGCCAGGATGTGGGCCTATGCCGTTACATACGGGATTGTGGCGGAAGACCAGGCCTATGTGATTACAGGAACGGTGACAGATGAGAACGCCGCCCTGCTGCGCTCTGTGGAAGAGTCCGTGGACAGCTTCCGGGTGCTGAAGGATGAGACGCTGAAAACAGTGACAAACAGCATGATTTCCGGCAACGTCCAGCAGACCACGGAGACCCAGCCCAGCACGGAGAGCGGTTCCAGCACGGCGGAACTGGCGACCCTGCAGGAGTATGGAACCACGGCTACCCTGTATGCCAATGACAATGTGAACATCCGTCTGCAGCCCGGCACGGATTCCGACATTCTGGGCAGCCTGACACCCAACGCTCAGGTGACGGTGGTGGGAGAAACTTCCGGCTGGTTCCAGGTGAATGTAAACGGAAATGTCGGCTATATCCGGAAGGATTTCCTGGTGTATGAGCCCACTGCCTCCACTGAGTCTACCGAGTCCACAGAGACGGATTCCAGTTCCTCCAATACCGGCGCTACAGCGGCGGAGCTGGATACGGCCACCAACTATGGAAGCGCCACCACTCTGTACGCTTCTTCCGATGTGAATATCCGCCAGCAGCCCGGCACGGACAGCTCCGTGATCGGCAGCTTTGCCACCGGCAATACGGTCAGCGTAATCGGCGAGACGGACAACTGGTTTATTGTATCTGTAAACGGCGCCACCGGGTATGTGTCCAAGTCCTACCTGACCAGCGACAGCTCTGTGGCCTCAGGAAATAACGGAAGCACCGGCGGAAATACTTCGGGAGGAAACACCTCCGGCGGAAATACAGGCGATACCACCGGCGGAAACACTTCCGGCGGCGACGCGCCTGCCGGCTCCCAGACCATCAGCGGCACTATTACCGGTTCTACTGTGGATACCATCACCATTGCCGGGGATGACGGCCACACTTACACGATTTATACAGGCGATGCCAGCGTCAATACGGTGGACGGCATCTATGACGGCGTGTATGTCAGTGTCGGGGTGGACAACGCCCAGACAGCGCAGGACGGTACCCTCTATGCCACCAGCGTGCAGGGGTATTAAGTAAATAGGGTATTAAGAAAATATCTGAAACAGGCAGAATTATAAAAGAGGATGCTGCAAAATCATGAAATGCATGATGGAGCAGCATCCTTTTTCTGCGAAACGCGGTAGAAAGTGACAGAAAAAGAGTTTTTTATTCGCCATCCCGCAGCCGTTCTACCAGGCTGCCTTTCCAGGAAGCCCGGTAGAGGAGCACCGGGACGGCAGCGCACAGGGCCAGTACCAGCAGGCCAAGGCCCAGGCAGCCTCCCCAGGGGAAGGAGAAGTAGTTGATATGGTAGGCATTTAGCGCCTGGAAGACGGCGTATCCTGCCGGCAGGCTGACGAACAGGGAAAGGAGCAGAGATAAAAGCGCATAGCCGATGCCCTCCAGAGCCAGCATCTGCTGGGTCTGCCGTCTGGTCATGCCAATACTTTCCAGAGAAGCAAATTCCTTTGCCCGGTCCTGCACTTTGGCGGCCATCATATTGCAGTAGTTTAAGACTGCCAGCAGGGCGATTACCAGAGCCAGACAGCCTCCCAGGAGTTTTACCTGGTTTTCTGTGCCCAGCATTTCCTCATATTGGTCGATTTTGGAGGAAAAGGATACCGTATCACATCCGGCAAATACATCCCGCACCAGCTGCTCTGTCTCCCGGGAGTAGGGCTTTTCATAGACCACATAAGCCCGTTCGATCACAGGTTCCGCAAAAAGCTGTTCCATAAAGCGGTCGCTGACATACAGACTGGGGGCGCTGCCGCCGGATATAAAGTAGGTACCGCCGCTCTCCATGGCTGCCGCTGCCGTCACCGTGTACTCCTTCTTCGGGTCTGTGCCCCGGGGCGTGGAAAAATGAAGCTCTTTGCCGGTAATTTCCTGCCTGAACTGCTCCACAAACTGTTCATTTGTCATATCTGTTCCCTCTGCAAAGATAGAACTGCAAAGAGCAATAGCCTGGGAACCATTCTCAAAACTTTCCCAGTCCAGACTGTTTCCCAGCTGTTGGTTTATGAGAGAAAACCCGGCCTCATCCAGACCGATCATCCGGGGGGCGAAATAACCATATTCCGGGTGCGCTTTATAAAGAGCCAGATCTTCCTCATAATTTCCGGGAGAATACCGGCCTCCATACAGAGATTTAAAATAATCGCCAAAGGCTTCCTCCTGGTAGGGCAGTACGATTTCCTCATTGGTGACGGTGCGCACCTGGGCTACGCCGGGAATCTGCCGTAGCTGTTCCACTTTTTCGGAGGTGATTTCGCCGATGCCCTGGCTCTGATTCAGATTATTGACATACAGGTCATAGGACAGAGTGGCATTTTGGATGATCTTGGCGTCATTCATGCGGATTACCACGCATACCACCAGCACCAGGGAGACGGAGACAATGAAGGAGAGAAGGATCACCGCTGCCTGTCTGGGGCTGCGAAACATCTCCCGCCTGGCCAGGGCAGAAAGAAAAGAGCCTTTGCGGGTGCTGTTTCTCCTGTGAGGCGAAGCCCGATCCTTACGGCGGCCTGTCAGTCCCGTATAGCGCATGGCTTCCACCGGTGAACTGTTTCCGGCCATTCTGGCAGGCTGTCTTGTACCGATCCAGTTGGTGAGAAAAGCCACGGCAGCCGCAGGCAGACAGATCCACAGCGGAGGAGGAGCGGACTGCCCGTCCACAGTGGTGGCTACCATCGTAAGAATCCGGGGCACGATCAGGCCCGCCAGGCCATAACCTGCCAGCAGGCCGGGCAGAATTCCCAGGAGAGAATTTCTCGCCATCCCTCGGTATATAAGGGTACGAAGCTGCCGGGAGGTGGTGCCCAGGGTTTTCAGCTGGCCATAGTAGCGAATATCCCGGGCAATGGAGATGTAGAGAGTGTTGTAGATAAACAGGTACCCGCTGACAAGAATCATAAGAAGGAGGGCGGCCAGAACCAGCATGGTTTTGAAAAAAACTTCAATGGCGTAAGTATCTCCTTCAATAATCTGGGTTTTTCCCAGATTCTGTTCATCCTGTATTTCCATCAGATCGGAGGTGGAATAGAGAGGGTTTTTCAGCTTGATATTTACATATCCCTGCGTGAGATCCGTCTGTCTGGCTCCGCTCCAGCGGTAAAAGGGCTCTGCTACATAGCCCCTTCCAAAGCTGGTGTAATCCCGGTAGTAGCCGCTGAGCACAAAATCTTCTGTATAGGTGTCCTCCTGGCTGACTCCCTCTGCCAGTACGTAATAGGTAAGGGACAGCGTCATGCCCGCTTTAGGTTCCTCTATTCCCAGCTGGGAGAGCACATAGGTGGAGAGCATAATTTCATTCTGGGCGGAGGGATAATGACCTTCACAAAACTCCAGAGCAGGAATACACTGCTGTTCCCAGGCGGTTTCATCCATCCAGTAAAGCTGCAGTTTGTCGGTGGAGGTCCCGTTACAGGCTTGCACAATGGCACATTTTACCATGACGCCGGCGGATTTCACCTGCTTTAGAGCCCGCACTTTTTCCACCTGCTCCGGGGTGGGTTCAGAGAACCTTATATCAAAATCCATGCCCTGGGAGCGCAGCTGCCGCAGGGACAGGGTCTGATAATAGGTGATGCCAAGACCCAGCACCACAGTGATCAGCAGCGTGGTGAGGAAAATGGCAAAGATGGTGAGAAGATTCCGTTTCCGGTTGGCCCGCCAGGTTTTTGCGGCAAGCTCCCGGATCAGAGAAGCATTGCTGACTTTCAGAGTCATATTCCAGCACCCCCTTCCTGAATCCGGCCGTCCTCGATGCGCACAATGCGGTGAGCCATCTGGGCCAGCTCTTCATTGTGGGTGATCATGACAAGGGTCTGGCCGAAACGGTCTGCAGACACCCGGATCAGGCCCATCACATCCTGACTGGTGGCAGAGTCCAGATTTCCTGTGGGCTCGTCCAGAAGAACAATGGCAGGGTGGGAGGCCAGGGCCCTGGCCAGAGCCACCCTTTGCTGCTGGCCGCCGGAGAGCTGGTTTGGCATGGCGTTTCGCTTTTCTGTCAGACCCAGCACATCCAGAATTTCTTCCACAAACTCCTGATGAGGCTGCAGACCATCCAGCCGGATGGGCAGCACAATATTTTCATACACATTCATCAATGGCAGAAGATTATAGTTCTGAAAGACAAAACCAATTTTCCTGCGCCGGAAAATCGTCAGTTCATCCCGGGACATCCGGGAGAGATCTTTTTGCTCCACCAGCACCCGGCCGGAGGTAGGCGTGTCCAGGCCGCCCAGCATGTGCAGGAGCGTAGATTTGCCGGAACCGGAGGCTCCCACGATAGCCGCGAATTCGCCCTGTTCTACGGTCAGATCCACGCCGTCCAGAGCTTTCACCACCACATCTCCGGTCTCATAATATTTTTTTAACTGCTCTGTCTGTAAAATAACCATCAGAGTTCCTCCTTATCTGCCGGCGTTTCCAAAAGGCCGGCTTGTTTCTGTAATTTCACTGTAACAGAGCAATCTTACTCAAATCTTTTTCAAATGTGACAGATTGGAAAGATTTCGGGGCAGGTACAGTCGGAAGGCGGCTCCTTCGTTTGGCTTTGACTTTACCTGTACATAGCCGCCTTCCCGGCGCAGGATCTCCCGCACCAGGTACAGGCCGATCCCAAATCCCGGCGTGTTCCGGGCAGAAGGGGAGCGATAGAAACGGGTAAAGATTCTGGCCTGCTCTTCCTCCGGGATGCCGGGACCCTGATCCTGGATTTCAAAACAGAGAAAGGATTCGTACTCCAGGATACGGAGGGTTATAAGAGAATTTTCCGGGCCGTATTTAATCGCGTTATCCAGCACATTGTCCAGGGCTTCCAGGGTCCATCTCCGGTCTGCCAGGCAGTATAAGGGTTCTTTCCGGCTTCCCTTCTGTGAGGGAAGAGATTGGATGCAGATTCCCTTTCTCATGGCGGAGAGTTCCGCGTTCTGGCAGGCCGCGGCGGCCATCTCCCTGGCATCTGTTTGTTCCGGCTGCATTTTGAGCATCTCCTGTTCCGCATAGGAGGCACGGATCAGCTCTTTCATAAAAAATTCGATCTTTTCGGCCTGGCCCAGAATTTTTTCCGCCAGAGACGCTTCCGGAGTGTTCCGGGTCTGTTCCTGCAGCATGCCGCCGTAGAGCATGAGGCTGGCAATGGGCGTGCGGATCTGGTGGGTGATATTGGAGATCAGCGCCATCACATCGTCTCTTTCCCGGGCAGCCTGATTCCGCTGCATGCCGGCCATGGCTACCAGCTGGTTCAGCCGTTCCAGAATAGCGCCGTTCAGGGACTCATCGTATATTTCCTCCTGCAGATTTCCGGCAATGGCCTGATCCAGCTGCTGCTGCAGCCGGATCAGGACGCGCCCTGTTCTCTTTTGTGCAAGGCAATACGTGGCGGCACAGGCGGCAGCGCAGAGCAGAATACAGCCAAAAAGCAAAAGCCAGATCGTAAGGGGACCGTTCATGATGCGTCTCCTTTCTCCTCCCAGATATAGCCTTTTCCGTAAACGGTTCTGATATAAACCGGATGGGAAGGATCCTCTTCCAGCCGTTCTCGCAGCCGCCGGATCCCCACGGAGAGGGCATTATCTTCCACATACTCCGTACCTTCAGGCCACACCCATGCCAGGAGCCGTTTTCTTGTCAGGATCTGTCCCGGATTGAAAACCAGCAGATGCAGAATCCGCTGTTCCGTCCTTCCCAGTTCCAGAGCCTGTCCGTTTTTAAAAAATTCCATGGTGCCAAAGCGAAAGCAGAAGGGAGACTTCTGATACACTTCCTCCGGCCCCCCGGCCGTCCGGCGCAGCAGAGCCCGGATCCGGGCCCGCAGCACCATGAGGCTGAAGGGTTTGGTGATATAATCATCCGCCCCTCCCTCCAGACCTTTTACAATATCCAGCTCCATATCCTTTGCCGTCAGCAGCGCGATGGGCACCCGGCTGGTTTGGCGCACCTTCCGGCACAGCTCCAGGCCGCTGCCGTCCGGCAGGGAAATGTCAAACAGAAGCAGGTCATAATTTTGCTTTTCTAAGGCTTCTCTGGCCTCTTTCGCGCTGCGGCACCGGGTAAAGGAAAGATCTTCTCCTTCCAGGGCCAGGGCAATGCCATCTGCTAAATCTTCATCATCCTCAACCAGTAGTATGTACTGCATAACATTTTCTCCTGTTTCACTTGTTTCTCATAGTTTAGCAGGTCAATAAGCCTTTGCTTTGCTTCCGGGCAGGCCGGCGCGCAGAAAGGCTTTTGACCCTGTTATTATAAATTTATCATAAAGGGAAGAAGAGGTGCAAGAAACTTGGAATGTTTTACTGCGTTTCTGAAACGGCCTCCCGGGCAAATTCCGTGGTGACCAGATCCTCGTAGGGAGCCCGCTTTTCCAGCTCGCCTGCTTCCTCCAGAATATCCTGGAGCAGATCAAAGCTGCTCTCCTCAAAGATCAGATCTTCCTTCCAGGTATCCTGGGCTTTGTAGCGCTCCACGATGGTGGTAATGGTGTCCAGATCCGTCTCCTCAAACTGGGGGGCGATGGTCTCGGCGATTTCCCGGGAGGTATGGCTGTTTACATACTCCAGGCCCCGCTGGATGGCGTTGGTAAAGCCCTGGATGATGGCAGGATTTTCCTCCATATATTCTTTTTTAGCGCAGTAGGCGGTGTAGGGCACATAGCCGGAGTCTACCCCCAGGGAAGCCACCACATATCCGGCCCCCTCCTGCTCCAGCAGGGTGGCGGAAGGCTCGAACTCTACAGAGTTTGCATAGTTACTACACCATCAGAGAAAAGAAAAACCAGATATTTTATGGGTGTCAGGATCCACATGAATGGATTTTACAACCCGCTTCCAGAACGCATTTTTGTGGGCTGCATCCAGCCTCTGATATAGACTGGTCCAGTCCCCGGAAAATTCCTCCTGTATTTTCTGATATTTTTCCAGATCATTCTCAGAGTGCTTTTCTTTTTCCTTTTCCAGCGCAGCGCTGATCATATCATATTGCGCGTCATAAAATTCTTCCGTGATACGACCTTTTTGGAACATAGAATTAAGGCGATCAAGCTCTGCCCGTAATGCAGGGGTTTTGTCCTCGGCAGACTGACAGGCGTTTTGGGTGGTGCAGACTATACGTGACAGTTCCGTGCAGACATGAGAAAGCATATATTTTTCAACAACAGTTTCACTGATACAGGCACCATTATGGTCCTTGACGAATTTTTTATAACAGCGGTATCTTTTGTACTGACTTACATCTCCATTTTTCAGCTTTTGTTTTTTTACAAATCCTGTCATGGCCACACCACAGGTCGGACACATGATTAGCCCAGAGAAAATGTATGGCTCCAGCGTATGAGAGTAGGTTTTTGTATCAGATACACTACGGATTTTCTGAAGCTGATCTTTAGTGAGATAAGCAGGATAATATCCTTCGCGGCCCTGATAGATACCGGCGTACAGATCAAGGGAAAGAATGCGGTTGATCTGATATTGACTGGGCTTTTTGGGATGGCTGTCATATTTCCCAAGGATATAGAATACGGTTTTCCTTTTGGAGAAGCAGGAGAAATAGTAATTGATTACATCCTCCACGATCTCCCGGGTATCAGGATCTTTTTCTAATTTTTTATTTACTGTCACATATCCATAGGGAGCGGCGCCCGTAAGGTGTTCCCCGTTTCTTATCTTATGGGCAAATACCGTCTTAATTCGCTCGCTGGTCCGGTCACATTCATTCTGATTTACGGCCAGCATAATATTCACCACCATCTGTCCGTTGGCCGTTGAGGTGTCGTAGTCCTCAAAAACCGTTTTCCAATAGCAGTGATTTCTCTGCAGGACCTCCTCTGTGATCTGATACTCCTTAATATTCCGGAACCACCGATCCAGTTTCGTGACCAGGATAATGTCAATCTTTCCTTGTTCCACATCCTTCAGCAGCCGGAGCAGTGCCGGCCGTTTAGAGATCGGCTTCCTGGCTGATACACCTTCATCAGGATAAATTCCCACGATGTTATAGTTCATCCGATTGGCGTAATCGGTCAGGTCCTGGATCTGGGCCGCCATGGAGAGGCCGTGAATAAACTGTTCCTCTGTGGATACGCGGGGATATAGAGCACACCTTAATTGCTTCATGGCAATCCTCCTCGTAAAAAAATATGAAAAATGGGTATAAAAAATACACCTGTACAGGTGCCGGAGGATTTGGTATAATTCTTTTGCTGGAAGATTATGCTGACCTCCGGGTCCGTATAGTTTCTATGTGAAGCCGTTCGGTGCTGGTAACACCGGGCGGTTTTCCATTTTGATAATTTAGACTAAATATATCAGATAATGGGTCAAGAAAAACCTACATCATTAAAATTTTTACCTTGCATTTGTATTTCAAATTATTATCAAGATCATTGGAGATACAAATTACTTTGTAATCAAAATCATCCTCTTGCTCATATAGCTTTCTTGAAACACTTGCTGAAAGTTCACCAAGCTCATCGTATGTATCACTTCGAACGATATATGTTTCGGTATCGTAATCATATTCCATTTCCAAAATGTCATACTCAGATACAAAAGCCAGGTTATCTTGACGGGAATTTTCATATTCATCCTTTTTGGAAGTTTTTGTAAGTGTCGCGTCTATAGAACGAAAAGAATTAATGTCCTTATAAAACGCAATTCCTATTGTAACAAATTTTTTAGATACTGAGTCAATTTGAGCCTCGATCGGAAGATCTTTTTTTAACCAGTCATTTGCCATATCCTGGAGCTTCCCTTTGAAAAGGTAGCCTAGTTTTGTGACACCATCAGTTGTGACTTTTACAGCTTTGCTGTCATATTCATTATCTGGCTCCTGAACTAATATAAGAAAGTCTCCAATAGAACCGTTTTCAGGAGATACCATGGCTAGATTAACTCTATCGTATTTATATGCGATTATATATTTTCCTTCTAACACATCCAAAAAACACGCGTCTTTATATTTCGGGGCGTTTTCCTCCTCAATACGCCTTCTCTCAGCCTCCTCTGCTTCTTTCTTCTTGCGTTCAATTCTTTCGCGTTCTTGCTGGGCTTGCAATGCTTCCTGTTTCTTCCTTGCTTCTTCCTGCAGCTGCGCTTGGTATGCGCTTTCACAGTCGGCACATCTGCCAGAAGAATTTACTCGCAAGAACAACCCCTTTTTTCCACACACAATACATTTTGCCATAACGTTTTCCCTCTTTCTTTTGTTTTATTTTAAAAGACTTAAGCCATTAAAAACAAATAAACGTTCTTAAACCTCTTTACGGCTAATTTTACGCAACCTTGTCATATTCCAGAATAGTCAATTCGCTGGTCAACTGCTTCGCAAGTGCAACAATATGTTCGATTTTTCGATGCACTGAGGTAGAAAACACGACATCACCACACTGATCACATTCAAAGCACGGCACATTTTTGATAATCAGCATACAATGATCAAACTCAGTAAAATAAGTTGTTGTAGAGGGAGACATATTCCCATGCTTACAAGATAAACATTTCATTCGACATTCTCCTTTCCTGTTCTGAAATCAGAGTTTCTTTTGTTAGTAACAGGAAAAATGAACTTCCATGGAAAATATAAAAAGCGGACAACCGAGGCTGTCCGCTGAAACTATTGAATGAAATAGGTGGGGTGGCACTCCCACATCTCTTTCAAGACCACAAGGGCGTGACGGCTGCCTGTTCCGTCCTCAGATTTCATTCAATTTAGTTTATGCTTTTTCAACCTCTATTATACACATTTCAACTGAAATGTCAATTTTTATTAAGGTTTAATTCAGTTTACTTCGCTTTCATATCTCCACGCCAGCCCTTTATCCATATAATTTTCCAACTGTGCATCCATAATTGGATACATGGTTCGAAAAGACATTTTGCCACCTCCAGAGATGCGAACGGCAACAGATACGTGAGAAGAAAAATCTTTGATAAACGAGATGCTGTTATCCTTAGGGTGGACACTGATGTAATCAGGCTGATGGATGATATTCGGTATATTTTCAAAACATAATTCATATTCTAAATCAGACATAAAATCATCTCGATGTCGTTCGGTATGGCTTATACGATCTTCCCAGAAAATAATATCTTTTTCTGGGGAAAGTATATTCTTAAGATCGGGTTTTCTTTCAATAATAAAATCAATCATTTTTTGATTTAAACGTCCAAGAGAAACAAACTTTCGCGCTTCCGTGAACAAGTCAAGACTCAATTTTTCGACAACGTCCATACTTCAACCTTCTCTTATATAGTAAATCTATCTACCACACGTCCCATACATCGGGATCCCTCATCAAGAGGAATATTATCGTACTCTTCATTTAGGGAGATCAGCTCATGTTCACCCAGCTTTTTCACGTACGCTTGGCCGTCTACATTAAAAATGCCAATTTCCCCCACATCTATCTCACAAGCAGGCTCGACAAGAAGTATATCACCGTCATAATAGAGCGGTTCCATGGATCGACCGGATACTTTCACTGCATATGCCACCCGGCGGTATTCCGGAATATCTGGGATGACAACATCCTCAGAGTACACATCATCGAAAAGCACCTGCCCAGTTCCGGCAGAAACACTGTGGAAGTACTTGATTGCGCGGGCCGGAACATCAGAGCGTCCGTGAAATTCAACCACGGCAGCAGGGCGCTTCTCCAGTTCTGCGATCCGCTGGGACCGAGATGCCTCCCGGTCAAGAACAAAGTCCACGATCTCCCGGCCAGGAGCATCGAGGGAGCGGTATTTTTTTATATAGTCAAGATCGGATTTCGTTACACTAATTTCAACTCCTGGGATGCGGTAGCCATAAGCCTCACGAATAATCTCAGCATAATCCAATTCATATAAATTACAGAGATTAAGAAAAGTATCCATATCAGGCTCAGTATTGCCGTTTTCATAATTACTCAAAGTGGTGTTTTTTATGCCAGTCAACTTTGTGACATCGCTTTGTTTCAATCCCTTATTTAGCCGTCCTTCTTTCAGCTTATCTACTAAATACTGGTTCATATGTCACCTCCGTTCGTGATTTCATTATATCTCTAAATTTTGAAATTGTAAATTAAAATTTCAAAAAACTTGAAAAACATTATTGACATTCCAATAAAAATGGAATATGATTAAATCAATCCAAGAAACATGAAATTAGAAAGGAGGAGAGAGGTTGGTTTTAAATATTGTGAAATTAAAAAAGTACATAGAAGCCTCCGGGATGAAACAAAAATTCATTTCCGAAAAAGCCAACATCCCGGAGGCAACATTGAGTCTAATCCTCAACGGAAAAAGAAAATGTGAAGTAGGGGAATACGCCAGCATATGCGGAGTACTCAGAGTACCACTTGAAAAATTTGTGACGCCAGAAAAGGAGGTGGTGTAAGAAAATGAAGGAAAAAATAAAAGATTTTCTTTATGAGGCTGCCGTTCCCATCATAAGCGGTGTAGTAGGAAGCTTTATAGGGATGGGGATAGCAGTGTTGTTAGGAATACTGTGATCAGGGTGGTAATAATGGCAATGACAATGGGAAGGACGATCTGGAGCAGGACAAACCGGGTATCAAACCACTGATGCTGTTCAACTTCAGCACGTCCGGCATCTGTTAGGAAATACATAGCGCTGTCGGATATATCGCCGATCGGAAAGCCGTCCCTATCCTGCGGGAATTCATAGTCGTGGCGGATATATTTTTTGCCAGTCAAAACATCAAGCCGCTCGCTGGGAAATTTGGAGCAAAGCTGACTTCTTGAGACTGTTTTATGGTGAGAAATATATTTCAGAATTTTAAGATCTGATTTCAAAACTGCCATTACAATCTCTCCTTTCAGAGGACGCAATTCTATAAATTAAGAATAGGGGACTGCAAAAGAAAAGTCAAGATTTTAATGGGACAAAATAAGCCGTACAAGCAGCTATGCATATGATGAAGAGGGGTGGTGAAATGGAACTTGAAAAAATTATAGCCATTATCGTGGAACTCCTGGAGCACCAGGAGGGGGTAAAGATCACTTATGAGATCGAAAAGGATAAAACCGCCTGAGGGCGGGAAAGGAGGACAAGCAGTGAGGTTAAGATGGTATGCTGCCGTAACCACAGGCTGCCTTGCATGGCTCCTGACCCTGATCGGGTTATGGACATGGACAAGCATAGACCTACCGGAAATATTATTCTGGGCGGTTACGGCATATTTGGCAGCGATCTGGACGGTCCTGTGGACCACAGAGCCGAAAAAAGACCGTGCCAGGAAACATGATACCCCGCAATTATACGATTTAAGGGAGGGAAGAGATGAAAGAAATTAGCCTGAAAGAAAGACTGAAGCAGATGAGAAAAAGCGAAGATCCGTATGAGCGCGGCATGGCTAAGGGGATTGAGATCGCCATGAAAGCGTATGGCCACGACGATATTGGAGGAGAAGATGAAGATCAACGAAAAGGTCAAAGTGCAGACTAAATACATGGGGGAGCAGGAAATAAATGAGGTAGCCCTTTTCACTGAAATACATAAGGGTACCGGAATGATATGGTACAAGCTGGAAGGCCGGATCGGAATGAACCGGTATCTGATTGAACTTTTTTCTGATCCCAAAGTGGCCATGTGTGCGCATAGAGATATTTTAAAACGTCTCTTAAAAGCGCAGACCGCAGAGGCGAAAATTTTGATAGGAAAATGAAAATGGCTGGTGTAGAGGCACCAGCCAAACCATAAAGTACTATGGTCAAAAAACTCACTACCATAGTACAACATGCAGCTGGAAAAGTCAAGAAAAACGGGGATTTTCCCCGTTTTTCAGGCTCGATAAGAATATTAAAAATAGCTATGGTAAGAAGAAATCAGTACATTTTGAAAAACGTAATAGAGGTTGAGGAGTTCCATGACGGAAGATATGGAGCACCCGGGAGAAAACGAGAGAAAAAGAAGAAGGCCACCAAAGAAGATGTGGAACGGGTAAACCAGTGGAACAAAGAAAAGGGAGCCCGCCGGAGGCTGAGGATGTATTTTGACACAGGAAAAGACTGGTTCACCACACTCACCTACCGCAAAGAGGAACGCCCGCCGGATTACGATGCGGTCAAGAAGGATCTAAAGAAGTTCCTGGCGAAAATGCGAAAAGAATTTGCCCGCCGGAACATACCTTTCCAGTGGATCCGAAATGCGGAGAACACTCCCACCGGGAACTGGCACATCCATCTGGTGATAAAGGATATTCCGGGAGTCAACATTATTTCGATGATGCAGCAGGCATGGCCCCATGGAAGAGTAAAGGACCCGCAGCAGCTTTATGCCAGAGGAGAAATGCGGGAACTGGCATCCTACATCACTAAGTCGGAAAAGACCAGACGGGAATATGTTCCAAACGGGATCCCGGATCACACTGTCACCGAAGCGCACTATTCCACTTCCCGGAATATGCCCCTGCCGCCCCCAAAGCCTGACATCCTGAAAAGATGGAAAAAAGAAGTCGCACCAAAAAAGGGGTATTACATCAACAAGGATACATATTTCGAGGGCATAAACCCTGTGACAGGATACCGGTACCGGCATTATGAGATGGTGCGGATAGTAAGGAGGGAATAAAGTGTTTCGGGTAAAGATCTACATAGCCACGGACAGCAGCTCTCCGAAAGTGACAGAAAAATATTATGGATATGTGCTGGAGTGCAGCGTGTCCGGCGAGGCAAAGACAAGGGAAGGATTCGGGAAAATAACAGGAACATACCACCAGGCAGTACTGACGGCGCTGGCAGAAGCCCTGGAAAGGTTCAACCAAAGTTGTGAGGTATGCGTATGCGCGGAGGATGATTTCGTCCTGAATATGCTGGAGCGAAACCTGGCCGTCTGGGCGGGAAATGAATTTTTGACAAGCAAGAAGAAACCGGTGGCCAATCAGGAGGAATGGAAAAAGATCTGGGAGTTGTCAAACAGGCATCTTATTCTAGTAAAACCTGGAAAGAGCGAGTATTCCGGATGGCTGCAGGAGGAGATAAAAAAGCGAAAGGAGAATAGGGATGTTTGAAAAATTCGGCGAACTCAATTCGTCAAAGGAAATCAATGAACTGGCAGAAAATCTGTTTAATGAGGGAGACACAGAGAGCCTGAAAGCAATGGCGAGGGAAAATGGGATACAGGATGAATTTGTCCGAATGTACCTGCAGGGAGACATCCCGGTTTTGTGTGATCCGCTGACCGCAGCCATGGGGAAAATTGACGTGGAAGCAGCGGAGCTGAAACCAAAGGAGATCATGGAGGACTGGGTGGAATATCTGAGAGGCCAGTGCATGGAAAATGAGATCCTGGCGTTCCAGGTCCGAAAAAAGGGAAAGAGCCTGAAAGGCTGCATTGCTGCCCTGTTGAAATGGTCATTTTCCAATCAGCAGAAGATTGACAAAGACATCATAAAGACAGCAGGTGTCTCTGCCGGCAGAGTGACGCTGGGGATCCCGGGCATGGCCAGGGCAAAAAAGATCATCACAGACTACTACATGGAAAGGTAGGCGGAAGGGATGAAGAAGAAAACGATTGAAAAAATACCTTATCTGAGGCTGCGAGCAGAAACGAAGAAAGAAGCAAAGTACATCGGAGTAACGGCTGTAAAAAACGTGGGACATGAAAAACACCTGTTTGTAGAGGTATATCAAAATCAGGAAGAGACAAAAAGTGTGCCGGTTGTGAGGATTGTGCTGACTCGTAAGGATTTTGGAACCTATGTCCCGGAAACAGGAGAGTGGACCAGAAAGAAATGCAAAGGTGAATACTGGGATAGTCTGATATGGATGGAAGCAGGGGAACGAGTCCAAACCTGGGAACAGATAGAGAAGGAAAATGTTTTACAGGATAGTAAGGATCTGGAACGGATACTGAAATTCACAGGGGAAAAGCACTGGAAAAAAGAATGCTGGTGGGAATATATAAAAAAGCGGCAGGAGCATATCGCGATCGATACCGCGAGGCGTTCGGAAGAGAAAAGATATAAACGCCGCCAGGATGCCCTGCATGAACGAATGAAAAATGTCAGAGAACTGCCGAAAAAAGAAATTCTGGAAAAGGCTGACAAAATTTATTTTGGGAATAAGCACTATCTCTATTACAAAAAGCACGGAAGCTGGG